>Ga0315547_1000003_pt1 | contig 598149 bp, 612 predicted proteins | sample SalMarSW160240MG_2_FD_202542 | JGI IMG/M metagenome (GOLD analysis project Ga0315547, IMG submission 202542) | Salt marsh sediment microbial communities from the Plum Island Ecosystem LTER, Massachusetts, United States - Salt Marsh Sediment SW1601-240 ... | reverse complement strand
GTTCGGTTCATTTCCGGAATTACCACCCCCAGGAGATGGTTGGCGATGACAATATCTAATCGACTCAGAAAAAAATCAATAATTTCTTTTTTCCTTTAAATATATTCTTTTTACAATCGTAATAGAATCAATAAAATGAATTTTAATAGAAAAAAATTGAGAAAAAGGTAAGAAAAATAATATGTATTATCAAATTTTTCGAGTCCCTGATTTATTAGAAGTTTTTTTTAATGAATTACCTAATACATTTGGAGACCTATTGGGTTTCGTTCGTGCATTTGGCTCCATGTTAGGTTTATTACTGGGAATTTTCGGAATAATATGTTTATTGGGTAAAAATTATTTTAAAATGAATGGTGCAAAATTTCTTATCTTTGCAGGTATTCTTTTGATAGTATGTGGTCCAGACTACGGTCTGCATTACTTTAAAATAATTTAATTTGAGAAGAAGGAAAGGAAAATAAGTATTAATTTTTGTCATACAATAGTCCTAATAAGTTAAGGATTTAATGATTAAAAAGAGGATTTGAGTTGGTAGTATAGACTTCTCTTAAATTAGTCAATATTTTTTAGCTGGAGGTTCAACTTCACCCGTTATCACATATGGTTGAAATGCAGAAATTGAAGCAATAGTAAATTCAGTAGTGGGATTCCATCTTGCAACACAGGGATATCGGTTTACTGGTTTATATCCTCGAGGTTCTAAAATTTCTACGATTTTTTTCCAAACACCGATAAAGGAGAGTTGGATTTTGGAGGGATTATTTTCAACAACTTGAAAACCTCCTGAACAAGTGGGGTCTCCACACACTTCTCTATCTTCATGAGTAGTCCAAAAATAAGTTCCACATTTACACAGTTTCCTAATAAAACCCTTATTTCTTAATTCTTTAGTAGGAAAATATTTATCTGGATCAGCAGATGCAATTTTTCTGAAGACTTCCTTCTGTTCCTTGTCAGAGAGCATATTATAATATATTTAAATTTCAAACAATGATATAAACTAACCTATTTTTATATTATTAAGGAATCCTTAATTATTTTTTTATTATCGAGAAAAAAATAAAAATTATTAAATTGTAAATGATGTTGAGATACATTAAGGAAATACTTTGGGAGGAATAAAAATGGATAAAGGAAAAAAGAAAATTATTGAGTCTATACCTAATTTTAGTGAAGGGACTGATAGCGTTAAAGTGGAAGCGATTGTTTCTGAAATCAGAAATACTCATGAGACTCGTATTGTAGATATTCAATATGATTCTGATTATAATCGAGCAGTTATTACATTTGTTGGAACACCAGAAGCAGTACTTAAAGCAAATATTGCTGCTGCTAAAAAAGCCATCAAATTGATTGATATGAATAAACACAAGGGACAACATCCACGTATAGGTGCAGTTGATGTTTGTCCATTTGTACCTGCTCAAAATGTTACTATTGAAGAATGTAAAGACTTAGCAATAAATTTTGCTGAAGCGATGACAAAGGAAGGAGTTCCAGTTTATCTTTATGAAGAATCCGCTACTAAACCAGAGAGGAGAAATATTGATAATATCCGTATAGGCGAATATGAGGGTTTGAAAGAAACAATAAAAACGAACCATGAATATAAACCAGATTATGGACCTTCCAAATTCCATCCAACTGCTGGTGCAACGATTACAGGCGCCAGATATCCTTTAATTAGTTTTAATATTAATCTTGGAACAACAGACGTTAAAATAGCTAAGAAGGTTGCTAAACGGATTCATCAACGCTCTGGAGGACTCGTAAATGTTAAAGCAATGGGAACGGAAATAAAAGAGCGAGATTGTGTTCAAGTAGGGATTAGCAATATTAATTTTAGAAAAACACCACTCTATCGGCAGATGGAACTCGTTAAAATTGAAGCGGCGCGGTATGGAGTTCCAGTGGTTGGTTCAGAATTAATTGGTGTTCTCCCCATAGATGCAGTGCTTAACTCGTTGGATTACTATTTACAACTCGAATCTCCCAAGAAGCTTGAGCAGAAGCATTTATTAGAGTATTATTTTGATTTTTAATATTAATAAATACAATTAATTCTGCACAACGATTTTTCCATTTTTAATGACTGTTGAAACGAGATTTATTCCAAATTGGTAAGCCAAGAATTGATAATTGGGTGCATTAAACATTACCAAATCTGCTTTCTTTCCAACTTCTATGCTACCAACCTGGTCTTGTCGTTGTAGGGCGCACGCAGCATTAATTGTTGCAGCAGTCAGAGCTTCTGCAGGTGAGAGCTTCATATTATAACAAGCTAACACAATAATCATTTGCATCGACTCTGTCCAGCAATTAGGGTTTAGATCAGTTGCAAGTGCCACAGGTATACCAAATTCAATCATATTTCTAGCGGGAGCATAATCCTTTAACATCAAACAGAATGGTGTGCCTGGTAATAGAGTAGCAATAACTCCCGCTTTAGCCATTGCTTTTAAACCCTTATCATTTGATTTTAATAAATGTCCTGCTTGAATTGCGTTTAATTTTGCTGCCAACAAAGCTCCATTTGTATCCACAATCTCATCTATATGAATTTGAGGTTTTAATCCGCATCTTTTTGCAGCATTTATTATTTTCTGAGTTTGTTCGATTGAAAATATCCCTTCTTCACAGAATACATCACAGAACTCTGCTAAACCCTCACTAGCAATTTTGGGGATCATTTCAGAAATTATTAAGTTAACATAATCATCCGTTCTCCCTTTGTATTCTGGTGGTATTGCGTGTGCACCTAAAAATGTTGAAACAACATCTAATGGGTGTTCTTTATTAAGGATGTTCGCCACTTTTAATGACTTAATTTCACTATCGAGTGAAAGTCCATAACCAGATTTCGTTTCAACTGTTGTTGTACCATAATTCATCATTCTATCTAAGATTTTTTTGCCGTTTTCAACTAATTTTTCAAGAGAAGCTTTTCTCGTTTCTCGAACAGTTTTTAAAATTCCTCCTCCAGCCTCGAGAATCTCGAGATACGTTTTTCCAGCAAGCTTCATTGATAATTCATTTTCTCTTAAACCGTCAAATATGATATGAGTATGTGGGTCTATGAATCCAGGGGTAACTAATTTATTAGTAGCATCGATCTTAATGTTAATTTGATTGTAAGCATATTTAGACATTAGATCTTTGGTAGTTCCAACAAATATGATTTTGTCATCTTTTACTGCTACCGCTCCATCAAGAATAATTGCCAACTCTCCCATTTTTTCGCCAATCCTAGGCACACCAAATTTTGAATCCATAGTAACAAGTTGATTTGCATGGATAATTGCGAGATCTGGTTCATCATTCTTCATAATTGGCAGCTCTATTGATTGCTTATTTTTAATAATTCATTACTTCTAATAATTTCTATTGCCACTTTTATAAAATCAGAGAGAATTGTATCTTCTGTTAAATGGGGTATTTCTTTTCGTATATATTCATAACAAGCCTCTAGAATCTTGCTTGATTTCAGAGGTCTTCTAAAATCAAAGGCTTGTGCGGCACATAAAAGTTCTATTGCATAAATTTTTTCGACATTTTCAATTATTCGAAGTGTTTTTCTAGCACTAATAGCACCCATACTTACATGATCTTCTTGACCCATAGATGTTGGTATGCTATCAGCGCTAGCAGGAAAGCAAAGTGATTTATTTTCACTTGCAAGAGCTGCTGAAGAATATTGAACCATCATAAATCCAGAGTTTAAACCAGATTCCTTAATTAAATAAGGGGGTAATCCCCATTTCCCTTCCAAAAGAAGATACGTTCGCCGGTCAGAAATGTTTCCTAGTTCTGAAGCTGCTAAACCCACATAATCTAAAGGTAATGCAAGTGGTTGTCCGTGGAAATTTCCTCCACTAATAGCATCTTCTTCATTAAAAATAATGGGGTTATCGGTAATGGAATTTAATTCACATTCCAATTTTTCATTCAAATGCGATAAAGCATCCCTAGATGCACCATGAACTTGTGGCATACACCGAAGAGAATATGGATCTTGAACACGTTCACAATTTTTATGAGATTCTATAAATTCGGAATTCTCAAGAAATTTTCTTATTCTCTTAGCCACTATTTTAGCACCTTGATGTGGTCTTAATTCAATTAATCTCTCATCAAAAGGTTGGGGTGAACCTAAATAGCTTTCAAGACTGAGAGCACCAATTATATCCGCGTGATCTAAGCAATTTTTTAATTTTTCTGATACCTTTATAGCATGAGCTGCTATAAATTGCGTACCATTAATTAATGCTAAACTTTCTTTTGGGCTAAGTTTTAATGGGGAAATTTTATACTGATTTAATATTTTCTCAGTTGGAATAAAGGTTTTCCCATCGGTTGATAGATATCCTAAACCAATTAATGGTAAAAATAAATGAGCTAAAGGTGCGAGATCTCCCGATGCCCCAACCGAACCTTGTTCAGGAACTAAAGGTATATAATTTCTCTCAATATGCCAGAGTATTCTCTCAAGTATTTGTAATGATATTCCAGAATAGCCTTTACTTAATACATGCACCTTGAGAATAAGCATTAATTTTGAGATTTCTTGCTCTATTGGTGAGCCAACACCTACACTATGACTCTTAAGAATATTCTCTTGTAATTTACCAGTATCTTCTTTAGTAATTCTAGTTCTACATAAAGAGCCAATTCCGGTGTTAATACTATATACAAGTTTCTCACCCTGAGCAATAGATTGAACTATCTCATAACTTTTTAATACTTTAGTTTTTACCTCATCTGTTAATATCCCTTTTATCTGGTCCCTTGCCAATTTCAGCGCTTTTTCAATGGTAAGTTGATCTAAACCAAATTTAAAATTGTCTTTCATATTCTCCTGTTTCAAAATATTGATAGATTTTTTATTGTGTTAATCGAATAATTGAATTCATTTAACATTTTTTAAATAATTAGTTACAACTTCATCAACAAGATCATCTTGGGCTATGAATGGCAAGGTTATATGACCCCACCCTTCATTTTCAGTGTTCCAATTATAAGCAGTTTCCATCGCATGCGGATTTCTTGCCCAACTTCTTCTACCTATTCCACCCATAACGTCCCATTCTAATGCATTCTTTATAGTTCTATCTACCTTTTCAGATCCATCTAATACCAGCCCAAACCCACCGTTAAAACATTTCCCAACTCCTACACCACCTCCATTTGACAGTACAGCCATTGTCATGCCCCTTAATGCATTTCCAGCAAAACAATGAACAGCCATTTCTGCCATAACATTACTTCCATCTTTAATATTGGATGTTTCTCTGAATGGGGAATCAGTACCGGAAACATCATGATGGTCTCTTCCGAGCATTATTGGCCCGATTTCTCCATTTCTGACCAATTCATTAAACTTGAGGGCTATATTAATTCTTTCTTTTGCATCAGCATACAATATTCTAGCTCTTGTCCCAACAACAAGTTTATTTTTTTTCGCATCCTTTATCCAAATATAATTATCTCTATCTTGAGATCGCCTTTCTGGGTCAATGTAGCTCATTGCTGCATGGTCTGTTTTATCAAGATCCTCATTTTTTCCAGAGAGACATACCCATCTAAAAGGACCATACCCATAATCAAAGCATATAGGTCCCATAATATCTTCAACATACGACGGAAAAATAAATCCTTCTGAAGTATCAACGCCGTTTTTCACTATATCCCTGACACCAGCATCAAAAACTGCTTTCATAAATGAGTTTCCATAATCCCAGAAGAAAGTTCCCTTATCTCGCATAATTTTTATTAATCTGAATTGTTCCTTTAAAGATTCATCTATTAGTTGTTTTAATTTTGTTGGGTCAGATTTTATTAATCTCCTTCCTTCTTCAAAGCTGACTTGATAAGGTGTATACCCACCATTATATACAGCATGACAGGAAGTCTGGTCAGAAGCAAGTTCAACTTTAATCTTATTTTCAACTATAAATTTCCAAAGATTAACAACATTTCCATAATACCCAATAGATATTGATGTACCTGATTTTTTTGCATCATCAACCCAATTGAAAATCTCTTCTAGATCATCGGAATATTTTGAAAGCCATCCCTGTTTATGTCTTGTTTCAATCCTTGATTTATCCACCTCTGCTATAACACCTATGCCCCCAGCTATCTCTACTGCTTTTGCTTGAGCTCCTGACATACCTCCAAGACCTGAACTAAGGTATATAACTCCCTTGAGGCCTTTATCGGCAGGGATTCCAAGATAAAGACGCCCAGCATTAAGTAAAGTGATATAAGTTCCATGAACTATGCCTTGTGGTCCGATATACATCCAACCTCCGGCGGTCATTTGCCCATAGTTCGCTACTCCCAATGCTGCTGCCGTTGCAAAATCTTCTGGGTTATCGAACATTCCAACCATTAAACCATTTGTCGAGATCACCCTGGATGCGGTGGGGAAGGTAGGAAATAATCCAACCGGATGCCCAGATGAGACGACAAGAGTTTGATTGGAAGTTAATTCTTCAAGATACATTTTCACAAGCCGGTACTGCATCCAATTTTGGTGAACTTGACCAGATTCTCCATATGTGACAAGTTCATAAGGATATAGAGCTACATCAAAATCAAGATTGTTATCAATCATAACTTGTAAAGCTTTCCCTTCAAGTGTTTTTCCTTTATACTCATCAACAGGCTTCGCTTTTATGTTTCCTTCTGGTCTAAATCTATAACCGTAGATTCTACCTCTTGTTACCAATTCATTCATAAATTCAGGTGCAATTTTTTCGTGTAAAGAAAGAGGTATATATCGTAAAGCATTTTTTAAGGCTAATTTTGTTTGATTTTTATTGAGTCTATAACCACGAGAGGGTGCTCTTCTAATACCATCAATGAATTCGGGATATTTAGGGAGTGTTTCTGGCAATTTAATTTTCATAGCTTTTGAAAGATCCATATTTTTTAATTACCCCATCCAATATTTGAATTTTATTATTTCTTTTTTTTTAATACACTAAAGTGCTAACCAAACGGGAAAAAAGGCTATAAAAAAATTAATAACATATTTAACATTTAAAAGCAGAAAAAAGTTTATATACAGTTATGAAAGAACTTTATCGGCAAATTATCGAAATTGAGCGGATTGCTAGTCACGCTTGGCCAGCTCATGAAGTTCAGTATTTGGGTGGATGGATGCTTCGAGCCAGTTATGGGATTACTCATAGGGCAAATAGTACATTAATTCTTGACGAGCTACCCGAGGGAGATATCGATTCAGCTATCCAAATTATTCGTGAATTCTATATAAGCCAAGGTTTACCAACAAGATTTCAATTAACGAATGCAAGTGTGCCTGCTAATATTGACCGTAAAATTGCTGATTTGGGTTTTATCTTAGAAATGAAAGTTAATGTGCAAATTATTTCCCTGGATTCTTTATTCCATGATATAACTTCTTTTCATATAGAAATTCATCCAGTCCCTCAACAGGACTGGCTTTCTACATATGCAGCTGTTGGAAATTATGATTCTGTCTCTTTAAGAATTAGAGGAGCCATTATGAGACGTGTTGTGCAGGAAAAAGCATTTGCATCAGCTATCTTTAAAGGCAAGGTTGTTGGAGTGGGATTTGGGGTAGCTGAAAATGGTTGGCTTGGATTATTTGCAATATATACCCTAGCCTCGTTTCGACATAAGGGCATAGCAACTGCTATTACACGCGCTCTCGCCCAATGGGGATTATCTAAGGGAGCCACCCGTGCCTATCTCCTAGTTGAGCAGAAAAATGAACCTGCAAATGCCCTTTATAATCATTTGGGTTTCCAAAATCTCTATTATTATTGGTACAGATTGGAACAAGGTAGTATTGAAAATAAAGAAAATTAATTTATTTTGGGTGGTATCAAAATTTAGTGATGGATATATCAATTAAGAAATTATTTTTTACTCTATTTTGGAACTTTTAATACCTTACAAATTAAGGTTGAAGGAATCATTTCTATTATTTCTTGATACCGTTCCTCGTGAGGGATGACATCTCTTTCCAATGGTTTAGGCTCAAGTATGTTTTCTATATTGAAGCCAATCCTGATTAATCCATTGATGATATCACTAATTTTTGATGCGTGAACTCTAAGATCTATTCCTGTAGACTCTACAAATGTCACTTCTTTTTCAAAATAGCTTACCGATATTTTAAGCTCCTTAAGATCAAGATCCTCTGCACCAAGAAGGTTGTAAATCGGGTGTTGCATACTAAACACGAAAATACCATTCGGTTTTAAAATTCTATAAGCTTCCTTAAATGCCGCATTCAAATCTTGCATCCAATCTAATGCGAAAGTAGATATTGCTATATCAAATATATCATCATCGATCATTATTAAATTCTCTATATCACCTTCTATTAACTCAATTTTAACTTTATTTTCTATTATTAAATTTTTAGCATATTTCAATTGTTCTAAAGATATATCAACTCCTGTACAAATACCTCCTTTCTTTGCTAAAGTAATAGAGTTTTCAGCAGCTCCACATCCTAATTCTACAATTCTTTTTTCTTCAACATCCCCAAGCAGATTAAGTTCAGATTCCCTTGCATAACCTGGAGCGTATTCAATATCAGCAAATGATAACTTTCTTTTCTTCTGATATTCTAATGCTATTAAATTCCAATGTTCTTTAATGTTGTTTTTACTCATACTGTAATGAATTTAAGTAATTTTATTAAATTTTTTTCTAAAGTCTAAGTAAAAATTCCTATCATCACTGAATTTTGCATCCATCCTTTATTTTTTTTTTAAAAGAGAATCGATAATTATTTTTTTATGATCAAATGCTAGTTCCATTGATTCAATATTTTTAATAGGAACTAATTCCAAATCCGTTGCATCAGTTTTTGCTATAGGGTTTTCGTTCATTGTTAATGGTTCACATAAATATGAAATAGTAACTGTGTGACCTCTTGGATCTCGTTTGGGATCAGAATAAACTCCTGTTAATTTTATAATTCTAATATGGATATTTGTCTCTTCAAAAGCTTCCCTTTTACAAGCTTCTTCTGCAGTTTCACCTACTTCCACAAAACCACCGGGTAAAGCGAATTGCCCTTGAAATGGGGGATTTTTCCTTTTAACAAGTACAATTTTCTCATCCGGTATTTTTATCACAGCATCAACCGTTAAAAGTGGTGTAATGGGGATGGGCATATTTTTCACATTATTTTAAAAATTTGTATTTAAATTCCAGAAATTTTTGTTAGGGCTTCTGGTTTATCACAATTAAGACCTTTTTTCTTTGAAAGTTCTAAAGTTAATAATTGTATCGGAATGATTGATAAAAAGGGACACAAATCTGGCAATGTTAGTGGAATATTTAATTGAAAATCAACTAAATGGGAATCGATATCACTGGATATGCCTATAATTGTTGGATTTCTTTTCTTCAACTTATTTATCAATTTAATCATATGTTCTTTTCTAGTCCCATTTTGTGACGGAATAATAGTTACAATCCAAACACCAAACTCCGCCAATGTTATTGGTCCATGGGGAAACTCGGCGGTGGGAAATTCATCTGCAAAGATTTGGGCTCCTTCTTTTAATTTTAAAGCTCCTTCTTTCGCTGTAGCAAAATCGGGACCTGCTCCCAAGACAAAACAGCGATCGGTTAGCTCAAAATTTGATGTTAATGTTTTTACTTCTTTATGAGATTTAGGAATTAATTTTTCTATTTTGTTTGGAAGCGAAAGCAGCTCATTCCAATATGAAGTATATATATCATCAGAAATTTTATTTAAGTATTTAGCTATTTCAAGAGCAAATGCTGTAAGAACACCCAATTCCGCAATATATGTTTTTGTAGCCATTACACTTATTTCTTTTTCACATTTAGTAAAAATACAATAATCTGTGATTTTAGCTAATTTTGAATCTGGGTTATTTGAAACACATACAGTTGTAATATTTTTCTCATTTCCATATTCGATAGTCTTAATTGTAGCTTTAGATTCACCGCTTTGAGAAAGACCAATTATTAAATCATTTTCATTAATAATTGATTCAATTAAATATGGAAATTCAGGTGCAAATTCAGCAGATGAATAAATCTTTGCTAAATTATTAAATAAATATTGCGCAAAGAAGCCTGAATGATAAGACGTGCCTGATCCAGTTAAAAATACTCTTTTTTTTTCAGTTTTAAAAATTTTTTTAGCAACATCTTTTATTATATCTGTTTGTTTTAATGTTTCTTTTAATGCTCTGGGTGTATCGTATATTTCTTTAAGAGTATATTTGCCAAGATTGTTGGAGTTTTCAGTAATCATTTTACTTTAAAACAATTTATTTGAAAGTACTTGTTTTTATCTTAAGGAATTAATAGCATATTAAATATATTTATTTTATTTAAAATAATACGATATTTAATGAGTCAAAAAGAAGATGTATCCACCACAGATCTTGAAACTGCTGATATTTTCTTGAAAAAATTGTATGAAGTAATTTATAAATTATCAGCCTTCTCTAAAACTCAATTCCCCAGATTCACAAAATTATGGAATATTTATCTTTTTAAAAGTAAAATAAATCCTCATATTCCAAGACAAATAAAGTTAAATAAGGAGAAATTCTTAACCGATAATAATTATAAATCTCAAATTCTTAGAACTACAGAAAATGCTATTGTTGATATTTTTTATTCTATTCGTTCTATTGTTGAGGCATTATATAATAAAATTTTTCCCAATCCAGATTTATTCCTTAAAGATTTTTCCGAAGATGATCAAAAGATTTTACCTTATATTTGTGCAAAAGATTTATATGGTAAGCTCCTTGAATTTCTTAAGTTAGAACACAATATAACATCGACAAAATATTTGATTATTGGAAAAAATTACTTATTATTAAAATTAAACGGAATGAGCAATGCCGAAATTCTCAATAGCCTAGAAAAGTCAGAAATAACAATAAAATACTATAAGTTAAATAAAATAATGCAAGAAATTGAAGGGGAAAGAATTATTAAGGTTGAGAGGAAAGGCAGAACTAAAATCTATACATTAAAGAATGATTTAGTTCTAAGCTCTGATGGACAAAAAAAGTATAATCAGTTTTTTTACCCTCTTTTAGAATGGTCTACCCAAATTTGGCGTAGTTTTTACAATATCCGGGAATTAAATATCACCCCACCTTCGGAATATAAATGGCGTTCATATTTAGAAAAAGTCTTACCACGATCCGCTACTCAAGGATTTAATGCGACTCATTATGTTATGAAAAATTTGGCTAAATATTATGAAATGCTTATAAAAGAAGAGAATGAAGAATAAGTTCATTTTCAGAAAAAAGTTTGTCTAGAGTATGTTAAATTCACCTTAAAAAAACATTCTATATTATTTTATGGGGATCTGCATTATACAGAAAATAGATTTTTTTAATATTTTTTTGCAGGTACTAGCTTTAATACTTGGAATATTTGATTTTCAGAAGGATTTGTGTCAAAATTTTTTATTTTTTTTTGTAATTTTTCACTTAGTATGAAATCCAATAAGAAATTTGGTTTTTCCTCACTTAGAATGATAAGTGAACCACTAGAGCCTCCTAATTTTGCTCCGATAACATTATTTATATTACAAAAGTCCAATATTTCTTGATCAATTTTTCTTTGCAATATCACATTTTCAGTTGGATTTCCATAACGACCGTAAGTTTGTGTTAATTTCTGATTCTCATTCATCAGTTTTCCAATTAATTTAAGGTCTTTATTAATAATTGCTTCTTTACCTTTTATAGCAAAATTTCGAATTTTATTCACAATTTTTATTAGACTAGAATTAGTTGGATAAGCGAGAAATGGGAATCTATGAATATCTCCACTGCTAATATTCTTACTCCTTACACCAATATAGAATGGTATATCTTTAATATCAAGGTCTTCAATAATATAATTTCTATAATCATCACTTGAAAAGTCCATATATTTAACCCCTCCAAATGTATCTACAAAACAATCTTGTGGTCCAGCAGTATTCCCCATTATCTCATGCTCAACAAGTCGAGTATAATGTGCGATGGTTCTTAAATTCAATTTTAAAGAAAATAATTTATTGAGACCTTTAAATAGATTAACAATTATCGCAGTAGAACCTGAAAGACCCCCTTGTACGGGAATATTTGTCTTGATTTTAAAACTGAAATTTTCTAAGTTAAAACCTTTTTGGCTTAATAAAATTAAAGAACTACTTACAATATTTCTAAAATTCTCATTTTGCTCATTATTAATTAAAAATAAATTTTTTTCCTCTTTACTTACCTCTCCTTTTACGAAAAAATCTTTAATGGTTGAGGAAATCACAACACCATTATAAATATCCGATGGATTTCCCAAAATTCCTATTCTTGCGTTAGTTTTAATTCTTACCATTTTAATTCTGGAATTCTTTTGTTCTTTTTATTTCAATATTGAATCCTTTTAGAATTTGAGATAAATGTGATTTATCTGGAGCGTTCAATCCCTTCCAATCGTAAATCAAATAATCAATTTTTGATTCTATTGTTTTATCAATGATTTGTTTAATCATTTCCTCATTAAGCTCTTGAATAAAATATTTAGGACAAATATGAGCTATTGCAATATTTGTATTAATTATTAGTTTTTTAAATTTAGGTGAATAGTGGGTTCCACCAAATCCCAGACAGATCTTTGGGTTTTCTCTTTGTACCCTCCAATATTTTTCTATTGTTTTAATAATCGCATCGGCCACTACTTTTCCTGCTTCTTGATCATTCCATTCCGCCTTTATACTGCCTAACTCCATAAAAATTAATGGAATGGGATGATTTGTGGGTCCATGATGGTTAACTTCCATATCAATGGAAAATTTTCCCTCTTCTAATTCTCTGCTGGATTCTAGTAGGGAGAGAAATCCAGCTTTTAATAAAATTGCACTTGAGTAAGCAATTTCTTTTGAATTGCCACCAAATAGTGCTTCTTCGCCCCAATTTCCAGTTGTATGAATTAATAAAGCCGGTCGAGCTGATTTTGAAGCATGTCTGCTAGCAAATATTAAAAAATCAGGCTTAAAATCTAACTCTTCCAATTTAAGATCGTCGAGAAAAATCAAACTCTTATCAGTAAGTCCTAAATAAACTCGATTACTTAAAAAAATCCCCTCTTTGATGAAATCTTTATCCACTTCATTTAATTTAAAGAATTTATGTCCATACCATTTATTACTTAATTCCTTAAATGAATAATTTATTGAGGTTAATAACTTATCACGAATATTCATTGACGCGATATCTTCTGTTGAAGTAATAATTAAAAAGTTCATATTTCAATATCACTATGATTAATATTTAAATCCTTCTCGACATAGGCCAAAAAATTTGAGAAATTCTTGCTTTTGCGGATTTTAAATAAAAATATTTAGTTCTACCTGCTACCCACTTAATTGTGCATTTATCTATACCCCTCTGCTTTATATCCCATAAGCACCATTTTAACAACAACCCTCCAATTCCTTTTCCCCGTAAATTTTTTAAAACTCCAGTCGGTCCAAAACTCCCTGGATGTTGGACCGAATGTGTTGCAAATCCAACGATTTTGTTACTATTGAGATCTCGCATAATAAATGTCGTTGGAGGATCATTCTCAAACGAAATAAGAGTCTCTTCTGGCCATGTGCCCTTGCCAAAATGTTTTTTAACAAAACCTACAGTTTCTTCTTTATCTATTAGTAATGCTCGTGATATTTTATATCCATTTATTTCTTTTGGAGGTTCTTCTTTTGGAAAATCATTTTTATTAACTTCTAAATCAGTTCGAAACCGTTCAAATAAATTATTTTTAAAACCTAATTTCCTCAAAAAAAAGTATGCTTCAGTATGTCTTGGATCTAACCCGGGCAACCAATAACGAGGATTTGAGTCCATAATAGAAACTTTCATTCTCCAAACTGCATTTTTTTGTTGTTTCGCTCTTTTAAAAAGCTTATTCATCATTTCAGTTCCTATTCCTCGATATCTATAATTCTTTTCTACAACGAACATCTTTATAACTAATTTATTGCGAGATTTTGGTAGTATACATCTTCTAAACACTGCAAAAAAAAATGCTATTGGTGTATTATTCTCATCAACTGCAACTAAACTCAATTCGGGATTATGATTTTCGTCCATTAGTGTTGCACGCTTAAATGTATCAAATGAAAATGAATAAAATAAAACATTTTCTTCACACATTATATAAACAGATCTTAAATTGCTTTCAGTGAGAGGAACGATGTTTAATTCTTCCAAATTCTTCCAACAATTAGATTTTTAATTCTATATTGTTTAATTTTCTTTAATATTAATAAATTTAATTAAATACTGTTAATCCAAATAATGTTAGATTTTCAAGTTGTAATAATTCCTCAGGAAAATTATGATAAATCAGAGATTGCTTTAAAAATTGGAATATATTTTGACCAAGCAGGTTATAATTTTAAAGAAAAAACCGTTTTAATTAAACCTTCATTTGTATTTGCTATAGGAGATGCGGAAAGGACATTATCAACAAATACTAATGTCGCCCTGGTTTCTGGAGTTGCACAGGCGCTATCAATTAGGGGAGCATCAAAAATTTTAATTGCTGAAGATAGAACAATCGGTCCCGCAAGATACGCATTTTATATGATCAATATAAAAAAGACTGTAAATGGCATAAAAAATGTTAAAATGTGTTATTTAGATGAAAAAAAGAAAGTTAAAGTTGTAGTAAATAATCCTTTCATTCCAAATCATATAATTAAATACCCTAAATTACTAATTGATGATACAGTAGATTTTTTTATATCATTACCTAAATTAAAAGCAAATATCTTTGCTGATATTACTCTAAGTATAAAAAATAATCTGGGTTTAATTTCTAAAAAAGAACGCTTAAAATTTCATGATGATAGACTTCATATGCACCTTGCAGATATTGCACTTATTCGCCAACCAGATTTAATTATTGCAGATGCTATTGTTTCTGGGGAAGGTCAAGGACCATATGAAACCACAAATGTATATACAAACATGCTGGTTGTTGGAACAAACTGTCTTGCAGTTGATGTAGTATGTTGTTACCTTATGGATCAAAATCCAAGTGAGATTGAACATCTAAAAATTTTACATGAGAGAGGCATAGGACCTTTAAATGTTAACGATATAGATATTAAAAATAAGAATTATCTTGATACTAAAAAAAAGAAATTTAAAATGCCTGATATAAATCTAGAAATGTCTCCTTCGATTAAAGCGTATCTAGGAAAAAAATGTTGCCAAGCTGGTTGCTTAGGAATGATTAGAGCATTTTTAGATGGATATAGTATAAAAAAAGGATGGGATTCACTAGGAGAATTAAACTTAATATTGGGAGAAAATATTGAAATTCCAAAAAATGAACTTGATAAACTGAATAAAAAAAATACAATCGTTTATGGAGATTGTGCAAAAGAGTATAAGAAATATGGGATTTATTTTAAAGGATGCCCACCAGATTATGTAAAAGCATTATTAAAAATGTCACTTAAATCCTCTTTAGGCAAGTCTCCATGGTTTGAATATTTTTCACCTTGGAATTATGTTAAAGCCTGGATTGTCCATATACTACAAAAAATATTTAGATTTTAAGCAATTTTAAAAAAATTTTAAAATATGAAGACCCTCACGGAAAAAACTCCTTCAAAGTGCAATTTGGTTTGACAAGGTTATTCAAAAGGTACATGTGAGGTAATTTTAAAAGATGGAACTACTCAACCTGCATGTAAATCGACATTGAAATATAAAAATGGGTAGCATTATAGACTAATCAAATCGATGCATTTATCACGTCCTGAAGATTATTTTTCAATATGTACCGGAAGATCAGATGGTAGAAGTTATTTGTTAGATTAAAATAAAGGCGGACCTTATATGAAATATTTTATTAATGGTTTCTGATAAAATCGCGAATTGTTCTATACCCGATTATTTTTATATCGTACTTCTTAACACACTTCTTAATACGTGGATCGGTAAATGCTTCATAATCTTGATTTCGCCAACTTGCTGAATCCGGTGTTATAGCTCTTAATTCTGGACTCATTTTTGCTGGATGAAATAAAAAGTGTGTCAAACCGGGTTTTATTTCTGCAAAAAGTTTACAATAATACTCAACTTTATCTGGTTGCTCCCCCCCTGTATCAATAATCATATGATCCATTAGAGGAACACCACTTGCCTCTAGCTTTGAGAACATTTTTAGAAAAACATCAGCTTGATCTCCTCGTCCTATAGCGATTAATTCTTCTCTAGTTAATCTTGGTAAAAATGCAGGAACATTAAAGTCTCGAGCTACCCTTAGGTATGACGGAATGAATTTGGGATTCAAAACAGTTCCCATATGTGAATCTATGTGCGTAACATCAATTCCATTGTCTAAAGCCATCTGAATTTGTAAACGCATTTCGATTTCAGCCGCCTTAACAGTTACATTGGCAATCGCCTCCTCCTCAGTACGCCAGAGACATTTTTCTGAATCCAATAATCCTGTCTTGGAATCAACACTGCTCAATGCACGCCAGCGATACAGATCATATTCACACGTGAGAGTTAAATGAATACCAAGATCATATTTTGGGTTATTCCTATAATTTGATGCTACTTCAAAAAACCAAGGGGCAGGGACAAGAATAGAGCCACAGCTAGCTATCCCAAAATCTAAACATTCAAAAGATGCTACATTTGAACCATGAGAAAAACCAATATCATCAACATGGAATATAACAACTTTATCAGATGCTTTAAAACCAAGTTTTTCAATAAGTGTTAAATCCTTCATATTTTAATCTCGTGTTTTATATCTAATAATTACTTAAAAACAGTAGGTCCATCTGTAATTTGAAATTATAACTTAATATCGACAGTTATTTTGGCTAATTCTTTTATTCTTCTTACTCCTTCAACTGCATCATCGGCAAAATCATCAGCACCCAATTTTTTGGCAAGTTCCATATTTAATGGCGCTCCTCCAACGATAATTTTAACTTTATCTCTTAAACCAGCTTTTTCAAGTGCTTCATGAACATTTTTAATTTCCTCAACTGTCATCGTCAATAAAGTACTAAGACCGATAATTTTTGCCTTAGTTTTTTTTACTGCCTCAACTACTTTCTCTGCTGGAGCATCCATACCAATATCTATCACTTCGAAACCAGCACTTAAGAGTAAAGATGATAGAATATTTTTTCCTATATCATGATTGTCTCCACGAACAGTAGCCACAATTATTTTGATTTTTTCTTTCCCCCCACCTTCGGCTTCTAATTTTGGTTTAAGAATTTTAAATGCTTCTTTCATTGTCTCACCCGCAAGAACTAATTCAGTAAGATAATATTCCTTCTTTTCATATAATTCTCCAACTTTATCCATGCCTTTGGTTAATGCATCTAAAATACTCATTGCGGTTTTACCCTCATTCAATGATTCTTTTACAGCGTCTGCAATATCGTCAACCTCAAGCTCAATAATTAATTCGGTTAATTTTTCAAATTCCATTTTATTCAATACTCAATTCATTATTTTCTACAAAAATCTATTATTTATTTATAATTTTAAATTCTAAAAAAGTTTTTCTGAAGTAGTATTTAGAAAAGTTAACAGAATAATTTGGCTTGAAAATTTTAAAAAATATTTAATAAGTTTTTAATTCTGTTTTTCGTTTCTTATGAATTATGGAAAAAAACAATAATTTCGTGAATTCTAAAGAATCCATTGAACCCAAAACAAAACCAATAATTGTGTTAAAAGACGTATTAAAAGAGTATGATATAGGAGATTGGATTATTAGGGCAGTGGATCATGTCAATTTATCGATTTTTGAAACGGAATTTGTTGCAATTGTGGGACCGTCAGGTGCTGGAAAAACAAGCTTATTGAACTTAATTGCAGGATTGGATTCAGTAAATGAAGGAGTAATTTATAATTCGGGGGTAAAAATTACTGATATGTCTGAAGAATCCTTAGCACTTTTCAGGATTTTTAATATTGGATTTATCTTCCAGAATTATAATCTCATATCAACTCTAACTGCTGAAGAGAATGTAATTTTTCCAATGATGTTGGCTGGAATGACCTTAGATGAGCGAAGGGACAGAGCTGTAAGATTATTAGAAGAAATGGGGTTGGAAGAGAGAAGAGAACATTTACCATTCCAACTTAGTGCGGGGGAACAACAAAGAGTTGCAATTGCCCGGGCATTGGGTAATGATCCTCCTATAATCATTGCAGATGAACCAACAGCTAATTTAGATATGGAAACTGCAGAATTTATTGCAAAATTATTTGAAAAACTAAAAGAAAGCAAAAAAACTTTAATTGTTGCAACTCATGACAAGGTTCTAATTAAACAAGCAGATAGAATAATTACTTATAAAGAGTCGAAAATAATCAAGCAAGATATTATAAATGATATTTTAAAAGAGGGATTTTAAATTTCACTAGATTTCGCAATAAAGGACCTAATAAGAAAAAAAGAAACGACTATTCCAAATTTAGTTATAGTCATTTCAGTCTCAGCATTAGTAGTTTATTTCATATATTTTTGGAATTCTTTAGGAGTTAATATATTCTATGAAAATAAGTATTTATTCACAGCAAGCATCCGTGAAATTTACTACGAATTTAATATCTTTATTTTAATTTTGGTGCTAATAATAGCCAGCATAGTTATAGTCATTATAATCTCGTCTTTATTTGCGTATAAAAAGAGAGATATTGCGATAATGAAATCTTTAGGAGCTTTGCGTGAGAAATTTTATAGCTTTTATATGAAAGAAGCATTAATTATTTATCTCGTTGGCTTTTTAATTGGATTAATTATAGGGTTATTATCTTATGGATTAACTAGTTTAATTTTATTATTTCTTAATTTTTCAGTAAATATTTATATAGATTTTTTTTGGATTCCTATTTTTTTCTTCTTAACTCTATTCGCCGTTTATGTCATAAGCGGTTATGTATTAAGAAAAATTACTCAACAAAAGATTCAGTGGATATTTTCGAAAGATATACAACATGATTTTGATGCACAAAAGACATTAACATTAATCCCTAGATGGCTTTCTCGATTTGGATTTAATCTAAAAATTGCCATTACCAATTTAATTAGAAGAAAAGGTGAATTTAAGAGATTTTTAATTTTATTTGGTACATTAATGACTCTTATCTTTACACTTACGATTGGGGTGTTTGTGTTGACTTCATCTGCAGAAAATTGGATATCTAAATCACAAGGAAATAACTTAATTGTAATCGGTCATAGAGACGTAGTAGATAATTATTCTTTAATGTATCAAAAATTTTCTGATTTAAATATTGATCCCAATGAACTAACAATTAACTTTACCAAATCAAATTATTTATTTAATAGTAGTATTTTATCCTTATTTGAATCAATTGAAGGTATTCAAAAAATAGATAAAAGATTAATTACTTTTTCAACAATAAAAGAAATTAACAGTTCAATAATTATTGAAGGACAGTATGTCTCTGTAGGAGAAGATAGATACGCCACAATTCCTTTAATTGGAGTTGATCCAAATGAGATGTGTCAAGATTTTGAAATTGAAGGGGTATTTTTTACAGATGAAGATGGCTATGATAATATTACAATAGGCGATTCTCTTGCAAGATTCACATTTTCTGTTCCATTATATCAGAAATTAAGAGTAGGAAATGGCACTTCATATCACATTAAAGGAATTTTAATCGATAGTTTTAATAATGGATACACAGCATATTTTGATTTAGAAACGTTAAATGAAGAAATGGGCTTACCCACAGATAATATTAATATCATTCTGATTCAAGCTAATTCAATAGAAATTGATGCTTTGGAAAATCAACTGGAAACAATAATTAAAAATGAATTAGGTCAAGAATTTATTGCAATGAATATGAATAATGTTTTTAATCAGAATTTATTCAAGTTAAAAACATTGAATATTATCCCTATAATTCTTATTATCCTTTTCTCAGCAATTTCATACCTTTCATTATATAATTATCAGAAAGTAGCTTTGCATGAAAAGATTAAGGATTTTATAATTATGAAAGCAATTGGTGCAAAAAGCAAATCACTAAAGCGAATTTTATTCATAGAGAACTTCTTTATTATAATTATATCATCCGCTTATTCTATAGGAGTATCAATGTTAATAAACATTTTATTTTTATTTGAAAGAGTTACTTTGCCACCATTTTATGAACCGTTATTAATATTTATTGGATATCTTTCAATCTTCTTAATATTAAATTTCCTCAGTATAATACCTTTGAGTAAAAAGATAAAGCAATTTTCAATTAAGGATTTTGAAGTTTATTAAGAAACAATTTTGGAAAATTTTTTATTATTGAAATTTGTTATAATTTATTAAGGTAAAAAGTGATAAAAGGAGTTTTTTTTATTGGAACAACTTAAAGCTGAAGTAGAGCAATTAAAAAAAGAATTAGATTTTAAAAAAAGGGAGATTAGCCAATTAAAAACTGATTTAGAACTCAGTGAAGATTCAATTTCCTCATACGAAGAGGAACTCAAAAATTTAAATAACCTTATTAATAGTGTAGGGATCAAACGTGCATATGGTAAAAAAATCCAATTAAAATTAGGAGAAACAGAAAAAGAATTAAGAGAATTAAAAAATAATATGGGTTTGCTCAGAAAAGAAAAAATTCAAATTCAACAACAATTAAAAGAGGAGATAAAGAAAGGATCAAATGAAATGGGACACATTATTGAGATTAAGGAGGAAGAAGTGCCTGTCCATAATCTTGTAAAAGATTTAACAAACAAATTGAACAAACAACGGCTATTAATAACTCGCTTAAAAAACGAATTGAGCGAAAGACCAAGTAAAGAAGAGAGTGAATTATCAAAACCAATTAAAATGGATCTTGGAAAAGATATTACAGAATTACACCAAAAACTTGAAAATAAAGAAAAAGAATTAAATGATTTGAAAGAAAAATTTGAGAGAAAAGAAGAAGAAATCAATGAATTAAAAATAAACATTAAAGACTCAAGAATGGATCAAAAAAAAGGAACGGAAACTGGTCCTCTAAGCAAACTTGTAAAAGAACTTCAAGAAAAATTAAATGAATTAAAAAAAAAAAATAATAAACTCCAAAAAAAGCTAGAAGAACAACTTCAATCTCCAAAAAAGGATAATGAACTTCAAAATCAAGTATCCAAATTGGAATCTGAACTTAAAAAAAAAGAAACAGAATTAGATAAAATATTAAAGCAAAATAAGAGTTTAGAAGAAAAGGTTAAAACTGTTGATTCTTCAAAAGTTGATAAAATTTTAACTGCAAAAAACAATGAAATTACCAATTTAACCAAGGACTTATATTTAAATAAAAACAAAACGGAAGAACTTCAATCTAAATTAAATGGAATGGAGCAAAAATGTATATCTTTACAAAATGAGTACATTAAATTACAAGAACATCTTAAAGCTCCAAAAATTGATATACAAGAAGGGAAAATAGATAATGAGCAAGAGCTTAGAATCAGAGAATTACGCACTATTATCGAAACACTTAAAAAATTAACAAAACAACAACGAATTGAAATAAATTACTTAAGAAATAAATGAAAGCTTAAGTTATTCTAATGAATTTAGAACTAATTATTCTTGGCTCAAGTGGGGCTATTCCAGTGAAAGATAGGAATTTACCCGGTATTTCAATTAGATATAATTCTGAGATTATTCTATTTGATTGTGGTGAGGATATTCAGAGAAGATTTCAGCAAGCTGGATTAAAATTCAATGTACCTTTAACAATTTTTATTTCTCATATGCATGGAGATCATGTTATTGGCTTACCAGGTTTATTATTTAATTTCTCTTTAAAAGATAGAGATGCGCCTGTTAAAATTTATGGCCCTCCATCAATATTTTTATATCTTTTTTTACATAAAAAAATTTTGGGGCTATTTACTCCATACAATTTGGAAGTAAATGAAATTGATTTAAAAAATTCAAAAATTACAAGATATAATGGTTTAAATTCTGAAAAAAAAAAAGAAGAAATTGATATTATTGATAATATTCTTTTTGAAAACAGAAGATACATGATAAAATCTACAATGGTAAAACATTCGGTTCTAACATATGCATTTTCATTTGTAGAAAAACCAAGATTTGGTAAATTTAATCTGGAGAAAGCAAAGGAACTTAATATACCGGAAGGATATCTTTGGAAAAAATTACATAATGGAGAAAAAATAAAATTTAAAGGGAAAATAATAAATCCTGAAAAAGAGGGAATTGTTGGACCAAAAAAACCCGGGAGAAAGATAACATATTCAGCAGATACTACACCTTGTGAATCTTTAATTGAGTTGGGCAAAAATTCAGATATCTTGATTCACGAAGCTACATATGATAAATCGCTTAATGATGTTGCTAAGGAAAAAAAGCATTCAACAACCATTGATGCTGCCGAAATGGCTAAGAAAATGAATGTAAAACAACTAATTTTATTCCATTTCTCTTCAAGATATAATAACGATAAATCTATTGAGCTTTTAATAAATGAAGCCAAAGAAATATTCGAAAATACAATTGGAGCCTATGATTTATTAAGAATTGAATTAAAGTGAAAAGAGTTAAAACAAAATTTGGGCACAAAATTACCTGTTATAATAGGAAAAAGATATTTTATGCTATGATTAGAAATTTTTCCTAATATCTACTATTTATATCCTTAAAAAGAAGAAAAATTAAATAATTAATATTTAAGCGCCGCCGGCGATATTTGGGAGTATAATGACCTCGTCTGTTGCTTTTATTATAGTATTTTTGTCAGCTTTCTTGCCGTTGACTAATATACCAAAAAATTTACTTTCTAGGTTTAATTCTTTTAGAAGAGCTGTGACTGTTAATTGTTTTTCGACTTTATAGGTTGTATATACGCCAGTTTCGACTAATTCAGGAATTTGTTGCATTATATCACTTTTTTCTTATTTTTTCTTTTTTATTTCTAGTATCTAATATAAATATTATCCCATTTAAATTTTATCCCATTTAGATTTTTGTTTCAAAATTATAAAATTGTTAAATTAAGGTAATGATAATCTTTTTTAGTTATATAAAATTTCGTTTAATTAAGATTTACAGTTTTCTTACGGGACGATTCAAATTTCTGAAAAAGATATTGAAGACACTCTAGAAGTAGAAGATCAGATTCAAGTGTTTATCGATCAAATTTTAACGTCAGAAAATAAAGAAAATAAGAAATTCTTAATTTTAGAATTAATAAAATTTATCTCCACTGAAGCCAAAAAGATTGCAGAAATGGGAGACTTTTTTGAAGCTGCTGAAATTTTATCATCTACAGCAAATTTATTGGAAGAAATTGATCAAGATATTGCAAAAGAACTCTTAAAGAATGCGATGAAATATTGGGATAAACAAATAGAGACTTGTAAAAAACAAGCTAAATTTCTTGAAATTGCTGAATTATATATTAAACAAGCAGATATACATCGTGACATATTTAGGAATACAAAGAAAGAGCAAGAAAATATCCTTTATGCTATCCAATTCCTAAATCATGAAGCCGATGTTCGTCTTGAATTTAATGAGTTAGAAGCAGTTGCTCGAACATTTCAAAATATAGCGAATTTATACAACCGGATTTCAAATTTTAGGAAAGCAATTAAGTTCAACAAGATGGCAATTAAGCTTGCTAAGGAGCACGGCTATTATCACATCCTTCAATACACCTATCAGCAATTATTTTCATGTTTTTCTGATTTGGGCGATTATAATTCAGCTAAAGAAATTGTATTAGTTGGAATTGAATATTTCGCTTCAGAGGCTTTAAAATATGAGCAAAAGGACATTCTCAACCTAAATTTGTCCGCACTTTACCAAATTATAAAAAAATTATATTTTATGCTAAATGATACGGATAACTATGTTTCTTATGCAAAAAAAGAAGCGAGTACATATATAAGCATTGCACAATCCTTAGGAAATGATCCTAATGATGCAGAAAAAAAAGGAACTCTATATCGCGGAGCAGCATTATGCTATAATGAAATTCAAAATAATTTAATCGAATGTGCCTCCTGTTTTTTCCTAGCTGGAAATTTCTTTCATTCAATCCAAAAGAATAGTGATGCAGCAGAAAATTATAATAATGCAGCGATGGTATTTGGGCAAATCGGTAATTACCAAAAAGCTTTTGAATTATATGTTAAGGCAGCATTAAATTATCAAAATAACAATGAAGTTCGGAATTGTCTTGAAAATTTCTTGAATGCATATGATCTTACTCTTAAAGAGGATATTGAGTTTAATAGAACTGAACTATATAATTATCTTATTCAAGGACTAAATAAATACGCTAAAGAAAAAATAAAAACAAAAGAATTCTATTCAGCAGCAACGTCTATTTTAGAAAGTCTTAAATTTTACTCAAGTTTCGATAGTGTGCGTTTTAGTCCAGAAATATTTGCTGAGATGGTTAAGAGGGTTTCGAAAAATTACTATAAAGCAGCAGATTTTAAAACCATTCGACCACGCAATATACGATTTAGTTATTTTTTAGCTGCGCTATCACGCCTTTTATTAAAACAAATTGATGAAGCTAAAGAAATTATGAAAGAGGTTAATACGAATGGTAGCCGAGTGGAAAAATATAAAGCAATTGTAAATCAAATCATTGAATGGATTAATGAAAATAAACAAATCTTAATATCGGATTTTCCCAAAAATATACAAAAATTTATCAATCGATATGATGAAGTGAAATATATTATTTCTTTATTTGAAAATATTTATGATTCATAATTCTTTTTAATCTTTTTTTGAAAAATTCAAGTTCTTTAAATATAAATTTTAAGAATGGATAGCGTGCAAAAGTAAATTTGCATTAACTAACATTAGGGTGATTATTTGAATAAAAAGAGTATAATTGCATTAGCAATCTTATTAGCGGTTGCATACGGAATTAATATGTCTATGGCAGGAGTGGCTATTCCTGGCTGTGCTGATGGAGTTCCGTAAGTAATTCAAGCTGATAAGTATTTTTTTTTTCCTTTTTTTATTTCATATCAGTTTTATTCAATAGAATTACTTTTTTGTATAAAATTAAAACCAAAAATATCAAAAAAATCCCATCAACAATTAAAATTATTTTTAACGCTCAATTAAGAAATCCAATCATAAATTGTAATAATTTTTAGGAGATGGGAAGGAGATGGGAAAGGTTCTGGTAATGTTTTTCAATTAGAGGATTTTTATTTAATTAATCACAGAAGAATTATATTAAAAAAAAATAAGATTGATGTCTTTTGCATGGACCAGTAGAACCGTTTAAAATTAAAGTGGTTGAACCCGTTAAGATACCATCTGAGAAAAGAAGAAAGGATGCCATAAGAGAAGCAGGATTTAATACTTTTCTACTTCTATCAGTTGATGTTTTTATTGATTTATTAACCGACTCGGGTACATCCGCAATGTCAGATAACCAATGGGCTGGGATGATGATTGGAGACGAAGCTTATGCAGGAAGTAAAAACTTTTATACACTAGAAAAATCCGTTCAAGATGTTTTGGGATATAAATACATGGTTCCCACGCATCAAGGACGAGGCGCGGAACATTTGATGTCTAAAAATTTAATTAAACCTGGTCAGCTAGTTCCAAGAAATATGTATTTTACGACTTCGAAATTGCATGTAGAATTACCTGGTGGTACTATGCCTGATGTAATCATTGATGAGGCGCATGATCCAGAAAATACACATCCATTTAAAGGAAACATTGATCTAAAGAAATTGGAGAAATTAATTGATGAACATGGAGTTGAAAAAATCGCGTATATTAATGTTGAAATGGATGTAAATATGGCTGGAGGTCAACCTGTTTCAATGCAAAATTTGAGGGAAGTATATGAATTCGCTAAAGAGCATAAATTAAAAGTCATTTTTGACGCAACACGTTCAAGTGAAAATGCATACTTTATTAGAGAAAGAGAAAAAGGATATGAAGATACTCCCATTATTAATATTCTCAGAGAAATGATGAGTTATTCCGATGGTTGTATTTATTCTTCGAAGAAAGATTGTCTAGTGAACATTGGTGGTTTTCTTGCAACTCATGACAAGGAAATTTTTGAAAAAACCAGATCTGAAGTTGTTGTGTACGAAGGTCTTCACACATACGGTGGAATGGCGGGGCGTGATATGGAAGCTGTAGCAAGAGGTTTGCGGGAAGGAACACAATACGAATACCTTAAATATAGAACAAACCAAACACGATATCTTGGAGAGTTACTCATAAAAGAAAATATTCCTGTTGTGAAGCCAATAGGTGGTCATGCAGTATTTCTTAATGCTTTGAAATTTTTACCTCATCTTCCACGGGAACAATGGCCTGCACAAACACTTTCGGCTGCAATATACGAAGAGTCGGGTGTCAGGTCTATGGAGCGTGGAGCAGTTTCAAAAGGAAGAGATAAAATTACAGGTGAAAATATCTTTCCCAAGTTAGAATTAGTTCGACTTACTATTCCCCGTAGAGTTTATACAAATACACATATGGAATACACCGCAGAATCAATCATAAAGCTTTATGAAAAGAAAGATACAATTCCAGGATTAAAAATGGTTCATGAGCCTAAGTATCTTAGATTCTTTCAGTCAAGGTTTGAACAAGTTAGCCTTTAAAATCTTTAAATCCTTAAAATCTTAAAGCCCCTAAAGCACTAACCATATCATTATATTTCAGAAAATAAGACTTTATTTTATACATTTTACACATTGTACTAATAATTCGTTTAAAAATAGAGTTATTTTTTAAAAACCCACCGCTAAAGACAATATTTTTAACTTTTCTATTTTGCGAGGAAAGAATCAATTGAGAAGCTATGTTTTCTGAAATGATAGAAATGATGGAATTAATCACATCTTCCTTTTTATTACTAGTGTTATTAAAAAGAGCAATTTTTCCTAGAGATGAGGCTGTAAATTGACGAAATAATGGATCTACCCGATCATCTTCATCTTCATATATATCAGCGACTTTTAGATCCACATTATATGGGTTTCCTTTCTTAGCAATAGTTAAAGCCCCATCAAAATCATCCAATTTATAAATTAATTTTATTAACCCCATAAAAGTTCCTCCACCTAAAGCGGAACCACCAATTCTTTCAAAATTTCTTCTATCTTCTTGTGATTTTATGTGCAACATAGAGGTTCCTGTGCCCACTGAAATAAAAAGCATATCTAAGGGCATTTTCTTCTCATTTAATTCAAATAAAACTTCTACTCCACGACATTGTGCTTCAAATTCATTGATTAATTGACAATTCTTATCCTTATTGAAATTCTTATAAATTTTAAATGCCTTTCCTCCGGTTAAATTTATATTAAATTCTTGATTTTCGTTTAAAAATTTATAAATTTCATTATAATTTGTTAGAAAACTATTAAATTTAAGTTTATCATCCTTTACATAGCTGATTTTAGTGAGAGAAGCACCTGCATCAATTCCCAATTTACCTTTTAATGTATTTGCTAGAGTACTAGTTAAATTAATAATTTGCTCACTCAATTTAAAAAACTATAAAAAATAATTTATTAATTGAACTTATTGACTAAGAAAATTACTACAATTACAATTAATATATTTTAGTAAAAAAAAAGTTAAAAAAAAAGTAATAGAGATTATCTTTCGGCAAACTCTGCCATATCTTTTGCTGGGTCCCAACGTTTTCTCATGAATTCTAGGATTCCTGATGAATCTCTTGGTCCTACAATGCAAACACAATTAGCTTCATCTTCTACTGCTCCCGATAATCTTGCTGCCATACCAGGAATAATTACAATACGATGCTTAACCTTATCAAAAGGTTTAAATTTTTCAATCGCTTCAGCAATAGCAGTACTCGAATATTGTCCACCCGCAACCGCTGATTCCACACCTATTCCTCCCGTATCAACATTTAATAAATAAGCGTCAATATTCCCACTTTTAATATCTTCTCTAACTGGATATACTGTCATACGATAATTAGTTGTGCAGAATATGGGAGCATCCTCATTAGGTTCTCCAATTGTTTCTAAACCTGGATCGACAGCGGGATATATCCTCGGATCGCTAAAGATATTCTGTCTGAAGGTCAAGATTGCTAGCAGTGCCCAGATATCCTCCCTCTTTTTACCTGTATGGCAAATTATCAATGAGGTATCAATGGCTGCCATAATACATGCCATAATCATTTCTTTATATTGAAATTTCCATAAATCTTTTTCGTTCTTTACTTTTACATCTTTCCATAACGCTGCTGGGACACCCATAATCGGCCATCCAGAATTTTCATCGCCTCCGTCAACACCAGCCAGCCTTAGTTGAATAATATTATCAAAAGTACTCAACACATTACCTTCACCAAAAAAGGTTCCCGGATCCAAGACAATTTCTCTTATTCCCATCTTTTGTAGAGATGCAGAGATTGAAATCAATTCATTAATATCATTTGAGAAACCTACAACAGGTAAGTCTTCATCAAATGCAAATGAGCCAATTTTTTCCCAGCTTTCTTTTGTCGCAGCATAAAGCAGTGGTTTTTTATTCTTTATTTCTGCAGCAGCAGCGAGAAGTATATCTGGATTAAAACAACATAATATGACGGGTATATCTGAATTTTCCACTACTGTTTTGGCAGCGGTTTTAAAGGTTTCTGTGTCATTAGATATGCATTTTAATGCAATTGCATTTAGTTTTAAATCATCACCAAGTCTTGAAATTACTATTCCTGTTAAATATTTTACGGTATCTATGAGATCTTCAGCATTATCATCAAGTGTGATTGCAATAGCCATTTCATTATAGAAGGTTAGAGAATGTCTATATATAACTTCCTCCCCACCAATTGTGCATATTCTTTCACCAACTCCGAATTCTACTGGTTTCTGCGGAGGTGTGGTTATTTCTATTAATTTTCTCAGCTTTTTAGCTTGTTTTGGACGTTGAAGATGCGTACAATCACTTAATTTTTTTTTTCTTTCAAGTAGATCAGTTGAAAATGCCATACACGTCTCCAGCCCACATTCCTTACAATTGCTCTTATCGAGTAATTTATAAATTTCAAGTGGACTTGCTCTCTTTACCATTTTTTCTTGCTCCAATCGTTTTTTTTAGTATTTTTATGATTTTATCTAATGTTTAAAATAAAATTAGATAAAATAAATAACTTTTTAAAAAAATCCACAAAAAAATCTAAATTAATTTTCATTAAAAATTATTTCAACCTTATCCTTGGATCTGCTATTGCTAAGGCAATATCAGAGATTAAATTGAAAATACTTACAATTACTGCAATTATTAAAACAGGAATTAACATTAAAATCCGATAGGCTATATATTTTATTAAATTCATTTCGATTCAATTCTCCATTTTATTTTTCGTTTTATAGTTGTGGGATAATTATACCTTATATGTTAGAAACACCAGAAATAACTCATTACTTCCTAATTTAATTTTTACTAGCTAATAGACAAATATCCTCTTATTTTTTCCACGAATAGTTAATTTTATATCGTATCTATTAATCATCAGATATAACTATTTCATTTTTGACTAGATTAAATAGAAAAGATACTAATGATTATAATTAGCCTGAATACATTTGATTCGTAAAGATCTCAAATTATTTTCTTATAAACATTTGCCTAGATTCCCTTTAATCTTTACCTAAAAAAATTAAAAAAAAAAAAGAAAATCAGATTTTAGAAAATTGTTACATCAGTAAAACTAGTGCTTCACCTTCAGTTACTAAGACATCATCTTGATTATATACATTTGTTTCAACTGTAATGAACTTAAGTTTTCCTTCTGATTTTGTGAATTTTTCTTTAACTGTGGCAACAGCAGTTAAAGTATCTCCAATATATACGGGTTTTTTAAAAGTAACCTTTTGAGATATATAGAGAGCTCCGGGTCCAAAAAGTTTTACACCTAACGCTGCTGAAATTAATGAACTACTGAAGCAACCATGAACAACTCTTTTTCCAAATTGTTGGGTTTTTGCAAATTCTTCGTTTACATGAAGAGGATTATAATCCCCTGATATTCCAGCAAATAGAATTACGTCCGCCTCCGTGACAGTTTTTGCATGAAAAGCGGAATCACCGACATTATAATCATCCCATTTTACATTTTTATGTGTAGGTTTTTCACTCATAAAATTTTTCACTTTAATATATTATTTTATATAAATTTCTATTATATTAAGTCCGAAAAGACTCTTAAATATTTAAAAAAATTCTTCATATTGTATTAAAATTGAAAAAAAATCGAAAATATTTTGAATTTGCTTGTAGTATTTTATTTATTCCAAAACCACGATTAAAGATTAAGTTCTTTTAATTGGACTTGTATCTTTTGTATTTTTTCTGGAGTTAGGTCATATACTTTCCACATGAAGAAGAATGCCACCATATAAAAAATCATTGGTATCAACGCCAATATGACACGAATTCCCCATAAGGCTAAGTCTGTTTGAATTTCTGCTCCTGGAATGAAGGAAGTTATTTCGTGGACCACAGCGATGGAAATAGCTTGAACGACGATTGATAAGCGACCAAAGAAGGTTCTAATTCCTGTGTAAATACCTTCTTGACGTTTTCCAGTTTTTACCACAATCTCATCAATTACATCAGAAAAACAAGGATACATTAGGGTCCAAAGAGCTCCGATGCCTATACCTACTAGGATTGTAGAAATTACAACTGCAATTATATCTGAAACAAATAACAGAGGCATAAGAATAACTACGACCAATGAAGTTCCAATTAGATAAACTTTTCGGTTCCCGAGTTTTCTACCCAACCAAACCCATAGAGGAACTGAAATAAGACTTCCTACTAGAAATGCAGCAGATATAATCATCTCGACATCTGCTGGCATTCCTAATGTATATCTTACTAAATAATAAACAGATCCAAGCATAAGCACCATCAATACTAATTGTGCAAGGTATGCAATTAGATAAACGATAAAATTTTTTTGTTTTATAGCAAATTTCAATATTTGAAAGATAGAATCACTTTTATTCCGTTCTTTAACTACTAAAAGGGCTCGATCTCTTAGATCCTTGTCCTCGTGCATACCAGGAATCATTAGAAGTATGATAAATACGCCAATCAATACAACTATTATTGCTGAAATAATATAGGATTCAATTTTTCCATATGTAATGAAAAGTGGCGGCACTAACATAGCAAAAGCTATACCTAACTGGCCAAAAACAGTACTAAATCCACCTACTTTTGTACGCTCTTTATCTGAACGAAATTTATCGGGAAAAAGTGCAAGCCAATTTGTCATCCATAATGAAAACATGAAATCAAATATGCATATAGTAATTAAGAGCCAAAAAAAAGCTGATAGTGTTTCAGTGTTGGGAACCGTGAAAATAAAGATGTAACTAATTGCACATAAAATTCCAGAAATAATGAACCACGGAAATCTTCTGCCCCATCGTTTAGTGAACTTTGTATTCCGATCTGATAAGAAACCTGCGAAGGGATCATTGAACATATTCCAGATACCATAAAAAAAAAAAGCAATACCTACAAGCAAAATAGGAAGTAAAATTTCATCCTCATAAAAACCAATAATACGTATTGTAAATGCAGCTGTTAAAAAATTATCGAAAAAACCTCCTAAACCGTATGATATATGGATTCTTGTAGAATAATTAATTCTGGGAGAAGAATTCATTCTATTTTCCTTTTCTTCTCCTCCAAATTCTCTCTTAAAGTTACTCATGATTAAAATTCAACTTAAAATAATAAAAATAATTCTATTTTATTGCATTTTTTTTTTATTCATGTCTTAGTTTTTTGAAATAAAATTCAATATTATAATATTCGATTGGAATATTACGCTACAAATTTTTTATAGTGATTGTAGGACTTGTTGCGTATTTTAGTAATGCTTTATCATCCAGTTCTACTCCCCATCCTGAACCCTTAGGCACTTTAGCCATACCTCCTTCGTAATCTATAGGTTTTAAAATAAGGTCATCTTCTAGCATCATTTGACCAAACAATTCAGTGGCATGACCAAGAGAATGATATTTAGCGGCTGCCAGGTGAATATGCATAGCTGAGGCTATACCAAGTGGCTGATTATGTAAAACTGCACTTATTCCTCGTTGTTCAGCATAATCTAATGCTCTAAGAGCGTTAGTAACTCCACCCGGACGTTCTGAGTTCAATCCAATTACTCCTATTGCTTGCATTTCAACTAAGGTGATTATATCCCTTAGTGAGAAACATCCTTCATGAGCCATTAATGGTGTATCTACATGCTTTTGAACATAAGCCATGCCTATATAATCATCTTTATGGACAGGTTGTTCAGCAAAATCAATGTTAAAGCGTTCTATAGCTTTAATTGCATGGATTGCTTTAGATGGACTATAAGCTTGATTATAATCAACTCTTAATCGTACATTAAACCCCAGAGTTTCTCGAATTCTCATGGATATTTCTAAATCATCGTTAATAGAGCGGCCGAGTTTGTATCTAAAAGTTTTGAAACCTGCCTTATAATATATTTTTGCTAGAGAGATCATAGTTTTTATATCCGTTAATGGGATGAGTGCTGCAAGAGGGATTTCTTCTACTGTTTTACCTCCCATAAAATCGCATGCAGGTCGGCTTGTTATTTTTCCCATTAAATCATAGCATGCCATATCTAAAAGACCTTTAGCCACTTCATTACGGGATATATTATTATCCATCTTGTTTCGTATCCTCTCAACATTAAATGGATTTTCGCCTAATAAATATGGTGCTAATCCATTTTTAATAGAATCAATTATTTGTGTAGGTGAAACGCCAGTTTCAGGCAACCAAACAAATACCTCTCCTAGACCAATATTCCCATCATCACAAATGAGCCGACATATAACAAAATCTCCCCCCAACCATGCTTCATCAATATTAATAGCCATTCCAACACCTCCTTCACCTGATTCCATAACTTTTCTTACTTGTTCTTTGAAAGGAACATGAACTGGGGTCAATTCAATTTTTATAATTTTTGGGTTCATTTAGGATACACATTTTTTTCTTACTTACAAACTTATACTTTATTATTAAAATTATTATTTATTTCAAGAAGGCTATGAAATTGATTTTATTTTTTTTGAAAAAAATTTTTTATGAAATAAGGAGAAAAAAGGGAAAATTAGCGAAAATTTATTTGAATTTTTAAATAATTTTAATTCATGTCAAATCCACCAAAATCACCTATATTCCCGACCGGAAAAATTAAATCAAAAATTTTATCTCAACTTCTAAATAAATATTGTTCCAGTAAAATTGATGAGAGAGTGATTTTGGGCTCACAAATAGGTGAAGACGCGGCTGTTATTGATATGGGGGATAAATATTTAGTTGCTAAAACTGATCCTGTCACATTTCTTGATTATATACCGAATATTTATAATAATATCGGTTTTTGGGTTGTGAATGTTAATGTAAATGATGTTGTAAGTTGTGGTGCAATTCCGAAATGGTTTCAAACAACAATTTTATTGCCTGAGAAAGGCACAACGGAAGAGCTAATCGAGAAAATTTTTAAGGAAATTCATGATACTTGTAAAAATCTTGGTATTTCTGTTGTAGGAGGACATACGGAAATAACCGTTGGATTAGATAAACCAATTGCTATTGGTTGCTTAATGGGCGAAGTGGAGAAAGATAAATTGGTAAAAACTTCAGGAGCAAAAGTAGGCGATGCAGTTATTCTTACAAAAGGGATAGTAATTGAAGGCACTTCGATAATCGCAACTGAAAAGGAAAGAGAGTTACTTGAAAGGGGATTGAACAAGCAATTTATAGAAAGATGCAAGCAATATATTTATGATCCCGGAATAAGTGTATTGAAAGAGGCAATTTTAGCAAATCAAAATTTTAAAATACACGCGATGCACGATCCTACTGAAGGAGGATTGGCTTGTGGTCTTTTTGAGCTTGCATATAGTTCAGGTACGGGAGTTCTAATTGATTATAATTCAATAAAAATCTTACCCGAATCAGAGAAACTTTGTAACATTTATGGTTTGAATCCATTAGGTACAATATCATCAGGTTCTTTATTAATCACACTTGACGAGAAAGATTCAACTAATTTAATTGATTTATTAATTGAGAATGGAATTTATGCTGTAAAGATAGGTAAAATTGTAGAAAAAAAGGAAGGATTAAAAATTATAAAGGATGGAATTAAAAATAAACTGGTTTATAGTGAAAAAGATGAAATTACTAAAATTTTTTAGGTTTTATAATATTTTCACATGTAATGAAATTTCAACCCGATTGTACGGCATGTTTGTTTGAACAATTAAAAAATGGATTAATTTCTTGTAAATCAGGTATTACCACTGAAGAAATCTTACATCATCAAAGAGAATTAATGAAAAGATTAATAGATTTACCATTTACACAGTTTAGGCATCCTATTGTTGGTAAAGTTGTTTATGGATTGATCAATGAGATCTTAAATGATCCTGATCCCTTTAAGAAAGCAAAAATTAAATTCCAAAATACCGGAAAAAAATTATATCCAAAATTAAAAGAAATGGTAAAAGATTCAAATAATCCTTTGTTAAAAGCGTGTATTTTTTCAATAATGGGTAATGCTATTGATCTGGGAGCTCCAACTGTGATAGATATAGAAAATGATATAGTACAAATTACTGAGGAAGATTTATTGATAAATGATTTTATTGAATTTGAGAAAGATCTAAATGAGGCTGAAACAATTTTAATTGTTGGAGATAATACAGGTGAAATTTTTTTTGATAAAGTCTTATTAGAAGAGATTTTGAAAATATATCCAAATAAAAAAATTTTTTTCTCTGTTCGAACTGCGCCAATAATTAATGATGCAATGATGGAAGATGCAATTTTTACAGGACTTGATAAAATTTGTAGTGTTATAGAGAGTGCACCATACCCAGGGATGATTTTAGAAGAATCCACCCCAGAATTTATTGATAGATTTAACACAAGTGATTTGATTATTATGAAAGGGCAAGGAAATTTTGAAACAAGTGATGATCTTAAACCTAAAGGGCTAATATATTTTTTTCTTAAGGTTAAATGCCCTACAATACAAAAAGTTTTAAATCTTCCCATTGGGGGTCTAGTTTTAAAAAAAAAAAGAAATTAGATTTATTTCTATAAAAATTTAATTTATATTAAATTATAAATTATGAATAGAAAGGAGATCAGTAAAGATGAGTGAAAATTTTAATTTAAAACAAGAAAAAGGTAAAAATACTAAAGTAATATTATTCGATCTTGACGGTACGTTGTTGGATAGTGATATAGATAAATTTTTATCACATTATTTCAAAATATTGACCGCTTCATTAACTCACATCCAGCCACCTGATAAGATCTTTAAACATATAATGATGGCAGGAAATGCCATAGTAGATAACGACGGCAGTGCCTTTAATGAGGAAGTTTTCTGGTCTACCTTTTCTCATTTATTAGGTTATCCTCGAGAAGAATTAGAACCGATTTTTTGGGAATTTTATGAAAACAAGTATCCGATCTTACGTCAATATACAAGCCAAAAACCCGGTGCACGCCAAGTAGTTCAGCAGGCTTTTGACTTGGGTTATGAGTTAGTTATTGCAACTACTCCTGTTTTTCCTTCTACAGCCATCGAGCAAAGGTTAAAGTGGGCAGATGTAGCTGACTTTCCATATATGTTAATTACTAGTTATGAAAACAGTCGCGGATGCAAACCGAATCTGATTTATTATAAACAAATTCTTGAAAGTATTGGATATGATGCTGAAGCGTGTCTTATGGTTGGTGATGAGGATAGAGACATGGTTGCTGCTCATCTTGGCTATAGTACTTTCCTTGTAACTAGTCCTAAAACAAAATTAGGTCCTAATACTCCAGAACCGACTTATAGCGGGACGTTAGAAGATCTGGGAAAATTGCTTCAAATCTGGAAGTGAATTATTTGTTATTTGTATAATATAGATTTTATTGGATTGAATTTAATTTTATGACCGAAAAAGTAGTAAATAACACATTTATTTCATTAGGAAAAACATTTTGGCCTTTATATTTATTGGGAGGTTTTCAAAGTTTAGCTTACGGCGGAATAATTGTTCTTATTGTGCCATTATCTTCATTATTTTGGTCAGGTGAACCTTACCATGCTCTTGAAATGGGTATTTTAATCACTTCAATGGTTTGGATGTCAGCAATATCGGGTATTATAATTGGAATATTAATTGATAAATATTCTCGAAAATATATTATGTTTATTATCTCTATTTTTAGGGGTTTTAGTATGATAATGCTTGGTTTTGCAATTGAAGGAAAAGGTTTAGAAACTTGGACTTATTTCTTGATTTTCACTGGAATTTTTGCTTTTTTTGCGGGAGGCAGTTGGCCAGCAATAATTTCTCTCTCAAACGATATTGTTCCGCATCCTCAACGTTCGCAATTCTTTGGGTTATTAGGAATAATGATGAGCCTCTTTACTCAGTTTGGTTTCTTAGTTGCGTCATTTTTAGTTCAATATGAATTTTGGAGATCCTTCTTTTGGGGTGTTGGAGTATCAATCCTTGTTGCAGGTATTATTTTTTTATTTCAAATCGAAGAACCTAAGAGAGGAGCTCAACAACAAGAACTCAATGAAATTCTTAATGATGATTCTATTAAATATGATTTCCATATTGATAAAAAAATAATGAAAAAAACGATGTTAAGTAGAACTAATGTAGTTGCACTTATTGAAGGTATATCAACAAATTTATTTCTTGGAAGCTTGGATCTCTTGATTTTACCTTATATTCAAACTCCACCTCATAATATTTCTCCTATTTTTACAGGTCTTTTTTTGGTAATTTTTGGCTTAACAGGAGGATTAATAGGACAACTATTTCTTGCGAAATTATCAGATAAGTTGGCGATGAAAAAACCAATTAGAAGAATATACTTCGTTATTTTTTCGTTATCTCTTGGAATAACTACTTTTTCCTATCTATTTTTTCTAGATTTACCTCATTTAACTGTAGAACAAGGTAAAGATATTCCTTATATATTATCTTTACCAATTATGTGGATAATGGGACTATTATTTTTTACTTCTAATTCAATTTCTTCTTTATATCTCGTTAATCAAGCTCCAGTTTTACAAGAGATCAATTTGCCAGAAGCTCAAGGAAAAATTGCATCATGGAACCAATTACTGGAATCTATTGGTTACGGTGCAGGACCTTTACTCGTTGGAATATTATTATCGATTTCTGGACAGAATTATCAATTAGTTATATTGATAATTATTATATTTGTGATTCCCGGAATTGTATTATGGTTTTTATCCTTGAAATGGTATCCTAAGGATCGGGATATAATAAAAAGTTTGCTTAAAGAAAGAGCTGAAATTTTGAAATCTCAAAAAAATTTAAAAAATTAGTAGAATAAAAATTTGTAAATCTCTTATTTATATAAGCTATTTCCTGAGATGTCTTGTGCTACAATCAAAGGACCAAATTGCTCTACCCTTAAAAACCATACAGCTTCGCTGGAACCTAAATCAAGCCATTCAACATGAATAACTTCTTTAATCATCCTTGAGGCAACCGCCCCACAACCGCCAGGATAACTTAAATAAATTACTTTTAGATTTTTTTCATCTAAATTTTTCATTCCGCCTTTACCTATAAGAATATGAATATCTAAAAATTTTATGACTTCATTTTCAACGGAATTCATACGCGCACTAGTAGTAGGACCTGCAGAGATTATTTTATATTTTTCATTGATTTTTTTTATGATTGGCCCACAATGATATAATGCAGTATTTTTTACTCTATTAAATGAGTGGGGTAAAGGTTTCTTTTTATTAATATGGTCAATTATTCTTTTATGAGCTAAATCTCTTGCCGTTATGATGGAACCATTTAAAAAAACTATATCACCAATTTTTAATGGCAGAAGATCCTCTACTTTAGTAGGTAAATTAATATTATGCCTCATAAATTAATTCACCCTCCTTGTTAATTTTAAAAGATGCAATTCGATGGCAATAGCACTGTACGATTACACCTACCGGAAATGATGCGGGATGTCTCATTGAAAGTTCTATATGTACATCTATACAAGTGATTTTTCCACCTAATCCCATTATACCAATATTAAGCTCATTTAGGGAATTTATAATTTTTAATTCTAATTCTGCTACATCTTGACGCTCATGTCTTACTCCAATAGGTCGTAATAATGCTTTTTTTGCTAATATCATCGAATTACTAGCATCACCACCTAATCCAACACCTAAAATAATTGGAGGACAAGGTTTTCCTCCAGCCTTCTGAATTAACTCTTTAATCATTAAAGGAAATCTTTCTAATCCATTTATAGGATCTAACATAAATAATTTTGAGATATTTTCAGCACCTCCCCCTTTAGGTAAAATAATTATTTCTAAATCATTGGAATTTTCTATAATTTCTATAAAAATCGGTGGTGAATTTGCACCAATATTGGTTCCAGTGTTTTTATTGGTTATTGGATCTACAGAATTACTCCTTAAAGGTATATCTGTTGTTACTTCTTGAACAACTTTATCAATGATATTTCTAAAACTAGAGATAATTGGAAATTGATTTCCTAATTTAATATAAAAATTTAAGATACCAGTATCTTGGCATAGGGGAATCCCCCTGCTTCCGCATTGAAAATTTTCTAAAATTAATTGGAGTTGAGTTTGGTTTATTTCATTATCTTCCTCTTCATATAAAATCTTAAAAAAATCAAGAATATCCTCTGGAATAGTTGTAACCGCTTGTTTTATTGATTTTTTAAGTAAATCTATTATTTTTTTTTCCAAAATTTCGATTTTACTTTCCATAGGTATACATTAATAGGAAAAAATATAATACTAGTTAAATCAAAATTTTAATTAAGACGAAGCAATATAAATTATTGAGAGATCGGGAGTTTATTTTGACTGAAAACAAGGAACATCTATTATTACGAGCTGGCTCACAACTTAAAGATAATGTATTTAATTTAAGAGAGATTAATAGAATTATCCTAAATGAATTAAAAAGCGATACAAAGATATATAATTCATTTATATCGGATATTTCGGACAAGTGGAAAGAATTTAGAAAAAATAATGAACAAAGAAAAATAAAATATCGCTATACAACTTTTTTTCATAGAAATTTTGATTACTTTTTTAGGCAATCTATAGATAATCTCTTTGGATTGAATTCAAAAAACCTGAAATTAATGTTAAAAGAGAACGTTACAGATAATGATTTATATTTTGAATATAAATATTTTTTTTCGGAAGATGAGATGAATTTAATTGCCGAATTTAAAGAACGCGTTTCTCATCCATTAGATTACGACAGAATAATTCCTTTTATATTTGAGGTTCTTATTACGATTTTAGGGATGATTATTAGAAAAACAATAAATAAAAAAATTTGGATCTCTCAGAACGGTGCCCGGCTGAAAAAAAAAGGTAAAAAATCTTACCTTCATCTCTTAATTACAAGTAGACGCAGTCCTGATGAAATTATGGATGGATATCTTGCCTTTATCCTGTATAATTTTGCGATAAGACATCCAGAGATTCCTGATTCATATAAAAAAACACTAATGGAGAGGAAAAATCTTTTAACTAAGATTGCTCTAAAAAATTATCCTTTAGCAAAATATCAATTAGTAGATATAATTTTTACTTTTTTTAAGAAGTGTAAATTGCTTGAAAATGTCTCACCTTTCTTAGATTTCCTCAATTTTGTTTGCTCACGTGTTGAAGATAGCGTCTTTGATACAATTGAAATAATTAAAGAGGATTTTCTTTCAAATTTAGATTATCCACCTGAAGTAAATGAATCATTAATAAGGATTTTTAATTTTATCAATAAATATTCTACATTATTTAGCACCTTTCAAGCGAATAACAGGCCTTCATTTCGAAATCAATATGAACTTTTCCTTTTATATTTGCAATTTTATTTTGGACGAACTTTAGAATCGCTTGAGATAAGCGACCTATTATTTTTTCCAAAAAAATTTGGAGATCTTATAAAAGAGCATAATTTATCTGAAAAAGAAAAAATCTCATTTAAAACTATTAGATCTATTGGATATTTTTCCAATATAGCATTATCCTTGTCACATTTACCTATAATTGAAGATTTCTTTTTTAAATTGCTAAATGAGAAAAAAATTCAGAATATAAATGAAATATTTTTCATGACGTTTCTTAAAAGCTTAAATGAGAAATTTCTTGATATGATTGAGGAGGAAAATGAAAAGTTAAAAAAATTTAAACGTAAAATCAGTTTCGAAAAAGCCATTGATTTTATTTGCAGAAGTTTATATAGTTTAATTAATAGAGTGTTTTTAAGAGAAAATGTGGAGGAGGCGTCAAAAAACTTTGTTGATCCAAGATCCAGATACATTCCCGAAAATGTAGCCACCAGAGTCTTGGAATTATCAATTTTCAAGGATTTAAATCTCTCAGATGATATCTGGCCTGACTATTTTTTGAGTGTAAATAAAGATAAGATTAAACATCTATTTAAAGAATACTTTGAAATTCCTGAAGATGTTTTCTATTCAGACTGGAGTTTATCTATGATTGACATGATATACAATCAAGAATTATTCTATATGGAAAAATATTTAGAAGAATTTCTAATACAAGATGTAGTTATTCCTTTAAATAAATTTTTCTTACAATTTGAGAAAAAAAAAGAGAGTATTAAGAATAAAGATGATTTATTAAACGATTTAACTAAAATTATTACTAAAGAAAAACGCAAAGAAGAAAATATTAAGAAAATATTTTCTAATATAATTGAACTATGGGACTTATCTTTTTAGAAGATTTTTTTTATTTTTTCTAATAAATTTTTAATTTTTTCATTTAAAATTTCTTCTTTATATTCAATATGCCTTCTTTTTGCAACAATCTTTAAATGAGAATATAAACACTTGACTATTTCATTGTTTGAGATGAAAAATTTTGTGTTTATCTTCTTATATCTTAATAAGAAATCTAAAATTATATTTAATTTAAATTCCAATAACTCATCTTGAAATATATCTCCAGGACTTGTTGTAATGATCGAAACAATTATTTCAGTTATGTCATTTTCAGGAATTCCTTCATGAACATTCTCGAAATCGATACCATATATATTTTTTTCATGGTAAATAAAATTTTTTAATCTTAAATCTCCCTTATTTCTGACAAAGATTTGACTTTCTTTCTCAGAGGTAATATTTATTTCATGATATTTATATAACCATTCTGCTAATTTTTCCAATATTTCTTTTTTTAAGATATAAATACTATTTTCTGTAGAGTTATCCAAGTCATCATTAAGGAGATCACATAAGTTAAGTCCATCAATTTTTTCCATTAGAATGTAAGGTTTTTTAAACGCAAAAATTTTTGGAACCAAAATACCTTTCTGATAATTTGAGATTAAATTCTCATATTCTGTAGTGAAACTTTTTTTAGAAATTTTTTTAATTATAATTTCTTCTGGTAAGGTTTGTGGATTTTTTATACTTATTAAAAAAATTAAATTTTTTCGTGTCTTTAAAAATTTTATAGTAGTAATTTCGATTTCTGGTATAATTTCTTTCAGATCTCTAATAATTTCTTTTTTAAGATTTGATTCTTTTACATATTCCAATTTTTTACAACGCCTAAAAAAATTTAGGATATAAGGTTTTTAAAATAAATTCAGGTTTTTCTAATGCATTTATTATAGGAATTCCTTTATAACTTTCATTATTTTTATGTTTCTTAGTTGCAATTAATCCTGAAATTACTTTTATTGTATTATCAATCTGTTCATCTACTTCATTAAAATCCTTAGCACATAAAATCTTGTCATATTGGAAATCCCTAAATCCTTCAGTAATTATTATATCCGGCTTTATTGGTGCCTTTTCTATCCAATCAAATATTTCCTCAGTATTTATAACTTGATTTAAGAAAAAAGTCGTTTGATTATTAGATTTTGTAATTACACAATTCGCTCCTGCTTTAGAAAATTGAAAAGAATCTTTTCCTTTAAGATCAAGGGAGTGAATGTGAATATTTTTTAAAACAAATATTTTATAATCAGTATTTTTGGTTAAATAGTTTATAACCGATAAAATTGAGTTGGTTTTTCCGGATCCCGAAAATCCAATAAAACTGATTACTTTAAAATTTCTTTTTAACATTTCAATAAATATAATATTTTATATATTAATATTATATTTTAATGGCAAAACAAAATATAATCTTCGATGCTAACTTTTTCATTTGCATGAATGAAATTCGGGCACATGATATACTCAATAATTTAAAGACCTCTGGAAAGCTTCTTGGTTTTAATTATTACATTAGTGAACAAGTGTTCTCTGAAATAAAAGGTGTCAGTGCAAGTTTTCGAGAGAAATTTCAGAATTTTATAAATGTAGAACTAATCTCTGAGGCGAATATTAAACTAATAAAAGACGCTTTAAAAAGGCGTAAAATTAGGTTTCCTGCTCAAGATCCAGATTTATCATTAATTGCTCTAGCAGATATTTTATTAGAAATTGATAATTCGGCGAAAATAACAATTGTGAGCGATGATTTCAAGTTAGTACGGCAAATTAACATTTTATATAAAAATAAAATCAACGTTCTATCGTTATCAGGATTTTTACTGCAAATCCAAAGAACAGTTTCAAACCCATCATTAAAAATGTATTTTAAAAATATTTGGCGAAAAAGCCTTAATTATACGTTATCCTATATGCTAGAACGCTCAAAAGCATATCCCGCTGAAGAAAAAATCACTTGGCTCATAGAGAGAGCAGTGTCCGTAACGGAAAATTCTATTATAACAAAAGATTCGATTTCAGAAAATCAAGGGATTTCTCTAATGCCTATGGATGCTTCAATAAAGGAAGAATGCGAAATTTGTGAGAGATTTATTCAAGGGCATGATTTGCCAAGAAGTGAGGAAAAAAAAATTGAAGGGATCTTAAATTTTTTAGAAAACTTGAGAATTGCTAGAAGTTATCTAATTTCCTCAAAAAACTCACTAATCGATGAAGATATAAAAGATTCTGTTAAAAATCTAAAAAAAGGTAGTTCATTCTTAACTTCTCTATTACAACTTGCCCATGGAAAGACTTCTGGAAGAAATTATGATATTATAAATCAATTAATATGCTCAGAATTATCAAAAATAGAGTTTTTACGTGGATTTCTATTAATTAAAATAGGAAAAGTTAATTCTGCATTGGAAGCTTTTGATAGAACTGCTTTATTTTCAACAATTGTCCATAATTGGAGAACTGGCTTAACAATAAATTATCTCAAGGCGCTTATTAGAATATTTCATGGTTTTTACTCTTCAGCTATCAAACAATATGATTTTACAAGCCAGCTTGCTGAAGTTTATAATGAAAGAAAACTAATTTTGAAGTGTACTATTGGAAAAGCTCTTGCTTTATTCATGGGAACCCAAGAAAATAAAGATCAAGCAATCTCAATAATTGAAGAACTCTCTAATTATGATACAGAAAAATATTTAGAAGAGGGAATGATTGTATTTAGTGAATTAGGAGATTATTTTTTAGCATTGGGGCACTCTCAAATTTCTGCTTCCCTTTATAATGAATCTCTAGAAATGGCAATCGATGGAAATTTTGAATATAAAATACCAACTCTCATAGATAAACTTAAGCGTGCCTACATTGCTACCATTTTAAGTGGATATACTACAGAAACTATCAACGTGGATGTTTTATTTCAAAAAGCTTACAAATTGAAAAATGTAGATAAATATAATGAACAAATCAGACAATACCATGATTTTCATAAATTATATTATACTAAATTTCAATTCCTTACCGGAAAACGGGTTGTAGCATATCAAAATCTTAATAAAAAATTAAAAAATTACTTCGAAGTTATTAAAATACAGCCTTTAGCTAATGAAAAAACGTTATTCATTGCGCTTCATACTGAATTAGGACTTTTGGGTTTTTTGATTTTTGGAGATTATGAACTTTCTGGCGTTGCGGAAAACTATTCATTGAAGTTAAATACAAATGCAAAAGTCCGGATTTACACTCCAAATATAGAATTAAAAGAAGAATATTTAATACGCGCAATTATTGAAATTAAGAATAAAGAATATATTGATGTAATTTACAATCTTCCGATCTTTTTTAAACAGATGAATATTTAATTTTTTTTATCACTTATATTCTATTTATTTGAAGATTGAATTTGAAATCTTTAATAAAATAAATGGTGATTGACTTTAATCATTAATATTATGTCTTTCTGGTTGACTTAGCACGCTGTGAGATTCTATGTTTATGAATTGCACATGAAACACAATAATAAACTCTCTGCGTTGGACGTTGTATTACTGCCCCAGCATCTCTAAGCTCTTTGAATATACGACCATCTACTAAAGATACACGTTTTGTAACTTGTTTCGCTTTACTTCTAGGAATAAATCTGCCACAGTTCGCACACTGCACTGTAGTGCTCTGTCCTTTGTGAGAGGCTGATTTTCCCCCGCTTTTTCGTTTTTTTGGCAATTTTTTTTTCTCTTATTCTCTTATTTCTCTTTAAATATCTCTTTTATTAAGATAAAAAATATGAATAAATATAATAATTTTATTAAATGGAAACTAAAATTCTTTACTTATTATTAGGTATTTTCCTTTTTTTTTAATTCTTTAAAAGCAAATAAGAGTCTTTGGAATACCGTTATTGTTAACAGTAGAATGAAAGTCCAGATAAATATAAAAAAGAATAATGAATTCGTCGCATTAGTAAAGAAATAAACCCATGCTTCAATAATCATAGCGGCAAATAACAGAAGCATTCTCTCAGCTCGCTCCAAAAATCCAACTCCTTTCATTTCCACGCCCTCATTTTCAGCTCGGCTACGAATATAACTTATCATTAAACTCAGGAAAAAACAAATAAATCCCATAAGGTAATCAATATACCCACCGTAAATAAATCCTAAAATAATTACCGCATCAGCTAACCTGTCTAAATTGGAATCCAAAAAAGCCCCGAATTGTGAAGCAGAATTGGTTTTTCGAGCAACTGCACCATCAAAAACATCAAATGAGCCAGAGAGAAATAGTAAAAAAGGAGGAATCCACGCAAGCCATAAAGAAAGGTGTAAAAAATCAAATCCGAGAAAAATAGCACATGCTAAGGATAAAGAAAAACCCAGATATGATAATTTATTCGGGGAAATATTGTGTTTAATAAAAAAATTTACACGTTTTTCAATAAGGTTTTGAGCATTCTGTCTATATTTATTAAGTACCATTCTTATTAGATTCCAAAAAAGATTTTATTTCTTTTTATTGAATTAGATATATATATGGTATGGAGCAGATTTTATTTTAAGTTAACTTAAGATTTTTAATATTAGTAAAAGAATCAATAATTTGGAGCTTGATTAATTTTATTACCGAAGATGCTAAATATGATTGAGATGTCCCTAAACTCACACATGAAATTCCAGTATCTTTTAATTCCTTTGAATCAAGGAAATTTCCTAATTGGTTCCCGATGATGAATAAATAATTTTTATCTTTCTCAAATTTCTCTTGTGAGAATTCTGTACCTTTTTCATGTAAAATGTAGGCTTGGAATCCTTTTTTCCTTAATTTTTCAATAGCATCGAAAATATCTATATCGAAGATAATAACTCTATTTAAAGGATTTTCTTTTTTGCTTCCTTCATCTAAACCTTGGATTACCTTTACAAAATAATCCATAAATCTTAATTCGCTTATTGGGAAAATAGCTTGCTGAAATAATTCGTATTTAAAGATATAGGTACCGTAATTGTCCAAAAATGCCCAAAATTCAACATTTTGTTCAAGCTCAAAATTATTCAATAAAGCAGCTAAAGCACACCGGGTAATTACATCTAAACGCCCAGTAGAACCTGTTGGGTCTTTAAGTATATAATTACTTAGATTAATGGTTTCGGATTTTATGAAAAAAACAGTTTTCATTAGATGGTTTCTTATAAGAGTTTAATGTTAATAGATTTTTTTTCTAATATTATATTTTTTTTACTTATAATTATCATTTAAGTATTCTTTTTTTAAGGAATTAGTGGGAAAGAAATGGGAAAAGTTAATAAACGATAATTTCTTTTTTAATTAATAAGTTGGTGTTTAAGATCATGATTTCAATTATTAAACAAATTTATTATGGAAATTCGAAATCATTCTTGACTAGAACACCACATAATCCGAGATGTATTACGCACTATTAAAATTTTCATATTAATAATAGTGTTGAAGTTATTTTATCCTTTTTTTCTTCAGCAAGATTTTTTTTTTATGATAATTTTTTTAAATGGTTTTTAAATATGATTAGAGTAGGTATTATGGGAGCAACCGGATATGTTGGAACAGAATTAGTTAGGATTTTATTACAACACCCAAAAGTAGAATTAAAAATATTAGCATCACAAAATTATATCAGACGTAAATATGATTCGATATATGAAAATTTTAAAAAAATCTGTGAAATGAAATGTGTTGGAAATAATCTTAAATCAATAGCGGAAGAAGTTGATGTAATATTTTTAGCGCTCCCCCATGGAATTACATCTATGATTGTTACAAAAAGTATTTTGAAAAAAGTAAAAATAATTGATCTAAGTGCAGATTTTCGGTTAAAAAGTAAAGAAATATATGAAAAATGGTATAAAACAGAACATCATAATGCAAGTCTTTTGAATGATGCAGTCTATGGATTATGTGAATTAGAAAGAGAAAATATTCAGAGAGCAAATTTGATTGCTAATCCAGGGAGTTATCCAACATGTGTTATATTATGTTTATTTCCTCTATTAGCAGAGGACATTATAAAAAAAAATAGTATTGTTGTTGATGCAAAATCAGGTATTACTGGAGCAGGGCGTACTTTAAATCTTGCATCTCTTTTTGGAGAATGCAATGAATCAATCAGAGCATATAATATTACTTCACATCGTCACAGACCAGAGATAGAACAGCAATTGAGTGAATTAAATGGAAATAATATCAAAATAACTTTTACGCCACACTTGATACCAATGAATCGTGGAATTTTAACGACATGTTACGGGAAACTTAAAAATAATTTTGAATATGAAGAAATAAAGGAGATTTATGAAAAATACTACTTTTACGAATATTTTATTCGTCTAATGAAAAAGGGAGTATTTCCAGAAACTAAATTTGTAAAGGGTTCAAATTTTTGTGATATTGGATTTTCTATTGAAAAAAGAACTGGAAGAATCATAATTATAGGGGCAATTGACAATTTAATCAAGGGAGCTGCGGGACAAGCTGTACAAAACATGAATATTGCGTTTGATTTAGATGAAAATATGGGTTTAAAAACAATTCCGATATTCCCCACTTAATTAATATTGAAAAAAAAACATTGCTGGCATTAAAGAATACTAACAGAAAGTATACGTGTAATCACTCATACCTGTATTAAAAAGGGATATAGGAAGACCACCGTGTAAGTAATAAAAACTAACTTTAAATTCTGTACCTCTGGAGCGGGAAGATGAGCCCTATATCCTGCCTTTTTTTTATGTAAGAACAAATAGATGAAAAGTATGAGATTATTTTTACACGATATTTACAATTTAAAAGATGAAGTAAAAGACATTTTGAAAAGATATACTACACCTGTATTAAAAAAGAATTTTATTTTTTTTCTTAGAAGAATCTAAAAATAAAAGAATATTCTTATTTTTAAAATTGTCATTTAATAAAATCAAATAAAGTAAATGATTTTTCAAGAAATAAAAAAAAAATTAAATTAATTATTAAAAAGAAAATTGAAATAAAATGGAATGTAGAGAAAGAATCCTTACTACTCTAAATTTGGAAGAACCAGACAGGGTTCCAACACATATAATTGCATTAGATGCGAATAATGTCGATAAAGTCCTAGGGAAACCACAAATGACTGATTTCGACCTGATTGAACAAATGAAGCGTGATAATCCCGATAATTGGATAGAAGAAATAAATAATTTAGTTGAAAGTGTAGAAACATCAATCTTTTCTCGAATGGTGGAAGCAGCTGCTGAATTGGGTTTTGATGCAATGCAAGTGGGTATTCTTCCTTTTAAATTTATAAACGAACATGAAATGAATGATATCTTTGGACGAATCTGGGAAGTTATGAACAATGAAGGTAATTTCTTTCCATTCTATAAATATGGAACTCTAAATTCATTTGAAAAGTGGGAGTCATTAAAGAAGGATTTAGAAGAGACTTTAATAGATAAATATTGTAAGATGGCCAAAAAATTTTATAGGCGAATTAATAAAAAACATAAGGATAAGATTTTCGTTTTTGTAACTAACGATTTAGCAGGTATCTTTGAGTCAGTATGGCAAGGAATGGGAATTGAATATTTTTCAAAGCAACTCCATAAGAATCCGGGTTTTATAAAAGAAGTATATGATGTATATGCTGATTTTAACATTGCTTTAGCTAACGCTTATATAGATGTGGGAATGGAGGTTTGGATTGAATCAGGAGATTTAGCGTACAAAACTGGTCCAATGATGTCACCGAAAAGATTTAATGATTTGCTTTTACCTGCTTATAAGAGATTAGTGGATGCAATTCATGAACGAGGGCAAAAAATTGTACTTCATACCGATGGTCAAATTACTCCATTATTAGATTTTACAGTAAACTGTGGTTTCGATGGCCTCCATGCGCTCGAACCAACTGCGGGAGTTGATTTGGCATTAATTAAGAAAAAAGTAGGTGATAAACTCTGTCTTTTAGGGAATGTTGATATTACACATGTGTTAACAACTAATGGAACAAAAGAAGATGTAGACTCTTGGGTTAAAAATGCCATTAAAACAGCGGGTCCCGGTGGAGGTTATATTTGCTCTGCAACTAATATGCATCCCGATGTTGAACCACGAAATCTAAAATGGATGGTTGAAGCAGCCAAAGAATTTGGAACCTATCCGCTCAATTTGTAATTAGATTTTAGGAAATGCAATTAATGAGATTGGGAAATAATGAATTAGACCAAATCATCATTAGATGATAAAAATTTGCTATAAGTAAAGATTTATATTTCTTTTTATCGTAATTCAATATATGGATGAAATTGACAATGCAATATCTATGACTTTAATTTGTAATTCCAGAATCCCATATCAAAAATTAACCGAAATATTTAATATATCAGCCAATTTTATCCATAAACGCACAAAATCCATGGTCAGTTTGGGTATTATTAGAAAATTTACTACACAAATTAGCGTTCTTTTTTTTAACTTAAATAATGTTGTTATGTTTGGGATTTCGAAAGCAAAGAATCTGGATAATGTGAGCCAAAAACTTGATAATCATGAAATTATTTATTGTATTAGACAAGCAAGCAATAAATTTCTGTATATTCTTGCCTGGATACGTAATTCAAATGAAGATAATTGATAAAATCATGGAGTAGATAAAAAATGTTAGGAAAATCAAACATTAAAGATAAACCACAAAAACCTGAGGATGTATTCGATCCAGATAATAACTCAGCAATAATAATCAAAGATCTCGTAAAACAATTTGAAGACATTACCGCCGTCAATGGATTGAACCTTGAAATAAAAAAAGGCGAACTTTTTAGCCTTTTGGGACCTAATGGTGCCGGTAAGACTACAACAATAAACGTACTTTGTGGGTTATTAAAACCAACAAAAGGAACTGCTATTGTTGGTGGTTATGATGTAAGGAAAAATCTAAAAAAGGTTAAAGAGTTAATTGGTGTATGCCCCCAAGAACCTGCAGTTTTTAAATTTCTAAATGCTAGGGAAAATATAGAACTCTTCGGAAATCTACACGCAATGCCTAAGAAAAAAATAAAAGAACGTACTGATAAACTTTTAGAATTATTAGATTTAACTGAAGCCAGTAAAAGGAAGACAAAAGGTTATAGTGGAGGCATGCGTAGAAAATTAAATATGATAATAGCATTAATCAGCGATCCAGAAATTGCATTTCTTGATGAACCTACGGTAGGAATGGATCCTCGTGCCCGTCGTTCAACTTGGGAATTTATTGGTTCCCTCAAAAATCAAAATAAAACAGTTATACTAACAACTCATTATATCGAAGAAGCGGAAACTCTCAGTGATAGAGTAGGTATTATTGATTATGGTGAACTGATAGCACTTGGATCTCCTAAAGAATTAATGAAAAAGTATGAATCTAAAAATTTAGAGGAGGTTTTTTTGAAAATAACTGGTAGAAGAATAGTGGAGGGAATATAAAATGAATCTACAAAGAATAATGGCTCTTGTAAAAATGGAGCTGAAAAAATTGATTAGAGAACCGGCCAATTTGTTTTTAATGCTATTATTCCCTGCAGTCCTTACATTAACATTTGGAATAGCTTTTGGAGATCCTGAACTTGGAATGGATTTTAGTGTAATGACACCTGGTTTAATCTCTTATGCTTGTATTTTTATAATAATGACCGTAGCTATGTCTTTTACTGATGAACGGGAACAAGGCTTGCTAAAAAGAATAAATACAACACCTATGACGTCTGGTGAATTCATGGGAAGTCATATGATATCAAATATGTTTATATCCATCTTACAAGTGGTAATAGTTTTGGTAATGGCTCTTTTTTTTGGTTTTAGACCAGATAGTGATGTTATCGGATTTATTTTAGCATTTCTTACAATTGCATTGTTTTCACTATGTTCAGTTGGATTAGGGCTTATTACAGCAGCAATTGCGAAAAGTGCTGGAGCCGCTACTGGAATTTCGTTCATTTTCATTCTTCCTCAGATGTTTTTTGGAACTTTTATACCTATAACCGACACCACTAGAATAATAGCAATGTTCATCCCAAGTTATTACGTAGTAGATGCTTTAACATCGATCTTCGGGGGTGTCCCATTAACAAGTGAAAATATTTTGATAGACTTTGCTGTTATATCAATAGTTAGCGTTGTAATTATAATTATTGGAATACAGTTATTTAAAAAATATGGAAATAAGTAGGATAAAACCTGATTAATAAATTTATTGGAATAAAATTTTAAATTAATTTATTTTTTTTATTTATTTAGCAAAATATCCTTATATTTTTTCAGTAAATTTATATTATTACAAGATAATAAAGTAATAGGGACTCGATGACGGAGCTATTATACATTTATCGAGGACACGTACGACAAACTTATGACTATGTGTGCATAATAATGTAGACATCCTGAGTGTATAATCAGAAATTACTGCAATAGAAAATGGGCTCTTGATTGAATGATGGAGTGTATCCAATATAATGATATGGAGCCAGTACCCAGCGTTGCAACATGGTTATTTTCCCTAATATAGCATAGAGTTTAAAGCCCTGCACGAGAGAACTTTTTTGATTTATGGAAAATCCTAAAAATGAGAAAATGTGTTAGTGTTTTGGGCTAAATCTATGCTCCCTTTTTCTTAAAAAAGATATAAAAAGAGCGTTTATAAAAATTTAAAATCTTCAGAACCAAATAAAGATTTGAGCTCGCTGCTAATAACTTTCTGGTCAGTATATAAATATCTTTTTAATACTTCTTTTATTTTAGGAGCCCATTTTTGCAAAATCATTTTTAAAATACCTATTTGGACATCCACATCTGTAACAACGCAAGCAATTCCATCATTAAGTTTCATTCCGAAAAGGAAGCCTTTATCATATTCAGTTATTTGAATTTTTATTTTACCAAACCCCAAAATTTCTCCTTGTTCTTCTCCTGCTTGAAATACAGCTCCTCCAATAGCACCAATTCTCTCAACTGTTCCTTCCACTCCCTCAACTGCAAATTTTGAAACACTCATTAGAGTTATTCCAGAACTATCCATCAAAATAACGTGTCTAATTCCGATTGTAGAATTCATTATTTTCTCAAGTATTAATTTGAGATTACGTTCATCTTTTGAACGGTCCATGGCAATACTCATATCCTAATTACTCCCTTATCTTTAAATTTGAGCTTCAAATAAGTTTTCTTTTCTTTATTTAAAAACCCTAATATAATAAATAAACAACTAACTTTATTATACTATTTAGGAGGAGGAGATTAAAAAATTTAACCATATTTTTAGAAAAGAGATTGTTTAGAGAGTACTTCATTTAACTGCTGAAATTTATGCGAATATTTTGCAGATTTCTTCAATAAAACCAATAATTTTATTTTCTCTTTTTTTCCAATTTCTTTCATAACTTTTGTGTATTTTGAGAAATCCATAAAATCATTCGCAATTCTTACATCAGTCGCAGCTAATGCAAAAAAATCCTCATCAATTTTTAACTTTTTTGGAATCTTTGATGCAATTGGGAATCCATTTTCATCGGATAAAACTCCTGCAATAAAATTTGGAAAGGTTTTTTTAATTTTTTTTAAGAATTCATCAACCATTTGCTGAGTTATGAGCATAATTCAACAGACTAAATTTTAATTAAAATTTTCAATATTTCTTTAATTTAATCAAATTTGATCGATTTTTTTAAACTGTATAATATGAAGATAATATAATGCGAAGAAAATGAGGTAATGGATAAATTTATATTGAACTGGAATTTAATGCAAAATTATATTCTTTAAAGGAGATGTAATAAAAAATTGAAGGTTAAACTGAGATTTGCAAAAAAATTAAAGTTGATTTTTTAAAAATTAGAGTTTTATATTTAAACTCCTTATTAATTCTCTAAAACGTTTTTGAATAGATTTATCCGATACATTTTTTTCTTTTGGCAATTTATTTGCCATAATTATGGCTGCCGCTGCTAAAATTCGCGTTGGATCATGATCTGATATAATTTCAGGTGATTTTTTAATTTCTTTAGTATTTTTTATATGCTTTAAGAATTTAATAACACTTTCCTCATTAATATCATCTAGATTAAGTAAATTCTTAATCAATTTGATATTTTCTCCATTCATTTTTTCTTAACTTTCTTGATAACTAAATTTGTTATGATAATAACTTTAAGCTAATCAAATTTAATCTTCCTTTTAAAATAAAAGAATATGAAGATAATATTTAAATGAGAGACGTAAAATAAATTAAGAGTTAAAATTCGTAGCCTTAATTTTTTTTTGAAGAAAATTATTGGAGTTAAGATATTTTATGGCATTACAAGAAAGTCAAAAATCACTCTTCTTTTTTAATAGGTATTTCTTCTGAAAGGAAGTTTAAAATTCAAATTTTCAGCTAATTCTTTATATCTATTACGCACTGTAACCTCCGTAACTTGAGAAATTCGAGCAATATCCCTTTGGGTACGTTTTTCTTTCGATAAAATAGAAGCGAAATAGATTGCTGCTGCAGCCACGCCGGTTGGGCCACGCCCTGAAATTAAACCTCGAGATTCTGCAATTTCGATAATTTTCATTGCAATTTTTTGACAAGTTTGAGACAATTTTAGTTCAGAGGTAAAGCGTGTTATATAATCAAAAGGTTTTGTTGGATTCAGATTTAAGTTTAATTCATGGGAGATAAATCTGAAGGAGCGCCCAATCTCTTTTTTATTTACTCTTGCAATTTCAGAAATTTCGTTTAGAGTTCTTGGTATTTTATATATTCTACACGCTGCATACAAGGAAGCTGCAGCAACGCCCTCAATACTTCTTCCACGTATTAGATGAGCATCTACCGCGTCACGATAGACTTTTGCGGCTGTTTCCCTTAAATTTTTGGGCAAATCTAAATTTGATGCCATTCTATCTAATTCACTTAGTGCAAATGTTAGATTTCGCTCTGTAGCATCCGATACACGTATTCTACTTTGCCATTTTCTTAGCCTATATATTTGCCCTCGGAGTTTTGCTGGAATTTCTTTGCCGTATATATCTTTATTCTTCCAATCAATCATCGTGCTAAGCCCCATATCATGAATAAGATATGTCATGGGTGCCCCTACACGAGTTCGTTTCTTTTTTTGATCTGCATCAAAAGCTCGCCACTCTGGACCTTTATCAATGAATTTTTCTTTTATTACAAGTCCACAATATTCACAAATCATTTGTCCTCTATTTTCATCATAAATAATTAGTTTACTATCACATTCAGGGCAAATATCATCAACTAAAGATTGATTTTTAAATTTTAATTTCCAATTTCCGATGTCTTTAACACCTTTTTTAATTTTGGGGGGAAAAATTTTTTTTAGTCAGCTACTTTTTTTTTGATTTCTTCATTTTTGTAAAAAGAGATTCAGAGGAGAAGTCAAAATCAACTTGCTTAGTGTTTGTATCCTGTTGAAGTGAAACAAATGGCATATCTACCGGACCAAAAATATCTTTTATGTGTCCAATCATATTCATTTTTTTATCGAATACTGGACTATAAATATTAAATTGTCCCTTTTTGAATGCTCTTGACCTAAAAATCTGATTTTTTTTAGAAGTTCCAATGAAATTTAAGTTTAATTTGATCCAAGTCATGTAAGGGGAACGTAAAAGTATTGTTAGAATGAATATGTTATTCATTGGAACTTTTTTATTTAAATTTTATGAAATGGTAGAATAGGAACAAAAATTTGAGTAGGTTTTATCTCTGAAGTTCTTACATCTAATTAATGGTATTAAACTAATATTAAAGAAAAATGTATATCCTTAAATTATTCGTGTTAATTTAATTTAATTTTCACTATTATCCAACAATTTTATTTTTATTCCCAAATCATTTTATCTATAAAAAATACCGTTTTTTATTATATCTTTAAAATATAGATTTTACTGAAGTAAATTGAGTTTATATCGTTTCTTACAAAAGCACTGGGGTGAATAATTTAACTCATTTACATCTTGGGATAATATGAAATTTTTAATGATTTCTAAATTTTGTTTATTACAGTCTGAATTAAAACAGTTATGAACCCCACGATTTGTTCCTGCTCCAGATGGATCACACAAGATTCGAGTTGTTTCAAAGCCTTTATCTTGTAAAGATTCTTTTAAACAAGTGATAATCGAATATATCCATGGAGGTCTATATCTATTTTGAAACCAGAGAGTTTCTACTAGGGTTCCTTTTTGAATATTAGCTGGATTGATTGAAATAGAATTAATTTTTATTTCTAGCATTTTTTTGATTGATTTTTTACAGTCATCTATTGCAGCTTGTTCTGAAAGAAAGGGTGGTTTAAATAAAAGATATGCTTTTACTCCAATCTTATGATCTTTACATTTTTTAAAAGCTTCTAAGAAATCTATGTATTTAAAACCTTTATTTATATAGTTAATTCGAATATAATCATTTACGGTTTCCAAACCAATACCAACTTCTATATATTTATTTGGCAAAAATTTTTTTATTTCATCCAAATTTTCGTGGTTTATATATTCTGGACGTGATTCTATTACAAGTTCTTTTATATTTTTAGTCTGAGCAATTTTTCCATAGATGTATTCTCTGGCTGCTTTAGGTATTTCAGTAGAGTCAAAAAAACTTCCTGAATTAAAAATTTTGACAATAAATGGTCTTGAATCATTTTGGATTTTATCTAAAGAGTTTTGAAATGCATAATCAAATTGATTTATGATATTTTGGGAATTAACATCGTCAATATTTGCATCACTGATATATCCACACATTGAACACCCCCCATTATCTCCTAAAGCCCATTCACATCCACGAGTTCTCAAAATAATAGTTAATTCATTTCCCACTTCATTTAATAATCGATCAGTTTTTGTCCAAAAAGCTACCGGTTTATTCAAATCATTATTAGGAGATTTAATTTTGACTTTTTTGATTATGTCTTGCCTAATTTTTCTTATTTTCTCTTGTATTATGGGTTGTTTATTTATTTGATTCATATATATCAACAATTCTCCCTGTTTTTGAATTTTTAATAAAATCAGTTCCAACTAACATTGTGCCCATTCCAATAATTTTATTCTTTGAATTATTTAGAACAATGACTGTATCATTAGGTTGTAAGTCCGAACCATATTCTAATATACCTGGCTTAAAAATAGTAGTACCTTTTATGAGATTCCCATTAAAAATAATGAAATTTTTAATTTTATCTAAAGGTAAAAGGTTCTCTACAGCTTTAATCGTTAATAGAAATTGACCAGTTGATTGCCGAAATTTACCAATCAATCTGTTTGTATTCTTGTCATAGACAAATTGAAGATCTTTATTTTTATGTTTGATTATTTTAACATTTTTTGTTATTATTTCCTTACTAAAGTCTTTGCCGAAATAATAATCAATAATTGCCGAAATTTTTCTAGTTTCTGAACTTGTTTTTTTATTTAAAATCGGGGTTTTTTCCTTTACATCGAATTTTCCGATAAATTTCTCAATCATTTCTTGTAATAAAATTAAAGAATTTTTTTCGGTCACTCCCATTGAAGTATCGGTGTAGAATATATTTAATTTTAAATGCTCTTGAGCTCTTTCAATAATTGGAATATAATTGCTATCAACATGAGCGATAATTGGAATAGCATTAGGATACTTAGATAAAAAAGAAATTAACATATCAGAGGTTATTCGTATTTCTTCCTCGTTCCATAAACCTGTTACTGAAATATCGTAAGAATTTGCAGGATATATATTTTCTAGTTGTCTTGGAATAATTCCTAAGGGAGAAGTTAAGATAAATTCTTGGATATTAGGAAATTTAGACCTAGCGGTATCTCTTAGGATACGCAATAATTTTTTATGAGATTTAGAACTCGAGTATGGTTTTTTTGCCGAACAAGGAAACAAGACAATTAAATTTGTAAATTCCTCTGGTGTAAAGTTATTTACGACACGTTGTCTAAATTCATGAAAATCTGGGCGGTAAAATGAGAGTTCACTGGGACAACTAATTTTCTTTAGTTTTTGATATAGAGGTGTGTATTGTCTAATAGTATCAAAATATTCTCTATCTAATACTTTTAACATGGATGTTAAGTAGGAATCATTTAAAGAGGATTTTTCAACTAATTCTCTAAAATCTTCGGTTGTTAAATATTGTTTAACTTTATTCATATAAGATAATGCTGATAAGAGGTTATGTCTATATAAAAACACCAAATTTTCTTCATTTTGTTTTTGTTGTAGCATCTCTGGTGAGATAGATTGACAAAACTTGCAAGAACAAGGTAAAAATCTCATTTTATATAAAGGAATAAGCTTCTCATCAATATTATAAAAATTATCACATGACAGAATAAATAGATAGGTTGCATCAATGACATCAAACCCTAAATAAACAAGCATTGGGTAATACTTAGGTAAAATTTTCCCTGAAGCGATATATAGAAGATTATTATCAACATTATTTCTAAATGATACAATAATTTTTAGAATATTTCTAAAATTTTTCAAATTATCAAAAAGATCCAAAAAATTGAGTGCTCTAATGTTTTTATGCTTTTTAATAAACTCAATATAGTAATCTAATAAAGAAATATTATCAAAAAACTTAATACTAAGACCAAAATCAAAATTTTGATACTTTTCTAAGAGGTTTTCACATTCTGAGAGATAATTTTGTATTTCAGCAATTGCAAAATCAAGACTCATCGCAGTGGTGGGGACATTAAATGGAATGATGGGAAATACATTATTTATCCTTTCTTTTATTAAACTATCTTCCAAATTGTCTTGAAAGGTCTCAAATGTCCCACTATTAGAAAAAAAGAATCCGTTACTTTGAAAAAACGAATCATGGAAAATATTAATTTCTTTTAATTCATCAAGATTAAAAATTTTGAAAAGATCATAATTTTTCAGAATATCTAATAGTTCCTTATCATTAAATAATAAAAAATTTAAAGGAATTATCAATTTTGGAGTATTTATATATTGTGTTTTTCCTTGAATTAGATTAATGCGAGCGATTTTTCCAAATCCGCCCTTGAAATTTAAAATTTCAAAAAAACCTTTCATCTTATTAAAGAATGATATAAGGAAAAAAAATAAATTTTATGATTTAAATTTAGATCGAATTAATAGCTAGTTTTTAGAGTTGGATTTCCACCATAACTGCAGGGTGATCTGAGGCAGTTCCTCCAAAATATTGGCATGAGGATACAATTATTCCGGGAGATACGAACATCTGGTCTATTCTCTCTGCTGGCAACCGAGGGATCCAGGATGTTGGGACAGTTCCCAGGATTTGATTATCTGCAACTTCCCAGCAGTCATTTAAAACGGCAGTAGTAATATTGTATTGTTCGGTATTCGGAATGAAGTTGAAATCCCCCATTAATATCACATTACTTTTTCCTCCTATTCTGCTTAGAATATTTTCTTGCTGAATTATTTGAGCTCGACTAACTGAAGTATTAACATAATCTCCAAGATGGGTTATAAATATATTATACGTAGTTGTTCCGACTGTTATTTCTGCTTGTATTGTCGCAGTTTGCTCGCATCCTTCGCTATACATATAAAATGTCATAGGGTTTTCGATCGGATATTTCGAGAGCAATGCCAATCCAAAAGTTCCTGTAACAGTTTTCGGTCCAAAATATGAATACATTTTTAATTTACCATTCATGAATCTTACTATATCCGAATTTCCACTTGAAATCCTACACGTATCTGATTCTTCTAAGCCTATAATATCGGGATCTGCTTGTATTATTACCTCAGACTGACTATAAAAATCCTTATTAGCTTGCTCATTAATACCTTGCTGAATATTATAAGATAATACTTTTATGGAATTTCCTGGCGTTTCTTCTTCAATTGAATATGGTTCAGTTATGATTGCGCTAACAATCGTACCTATACTAATAATTCCTAATATTACTGTAATAGTTATTTTGGGCTTCATGCCATTTATTGCTTTTTTGAAAATCAACGAGGATTTCTTTATGAGAAGGACCGGTAAAACGATAATAATTCCAATTATTAGAAATACAATCCAAATCATATCTCTAAAAAATGGACCAACTAGAGGGACGTAATCCGACACTATTGTAAATACAGCTGATAAAATCATTATTATGAAATATCCTGACGCTATAATAAAACTTCCGCCAATTTTCCATGTGGATGGTCTGCTTTTGATCAACTCTCGTGATAATAGCATGAAATCAATTAAAATTATTGGTGAAAAAATTAACATTAGGATTACTGGTATTTGCTGTATTATATTAGTTGGATCGACCACAACTGGATAGGCACCTTCAACAGGAGGAAAAGATATTTGATGACCATATACTGTTAAAACCAGCGTCAAAGCGAATAAACCGTTCCAAAGTAAAATAGTCCACAGTTTTATTTTAACAAACAACTCTGGTTTAAACAATGTCAATATAGTAAATAGAGCAATCATAATTATCAGTATAATTAAAATTGCAACATAATCGAATTCTGTCCATCTGCTAATTACTGTAGGACTGGAGAAAGAAAAATAAATCAATACAAAAATGCTTATTAACCCAAGAGTTAAGCCTAAAACTTTCCATGTACTGGAAGGTTTTTCATTTATTACAGTCTCTTCAATTTTTATATCCCGCCCTTTATATAGCAGATTAATTATCATAATTGCAGATATAATAGCCAGAAGCCAACCTATACATTGAAACCAACTATAGGTAGAAATATCAAGTCCTGTACCTAGAATTCTAAATAAAATTGAAGATGCAATGGCAAAACCGAGTCCCAGTCCTAATGTCTTGCTATCGTTCTCCTGATTACGTATATCTTTTTTCTGAAGAAATACTGGAAAAAAAATCAGAAAACACCCAACACCAAGTCCTGAGATTATCATTTTAAATTGAACTTCAAGCATTACTTCTACAACTCTGCAAACGATCATAATTTCTCCAATTATTACCATTAATTTATCCGGGAAGCCTTTTCTAAAAAGAAAGAGCACCGCTGGTGATAAGAAAAACAAGAGTGCTAAGACATTTTCATTTATTTCGACTTCGATTAAGTTTAGAGCATATATTGCCTCAAGGAAATCTGAACATAATTGCAAGAAAAATAAGAATATGATTGAAACTAAAGCTAATTCTGAATAGATATGGCTAAAAGATTTTTTGTTAGAAGACATGAATAAAAAAATGATAATGATGTTTAAAAAGATATTTGTTACTTCTATGAATATATTACAGCGAGATTTTCTATGGAATTTTTATTCCGAAAACGTATTGGATTAAATTATTTTTTTTTTTAATTTATCGTATTTTTTAAATTGTTTATTTTTACCTTTATCTAATTCATCTAACTTTTTCATCCATGGACTTCTCACAAATAATGAGCCAACACCAGGTTCAGTTATTACTTCAATCCCTCTATTTTTTTTTTTCCTTCTCTTTTTCACTTTTTTACGACGCATTCTATGTTATTAATTATTTTCCTTTCAAATAAATCATTTACAAAATTTGTTATAATAAAGAATTTAGTTAAATTATAAAATTACTATAGGGAATATGCTCATTCAATACAAAAGTTGTAAATGTATCTTCAATTTCTTCAGAATCATATAGTTCTTTTATAAAGTTTCCGAAATATTCAATTTCTTTGACTCTAATTACAGTAAATAATCCATATTGCTCTCCAATCCTAAATAAGTCAGTTATTTCTTCTTTTTTTTCTAATTTCAATGCGATTTCATTATATTTTGAAGAATCTTTTGGTTTAATTCTTACGATAAATTTCCCATTATATCCTATTTTTTTAGGGTCAAAATTAATCGCATAATTAAGAATTAAGCCATAATCTTCAAGTTTTTTTATCCTATGGTATATAGTTGATTGAGATACTTCTTTATTATATTTTTTTTTTAAGATTTTAGTAATCTCATAAGTAGAAATTAATTTTAAGCCTTGATCTTGTTGAAGTACTTTCAAGATTAAATAATCAATTTCATCTACTTTATAACTTTGATTTAAATTGACTTCAGACAATTTAATACCATTTGTTTTAAATACTTTTATAGTATCTACGATCTGATATTTTTTAAAACTCGAATTTGCTAGCAATTTATCTAATAAATCCAACACCAGGTTGAATTCACCTGTATTTTTAAAAATAAAAAGTCCAATTAGTGAAAATTCTCCTAAAATGCCATCTAACATTTTTAATTGAGGAATTTTTAATAGTTCATCCAAAATTTGTGGTTCATTTGGATTTGTCTTGATCTCTACGATAACGTATTTTAAGTTTGGTTGTATATGGGGATTAATGTTGATTGTAAAATTATTAATTATATTATTTAACTTTAAATTATTGAAATTATTTATAATTGTTTTTCTAGCTAGTTTTAAATCTTTGGAAATCTTTGATATTATTGGTTTTTTCTTAGAATTTAACTTTTTTAATAATTTAATATGTTTAATTTGAATTTTAATATTTTCCATACTAATTCAATTAATTAATTGTGTAAATATATCTCCTATTATGTATGATTTTTCTAAAATTATATTTAAATATTATCATTAAATTATTAGACTAATAAAAAAAATTTCAAAATAAGAAAGTGTTTAAATTATGGTAAAATATAAAGTTGCAGATGAGAGTTTAGCGGAAAAAGGGAAAGAAGCATTATATACTGCCGAACGGAAAATGCCAGTAGTAGCTAAAGTAATAAGAGAACGTTTCGAAAAAGAAAAACCGCTTAAGGGAGTTACAATTGCTGGTTGCCTTCATATAACGAAGGAGACGGGAATTTTAGCTCGAACTTTAATGGCTGGAGGGGCAGAAGTAGCGTTATGTGGATCAAACCCACTATCTACACAAGATAATGTTGCTGCAGCCTTAGCAGAAGAGGGGGTTAATGTTTTCGCATGGCATGGAAATACTGATGAAGAATTCTATTGGTGTATAAGACAATGTCTAGATTTAAAACCAAATATTCTTATTGATGATGGAGGAGATCTTATTGTAACTGCACACCAAGATTATCCCAATTTACTTAAAGCAGGAAATTTTTGGGGATGTCAAGAAGAAACTACAACCGGAGTAAAGCGATTTAAAGCTATGGAAAAACAAGGAGTGTTAAATGTTCCACTTTTTCCTGTAAATGATGCAAGATGCAAAAATCAGTTTGATAATGAATTAGGAACTGGACAAGGCGTAGTTTCAGCAATTTATGGAATGCATGTACTGTTTGCTGGCAAGATTTGTGTTATTTGTGGGTATGGTCATTGCAGCTCTGGAATGGCACTTAGAGCAAGAGGTTTGGGTGCTAATGTTATCGTAACTGAAGTTGATCCAATAAAAGCTCTCCAAGCAAGGTTTGCAGGATATCAAGTCATGCCTATCAAAAAAGCAATACCTGGTGCAGATATAATCCTTACGGCAACAGGTTGTAAACATGTTATTGCACCAACCAAGGAAATGTTTGAACTCCTAAAGGATGGAGTTATTCTTGGGAATCTTGGGCATTTTGATATTGAAATTCCTACCAAAGAATTGTATGAATATGCCAAAGAAATAAAACCAATAAGAAAAGATGTCGAAGAACTTATTTTCCCTAATGGTAATAGAATATATCTCCTTGCAAAAGGAAGATTAGCAAACTTAGTACTGTCTGAAGGTCATCCCAGTGAGGTTATGGATATGTCGTTTGCCCTACAGTCTTTAATGTCTGAATATATTGTGAAAAATAAGGATAAATTTAAGCCAGGTATGATACCAGTGCCAGAAGAAATAGATGATAAGATAGGTTTCCTAAAACTTAAGTCTATTGGTATTGAAATTGATACATTGACAGAAGAACAATACAACTATATCCACGGTTATACCGAAGGAACCTAATTTTTTTTAATTTTTTTATCTTTTTTTTATTATTCAAAGATTATCACTTTAGTAATTTGAAGATTCTCCAGGTATTTTAGAAAAAATTGAGCTAATTATACTTATCTTCAAATAATCTACTAATCAGATTTACAAGTTCCGGCAATAAGGAAAAAAAGTTAGAAATTAATTAGATGAATCTATCAATTTTATATAATTTAAGCAGATCTCTAGTACTTGCCCCAAAGATTCTTTATCAACAACTTCTGGCTTATCTTCTCTGGTATGATAAAAGGGTGGGAGTTCCTCTTTAAGATCAAGTCCAGATATTGTCACAGCAGGTAACCCTTTACGAACAAAAGCAGCTCCATCAGTTGCACCAAAAGAGAGAGGACCAGTTTTAATATTTAATTTTAAATCGCTCGCTATTTTTAATATCGGGTTATAAATTTCTGGGTTATATTTAGCACCAATAAATGGTTCTTTACTAATTATCAATAATTTTTCGGTTTTAGCAATTCCATCCATATTGACAATTATTGTACCATTTTCTTTCAATTCATCATAATGTGCTTTTACATAACGTTTTGAGCCTCTAAGTCCCGCTTCTTCTGCAGCAAAAGATACTAAATGGATCTTGGTGTGTTTTGGAAAAAATTTCTCATTATTTTTATTTTCATATAAGTATTTACCAATCCCCAGTAAAATCACTACTCCTGATAAATTATCAAATGCTCCCAAGACTGGATTATAGCTATGAAAAAACATAAAAAGAAATGCGACGGGTAATAAAGTTAAAAAGACTATGCCGAACCCAAAAAAGATCATCGTTATATCTATAGGTAAGAAATAAAAAATTAATTTCAAAACAACCAAAAAAAAGAGCAAAAACACTTCAAGTAATCCGATATTGATCATCATTTGACCTATTCTTTTTAAATAATAGAATAGATTAAATTCATAAGCAGAATCATGATGTCCAGAAAAGATTATTGTATTTTTAACTTTATCTGTTGGGTTTATCGTTCCAATGACATTTTTCGATTTTTTTTTGGGGAACATGAAATCGTAAAATTCAAAGTACCTTATTATTTCGAATATAAAGTATGGAACCGTAATTCCAAGTAATATTACTGCAATAACTATGAAAATTAAACTAAAGATATTATCTATTTGGAGCCATCCAAGGTCAACTAAAAGAGAGAGCCAATATAATATTACTGAAAATAATGCCATTAAGGCTCCATATCTGACAAAACCCAAAAAGGCTGTTGGACTACAAATAAATTCTTCTTGATGTGTTTCATCACAAAATTTTTTCAGCTCCTCTTCAATTTTATTGCCTGCAAACTCTTCTTGTTTCGTACCAGCCTCCCGTGGTCCGATTTTATTACAAATATCTACAATGAATCCATGCATGTAATCATTTAATTTCTTTTCGACCATTTTATTTCCCTAAATAAATCATTTACTATACTTTTCAAATTTTGAAAAGAAAATATAATTTAATTTATAATGTAATTCAAAATATTCAATCGAATTTTAATTTTAAAGATTTCTTCTACAAAAAATTCAATTATATCTTTTTATGTTCAATAAAAAGTTTTAAGCCCTGTAAATTAATTTTATTTCTCTTTCTTTAAGGGATTAAGTATATCATTTACATCGTCTATAGAAGAATAGATTTCATCGGCTAACGTTCTTAATCCATCTATTCCAATTGGTTCAATTCTCAACGAGTTTGATTTCCAAATTTTTAAATTTTTAAATTTTTGTTCAATTTGTTTAATATATTTCTGCTGTTTTTGACGTTTATTTTTACAAAAATTGCAATGATCTGCTGCATCTTCTGGAATCAACATATTTATATGAATCCCGTCGGTGTTAATATATTTCTGAGTTAGTTCATAGGCTCTTTTAATTTCTTCATAACTTGGTTTTTCGGCGATAGAAACCAATCTTAAGGAGCCATAATTCTTAATCAGATCGGCAATTCTTTCCCCTCTTTCTTCAATTTCATTTAACATTTCCAAAAGTTCTTCAGCAAGTCCCTTTCTTTCTTCAGTGGAACCCCTCCCAAATGGAAATAAAAATTTAGCAGCTTTAGTAAATTTTTGCATAGCCTTTCGAATTTCTGATATGATACGTAAGCTATATTTCATAATACCTTTAACATGGTCTTCGGGAATTTCAAAGAGAGCTACCATATTAGCCGTTGGTGGAAAATCACAAATTATTATATCGAATTGAAGGTTTTGAGAAGTATCTTCTGCGTCTAAAATTTGCTGGAAAAAAATTGCATTTTTTAAGGCGACCGGAATTGAATCTGCATTAAAGGTATTATCAATGTATTCTTCCAGTTTTGGAATTAAATTCACAATAGGAGTCATTTTCATTAATTTTCTAGACTTTTCAGCAAATTGTCTTGTATATTTTTCAGCATAAATATGAGGATCTGGTTCGATTGCCCATAGATTATCTTTTATGGGAGTTATATTGTTCCCTATCTTAACTCCAAATAAATCAGTCAAATTATGAGCAATATCAAAGGAGATCAAAAGAATCTTTTTATTTGGTAATAGATCAGATACTTTAACCGCAGTGGCACTGCTAATAGAACTTTTTCCTACCCCTCCTTTCCCACCAAACACCAGTAAGTATTCTATCAAATTATTTCCAGTCATATATAATTACTTTGTTGGAATAAAAAAGAGGTGAATCTATAAAAATTGTTTCCTAATTTTAAGATTGTTATTTTTTTTAACTGGTTTAATAAAAATATTAGGAGAATTTCAATAAGATGAAGGAAAAAAAACAACTCTACCAGAGATTTCATTTTCATTATCCTTTTTAAAATAGAGATAGAATCTACCAAAATTTGTTTTATATATTGTCTTAAAATTTTTATGAATGTGAGTTGTAAATATCTTTTCAATTATTTTCTCATCCCAATACATAATATTAATATTTTCATTTAAAAATTAAATAATAGAATAATACCTAAGTATTAGGTAAATTTGAATTTAAATTCCAAAAAAATAAATTTGAAAAGTTCTACTTTAATATTGTTAATAAAAATAATTTATATGACGAAATTAGTATAAATCAAAATTATTTCACTATTATATATTATTCATTTAAAAATTGAAAAATTTAGATAAAAATTAAATTACAAAAAAAGAGGAGTGTGATTAAATAATTTCAGATAATGATCATTATACTTCTAATTTCACTACGAAATACCATATCATAGCAAATTATAAAGTAAATGGAGTGGTTGAAAAGAGCGATATTGTCGGTGCCATTTTTGGGCAAAGATAAATAGCCACTTCGGTCATATCGCCTAAACCGAAGGTCTTTTATCGGATTTAGACTTAAGGGATTTACAAAAAAGTGGGAGAATAGGAAGAATTGAGGTCGAATTAACGACCGAAGAGGGAATTTCTAAAGGTAAAATAATTATACCCTCAAGTCTAACAAGAAAAGAGACCGTTTTATTGGCAGCGACAATAGAAACCGTAAGTCGTGTAGGTCCTTGTTCCGCACAAATTGACCTTAAAGATATTAAAGATATTCGCGAAAACAAAAGAAAACAAATTATTGAACGAGCCACAGAGTTATTAAAAAAATGGGATGAAAATAGTCCCGAGCCAAGGGAAATTGAAGAGCAAATTTCTCAAGATATTAGGCTTAGTGAAATTAAAAAATGGGGAGATGAAAATTTACCTGCAGGTCCTGATGTTGATATTAGCCAAGATCTCTTAATAGTTGAAGGAAGAGCAGATGTCTTAAATTTACTGCGTATAGATATCAAAAATGCTATTGCAGTGGAAGGTACTCAAATTCCTAAGTCAATAATTGAATTAACTCATAATAAAAGCCCAATTACTGCTTTTTTAGATGGAGACCGGGGAGGCACAATAATATTAAATGAATTATTGCAAGTAGCACACCTTGATTATGTTGCAAGAGCTCCTGATGGTCTTGAAGTTGAAGAATTAACAAGAAAACAGATGGTTAAAGCACTTCAAAATAAGAGAGCAATTTCAGAAATTATTAATAATAAAAATTCATCAGTAGAAACATCACGTAAAAGGAAACCAATAATTGAAAAAAAAATAAAAGATTCGAAGAATAAATATAAAAATATTTTAAAAATATTGAAACTCGATAAAGGATCAAAAATTAGTGAGTATATTTCTAATTCTGTAGGAACAAAAAAAGCAATTGGAATTGACTCACAGGAAAATGTTCTTTTTGAATTAAATACTGCAGAATTATTTGATAATTTGAGTGAATTTTCAAATATAAAATACTTAATAATAGATGGTATTTTATCTAAAAGACTAATTTCCTTGGCAATAAAGATGAAAATAAATTCAATAATTTGCGTTGGAACAGAAGAAAATTTGAAAATTCCGAGACAAATAAAAGTATTGAAGATTTAATAATTCAGAATTTTTTTTTTTTTAAAAATGAACGACAACTAGGTTGGCAGAGTGCGACCAACTATCGGAAATCTTGCTTGATATTTACATTAATAGGCAGCCCTCTTATAAGGGAGTTTGAAACTACACAGTATTCTCTAAAAATTTCAAGGCATTTTTCAAATTTTTCATTTGTTTTTTCTTCAAAATGAATAATATTTAATTCTACATTTACATATGCTAATTCTAAATGATTATAAGGTTTTCTATGAGTCATTTTACCATCTACAACAATATTTAGTTTTTGTATTTCAAAATTATTAATCTTACAGCAGTGAATAAATGAAGCACCTAAACAACTGCCAATTCCAATTAATATATATTCAACAGGACTTGGTCCTCGATCATTTCCCTTAAAAGAGAGAGGTTCATCTATTAATACATTTTTAAAATGTCTAACTTCTGCCGTAAAACCAAAATCATTAATCCAATTAACCTTAATTTTCATAAAAATCGAAATTCTCTATTAAATTCCAATTCATTAAATAAATAACTTTAAAGCCTGATAATTTTTTTAAAACAGAATTAAATAGCAATTAAAAGAAGGAAGATTAAGCAAAATGCAACAATCCGGATAAAAGTGTAAATACCAACTGAATAACGTAGGAAATTGCTCCAAGTAACACCATACCTATCAAACATATTTTCGTTACAAGCCAATAATCTTTTTTGGATGGCTTAGTTGCAACTTTAATTATTCTTTTTGTACTTTGAAGGAAACTTCTTATTTTACCTCTAATCGAAGATTCTGATCTTGCTAGAGATTCATATCTACTCATAATTTATTATGAAGGTTTATCGTTATTTAAATCTATTTTTTATTAAAATAATTATTACTTATAATTTAAATTAATTTCTGAAATGTTTCATTGTTTTATTAAGCCAAGTCTAAACTAAATATTTCTTCAAGGAAGGTATTTACATCAAATAATTCTATATCATCATAACCTTGACCGATTCCTATTGCGAGAATAGGTTTCTTAGTTTCAAAAACAATAGATAATGCTGCACCTCCTTTTGCATCCGCATCTAATTTGGTTAAAATTGAGGCATCAATTCCAACTTCTTCATTAAACTTTTTAGCTTGTTGTAAGGCATCATTTCCAGCAAGACTATCTCCTATAAATAGAACCAAATGAGGTTCAACTACTCTCACAATTTTTTTCATTTCATTCATAAGGTTTTTATTACTAACTTGTCTGCCGCTAGTATCTATCATAACAACATTTATACTTTTTGCAGCCGCATGTTCCACAGTATCATATGCTACTGAGGCGGGATCTGATTTGTAATCATGTTTAATTACCTTAATTCCAACGTTATTCATATGTTCTAATAATTGTTCAATTGCTCCAGCTCGAAATGTATCACTAGCAGCTACAACGCATCTCAAGCCGTGTTTCTTTAAATATGTTCCAAGCTTAGCAATTGTAGTAGTTTTTCCTGTACCATTAACACCAAGAAAACATATAATGTATGGCTTGCCTTGATTATTTATTTTTTCAATGTCATTTAGTAAATCAATAGGTTTCACATCAAGAATTTTAAAAATAGCATCTTTAAGTGCAAAATTCACTAAATTTTTAGTAGATTTAAATCGGCCAACAATTTCATTTTCAAGAGTTTCATTCACTAACGCACAAACCCTCTCTGCAACATCTAGGGCAACATCATTTTGCAATAAAATTAGTTTTAAGGTGTTAAGCGGTTTTTCTGTCTTTTCAAGTGATAAAGTTTTTTTTGAAATTTTCTCAACATACGAGGACAAGCTTTTTTTTAGGTTTTCCAGCATGATTTAAATTGGTTTCTTCCACTAAAAAATATCATTTTTATTTATTTTTGAAGATCATCTTGAAATTGGCTCAATTGTTGTTGTACTCTTGGTGTTATTGATTTTATATGGGCATCTAACTGTATATATTGATTTTCTAATAACCCTCTTTGTTCATTGTGACGTTTTATTAACTCATCAATGTACTCAGTACTTTCTTCATAGTTTTTTTCAATAATAACATCCGAGCCTACATACATAAGAATTTTATTAGGTTCTAAAGTATTAGCTTTAATATAAGCCATTCCTCCAATTGGAACAACTATCTCATCTCCTGATTTAAGTTCTGTAAGACCTTCTATTGTTTTTTTAGTAGTTTTCACTAAATGTAAGGAATTATCGATAATTTCAATCTGGTTTTTTAAAGATTCGAATTGTTGTTGTAGGAGATTTAGGTTTTGGAGTTGGCGCTGGAGATCTTGTTGATTTTTCATTTTAATCACAAAATATTTAATTAAAATATTACATTTTTTATTTGGTTGTGGAAATTTCTCTTAAAAGCATATCACTTGTTTCTTCTGGTTTAATTACTTCAACCTTCTCAATTTTAATATGCCTCCTTAATAAACCTGTTGAAGTTATTAAGGTTAAGACTTTTTCAAGTGCATCTTCTTCTTTTATAGCCCGAACATCTTTTCTAAATAAATATTTCACTCTAGACTTAGTGTAAAATCCCGAAATTCTAAAGATTTTAACTTCACTCACTGCAATTTCAACGATATTTGATTGATTCGATTATTTTAATTTAATTTTTTATATTTTTTTAAACATTAAAATTTTGGTAATTTTTAATACAAATAAGATACAGATTAAAGGTGGAGAACATTTGTTAGTCTCATTAATTCAGGACCTGTTGAAAGTAAACCAAAAATTCCAGTTGTATCATTTACGATCGCCCCAGAACCTAAATAGGGAATACCCCGATTGATCGTACTGAGATCAACATGTACCTTTAAATAATTAGAGACAATATCAACATCTTCATCGGTAGAGAGGGGGTGAATACAACAACCATGATTGTTAGTAATTCCATTAGAGCCAGGAAGATGATTACCTCCGAATTCAAATACATTCACTTCTACATCTAAAACATCTTTAATGACTTTCTGATGGTTCTTGAGAAAAGAACTAATAATAGCACCTTTATCATTACATAAAACCATATTTCCTAAAGCATTGTCCAATGAGTTAATAACTTCAATCTGAACAGAATCTCCAATTTCTCTTTTTAGTTTTTTAAATTCCTCGTCATATACTATTCTAGGTAAGAGAATTCCATTATTATTTAATGCAACATAAACACCAATAAGTGGAGATCTATTAATATTAATGGGAATTAAAAGATCAAAATTTTCCTTTAATTTTAAAAGTAAATTTTGGTCAATACTCAGCGGGTATAAGACCCAAGAATTATTTGCTGCTAAATAGACACCTAAAGAATTGACACCAAAAATTTTAGACTTTATTATAACCAATCAGTTCACTTTTCTTGTCTAAATAGTAGAATTAGGCCAGATAACACACTACTAGTCCATCTATATTTTTTGTTGCTCTTATTTTGATTTTTCGTGGGGGTTTACTTATACCTCGAGACCATATTTTTTCATTAACATCTTGAGATATAATTAAGGCTTCAGGTTTAAAGTGGCGAGTCATAAATGTTCGTAAATATCTAACAGATTTTTTTGCCCATTTTTTTCTGGGTCCATTTCTAGCTTTATATAATGGAACGATATAAATTCTTTCATCGATAATTTCTTCTTCTTTCGGAATTTCTTCAATTTCTTCTTCTCGTTCAATTGCCTCTTCTTCCTCAAATAATTCCTCAATTTCTTCTTTCTCAGCTACTTCATCTAAACTAAATTCTTCGATTTCCTCAATTTCTTCTTCCTCCTCTACTACTTCGTCTCCCGTTTCTTCTTTTTCTTCAATTAATTCTTCCTCTAGATCGTCAAGACTAATTTCTTTTTCCTTTTTTTTACCCACGTTTCACACCATTCTTGTTGTTATCCTTTCTTTAATTTCTGATTTCGCCAATTTCGTTGGGAATAAGGAGAACTTCTTATTTTTGAACGTGTTTTCATCGTTACCCACGTTGGCACTGAGCGATTTTGATTAAGTGCTTTACCTCTGCGGAGTTTATGGGCTAAATCTTTATTTCTACTCATGTTTATCAGCTTTAATATCTATTTTACTTAATTTTTAATTAAAAATGTTTAATCTTAAAATCTCTTTTTTTCGAACTCTGGGTTAATTGCTCTAATAATTTTTTAAATTGTTCATCAGATAATGGTGTTTGACCTCTTAGTCTTCCTGCTTGAAAAATCTGAATTAATTGTAACTCAATCATTTGAGCAAATTCTGGTTTTACCAATTTAATATTTTCTAATCGTTGCCTTCCTTCTTGTGAAAGAATTTGCCGCATTATATTATATTTTTTTAATTCGAGTTCTTTTTGTTGTTGTTTTGTAACTTCTTCTTGTGCAGCTTGTTGTTGAATCTGTGATAATTTCTCTCTTCTTATTCTTTCCAGTTCTTCATCTTCGTTACTCATTAATTATTACACCCTTTAATTCTGAACTTATAGACCCTGCAAAAAAGTGTGTTCAGATTTTTACTTTTCTCGTAGAATCCAATGAGCAGTTCGTTCTAGAAGCGATATACCTTCGGGAGATACTTTTCTCCCGCCTTTTTCTGTTTTTTCTAGTAATTTTGCATCTTCTAATTGCTGCATTGCTACTCTTATTATTTTGCCACTGCCCTTTGCACTATGTGCAGGTTTTGAACCCCTTCGATTTTTTCCACTATACCTTTTTCTCATTCGATTTACACCGATTGGACCAAACTTCCAGACCTTTCGCAAGACCGATGCAGATCTAATATACCAAAAATTTTCTTGGTCCAAAGGTGCGATCTCTTTGTAAAAAGCGGTCTTCCAGAATTGACTATCTTCTGGGGGTGTTATTTCTGAATATTCCTTTAATTTTTCGGATACTGCTTGTATCAACATTATTGGTTCTACACTATAAATCGACATAACTTCTATACTGCTCGAGCAAAACTTGAAATTTTATGAATATTTTAATTTATTTATTATTTGTAAAAATCAACAGAAATTAAAAAATTTTCGGAAATTTTATAATTTAAGATAATGAATCTGAGAAATAAGTATTTTGAGGTATTACATAGCAAAGCATTAGTTAATATTGGAAAAACAAGCATAACTTCCGAGGGGTTGATTAACCATATATCTAAAATGCTCAAAAAAGAAAAGATATTAAAAATTCACGCCCTTAAATCAGCCTTGGCTGAAATAGAGATAAAAAACTTAGCTGAACTGGTCAAAAATAAAACTCACTCTTTTTTACTTGATGTAAGAGGGCACACCTTCATCATTTCAAAATATGATATTAAAAAAAAAATTCTCCTAAAAATTCCATAATATGAAAAAAAATAAACAAATTATTAAAAAAATCGCTTTTTCACGGATAAAATTTTTATTTGATAAAGCGGATGAAATATTTCCGAAAGATCAAGATCTGGCAAATAGATATATAGAACTCTGCCAATTTTACAGTCGGAGTGCAAATTTAAAAATACCCAAGGAATTAAAAAGGCGAATATGTCATTCCTGTAAGAAATTTCTTGTTCCCGGAGTAAATTGTCGTTATCGAATGCAATCACGTAGGGGAAAAGGTTCTCATGTGACCTTAACTTGTTTTATTTGTAATAATAAAACTCGTTATTATATTAAAAAGAAAAACCCGAAAATAAGAAAAGAAAAAAAAGAAAACTATTCATAAAGAGCTGAGAAATCTTACGCCTTTAATTATAATTCTTGCAGAAACTGGACTTGAATTAATACCTAATGAATTAAAATCAGAAAAAATCACAAATAAGAATTATGATCCTAATTATTACCCCTCTATGATCCTTGATAATGCAATATATCATCCAATTATGTATAAACTTCCCAATGCTGAAAAAAGAGGGAGACCCGATATCGTGCATCAATTCCTACTTAATTCCTTAGGCTCTCCATTAAATAAAAAGGGGCTTTTACAACTCTATATTCATACTATAAATAATGAAATTTTTAAAATTAATCCACGGCTACGGATTCTACGTAATTATGAGAGATTTAAAGGTCTTATAGCAAAATTATTAATTAAGCGAAATATCAAATCCGAAAAAGAAACTTTAATATCCGAATATTCTGGCTCCTTAAAAGATTTAATTATTGATATAAATCCTGATGAAAAATTTTTACTCTCAAGTAAAGGAAAATTAACCAAAAATCCAATTACCTTATTTTCTTCAGATTTAACTAAAAAAATACTAGTTCTTATTGGCGGTTTTCAAAAAGGAATGTTTAATGAAGATATTTTATCTATATCTGACAGATTAATTTGCCTCTATAATGAAAGTCTAGATTCATGGATTATCGCAAGTAGAATAATTACCTTCTATGAATTGGCTATTGAATTATATGAATAAATTTCCCAAAAATTAAAAAAAAGTAGATAATTCTTAATAATATTATATTAAAAATTTAATACGCGCTCGTTGTATAGAGGTAGTATTCAGGCCTTCCAAGCCTGTGGCCCGGGTTCGATTCCCGGCGGGCGCATTTTCCCCTCTTAATAATCAATCTTTAACATAGTAAAACAGAATGATTTATTGAATTCCAACTCATAAAGACCAACTTCAGAAGATATTATAATTCAAGAGACCAAATATACCATCTTGCATATGTGTGAACCAACCCTAAAGGTTTAAACCAAATTACGACTGAAGTATACTTTGTTATGTCCACAGTGTTCGGTATAGATACTGAAAAATTCCCGATAAAATTTGGTAATAAACCCAAATCAACAAATTCCCCAAGGTCATATGGCGGTGGTTGTTTAAAACTCGTCTGATTAGAAAGAAAAACGTAACATTCTGGCTTATAATCAATAAATACATCAACAAAATAAATTGAATAATTTCCTCCTGGTAATCTTACTAACCAAACATCTCCATGATGAGTATCATCTGAAAGCATTATTTTAAGTGAACCCTTCACTATCCATTCTGCATCTGGATCAAATTCCTCATATGTTGTACTAATTTGAAGAACCATGAAAATAGAAACACAAATCACAGGTACAATAATTACGATAATTATCAAGGAATATCTAAATTTTTTATTTTTAAAAGAAAATTTAGATGATTCTTTTTCCACCATTTGAATTTCACTCTTTTTAATATAAAACTGTATGAATCTATTTACAATGTTTTCTTATTTAAATCTTTGAATTTAATCTTACCAGACAATAAAAATCAAATAATTCCATTATTATCAAATGAAAGAAAAAAGAAAATTTATCAATTAAAAAATATATTAAAAATTATTAAAAGAAGAAAAAAAATATCAAAGCCAAGGTGGCGTAGCCTGGGAACGCACTGGACATCGTTTGGTTTAAAACCCACGACCGAAGTGAAGATCCAGGTATCGAGAGTTCAATAAAATCTGCGTTTCGCAGATTACGAGCAGATCTCTCCCTTGGCATCAGATTTATTCTTATAAAAGAATAAAATAAATAAAAAATGCTCAGAATAAATTAAAATAGGCTATATAAATTAAATAATTAGAGATCTAATCCAAACTCCTTGAAGAGTTGTTGTATCTCTCGATCTGTAATGAAGCCTTTATGGTCAACGACTTCTTGGATTTTCTTTTGAACACCTTCATAAGTATGTCCGACAGACAGATCAGACATCAGAGTTTTGATTTTATGTCTCAGTTCGTTGATTTCGTTTGATTTTTCATCAATTATTTCTTTTAATTTTTGTACTTCTCGATATTTTGATGATGCCTTTTCATGCAATTCAGATGTGTCTTCAGATTCTTTTTTTAATTGTTCTTCCAATTTAGAAATTTTTGCATTAGCATCATTTAAATCTGATTTAGCTGATTGTATTTCAGATTCAAGTTCGGTTTTTGTCTTTTCTGAATCATCCTTTTCTTTTTTAAGAGCGGTCAAACTATTTTCAGTAGTTGATAATTTCTCTTTAGTTTCATTTAAATCATTATTATTTTTTTCTAAATCCATTTTAACAGCAGAGAGTTGTTTTTCCAGGTCATAAGTTTTCTCTCGTAAATCTAATAATACGTTTCCCTCAATTTTATATTTTTTAGATGGACCAGATTCAATTTTAGGCCATTCAATACTCATTAATATCAATTTTTTTATAATCGTTATAAAATATATTAAACGAATTTCTATAAAAGATTAATTACTCAAAAAAATCAAAATAAGATTTTTAAAATTAAAATATTAAAGCGTGCTATTCCCTCCACTCACGCTCCTCGCATTATTAAAGCGACACGTTAAACTCACGAATTAACTTCTCAATTTCCTTATCAGTTATGAAACCTTTCGAATCAACCACTTCCTGTATTCTGGTCTGAACTTTCTGAAGCGTTTCTCCTACTGATAATTCAGATAATAATGTTTTAATTTTATGGTTAAGCTCATTTATTTCATTTGATTTCTCTTCTAATTCGGATTTTATTTCATCCATTTCTCTTTCTTTAGATAACATTTTTTGCCCTAAATCAGATGATTTACCTGAAGTCGACTGTAATCGTTCTTCTAATTCTGAAATTTTCAATTTTGAAGCCTCAAGTTGTTTTTCCAAATCAAAATCTTTATTTCTTATGTCATGTAATACCGATTTAGTTGATTCTAAGGTAGATTCAAGTTCAGTTGATTTATTGGTTAAAGCTTGCTTCTCTCCTTTAATTACATTTAATTTTTGTTCGAGAGAATCTATCTTTTCAGTCGCTTCACTCAATTGCTGTTCTGTGGAAGATAATCTTTCTTGAGTTTCGCTTAGACTCTTTTCAGTAGAATTCAACTTTTCGTTAGTCTCATTTAAATTCTTTTCTGTACCAACTAATTTTTCATTGACTTCATTTAAATTCTTTTCAGTTGTTGATAATTTTGCTTCAGCCTCTAATAATTTCGATTTTGTTTTATTTAATTCATCATTTATTTTTTCTAAACCTGCTTTAGAAGAATTTAACTGATTTTTTAGATCATTTGCTTTCTCTCGTAAATCTAATAACACGTGTCCGTCAATCTTATATTTTTTAGATGGATCAGATTCAATTTTAGGCCATTCAACGCTAATTATTTAACACCTCTAAAATATTGAATTCTAAATTTATTTTTATATTTATCTTTCTATTTTTCATTATTATAAATTTAATTGTTAAATAAATCATTTTTTTTTATCTCTTTTAAGTATTAGCAAATGTGTTTTATCTTAATTTCTCAATCGAAAAGTAATTTGCAAAATAATTAAAAATCGAATAGTACCCGAAAAAAAGAGAGATTTAATTATAAGATTTTAAAATATTAACTAACTCTTAAAATTCTTTAAGGAGATCTTCGATATCCTTATCTGTAATGAAACCTTTCAGTTCGGCAAGTTTTTGAATTTTTGCACATAGGCTTGGAAATTTATCTCCATCTGAAAGTTCGGATTCGATAGATTGGAGTTTTTTATTGAGTTCATTTATATTATTAGCTTTTTCTTCTAATTCGATTTTTAAACTTTCAATTTCCTTCTCCTTTGCAGAGATAATTCGCTCGGCATCAGTAATTAAATTAATTTTTCCTTCAAATTCCTTAAATTTTTTGTTAGATTCAGATAATTGTTCTTCTAATTCTGAAATTTTAGTATTACTTTCTTTTAAAGTTGATTCAAGTTCAGACATTTTATGAATTCCAGTATCTTTATCATCCTTAGTAGAATTTAATTCTTGTTCAAAAGAATTTATTTTCTCATTTGCTTCTCTTAAACTTTGCTCAGTGGAAGCTAACCATTCATTAGTGGCAGCTAAATTTTTTTCTGTAGATTCATATTTCTCACTTATTTCATTTAATTTCTTTTCCGTTGTTTCTAATTTCCCATTAGCTTCACTTAAACTCTCTTCTGTCAAAGATAATTTATCATTAGCCTCATTTAGATTCTTTTCATTTACCGATAATTTTGTTTCAGTTTCTAATAATTTCGCATTAGTATCAGATAACTCATTTTTCATTTTATTTAGTTCTGCATTATTAGAAGTCAAGACTTTCTCTAAGGCATTTACCTTTTCTCGAAAATCTAATAAAATTCGACCCTCAACCTTTAACTTCTTACTTGGATCAGTTTCAATTGAAACCCAATTAATACTCATTAAATCACATCTAATTATTATTAGTAATAATGATCTTTTTTTTTTTAAGTTGTTATAAATTTAATTATTTCATTATTCTATATATTTCCAATACCCTAAGTTTTACTAGGATCAAATTTTATATTCATGTTTTTTTCAAATAACTCATACTTTATAGTTAAAGTCGGGAGGCTTTTTATATTTATAATGATCTCATGTTTTCCCTTACTCTCTTCAAGCTTTTTCGTATCTGCTTCCTTTAATTTCAATAAAATTGTTAATTTATCTCCCACAGCAACAGTTTGTCCAGCAAGTGTTCCATCCAAAATGGAATTGAATGTAAAATTATTTCCCTTGAAAAAAAATCTTGCGTTTTCTCTTAAATATTTCATATCATAGATTTCTAAAGGTTCCGAATCGATCATAATTTGTATCATACTAGATAAGTCAGTTGTTTCTAAATTAAAATCACCTAAATCAATCGTTTCAGGGATTGTAAATGGTAAAACCCAATTTATTGCTTGAATTTGAATAGAATCAGATAATCCATCATCATTTGTATCTACTAATTTAATGCATTCTTTCGGGGGAAAGATTTTTTCAATCAAATAGGGAGGAAAATCGATACCTTCCATTATAATATTATAACCTTTTTAATATTATAAAAAATTTTATAATATCTTTAAAGCTTCTTTTTATTTATTAATTTCAGACCTTGAAACATTTTAAATAAAAATATTTTTTTTTGTAAAAGAAGAAGATAAAAAAGTTAATCATGCTAGTTTTAAGAAGATGAAACTATGCAATCGTTAATTGTAGTGAAAATGTCAGAGATGTTTATTTGATCATCACATAATATAATAATTAAATGCTCCAAAATTTTCATACTTAAAATATAAAAGTTCTGACTATGAATGATAGAAAAATCCGGTTTCTCAATCCCAATTTCAGAAGTTATATCCTCTGACGATTCATACGTCATAGACATATTAATAGCGATTTTTGCCGGATTAAATTCATCCTCATTAATATATGATCTTTCCACCACTCCATTTTCAGTAGCAATAAGAAGAAAATAAATCCCTGAAAATTTTTGAGTGACATTTTGGATAATTAGATCAAGATCAACACTCATAATGAACTCTATTCTTCTATTCTCTTTTTACCTATATATATTTAATTTAACCAATAATCATATTAATGACTTATGTATAAAAATCCAATAAAAAATCCTTCTGGTAATATTTCGACTTTAATTTTGATTGCCATATCTTATTAATTTAAATTTAATAGCATTTAATTATCTTAAGTGAGTTTTTTTCTAATTTTTTTCTATGTTATTTCAAACTAAAGAAACATATTTTATTGAAATTCTAGTAGGAACGGAGGGATTTGAACTTTCGGAAAACCCCCGAAACGGGAATCTTTCCCCGACCCTTGGCTCCGAAGGCCACCGCTCTATCCGCTGAGCTACGTCCCTATAGATTTACATATTATTATAAATTTCAATGCAATATATAATATTTGATTAATTTAACAAAAACACTTAATCCTTACAGTTTTATATAGATTATTATATATTTTTTTTTTAGAAATAATTTTTGTAAAATGAAGATTCTATGAGCAAAAATGAATCTAAAATTAAGAAAAAATCAATTAAAAAGGAATTTTTGGATTTCTTTATAGCAAAGTCTGGAAAATTGAAAAATGAAGGAACAGCCCAAGATATTATTAAATTAATCCATCCATTGAGTTTTAGCTATAATATTAATAAACACTCTGATATGCAACTAATACCACCATAGTTCAAATACAAAAAAGACTTAAAAAAAATATATTTCAAATTAAAATAAGGAAAAAATTTTCCAAAAAGTCATTTCTTATTATTCAAGCATTTTAGTGGTAGAATATTTAAGCAATTTTCCAAGAAGGAGTGCATCTGAAACGCTTCCAATTATATTTATTTTACCTGCCATATAAGCAATTGCAGGGTCAATTTTTTCCAATAAAAAATCAGTAAGTACTTTTTTAGTCATGAGAATAACTACATTGGGATCGGGATGGATTTTAAAATCATATTCTATCTTACCATTAGAAAAGTCCACCCAAAAATTAAAATCAACATCACTTAATTTAACTTGAAAAACTTTTTGAATATCTTTAATAAAATCGATAAAATCAGGATCTGTTTCTGAATACTCCTTATTTAAATTAAGGTAGTCTTTAAAATCTCTTTCCAAATTAAAGGTTCCTTTTTTGAACTTCTCAATCAAATCTTTATTGATTTTATCATCAACCAAAATTTATGCACACAACTTTAAATAGATAAAAAAACCCCAACGTTTTAATAATGCAACTCTCAAATATATTAATTTTTTGGTTTTCCTTTAATTAAATAAAATTAATGCATTCATTAAAGGTTTTTTTTATAAAATATTGCTTTTAAAATCCAAATATTAAAATTCTAAATGCTTAAGGGATTATTAACGAAAAATTGGGAGACCTTCATTATATTTATATGATAATTTTATATTGGCTATTACTAATATTAAGAAAAATTATCTTGGGACACAATAAGTTAGAAAAAATTGTTGATAGAACAAATAATTAAAGAATTACATAGAAAAATTGGTGTTTAAAAAATGTATGATTCCCTTAAAACATATAATAATAAAATTTATTCTGGTATGAAAATTGGTAATTCACATCATTGGAATTACAAGAATGGTAAATGGTATGAAACTAAAAATACTCCTGATAGATGGAATTTTAAATTCAATTCCATAAAAACCAGAATCAACCCTGCACCTACCAATACTGGCGCCGCCATCAAAACAAAATTTCATTGGTATATAATAGCCGACCAAATAGCCACTAAAATAAATAATAACTCCTACATGACTTCCATGAACGGCGTGAAATTTAAACTGGGACATAAACGCCCCCATTGGAAAACCTTCAGCTATAATTACCCCAATCAAACACCATACAAGGAACGTATCATAAACATTCTTGAAGATATCATCAAAAAACTTAAAAATGAAAATTAAAAAGAAATAAACAAACAACTTTTAAAACACAAATCTTCCCCTAAAAACTTGGTCCTAAAATTTCAATAAAATTTTTAAATTTTTTACCATTTATCATATTATTATTTTATACTATTGCCCCTATAGTGTAGCCCGGTCTTCGCAAACTCTATAATGAGTTCCGACCGAGAGCATTCGGGACTGTCACTCCTGCGACGCGGGTTCAAATCCCGCTGGGGGCGCCATTATTTTTCTTAGATTGATATTCATCTTAGTTTATTTAATAAAAATAAAAGAAAAAAAATTGAATTTTAATTAATTTGGAAAAAAAAAGAAAAGGAAATTTTAGTGTTACTTTATTAATTTACTTAAAGCTAAGCCTATAATTCATCAAATAGATCTTCCGCAATTTCCATGGAAAGTTCAATAATTTCCTGGAAGAACATGGCATCTTGGAGGTTCCCCTCAACTGTTATATCTCCCGCCATGTATGCACTGGTGGCATCAACTTCTCCGAAGAGCATCCCAACTCCGATTTTTTTAACTGCACTAAACGTGAATGTGGGGTCATCAATCGTTCCTTCGCCCCAACTCATTTTTCCTTCTTCTACTCTTAACCAATACTTATTATCAGCGTCCGTTAAAACCATTTGTACTCGAACAGTGGCATCAGCGATCTCATCTTGGATTTCTTCGTTTTCATTTGCTAGGTCAACAAAAAAGTCCCAGACAAGAGGAATATCATCAACGCTAGCAGCATCTGCACCTGCTTCCATTTTCTCCTTTAACTTAGCAAGTTTACCTTTATCAACCATTTTTTTAACACTTTTATGAATAATTTTTTAACAATTTAATTTTCAAAAATAAATTGATTTTAATTGTTACAATTTTAATTTTTGATTGATTAATTTAAAACTTTTTTGTTCTTTTATTTAGTTATTTTGGATTAAGTTGTTTGCTTAAAAATTTTATTAAAATCTGAGTGGTTAATTTCAAATAATGTATTGATTTTTAGAAAAATTTGTCGAATAAATGAATATAATTTTGATGTAATAACTAAAAACGAATAATAAGCTTACATTTTGCAATTTTTTCTTTATATATGTTCTTTTTATTTATGATTTATAGAATTAATAACAACCCGTCTTATATTAAAAGAACGTAGAAATAAAAAATTATGCAAGAGACGTAAATTAATAATAAGATTATGAGTGGTAATGAAGAACCGAGATTTGGCAAATTGAATTTTTTAGGAGATTCGATTAAGGATATTCTTTTTGAGGAGAATTATTTAGTGGTATTGAAAGAGAAGATTGTGAGATTAAACCAAGGTCAAATTCAACAAAGAGAATTAAAAAAACTGATAATCGAGCACGGTCTTAAATCGGTAGAGGATATTAAAGAAGTAATAAAGTTTTTTATTGAAGCAGAGATCAAGCAATATATTGAAAATCCTAAAGCTCAGAAGGGAAGGTTGGAGAAATACAAGCAATTACTTAGTAAAATTGCTTCCAGGATAGATAAGATCTATAGAAAATTAAATAATTCCGATAAATTAGAACTTGATAAAATTACGAGTAAAAAAGTTCGCGATTCTTTGATCTCTGCTGAGAAGATATTTGAATATTATAAATCAAATGATGATCTTCCTGATGCTTCTCCGATAATCAATAATTATGCTAAAGCGCTTGAAATTATGCTGGATGAATGTATATCTGTTCATTTTAAGTCTTTAATTAAAAAGAAATATTTTCAAAAACAAATGTCTCCTGATATTTACAAAAAATTTGGATGGCTTAAAGATAATAAATCGATTCCATTGGGAGTTTGGGTAAAAATTATCGAATCTTTTGAGGATGAGGAGAGTTTAATCGAAATAAAGGAATTTAAGGATTGTTTATTGGATAAAATTGATAATGGGACATTACATATTATTAAAGATGCATGTTTGTATTTAGCTGATTTGAGAAATTCAAAATCTCACCGTGAAACTATAACAATGGAGGAAATATTTTCTCATAGGACTGAGATAATAACGTTATTGAATCCAATTATTGTTAATTTGTATTAGTTTTTTTTTTATTTTTCAAGAAGTTTTTTGAAGTCAATTTTATTTAGGAGTACTTTATTCAGTGATTTAGTATCTGTATTATTAGTATTACTAAATTTCATTATATCAAGTTCCATTTGGTTGGTATGTTTCAGAAATATATCTCCCTTTTTCGTTCCAATCTCTTTATATATTTCTTCTCTCATATTTCTTAGAGTTTCAACTCTATCAAGGCAAAAATTTACAAAAAAATTTCCTGTATCTTCAATCATTTTATCATTCCTTTTTTTTATTTAATAATTGAAAATATTTTTTAAAAAAAGGGTAAAGAGTGGCGAATAAGTAATCAATCTAAAAAATAAAAATAAACATTAAAATAAGATAATGAATAAATAGATAACTCACAAATAGTATAATCAAAGTTTTCAATAATTTTAATAAATATTTGAGAAAATAATATGAGAAATTTTAATTATTATCAACCAACCCGTATTAGATTCGGATGGGGTCGTGTGAATGAAATAGGGAGAGTAATTGCGCGTATTGGAAAGAGATGTCTTTTGGTAACGGTCAAATCCTTTCCAGCTTTACAACCATTATTTGAAAAGATAAAAAATTTATGTACTGAGGCAGGTGTTGAATTATTTCATTTTGAGGGAGTTATTCCCAATCCAACAATTGAATGTATAAATCTTGCTTCTGAAATGGCAATTAAAAATAAAATTGACGTTGTTTTAGGAGTGGGCGGTGGTTCTAGCATTGATACTGCTAAAGCTGTGGCTGTCGGTGCTACCCATGAAGGAGAAGCATGGGATTACCGTCTGGGGCAAAAACAAATTGATAATAAAAAGCTACTTCCAATTATAGCAGTTCCTACTATAGCTGGCACAGGTGCCGAAGTCACAAATATGTCAGTTGTAAAAAATGCAAATAAAAAAATAAAATCTGCGCTTGCTGATTGGTCTCTTTGTCCGAGGGTTAGTATTATTGATCCTGAACTCACATTAACGGTTCCACCACATATTACAGCTTCTGCTGGCTTTGATACTTTTTGCCATTCATTTGAAAGTTATTTAAACATAAATGCATCATATTATATCGATCTTATTGCGTTGGAATCAATAAAACTAGTAATCAAGCATCTTCCAATTGCTGTTGATGATGGGTCAAATAGGAAAGCAAGAGAAGCGCTTTCTCTAGGTAGTACCCTTGGAGGTCTTTGTATTGCAAATGCAGGAACAACATTACCTCATGGAATAGGTATGGCTATTGGAGGGCATACAACAAATATAATGCATGGAGAATCTCTTGCAATTATGTATCCTGAAATAAACCGATGGACTTGGAAGCATGCAATATCTAAATATGCAACGGTAGGAAGACTATTTAATCCTAAATTGGAAGATGAATCTGATGAAGTTGCAGCGGAAGAAGCATGTAATGAAATGGATATATTTCTTAAAAAAATCGGTATGTGGATGGATTTTAAGGATAAAAAAGTGCCTGAAAATATATTAAAAGCAATCGGTGATGATGCAATTAAACTTCGGAACTACACACTTCATCCTAAAGTCGCTAATCTTGAAGAAATAAACAATTTACTTAAAAGAAGCTACAAGAGGTAGGAATTTAATATTTTCAATCTATAAATGAAGCTTTTTTATTATTTTCCTTTACTTTTTTTGAATCTTTATAATAGAGAGATAATGTATTCTCGATGGGATAACCTAGAATTTATCCTGTCTCCCATAGTTTTGCACCTAACTCTGTATCCCACGAATCTATATATTCATTTAATTTTTTATCTTTTTTTAAATCAATATCTTTAACGATATCGTCAAAATCAACATAATCTTTTTTAAGTGATTCAAGATCAAACAAATCGTTTAAACTCCCCTTTTGTCCAAGAATAACTTGGTAACCTTTTTCACTTTTTTGATATTGGCAAAATAATCCTTTTAATTTCGCAACTTTACAATATTGTTTTGCTTCTTCAATTGTATTTTGACATAAAACTCCAAAGGGTTTTTTGCGTTTTATAGTTCTCTGAAATTTATGTTTTTTTAACTCTTTCAATGAAGTCCTCGCGAACGGGGTAGAAAATATCAAGCATTATAAAGGGTTCATTACCAATGCAGGTATCGCTATGTGGAGTGTTTGGTGGTATACAATAGAAATCACCCTTTTGAACAACTCGTTCCTCGTCGCCAATACGTAGTTTCGCTTTACCAGAATATACCATGCCTATTTACTCGTGTGGATGTGAATGAACAGGTACGGTGCTACCTACCTTTGTGGTATTGAGTACCATCATCATCTTTTCACCGTGAAGACCAGTTAGAATAATAGTTTCAAGTTGAGGCATTTGTTTCAACTTAGGAGCATCTTTTGGATTTATAAAGTAAGAAATTTTACTTTTTTTCATTTATTTAATCCTTTATTTTAAATTAATTAAATATTTATTGGTAAAACGGAGAAAAAAATGAAACTATGTTTAAAATTAAGAAGAAAGTAGGCCAAATTAATAAATACAATTAAATAATCTTAAGGCAAAAATCATTATTAATTGTATTTAAATAAAAAAGAAGAATTGAAGATGGCTGAAAAACAAAAAATAAGATCATCTGAAGGCTTATCATCAAGAAAAGTTTTTGGGTATTTAATGGGGATACCACCATTAACTTTATTGATTGGGATTTTCGAATTATCCTATATAAATTTCTTTTACGATTATTTAAAGCTTAATGGAACCCTTTTCGTTATAGGATTAGTCATTTATGCATTTATTAATTCATTAAATGACCCCTTGATTGGCCATTGGAGTGACAATGCAAACGTAGAGAAATGGGGAAGTAGAAGAATTATCTTTATTAAGTACTTCAGTCCTATTTTGGTAATTGCTTTTGCTTTCATGTGGTTTCCATGGAGCTATACTGATCAAATTATAATTTTTATTCACTTTATAATTAGCATTTGTACATTTGACACGTTATTAAACATTGTAGTTATGACTTGGATGGCGTTGCTTCCTGATATGACCATGAACCTCGTGGAGCGTACGAAGGTTAACTTTATTGGTGCCATCATTGGACTATTCCTAGGTTTTTTTGTTTTGGTAATTCCATATATTATGGACAATCTACCGGTGTTTCAATTGGTTAATATCGTTGTTGCAGTTATTAGTTTTATATGTTATGCTCTTGTTATTAAATTTTCTAAAGAGAGACCCGAATTTCAAAGAGATAAAAGTCCACCGCTTTTGGGAGCCCTCAAACAGACAGTAAAATCAAGGTCATTCATGATGTATATTGGATGGAATTTTATGAGAGGAATTAATGGTTCTATTGGGTTGGGTTATTTATTTGTTTATATACTGATACTCGGGGGGCAAAACATTGTTTGGTATTTTATAATAATTATAGTTATCGGCTACGGGTCTAACATTTTTTGCATGAAAATAAAGGATAAATATGGGATAAAAAAGCTCATGATAAGTTTTGGAATATTGAGAATCATCGGTGGATTTATGACTTTCATTTTTATCCTTAATCCTGCGCTGGAAGGATTCATTTGGCTCGGATTAATTTGGACAACCTTCTTTGGAGGAACTGGAATATTCTTCACAATACTACAAACGGTACCTATTGATGAGGATGAAGTTAGATACGGTTCCCGGCGGGAGGGTATGTTTTATGGGATTAATGCACTCTTTACAAAACCTGCTGCCAGCCTTGGTCCAATAATAGCCACTTTCATTTTGACCGCAACTTTTTATGTTACAGGCGGTTCGAGAGATGCCCAACCGGAATCTGCCATAATAGGGATTAAATGCCTTTTCTTTCTCGTTCCTCAAATATTTTCAATATTGGCACTTGTTTTTATTTATTTTTACCCAGTGGATCGAGAAATATTAAAACAACTTGAAATCAATCTCGAAACGCTGCACCAGCAGAAAAGAGAACGCTTAGCAAATGAAAAGTTTAAAAAAATATAGAAGAAAAAAAATTTCAATTTTGATTAATTCTGATTTGCTTTATTTTAAGAAATTGTGAAGCGATATTTTTACATTTATGTAAGCGTTTACTTGTTTGTTGCAGTAAATCAAAATGGTAACTACAAAATACACCTTTAAATAATAATAACTGCTTTTGTAAACAGATAAAAAGTCTTATTTGGTATAAGATAATTTTTAAATATTTGATTTGAACCAAACAAAAAATTGGGAGATTTAATTAATTTGAACCAACAAGATGCATTAAAGTTTTTTCATGCATATATTAGTGAAATGATAAATCTTGGTGGAGAGAACCTACCTAGGAGTATATCAACACGATTGGGAAGTAAATTGGCAAAAATTTATAAAGAGCGAGAAATAGAGTCTTTAGAGCAGGCTTTAACATATTTATATGAAGTATTAGGAGCAGAAGTGAAAATAGAAAAAGTAAGTAAGAAAAAGTTTAATATAAGAATAAAACATCCTTATCAGTTTTGTCCAATTGGAGGCTCTTATAATCCTTCAAAAAGGGAAAAATTTTTGGAAATTATCTGTATTCCTTATACAATTGGATTTCTTAAAGAATTTAACCCCATTAATGGATATCACATAGATTCAAAGAATTGTATCCTTCGGGATGGCGGTCACCTATGTGAATATGATTTAATTTTAAATCTAAAGGACCAACTGGGAGAAATACACAAGGCTATATTTTAAAAAGATTGAGAGAATTTTATTTAAAATAAAAAAGGAATAAAAAAAATTAATTTATATTAAAATATATTAAATGCCAACCAGAAAAGGAGTAATCCGATTCCGAAATAGATAATAGAGCTGAGATATGTTACGTGTTTTGAGTAATTTTTAAATTTCCTTCCACTTTCAGTTAGGATGTAATTCACTTGCACGTATGGCGTAGGAGCGCGTCTATACCAGCCATAAACTTGAACGTTTTGACCGATTAATTCATCAACTCGCATGATTGCCCAGAAGAAATCGACAATCCTCAGTCCAAATCTGTAATCCACAGTAATTAAGCCTGTCTCGTCTTGAACCACAAGGTCTTCTGAATACCACAATCCTGGAATCCCTCTTCCGATTATCTTTCCCTGAAGAACTGTAGCAACTGGACGTATCGGACTTACTTTCACGTTAGTAACTAATTCTGCAATTTTATAAGGCTGGAAACTTCCTCTGTATTTATAAAGAGTTCTAGCGATAACGGCTAATCCCATAAGATAGAAACCGATTGCCCAAAAGAAAAGTATATTTATTCCGAGTAAAAATGTAGAATAATTGAAGATTAAGTTAATAATCCATAAAATTGTGAATCCAACACAAGAGATAAATACTAAGGAAGGAAGCCATAACCAGAATAAGTCAGCTAAGAATTGATCCCATAAAGATTTTCCAGCTTGTTCTTCCGCTCTTTCCTTAGTTTTTGAGAGATCAATTTCAGGAATAACATTGAATTCAGCACATCGTTTATTTAGTGCTAAAATTCTTTTTGCAGGAAGGGGGTGTGTGCTAAACACTTGATAATATTTAGCCCAAGGATTATGTAAATCCCAAGCCGCTGCCGCCTCAATGTTCTCCTGGGAGAATCCACCAGAGGAGCCTACGCTTGCTAATGCTAATTTTTTTGCATCTTTTTTATTATAAATACCTAGCGATCGTAATGTATGAACTTTCGATTTATACATTTCAGATGTCTTATCTTGAGCTTCAAGAAGTCCGTAGGCTATCTTGACTAATGCAGTAGATAAATAGTTAGGATTTTCCATCATTTCGGCACTATTTTCGTCAGCGTAGTATTCTCTGAATCTGGAGATAAGCAATGTTATCAAGTAGCCAAAATAATATGCAAAGTAAGAAAGCACACCAATAACTAAAAGCGCTAAACCAAAATATCCACCCTTCTCACTCCTTCCACGTGTAGTAGAACGTCCAGCAAAAAAACACCATCTCGCTACTACATAAAGCAGAACTGGTATTGCACTTGCTAATGTCATAACTATGAAGTCGCTATGTACTACATGACCCATTTCATGAGCAACGACCGATGCTTGTTCTTTTTTATTAAGATGCTTTAGAATTCCAGAGGTAATTACCACACGGGAATTATTCTTATGATGACCAAAAGTAAAGGCATTAGGGTTTCCATCATCAATTAAGCCCATTCGTGGTGTTCGGATGTGAAACTTTCTCATATGAGCTTCAACAACCTCGGCAAGATGGGGATATTGACTTTTATATTGGTCAAACGGAATCCAGTCAATCCGGTAAATCCAGCCGATGATATATGGCGAAATAAGGTATTGAAAGCCGATTATTCCGATGGTTAATATAAGCATGAACCATAAGCCCCAATTAAGCCACCAACCAATCACATATATGATTGCAAAAAGCAGTGCAAATAGGAAAAATAACATGAAGCCGGACCGAATTTTATAGCCCATCATTTATCACATATTTATATTTAGATTTTTTTTTATTTATTTAAAATTTGAATTTTATTATAGAATTATGAACCCAGCTACACATATATTTTTTTTGTTTAACCCATGAAAACGGGTAATTTATTATATTTGTATTAGAAAACAATAGAAAAGATTTATATTAAACAAAACTATTATTCATTAAATTTTTTGAGAAAAATCAAGAATTTTTAATTGAAAAAAGATAATATTGCGAAAGTAGAAAGAAATAATTATAAATTAAATATTATTAATTATGTAAAATTAAATATTATTTAACAATAAACACAAATAAAGTAATCCTATAATAAGTGAGATTTTAATGTCGCTAAAAGAATTTACAAAGGAAGTATTTACGGAATATGGTTTTACCGAAGATATGATTGGTGTTTATTTAACTTTTCTAAGGCTTCCACGCGCTACTATAAGTCAAGTTTATATGTATATAAATAAAGATAAAGATATCGCGTTTGAAAGTTTAGAAGCGGATCTTCAGAAAATCACAGAAATTACAGCCGATTTAGTAAGTAAAGGATTCTTAAAGAAGATTCCCGGTATTGTGGATCGTTATATTCCACTTGAACCATTTTTTGAATTAATTATAAGGCAATCTAAAGTTTTACGAGATGAGATATCAAAGACTAAGGATGATGTTCTTGCTGATCAAAGTAATCGCTTTGAAACTTTAGAAGGTATTCAGGATAATACAATAAATGAAGTTACAAACGCTGTTGAGACTCAAGTTAATGATTTTTTTGTCGATTCTGATAAAAAGGAGACTTATAAGAAGGAAAAAATTGAAGCAGCAAACAAGAGGCTTACAGATACATTAAAGTCTGTTGAAAATGAGTTGCATGGAACAGTTGATAAAGATTATTCTGAGTTAAAGAGTGATATTGATGAATTGGATTATGAGGAAAATTCTGAATTAGATAAAATCTCGGAAACCCATAATAAAGCAACGAAAACTCTGGAGTTTAATTTTCACAACATACTCAACACACTAAATGAAACTGTTAAAAATATCTCTAGTACTTTCGTTGATACTTCTGAGAATGGTACAACAACCGCAAAAAATGATATTAATTCAATCATAAAAGCCTTACTTGATGATTTTTTAAATAGAATCTCAAACTTAGAGACCGAATTGAAAAAGGATTTAGATTCTCATGTTGATCATCATAAAGATGAGGCTGCAGATCTTAAACCAAAGATGGAGAAAATTTTAGAAAAATATATGGATCAAATGAATAAGGTCATTATTGATTTGAAAGAGAGAATTGATACTTTGTTTAAGGAACATATATCCACATTAAATAAAACATCAACACAACTTCAAGAAAGGGTTAAGGATCATGTAGAAAATCGTCATAAGACGCTAGAGAACCAAGTTACACAATTTAGAGATACTACTCTGACATTAATGGACAATTTGGTAACCACTAGTGAAAAACTCACTGATCTATCGTCTGAATTAAAAAAGAGAGGTGCTGCCTTTAAAGCGCTTTTCGCTGGGAAACATAAAAAATATAAAGCGATTTATAAAGAGATTCAACTAAAGGTAGAAACAATTTCGGATAAATTAAAGCAAGAATTTTCACAATCAACTGAGATATATATTGAAGATACTTCTAAAACTACGAGAGATTTAAAAAATGATGTAACAACAACTATTTCTCTAGAAAACGAGGAATTTAACAAGCAAACAACGGATTTAAATTCAAGAGCACAAAGTACAATTGATGCAGATATGGGACCTCTTGCAAATGACCTTGTAGGTGAAGTGGAGTCCACAATAGATGAAGGTGTAAAGCATTGTTCAGATACTTCTTTAAAATTAAAAGATTCCTTAGAAACTTCCCTAAATCAACATCATGATGATTATAATAAGGCAATCACACGGCACAATGATGTTACAATAAAACATTATAATGATTCCGATGCTGATGTGAAGAGGTTAAATACGGATTTTGTTAAAGATATGGATATTAAATTTAATGCTGGAGTTTCTGATGTAACAAATGAAGTTAATATTCAAATAAAGGATATCGATACCCATCGTGATAATTATAGAATAAAACAAAGAGAAATGTTTGATGAGCGTCTTAGCAAAATTCGAGATGATTTCGACAGATCAAAGCAATCTACAACATCTAAAGTTGATGGAGAGATTAACTTCTTTAATAATGATTGCAGCGAATTAGATAAAAATTTGTATGATATGCTTGAAGATCATAAAAATAAATATAAAGAGAATGCGACTACTCTACAAAGTAGCCTTTCAAACACGGTTAAGGACACGATTCAAAACGTCAAGGATGCAATTGCTGATTTTACTCTAACATTTATGAACTCAATAGATGATTGCAATGAAACAGCCGAAAAAAATGAAGAGAAATTGAATGACATCGATCAAGCTTCAGGTGCAATCCCAGAAATTAAGAAAGTCAACACTTGGCATACTATTGGCGTGGAAGCGTTAATAGCTGCGATTAAAGATACAATTCATAGAACCAAGAGCTCCATTATTATCGTTACTCCAATTGTTATTCCAGAAATATTGCAATTAATCTCACAGGTTGCATTTCAAAAGAAAGCAGCTCGATTTCTATTGACTTCACACTGGAATCTTGCTCAATATGGTGATATTATAACTAAAATGAAAACCTTGGGGAATATTCAATTTCGCCAGTTAAAATCCAAGGGAGACTTTTACGCAGTTACTAGGGATGCAGAAGAAGTACTGCTTGCTCCTGCATCAAAGAAGGATGAGGACATAGTAGCGGTTATTAGCGAAGAGGAAGGTTATGCAATACTCTATAGTCAATTTATTGGCCCAATATTTCAAGCGAACTCGCGGCCAATCTAATCTAAATTTTTATTATTTTTGTTTTTTAATCAAAATAAGTAATTTTTTTACGAATAAGTGTCTGTAGATTGGATTTTTTTTTATTTGTTATTAATAATCTTTTAATTTACTTTTTGTTTAAGATTAGAAATATATCAAAAAAGAATAAAAAAACAATAAGAGAACATTGTTTTATTTTAATTTGTTTTTTAACACTTAATTGATTAAAGTATTAGCACGTTTTAGGCATTTTTCAGCGTCTGAAACTATAGTATTGATTATTTCCGATACGGTTTTAACGCTTTTTATAATTCCTATACTTTGACCTAAAAGCACGGCTCCATCATCCACTTTTCCATCATATATCATTTCATAATATTTTCCATCTTCTAGAACCTGTTGCAATGTTAAATTTTGTTCTTGGGCCATTTTTTCTTCTTTATCCGCCACGAGACTATGGTGTGCGGCATATTTATTTTTCCAGAGTCTAATTGGACCTAAGAAACCAGTTGTTAAAACAGTATCTACAGCTCTTGCTGGGGGAACAATAGCCTTGTAATCTGGGTGAAATTCACTTTCTTCTGAGGCTATAAATCTAGAGCCCATCGCAATTCCACCAGCACCCATAGATAAAGCGGCGGCAAGACCTTCACCAGTTGCAAAACCTCCACATGCAATTATTGGCATATCAGGATATTTTTGTTTAACTTGTTGCAAAAGAACTAATGAGCTTATTTTCTCATAGGATTGATGACCACCACCTTCACCTCCTGTGATAACCATGCCATCAACCCCTGTAGCAACACATTTATCAGCAAGCCATAAGGCTGGTGCCACATGGAAATGTTTTATATTTGAGCCGCTTTCTCTTAATCTTTGGAAAGCTTTAGTATATATCAGTTTTGAAGTACCAGCACTTGTAATCAAATAGATAAGCTGTTCTTTTATTTTTGGGTTGTTCATAATAAATTTTGGAACATTTCTGCAAAGATGTTGAGCATCAAGTTGCATTCTTCCAGTTCTAATATTAAGTCCGAAAGGTTTATCGGTATGTTCTACAATATATGTCATGTCCTCTTTCATTTGTTTAAAACTATCTTTACCGTACATATTAGTATGGCTAATAACACCAAGCCCACCTGCTTCAGAAACTGCAACCGCTAATTTTGTTGTATAAAATGGACCCATAGGCGCAGCAACAATGGGATGTTTAATCCCTAACATTTTGGTAATATTTGTTTCAAATACCACTAATTATCACTTTTTATTCTTATACTATTTTTTTTGTTTTAGTTTGCTGATAGAATAAAATTATAAAGTCTTAAAAGTTTTATACTGCAAATCTATTTTATTTTTATTAAGAGATATAAAAAATAATCATGAACTTAATATGAATTTAGAGGTTGATTCGGAGGGAACAGCATTTTTAATTTTTGATAAGGGTTTCAGTCTTTTTACTATATCTAAACCGAGTTATTGGAAACACCAAGATAATAACGAATTAATTTCATATTCATGTGTAGGTGGTAAATTGGAAGAGGGAGAGAACCCCATAGAGGCTGGAAAAAGGGAAGTCTATGAAGAGATAGGCATAGATGTTCATATTCATTCATCAAAAGTGACGCATCTAATAGATTTAAGATCAAATAAAAAAGTGATTGAATATAATCAAGCCATTAAGCCATTTGCAATTTATTATACCAAATTTTCAGAAAACCTGGAGGAGGATTCAGAAAATTCTACTCTTTTGGGGAGAGTATATGTTTATTTTGCAAACCTTTTGGGAGATCCTTCTCCATCATCAGAAATTCCTGCATTATTATGGCTAAAATGGGAAGATATGTTATTCAATATATCAAGTCCTATGCATTTTAATGAGATACGTTCAAAGGGACGAATAATCGAAAAATTGGAAATCCCAAGAAATTCTTATTTTTCACCAGTAATGACTCCTGAGGTTATTGGTAAAGAATTTGGAGATATAAAAAAGTGGATGAATCATTGATATTATTATCAAATTTTTATCATTTAACTGAAATTTTTTTTAAATAGTGGTTTATTCTCAATTGCAATCACAAAATTTTTATACCTTTTTTCTATGTAAGTATTCATGGTTGATATTAAGGAATGGTTTGAAATAATAAAGCATAAGGATTATCTATACGTTATTCGAGAAAAACTTGATGAAGTTGATCCTCGTTTTAAAACAAATTATACTAATATTTTTCTGCTTCTTGGTTCTCACTCTGCCTTATTGATCGATACAGGATGTGGATTATTCCCACTAAAATCCATAGTTAATGAATTGAAAGGAAATAGAAAGCTCCTGGTTTTCAATACTCACTCCCACTGGGATCATGTTGGTGGAAATGCAGAATTTGGTGAAATTTTTATTCATACAAAAGAATTATCAAAAGCTAGACGATCTAGAAATCTTTTTTTACTTAAAAGTTCTCCAAAAGAGATAGCTAAAAATTACAAGGAAATAAAATATCATCTCCCTCCAGCAGAAATCGTTAATCCCTTGAATGATGGAGATAAATTTGATTTAGGAGATCTTTCCGTTGAAATTATTCATACTCCAGGTCATTCTAGAGGTTCGATTTCAATCCTTACAAACAGAGGAGAACTATTTACAGGCGATACAGCCCATTATGGGACTATGTATTTACCGTCTAAACGCCATTTTCCTGAATTCCTTAAAATTATCTCTAAATTAATGGAACCCTTCGAAACAAATCCAAACATTGAAATTTATCCATCTCACGAAGATTATCCCGTTGGTAAAGAACTCTTACAGGATCTTTATCAAGAAGTTAACAATATCGATGATTTTTGGGAAAAGAAAAATTTATACCCTTTTATTTTTGGCTGGTTTCTTGAAGGCGACTCTTTTAAATATATCATAAGGATGTTTATTCTTAAGGCAATTATGTTGAAATTAAAGTACATACTCGGGAAAAAGTTTTAATCCTTTTGATATTACACAAAAAAAAAAGTAAATATTAACTTCTTATTTTACTTATTTGCCTCATCGTCGTCCGTGTGGATTCTTTTAAGGTCTATTTCACTATATCCTGGCAAAACATTTATGAGGTTTCTCATAGATCGTTCAACATCCTTACTTGAGGCAATATATCTTCCAATAATTAATATATCTGCTCCCATTTCAATTGCATATTGAGCAGTCTCGGGTTCTATCCCTCCTGCAACAGCTACAAGCACTCTATCTCTCCCAGAAACAAGTTTTTTATCTTTATAAAATTCTTTAATTTTTGGAACCCATGCCCATTTCTGACGTTGAAGAGCGTTAGTTTCTACACTTTCGGTATCTATTCCTCTATGTAATATTACTACATCAGGAATTTCCTTTAGTTGGGATAATTTTTCAACAGGATTATCAACTTCCATCATATCTACATACGCATAGATACCTACTCTATGGGCTTCAAATATGAATTTATCAAGCATGACCAGAGATGCAAGACCTGAAGCAACCACAGCATCTGCGGTGGCATCAAAAGCAAAATCTACTTCAAGTTTTCCAACATCTAAAGTTTTTAAATCAGCGACTAAAAATACATCTGGCAATTTTTCTCTTAGTTTTACAACTGCATCCATTCCATATTTTTTTATCAAGGGAGTTCCAGCTTCAATAATTATTCTATCACTTCTTGGTAATTGCGAAACAACTTTCATTTGATGGTCTATTGAGGGATGATCCAATGCTACCTGAATATAAGGTGGTCTCCATAAACGTGGCATCTTGATTCCAGAGACTGGGTGTTTTGCTCTATCTTTATCATAAAATATTTTCTTAATTGTAGGATATTTTTCAATTGCTCTTTTGATTGCTAATTTTGTTGCACTATAATTATATTGGTAAATTCGTCTATAATCTAAAGCACCTGGGTGAATAAAACAGCTAACTACAATCACCCAATCGTCGACTTTATTGATTGGGATCACTCCTTCTTCTAAAGAATCTGCTACGGCTTTGGCGATTGCTGCCTGGGCTGGTCCAAAAATTTTACTTGCATCCTCTAGATTTCCAATAGTAACTTTTGGAATTATTAAGGTTTGGGGTTTTGGTGTTAAATTAGGTCGAATTACGGCTAATAAAGCACCGTGACCGGCACTAGGTTGGGTCAATGCATTTGCAAAAGCTTGTCCAACAGGTCCGTTTTTAGATCCAATCATTAAGTCAATGTGAGCTAGGTTTTCTTTCTCACCAAGAAGCGCTTCACCTATTAAAAATTCATCTTTAGAGGGCATATAAATCAATTTTTTTTTAATTATTTTAAAATATTATCCACTATGTAAAAAGAGATTGTTAATTTATTAAAACTTAAGTAATATGAGAGTATTAGTTTGAGGTAAATTTGAAAGGGATTTTTTTTTTTAATTTATTCTAAATCAATTTTATCTTTATCAACTTTATTAACATTTAGTTGTTCTTTTATTGGCTCATCAATTAAATTTTCAGGAATTTTCATTGAATTAAAAATAGAATTCATTTCTCCTGGTCGATTGAATTTTTCTTCCATAAAAATTGGGATCTTTAATTGTTCGCCCTTAACTTTTAAATCTTCTGGAATATAATATTCTATCGCCTGAACTTTACCATCTTTTATTATTAATCTTATAGAATACTCGTATGTATTATCAAAATAGAAGCCATTAGGAATTTGTCCCAATTTTTTTATTGTTTTTATTTCATCAATTTTAGTTATATATGAATTGAGTTCAGATTCATAGGAATAGAAATCCCCTCCTATAAGAATAATTTTAGGATGGAAATCTTCTGGTTGAGGGATAGATTTAAGCAATTCTAATGCATCTTTTTTATTTATACCAGAATGCACACACATATCTGTTAATTTTGTAGCTTTTTCTCCTGGTATAGTAAAACTATCATAATCATCTCGTGTAATAACTCGAGCCCTACCAGGTCCAACTTGTTGTTCAAATATTTTTTGAATTATTTTATCATCAAAAGAATATTCATTCATATTAGAAATTCTATAAAATAATCTAAGTTGGGCTCTAAATTTTCTTGCTAAGATTCCCCCAAACATTTGCAGTTTTAAGGAAGTTTTTGGTCCATAGTAAGTCCAAATTCTTTTTTCATTATGATCAATTAAAATTAATACTTTCTTATTATCAATTAGATCTTTAACGGTTTCTTTTTTAGATATATCTGCAAATAGTTCTTTTGTCTCCATATATGGTGGTTCTTTAAGTTCAATAACTTCAAAAACTTGCATGAGTTACCTCATCATCTTTTTTATTTAAGTGCTACTCTTCCAATAGCTCTAAAAGTTAATTTTTTATCAAATTCTTCAAAAGAAAAAATTCTTCTTCCGTCAATGACAAATGGATTTTTCATTAATCTTATGAACTTGCTAGGTTTCAGTGTTTTAAATTCATCCCATTCTGTTGTAATTATTGCACAATCAGCATCTTTTAATAATTCCTCAATATCATTGGCATATTGAATTTTATTTCCCAATACTTCTCTTGCTGATTGCTTTGCTTTTGGATCATATCCAATAATATTAGAAGCATTTCTTCTATTTAATTCATTAATAATTCTTATACTTGGAGCCTGTCGCATATCATCAGTACCAGGCTTAAAAGCAAGCCCTAATAATGCAATTTTCTTATTTGAAAGATCATTTAAGGTGTTTTCTGCAAGATCTACAATGTGAATTGCTTGGTCATCGTTAATATCAAGTATTGCATTTAATATTCGTGGATTATATCCTTTAGATTGTGCAAATGCTTTAATTGCATTAATATCTTTTGGAAAACAAGAACCTCCGAATCCAACTCCCGCCCTAAGAAATTTTTCACAAATTCTGTAGTCAAGACCGACACCCTTCATAACTTTAACTATATCAACTCCAGGAAAAAGTTCTGCTAAATTAGCAAATTCATTAGCATAACTAATTTTTGTTGCTAATAAGCAATTATTCCCATATTTAACTAACTCCGCACTCTCCAAATTCATTCTTAATATAGGTGCTTTTTTCAAGTGTTCCCCATAAAAAGACTCATATAATTCTTGTAAAATATCACCACTTTTTTTATCAAATTCTCCAATTACAATCCTGTCCGGATAGAAAGTATCCTCAATAGAATGTCCCTCAGCTAAGAATTCGGGTTGCATACATAACCCAAAATCCTTCCCAGGTTCCTTTCCACTAATTTTTTGAATTGTGTCTCCAACAAGATTTCTTGTTGTTCCTGGAATAACTGTCGACCTAACAACTATTAGATGATAATCGTCTTTTATTCTCAACACTTCGCCAATTTCTTTAGCAGCTTTTTCCATAAGAGTTAAATCTATTCTTTTATCTTCTCCCATCGGAGTTCCAACGATAATCATTGAAATATCAGTATCTAGAATAGCTTGTTTTCTTCCTACTAAACACTCAAAATTTCCATCATTTCGATTTAATACCTCTTTCAATATCTCTTCTAGCCCCACTTCATAAAAAGGAGCAACACCTTGATTAATTAAAGTAGCCTTCTTTTCATTATGAGTTGAAGCAATAACCTTTATTCCCCTATAAGCAAAGCAAACTGCACTACACAAGCCAACAAAGCCAGTTCCAAGGATTGAAACACTTAATTTCTTCATAATAAATTAAAGAATTTGGTCTTTAAATTTTTTTATTTCTTTTATCTTTAGAAAATCTTTTAAGTTTTGGTTGTTTAATTTTTTTATAACCAATCTATCATAAGAAATAATATGTCTGAAAAGCCCTCTTATAAATTAAATATCTCTGGTGGCAACTCTGGTCCCGGTAAAGGAAAAACCAAATTAATTCAAGTAGATCAATCTAAAGTAAATCTGAAAGGTTTAAAAATCGGTGATACGATTAAGGGAGACCAAATTGGTCTTGTAGGATATGAGTTAGAAATCACAGGTGGATCCGATAGCAGTGGTTTTCCACTGAGAAAAGATATAGATGGGCCTTTAAAGAAAAAAATTCTCATTTCAAAAGGAATAGGTTATAAACCAAAGAGAAAAGGAGAACGAAGACGAAAAACTATGCGTGGGAATGAAATATCTTTTGATACAAGTTTAATTAATCTAAAGATTATAAAATACGGAAGTTCTAAATTTTTGGACAAAACAGAGAAGAAAGAACCTATAGAAAAAGAAAAAAAGTAATACTTATTCATTAATACTATTAAAAATTGGAGAAAAAAAATGGTCAAAGTTAGAAATTGCTCATTCTGTGGTTATAATATTCCGGTTGGACGAGGAATAATGTATATAAAAAATGACGGAATTATTCTCAACTTTTGCTCGAATAAATGCCGTAAAGCAATGCTTAAATATAAAAAGAATCCAAGGAAAACCCGTTGGACTAAATTTTTTGGAAAACAATAATTTTTTTATTGTAAGCGCGGAAAATTTAATATTTCATCGATTAAATTTATATGACTAACGATCATACGCTTACAGCAAAATCTGGTAATATTTAATTTTTTAAAAGCATCTTCCGAGGGAATCCCTTTTTTTACTGTCATTTCAATATATGGTTCGTATAAATCCCCAATTAATTTTCCACAGCTAAAGCATCGGATTGGTATAATCAATTAATTTTTTCAGCTTTTTCCTTTTTTTTTGTATATTTTTTAACTAATTTTTAGTTATTAACTAGCAATAAATCCTTCCTAAAAAATTTTATTGATATAAGGAATTTTCAATTTTTAAAAATACAATATTCTTTTAGAGATTATTGATTTTCCAAATAATTTTTATGTTTATATAACTTTTTTAATTTAATTTTATTGAATTAGATATTACTTTAAGTTATAAATAATTATAAAATGTCTCAAAGTACAAGTAAATTCTTAAGGTTCTTCTCCCCATTTATCAGAGCAATGCCGGAAATAAGAACTCCAGATAGAGAAGTATCTTTTAAAGAAAAAATAATATGGACCGCATTAGCTTTAATTATTTATTTAGTTATGAGTAATATCCCATTATATGGGGTTAATATTCAACAAACTGAAGACTATTTCTATTGGTTGCGAGTTATTTTGGCCTCTCAGAGGGGGACATTAACGGAGCTGGGGATAGGTCCGATTGTAACTGCAGGTCTGATTATGCAGTTATTAATGGGTTCAGGTATTATAAAGATAAATATGGCAGATCCTTATGATCGGAGTATGTTTACTGGAGCCCAAAAAATTTTAGCCATGTTTCTTACGGTATTTAACACTATAGCATATTTAATTGGAGGTGCTTTTGGATCTCTTGAAGAAATTGGTCCTGCAGCTGTTATTTTCATATTTCTCCAACTGTTTTTTTCGGGAATGATTATAATTTTACTAGATGAAATGTTACAGAAAGGTTGGGGTATTGGCTCAGGCGTATCTCTTTTTATTGCAGCTGGAATTGCAGGACAAGTATTTTGGAATTGTTTTAGTTTCGTAGAAATGACTGGAGAAAATTATGATAATATGCCCCGTGGTATAGTTATTGCGTTTTTCAAAGCGATTATTAATCCTGCTGATTCTGTTCCAATTGGGGATTTGTGGCTTCGTCCTTCCAATTTGCCTGGACTATTAAGTATCATAACAACAATAGGTATATTTATTATGGTTGTGTATTTTGAAAGTGTTAATATTGAGATTCCTCTGGCTTACAGTGGATATCGAGGGTTCCAGGGAAAGTACCCGATCAAATTGCTTTATGTATCAAATATTCCAGTTATTTTAGTATCAGCTCTATATGCAAATATACTGTTTTTAGGTCAAATAATTGCAGGACCAAATTCAGCTCTCCGTGGAGTAATTCCTGATTTTTTGTTAAATGTAATTGCTTCTTATGCAGACGACCCAACAGCAACTGGTCCAGGTGGAAGTTATTTAAATCCAATTGGGGGTATTCTTTATTTAATGACGCCTCCGCAAGGGTTTGAATCAGTTCTTGGAGATCCTTTGCGAGCTCTTATTTATTTGGGGATATTTATCGTATTCTGTGTAATATTCGGAAGGGTTTGGGTTGAAGTTTCTGGATTGGCTCCACGAGATATTGCAGGACAAATTATAGATAGTGGAATGGAAATTCCAGGATTTAGAAGATCTGAGAAGATTATTGAGCGAATCTTGGCCAGATACATACCCACATTGACAATATTATGCGGAATAATAGTAGGATTCCTTAGTTTCACCTCGGATGCGTTAGGAGCACTTTCTTCAGGAACAGGGTTATTAATCGCCATAGGAATTATTCATCAGTATGCCGAAACAATTTCAAAGGAAGCGGCTGCTGAACAATACCCAGCTCTTCGAGGATTTTTAGGATTAGATTAAAAAATATATAGGAGGTTAGAAATTTGTTAATATTGATATTTCAGGAATCAAATAACTTTCTTGATTTTTTAATTTATCCTTTAGGATCAACAATTTTTGTTATGTTATTATCACTAACCATTGCACTTTTTTCTTCATTTTTAACAAAGAAATTAGTTGATACTGAAGAATTAGAGAGAAAACAGAAGCTTATTAAAAAACATAAAGAGGAAAAGAAAAAAATAATTGCACTCGCAGATACAAACCCAAAACAATATAGAAAGAAAGTAGTTAAGTGGAAAAGAAAGGAACAATTCATAAAAAACATCGAACAAGGGATGAGTTTACAGCGAATGAAACCTATGTGTATCACTTTTTTACCGATGATGATAATGTTTGGAGTTTTGAATTTTATTTTTGGTAGAAACCCCATTGCTTGTACACCCATGAATGCAAACGATGTCCCTTTAATTGGTGAATATATTTGGGCTGCAACAAATATCAATGAACTCCCGCCTGCATGGACTGCATTAGTTTGGGGGGAAGCACGTCATATTGGTCAATTCGAAGGATGGATTGGTTTTACTGCGTGGTATTTCTTGAACTCCTTTTTTTTTAATACAATAATCAATCGATTATTAGGAATACAATCACAAACTACTGGTGGTATGGAAGGAATGTTTAAGGGAATGGGAGCAGAAGCACAAGACTTTCCTGATATATAAAGTTATTTTTTATTATTTAATATTTAATTAATATAGAAATATGGCGCAGATGGAGGGACTTGAACCCCCGAGCGCTTACGCGCACTGGCTTTACAGGTAAAATAATTTCTAACTATTTAATCGCTCCAAGCCAGCGTCTTACCAGTCTAGGCTACATCTGCTTATTGTATAATTTTAATATTCTTTTTAATAATTATTAAATTTTGGATAATTAGAAAATGAAAATTAAGCATTAATTAAAAAATGAGTGTGTTGAAATGGAAGTCATAATGTGATTTTTATTATTTCTTTCATTTTTTCTTCTATTTTTGCACTTTTAATTGCCTTTTCTATATCTTCATGTTTAGCTCCTTTAGAAATTTTGACTATTTCTTTTAATGGCTCTAAGTGTTTAAAATTAACTCTTCTTCTTTTAACTACAAGTCCATCAACAAGAACGAAATTTTTATCAATAATTTCGACGATTATGCATTTTTTTCCAGCTTCTCTTCCAGTTGTCTTTACGCAGACTCTTCCTATTTCGTATATTGTGCTCATTTTTATGATTCACAACTTTTTTAATTTAATATTATCAATAATTTTTGAAATAATAATTTTTTTATTTTTGAGAGAAAAAAGTATTATTTTTAAAATTTAAGATTTTTTAATTTTAGCAACAATTTTTTCCACAGTTTCTTCAATTGATAATTTTTCTGTATCAATTATGATATTATATAATTCTCTTATTACTTTTTCATCTTGTAAATCGATATTATATAATTTTTTAAATCTTCTTGCTTCACTCAATTCTCTGCGTAATGTCTCATCAATTTTCTCTTTATAATTAGTTTCATCTCGGTTACTCATTCTTTTTACACGGGTCTCAAGAGGACAACGAAGTATTATTTTAAAATTTGCATTATCCTTAAGAATGTAAGCACTTAATTGGCTATCAATAATGATATTCCCCATAATTGCGATATTATTTATCTTTTTATCCAGCATAATATCTATTTTTGGATTTTTTTCAGCAAATTCAGTAAATTCTTTAAGAGACATATTTTGTTCTTTTGCAAGTTCCCTGAAAGCATCACCTGTAGAATAATAACGTAAATTAAAAATTTCAGCGATTTTTTTACCTATTGTTGATTTCCCTGTTCCATGAAGTCCAGAGATAGTAATTATCAAAAAATCACTTAATAAATTATTGTTCCAATAAAATAATTAAGATTCCTCAGCCCAAATTGATTCTTGAATCAATTTTTGAAGGCAAGAAACACAAAATTTTCCACTATAGGGTCTTGTTGCCTTACGGGCAGTCTTAGGAATTTTTTTCATTTGCGAAGGTCTAACTCGTGGGATACCTTGCAGAGGGCGTTTGCAGAGCATACAATGAGCTTTTTTTGGTTTTCTCCGCGAATAATGAATAACATTCTTATTTCCGGGTGTTGTTCTCTTAATGCGTGCTAAAGAATGACTTCGATATGCTGGTTTTACCAAAATCTGATCCCAAAACTAATTTTTTAATATTTATTCGAATAATTATTTTTACTAAATATTATCAATTTAATTAATTTTATCCTTTTCTAAATATTTAATCTAAAGCATTTATATAATTGATTAAACAATACCGAAATCAGAGATTTAATTTGTTTTTAAACTCTTTAAAAATTGAATAAATTCTTTCTGCCAAATTATCTTGTTCTTGAGGTGTTTGCATAATATCATCAGGTATTTTTTTAATTTTTGTATAAAATGAATCAATTTTTTCTTTAATTGAATCAAGCCCAGGAAATTTTTCTAAAGAGATTAATAAATCAAGAAATAATTTTTTTAGTAATTTACCAGTTGCAACATCTCTTAATTTCAATGCGTCCATCAAGGTAATAAAACTACTAGTAATTTCGGTTGAGATTCCTGGTAACTCTAAAACTGCTTGTTGAAGTTTAGGTTTTAGATTTTCATCCGCTTTTTTATAATTTGTATCTACTTGGCTTGGATTAAATTTCAAGTTAGAAACATTGTTAATTATGTCAATAGCTTGATGATAATCTTCAGAGAATCCCATTTTTTCTAAAAATATATTTAAATTTATCCCCTTATCTTGTAATGAGAAATTAAATTGAATTAATTCTTGGATTGTGGACTTTATTGATTTTAAGTAGAAATTTTCTTGAATTTCTCCTTTTGAATATTTATTATGAATATTTAAGATAGTTTTAACTAAGGCGAACAGTTCTGATTCAATTTCAAGGATTGATTTCTGATTTTTCATACAAATCTGTTTTTAAATTTATTATAAAGTTCCAAGAATCGTTGGTTTTAATAAGAAAAATATTATAGCGGTTATTATACCTATAGAAACAGAGGACAAATATACTCGGTAAGTAGATGAATTGGCGAGTTCTCTGATTGCAATTGTCATATTCATTGGGATCCAAACAATTAACACAATGGCATCGAGAATATCTAACACCATCCAAGTTGGATATTGAAAAAATGTGTTAAATACAGAGCTGTAAGAAGAAAAGTCAAAGGGGAGGGATATTTGTTGATTAGGTAATGCAATTAGGATAATTAAGACTTTTATAAATCCTGTAATTATAAGAGGCGTAAAAGCACAGAATAACATATTATATTTATTAGCTTCTTGTTTTTGAAGGAGAGTTCCTGATTTATATATGCTAAATACAGATGCTTCTTCTGCCAATTTTCCTTTTTCTTTCTTATCTTTGTCTTTTCTTTTCCCAAACCGATCCTCCAATCTTTCAGTGAAACCTATAGAGTAATTTGCTCCTTTTATAAAAAAGTAGGATAAAACTATAAGAAGCAAAAAGTAATAAACAAAGCCAAAGGCAAGAAATGCTATATAAACAGATAAAAAATAACCAAATAATATAGTTACATCATAAGGATTAACAGGAGTTCCATTTATATCAATAATTTGAAAATGTGAAAATAATGCTAACCCAAAAAGGCCATAAATCAATGAATTAAAAAGAATGATAAAAATCCCGGGGGCGGAATCTCGCTTATGATTAATATCCCAGAATGCTTTCGCAGGATTGATGATTAAGAGATAGAATTTAGTCAGAAAACTCTCTGGATTGCTCCATTCTGCTTCATATCTCTTAAAAAAAAGAAATTTTTCAATGCGTTCTACGCGCAATCTTTTACCACAGAAAGTGCAAACATAACTTCCAGAAGGGGGGCTATTCCCGCACCTTGGGCAACGAATCGACAAGAATGTTCTTCCTTTATTTTATAATTTTTGTTATATTATAGATATCGTATTTTTTATTTTTATTTTTATTTCATTATTATTTACCCAGAAAATTTCAACTTTAAATTTTTATTGTGAATAAATAATTAAAGTGAAGAATTTCTGATACTTTAAGAAAAAAAAATAAAAAAAAGAATAGAAAATTAAATAGAAATTAGGTTTTATTTTACCTAGTAGCATTTCGAATATCTAAAGCAGTAATACGCTTCCTTTTTGCAGCTTTGGTTAATTTAATAGACTCTTTAGTAATATCAGCTGCCGCATTTTCTAAATATCCAATTAATTTATCAAGAGCTTGAGCTGCTACTAGACTAGCACCTTCTGCTTTCATTAAGCGTCTAATAGGTGCTTTTGCGATATAAGCTGCACTTTTTTTCGTTACTGGTGCTTGTTTTTTTGCCATAATATATTCCTCCAATTTTTTTTTATTATAATACTATTTTTTGAAAAATTTTTTTCTAAATAAACCTATACCTTTCTAATATATAAATTTCACGATTCCCACAACAATAATCTTTAATTCTATTATATTTTTTTAATCATTTGCAAACAATTTCAATGTAAAAATACCGACAAAATAAAAAATCCATTTAAAAAAAAAAAATTAAATATAAATAATTGAATCAAGATTTATTAAAAGAAGAAATAATTTTCTTCACTTCAAATTGTTTTTTCTTTCAGATTTACAAGAATTCCATTATTCTCTTTTAAAATTTTATATTCTTTCAAATTAAATTTTTGGAGTAATTCTAAATTTGTCTTTAGATGACTTGTTATTTCAGAAACTCTTATTTGAGATTCTCCATTAGCAATTGACATAATTGGGATTAATTGATCAGCTAGATAATTATCCACGGGTATTTTATTTTTAATATAGGAAAAAATTTCATTTGCAGCATGTTTTCCTACCTTTTCGGACGAAACCCCTCTTTCTCCCAAGATTGTTCCTGAACTAATAATTGCATTTGTATCTGACTCAGCCCATAAACAGACACCTACTCCAGTACTATATGTTTTTACATATTTTGTAAAAATAAAAGATTCTAGATTCGATTTTTGTTTTAATTCAGTTTCTATGGTTCTTTTAATACGTTCTGCAACCTGCGGTTTTTTTAAAGATTCTGCGCATATGATTTGACCTTTTATTTGACCGACTTTTCCCAAATCAACGATCTCTATTGGTTTTATTGGTTGTTTAGAACCAGATATTGTAAAGTGCAAGTGTGCTCCTCCTTTGGGATAAAATCCATGGCGGAGTATTTTCAAATTGATTTTATATCCCACCTGTTCATAAATTTTAAAAAGAACATTTGTTAAAAAAGAAGTTCCTGGTGCCCATTTTCCAAAGGTTCCGCCACCTTTTATTTCAATATCAATTTTTTTTCCAGAACCTAACCTCATACATGCAATTTGAACCGGTTGGAGCAATAAAGCAACATTACCCGCTGTCTCAACATTTATAATTAAATTATCATTAAACTTATCACCAGGAGAAAAATCAATTTCTGTGGTCCCTATTGTAGATTTAGATAAATGCCCGCCAGTAAGTTTTTCCAATATTTGCAATCCACGTAAATGTTGTAATCGTAATCCCGGTTTTGGTCTGTTTGCCCTAATATTTTTAACTATTATTGGGATTTGTTTTAACACAGAAAAGCCTGATGATAACCGTAATATCGATCCACCCCCCTCAAGAAGTGATCCATCAATAGCTAACGGTTCCATAGAATTTAATTCCTATTCAATTTTTTAATTCTTTCAATTCCATCAATTTTTTCAATTAATTTAATCACAGGCTTAGGAACTAATTCAGTCCATTTATTATCATTTTTTGAAATTAGTTCTCTAATATAAGCTCCATTAAATTCATCTTTATGATAGTATTTTGGTTTTACAATCTCGCACTTTTTTCCTAAAAAAAGATTTCTTATCCACTCATTGGGTGTATATATGATGTCAAAATCGCCGACAATCTTGAAGATATTATCAACCCATTTTTTTGCATCATACATGTCCGGAATTTCATAGAAAGTAATTTTTTTAAAATCTATGCCGGTTTTTTTTAAGGATTCAGTAATAAAACTTTTTCGTTCTTTAAAATTAAAGGGATTCATTTTTGTATTATATTCTTGAGAACTCCCTATTCCGATTTTCAGTTGTTTATTTTCTTCTACTATTGTTTTAATAATATGCAAATGTCCATAATGAAATGGTTGGAATCTCCCAATAAATAATGCACATCGATTTTTTTTATCTAATTCAGGTTGTTCTTTAAAAAGGTTAATTATATCCATATTTATAAAAATGTTCCACAATTTTTTAGTTATCGAGATAAAATTTTTTGCTTTTAATAATTGACTTAGCTCATCTTTAGAGTAAAATCGACTAGATTCAATGTCAACTTCTTTAGGATTTAAATGAATATTGGAGTCAATTAAGGCAATAAAGATATAACTTATCTCAAAAGACTCTTCAGGTTCTGGTTGCATGGAATAGAACTTAATTTTTTGCGCATATACTCCCATCTCTTCAAATAGTTCCCTCTCAGACTCTTGAATAATATCTTTAAAACTTAATTTTTTCTTGTAATTAATATGTCCAGAAGCTGAATCCGTATAAAAATTTGGATAAACCTTTTTATTTTTACTTCTTTTTTGTATTAAATATTTAACCTCTCCATTCATATCAATAAAAAACGCAAAAATCCGAACGATAAGATGGTATAGATTCTTTTCGTGAACAATTTTTCTTTTTTCCGGAAAAATATAAGGAGATATTTTACCTGTATGTAGATATTTAATATCCTCTTTATTAATGCATGCTAAAAGTTCATCTGAATCATCAAATTCTGCCATGAGATCTAATCCATCTAATTAATCTAAGTTAAATTGATCTTTTTTAATATAAAATATTTCTCCAACAGAGATATTAAATGTTTGTGCAAAACTTTTCATATTTAGACTTAATTCTAAAAAATTAAAAGAATCTCTCTTTAAAAGAGGATTCCTCGACATTTTTAAATAAGATGAGAGTTCTTCATAATAAGATAAAAAAATAAATTTCAAATCTTTTCCTTTTAAATTCATCTTATAAGAATCTTTATGAAGGAATTGAATTCCTAAGTTTTTTGATTTATTTTCGTTATCTAATTCAATATTTGTAATACAATTTCCAAAAGAATCAATGTATTGAATTTTTCCTTCAATTATCTTTTCATTTTCAATTATTTTGGGAGATAAATCATTTATTTTTATTATATTATCAATTTCAAGAGGATTACCAAAATTTTCAATCGATATCCCCTTTGATAAATAAGCACTAACCGGAGCCATAATATCACGCCCATGAAAGGTATCTGAAACTGGTTCTAAAAAATAATCCTGGTTAGAAATCTCAATAATTTTAGAAATCTCCTCATTATTAATAATATACGTAAATAAACCATTGTCAGGACCAACAAAATAAAAACCTGAAGAAGTTTCAAGTATGATAATTTTTCTTGCACTTCCAACACCTGGATCAATAACTGCTACAAAAATCGTGCCTTTTGGAAAATATTTATATATCGACTTTAAAATGTAAGCACCTTCAAGAATAGAAAATGGAGTTATTTTATGAGAAATATCTATTATCTTTACTGTAGAATTAATTTTTAAAATTACCCCTTTCATGCACGCAACATAATGCTGACCATTGGTACCAAAATCAGTGATTAATGCAATGTAATTATTAATTATTTTAGTCATTTTGTTTAGATTTTTTATCAATTTTATGAAATTCACTTAAAACCCGGCTTTTCAACAAATATTCTTCAGATTTTTCGAAATCCATAAGTTTTTCGGATAGATCAGCAGCTTTTCTATATAATAAATAAGCTGTATGGAAATCATCGTTTTTAAGGGAATTTCTTGCCTTTTCAGCGACTTCCTCACGTTCTTTTATAATATTTGGGAGTTGTCTTGTATTAACAGCCTTTTCTTCCAAAATTTTAGCCAATTTATCTTCATATATCTCAACAGCCATCTTGGATGCTGCATCATATTTCTTCGCAGCTTTCTCATATTCACCATTTTTTATTGCTTCTTCTGCACTTTTAGAAATTTTTTGCATCTCAATGTGAATTCCATCCTCGATTTTTCCTAAAAGTTCCTGAGCAAGCTTTCTATCTTCGATATTACCACTTAATAATGTCTTGGTTCTTTCTATAATTAATTTTTTTAGATTATCTGAATCAACGATATCTTTTAATTTTTCTATGTAATTAATGTAAATATCTTCAATTTTTTCTTCGATATTGAGAGATTTAATGTCTGAATAATCTAAATCTTCTAATAATTTCGCTGAAGTTTGTAGAGAAGATACATATGATTTTGGATCCTCATCTATATTTAAAAATAAGCCAATAATTATTCCTTGAAGATTTTTTTGAAATTTTGGGTGAAATTTATAGAAAAACGAGAGAATTACTTGATTATCAAGAGTGATTTTATTTATTTCTTTCATACTTATTCGTAATAATAGATCATCAGAGATTTTCATTTCGTGTTTTTTGTTTTTAAAAAAATATCCTAAAATATTACTTTCTGAATTTTCATCTATAGTAATTAAAAAACAACCTTTAGGCATTCTTAAAACCGTTTTTAAAATTAATTTATTCTCAAATAATTGTATAAAGAGATGTTTTATTTTGCAGCCTTTAAAGACCTTCCCATTATTTCGCGGATACTTTGAACCACGGAAAGTAATTGAGTATAATATAAAGTATCATTAACAGACGATGAGACCTGTTTTATAATATCAATATTTTGTTTATGTTGTTCAGTCATATGTTCCACGCTTTTTTCATCCCAGAGTCCTTTTACTTTAGCATTAACTTCCTTAGATAACATACCCAATTTTTCATTGGATTTAACCCGAAATTGCCTTAAAACTTCAATTATTAACCGAATATTTTCAGTTAGACTAACAATTTCTTTCGAAAACGTCATTGTTATTTTACCAATATCTTCACTCATTTTTCCAACTTTCTGAATAGTTACATCTAAAGTATTTGTAATTTGATTTATTTTATCCAACATCTCATTTATTAAATTTTCAGTCAATTTATCCACCCTTCTTATTTTTAATTAAATTTATGATGGTAATTTCTGCTCTTTAAATTTATTAATTGAATCTAACGCTTCTTTAATTAAGAGGTCAACATTTTCTTGTTTCAATGTTTGTTCCGCAATATTAGAAAAAGTATCTAAGTTTTGAATTAATTCTTCAATTGAATCAATGGCCAAATTTTTTTGAAGTTTTTCTAATTCGATCGTTACATTTTTACCAATACTTTCTAAAGTCGAAATATGAGCAGTACCTCCATCTTCTATCTGAAATTTAAGATCACCAAATTGTTTAGAAAGATTGGATATTTTTTCTTCAATATTTTTATTTAAACCATCTAATGATTCCTTTAAGCCTTGAATTGCATTGCCTAACTGAGCGATTCTTTTATAAATATTTTGTAACAGGTCCGTTAACATTTCTGCCATTGGTTTTTTTCAACTTTTTTTTGTTTAACCATCTAAGAGTATTTAAGCTTATTATTTTCTAGTTAAAATTAAAAAGATAGTTATTAAATTTATTTTTATTGATTTTCCTAATTCATACATAAATTCCATAAATCATTGTCTTATGGTAATAAAATTTTTATTAATTTAACAATTAAATTGATAATAGAATAATAAGAAAAGAATTATTACATAATTTTATTTTTAAAAGTGCTCCCATAGCTCAGCTTGGTTAAAAAACACTCAATAGGTGTGTATTAATAGGCGCAGGTCTTATAAGACGAATAGATATACAAAAAAATTAAAAAATTATCTATTTCCTACGAAAACCTGAGATCGGGGGTTCAATTCCCCCTGGGAGCATTTCTTTATATTTTTTAAAAACTTTTAATTAAAAAATTAACGCTTTTTAAGATTCAAGTTTAGCTCTTATTTGGGCTAATAACCATTTTTTAATTTGAATAAAATTTTTTAACATACCTTTCCCTTGTTCAGTAGGAAACTCTTGCTCCTGAGGTAGGTTTTGGGTATATGTCATCCATTTATTTAGAGCGAGTTGTACCAGATTATATCCTTCAGCCTCCTTTATGATCGGTATTACGGCGGCAGTTTCTCTTGTGTCACCTACAGAGAAGTATATCTTTCTTATGACATCTCCAATCATTATTCCATTAATTACTTCATCTATTTTCCTTAAGACAATAATAGATTTTAGTATTTGGCTTTTTACGGTTTCTTCAAGGGCGCTAAACCCTTTCTTCCTATTTTCTATTATTTCTTTAATTTTTTCAGTTAATGATTCTATTTCTTCTTCGGTATTAGCAAAATAAGTTATATTTATTCCGTTATCTGTTGCTTGAACTTTGCAGAAATATTTTTTAGTTGAATTAAACATAATTATTGTGCTTCCTTTTTCTTCTGCAGAGAGTTTAATCCAAATAGCACGGAGTTGGACGTCATTACAGCAATGATATGAAATTTCAAATAATTCTTTTTTTGATAAAGAATCATAGGGTATTGTAATAACTTTATTTTTCCAGTTTTTCTCAACAATATTTTTATATTGTGATAAAATCTTGTTTTCGACCACGACCATATAACACCCACAAAAAGATAAGAAATTTCTTATAATAATTTATCTTTTGCTAACATATAAATATTTATTGTAGTTTTTAATTTTAGTTGGTTTATTGGTTTAAGGATTTACTGAATTGATCATAAGATTTTTGAAATCTTTCAACTGTTAGATCGATATCTCTTTTTGTTGCACCTATTGCGGAATTCATAACGATATAAGCATGTGGATAATGATTACAACACATCCCAAATGTTGTTACGGTTGGATCATACACTCTTGGACCAGTAACTCGTAAATTATATAATGCTCCTCCTAATAATGATAAATTTTTTCCTTTCAAATTATTTAAAGTTAATGCAATAGCTACAGGATTAAACACGTTAAGTATTTTTTCTCCAATTTTATCAGCAATTTTGTTTAATTCAACTTCTAAATATTTACGATTTTCCTTTTGTTCTTCTATAAGTGTTTGATAACCTTTAATGCCTAATGAGAGGATAGAAATTAAAAACTGAAAAATGGGTGAGGCATTAGCTCGTCCAGCGTATGTTCGGCTAATTTTTTCCATTGTATCTTTATGTGGTGTGCATATAATTGACCCACCAACTGGTGTTAGAAAGTTTTTATCAGTAGATTGAATTATTGCATCAACTCTTCCGGCGTCTATAGCTGATCTTATCATTTTCATCCATTCTTCACTTTGCACTCCATAAGCATTAACAACTATATGAGTAAGATCTCTCTCTTGGGCTAATTTTGCAATTTCTTTAATATTATCTGCTTCACGAGGAGGAAAAAAGCTTGTAAATGATAAGATTGAGAATGTATCTTTATCAATTCCAGCAGATATCTTTTCTATTGGAACACGAACAGCATCTCCATATATTTCCCCTTCAATAATTTTAGGTTCAGCACCCATATATTTAATTCCTTTTATTATTGATGTATGATCTAATCTAGGCACAACTACTTTTCTTTTGTGAAGAGTATCATTTTTCCATTCAGGTCGTAATCCAGCTAAACACAATGATAAGGACATTCCGGTCGCCATTGGGACAACTAAGGCATCTTTAATGTTAGGTAATCCAAACTTAGTCATTGCATATTTTGCTAATTTATTAGTTAATTCATACATGATGGACCCACCTGGCGCTTTAGGTTGAGGAGCACTAATTTCTCCACTTCTACCAATTCCATGACAAAAACCAGCAGAGTAGAGATTTAATAATGGTGTTGAAATACGTGCTTCCCTTTCACCCACTCTAGCGGCATCCAAATCTTTATCTGTATCCATTTGAGATAATAATTTTAAAAAAAAATTTATTTGCTCATCTTCCCAAGGCTCTTCCGGAACTCGTTTTTGTTCTAATAAATTTTTAATTGGCTTTAACCAATTATCAAGAACAATTTGTCCCCTATTAATCATATTTTCCGGTATTTTTGAACCTTCAATTAACTCCTTTATTTTTTTTTCAAACATACTTATTCTTTCAATCTATATATGATAAATAAATAATATGGCGGCCTCCGAGGGGAATCGAACCCCTACTCCTTCGCAGAGTAACTGGATTTGAAGTCCAGTGTCTAAGACCACTCAAACCGTCAGAGGCCATATGATATCGTTTTATTATTTTTTGTATTTGTGTTATTAGAATTGATATTAAATAAAAAGAATTTTAAAATAAAAAATATGTTTTCGATATTTTTATCATTATCTTATTTTCCAATAAATTTCGGTTCTCTTTTTTCTTTTAAAGCATTTAAGGATTCATTAAAATCTTTACTTACTAGTGTTTTTATCCATCCTTTATTTTCTAAATCTAACTGTTTTTCTATTATATCTTTAAAATATGCATGTATCGTCTTTTTCATTAATTTAATTGATAAACTAGGACCTATTGGAGGAATTAATCGTAATGCTTGTTTCCTAACGTAAGGCATTAACTCTTTTTTTGGTAAAACTTTATTAATTCCAATATTTAAGTCATAAGCCTGCTGAGCGGTAAGTTTCTCTCCAAAATAGAATAATTCTTTAGCTCTTTGAAATCCAATAATAAGTGGTAGGAAAAAGGTCGTAGCAAAATCTGGCATAACCGCTCTTTTGATAAAAAAAAATGCAATCCATGCATCTTCTGAAATATAAACTAAATCAGAGCAAACTAAAGGCAATGTAAAGCCACCACCAACAGCAAGGCCATTAATTGCCGTAATTACTGGTTTTGAGAAATTCCAGAATTTTAAACATAATTTTTTTGAAGCCATATCTCTCAAATTAATTTCCTTAATATATTCAGAAGGAATTTCTTTAAACATATCCCTAGCAAAATAACCTCCTGAACAAAAAGCTTTAGCTTCTTCGCAACCTGTTAAAATTACTACTTTAATTTCTTTGTCTTTCTCCGCAACATCAATTGCATACCATAATTCCAAAAGAGATAGCGAAGAGAGTGCATTTTTTCGTTCTGGTCTGTTTAATGTAATAGTGGCTATTCCATTTTCTTCCTTTTCAAATAAAATATCCTTAAAATCTTTAATATCCATAATAAGTAGAATGGTAAAATAGAATAAAACTTTTCACTAGCAAACCGTTTAAACTGTTAGATGATATTTTTTTTATTTTTTTAATCCATTTATACTATTTAGGAAGTCCGATTGCAGCTAGTTGTTCGACATTAAGGCGTTTTAATCCAGATTTGGATAAAGACACCCCATAAACTCTCTCTATAAATGATACAATTAAATGCGCAGTAGCGCCCCATACATTATATTTTGGATAACGGTAAACTGGAAATTTGTTTGAACCAATTTCAAAATAAGTTTCAGTAAAATTTTGTTGGTCTAAAAAGAAATCCATTGGAATTTGATAAATTTTCTCTACTTCAGTATCTTGTTTTTTCAATTGAGCTCCACTTTGGATTAAACCTACGAAAGGAGTTATAATATATCTTGTAGTGGTTGGTAGATCATCCAAACACCCGAATATTTTGATATAATCTTTAGAAACTCCAATTTCCTCTTCATTTTCTCTAAGAGCTGTATCTAGAAGTGAATTATCGAGATTAGGATCAAATTTTCCTCCTGGAAAAGACATTTCTTTACGGTGCCGTTTTCCTACATTTGTTCTTTTAATGAGAATTACGTTGAGAATTTTATCAATCTCCATGAATGGAAACAGCACAGCAGAGTTTTTAAATAATTCATGCTCAATTTTTAATCTTTCAGGAGAATTAAAGTTTAATAATTTACTTTTAATAATTTGCGTACTAATATTTCTGTGATTCATGAATAATTAGTAAAATTTTATTTTTCTGTTTAATTTTATAATATAATTTTAAAGAAATAATTAATGGTTTATTTGAAATTACCTAAAGAATTACAGCAGAATAAAAAAGGATACGGACCCAGTAGAATAAATAGAAAATGCTCAGTTGAAGAGTGCGGAGAAATTGCGATCCGCTCCTTATCAAAGCAAAAATGGGAGCCATATGCTGAGAGAGCAAATCTAAAATTAAAGAAATCAAAAGGTAGGAATTTCTATTTATGTAGGGTGCATTATAAAGATGTAAATAAATATCGCAAGTCAGCAGAAAAACTAACAAAGAAAAATGTATTTACTGAAAATTCACGATATGGTATAGCAAGCAAAAAGAAAGCGATTAGTCCCTGGGATAAATAAGATAAAATAAAAAGGGTTAAGGAATATTTGACATTTGGTTATAATATGGATTAATTAGGTCTATTTGGTTCATACTTAAGCCTATCGTTATGAGTGTTAAAGCTACAAGAAGGGCAATAACAGCAATTATTTTCATTCTCATGTTATTTTAACTCATAACAAAATAATTATTATTTTTAAATAAAATTTGTTAATTCAATAATTTGAACTTATTTTTCTTTATTTTTAGTATATTTTTTCAGAGTATCGACCATTAGATCCTTTTTTTTTATTTTGATTTCTAAATCTCTCTCTTTGGGTTTAAATTCATCTTCAGTTATTTCTTTTGTACTTAATCTACCTTTTAAGAATTTTAAATCTCTTTTTAAATCAGATTTCTCGGCTTCTATTCTTGCCAACCATAACTTAATACCAAGTTGCAAATTTTTAAGTTGTTGATTTACTTCTTCTAATTCTTTTTTATATTCCAACTTCAAATTTTCATAAATATCCTTATCCACTTTCCTGAGTTTGAAATTAGTATGTAATGTATTCAATTGGTCTTTTTTTTCAGCAATTATCTTTTCATATGTAAAATATTCAAATTCGCCATCCATCTGACCTTTAATCTCTTGCTCTTTTACTTCTAAATCCGATTTTATTTTTTTTAACGCGTCAAGTTTAATCTTTACATCTTCCGTATATTCTGCGTCTATTTCGTACTGATCATCTTCAATTAATTTTTCCACAACCTCAAACTTTGCGGTAAGTCTTTTTTTCTTATTTTTAATGTCTCGGAGATCAACCATTAATTCTAATCGCTTTTTAATCTCATCAGAGAGAGGTGGTATTTCTTTAAATTGTTCTTTAACTTTCTTTGCTTTTTTATCCTTCTTTTGTTTCTCTTCATCTTTATCTCCTATCTCAATTTGCTCTTTCTCTTCTATTGGCTCATGATTTGATGGAGCCTCTTTTTCCTCTATTTTTAGACTCTCTTCAGTTTTAACAATTTTTGTCTTTTCCTCTGGTTCTGGCTTTTCAAGACCAGTTAAAAGTGGTTTTCCACAATAGATGCAGAATTTATCACTTGACTTCGATTTTTTACCGCAATATGGGCAAAAGTTTGTTATTTTAATTCACCTAATCTTCTTAATAGATTTCTTTTATAATTCTCAATATTGCAGAATTATTAATATATATTATATATTATTATTTTGATTAAAGAACTAATTTTTAAATATTTAGTATGCCAATAGTTAATACTCTTGATATCAAAGATAAAATCTCAGTTAATGTAGGGTTATTTGGACATATCGATAGCGGTAAAACAGCAATTGCCGAAGTTTTGAGCGAATTTGTATCGACTGCTGGAATAGATGCACATCCTCAAAGTAAAGAGAGAGGTATTACCATTGATATGGGTTTTACTTCGTTAATTTTAGAAAAATTTTTAGTAACATTGGTTGACTTACCAGGTCATGCAGATTTAATAAGGATTGTTGTAGCATCAATTGATATTATTGATTATGCTATTATCGTAATTGATGCAGTACATGGGCCACAAATACAAACTGGAGAACATTTGATAATATTGGAATCACTTGGTATTAACCACATAATTGTAGCACTTAATAAAATCGACCTTATTTCAAAAGAACAATTAAATCTAATGATAAAAAAAGTTACATCCTTTCTTAAGAGTACCTCATTTGGCTCCGATGTTCCAATTTTTGCAGTCTCTGCAAAGAATAAAAAAGGTTTTGAAAAGTTAAAAAAAGGTTTATTAGATTTATTAAACAAAATAAAAGTGAAAAGAAATAAATCAGATGATTTAATAATTCCAATAGATCATCATTTTCCAATTAAAGGAATTGGAACCATAATTACTGGAACAATTCTTCAAGGAACAATTAAAGTAAATCAAAATTTAAATATTATTCCTATAAATAAATCTGGGCGAGTTAAATCACTCCAAATATTCAAACAAGATGTTGATAAAGCTGAAGCTGGTGATAGGATTGGTGTCGCAATTAAAGGGCTTGATTATAAGTCAATTTTTAGAGGTTGTTATGTTGTAAGTAATAAAGAAAATCTTATTTCGGGAAATTTTTTTAAATCTAAAATTTATATAAATAAGTATTATAAGGCAAGTCTTAAATTTGGCATACAAACACATATTACTTTAGGAATGAATACAATTCCTGCTTATATTTTTCCATTTAAAGAATTTAACAATAGATTTATTGCATTTAATCCAGAAGAAAATGATGTTAATTTTAACGCAATAATATCTACAATTGAACCAGTTTTAATTAAAAATTTAGGATTATTAAAAAATAAGCAAAGCAAAAATTATGAAAAATTCCTTATCAGCCGTTTAGATCTACCTGCAACTACACTCAGAATTGTAGGAGTAGGAGAAATAATAGAGATATACGAACATTCTCCAAAATTACATAAATTTAAAATCAAAAAGGGTATAGTCAAAAATTCTAACCATCCTCAAGGAATTATTGTTAATAATTTAGCAAAAAGCCTTGCTGGTGCTAAAAAAATCATAGGTAAAAAATTAGAACAACCTTTTGATAAAGTGTTTGACATTTTTGGAACAAAAGGTGGTGTTGTAGTTAGCTTAAAAGAAAAAAAAACTGAAGTATCTAATGGAGATCAAGTAATATTAAAAGAATTGCGTAGTTTTAACCTAAAACAAGGGCAGACCTATAATCTTTAAGAGAGTTAATCAAAAATTAATCAAAATTATTAAATATAAAATTTATTATAATATTATACTAGATTGATATAAAAAAAATAAATTAATAATAATTAGCATGTCTGTTGAAGAAGAGCTAGAAATTGCCAAAGGACTTCAAGTTGAATTAATGCGACAACTAGAAAATTTGGAAACTAAAACTGATCTCGAGGGGACTGCAATTATTTCTAAAACAGGAATTAGGATAGCTAGCTCAGATACTGCCTCTACTGTTGCGGATCTTTTCAGTGCAAGTCCAGCAACTTTAGTATCCTTAGGAATAAATATATCCAAAGGTTTAAACCAAGGAGAATTAAGAGATATTGTTGTTCGTGGGGTCGAAGGGTTCACAATTATTACAACAAGTTCTCAGGAAAGTAATTTCATGTTGATAACTCATTCCAAAAAGGAGGCGTCTCTTGGATATTACTTTAATAAGATTAATAAATCTTACAGAGAAATTGAAAAATTATTAAAAGATGTAAAGATTAAATCTGCTTTTTATTAAATTTATTTACATCTCCAATTAAAACTCTGAAATTTTAAATAATTTTGAGCTAATTTGAATTATAGCTGGAAGCACAAATATGTATAATAATGTATTTGAAATAATATGCATAACTGAAAATGGGATGCCTGCAATAAAAATTGGAATCCAAACCTCAATACTTAACTCAACAAAAGGAAGATACCCCCCAATAGTAGCAATTATGTCATAAATGAATGTCCATGAAAAGCCAATTGCTGCGAATAAAATTAAAACTCTTAATACGTATAGATCTTCAGCAGGCTTAAAATACTCTTTATTTTTCAAAAATTTAAATGACAAAAACCCTAAAAGACTCAAAATTGAATAGATTGATATCTGAGTAGCAAATAATAAAAGATGCGAGGGACCCATAGGATTCAAAAAACAAAAAATAGTAACACTAATGACACTTATGAATAACCCATTTTTTTTACCAAAAGAAAAACCACAAAAAAATAACATTAGACTAAAAAGTTCAAAGTTTGGGATCGCATACAAGAGATAGCCAACAAGCACGGTTAATGCAGAAAATACACCGATAATTGCTACATTAAAAGAGTCACGGTCTAATAAATTAAATTTAGTATTTGATTTTAAGGTTTCCTTTTCCATTTTCTTTATTTTATAATATTATTTTATTATTGATAGCTATGCAATCTAGGAAAGTAGTACTATTATTAAAATTTTCGTTATTTTTTTTTTTGCATAGGATATATAAGTATAAATTAATGATTATTTTTAGTCTAGGTTCTAAAATAATTTAAGGATATCACAAAAAATACGTTAAATTTTTGCAAAAATCATTTTTCAATAATTTTAAAAAGAGGGAAAAATTTGATAAAAATATTATTAATTGGTGATAAAATTGGATATTTTTTTTGAAATTCATAAGGATTTACCGAGAGAAGGGCCAGGTAATAATGAAGCAACAAAAAAAGCATTTTCTTTTTTAAAAGAATTACCTCCTAATCCACGCATTTTGGATATAGGATGTGGTCCGGGTATGCAAACTATACAATTAACTAAAATGGCAGATTGTAAAATCATTGCTTTAGATACTCATCAGCCATTTCTGGACGAATTAAATCGACGTGCAAGAAGGGAAGGTGTTCAAGACAGAATTGAAACTGTTAATAACTCAATGTTTTCTATGGATTTTGAAGATGATTTCTTTGATGTAATCTGGTCTGAAGCAGCAATTTACATATTTGGTTTTGAAAAGGGACTTAAAGAATGGCGCCGATTTTTAAAGAAAAGGGGATGTTTTGTTATATCTGAAGTTTCTTGGTTAAAACAGAATCCGCCCGAAGAAATAAAAGGTTTCTGGAATAAATATTATCCAAGCATTAAACCAATTGAAGAAAATATTCAGATTTCAAAAAATCTGGGTTACAATTTTTTACATAATTTTACTATTCCAGAATCAGGCTGGTGGGAAGAATACTACATACCCCTTGAAAAACGTATCACTCTCTTACGAAAAAAGTATCAAGGTAATATCGAAGCCAATAAGGCTTTAGATCAGGAATTGGAAGAAATAATTTTGTATAAGAAATATTCTGAGTTTTATGGGTATGTTTTTTATATTATGCAAAATAAATGAATAGATATAAGTTTTCAAGCTAAATTCTATGAATATTATAAATTACATAATTACATATTGGCTGTAAAATTCCAATTTATTATTGAATCATTGTCTAAAGCATATTTATGACAGCCAATAGGACTTATCACTCCATTAACCCAAAAATGCCAAGCATGAGTCGAATTTTGTGAAATTCCATTAATTGAAGTAATTAAATAATCATCAAATATTGCGTAATAAACATATTCTAAATCACAATATTTATCTAATGCGTGAAAAACGGAAGTGTTGTAGTTATAAAGCGAAAATTCAACCCATGTATCTACGGTTCCATCTCCATAATCTATATATAATGAGATATTACTCACAGACTCTTTATACACAATAGGCTGTCCATTGCTTCCATTACCATTATCATTTGGTGGGATAAAGACACCTAACTGGAATAAAATTATAAATGTTAAGGAGAGGACCGCAATAATTCCAATTAACAGAAATTTCAGAGTCTTTCCCAAAAAGATCACTTCATTTTTAAAAAAAATAAAGAAAAATTAATTTTTTTATATTTATTTTGTTTTAAAACTATTCCTTTTTTTCAATAATATAACTGTTATCAGAGAAATTACACTGATTGAAACGATAATTTCAAAAGGATACCCTGGAATATTACTTTCTTTAAGCTGAATTTCTAAGCTATATAGATTTAATATGAAAATTTCAGTTTTCGCATAAATTAATACTCCGGTCTCTTTATTATATATAAGTGTTGTATTTTGATTCCCAGAATCAGGATCTTGTTTAAATACCATCTTAATTTGTGCTGGATTAGATTCATCGAAAGTTAATGTACCCGGTACCCATCCCATAGGATCAACGGAATTAGTAGCTAACAATTTTTCATGCGTCCAATTAACAGATGTAATAAACCCCGGGATATAATCATTATAACCTAAAACGAGCATACTACCAATTTCAGTTGTTGATTTATTCACGAAAGTAACATTTTTCTTCAAAACGCCATCATCTAAGTATTTTGAAGTGATATTACAAAATGGAACCGGATTTAAATTCGATGCCCAAAAAACTGCTGATTGATCTGCAAAACCTAATAATGTTATTGAAATTTCTCCAGATTGGTTAGTATATAAATATTTACCTTCAGTCCACCAATTTACAGGTCCATTAAATTCAATCACTTGATAATTATATGTAGTGTCTGCAGTCAATAAAGAAGAATAGTGATCAGGAGGTGTTGTTGTAAATGCCGATATTCCGTTGGATGCTTGAAATATAAAGCCAATTCCGAGTAAAATTAAAAAAATCATACCTATTTTTTTAAAATGCCTCAATTTTTTATTAACCCTCTTTTATTGAATAAGATTTAATGAGATATTTATTAGGAAAGTTTGGCTATTAAAAAATCTTTCGGTAAATTATTTTGTTTATAGAAAAAAAAATAAAATGTCATAATGATTTTTTAAAGAAATTCATAAATTTTTTAAGAAAATCAATCAAATATGTTAAGATTTGGTAAAAGTCATTTTTCAATAATTTAAAAGAGAATAAAAATAATAAATATTTTAAAAATTAAATGCTACTTTTTTTCATTTTTCTAATAAAACAACCTTTCCGCCAGCAGCTTCAATCTTTTCGACTGCTCTTTCACTTGCTTTATTAACAGATAAATTGATTTTTTTACTTACTTCTCCTTTGCCAATCAATTTTTGAATGTTCATTTTTGACAAATCAATTGAATATATTTCTCCAGATTTCTCTGCAATATTATTCTCAATAAATTTATCCAATTTGAATTCTAAATCTTTAACATTAATGGCATTTACTTTTTCAATACGGTTAATCTTTTGAGGTCGTTTAAAGCCTTTTTTACCCATGCGCCAATCAGGATCTGGAAATCCTAACTTTTTTTGTTTTAAGTATAAAGATTTTTTACTTTTTTTCCATTGTGTTGTTTTTCCAGCACCAGCGCGTTGTCCTTTTTTTCTATGCTGACCGACCCTACCATATCCAACTGTTCGCGTTCCGCGCTTTTTCCTTATTTTCTTTTTAAAATTCATTGTCATTTAAATCACCATTTAGGAATTACAACATTTTAAATAGAAGCTTATTGATATATTCACCAACATAGCCAAGAGAACCACCAGCTTTATAAGTACGTTTAATTGTACCCCGATATCCTCCTCGGGGAGGATGCATTCTAAATATTGGTTTTATTTTATAAATATCTTTATACTGAATTTCCCCTTTTAATAACCCGTCTGCTAGAGCATTTAAAGTTTTATATTTAGTTTTAATTTTGATGTGAGATTCAGTTAAAGGTTCATTTCCTTCGACATAGGCTCTTTTTCGTAATAATTTTAAGAGCATTTTTTTATTGATCTCACCATAACATACATAATCCTTGACTTTATTTAGCATTCCAGTATAATTTTTATTCGGAAACACCAAAACTGAATGATTTACCTTATGGAGTCTGAACATTTTAAGAGTATCAAGGATTTTACGTCGCATCCCGGGGGCTCCCCGGATTCTTACAATAAATAACAGTTTAGGGGTTTCTTGTTCCACAATTGAATTTTTAATTTCGGACATGGTCATTTTTTCCATCTACAATTTATTATTTTTATTTCATTATCATTTTATGTGCATTTTTTAATGCATCAATTGTGGCTTTCACTAAATTCTCTGACGTGCGTGTATCTCCTCGAGTTTTAGACCAGATATCTTCAATACCGACTAATTTTAATACACTTTTCACATGATCAGCACATGCTAAACCGATACCGGCAGGAGCAGGAATTAAAGTTATACGAATACTTCCACATTTTCCTGATACTTTGAAAGGAATTGAATGAAACCCACCACAATCGCATTCCCATGAACCACACCCTTTCATTACGGGAAGCATATTCATTTTTGCCTTAGTTATTGCTTTTCTTATTGCTGGACCCACTTCAGGGCTTTTTGAAGAAGAAAATCCAATATATCCTTCACATCCGACGATGACTACTGCTTTAAATCTAGACTTCTGACCTGATCTTGTCATTTGCTGGACCATTTTTATGGTAATGACGTCCTCTTCAAGATTTGGCAAAAGCATCTCAAAAATTTCCTTTTCTCGAACAACCAAATTTTCATTAAAAATTTGATCGATTGTAATTTCACCTTTTTGAACCATTTCGCCTAACTTAGTTTGAGGTACCCATTCTTTTTCCACTTTTCTTGGTTGTCGTTTATCTCTCCTTGTATCTGACATTATTTTAAAATACCCATAATCTTTTTTTAATTTTTATACTGTTCTTTTAATTTCATTTAAGGTTTTATCGATGATACTGGTTATTTTTAGTGGATTAATTAATTTTAGATAATTTGAAAACTTTAATTTATATAGCTCATCATCAACCGCCAGTAGTTTTGCATAATTTTGAATATGATTACCATTAATTCTTTCTTCAAACCCTTCAGGGAAGATAAGTTCTTTATGAGGAATTTCTATTCCTGCATCTAAAACACCTTTAAAGGCAGCCAGTAGTCTATGAAAATGACTCATTAATCCTAAATCTAAAATTGAATCATTAATATTTTCCTTTTTAGCCCTTATACCAGCAATATACCCCGTTAAATAAGCGGCAGGTAAGTTTCCTGTATTTAATTGCCACCCATAACTTTTTACAAGTTCTTTTGAAAATGCAGAGGCTAATACAGAATCTCCTCCAAATTTGGATTTTATAAACTGAACAATAATATTTTTATTCGAAGCACGTATTATCAATCTATTTTTTCTAGACATTAATAATTTCTTTCTACTATGATAATTAGTTTTTCCTTCTCTTCTACGTCGAGGAGGTAATTTATAAGTAGGTCCTTTAGCCATTTATCTACCCCTCCTTGTTAAATTTTGTTCTTTAATATGCCTCTCAAGATGTGCCACATTATGAAACATATTACCCTTTGCTTCTCGGTATAGTTTGCGATAAGTTGATGGTGTTATAATTTTTCTATCTCTTAAAGTTTTTAGCTTTCTTCTAATTGGACGGATTTTTAAAATCCATTTTTGTTTTTTTGGTGTTCTTGCTCCTTTTTTTCCTTTTCGAGATCCATAACCTCGTCCTCTTCCTTTTTTTTTCCTTTCATGAAGTTTTTTCTTTCGAAATTTACTTATTCCAATTATATATTTCTTCTTTATTATTCCTTCTTTAATTAGACTCCTTACATCTTCGCGCGTAATTGCCATTTTGATATCTTCAATAAAATATTGATCAAGATAAACTCGGTTCTCACCGCATTTTAATATTTCAGCCGCCATTCTTTTTTGTGCGCCTAGATTCATAATATCATCACCTTTTCTTATTTCTTCTTATCTCTTTTTTTTGTTTTTGAAGCTAATTCTCTTAATTCAGCTAGTTCCTTTTCTTCTTCTTCCTCAACTACTTCTTCTTCATCCTCAACTACTTCTTCTTCTTCCTCTAACTCTTCATCTTCAAGAATTACACCCCTATCAGCGATTTCCTCTAATGCTTCAAGTTCTTTTTGAGCTGCACCCATATTAAGAATTCTAAATCCTTTTTCTTCAATGAGTTCAAGAAGTTTTATTCTTTTCTTCGCACCAAGCCTACTACTAATTCTCAATGCATGAATTTTTGGATTTAGTCCTTCGAGATCTTTTGGGGTTATAATATAAGCTTCAGTAAACCCAGAAGGATGAAGATGTCTTACTGCTTTCGGTGTCCTATAGCCAATGTTGGGAGATTTTACACCAGCTTTCCATTTTCTGCGGGTTTTTGAATCAATACCTCGCGATTTGCGCCAAGAATCTTTAACTCTGACATATCGCCAAGATTCAACTCTCCTAAAAGACGGTCGAACTTTCTGTAAATGTGTTCTATAACTCATCAATCTTTTTTTATCTTTAAGCATTTTCATAGAGACCATTTTTTTATTTTATTTTATTTGCCAGAGTAGATGCTCTCCTAACCATTTTTGATATACATAAATTCCATCTTGAAAGACTCGTTTATCTTTCTTTCTTAACCTACAAGCTCTTTGGAGATTAGCTGCCATTTGTCCGACAACTTGATTTTCTATCCCATTGATTATTACATCATCACCCTTAATTAATATATCTACGCCATCTATAATATTTTCAATTCTATCGGCACGCTCTCCATTAAAGTTTTTTATGTGAATTTTTTTCCCTCGAATTTCGACAGTAATCGGAAAATGTGAATAACATATCTTAGATTTATAAGTATAACCTTCTTGAACTCCTAAAATTAAATTTTTTATTAAATTTTTTACAGTTTTTACTAGAGCAACTGTATTTCCTCTAGGGAAATTTGATGTAAATTTTAATTTAGATTTTCCTTCTAATTCAATTTTGATTTTTCGTGCGTGAGAAAAATCTTTTACAATTGGTCCCCCCATAGGTCCCTTTATCGTAATAATATTTGGATCTTTTAAAGATATCTCCACTTTTTCAGGAATGTCCAATGATTCTTCCATAAAGGCAATTTTCACCATCTTATTTTATTCACTTTCTTTTAATTATCAATAAATATATGCTAATAACATTCCTCCTAAATTCTTTGATTTTGCTTCATTATGAGTTAGAACACCCTCATTGGTAGAAACTATAATCAATCCAAAATTTTTTGCGGGTAAGAATCGTTTTTCAAAATATTCATATTGAGAAACTTTAATATTCAAGCGCGGAATTATTGCTTTACACTCATTTATTTTTCCAAGAAGGTTAACTTTAAATTTGTTTTGACGACCATCTTCATAGCGTTCAAATTCACCTATGTATGCGTGGGCTTGGAAGATCCTCAAGATTTTTTGAAGTAAAGCTGGAGCTGGAGTTATTATTAAACTTTTCTTCCTTGCCATCTCGGCATTTTTTATCTGAATACAAGCATCTCCTAATGTTTTAGGCATTAAATATTTACCTCTATTTTTTTCTTATTCAAATCTTTTGAACCCAATGTCCTTAGCAATTTCTCGAAAACAACGACGACAGATAAATAATCCATAACGTCTTATGATTGCTCTATGTGTACCACACCTACGACAAAACCGTTGTCCTTTTCCATATTTCTTGTTGCTAGGCAAATTTGATTCACTTTTAACTTTTTAATTCATATTATTAATATTCTATTTCCAATCTTCTAACAATTCGAGCTTTGAAAAACTTTTTAAGAAAATATCGTGCTTCCTCTCTTGAAACATATTGAGATTTTTTAATTTTTGTCCGTTTTTTACGTCTAATTCTAACACGCATTCCTTTTCTCACTATTCGCCCTGAGATATTCAATCCCCATATTCCTATTGTGTTATCATATTCTACACCAGGAATTGAAATATGTTCATCAATACCAAAAGAAAAGTTTCCGTAGTCATCAAAACTCCTGCGTAAAATTCTGTTATTATATACAATTAATAATCTTTTCAATAGTTTTATTGCGTTATCACCTCTCACAGTGACCATCACCCCGATCGGAGTTCCTTTTCGGATTCCCCATTCTTTTACGGATTTACTTGCAGGCCTTCTCATCGGCTTTTGTTTAGCAATATCTTCCAAAACTTTTCCAGCTCGTTCAAGCTCTTCTCCACCCGTGCCAACACCGATATTTAACACAACTTTCTCTAGATAGGGGAGTCTCATTGAATTTTTCCAATCTTCTTCAAAATTTTGTTCCATTTTTTTAATTTTTGCAGCTTTTACTTTTTTCGAATCCGCAGACACTTCACTTTTCACATCCTTTTATCTTTAAATTTTTGGTAATTTTATTTCAGACTCCTTATCTCCCAGCATTAGAACGTAATCAAATAATGTTTCGACCGGAGTACCATCATTCTGAATAATTTCAACGGTACTCGCATTAGGGCCAAATCGCCTGATTATTTTATTTATTGTTCCAACTTTAGCAACATTTTTTCCTGCTACAATAATTGCTAATGAATTTTCTTCAAACTTGATATGAGATAAAATTTCTTGAGTTGGGATTGATAATTTTAAAACATCCATTCTTTTATACACATCTTCCACTGGTTTTGTAGGATCTTTTACTTCAATTTTTATATTTCTCCCATCATGAAGATTAAGTTGAACATGTCCCCCTTTCAAGGTTGTTTTGCTATTAATCCTACATAATTTAAAATCAGATTCTTTTTTTGGAATTTTAAATAATATTAATTCATGATGTGAATCGGGCATAATTCGATAATATTCTTTTTTCTTTTCAATGGATAGAACATCCATAAATCCTAATGGAAATCCTAAATCTCTTATGATTCGACCATCAATTTTAAAATAACCTTGACCAATTAATTTTTTTGCATCCCTATAATATGGAACGATTTCTAATAAATCTCTCACAATATGAAGTAAGGGAAGGCAAAATCTTCTAGGATGTGGGCCTGGAGACGGATTTACAAAAAATTCTCCATGTTTTCTTTTAATTTGTAAATGTCCTGGCGTTGCTAGCCTTTTTGTATGTCTTTTATTTCCATGTGATGCCATTTTTTTTCACTCCTTATTTTTTAATTGGTGCTTTTAATTCTTCCTCGATAAATTCATGCCCTAACTTCCGTTCAATTATTTGCCTTCTTAAAGGATCCATTTTTTTCCCCTCTCCCTTTAACTTAGTGATGATTAATTTAGAAACATGAATTGGAACATAATAAGTTGTACCGTCGACTTTTTCGAGCTTGCATTCTTTAATAATAAGTTTCAAATTTTTCTTAATTTCTAAAATTTCACCTTCGATATCCACAAAATCCCCACGGACAACTCTCACTGAATCACCCGTTCTTACCGGAAGCCGTTTTATTCCATATTCTTCTTGCAAGAAATCAGCTACTCTACATGAAAGCAATTTAGACCTTTGATGTGGCTTATAATTTGCTAATGCCTTGTGCTGTTTGCGTGGTTTCTTACTTTTTGTTTTCATGATTTTTATCACCTTTTACATTAATTAAACAATTAAAGATGCTATAGATGCTAAACGTGGATATAATTCAGCGACTTCACGTGCGATCGGACCACGAATTTCTGTACCTTTCGGGTCTCCTTCTTTAGAAATCAATACTGCTGCATTATCTTCAAAACATAACCGTGTTCCATCGATTCTTTTATAAAGTTTCCTTTGTCGAACAATAACCGCCTTCATGATTTGACCTCTTAATTCAGGTTTTCCCTTCTTAACTGTGCACGATACAACATTGCCAATTGCAGCTGCTGGAATGCGATTGAGTCGAGTATGTAATCCGTCAACATTAATTATCTCTATAATTTTTGCTCCTGAATTATCAGCAATTTTTAATCTTGAACCATTAAGCAAACCTCTTGAAATCTTATGTCTTGAAGCAATTTTTGTTCCAATTTTTCTTCGAGTACCCACTAACTTTCCCCCTTCCTTTCGAGTTTTTGAATAACGCAAAATGCCTTAGTCTTCGAGATTGGCCGAGTCTCTCCAATTTTTACGAGATCACCAATATTAATATCGTTTTTTAAACATGGCGGTAAATGAGCAGCAATTCTGGAATTTCTGCGTTCATAACGCTGATATTTTCTAATAAATTGTACAAAATCTCTTCTAATTATAACAGAATTCTTCATATCTTTTTTTGCCACGACTCCTTGAAGAATTCTACCCCTGATTTTTAAAGTTCCATGAAAAGGACAATTTTTATCATCACATATTTCCTTTGGGGCATCCACACCTGGTATTCCAATATTTCTAACGCTCATTTTTTAAGCCATCTTCTTTTTTTTATATCTTTTATTCGATTCTCAGGGCGTCCAACGATTTTACGGCCTTCTACTTCAAGAATAATTGGTTCTTCACCATCATTCTGTGGAAGCATGAACCGAAACTTATGATTTTTTTTTATATACATTTTTTTTTTATTATTAATATTTAATGTAATTAGCATATTTTTTGTCTCATCAATTACTGTTCCAATATTTCTCCATTCCTTTCCTCTTTTTTCTTCATCATTCCTTAATGCTAATACATTTTCTAGTCCAATTAAATCGTGATATATTAAATATTTAGGATTCAATTTCATTTTTCTTTTCATTCATAACTGTTAAAATTCGTGCAATTGCACGCCTAAGTTGTTTGGGTTTGGCCGGATTATCTCTTACTCCCCCACCTGTATGAATTGATCTTAATGTCAATAGTTCATGTCTGAGATCAGTCAATCTTTTCTTTCTCTCGGCATCTGACCAAGTTCTTATTTCTTCGGCTTTTATTTGTTTGGGCATATTATTTCACTATAAATTAATTTGTCTTTTGAAAAAATTTTATTTTATATCTTTTTCCTCTGTTTCTTCTTCCTTAGAAACTTCTCCAGTTTCTTCTTCGGTTTCAATTTTAGTTTTTTCATCAGGTGTAGTGAGCGAGATTTCTTTAGTTTCCTCCTCATTTATTTGGTCAATTAATTCTAGTTCTTCTGCAGTTGGCTCCCTTTCTATTTCTTCAACTTCAAGTTCCCCCACTTTAACCAACTTTCTTATTTCTAAATCTTTATTATCCTTCTCAATAAGTTCTTTATTTAGAAAAAAACCATCACCTGTTTTATATTCAGCCGGCATTATTTTAATAGTTATTCCCAACACGCCCGACTTTTGAATACATTGGGTTAATCCCTTATCGACAGATTCCAAAGCTGGTTGACCACACTTAGACATGGTACCTGCTCGAAATATTTGAGTTCTAGATCTTTGAGATGTAACTTTCCCAGAAATTTTAATTTCTACTCCCTTCGCACCAGCTGCCATTATTTTTCTCAGGATATAATAGGATGCACGTCTATATTGACGCCCCCTATCAAGACTGAATGCTAGCCTCTCAGCCATTATCTGTGCATTCAATTCCGGATTCGTAATTTCCTCCACCTCGATTTGTGGAAGATTTAGATCAAATCTTTGTTGCAACTCATCGGTCAACTCTCTTATTCGCTTACCGCTTTTTCCAATAACGAGCCCTGGTCTGCTTGTTTTCAATGTGATGCGAACACCTAAGGGTGTTTTTTGAATATCAACTCCACTAAATCCAGATCTATTTAATTCTTTACGAAGATATTCATTAATTTGCATCTGCTTTATTCCCCTTTCTATAAAATGTCTATTTAACGGCATATTTTATCCTCTATTTATTCTTCAAACACAACAATTTCTATATGACTTAAATTTTTAAATCTCGGGGTAGAGCGTCCATGAGCACGTTCTATATATCGCTTTATTTTGCGAGCACGATGAGTAGCAGCATGCACAATTCTACACACCTCAACATCTAAACCTTTAAATTCCGCATTAGATTCCACGCTCGTAATAATATCATAAATCATACTAGCTGCTTTTATTGGATATCTACCTGCATACCACTTCCACCGTTTAAGATTATTTCTATGAGCCTGCTTTTTTTTATGTTTTTTAAAAGGAACCGCTTGTTTTAATAGAATCACTTCTTCAAGGAATTTCTTTGCTTGTTCAATTCTCATACCCTTAATTGCATTACAGACTTCTAGACACATTTTGGGGGATACTCTAAGATCCCTTCCACTTGCTTTCGCAATACGGTCTTTATCTAGATTTAACGCTTCTGCAGAATATCCAAATACCGGCATTCATTTAACCCTTTTCATTAATCCTTTATTTTTTATATATTTTTTAATTCAATCTCTTAGGAAATTCATTTTAATGGAACATATTTTGAAGAGCGAGTTGCTCCTATGCCCGGGCTTCCATGTGATACGTGTATTGTAGGAATTGAGAATTCTCCTAAAAAGCACCCAATCATATCCGGAAAAATTTTATATGTGACAAACTCATGTCCATTATAAACCCCCACAGTAAGTCCCACCATCTCAGGAAAGATTATCATATCTCTGCAGTGGGTTCTTATTATTAATTCTTTTCCTTTCTTTTTTGCTCTATATGATCTTCTCAATCGTTCGAGAAGTTTTTTATGTCTATTGGGAAGACCTCTTTTAAGACTTCGACGCTGTCTTGCTGGTAAGAGTTGAATAAATTCATCCATGTTCATCCTTTTCAGCTCATCAATTGTTTTACCTCTGTAAAGAAATTGTCTTTTTGCCAATTCCTCTTCTTCATCTAGTTCTTCTTCAATCTCTGGCTTATCCTCTTCAATAATACTTTCCTTTTCAGCAATTTTTTCATTTTTTTCTTTAGATTCCTCTTGATCATCTATATTCTTCTCTTGATTTTCCGGTGGAGGCATTATTTCTTCAAACCTTTTTATTTTTATTTCTTATTCCAATATTTTCCTTTTTTCAGATATTGAATTCAAGCAAACATAATTAAAAAATTTTTTTCAAAAATAAGCAAAATTTGTAATTAAAACTTCTTTCAATCATAGTTTATAAAATTTTCGATTCGCGGATTTCCCTAAAAAGAAGAGACAATAATTTTTATCGGTGATATTTTTCCATTAATTAAATTTAAAAATATTGATTTGGATTAAATATCCTTTTGATATCCATCTCATCAAAATCTCCATTCCAATTTTCTCTTATTATTACCCACTCATCCTTATTTTTATTTGGATTAATTACAGAATGTATAGTACCTATTGGAATTTCAAATTTTTTATGTTCCTTTACAAAATAATGGATTTTATTTTTATTAATAATAATTGGATTACCTCCTAAAATCTCCCAGAATTCGTTTCGTTTTTCATGTAGTTGCCATGATATGCCCATATTGGGTTTGATAAAAATCAGATTATATTTTTCATATGTAAACTTGAAACTATACCATTTTGGAAGAGTATCGATATATTCATCCGGGATATCATAAAATTTTTTAATTTCCTCCAGATCGATATTAACTTTATCAGAATGTACGTATTTATATGGATCATAAATTATTTCGTCAAGAGATGGATCATGGGAGTAAGCTACAGCCAAATCTGAATTAGATATATTATAGATCATGTAGTAAGTTTTAGGGTTAATTGTCATAGTAAAATATAAAACATCTTTTTCTTCAAATTTCAATAGATCTTCTCCATTTATCACATAACAATTAACTCCTTTTTTTTGCATTATATCCATTTGGAGTGTTTCAGGACCATTCTTCCTTAAAATTGAACTGCATCCTCTGGAAATAGTTTCACTAAAGTTCATTTTCATAAATTCAATCAATAACAATTTAATTTTTAATAGTTATTCTTAATTCTTTATCTTTTTAATTATTTCTTCATAATAAGGCATTGATTTTTGTGCTCCCTTTCTTGTTACGGCAATTGAAGCGGCTGCTGTTGCAAACTTGGCTGCTTCTGATATGGTTTTTCCTTTAGAGAGAGCACTTGCTAAACATCCGTTGAAGCAATCGCCAGCTCCAACCGTATCAACTGCTTGCACTTTAAATACTGGTATAATTTCAAATTTATCTTTATCCTCATAATAAATTAGAGCACCTTTCTTTCCTAAGGTTGTTATTATTGTTTTAACACCTAATTTGGTTAAATTTTTAGACGCTTGCTTAATTTTTTCTTCATTAGAGCCAGAAAGTTCTTTTTGAATTGAGAAGGAATGCAATCTTAACAATTCTCCTTCATTGGGGATGATAATATCAACTTTCTTCAGTATATCTAATGGAATCGGCTTTAAAGGTGCTGGATTTAATATTTTAATAGCAGTTCCTTGTGAAGCAATTCTGAATATTGTATCAATAGTCTCAATTGAAATTTCCATTTGAACAATAATTACTCCAGCATTTTTAATTAGGTTAGATTTAATCTTTACCTCGTTAGGAGTTAATCTAAAGTTAGCTCCAGGAGCAACCCCAATTATATTTTCACCATTAGAATCTATCATAATTAACGCAACTCCACTTGCTTCATTGGAATCTCTAAAAATATGACTGGTGTCTATACCTTCCGCTTTCAGACGAGAGAGCATTTGATCTCCAAATGTATCTTTACCAATCTTTCCGATAAAAACAGTCTTTGCACCAGAGCGAACTGACGCAACCGCTTGATTTGCTCCCTTTCCGCCTAAGAATTGCTTATAAACACCCCCAGTTATGGTTTCTCCTGGTTTAGGTAAACGTTCTAAATAGACATTTAAGTCCATGTTAGATGAGCCAATAATAAGAACATAATTATTATTCTCCAACATAAATTCAACAAGGTTTTCATATGATTTATTCAGATAATATTATCTTCATACTTATCGATGATCTATATTCTCTTTTATTCTTTATTAAAAATTATGGAATAAAATATTTTTTAAAAAATTGTATAATTTTTTTAAATAAAGAGACAATATTATTTTATTGTATTAAGATTCACGTGGATTTAATACTAATTTTTAAATGGAAAAATGAGACGAATAAAAAGTATAGATGTATTTCGTGGTTTATGTATTTTTTATATGATAATTGGTCATGCAGTTGTTTGGTGGACAAAGGAATCTCATAAGGAGGCAGTTCTAATATTGAGAAGGATAACCGAAATTCTTGGAGCAACAGGATTTCTATTTGTCTCGGGAATTAGTGTGGTTTTAGCATTAAGAAGAAAAATGGAAAAGGTAAAAACTGATCTGAAATATACCATGCATGATCTCATCAAGGAACATTATGCACGTTCGTTTTTATTTTTAGTATTGGCTTTAATATATAATGCAATTACTCTTATCTGGTTTTCGGGGCTATGGGGTATATGGAGTTGGTATATACTTTTTACAATAACAATTTGTTTATTGATTGCATATCCTTTACTAAAGCTACAAAAGATTACTCGCATTTTTTTAGCGTTTTTTATAATTTTTATTACTTATCCTTTATTTGGAGGACTTGAAAGCTTAATAGCAAGAGTTCCTGAAAGCGGTTGGACAATTTTATACTATATATTATTTAATCCCGTTCAAGAGTACCCAATTTTACCTTATCTTGCTTTTTTTTCTATAGGAACCGTTGTTGGTGAGATTTTCTATGAGATTTATTCAATTAAACAAGATGATATAAAAGATATCTTAATTAAAAAGAAAATTATTAGAAATTTTATAATCTATGGAGTGTTATTAATCACAACTGCAGTATTATGCTCGATTTTTATATTTGATGATCTAATTTCATTTATCATTAGAACTTCATTTACATGGATGCTCTATGGAATTGGTTTGGATTTAATTCTTATTGGATTCTTAACGTATTTACATGAATTTATACTGACACCAGAATGGAGATATCGTTTTTTATTTTATTTTTCCTACTATTCACTAACATTATATCTCGGACATAATGTAATAGCTTTAATTTTTTGGGAACAATTAGATATAATAACGTGTATTACAATAGCGATTCTAGTAGCAATAGGATTCTGGTATCTTTCAAGATTATTATATATCAGGACCGGTCCAAAATATTCAGTAAAATATATTATTTCGAAAAGAGTCTCTTAATTATCTAAGAAAAAAATAGGACTTTTTAAAAAATAAAAATGTTATGATTCCAGTTATAATTGTAACATCATTTATCGAAATTATTTGCTTCTGGATATTAAATTCATTAAAATTATAAAAGAGAAAAGAGAAAAAAAGAAAAGTTATATAAAATACTTTAGGTTTCTATTCCTCTTCTTCAGCTTCTTCGATTTCTTCAGCGTCAAGTTCTGACTTTAGTTCCTCAAGCGGCACAGGTGCAGGATTTTTTTTTCAGACGATTTGTTTAAAAACAACAACAACTAGCAACAAATTATTGATTTTATTATAGTTTTAAGAAATTTATTGGAGTCTTCTTTTTTTAATAATAACAATAATTACTAATCCTAGAATGCATATAGCAATTATTCCTAAAATAATATAAAAAATAATTTTTGGATAGAAGCTGGTAATTTCATAAATAATATACCCTTCTGAATTTTTAACTATAAATTTTTCTATTGTTCCTTGAATATTGTAAGTTATTTCCTTAGTATAATTTTTTTCACCACTTCTTTGTAATATAAGAGTATTATTATGAATTGTTACATTTTTACATTCAAGTACATCAGTTATAGCAGTTAAATAGTCATTAATTGGGTTAGCTATTGCAAATCTGCTCGTAATTAACTGCCATAATAAATCATCTCCACTAAGAATTGGAAATGAATAACCTAATGATTGTAAAATTGAATCATTGTTAATCTCGCCAGAATAATTATTATAATCATCTAACATTGTCTTAAAATCTTGTGGGTTTTTAAAAATATAGGTATGAGAATAAAAGACATCAGGAGTGGCATTAAATTCTTTGGTTGTAAAAGACCAATAAGTAAATTCAAAAGGCCATACTTTATATTTATGTGTATAATTATTGTCTATATAGGTAAAATTATATCCATAATTTTTTACAATTGAGAATATGGGTAAAACATCTCTTGGAATAACTATCCTCCGAAATACTTGGTAGGGTCCTACAATTTCAGATCCCCAACTTAGAGTTGTAAGTTTACTTTTAGCGCCGACCTTGTCGGCTTCTCCTCCAAACCAATCACTAGGATTTAATGTTAGACTTACTGTATTTTTCCAGGCTTGTTCGTCATATTGCTTAACTTCTAAAACTTGGGTACCCTTTTCTAACGCAATTGTATAATTAGTATCGGCATGTACAATAGTAATTAAACAAATATTCATTAAAAATATTCCAAGCAGAGAGATAGATAAAAAATTTATACCCATACTTTTTCTTTTATTTAACATATATTATACACGCTCAAATAATTCGTATATTTGTCTTTTTTTAAAATAATCTCAAAATTCCCTACGTTTAAATAATATAGAAGCAAAAATAAAGAATATTATTGCATATAATAATAATGCTGTTAATGCTCCTTCAACACTCGGAAAAAGCCACCATCCATATGAATATCTATCCATTGTAGAAAAATCTGGATATAAAATATATTCGACTATATTATAAAGATACATTAAAGAATATAATGGCTCAAATTCAATACCAATTGTCATAATAAAAGTATCAATAATAGGAAACCCTAATATAACAAGTCCGCTTGTAATTATAATTACAGGAGTTATTGATGGCATAAATGAGCTTAAAAAGGTCGCAATACTACCTAAGGCAAGAACATATAATACAGCAAAACTAAAACTATGTAATAAAGTATAGAGTATTGGTCCACCATAAAAATAAAAACCTAAAAGTATCATTGTTAAATAATGAACGGCAACAATTCCGATTACTAAGATTGAGTTTGCAAGATATTTCCCTATAATTAATTTATATCTATTAATTAGAGGTAATACTTCTAAACCTGTTTTATTTTTAAATTCAGAACAAATCATACCTCCAAAAAAGATACTAACTGCAAAAACAACAATTATCTGAAAATAAATAGTTCCAAACTCATAAAAAAAAGCTTGCGACGTTGGTAAAGATAAGCGTATAAAATACACTATATAATTATTTAAAATTAATGAAAGAATGGTTATTACTGAAAAAATTAAAAATTTTTTTACGTGAAGTGTTATTTCAAAAAAAAGAGTGTGAAAAACAGGTTTTACTTTCAAATATAAATTATTTAATGCTTCCATTTTTTACGACCTCTTTTGATATAATTTTGATTTTGTATTATCATCATTTATCATTTGGGTATATATTCTTTCTAATTGAGAAGTTTTCGATTCAGAAAACGAGCTTATCGTAAAATCCGATTTGAATTCATTGAATAAAATGTCCAAAATTTCTGCTCTTGAGTTTTTCTTACCATTGTAATAAATTACAAAACTTTTTTCTTGTGGATTAAACTTAATAGGACCCTTAGAAATCGTATGATCTAAATTTCTTTCTAAGAATGGTTCAAGATTTTGAGTAAGTTTTGTTGTTAGTGAATCTATCTTTTCTAGCGGTATTGGATTAAGAATTTCGCAAATAATTTCATTAGTTTTTAGCATAATCTCTAAATTATCTATCGTACCAAACCCAAGTATTGAACCATGATTTATTAAAGCTATCTTACTACAGATTTCTGCTATTTCATATAGCATATGAGATGCAACAAAAATAGTTTTTCCTTGGTTTTGAAGATCTCTTATATATTTCCGTATTTCAATACGGGCATTCGGATCCAATCCCGTTTGGGGTTCATCTAATATGATAATCTCTGGTTCATGAATGATTGCTACAATAAAACCCAATTTTTGTATCATGCCTTTTGAAAAAGTTCTTATTTTCTTATGTTTCCATTCATATAATTTAAATTCGGTTAATAGGCGTTCTATTCTTTTATTTATTTTTTCATTAGGATAATTTCTAAGGTGTGCGATATATTTTAATAATCTATATGGAGTCGTATTATAAAAATGAGGGATATCTATTAAAAATCCCATTTCAATTAGATTTTTCGAATTTTCAACAATATTTTGCAATTTTCCCTGGTTATTTATAACTAAAATTTTACCAGAATTTGGTCTCATTAACTTTGCAATTAATTTTAGTGTTGTAGTCTTGCCTGCTCCATTTGGTCCAACAAAACCAATTATTTCACCTTTTTTAATTTCCAAATTTACGTTATCAAGAGCTAAGAAATCACCGAATTTCTTACTGACATCTTCCAATTTAATAACGGTTTCTGTCATCATCTTTTCTAAATTAATCTATATTTATAAATAATAATGAAATTTAGTATGATAATTGGCTCCAACTCGTAAATAACCATCTCACCCAGATATTACTCTCAAATTTTTTAAAAAATTTTGAACATTAAGATAATTAAATATTTTCTTTTTGTCAAACAATTTCTTCAGAATATATTAGGATTTTTTCCTTAATATGTGTTAAAAATTTTTTTTAAAAAAACACTTTTATTCAATTTAAAATATTTTTGGATTAAGATGGAGAAAAATAAAAACACGATCATAGAAGAGCAGCCTTTTTTAATAAAATTAAAAAATTACATTAAAAATTTATTTGATTTTTCTAAATATAAAAAAATTACGATATTATATGTTGTTATATTTGTTGTGTTAATTGGAATTTCCTTATTTTTACTCTACTATAATTATTTTATTGATGATCTATTTCTTTTTCGGCTAGTTGTTGAGTGGTTTGTAAATCCGATATATCTATTGGGAATTATTGGAATTTTTCTATTTTTAGCGATTATGGCAATACAAGGTCTTTTAGTTCCTATACCTTCTGAGATTATTCTATTTGCAACGGGAATGATTTGGGGTTGGATTATAGGAGGGCTCATGGGAATTATTGGATCAATGGGTGCTGGAATATTGTGTTTTTACATAAGTAAAAAAGGTGGACGTCCACTCGCAGAAAAATTTATTGGAGAAAGTGCAATTAGCATGGCTGATAATTTAATTCAAAAATATGGTTATAGAGTAATTATTATTGCTAGATTTATACCAATCATATCATTTGACGTTATTTCATATACCTCTGGATTAGTAGATATGGATGCAAAGAAATATACATTAGGCACTTTGATAGGTTCTATTCCTAGAGCTTTCTTTTGGTCTTTGATTGGTGATCTATTGCTTATTGATCCACCTATAAATTTGGAAGATTTAACACTAATTTATGAACAAGCACTTATCTTCAATAGCATTTTATTACTAATATTAGGAACCTTCTTGATAATGTTTTTAATCAATTATCTTCTGAGTATTTATTGGAAGAAAAAGGGAAAGAATAAAAATTAACTAAAAGGATTAAAGCGTTCTTTTGTATCTTTGATAGATATAATATGATATTAATATAATTGCTATTGAAAGGAAAAAAATCCCATAATTGTTATAATAAAAATAATAATTTACTTCTAGATTTTTATAAATAGTTGAATCTTCATCTACAATGTACACTATTTCTATAAAACCTTGTAATGGAGGGTCTAAAAGAATTGTTGTATTTAATTCTGTAATATTTGTTCTTTTAAAATAAGTATCATAAGGTTCTCCTTGCTCCCGTTTCCAGTTTTCTATAGGCTCAAGGATTTGAAGTGTTAAATTTCCCTCTGTAATATTTAAATTTATAATAATTTCTTGGTTGAATGACCTCCATGGAAATGTAACTGTATCTAAACCATAGTTTCCTTTTAAGATGTTACTTTCTCCTCTTTCACATACTATTATTGTTTTTGGAAATGGAGTAAATAAAAGTCCTAAACCAATTATGGAAAAAAAAATTATAAAAAATATTTTCCAATTAATCTTTTTCCTCATCTTAATTTTATTTCCAATTTTCAAAATTACTATAATATTAAAAATTTAATTGTGGTTTAGTTTGTACGTATGTCTAATTGTTTAAAACCATAAAATGTAATTAAAAAAATGATTATTGGTGCACTAAAAAACACTATAAAACTAAGAATTATATTACCATCAATAATAATTGATTTTCCAATAAATAAAATCCTTTCAAGAGAATAATAAATATTTTCTTTGTAATAGCTATATGATAGAAGTTCCATTTCAAGAGATATAAATATAGGTTCGACGTTAATATACAAAAGAGGTATTAAAAAAGAAATTATTGTATTTCTATTTAAGGCTGAAAAGATAATGGTTAATGAAAGTAGAAACGTAAAATCTATAAATATTAGAAAGAATCCAGTTATTAAGACATTTATCGATATAATTAAATTAAACTTAAATAAAAATACAATCCCAAATGATATAAAAGAAAATAATACAAAAAATAACATATAAGAAATTAAAAATATAATTTTTGTTAAAAGTACCCGATTTCGTGGAACAGTTGAATATAAGATCATTGCAGTTTTATTAGAGAATTCTCCAGAGATAATATCAACTGCTATTATTACAGGGATCATACGGAAAAATGAGACCATAGTTTTTTGACCTATAAATCCTTGCCAGAATAATGTCACATCTAAGAAATTTTGATCAATTACCGTATTCGGATAAAATAAAGCTTGAATATTAATTAAAATATAAAAAGTGGGAGTTATTGAAAAAATTATACATACAAGTGTTCTAATAGATATGAATCTTTTTTTAAAATGAAAGGAAAATAAAACTTTTTCATAATTTAATTTGGACCTAATATTATACTCTTTTTTCATAATTACTTTCCTTAATAATTTTTTTATATATTTTACTTAAAGTCCCACTAATTGGAGTGAAATTAAAATCTTCATATTTCGTTATAAGTTTATTAATTTCCTCTGGTACTTCAGTTCTAAAAATCAATTTTTCACTTAAAACTTTAGGTTTATCAAGAAACAGATCTTTTTCAGAGGAAAGAGACTCATAAAGATCATTTATTGAAATCTCTGTTTTATAATTCACACGATTTATTTCATATTCTTTAAATCCAAAAGATTGAGCTAATGTAAAAATTGTATTCGAAGCTCTTATTTTTCCTTTATCAATAATTGCGATGCTATCCGCTAATTGTTCTATTTCAAGGACGATATGGCTTGATATAATTATAACAATTCCTTCTTTTCTTTTTTCTCTTATTTTATTAATTAGTTCCTCTCTCCCTAAAGGATCAATGTTAGATAATGGTTCATCTAAAAAAACTATCTTAGGATTACCAGCAAATGCTTGAGCTAATCCCAATCGTTGACGCATACCCCGAGAGTAAGTTATGATTTTTTTATTCCAATAATCTTTTTCTAAACCACTCCAATTTAAGAATGATTCTGCAATCTCCTTTTTTTCTTCTCTGTTATCCCTAAGACCGATAATTAATTCAAGAAAGCCTCGACCAGTAAGATTTGGATAAAATCCAACATTTTCTGGCAGAAAACCAACCTTATTACGAATTTCACCTAAATTCTTTGAAATTTCTTTTCCTAAAATGAATGCTGTACCTTTAGAAGGCTTTATTAATCCTAATAGCATTAAAAATGTCGTTGTTTTTCCAGCACCATTAGGTCCTAATAAAGCAAAACAAGACTCTGAAATTTCTAAATCAATATTATCAACAACAATCTTGTTATTATACTCTTTTGTTAACCCTTGAATCTTAATGACTGAGCTTAAAATTTGAGGCATAAGACTGGATATCTTTCTAATTTATTAAATAATAAAACAGATAAATTTAAAAATCTTATTTAAAAATTAAATTTCAGGTTTTATTCGATTTGATTCAAGTTTTATAGCAATTAGGTAAATTATCAATATGATACCAACTATCAGAGGAACGAAAACTAAATATGTATAATGATCCAAATAAGTTGTTGATATCATACCATATACTTCTAAGTATGATTCTGCTGTGATTATAACTGTTAGCTCATCGTAGTAAGGGAGATTTAAAATGAGTTCTTTATATACTCCCGAAACATTATTTATTTGAAAAAAAGGGATATAAGGGTCATCATTAATCCAATTAACAAATTCTTCATCATTTAGAACTATAAGAGAAAAAGTACCATTGGAGGCGCCAAGACTGATGTGTACGACTTGATCGTGGGAGAACTTTGGATATTTTTTATGGACGTAATAAGATACATCTTCCAAGATACCAAATTGTCCAAATTTTTCGATAATTTCACTCTTTGGGATTGGAATTATTATTAAAGCTAAGCTTAAAGAAGAGAAAATTATAGCAAAAATCAAAATTTTTTTAAATCTATGTTGTGTTGCCTTTATAGAGATGTTTTCAATATTTACCATAATATAAATCCTCTTTTCGCTATAAGATATATATTTTAATTATTTATCTTCATTTCAAGTTGTTTTGCATTTCAAATTTTTTCATTAATGTAAAAATTATGTACTAAAATTTAATTCTTATTTGAAAAAATAAAAAGTTATCTATAGGCTATTAATTCATTAAGGAAAAATTGAACAATTAGATAATATATACTGACTAAAACAATAAAGCCGATACATAAAATAATTATTTTTTTTAGGAAATTTATTGGAGTTGGAGATTGATCTTTAACATATTTGAATTTAGGGAGAAAAAATCCTGTGCTTGCATAATATTTTAGGAATTCATTGTTATATTCTTTCATTAACCTCCACTCCTCGTAAAATGATAAAAGGCATAAGAAAAATGTAAAAAGACTCCAAGAAACAATTTCACCCACTCGAATCCCAATATCTTCAAATCCAGAAATATAGAGCGCAAATGGAAATACCATAATTATAATACCCAAATTTTGTGGGTGCCGGATATGCTTGTAAATTCCCCATTGAATAATATTTTCTTCCCGTTTTTTCCCTATCACTAAGGTAACTAACCCAGTTAAGAATAATCCCAATCCTATACCAAAAATTATTATTTCAATAACAATCAAAAAAGGAATTATTTCTTCCGAGATAATATAATAATACCAAGTCCAACTTGCATAATTATAGCCAAAAAAAAAACTCCAAGAAAAATATAATAATCCCCCAATAATTTTAGCCATAGGTGCTAAAATACCAATGATAATTGGTAAGTAGGAATAAATAGAAGTAAATACTAAAACTACTTTCATTACTACGCTTTTTATCTTAGGCGGCATTAGAATAAGAAATAACATTCAGTCTTAAAAAATTTTACTCCAAAAAGGGTATTACAACTATAAGGAGAGTAATTATAGAAGATAAAATTCTTTGGGTATCTATTCCTTTTGTTAATTATAATAATTATTTCTTATTTCATAAATTCTTTATAATATCTAATAGAAATACTTGCATTTTTCTAAAAATAATAAGTATAAAATTTCTAAAAAAAGTAAAAAATATTATCTTCTAACGTATTCAACACATATTTTTTTAATTATTTTTTTCAAGTTAAAATCGATATATGTATCCTATTGGTTATAATTTATTAAGAAATATGATAAAATATAAAATCATCATAGACATGAAAAAAAGCAGTTCTAAGATTAAATTTTGACTTTTTTATATAATTTATCTATTGTAGAAAAAATCATGCCTAATACAAAATTAAATGGAAAATAGAATGGTTTTTATTTTAAAATAAAATTATCAATATATTAACCATTAAAAAAAAATATTAAAACTCAAAACGTGAAAAGAGAATGGCGAAAGATAAAATTATTGGCCTTATTATAATGGTTGTTGGTGTTCTATTAGCCATCGTTTACACTTTGGGTTCAGTAGTCGATCTATATTTGCAATCCAGTATTGGTGGAAATAATCCTGATGGTTTCATCATTCCTATTCCAGGTTTGATAGACCTTTTCGATTGGAGATTGTTCGTTGTTCTACCGCTCTGGTTGATAATAATGCTCGTATCTATCATTGCGATTTGGATTGGCTGGTCAATGTTAACCACTCCAGCTCCAGTTCCCTTAGAGGAACTGGAAGAAGAGCTTGAAGCCGAAGAAGCTGAAGCCGAAGAAGAGTAATAGAAAACTAAAGTATTATTAAAAAAAATTTCTTTTTTTCTTTTTTATCTTTCATTAGATTTATGAAATTTGGTATTCAGAAGCGATCTTTTAAGAAATTATTAAGTAAGATGAGTAAAATCGATAACTTCTGGATATATACTAATGGCTAATCCTTTAATTGTACCCTTAATTAAGATTTTGTTAAAGTTGATTATATAATTAATTATTTTCTATTCAATTTTAAAAATTCATTTTAAGCTTAATGGCAAGAAAGTATTGCAAATAATAAGTTTAAAATATAATGAATTTAGTAATAAATTTATGAAGATTGTAGTTGTAGATATTAAAGTATTGGGAACTTTATGGGCTCAAAACATCCAAAATCTTAAAACATATAAAAACTTAGGAAGTATTTATTGAAATGAATGATCTTAGAAGTAAATTGAAAATTTCTGAACAGGCATTAAAAGTTCTAAATGATTTTCTTCTGGATAAGGATAATCTTATTATTAACGACCTTTTTAGAATTATAGACAAGTATGGTGGGGTTGAAGAGATTAACAAAAAGGCGGAGGAGGCGGGAAAGTTAGAAAATTTAATTCAAAAGTTAGAAAAGAAAAATCCATCATATGTAAAAGATCTCGATTGGTTAATTGAGCAGCGTGATAAACAAGCTTTTATTAGTATTCCCGAGTATAGACGGAAGATTCTTGGTGATAAAGCTGAAAAGATGGACTTTGATAATACTTTTGCTGTTACTTTAGAGTTATCTGCATGTCAGTATTTTCCATTTTTAATTGATATTGCAAAACGAGCTATTGAACATAATTTATTAATGCCTCGCCGGATAATTCGTGTTAGAAAAATGAAAGAGCAGGAGGAAGATGGGGACCTTTTGGCTATGGCTGCTGCTATGCAAATTATTGGTGCGTCATATGTAGAGACACTTGATACTAAGGGTACAGCTCCAGGTCCTGATGGATTTCCCGTAAATGTTCATCTTGGTGGCCCTGAAACCATTACCGGTTATTTCGGAGGCGTTGGTCAACCAAATGACTTTGCCTTGAAATGGGTTGATGAGTATCTCTACTATTATACAAATTATGGTATCAAACAAGTTCTCAACGTAAATCCTGGTACAGTGCTTCTTGGTTATTTTCTTTACAAACTGGGAATTAATAATGAATTCAAAATTTCAGTCTATATGGGGAACGACAATCCTTATGCTTGTCTTTGGACCTTGATGACAGCAAAGTTATTCGCTCGAGAAGATGGTACAAGTCCGCTGATCGGTTTCAATCTTGCAAATTCTGTTAATAATCAAACAATTGAACTGGCGGCATATATTAGGAAACCTTTTGGGTTTGAAGATGTTGTTCGTTTAGAGCATCATATAGTTGAGACATGGAAAAGTATTGTGAGACAACCATATGATCGTCGCGATGAATTAATTGAACTTGCCAAAAAAGTAAAGAATGTGAGCGCCAAGCATGAGGGGGGTAATATCGAAGTTGAGCAGAAACGAGAGCATCCTTCGGACATTCTTGAATATTTCATGAGCAAAGAGGAGATTATGGAAGCAAATTTGTGGGAATCTATGCGAATTAACCATCTTGACCGTAATGATGCAGTAAATGCAACTGCCAGGGCTCTTACTGAGAATGGACTTACATTTCTTGCTGCAAAGAATCTTCATCAACTTAAAAAAATTAGAGGGAAAAATAGATGAGTAAAAATAAGGGAAAATTTGATTTCCGTCCTTCTGGGGTAATTCCTGCACTAGTAACACCATTCAATAAGGAAGATGAATCTATTAATGAAGAGAATTTACGTAATCTAGTAAGTTTTTTAATTGAACAAGGAGTAACGGGTCTCGTTCCCTGTGGTACAACCGGTGAATTCGTGAATATGACGTTTGAAGAGCGTCTGAAAGTAATCGAGATTGTAGTGGATGAGGCGAATGGGAGAGTCCCAGTAATTGCAGGAACTGGAGAATCGGGAACTAAACTCGTTATTGATGCTACTAGGGCTGCTACTGATATTGGTGCAGATGCAGCTATTATAGTAACACCTTATTATCTTAAACCTAAAGCAAAAGGTTTATATGATCACTATTTTACAATAACTGAAAAGACAGATATTCCTCTTGTGTTATATAATATTCCTCCTTGCACAGGGGTTAATTTGCCTTGGACTGTGGTAGAAGATCTTGCCGATATCGATAATATTGTAGCTATTAAGGATTCAAGTGGTGATTACAAATATTTTTCCGCATTATTGGAAAAAGTAAGTGATCGAATTTCAGTCCTCATTGGATGGGATGAAAATGTCTTGGCAGCGCTGGCTGGTGGAGCTGCAGGGATGATTCTTGCCTCAGCTAATGTGATTCCCAAGATATGGCTTGAACTTTATAATTATGTGAAGAACAACCGTCTTGAGGAAGCTCAAGTTCTTCAGAAAAAAATTCAAAAATTTACTCGGATGATAGTAAGTTCTGGTGCTTTAGGACCTAAAGAGTGTTTGAATATGATGAATATTCCTGTTGGTGTTACTCGACAGCCTGTAATAATGGGTGATACACTTTCCTATGAACTCTGGGATGAATTTAGAATAGAATTGGAGAAGTTAGGTTTGCTCAAAAAGAAGGAAATTAAAATTGAAGTTGCCGAAAAAGAACTTACGAGTCGTTTTTATTCTGTTGATATTACTCCTCAAATAATTTCAGACTTTAGTTTAAGGGTTGGTGAATCACTCGTAGGAAATAGAGCCGAACTTGCTCATGTAGACCTTCTTATTGGTGATAAGAAAGGTCCTGTTGGTGAAGCATATGCTCGTTCCCTAACACATCCTGCGAAAGGACGGGAAGGTCTTCAAGTGATTCTTGAACCTAACATGCAAGTCAAACCGGCAACAGTAATGATTCCTACAGTTAAGGTCCAGTCGCTACGTCAAGCAAGTCTCGTTTATGGACCTGCACAAGCAGCCGTAGGGAAAGCGGTAATGAAATGTGTGGAAGATGGTATTCTTCCTAAAGATGCTTCAGAAGATTTAGTGATTATTGCAAATGTTTTTGTGCATCCTAGTGCAAGTAGTCGCAAAAGAATTTTTATTAACAACTATAAAGCAACCCGAAACGCTATTCGGAAGGCGATGGAAGGTTTACCAACTGTAGATGATGGTATAAAGAATGCAGAGAGTGCTCGCCACCCATTCAGAAATGATCCTTAAAAAAATAATTGGTATTATTATAATTAAAAATGAAAAAGAAGAGCATTTGGATATCTTAGTCGTGTAATATTGGATTTCGGGCTGCTAGGACGGCATCAAGACGTTTTACTGGAGTGTTGAGAGGGGCATTTTTGAGAAGCTCTGGATTGGTTTTTGTTTCATTGTAGATTTTATTCATCACATCAATAAAATTATCTAATGAAGTTTTCGACTCAGTCTCGGTTGGTTCAATCATCATAGCACCTTTTACTATTAACGGAAAATAAATTGTTGGGGCGTATAATCCATAATCAAGAATACGTTTTGCAATATCTTCAGTAGTTATATCATTTTCTATTCCTCGATCTGAAAGCACAAATTCATGCTGACAGATTCGATCATATGGAAGGTGGTATTTTTCTTTTAATAGAACTCGTAAATAATTTGCATTCAGAACAGCTATTTGACCCACGCGTTTTAAACCTTCGGCACCTAAGGCGAGAATATATGCATAAGCACGTACAATAACTCCAAAATTACCCCAAAAGCACTTAATACGACCAATAGAATTATTGGTTTTTTCTCGACATACAAATCCCTGTTCTGCGGCGATAATGGAGGGGTCAGGGAGATATGAAACGAGTCCTTTAGTAACTCCCACAGGTCCAGAACCAGGTCCACCCCCACCATGTGGAGTTGAAAAAGTTTTATGTAAATTCAGATGGACGATATCAAATCCCATATCCTTCGGGCGACAGATGCCTAACATGGGATTCAAATTAGCGCCATCATAGTAGCATAAACCTCCATATTTGTGTATGATATTCGTGATATCCTTAATTTGACGGTCAAATATACCCAAAGTATTGGGATTAGTCAACATTATACCCGCCACATCACCCTGTTGCATTGCAAATTCAACATGATCAATTGGAACTTCTCCCATATCATTTGAGCGTACTTCGATTATTGAAAAACCTGCCATTTTTGCAGATGATGGGTTAGTTCCGTGGGCGGAATCTGGCACCAAAATTTTATTTTTTTTAAGATTTTTACTCTCGAAATATTTTTTCATTATTAAAATCCCGGTTAATTCTCCATGAGCTCCCGCTGCAGGCTGAAATGTAAATCCATACATACCGGTAATTTCTCTGAGCATCTCTGAGAGTTGGTATATTAGTTCAAGAGCTCCTTGATTTTCTTCTTGAAGAGGATGAATTTGGGAAAAACCGGGGAGTCGAGTGACCACCTCATTAATCTTTGGATTATACTTCATTGTGCATGAGCCAAGTGGATAAATTCCTGAATCTATCCCATAATTTTTTTTACTCAACTCAGTGTAATGTCGGACAATTTCTACCTCTGGAATATCGGGTAAGGGTAACTCTTCTCGTTGAAAAGACGAAGGTATTATTTGGAGTATATCAACTCTATCTACATCCATTGCGGGGATGAAATTTATTTGGGAACGATTAATTCCTTTATCAAAAATTAAAGTAAGGGTTGACTTCACTTTTTAATTCCCTCCCATTTTTTTCTTGGAAGTCTTTTGAGCTGCATTAATAAATTTTTCTATATCCTCTCGAGAATTACTCTCAGTCACACACACTAGAGCAATATTTTTCATATCAGGAAAATATTTCGATATATTTAGAGGTGGAAGCAGGTTTTCCTGTTTACATTGCTCAATTAATTCACTAATATCTGGGCATTTGACTAAAAATTCATTATAAGTTGGTTTCTCATTCTTTATTTGGAAACCTGGGATGGTTGCTAATTTTTGCTTAACATAATAAGATTTTTGAAAATTTTGAAGTGCAATCTCCCGAAGTCCTGATTTTCCCAATGAAACTAAATAAATTAACGAGGCTAACGCGCATAATGCTTGGTTTGTACAAATATTAGAAGTTGCTTTCTCACGACGTATGTGTTGTTCTCGGGTTTGTAAAGTTAATATGAATCCCTCCCGTTCTCCATTGATTTCATTTGTTTTACCGATCAACCGACCTGGCATTTTACGCAAAAATTTTTGCTTAGATGCAAAAATTCCTAATCCTGGACCACCAAATGATCGTGAAATACCAAAAGACTGTCCTTCAGCAACAAAAATATCAATATCGGATTTTCCTGGAGGTTTTAATACACCTAGGCAAGTAGGATCGGTCATTACTTGAATAACTAAACATTTAGGAGCTTTATCTCTAATTTTTTGAACTAATTCTGAAACATTTTCGATGTCTCCAAAAAAATTAGGACTCTGAAATAAAACAGCTGCAACACTATCATTTATTTTTGAGATGATTGTATCCTCAATGACAACTTCAAAATGGATGTCTTGCCCCCAGCAATAGGTCTTAACAACTTCTACATATTCCGGATGAATTCCTTCAAGTAAAATAATTTTTTTTTTCTGTGTGACTACAGTTGCCATAATTGCAGCTTCAGCTAGAGCAGTGGACCCATCATACACACTCGCATTAGCAACATCCATCTGGGTAAGCCGTGTAATTGCTGTTTGATACTCATAAATGGCTTGTAAATACCCTTGACTGGCTTCTGCTTGGTAGGGGGTATAAGCAGTATAAAATCCCGAAAGGTTGATTACGAAGTCCACCAATGAAGGAATATAATGGTAATAGCAACCGGCTCCTAGAAAAGAACTTGAATAAATTTTATTTTTACGTGAAAGTTCTTCTAATCGCCGTAAAAGATCTGGTTCAGACAAACCATGAGGTAGGTTTAATTTTTTTAATAATAAATTGGCTGGAATATCTTGAAATAGCTCCTCTAAGGAATTAACACCGATGGAAGTTAACATCTCGGCAATTGTTTCTTTATCATGAAGTATAAAATCCATTCTATCTATCTCATTTAGATGTTAATAGTTGGATTAATCTGATTAATTAAAAAAAAACTATTAATCTTCCTCTTTTTCGATCAATTCTTGATATCTTTCAACCGAGAGAAGATTTTTTATTTCATCTGGGTTTGATATTTTAATTTTCATTATCCAGCCCTCCCCGTAAGGCGAAGAATTCACAAATGCTGGATTATCAGCGATGTTTTCATTTATCTCAATAACTTCTCCCGTTAATGGGAAAAATAATTCACTTACCGCTTTAACGGACTCAATTTCACCAGCAACACTGCCTTTTTCTAATACTACTCCTATTGCAGGAAGTTCAACATATACAATATCTCCAAGTTTATGTTGTGCGTAGTCAGAAATTCCAACAGTTGCTATATCTCCATCCATTCTAACCCACTCGTGGGTTTGTGTATATTTTAAATCTGCAGGAAATTTAAAATCCATCTTTATTCACATTAATCTTCATTTTTATTCAAATTTAATTATATATTACGATAAAATGGTGTGGGAACTACTTTTGCTTTAAGAAGTTTATTCCGAATTTCAACGTCAAATTCCGTCCCGATGGAGCTATATTGTATTTCAACGAGAGCTAAGCCAATTGTCTTTTTAAGCGTTGGTGAGAATCCCCCAGAAGTTACATATCCAATTTCTACCCCATTCTTAAATAATTTATAGTTTTCTCTAATGATTCCCCTATCCAAGAGATTTAATCCAACAAGAATTCGTGATGTCCCCTCTTTTTTTTGGCGAATAAGAACTTCCTTACCTATAAAATCAATTCCTTCTTTTGGTTTTACAAGCCAGTTAAGCCCCGCTTCAATCGGGGTTATTGAATTAGTAAGTTCATGACCATACAAGCAGTAACAAGCTTCTAAACGCAAAGAATCACGCGCCCCTAAACCTGCAGCACCAGCTCCTGTTTTCATAAGAGCATTCCAAATTGTTTCAGCGTATTTATTTTCAAAAGAAATTTCAAAACCTCTTTCACCAGTGTAACCAGTTCGGGCTATGAATGCAGGAATATCACATAAATTACAAAAAACAAAATAAAACCGATTCAAAGTAGATAAATCTGTATCAACGAGTGGCGCAATTAAGTCATCAGATTTCGGCCCTTGAAATGCTAATCGACATCTTTCTTTCGAGACATCCTTAACTTTTACTCGAAAGTTTCCTATATGCTTATTAATCCATTGAAAATCTTTCTCTACATTACTTGCGTTGACAATCATCCGAAATCGTTCCGGACTCTCCTCATAGTAAACTAAATCGTCTACTACAGTCCCATTTTCATAACACATGCAAGAATATTGTCCTTTTGACTTTTCTAATAATTTTAAATCATTCACCATCAAATATTGAAGGAATGGTATCACATCTGGACCTTCAAAAATAAATTCTCCCATATGAGAAACATCAAAAACACCTGCGAGCGTTCGAACGGTTTCATGTTCTTTTAAAATGCTTTCATATTGGACGGGCATCAACCATCCAGCAAAATTCACCATTCGCGCCCCTAATTTTACATGAGTTTCATATAAGGGGGTTTTTATTTCATTTAGGTCTTCTTTAGTAATAAATTCCACACCTATTAACGCGTAATATTAATACTGGGTAATAGAATAGTTAGACTTATTTAAATTTTTAGGCAAAATACGAGAGTTATTTTCTTGCACTCTAAATCACTTAATTATACTCTTGGAACATTAATCTTGAAGTTTTATTATAATTAGTTTTCCATCTCTAGTTACACAATAAAGACATTTATTCCAAAACGTAAGTCTATTAATTGAAGAGCTAAGAGTGATCTCTTCTACAATAGTGCCATTATTTTCATCAAGTATAATAAGTTTTCCTTTAGTCGTTCCCAGAAAAATATATTGTAAATTGGTTTGAATTATTTTGAGATCCTCAATATTAAATCCTGCTTGCTCCCAATCTATCTCAAGGTTATCATTAAGGCAAAGGAGTTTTGATTTGAATTTTAATTTATTTTTAATAAAATTATCCTCAAGGAAATCGAAAGAATATGAATAAACTAATGCTTTAGATCGTTTATCTTTATTTAAATAGGATATGCTTCCCCAGACATTTTCTTCCATCGGAAGTGATCTAATTATATCTCCATTAACTCCATTAAAAAAATATATTTTTTTATCATCCCCACCACACAAAACAATTTTTTTATTCGAAAAACAGCATAAACATCTAATATTTCGAGGAAATTTCTTGAACAATTTTAAGGAGCCATCTTTTCCATTAAAGATTCTTATTGTTCCATCATTTCCACCTCCAATAAGTTCGATTTGTTCATCTCCATCACAATCATAAGCTTTAACAGTTCCAATCCCGCTTTCAAATAATTGTCCCCAGATTAAGTTGCCATTCTGCAGATTTAAAACTCTTAATGACTTATCAAGTCCATAAGCAATTAATTCAAATTGCACGTCATTATTTATATCAGCAATGAAAAAACCAGATACCGAACTTTGGAACTGTTGAGACCATAAAAGCTCAACTTCAGAATTATTCAAATAAAAAACATTTAATAATCCATCCATACCACCTGATATTATTTCAACCTTCCCATTTTTGGTTATATCGTAAAGCTCAATTTCCCAGATTGGCTTATCCTCGGAGATGAATAATTCATGAAGAATTTCCCCCTCATTTGAAAGAATTAAAACTCTCCCATCTTCTGAACAAACTACTATTTCAAAATTTCCATCTCCGTTAAAATCCCCTAGCTTAACATCAAATAATTGACTTTTAAGATCTTTTTCCAAGATTTTTTCTGTTTTCAATTATAAATTCCTACCAAAATTTTGTTTTCTGATATGTAAGATATTAATTAATTTTATTATAATTTTAAATTAAATGGTAAATTTATTAATTTAAATTATTTTCATAAAATTTATTGTTAAAATGGAAATGGTGTATTAAAAAATGTCTTTCTCAATAGATATTGATATGGATAAATGCACAGGCTGTGGTACCTGCTATGAGGTCTGTCCTAGTGGTTGTTTTGACGAGCCCGAGGGTGGAAAAGTAAAGGTTCTTGAAGATATGAGAGACGAGTGCGTAGGCTGTAGGGCTTGTGAAACGCAATGCCCAGAAGAGGCAATTGTTATAACAGAAGATTAAGTTATATTACTGAATGTAATTTCAATTTTAATATTTTTTTTATTGATATTTTTATTTTCTTTTTTATTTTTACCATAATAGGATTCGACCACATATCTTACAAACTCCTTCGTTAATTTGGAGATTCAAACATTGTTCATGATATGGTACGCCACACTCTTTGCAAATATAAATCTTTCCCGTATAATTCTCAAAGTTTGAATCACAAAAAACACAATTTTTACTTGGGGGAAAATTATTTGGGACTTCTACAATTTTTGAGGTTCCCGTTAAATCCAATCCGGTTGCATTAGAAGTTTCAGTAGCAGAGGGTGGTATTAGGTTTGTAGGAGTATTTGTATAAGTAGTTCCACTTTGCATTTGAGAGGGTGTTTGATATGTTTGAGCAAAATCTTGATATTGAGCTCCAGTAGAAATACCTTTTTTTAATCCAACTTTGTGAGATACTTTTTCATCAAGGATGTTAGTTAAAATCATTGCAGAGGCGAATTTTCCTTTTGCCTTACCTTTTTGTAAATGTGTATGGGAGATCAAATGAATTACACGCCCTCCTGATTTCCCATAATCAAAATAGACTAAAACGGGCGCTTCACCCCATTTCTTTTGTAATATTAAAGAGGAGATCAATATTTTAACTGCAGTATAATTTAAAATGGTTATCGGGAAACTTTTATTTTCTAACCACCAGCGGAAGGATTCCTCAGATTTTTTTTTACCACCCCACTTAGCTGTCTGGAGTTCAATTTCCAGACCCTCTAAAAATGGATGGTCTGGTTCTAGAATTTGACAAGGTACAACTGTATCGCCAGTTTTTGCGCCGTTCCATTTAATAAATCCAGGAAATATAATTTCTACAATACTTCGAATTGCCCAATCTGTTGTTATTAACCAACCACCATTTTCAGCAACATATTTATAAATTCTTGTATGAGCAGCATTAGGGATCTCGTTGCCCGGACAACCTATCAAAACTACGTCATAATGATTCAGGTCAATTTTCATCACATCTTTTGGTTTAATAACTTTCTTTTCAGATGCATACATATGTGGAATTATTTTTTCAGGTTTTTCATATCTACCGCTAACAGCAAGAATTTTTCCATGTTTTTCGACAGCTTCTACTACACCTTTCTTATTTAAAGTTTCCATTTTGCGTTTTTTTACCTCAGAATAGAGATCTTTCCAGCTACTCATACAATCACTTTAAATTTTTAAAATAAGAGAATATTTTGAAATTGAATTTGATGATAATAATAAAGAAAAAATTAAATTAAATAAATTTATTGACAAATAATGGTTTTTCTTCAATTTAATAAAGAATTTACACTATATGGATATTAAAAACAAAATTTACCCTCATCCATAAATGCTATTTCTTCAATTAGAATTGTGGGTTTATTTATAATAAAATCGAGATGAATATCGGACAGGACATTTCCTCCAAAAAATTTATTTGTTCCAATGGCGATATGACAAGTTCCTTTTATTTTTTCTCCTTCAAGTACTGACTCGTAGTGTGTTGCTTTTGGGTTCGTACCAATTCCTAATTCCGCAACATTTCTTCTTGTCTTAATCAAATTAGGATCTTTTTCTGATTTCTTTTTAGCATTTAAATCGACTAAATTTAAGAATTCATCATTAGCCCCCGTTAAAGAAATTAAAAGTCCATCTTTAAATTCGAATATCATATCCTCTCCTTCTTTCGCTCTAACTGACCATCCTTTTTCAATCAACATGGTTCCATTTGCTGTTCCTTCCATGGGTGCTGTAAATATTTCTCCCGCGGGAAGGTTTCCAAATGACCCTCGTTCAGTATAGAGTCCGTTATCATCCTTTAATTCTCTTCCGCCCTCCATAATCTTGAAAGTTAACTCCGTTCCTCGTTTGGATGTGATATGCACATTCTTAATTTTATTTGGGTTTATTTCAGAAATAAAGGATATGCCTTTTTTTATTTCTTTATCGATTTTATTATAATCTGCGGTCATCGAGCCATTTATATCAAACATAAAGGGCTCAAATTCCGGTAATGTTGCTCCACGTGCGCCAGCATTTGTCGCTTGCATCCTTGTATTTGTATGAGACAATGAATAACTTGTAGGTATAAAAAAGATATCACATGTTTTCAACTCTTCAGTGACAAAATCTGGAGCGTCAAGTCCTGATTGTAAAACTGAGGGAAATTCACATAATTTCACAAATTTTTCACCATATAATTCTTTAGTAAGATTGAATAACTTTTTTGTATATAGATTTCTATCTTGTATTTGTTTAAATTTCGCTTGTGTAATAGTTTTAAGCATATAATCTTCGGTAAAATCTGATACAAACATTATAGATTCATCCGATTTTCGTCTAAAATTGATCTTAAACACTTGGTCTAAACTATTTTTCAAGTGGGTTGAATTATTTGATGCCATTTTTTTCCACAAATAAAAATATTTTTTAAATTGGAAATATATTTAATTTTAGGATTTTATATTTATAAATCTATTAAGTTTGGATTAAAAGAAAATATGTCAAAATCAATTCAATCTGGCTCTGAGACAATTAAGGAAAAAATTGCTAAGAAAGTTCCATGGATATGTGGAAATAAAATACGCAAACCTAAAGTTCGTTTTCCTAAAATAAAGATAGTCAAAAGATTTTCTCTTCCTACACCCTCAAAGAATTTAGGTTTAATGGGAATTTACGTATTTCTTTTTATTTTACAGCTTGGAGTTATTTATATCATTTACAGAGAGCCAATACCGTTAGGAGCCGATCCAAGTACTGGAGACCCTATGTTTATTTATCCTGATATGCACGATGCTTTTATTATTGAATCGATTGTGGGTTCTATTTTAATATTCATAAGTTCCTCAGGATTTATAGCAATATATCAAGCAACTAAATACACTTACGATAGATCTTTTGCGTGGAGGTTGCTTTTAATTGGAGTTGTTTTAGCATTAATAGGGTTTATAAGTCTGCAATATATTATTGCTGTTAAGCAAGGAGATATATTGCAAGGAACTAGAACTAGTTAAAGAAAGTGCGAAGATTTAATTACTAAGGTTAAAACTCAGATTCTAATTCAATTATATTAAATGAAAATAAAAAGTAAAAAAAAAATAGTTTTTTCGATTGTATTAATTTGATTTATTATTTAACGGATGCAACATAATCTGCGGCTGATATTAAATTTCCTTTCTCTGCATCAAGATTTGACGCTTCAACCTTAAATAACCAAGCTGCTCCATACGGATCTTCATTTACCTTTTCAGGTTCATCCATTAAGTCAGGATTTACTTCAACTACCTTACCTGATACTGGAGAAAATATATCTCCAACACCCTTCTGACTTTCAACTGTACAATCCACAGGATCACCGGATCCATCAACATCTTGAGAAACATCTGCTCCGTCTATACCTTCTACGTCAACAAAAGTAATTTCTCCTAATTGGTCAGCAGCAAAGGAAGTTATTCCAACAGTTACAATATTTCCTTCAATTTTCAACCATTGATGGGCTTTAGAGTATAATAAATTATCTGGAAAATCTAATTCTTTATCATTAATTGTAGCTTTTACCATTTTCTTTCATCTCATTTTGTATTTATTTTTTGTTTTTTTTTATTAGGATGGTTAAAAATAATTTCAGTATTCATTTATAATTTTTTTTTTTATATGAAGATTTCATCTAAGGTAATTTTTTCTAATCTTATTATTCTCAGAGTTAATTTTTTTATTTTATTAAAAAGTAATTCATATATGATTGTTAGTGGCATAAAATAACCGATTAAGGCGATTGGAAAGAAAAAGATTACTATTTGTAGAAGAGGCTCTGTTTCAGTAAATATTTTCGCGAAAGTAAGGTAATAAAAAATTGGAGTGGTTATTCCAGCGTATCCTCTTAAGAGATATTTATAAAATTGACCAACTGAATTTACTTCGGGAGAGAGTCTGAAGTCTTTCCTTAACCTTTTTATTTCAATGATTCCACAATCGTGAAAAAGCCAAATTGGAATAATTAAAATGGAGCAAAGTGGTGTAGTCAATAATGCAGCAAACAGAATTGTTGTTGTAGGATCATATCCGATAATTCTTACATTTATTAACCAATAAAAATTCATAATAACTAAACCAATAGAGAGGGATAAAAAACTAGGTAATAATGTTCGAGTAAAAGTAGGAAAGCCTTTAATTTTTTCACCTTCAAGTATGGTTATTTTAAAATCGTAGTTTCTTTTCAATATTTTAGAGATTAAGAAATATACTCTAATAAATAAGATCCCAAAAGGAATAGCGATTAAATTGAAGATAAATGGCATAAAGATAAGTAGTATAGCATCGGATAATCCCGCACCATAATAAAATTTAGTAAGATCTAAAGTTGGTGGGATGTTTCGAGTAATATAAATAGCAAAAAATAAGGAACTAATGTAAAAAATAGGGGTAATATATATTGTTTTTTTTCCATTATTTTCAACTCAAAATTAAAATATTATTTTTGTAATAATTCCAAGATAGTTTTATAATTTTTTGTTAATTAAATAAATTTTTATAATTCTTATTATGGAAGTATATTTATGAGAGAGAAATTTAACTCAGATATTATTAAAAGCATCAATTTTTTTTCTGAATTTAAAGAATGGTATTATAAAATAATTACAGATTTTAACTTTGATGAACAGAATGATAAGCTTGGCAGAGATTTATTATTAAATATTTTACTTGATAGTGAAAATTATGAAAATTTTCATCAAAATTTGGAGAATATAAAAAAATTAATCCAAAAAAATAAATTTATAACCATATTTGGATGCGGTCCTTCTTTAGAAAAAACTTTTGATAAAATCTCTCAAAGTGGTAAAAGTAAGTTTCCAATAAATCAATTAATTATTGCTATAGATGGTGCTGCCGTATTTCTTGATGAAAAAGGAATAAAACCAAACCTTATTTTTACTGATCTTGATGGCTTTTTACCAGAAAAATTTTCTTATTTTAGAAAACTTTCAAATTATATAGTTATACACGCCCATGGAGATAATGTAGATATTTTAAAAAAAATATCAAATGAGGTAAAAATTGCGAATAATATTATTGGAACAACGCAAGTTGAGCCAAAATCTATCATTTTGAATCCAGGTGGATTTACAGACGGAGATAGAGTTCTCTATTTTCTTAAAAATTTCATTCTGCCTAATCAAAAAATTTTTTTTATTGGTATGGATTTTGGAGAAGTTGTGGGTCGTTATTCTAAACCAGAGTACTCAGAAAATCAAAAAGCAAAACCAAATAAATTAAAAAAACTTCAATATGCTGAAAAATTATTAGAGTGGATCATTAAAAAAATAAAAAATGAGTTTTATTTCATTAATTCAAAAATTTCATCAAATTATGTTCAGATTATTTCAATTAAGCAATATTTAAACTTCTTTAATATTTTATAATTTTAATTTTTTGATATGAGGCGATAATCTCTAATACCTTTCTCAGTGATCATAAAAATCGTCTTTCTTTCGGGTAAAAATTCTGAATTAATAATGTGTGCTGATCTTTTGTTTTCTGCAATATAACTAAATAAAATAAATTCTGAAAAATAATGATTAAGCAATCGAGCTGCGAAGGGCTTAACTGGGAAGAACGACTCTTTCGAGAAGTTTGGTGAAACTTGACCAATTAAAATTGATATTAAATTATATTTTTTTGTTAATTCGTTTATTTTTTTAAGGATTTTTAAAAATTTTTTTGTTTGAGTTATTTGATTCATACTATCAATATTTTGATCAGCTCGAAAATGATTTGTTAGGGAATCGATAATAACCAACTTATAATCATAAGTTATTATTAAATCTTCTATCTTCTCGAAAGTAACATTTAATGCAGTACTTCCAAGAATATTAAGGACATTTATACTCTTTAAAACTCTTTCTGGTTCTAGATTTAAACTTGTTGATAATTGGTTGATTCTTTCTGGTTTGAAATTGTTTTCGGTATCTAAGAATAATGTTAAATATTGATTTTTCTTGATTAGTTGTTCATTAAATTTTTGAGCAATATTTGTAGCCAATTGGAGGCATAATTGAGTTTTTCCAGTAGTAAATTCACCAAAAATAAAATAAACAACACCTGGAAAAAAACCACCATTTAATATAGTATCTATATTTGTGCTTCCGGAACTTAATGGGTTTGATTTTTTTGAAATTTTTTCTATATCATCTTTTAACCATAATATGTATTTTCCGGTTGATATTTCTTTTTTTAATTGTATTGTTGATTCGGGTGTTAAATCTAAAATTTTTTGGATTTCTGCATCATTAAGATGATATAAAGTGCTAATATTACTTAGACTGGTGTTTTTCACTTTTTTTTTAAGGGTTTTATTTATCATTAATCCAAAATAGTAAAGTTAAAATTTAATTTTTAATAATTTATAAAAAAATCAGTTTATTAATTTATTCCATTTTTATTTTCTATTAAAAATCTGGCTTATAATTTTTTGAGTAAGAAGAACCTAATCGAGATGAGGAAACATAAGTAAAAAGCGCAAAGAATTGTGTCCATATTGTAATCAAGAATTTATATACCTCTCCAGGCACAAGTGTAAAGTTAAGCAACGACTAGAGAGTGAAGATGAGGAAACGGAACAAGATCGAAGACAAACAAGATTAGAATTTTTAAGAAAAGAAATAGGTAGAAAATTAAAAAAAGATGAATCTGCAATTCTCGAAATAATTAGACAAGAAGGCGAGTTGTTCATAGAAGAATTAAAAGAGAAGGGAAATATTTCCAGCGACAGGATTGAAAGTATTTTAGAAACTTTAGAATTAAAATCAAAGATAATGGTTCAGAGAGAGTTAAACGCTGCGAATTGGACGAAACGTATTTCATATATCGAGGATTTAAGAAAAGAAACTGTTAAAAAGTCAGAAAAACTTGATAAACGAAAGGAGGATTTTGTTTGGGACATGGTTTGGCGTGTACCTTGTTTTATTTGTCCTTTCATAGACAGATGTGACAATGCTCAAGTAAAATTTAATCCTATGTTTTGTACCTGGTTTACTGATTGGATCTGGCATTGTTTTGAAAAAAAAAGTTTTCTAAATCCCTTTGAAGGAATGGGAGACAATTTTTTTGATGATGATATTTAAAGTATTGAATTAAATATTAATGTATTATTGACTGACAAACTAAAAATACTTCATTACTTCTAGAACGCGTTGCCTCTGGTATAAATATTCTAACTTTATGAAATTTTTCTTTTACTGATTTTAAGAATTTAGGTAGTTCTGATCCTTCAAAACATTTAAAAATGAGAAACCTATCTTTTTTAAGCAAACCAATCGCAATCTCCAGTATTCGATCACAAATTTTGATCTGGCTTACTTGGTCAAGAGTTTTATTACCAGTTTTTTTTATTGAACAATCGGATATTATGAGATCAATTTTTATATTGTCAAAAAACTCATTTAGCTTCTCTTCTAATATTTCATCATGAATATCCATTTTCAAAAAATCAATATCTTCAATTGATGTAATTTTTTTTAAATCTACTCCAATTATTTTGGGTTTAATTTTTTTTTTAGAATTTTTTAAATTGATTTCAATAAATTCTTTTGATACTTGCAACCATGAGCCAGGAGCGCAACCTAAATCTAATAAAGAAAACACATTTTTAAAAATCTTAAATTTTTTATTTATTTGTATTAATTTAAACGCAGATCTAGCTCTATAACCTTCTTTTTTCGCAAATCTATAATAATGCTCTTTTTTGTATTCCTTTATCCAATTTTTTCCCATATAAAATCAACTAAATTTTTAGAGCGATAAGAGAAGTTTTTTAAGAGCTTTTATATTCATACTAGTCTTTATTGATAAAAAATCAAAATGCGTTCTTGAAGCCTTATAATTTTTTTTTTTTTTAATTTCATTAATAATTTTTTCAATTTTAGGAATGTTTGAAAGTCTTAATTCCTTAGAAAGTCTATGTAAATTATAGTAAGTAATAGGCATATCATTTTCCTCAACAATTAAATTCAAAATTTTCTTAATTCTATTCTTGTTATTATAATTACAATCTTCATTTAAGTTAATAAGTTCTTCAATAAAATTAGTTCTATGCATATTTCCGAGCCAGAGTGGGCCTGCAGAAACAATTTTTTGGCTTTTATTACACAACGGACATTTTCCAAGGATCTTTAAAATATCATCTGTAAAACTCATGCGATGACCACAATGACTGCAATGGATAATATAACCGAATTTATTTATATTTTCAAAAATTCTTTCCTTATTTTTGTATGTAAGTGCAAAAAATCTAATAAAATGATTGGAATAAAAAGTTAAGAGGGGTGAAATTCCCAAATTATTAATGTTGGCGATTCTTGAGATAAAATAGATTAAAATCCTTGCGCCAATTTCCTTACAATATTCTGTATGGAGTGGCATTGACATATATTTTCTTAGACAAGCTTTCTTTCTAATTCCAAATAAAACAGGAGTATCTGTAGCTGTTATGCAGATTAAACTATTTTTTTTCTTAATTGCTTTAAAAGCAGAATCAATGTATAAGTTTGGCGTTCCAAATGGATCTATTGAAATTATATCAGGTTTTTCATCTTGTTTCATTAAAGCGAGTTCTGAAAATAATAAATTTGCACTCTTTTTTGAAATTTTAATTAGTGATTCTATGTCTTTTAAATTGTTTATTTGAATATTTTTCTTAATTAAGTCTATAGCCATAGGATTGATGTCATTAATATATATTTTTTTTATATTTTTACATTCTTTTAACATTCTAATTGAGCCAATTCCAGAAGCCGCCATAGAATCTACAATAACAAGTTTATTTTGATTAAATAATTTATTATAAGCTATTATAGCTAAATTAGTAATGTCTCGATTGATTTCCATTTTTTTATTATAAAAAACAACCATAGATTTCGAAGGAATATTATTCTTATCAACCGAATGTAAGAAAAAATTAGCCAACCCTTCTTTTTCTACAATAAATTTGTCATTTTTAAATTTTTGATTGTTTTCATTCATCTTTAAAGAATAATCTCTAAAAAATTTTATTTAATCTCATTAAATCCAGAATCATCAAGTTTTACATTAATTTCATATATTATTGATTGTGGTCGATTTTTTAATAATAGAATTCTTTCTGACATATTCTCGGTTCTTAGAATTTGAATGGTATTAGGTACCCAATATTCTGTTACCTTTCCACCCTTTTCTTTTATTAAATAATTTTCATTTTCTTTAATTGTTGCTTCATAGTCAGTAATTATTACATTTATTCCAAATTTTTGATTTAAATGAGTTAAAGTTGCTAATATCTGATTTAATTTATGATTTAATTCGACGTTTTTCTTCTTCTTTGTCTTATCTGTTTTTAACGAATAAAGATCAAATAGGGAATCAATTAAAATTAATTGAATTTGGGAAATATTTTTATTTTCAACTCTCTTTAGATCTAATAATATAAATTCCAAATTAAGAACGTATTCTAATAAATCATCAAAATCCTCTATTTTAATGGAAATTATATTATTTGATTTTTCCTTATTCATTTTACTCTTTAGATTTTCAAATTTCAGTGAAGGAAATTCATCCTTTGTGTAGATAAAAATTACTTTTTCATTTTGTTGTGAAAAATTTAAAGCAATCTGAAGTGCTAATATTGTTTTCCCTACCCCAATATCGCCCCAAATTGAGAGAATTCCTTCAGAAAAATCAATATTTTTAAATAATTGAGTTAAAAAAGAATTTTCATTCGGTATTAGCATGTTTTTTTCAAACAATAATTAGGAAAATTGATATATAAATTTATTATTTATAAAATTAGATTGAGAATAAAATTATATATTTACACTAAAAATCCTCGTTTTTTTTATAAAATTAATAATAGTTTAAATAAACTTAGAATCCCCTTTTATGTTTTAAATTATGGTGTAAAATTAAGAAATATTAATGGAATTATTCTTACAACCGAAAAAGAATATAATAATGCAATATCTCCTGAGAATCAAACAGATCGATTTTTAGTTTATTCAAATACCCAAGATTTTGAAGAATATTTAATGCACGTTCTTGCAACTCATAAATTTGGTTTTAAAAAGCAATATTTAAAATTAATATTTTCAATTGATCCAGGCAAAAATAAAAGTGGGATGGCAATTTTTTTAGATGAGTATTTTTTGATTTCTAAAATCTTATATAACCAAAAAGATTTTGTAGATAATATTGGAAAATTCATCTCTTATTTTAATTCTGATAAGTTAAAGCCAATTATGATAAAGATTTTCTTTGGAATAGGAGTTCCGAGTTTAGTTGAGTCTTTATTGGAAGTTTTATCTCGCAAATTTAAAGAATTTATTCCAATCTTTTATCTTGTTGATGAAAGAAATACTTCTAAAATGAAATATAATAAACACATATTTAAAATTTCAAAACATGAAATTTCGGCAATTTGGATAGCTATTCGCGGAATTAAGGCAATAAAATCTATGAAAATTTTAGAAAGCAATGAAGAAAATACTACAAGTGAGCTACCAAAAAATTTGAATAGCGAGATCAAATTTGATGAAAATTTTGCTAAAAATATTTATTTTGGAAATTTGTCAATTTCCGATGCTTTAAATTTTTAAATAAAAGAAATAAATTTTTTATTTATTATTTAATTCATTATTTTAAATTTTTTTAAAAATCAGAATAAGGGCTGAAATGATATTATGCGCCGTATAAAATCTATTGATGCTTTCAGAGGTTTGTGCATGTTATATATGATTTTTATGCACTTTTTTGAATGGTGGATAATACCTGCAGATATTTGGGTGCACACAGCTGGCAGAATGATGATAGAGTTTATAGGAGCATCTGCTTTTCTCTTTATTTCTGGAATAAGTACTACATTATCGATAAGGTTAAGAAAGGAAAAAGTAAATTCTGATCCAAACTATTCAAATTCAGTATTAATAAAAGAGTATTATTATCGTGATTTATTATTTTTATCTATAGGTTTAATCTATAATGCGTTTACAGTTGTTGGAATTTGGGGATTGAGGGGACTATGGAGTTGGTATATCCTATTAACAATTCCTGTTTGTCTTGCCATTGGTTACCCTCTAATAAAGTTACCTAAAATCGTCCGTATAGTTTTAACATTTTTTATAATTTTTATTACTTATCCACTGTTTGCTGTACTAGAAAGTTTAAGGTATACTGATGGAGTTTCGGAGATATTATATCATTTATTGTTTAATCCATATTGGGAAGACCCAATTTTACCAATGTTTGCTTATTTCTGTTTTGGTACAGTAATAGGTGAGATTTTCTATGAAATTTATTCAATTAAAGATGAAAATTTAAAAAATACACTTGTAAAAAAGAGAATTATAAGAAATTTTTTAATTTATGGGATAATCATAATCTTGATTTCAATAGTAGGTGCAATATTTGTATTTAACGACCCGATTTCAGTATTAATTAGAGGTTCATTTTCATGGATAATATATGCACTTGGTTGGAATTTGATTATAATGGGGATTTTGACATATTTACATGAATTTAAATTTTCATCTGAATGGAAACATCGTTTTTTGTATTATTTCTCATTTTATTCATTAACAATTTATTTAATACATAATATCGTTGCTTTATTTTTTTGGCATTTTTTTAATAAGTATAGTGTCTGGATACCACTCATTCTTATTATAATTCTATTATGGTTTATGTTAAAAACGATATATAAGAAAATTGGACCAAAATTTTCATTAAAATATGCAATTTCAAAGGTAGCTGTTTATTTATCAAAAAAAAAAAGAGTTAAACTTATGGTCTGAATATAAAAAGACATTTTTTATTAAAGAACTAATCTTAAATTTATTATGGATAGCAAAATATATGTAGTTAAGACTTCACCGAAGACGGTATTAGATGATTATAAGAAATTATTGCATATTGCGAAATATCAAGATTATTATAAAAAAAATGAAAAAATAATCATTAAATTAAATCTTTCATGGAGTAGATTTTTTCCTGCATGCAGTTCTCCGCCATGGCAAGTAGATGGTACGCTTAAAACCATGATTGATGATGGATATAATCCAAAGAATCTTTTTCCTTGCGAGAACAGAACCGTTGTCACAAATATTGAGCTCGGTCTTAAAGGTAATAAATGGGACAAAATAATAGAGAGATATAATACATGGTTTGTTCCATTAACGAGAGTAAAATTTGTTCTCTATGAATCTCTAAGACCTAAATTTATTAATTTAAAAAATAAAAAATTACATGTATTAGATTCAAAAATTTTTCCAGAAGGTTTTAGAATCCCTAAATTTTATGTTGGCAAGTCAATTATTCATTTACCTACTATGAAAACTCACGGACACACTGGACAAAGAGGAGGGTCTTTAAAGCATACTATGGGTACTTTAAAGCATGGAGGAATAACTTGTGCTATGAAAAATGCCTTTGGAGGCTTACTTACAAAAAGAAGACATTTTAGTCATCAATATTTGTCTGAAGTTCTTGTAGATTTACTAATAATTCAAAAACAAATTCATCCTAACATACTTGCTGTTGTAGATGGAACAGTATGCGGTGATGGAGCTGGACCGAGAACAATGATACCTCGAATAAAGAATTATTTGCTTGCAGGATATGATCAAGTAGCAGTCGATGCCGTAGTATCTCATATGTTGGGATTTGAACCACTTTCCCTGCCAGCAATTAAAATGGCTCATGATGAAGGGTTAGGTTGTGGTGATTTCGATCAGATTGATATTGTGGGAGAAGACGTTTCTAAAATTAACTGGAATTTTCATGTAAAAAGAAGCTTGGTCATATGGGGTGATCAAATGACCCGGAAGGGTTTTTTAAGATTCTTGGAGCCCCTTCTTCATAATGAATTATTTTTTATGGGGCCGATAATGGCTTCTAAGCTATTCCACGACTTGTTTTGGTATAATTGGACAGGGAGGAATAGAATTAATAAATTTTTGAAGTCAGATTGGGGAAAATTATTTCTTTCTTATTAGAGAGAGAGAAATTAAATACTATTAAATTCAAGAATCTAATGATAAAATTTAATATATTAAGAAAATAAAAATAGAATTATCTAAATTCAAGAAGAGTGTGAATTTAATGTCTCAAAAAAGAAAGATTATTGGCTCAGAAAGTCAAAAAGATATAGTAAAAATGTATTCCACTTATGTAAACAAATATAAAGCATCTTTTTTTAAAAAATTGGGTTTTGGAATCGTTCAAGGTGAGAGAGATCGCTTTCACGTGAAGATGCTAGAAGGAACAAGGAAGGGGCAACCTCCATTAGATTTAATCGATTGCAGAACGACTGGAGGAGTTTTTAACTTAGGGCATAGACATCCAGAAATAATAAAGGCATTAAAAGATGGTATTGATGCAGGTCTAGATATAGGAGATCATCATTTAATAAGTGAGCAAAGATCTTTACTCGCAAAAAAATTGGCGGAACTTCTTCCCGGAGATATTTCCAAAACTCAGTACTGTGTTGGAGGTGGGGAAGCAATAGATTTAGCCTTAAAATTAGCCAGAGCAATTACACAAAGGAAAAAGATTATTTCTGCAAATAGAGCTTATCATGGAGTAACAGGGTTTGCTTTAGGGGCCTGTGCTTCAAATTTTAAAGACATTTTTCTATGGGGACCATCTGATTTTGTACAAGTTCCTTTTGGGGATATTGATGCAATAACTAAAGTAATAGATGAAGATACTGCCGCAGTGATTTTTGAAACCATTCCGGCTACTGGAGGAATTTTAATTGCTCCCGAAGGATATTTTGCAAGAGTAAGAGAGTTATGTGATGATAAGGGAGTCATAATGATTTCTGATGAAGTTCAAACAGGTTTAGGTCGAACGGGAGAGCTCTGGGCAATTTTTGGGGGATTATATGAACATGAAAAAGTTGTTCCTGATATAATTGTACTTGCAAAAGGAATGAGCGCTGGTTATTATCCCATAGCCACTTGTAGTTATAAACCTTTTATTGAAGAAGTATTTAAAGATGATCCTTTCCTACATATAAGCTCTACTGGGGGTTCAGAGCTTGGTTGTTATGTTTGTAGGAGGATGCTTGATATAATTTCTCAACCTAAATTTTTAGAACATGTTAGAAAGATGGGAAGGGAATTTAGAGATGGTTTGAACGAGCTTAAAGAAAAATATTCTAATATCATTGTAGATGTACGAGGAAGGGGGCTGATGTGGGGGATTGAGTTTATTAATGAGGTTTATGGGCAAGTATTTACGGTTTATATGATTAAGAATGGTGTATTTGCAGATTACTGTGGGAATAATAAAGCAACAAATAAGTTAATGCCCCCATTAATTATTGAATCTGAAGATATTGATGAAGTTTTAAAACGTTTAGATATTGCGTTAAGTGAATATCCTAAAAAAAAACAAGAGATGTAAATATAAATGAAAATAAATACAGATCTAATTGTGAAATTAGAGGAGACGATTGATACTATACATCCAGAACGAGGGGAGATTCCAATAAAAATCCTTGGTTTTGGAGAAATAAGTTTGGTATTTGAACTCGTGGATGATCCTGAAAAAATTGCTTATAAAAGGCTTCCAATCTTTGATAATGAGAAACAAGTAAAAAGACATGTTAATGCATATAATGAGTATAATAGAATCTTAAAAGAAGACATTGGTTTAAATGTTCCAGATTATGGTGCTTTATGGTTAAAAAGTCCAACAGGAGGGATTGTATTATATTGTGCTCAAGAAAAAATTCCTCCCGAATCAATTGGAAATAGAATTATTCACGAACTCAATAATAATGACGTAAAAAAACTAGTTCTGTTAGTTATGAGAGAATTAAAAAAAGTTTGGGCGTTTAATAAAGATAATGTGAATATTAATGTTGGTCTCGATGGACAAATCTCCAATTTTTCACTTTTGGGATATGATCCTTCTAATCCAAAAATATCTGAAAATGCAAAATTGCTTTATGTAGATACAAGCACGCCTATGTATAGAATAAATGAAGTTGAAGCAATGGAAGCTATTCTATTCCTAAAAAGTGCCCCGTCGTTTATAAGATGGCTTCTTAAAGCCTTATTTCTTCAAGAAGTGATGGATCGTTACTATGATTGGCGTCTAGTAACAATTGATTTAATTGCAAATTTTTTCAAGGAGCAGAAGCCCGAAATAATACCAGGATTATTAAAAGTAGTTAATAAATTCTTTGCTGATGAGGTTAATGAATTCAATATTGAGCCAATTACTTTTGAGGAGGTTCATTCTTATTATAAAAATGATAAAATGATCTGGGTAGTATTTCAAGCTTTTCGGAAGTTTGACCGATTTCTCAAGACAAAATTATTTCGAAAGAAATATGATTTTTACCTTCCTGAAAAAATTGAACGTTAAATTCTATTTATTTAAATATTTTTTAATTGGTTCAATTTCTAATAATTTTTTAATATTTTTTATTATAAATGTTGGATTTTCGCTTTCTAAATCTTTTTTTAATCCATGTCCCGATAGAATGGCAATACTATTTACTCCCGCATTTTTTGCACATAGAATATCTGTCGGTAAATCACCTATGAAATAAACTCTATTTTTTTCAATTTTTGGAAAACTAAATATGTTTTTAATAGATTTCAATGCTATTAAAATAGGAACAGGATGTGGTTTCCTGATAGGAGCATCGCTTCGAGACATTAAAACATCAAAATATTGATTTAAATTAAACTTCTCAGTAAAATAAGATAATCGTTTCTTTTGAGTATTTGAGACAATTCCAGTGGGAATATTATTATCTTTTAAGATTTTCAAAATATTTTCTAAATTTGGTTTGAGTGTTTCATAGATTTTCTCTAATTTAGGGAAGCTAAATCTAAATCGAAGAAAGAATATTATTATTTTTAAATAATTAGGAATAATGCTCTTATAATTTCTGAGAAGGTTTCTATAAGCCTTAACTTTATTCTTAGAATCAGATTGCTCGAGGATTCGAACATAATCTATAGGTCTCATATTTTCGATATTTTGCCACTTATACCACTTATTTTTAACTTGTCTTAAGGCAGCAAGTTCTAAACTTGTGTGTGTTATAACTACACCATCAAAATCAAATAAAATAATGGGTGGGTGGGGCATATACATCATTTAATTTAGTCCAAAAATTTCTAATACAGTGTCCCAATAAAAGGCAATAAACATAAAAATAAAAATAAATACTCCTGAAATTATTATTCCTTTATCAAAAAAAGCCCTTGAAGGATTTCTAGCGATTTTTGGATTTGCTCTTAATAAATACATATATTTCAATATTAAATATAATGCAACTGGAATAGTAAAAACCGAAAAATATTGATGTAATTTAATATTTTCTACATTTAGTAAATTAAATGGCCCTAAAATTATATATAATGAGTATGTCATAAATAATGAACTGGCAACCAAAATATGAAACTGTTCTAATAGCTTTATTGAGTATTGATCGTATACATTTTTGTGTTTAGAGGCTTCTTCCTCTCCCATTAATATTAAATCGGCATTTCTTTTGCAAATAACTAAAAATAATGCTACTAGAAAAATCGCTAGAAATAACCATGGAGATATGAAAATTTCAATTAAAAAACATCCTGCAATAGCTCGAATAATGTAAAGAATAGATAGGGAGATAATATCAACGAAAGCATATTTTTTAAAAATAAAATTATACAGTTGCCCTACAATTAAAATTGATAATAACGCTAACCCAAAAAATAAATTTGGAATTAAAAAAATAAGGCATAAAATAACGAAAAATATTAAAATTAACAATAGAAAGGATGCAAAACTTTTTGATATATCACCCGATGCAAGGGGGCGTTTCTTAATTTTTTCTGGATGCGATTTATCTTTTTCAATATCAATAATGTCATTAGCAATATAATTTATTGATGATACGCAACACGCCAATATAAATCCCAATAATAAAATAAACCATAAAGAAGCATTCAAAATCATTTCTCCAAAAAATGCTGCTATGAATATTAAAAGATTTTTATAATATTGCTTTACACGTAATAATCTTAAAATTGAAATTAATTTTCCTGGCATCTTAACCAATTTTTTAAAGAGATTATTAGTGTTATAATTACTAATTATTTTTTTGCTTTTCTGTTTTTTTTTAAAATCTTGGAGATATATTTAAAAAAAAAAATATGTTAGAATTAGATAAATATTTTTTGTGGTGCGAATTTTTTTAATATTTTATAGCCTAATTTGCTAAAAATACTCGTTTTATTTTTATGCAGAATTACAATTGAATCATAATTAAAAAGAACTAGTTCAATTTTTTTATAAGGAATTTCAATTTCTTCTCCAAATATATTTTTAATTATAACCTTGCTTTTTTCAATTTCATCTTGATTTCTGAAATTGACGATATTTTTTTGGATATAACCGACTTCCTCATTATTGACCGGTTTTTTTAGAAAGATTGAAGTCCTAATCTGTTTATCTTTTAGCCATTCTAGAATTTTTAATTCATATGGTTTAGTATTTAAATCACGATAAAAAATTATTCCGATACCATTTTCAGATGTTTTAATAATTAAATCTTTCAAATTATATACTATTGGCTTTAAATTATCGTCAGAATCAGCATATTCCTGAAGTGAAATCTTATAATCACCATATATCTCAGAGGGTATTATATCAGTACATTCCCTTATTGATATAGTGCCTTTCGTGGTAAAGAAGACTTCTTTTCCTCTAAGATTTTCAATTATTTCTATAGATTTTGGGAGTTTGGTTTTATTTATATTCTTATGAATTATATCATTGGATATTGACTTAAATACAAAATTTCCCTTCGTATGGTCTTCTAATAAATCAACTTTAGTAAGAGTTATAGGATTTTCCTTTTCAAAAAAATATTTTCCATCTATTTGAAATTCAACTGAACTATAGAAAGAAGGGTTAATTTTTTCTTTAATATTTCCATCTAAATTTTCAATAATGAATTCAACAGGATTTGTAATTTCATTTGTAAAAGAGATATCAATTAATTTGCCCAAAATTATGGCTTTAGTGACTTTATTCTTAAATAAATATGTTTTGTTGAAATATTTTTGATATATTTCTTTTTTATTTTGTTGTTCCATCATTTCTGGAATATTAGAAATCTCAAATTTTTCTTTAAATTTAGTAGTTGCTACTTTTGTAAATAATTCTCTCGCTTGAGAAAATTTCGCTGCATACTTTCTCTGTTTAGATTTTTTCATTAAGGAAAAAGTAAGAAAAGCTTCTTTTAAGGGTTTTAAATTATCACCTAGAATTGCTGCAATTCTAAAATAAGTTGGTGGATGGGAGTTAATAAAATTGCTGAGTAAAGATAATCTTGAGGGTTTTATCATTGAATTATTAATATATTCTGCAGTACTCATATAATCTAATAATGTATTATTTGGTTTTTGCTTCTCTTCCGCTAGTAATATAGTGTTAAGCCCCACTTCGCGTCCGTGTGCGTAGAAGCTTTCTAGATTATAGAGAGCTTTGGCAAGATTAAGACCAAGGCCTATTTTTTTGGTTTTTAAGTCAGCTCGACCCTCCAAAATTCTTACAAATATAAATAATATTACATAAATGCCTAAATTTAAAATTATAAAAGATACCAGCGGAATAGAGGGATTTCCAAAGACATAGTCATAATATGTGGCTGGAATATTAAGTATCATTCTGAAGATTAAATCGATAGAAGTTAAAAGCGTTAAAATTAAAGTATGATATTCTTTTGTATGTGCAAGTTCATGTGCAATTATTCCATCTATTTCATCCTCTGCTATTTCAGAAATATCTTCAGCAATGATTGCCACTCTTTTATCTAAAAAGGAACCATAAGCCATCGCATTGAGTATTGGATATTTACCAAATCCTACCTTAACTTTTCCACGTATCCCCACTTTTTCCTTTAACTTGTTGACTAAGTTGAGAAGTTTCTCATCTTGGACTTTTTTTATGCCCAACATTTTGTCTAAAATAGGACCAGAAATGAAATAGATGACCCAATTTGTAATAAGTAAAACATAATAGATATAATCAATGAAATTTAAAGGAGTATATTGATTTATAAAGATAACGATTAACCAAGCGAGAACATACAGGAGTAATGTGAGATATTCAGGACTCATAAATCTAAATACAATAATATATTTTCTTCCAAAGTATGCAAAACCTAAGCCTAAAATAATCCAAATAGAAAAAGAGAAAGCAGTATTAATAATAATATCATTATTTATAATTCTTGAAATTATCCCTGAGAAAAAGATTATTGCATAAGTAATTAATGATATATCAAGTAATTTGCTTAATACTTCATATTCTTTTACTTCGGATCTTCCTAATAACAGATAAATAAAGAAAGCGCCCATAAAAGAAGTCATTAAATCTTTAAACAGAAAAAATATCAAGAAGAATAAAAAAGCAATAAAAACTAGATCCGCTAATTCGCTTCTCTTTCCTTCTTTTACCCAATTCCATATTTCATTAACTAGAAAAAAATATAAAACAAGTGTAACCCAAAAAGAAATATCTGATATTATTGCCATCCAATCAGGAGTGAAAAAAACAAATCCAAATAGGTATACACATAAACTAGACAGCAATAAAGTAAGAATTAAAACAAGAATCCGTTTATTTTTCTCCATTATAAATTATTAATTAAGAAATAGACTAAAAAAGTTATTATTTTTTAAGTGAATAAAATTTTTTAGTTGTACTTACCATAATTTATCTTCTCGAATTAAATGATGAGAACAATCAATATGTCTAATCCAATATAGATTCGCTGGTAGAATGTTATAATTTTTGCCTTCAGGAATTTTTTCATCAAAAGCAAGCTTAACAAGCATATATGGCATATTAGCTTTTGGAACATTGTATTCTTTACCAGCATAAGAAAAATAGAAGCTTGTGGTAAAAAATCGGCCAGCATTTATTTCAGTTGGAACGATATTTCCTTCTTTATCTTCTTTTAAATCTACCGAAAATACACCAGTTGCTTTCGAATCAATACTCAATACTGCTTTTGTCGCCATTTCATTTACTTTATCATCATGGATAGTTTTTGCTACAACAGGAGTACCTGTTATTCCTGACGGCGCAAGATAAGGATATATATATTCTATTCTCTCTCTTGCTTGGGATGTTATAATCTCTCCATCATTGAACACACTTTGAAAGGCAATATTTTTTCCCGGAAGAAATTCTTGTGCAATAAAATCCCAATTTTTATCTCTCGAATACCAATAGTGAATCCAACTTGAAGCAGTTTCTATATTATCAGCAGGAGTACTTCCAGTTCCTCCCGCCCCTTTCTTTGCTCTAATCCAGATTTTATCTCCCAAAACGGAGAAAGCGTTATTTAAATCCATTTCTAGATGATCTTTTCTAAGTTCAATAGCTTTTGCTGTTGGAAATCCTTTATTTTTCCAGATATCAGCACTTTTAAATTTATCTTGGCAAATACTTATTGTTTCTTTTTTAGGTAAAAATGTATTTGTATCTAATTTTTCACGATTTTCTGATATCGCCGCAACTTCTACATCAGGTTGGGGAATTACTAACTGTATTTTATATTTTTCAATTATATTATTAATTTTAGGTATAAATTCAGGTGAATTACATCTTGGAACTAAAAACACTTCCCTTGTCCATGGTCGGGAAAATTCTAAATGATAAATATTAATATCTGTGCCAAATAAATTCATTTTTTCTGAAGTAATATTCAGAGATTTAAGTGTATTGACTCCAGCGGGACCTCCAGAACCTGTGATTAGAATTCTTTTCAAATAAATCAACTTTAAAAAATTATGTTATATGAATTAGAATATTTTATTTAAGTAAATATTTTTGAAAATATAAGACTCCATTTTAATTGAAATATGAAAATTTGTTTTTTTGGCGCATTTGACAAAAATAGAAATGTGAATAGAGTTTTTTTAGATGGTTTGAAAAAAATCAAAGATATAGAGATTATTATAGTAAATCTTTCGACTCCAAATTTAGTAAGAGATTTTTTATTTAATCAAAAACATATGTTTACTTTATCATTTTTTAGGAATTTTATAAATCGTAATATTTATTTAATTAAAAAATATTTAAAATCAAATTATCATGATATAGATTGTGTTTATATCGGTTATCCGGGTCATGAATCAATTTATTTTGCATATTTTTTAAGAATTTTATCATTGAATTTATTTAATAGAAAAATCCCTATTATTTTTAATCCATACACTTCATTAATTGATTCTGTTACAATGGATTATCGAAAATTGAAAAAGAAATCATTTTTAGCAAAATTCTATTACTTAATTGAATGGATTGCTTTTCATTTATCAGATTTTATTATTTCGCAATCGAATATGGAAAAATATCGATTTTGTCAATTATTTCATATAAATCCAAAAAAAATTTTTAGGATATTTTTAGGAGTTAATGAAGTGTTGTTTTATCCTCAGAAATATAAAGGATTTAAAGACAAGTTTGTTATTGGATTTAATGGTAATTACATTCCATTACATGGGATTGAATATATTATTAAATCAGCTAAAAGAATTGAACAATATACTAAAGATATAATATTTGAAATTGTCGGTGGAACAAAACCAGAGATATATGAAAATAAAAAAATTGTTAAAAAACTTGGAATCGCAACTATTAAATTTATCCCACATATTCCAATTAATAAAATTTCCCAGACAATTGCGAAATCAGATATTCAATTAGGAGTATTTGGTTCCACCCCAAAAACTAAAAGAGTTATTCCAAATAAAGTTTATACTGCATTAGCAATGAGAAAACCAATAATTACCGCAAATACAAAAGCAATAAATGAACTATTAACGCATAAAAAGAATTGTTACTTATGCAAAACCGCAGATCCAGATAGCCTAGCAAATGCTATTATCACTTTATATGAAAATGAAAAATTGAGAAATGAAATTGCATTGAATGGATATGAATTGTTTCAAAAAAAACTCAATTCTGCAAAATTATCTAAAAAGTTAATTAATATAATTAAAAATCAAAAAAATCTTAAATGATTAGATTTGAATTAAGCTAGCTTAAATATTATCTTTATCTTCTCTTTTCTTCATTTTATCAATTTGCTTCCAAAAATAACGAAAACAACCTACATAATACCAGAGACCCAACCCAGCAACTGTGATAAGCGCACTCCATAATACGTTTAAGGATGTTTGTACTATAAACCAATCAATAAACCATACAAACACAATCCCACAAGCCAATAAAATTATCATTATTATTGAAATCCCTCTAATTCGCGGAAATTTCCAATAAATAATTAATGAAAGACTCCCACATATTAAAATAAAAATTGTTCCTGAAATAATCAAAAATGCAAGATTATCATAGTATAGAGTCCATTGCATTGATAAAGCAGCAATAATTGCAAATTGACCACAAATAAATGATAAAGCAAAGAAATTTTTCACTAATTCAGGTTCAGTCAACTCTCCTTTTGCGAGGATTAACCTTGGTAAACTCATTGCTGCATCATCCTCCCTTGAAGCTTTAATTTTACCATTTTCTAAAAAGATGATATCACTTTGCTTTATTTGAATCTGGCTACTTTCGAGTAATCGCCTAAGAGAAGATAATACATAAAAACTGTTAAAAACATGTCCTAATAAAACACAAAACGTAGGCACTTCGATTGAACCAAATATTGCAATACAACCTATCATTGCTCCAATAGTAATAGTTCCTACATCTCCTGGAAAAACTTTTGCAGGATATTTATTGTATAAGAAAAAAGCTAATAATATTGCAATAAGGGGAACTGTATATATTACTGCTTGAGCAGAATTCCAAATTAAACCCGAAATAAACATAAAAATTACAGCTATTAGACATGTTCCTGAACCTTCTCCGTTATAGCCTTCAAGCATATTGACTGTATTTGTTGTAACTGCAATAATTACAGGTAATACGAATGGATAAATAAAATTAAGACGCAACATTCCTAAAATAGGGATTGTGGGACTATCTACATCAATAAAGTTAATAAAATTCAGATTCAGAATGAAAATGGGTCCACCAGTTATGATAGTTAAAATTATTTTTTTTACTGATGAAAGCTTTTTTCGGTCATCAATAAGTCCAATAACTCCCGCTATTATAATTGTTAATAGGATAACTAAGAGTTCATTGGTAAGTGAAGGAAATAGTATTAACATAAAAACCAATGCGAAACATAACCCTATAACTATGCTTATTCCTCCGGACTCAGCAACTTCAGGTTTTTCTACCTTATGAATATCAATTCCAATCCATCCTTTTGATCTTGTGAATTTAATTACGAATGGAATAACGAAATAAGTTATTAAGAAAATAATTATGAATAGAAAAACCAAAATAATTATTTCCACTACGCCAAATTGATATTCAGAAAAACTTTGCACTTATATAATTCACCTAAATTAATTGAGAATTTAAAGGCTTGGCATAAAAGCCTAATTCTAATAATAGCTCCGGCAGGTTTCGAACCTGCGTTTCGGGGTTCAAGGCCCCGAATCCTTAGCCTTTAATTTCTTAAAATTTGGCCACTAGACGACGGAGCTTTATTTCTCTTTTACCTTTAATGAATTCTAATTTAATAATACAATAATTAAAATTATTTTAAAAGGATTAGTTTTTAATTAATTCTTTAGATTTTAAATGGGATCAGATCTCTTTGTAAGAAATTAATTTTATCAAGAGTTTCCTTCCATTTATTTAAAAAAGTTATATCTTCTTTTTCATTCCTATATTTATCTGGTAGCATTTGAGGTATTGTTTGAACGATAGGATACCATCTATTACATTTAGAGCAAAATAAAATACCTTCTTCTATTTCAGTATCAATTTTAAATTTATTGATAAGATATAATTCTGGAAGGATAGAATTAATAATTTCCTTTATTTTTTCTTTTTTATCTTCCTTTGAGATAAGGTTTATAGTTGATTCAATTTTTATCTTTACGCTTGTTTTAAGGAGATCAATACATTTATTAATTATTGGTTCTTTTGTAAGATTTATTATATTTTTGAGTTCTTGAATGCTTGAATTTATCGTATTTAGGTATTCAAAAGGTTTTTTAGATTTGAGCGCTATACCATCCCGAATTTTTAAACTATTTTCAGTTTCAGTACATTTTATTAATTCTTCATTCTTAATGGATTTTTCATCTCGAACTTGAAAAATTTTTAAGAACTCTTCAACTTCATTTATATTGGTTTCCCATTTTAGTATTAAGAGTTCTAAAGGAAAATTTTTATCAATTGGGCAAGCTAATATGTCAAAAAGCCAAGGTTTCATTTAAATCATATAAATTTTATGCAATTTTGAATATATTTTTAATAGAGGTATGCTTTAAGCTCATTTATTTGCCGGTCTATCGCTTTCCGAACTTTTTCTCGACGTTTAAGAAAATCCCCTAATAATTTCTCATAAGCGCTTTTAGAGGGTAATTTTCCGCGTTTATATCTAGTTTCTAGCAAATTTATATTATCTTTTAAGCTTAATCTTTCAGCTTCAAATAGTTCAAGTTTTTTGAATATGTTTTCAAAAATTTTCGTTGATTCTTCTAATATTTTCCTGAGAGGGGCAAGTTCGTTTTCTAGTGATTTTAATCTTAATTCATATTTTTTTAACTCACTAAGATATTTCTTTTTGGTAAGTTTCTTTCTTTTCACATCATCATCTGCTAGCTGAAGATCTAGGTAAATTGCATTTTTCTCTTCATATAAGGAATAAAATTCACGTAATTCCTTTATTGGAATATCTTTTCTTCTGTAAGCATCAATTGGTAATTCTTCTTTTCTAATTTTTGTTAGAATTACAAAAGATGTGAAAATAATCATAAATAGAACTGTAAAAATTAATGGTCTCATTAAAATTTCAATAAAGTCTAAAGTGTATATAATGTTAATGTGTTTTTCATCAAGGGGTGAAATTATGTCTTCAGTAAAAATTAATACCAGATCATCCCCAAGCGTTTCAATTGAATCAGGTTGTTTAGTTATGGACATAATATTTTCACAACCATCAATAATAATTTGAATTTCTTGATTATATGTAATATAATCAGATTTTGTGAGTAATAAATCGATTGAAATAGAATTATAGAGCCAATTAAAAACATGGTATTCATCATAGGGCAATTGATACCTTATAGAAACATCGAATTTAGAATCCACATATAGATATACCCTATTTTGTGTCAATAAAATTTTTAAATCTTTAGTAACACCATCCAGATTAGGTTCTGCGTCTAGTGTGGTACCTGTTATTGGGCCTAAATAATCAAATACTTCAACTTCTGATACAATCGCTGGAATTTTGACAGAAAATTCTGATATTGGAATCGCCCCAGTATTGTGAATTGTGAGTGTCTCATCCACAATTATATAACCTAGTGAGTTAAATGTAATTTTTCTTAACATTTTATCAATTTGTAATTTAGTGTTATCAGAATAATCAAATGCACCTATTATCAATTTATTATAGAAAGGCATCATTAATTCCTTAGAATATTGTAAATAACCACCCTCAAATATTCCCTCTTCACCCGAATCATTAATTGTAAATATTTCTTCTCCGAGTTTTGGATGATTAAAAAATATACCTACATAATCAACCTCATAAGGGACAATTGGATATAAATAAAAATTAAAAACAACTGTTTGCATTTGCTCTTCTCCTACACTCATTACAGAAAAATTACAAAGATCTTTATATGAATGAGTAAAAGTGATTAAGGTCTCTTGAGAAGGGAGTAATGGACTATTAAAAAAAATATATATCATTTTAAATGTCTCAATCATTGTTTCTGAGAATTTAACATCTAGTGATTCTGAATATGTTCCTTTTGCGTCATAATAAATAAGATTTTCAAAAAAATATTTATCTATCCCCATTGTAATAAAAGAGATTGGGTTATTATGGATATTTTTTATAGTAAATGTGTCTTCTGCAGTTAATAATCCATTTCCACTAAATTCCACATTCCTATAGAGTTCTGTAATTTGAACACCTTCGAATGTATCCAGAATTGAGGATTTTTTTAATGCAATATCAACTTGAAGATTTTCACTCTTTTTATTTGGTAATACTGAAATTAATGAGCAAAAAATTAAGAGGGCAAACAAAAAAGTAAGTAATAAAAACCTTTTATTTTTTTTTAATCTATAAGCAATTAGATTATATCTTTTCAATTTCTGACGACTCTTGAAAACTTGAAGATTTTAATTTGAACTTGTGTTAATATTTTTTTTAAAATAATTATTAATTCATAAAATTTTCTATACAAGTATTTTAGTAATTTTAAATAATTTAGATTTCTTATAAATTATATATCTATTAAACCACATTTTGAATAAAAAGATGTCGCAAAAAAGTAGAAGAAAGAAAAGAAGGTCAAAAGGTTCGCCCATGCCTATGAGTGGTGCAGGTCTTATGAGATTTTTTGAAGACAGTTCCATAGGAATAAAAATTGGTCCAATAAGTGCGGTGGTTTTTTCTCTATTACTTATTGTAATAGTCATTCTTGCTCATGTGGGTATATTTGATTGGATTCTTTAAGAATGACAATTTTTTATTAAATTTTTTTAGCCTAATTGGTTTTTAATTTAATATTTTTTAAGTGAGTTGTATAAATGAGAATCTCAGAATTTCAAAAGCTAATAAAAGATATATATTATCATCGGGATAAAGAGAGGGGAGTGTATAAAAATTTTATATGGTTAGTAGAGGAAATAGGAGAATTAGCTAGGAATTTAAAAATGAAGGAATTAGAAATTCCCCACATTTCTGAAGAATTAGCAGATATAATTGCTTGGACAGTATCCATTGCGAACATTCTTAATATTAACTTAGAAAAATCTTTAAAAAATAAATATCCGGATAAATGTTATGTGTGCAATTCAAAGCCGTGTCAATGTAATAAGGAATTTAAAGGTTAATTTATTAACTAATATGAATTCTTCATTGCATAAAGGGAAAAAGAATGAATATTGAAGGAAAAAATGTTTTGATTACAGGGGGAGCAGGTTTTATTGGTTCTCATTTAGTAGATCGATTTTTAGAAAAAGAAGCTAGTAAAATAGTTGTATATGATAATTTTTCAACTGGTAATCAAGACTTTCTTAAAAATAAACCTATAGAAATAATAAAAGGGGATATTTTAGATTATAAAAAGTTGGAAGAGAGCATGAAAGATGTGGATTTAGTCTCACATCATGCTGCTGAACTTGAAGTTTTTACTGGAATCGAAAATACAATCCATGACTTACGAACTAATATTGAGGGAACTATAAATGTATTAAACGCGGCATTAAAAAATAATGTAGAAAAATTAGTTTATGCCTCTTCTGGAGGTGTTTATGGGCAAGCTCAATTAACTCCAGAGCCAGAAAATCATCCGTTAATGCCTCATTGGCCCTATGGAGTGAGTAAACTAGCGGGAGAAAAATATTGCCTTCAATATTATTTATTATATGGTTTTCCAACTATTTCACTTCGGTATGGAATTGTATATGGACCGAGAGAATGGTATGGAAGAGTATTAACATTATTTATTAAAAGAGTTTTAGAGGGTAAGGCACCGATAATATTTGGAGATGGAAAACAAGTTCGAGATTATGTATACATTAATGATGCGGTTGATGCTAATATTCTTGCGTTAAAAAATGAGAAAACGAATGGGAAAGTATATAATGTTGGAGGAAAAGAATTTTACTCAATTAATGAAGTTGCAGAAATTGTTATTAAACTCATAAATCCTAATTTAAAACCAATATATGACGATCCTAAACCAGGTGAATCTAGCAAATATCAACCTAATCGAAAAAGATTACCTGGAGAATTAAAAGATTTTATTTTAGATAGTACATTAATTTCTAAGGAATTAAATTATGAACCTAAAATAAAGTTTGAAGAAGGCGTTAAAAAAGAAGTAGAATGGATTAGGAAAAATTTGAAACTGTGGAATTGTCAACCTAGGGTTTAATTTTTAAGGGAGGGATTAAAATATTGAAAATTTGGTTAGATTTTTGTGAGCCAAAAAGTGTTACAATGCTTAAACCGCTTTATGAAAAGTTAATGAAGGATAATGACGTTTTCATAACTGCGAGGGATTTTGATTCGACCTATTATTTATTAAATAAATGGGGAGTAGATTATATTCCAGTAGGAAAGTATGGTGGGAGAACTATGCTTGGAAAATTAGAGGCATATTCAAAAAGACTGTCAGACCTAATTGGAATTATTAGTAAGGAAAAACCAAAATTTTTATTTTGCATAACAAGTCCAGAGGCATTACGAATTTCCTTTGGGCTCCAGATTCCCAATATAATGTTTAATGATGAACCAAGATCTTATGGACCATGTTCTACAACATTCCCCTATGTAAATCAAATTATTGTCCCAAAATGTATTCCATTAAAAATGTATTTGGAATATGGGCTTAAAGAAGAAAAAATAATTAGATTTAATGGAATTGATGAGGTTGGATGGCTTTCAGACTTTAAACCAGATGAAAGCGTATTAAATTATTTAAAATTAACAAAAGATTATTATGTAATTTGTAGAACAGAACCTACTAAGGCTGGTTATTTAGCTAATAAAATGAAACCTCATGAAACTCAATTATTAGAGATAATACCTGAATTATTACAGCATACATCTGACTATAAATTTTTAATTATAACTCGAAATGAGGAACAATATAATTTTCTTAAGTTAAAATTTAAAGAACATATTAATGTTGATACAGTTAGAATATACCAAGGATTAGATAATTTAGCTCAAATAATGTATTTTGCGAAATTAGTAATTACTGGGGGTGGAACTATGGTGAGAGAATCTGCTTTATTAGGTGTTCCTTCTATTGAGTTTTTTCCTTTAGAAACTTATCCACAAGAGCAATTTCTTATAGATAATGGCTTTCCTTTAAAACATTTTCATTTAGCAAAGGATTCTGTCAATCAGTCTATTAAATATTTAGAAGGTAATTATAAAATTGATACTTTTGAAAAAATTAGAAAATTAGACAATCCAATTGAAATAGGTATAACCAAATTTAAAGAAACAATTTCTAAATCTTAAGGAATTCTTGATAAATATCTATTAAATTTTTACCAAAAGACTCCATAGAATACTTTTTAATTAAATCTTGGGATTTATTTATTAAATTTTTTTTTATTTCTTCTTTCTCAAAATAATATTTGATTTTTTCTGCCAATAATTCAGGTTCTTTCGGGGGAACAAAAATAGCATTATTACCTAATATCTCTCTATATGCTGGAAGATTTGAACAAATTACTGGAGTTCCACATGCAATAGATTCGATTGGAGTTAAACCAAATCCTTCGGATGCATTAGAATAAGTAACGAACACATCTGCCATGGAATAGTAATATTGAATCTTTTCTTCTGGAATCATTCCTACAAATTTTATATCTTTATATTTTTCTTTCCAACTTTGATATATACTTGCCATTTTTAATGTAGGTTTTCCCCCAATAACTAAATTTAAATCAGATATTTCCTTTTTTACTAAGTGATAGGCTGCAATAAGATCATCTATGCCTTTATAAAATGCGACACGTCCGATATAAAGAATAGTTGGTCCCTTTAAATTCAATTTTTCTTTTAGAGAAATGCCTTGTTTAGGATAAGGTTTAAATTTTGGATCGATTGGATTATATACACATTTAATTTTTTTAATATTAAGCCGTCGAATGTAATATTTTAAACCCATTTTAATTATATTTGATGGAGTAATTATTTTTTTTGCTCTAAAAGCATTTAATTTTACTAACATTGGTAAAATTGGGATTTTTGAAAAACTGGTTTCGAAAGGTCCTAGATCGTGAATAGTAGTAAGATATTTTCTAAAAAGAAATGGAATATTCACCCTAGATCCATTACCATGAATTATATCAAATTTTTGCTTGTTTAAAATTCTGAAAACATTTAATATAAATTGAGGGAACCAAAAAAACCGCTTTCTAATAATATTTATTTGAATTATATTTGGATCCTCTAAATCAATATTCCATTTTGCAGTGATAACCTTTATGTTATAGCCATTATTGTTTAAATAATTATATATAGAAGTAGCAATTTTTGCAGATCCATCTTTTTTATCAGGAAAAAAGGCAAGAGATACAAGACAGATTTTTATGTGTTTATTTTCGATTGATTTGCCTTTTTTTTGCATAATAATCTTATTTCTATTGTTGTAATATTTGAATATTTGATTTAACCTAAGTTAATTGTGTACATCCATCCTTGGTAATTAAAACTGTTTCCTCATGTTGTGAAATATAGACACCTTTCCTTTCAAGAAGTACAGGATATTGAGTGATTTTACCTGAGTTAATTAGCTCTTGTAATCCAAAACTAGTACCCGATTTTAATTCAGCTAAAAGTTGTCGCTCACAAAAAGGCAGTGTTTTATATTCTTTTGAGATTAATCCTAAAATTTTTCTAGAAATTTTTCGTCTTAAAGGAACTCTCCCTGCAGAAGAATTTAGGCTATAGATGTACACATTTCTAGATCTATGAACCGTTCCTTCTCCAGTAGAAGCAAAAACTTCAACGGCATATATTTCATTTTCTTCAATTTCCGTTCCATGCTTTGAGCTATGGTTTGGGAGTTCTTTTGATCCATGAACTCTCCACCGTTCAACAGAATGACCTCCCAACTCCTTTATCGATGTAAATCCATAACCCTTAATTATTTGTTCAATTTTATTACCAATCTCATTGGTTTTAACACCGGGTTTCATCATCATTATTGCTGCCTTAACCGCTACTTCTGGTGCTTCTACTATATTTTTTAATGCTTCATTATCATTAAAACTTAGAGAAAATGCATTATCAACGCAAAAACCATCGATATGAACTCCAAAATCAATTTTTACAATATCTCCCTCATTTATCACCATCTCATCTTTTATAGGTGAAGTATAATGTGCAGCAATGTTATTAATGCAAATATTAATTGGAAAAGCAGGTTTAGCTTCTAGATCAAAAATCATATTCTCAATTTCCTTTATTATGTTAATTGCTTTTACACCGACTTTTATTTTAGGGCGAATAGCGTTTTTTATTTTTTTGGCGATTTCTCCTGCTTTTTTGGTAGATTCAATCTTTTTTTGTAATTCTTCTTCCTCTTCTTTCTTTTTTTCATCTGTTGATTCTTTCACAATTGGTTTTTCTTTATTATGTTGTTCAGCAGAATTTTCTATACGATTTTTAACTGTTTTTGGAGCTTTCTTTTCACTCATTATTTCTTACTCATCACTAATATTAATCAAATTCTAAAATTATTTAAATAATATTCTAAACACTAATTAAAATTAATTGATAAAATATAAATTACATTAAAGAAAAATAAAAAATATAAATTAGTTTAATGAGATATTAATTTAGTAAATATTATATTTTAAAAATTCCCAAGGATGATACATTAAAATTGTCAGAGAACCTTTCGGAGCTTGCAAATATTCTTAGACAAATGGAAGCAATGAATTCTGAAATTCAAGGGAGTGCTATTGTTAGTATTCAAGGATTACCAATAGCTAGCGCCCTCCCAAGATTAAGAGCTGAATATGGAGGAGAAACTAATGACGGAATAATCTCAGCAATGAGCGCCGCTATAATATCCGTTTCAGAGAGAGCAGTATCTGAGTTAGCCCGTGGAAATTTTAAGAGAATTATGATTGAAGGAGATGAGGGCTTAATTATTTTATCAAGGGCAGGAAACAATGCAATTTTGTGTGTTTTAACATCTCAAAATCCTTCATTGGGCATGGTCTTTTTAAATATTACTGCTACTTCTAAAAAAATTGCAGGACTATTAGATTAAATCAAAGTAGATATAATAAAGACGATTTTTTTTTATATTAATATAACATTATTTTATTTTAATAATGAATATTCCCAAATATCTTCCTAAATTAGAAATTGAATTGCGGAAAAAAATTCGTGAGAAAAAATATGCTGATTCTGAGCAATACCTACATAAAATATTTTCAAATTGCATAACTCTTGATTCATTAAAACATTTTCAAAGCATTTTAGATTTAGCCTCAAAACTAGGCATTTTTGTTGATCCTTTAAAAATTCCAGACAGATTTAAAAAAATTCAATTCGCTATTAATGAATGTATTCAAAATCTACAATTGGGTGGAATTATTAGTATCTTAGAATATGTAAATCGTTATAATTTAAGTTATCGAGAATTAAATGTAAAGAAAATTAATTTAATTAAAAAATTAAAGCAAAAAACTCTTTTTATGGAAAATTTAATGGATATATTTGGAGAAGTTAGTGATTATTTTATCTATTTTGTACATAAAGATTTACCTGAAGGATTATATAATTTATTTATTCAAACAGATGGAATATATCCAGGTTATAGTAATCTTGAGGAAATTGGGGGACAAATTCGTATCTATTTTAATAATTATTCAGTTTATGGATTAAGTGTAAAAAATTTGGGAAAAATTTCGAGATATTTAAAAATTTTTAAAACTCATATCAATAAAACTCATAATTTTGATTTAACAGAAATCAATGATGAAGATAATTTCTTGATAATAGAAATTGACAATAAAACTCATTTGATTTCAGAAAATAACATTATAATCAATTTAAATAAAATGACAAATCCAAAAAGGTATAATTTCTACACATATTCTATGATTTTTTTAGGAGGATTAGGACCAGAGGGGCACGGTTTTAGTTATAGTACTCCAAGAGGTGAAATTGTAGAGATTTGTTCTGATAGAAAAGAAAGCCAAGCTATAATTGTAAAATTTAAATCATATTTAAAAGAATCATTTTTACAAAAATTAACAAATGAATTATTAAAAAGCAACATAAATGAAACCGTAATAGATAAAATAATTCAATACATTGATAATATTATATCAGAGGAGGATTATCTTGATATTAATAAGAAAGATCCACTAATTAAGAAAATAAAATCATATCTATATTCAAATAGTGAATTAAATGCTAAATTAAAATTAAAAATGGAGGATTTAATTAAAGAAATTTCTCAAATATTTTCAATAATTCTTAGACCAGTAGATTTAATTGACCAATTTAAATGTCGAATGAATCTCGTAGCGGAGGGTAAGATAAAATCAGAAGAAATACCAAAATTAACAAGTTTAAAAAATAAATCACATTATGATGTTTTGAAAGAACGCTTTTTTTTCCAAAATATCGTTGAATTATTTTATCAAAGGTATAAATCAGAAATTAAACAATAAAAAATTTAATACTTGGAGGTTTTATCTCCAAGGTTTCGGAATTTTTGTTAAATTTATGGATAGAAGATTACAAAAAGATTAAAGACAATTAGAAAAGAGAAGGTTAAATTTTAATAGTTTAGATATTCATCTAAAAAAATAATTTTTCCATTATTATTTGCGGATTCTATTGCAGCTAAACATAATGCAACAGAATTTTTGCCATCTTCACCCACTATTGCTAAATTCTTATGTCTATTGATAATACAATCAATAAAATGAGAAAGTTCATTATAATAACCATCATCTGATTTCAATTTCTCAATAATCTCAACTGAATATCCTTCAAATATTTTTTCTCCATTGAATTCTATATTTCCTCTTGTTCCTATAATATTTCCATATGTAGTAAAAATAAAATCTTTTTTTTCGGCCCAGCTCGCTGTACATTTAGCTTTTTTATCATCTTGAAATGTTAAGGATGTATTGGATTTACCAAATACCTTCCGATCAAATCGTTTTATTTTTTTTGCTTTACATGAAATAGAAATTACATTTCCTAAAATCCATGAAGCATAATCAAGATCATGAATAGAAAGGTCAAAAATTACACCACCAGATTTTTTTTCATCTGCAAACCACTCACTCCATGGAAATGTGCTTAATCTTTTCGCTATAAGTGTATGTATATCACCAAGATTGGATTTAGAACTAATTATAAAATCTCTAACATAGCGGTAAGTGGGCCAAAATCTTAATACATGTCCAATAAAAAGTTTTACATTATTAATTTCAACAGTATTAATAATACTATCACATTCTTCAAGTGTAAGTGCCATTGGTTTTTCTAAAAATATATCTAAACCATTTTCGGCGCAGAAACAAGCAATTTTTTCATGAGTGAATGTGGGAGTAGCAATGAGTACTGCATCAATTTCTTCTTTTTCAATCAATTTTTCATAAGAACTGTAAAAATTTATCCCTTTAGGAAGATTTGCTTTATGAGAACGGGAATATATTGCTTTTACTTCAGCTTTTGGATGTTTTATTAAATTCTGAAGGTGAATTGCTCCGATATTTCCATATCCAAGTACTGCAAAGTTTTTAACTTCCATTATTTTCAGTATTTGGTTTTATACTAAAATAAAAGACAATAATTAACTTCTAATTTCTTCTAAAAATTCAACTATTTTATCGGCATGTTGTTTTATTGATTCCAGAACCTCCCCTCCGGAGGTTGTTGATTTAACCGTGGTTTTTATACTTTCATGTTCACGGGCGAGCATAATCCGAACTGGAAGACTCAACAAGGCATTAATTAACAATAATATTTCTTGGAAGATCTGTATCAATGTTGATCCTTTTTCTTCTTTAGTCGAAGTAATAGAAGTTAATTCGAATTCCTCTTCAGTAGGTTTATGTTTTTTTAATTCCTCCCATATATTCTCTTTTAATTCTGAAAAATCAATACCGAGATCTTCTAATGCCATTTTGGTTCCTTCTAAAATAAGGTCAGTGCAATCGGTTGGAGAAAGGTCTTTAATTTTTTCTACCATTTCTTCAGGAGCTAAATCTCTAAGAAATTCTAGTAAAAGTTGATGGTAATCATCTATTATATCAAAAGGAATAAATATTTTATAGGTTTCTTTAATTTGTTGAAAAATATATCCACTTATTTTTGCAAATATTTCATTTGAAAGATATTTCTCAACAAGTCCTCCATATTCATTCAGTAGATGTATGCTCAAATAACCGATTATTCTAAAAATATCACTCTCATAATTAGTAAACCAATCAAAAAAATCTTCAGTCTCCATATGCATTTTATCTCTTATAAGATTAGAAAGATTTTCTTTAATTGAATTTAAAGGTTCATCAAAAAATTCTTCAATTCTATCTAAATCTATCTTATCTCGAAGCTTGTCAAACATATTTTGTTTAATTTCTTTAGCCTCTAACAAGAGATCATGATCTTTATCTCCTGTATAGGAAGAAATAAAATCTTCAGAGTCAGGAATTTTTGATTTGAAATCGTGAATATTTATAATATCCATTCTGAATTGTAATATGTCATCTCCCTTAGCGTAACATTTTTCTTCCGTTATTTTCATCCTAAAATCGTTATCTTTTGTCATAAGAAGATAATTAATTACCTTTTCTATCATTCCAATAAATCCACATGCCATTCCATCGGAGTCTGCTTTTAATTCATTAAAATCTATTGTATCTTCAGGATCCATTCCATATCCTCCACAAACTGGGCATTTTTTTATTTTTACACGAACTATTGGATAAGGATAGCCTTCTTCTACTTCTTCTTCATATTCATATTCTCCGATTTCCATTCCGAATACTATTGTCCATATAAGTTCAAAATATTTTAATACCCTATCTGGTTCTCCAGGTAAAAATTTTAAAATCGAAGCTTGTCTTTTTAGAGATTCCAAAGAAGCCTCTCCACCAATAAATCTCATTATCTTAACTGTTTTATCTAAATCTTTTTTAATATCATAAATCTCTTTAAAAATTTCACGATATAATAAAGTATAAAATAATGCTTTAGTATTTCTTCCAAGCGACTTCCCAATTTTTTTAATTAACCATGATAATAGTCCCATTTCTTTCTACACCTTATTATTTCTCAGATATATAAAATTCTTGCACACATTGAGAATCTCCAATAGCTCTAGATCTACTGACTTCTTTACGTTTTATAGAAATAATTTTTTCATTGGGGTATTTTTTATTTAAAATATCAATGAAATTCGGTAAAAACCCTTGTAGCACTTCACATCCCGGGATATCTATATCCTGATAGTTGTATTTACATAGGCAGCATTTATTATCCACTATTTTTAGAATGTTTTTCTCATAATCTACCTCAAGATTAATTTTTGACTTAAAAATAGAAGAATATATCTCTTTTAATATAATATCCAGATTTTGTCTATTCAATGCGTTTTTAGGGAGCCAATATCGGCTGTAGGTTGATGCTATATTTTTCCCTATTCGTTGTAATCGCATATTAACATCTTTAACATTTTCTTTTTTCATAAATCTAATTAAATGGTATATTGCATTCCTCATTTGATTCATTGCAGCGTCGGCTTGAGCTAGATCAGATCGTGTGTAATTCATAAAAGTACCTTTAAAAGTAATTATTATTAGGATTAAAAATAAAAATTAATATAAAATTCTATTTAAATGATAATAATTATTACTTATTTTTTCAAAAATCTATTTTTGATCTTAAAAAAGAATGAAGATAAAAAAAGTTTGATAAAATTAAAAATTTTTGAAAATTTCTAAAATCTTTAAGTAAATTTAAGATTTTTATAATTAGAATATCAAATTTTAATTAGTTAATTATGTATTAAGATTTTATGATATATTTTTTTATTTCTTTAAAATAAAAATTTATTATTAAATTTTTCATTGAATTTTTTTAAATATTCTTGCCTTTATTTCTTTTAATATATTCCACTTAAAATTTAAATTAATATCTTTTTTCAAGAAATCCAGTTTCTCACGAATACGATTTATGAAAAATTCATAATCTTTAAGAGAAAATATATTAACATTAACACCATTAAATAAAAATAGAAAAAATTCGTTAATTAATTGATCTTTTTTAATTTCAAATATAGAATTATTTAAAACCTTAGAAATCGTATCTTCTTTATTCTCTTTTTTGGCATCTAATTTCGTTTTTAAATCTATATTTGCTTTATCTCTAATTTCAGAAAAAAAATTTTTGATTTTTTGTAGTTTGTTACGATTTTCATAGATTCTATTATAATAGACTTCAGATAAAATGTTATATAATCTTAAATTGCTTTCTTCAGATAAGTATATAAGAATCTCATCAAAAGAATTAATACTCAAAATAATTTGAACAAAGATATTAGTAGATAAGTAACTAATTTTTTCATTACCCTTATCTAAATATATAGGAAGAATTTTATTGATTTTATTAAATTCCGAAATAAAATCATTAAATCTAAGATCCACCTCAAATTTATTAATAAATTTAATTATTAATTCCATAGTTTTAAGATTTTCTTTATATTCAATCTCATTATTAATTACATGTGAAAAACGTTCACCTAATATTGCTTTAAAACAATATATTGCATCTTTCCAACGATTATTTTCAATTTTTTTTATAAAATCCGTAATAATCTGGTTTTTATCTTCATTAAAGTCTGAATAATGATATTGTGTGAATAATTCCAAAAAATAAATCAATTTAACTTTAACTTCTAATTTTTTCCAATCAAACAATAATGAAGTATTTAAAATCATAATAGGGATTAAAAAGAATAAATTAAGTAGAAGCAAGACAAAATCGGTATTTTTGATAACATTATAAGTAGTGCATCCAATTAAAATTAAAATCAGGAGAACAGGTAATAGAAATTTAATCTCTTTCTTAATGAATTGTTTCAATAAAAATTTGATTCCTAAAAGCAGAAAAATAATTATTAAAAAAAATAATAAAGCTTCAATATTCCAAAAGATAAAATAAAGGAAAAATAACGAAAGTGAAAACAAAAATTTTGATAAAAATTGATCTCTTTCCTTTAAAATAAAGATATAGTTAAAATTCTCTTTAAATTGAGCGTCTTTATAATCTGGATATTCTTCTTTATTAAGAAAATTTATCCAATATTTAAAAAGGACACTCTCAATGTTTATATAAAATAGAAAAGTAGCGTTTAAGAATGTTATAATAATTAAAATAAAATATTTTGAAAAAATATCATCTAAATTAGAAGGGACTTCTAAAGAAATTAACCCAATCGTAGTAAAAATAAAAAACAATAATGAAAATGAGAAAAAAAGATAGATAGCTTTAAGGGTGGTTTTGGATTGAAGATTTTTAAATTGATCTAAAATGATTGTAGACATTTTTTTATTCTGATATTATTATAAATTAATAGCATTTTGAATATTTAAAGGTGAATGGAGTTTAAATTTATTAATTTATCAAATTCAAGATTTTTATCCTTACAATATCAACTTTCAATCGGATAATCCTGTGTTAAATTTTTAGATTTTTTAATTTACATATTTTTAAAAAATTTCATTCTTTAACAAAAAAATAAATTCATGAAATGTATTATTATTTATTTATAAAGCAAAAATGAAAGGAAATGAAATTTAAGAAGAAAATATCAAGAATAAAATGGGATAAAAGACAATTAACTTGGAAATATATTACACCAAAAAGGTTTAAGAAAAATGAGTTATTTTTCCAATGTCCAAATTGCAAAACTACTGCAAGTTTAGGGATGAAAATCGGGATTTCAACAGATGGAACATATGAACCAAAAGATTGGATTTGCTTAAAATGCCTTAAAGAAGTTGAATATGAAAAACTTAGTAATATTACAAAAAACTTTTTAAAATTAATCATTAGAGATTGGGATAATATAATTTCACAGCCTGTAAAAATGATTATAACAAACCGAAAAGGAACAAAAATTGATGGAAAAATTAGTGCAATTGGAAGTCTTGGGGTACAATATATAGGTGAATCATTAATTAAAAAATGTGGGAATTGTGGGAAAAAAAATAAATTCAGGATATATAATGAAAAAGAAAAATTAGAACAATGTATAAATTGTGGTTTTATTAACAAGATATAAAATTATTCTCTGAAAATTACCTAATCAATATACTCCTTCTTTTTATAGGATTAAAAAAATATATTTCATTTATGGAAAATAATTCAGAAAATCCCCCGTTTTCATTAAAAGAATTTAAAAAGGGTATTCTTGAACTCTATAAAGATGATAACATTAAAAAAGTTCTTGAAGGAATAAAAGAAATGAAAGAAATTTTCGAACCAATAAAACAGATTAAAGAACTCTTTGAAGTTTGGAATTTTGTATTGAGTTTTAGGAATATTAGAAAGGGAAAAGATGGTAATGGTGGAGATTCAAGTATTATATAAAAAATAATGGAATAATATCAAGATTTCATTGATTAATTTTAGTTCTAATTTTAATAAAAATTAATATGATTAAATAGATATTATGGAGCAATGTTATCATTGATTAAAATAAAGAAAACGAGGATTTGATGGAAATAAGAATAAAAATATTTAAAATCACAATTTAAAAAATAATATCATAAGGTTTTCATAATTTCTCTTAGTATAAATTTATTAATTTGAAAAGATAAATATATCATATACTATTCCTTTATTAACTTTAAATAAGTCAATAATGAGTATGTTAAATTATCAAATTTTCAATAAATATAAGGAATTTTTTGATTCTCTCATTTGGCTTAAGAAAAAAACACAATCAGAGAAAAAAGACAAAATTATTAGTGAAAAAATTAAAACAGATTTAAAATCTCAATTATTTCTAATTCGAGATTTTTCAGGGGTCGAAGAAATTTTGAAAATCTCGAATAATGAAACGAGATATTATAAATTTAAGTGGAGCTATGAAAAAATTTATGAAGATATATTGAAATTTAATTTAAAAAGTGTTTCAAATGTAGGAAGAGAATATAATAACGAATTTTACTTGATTTTTTCAAATGATAATAAATTCATTCTTGTAATCGGTTATGTTAATGCTAAAGATTTGAAAAGAAGAATTAAATCTTTTTTATTAAGCTTTTATCCCAGTATTAGTTCTACTTTTTTAACACACGATGAAATTAAACAACTTTTCTTAAAGCGGTTTCTTAATTTCAAAAAATATTTTTTAGAATATAAAATGTTAATTTATAGAAAAATTGTTTTTACAGAAGAAAAACCTCAAAAAGCAATTGATTATATTCAGGGTGATTTAATTAGTAAAATCTCCGAATTAGAAAACGAGCAAAAATATATTGATACAATAGAACTTATTGTATCAGAAATTAATAATAAAGAAAAATTTCGTTTTAGGTTTAGGTATAATAGAAATAATAATATAATATGGTTTTATGGAGAATCAGAAAAATTTATCGATCTTTTAAATAATATATATTATATTGTAATAAGAAAGTTTTTAGATTTAGATAAGAGAGAAAGAAGAAACACTAAAAATAATATAACTCAACCTTTTATTTTAGGTCTTAAAACTTCACTCTTTTCAGATAAATTAAATTTAGAATCTTTTTTGAAAAAAATTGAAGATTTCCCCAGATCTACATACGCTATTATAGAATCAGGAAATCCATTTTTACATATTATTATGCGAGATTTACAAGATAATTCGATGTATTCAATAAAAACATTATCACATAAAGATTTAATGATATGCCCTCAGATAATCAGCTCCAATTCTTCATTATTTAGAATTTTAAATTATATTTCTACAAAAATCTCTGAATATGAAATAATTGACTATAATGATTTTATTGTTCAATTAAAATAACCTAATTTTATTTAATTTAATATCGTCAGATCAAAAGACTAAAAGATGGCTGAAGAAATTAAACTACGATTATTAGAAGAAGTTAAACGATATCGAATGAATATCGAATTAATTCTATCAATTAAATATCTTATTGAAAATAATCTTTCAAATTTAAAACTATGCCCTCCACTAAATAAAATAAAATTGAGTCATAGTAATAAATATAAAGAACCTGATTTGATTATTCACGATACCAATAGAAATTTTCTTATTAATGAAATAAAAACTTCAATTAGTCCCTCTGAAGAAGATATAAATCAAATTAAAGATTATTTAAATATTTCCGTTGTTTTAGACTATAATGGTAATGATATCTTATGTAATAATTATTCCGTCAATCTGATTGTTAATATAGAAAGTTATAATAATGTAATCAATTATCTTTTCAATAAAATTGATGAGAAATTAAGAAAGGATCTCTCAATAACTTCTTTTTCTCATTTAGAAAGTGTTCCTAAATATGGTATGAGATTCTATTTATTTGAATTAAGAGATAATGAGACTATTTTTGATAATTTAAATAAGATATTACGTTCAAGACCAAAAATATTTGTATCTAAATTTGAAAGAGAAGGAGAACAACTTTATTTTATTGATAATCCAAAACCTCAATACACAATAGTTATATTATGGATGTTTATTCTTCCGATAATTCGAAATGAAGATAATATTTTCAATATTGTTAATATTGAAGAAATGATTAAGAATTATTATGGGAAATGGAATGATAATAGAGTTTTCTTTAAAAAGAAATGGATTAGAGATTCTTTAAAATCATTATGTGATATAAAGTGGATAAAAAAAATTACTGAAAATGAATATGAAATAATTAAATCTTTTATTTTTAAAGGAGATCTTACAGAAACTGTATGTAGAAAATTAGCAGAATTAGAATTTCAAGAAATTATAGCACAACAAGAAAGAGAAGGTAGAAGAGAAGGAATTCAAATACAACTTGATCGTTTTTTTAATCAATAATATTAATAATTTATATTTATTTTACGTTTAATGAATTTTTTTTGAAAAATCGATTCATTTTGAATATTTAACTTCAAGAAAAAATCTTGAAATTAACAATCAATCCTACCATACTTTAAACCGATTTATCTTAATCAAAAATATATTATATCTGATTTTTAAGAAGGAAAGATTTGTTATATTTATAAAAGAACTATATCTTATCAGATTTTAAAAGTTCTTTTGCCTTATCCCTGATAATTTCATTAAGAAACTCGGAAACGGAACGATATCCAAGCTCTGGATGTTTGTCGAGATATTTTTTAAAAACTTCAAATAGTTTATAATTTATTTTCAGATCATATTTCTTTCTCGACATATAAAAAGTAAAAATTAATACTTAAAAAATCTATTAATTGGGATATGGAAGGGATAAATATATAAGAAAAGAAGGATAAAATTAGGCGATATTTAATAATGTAGAATTTTATATTAAAATTAAAAAAAAAGGTTAATAAAAAAATGAGTAAAAAAATGATTGGTGGTGTTATTTTCTACATAATACTTCTTATATTTTCTACATATACTCTTATCTATGCAATACAACATCCAGGAGAAGATGTGGATATAGAAAAGGTCAATAAAAATGTAAGAATATATTCCGGTGGTTACAATTCTTATAAATGTTATTTAAATGATGGAGACTATGTAAGAATAAGTTTTGAGGTATCCGATTATCATTATGGAGTAAATTTGTATGTGGTCGATGATGAAAATTATGAGAAATTTAAGAATGGACAAGATTTTATATATATATACGGAGTAATTGAGAAAGTTGCAATGGGTGGATATAGTGGATTTACAGCTGATTCAGATGGATTTTATAGTATAATTTTTTACAATTATAATTTCCTTATAGCGGTAGATATTAAATATAACTTTGTAATCTATCGTTATACAACCAGAGCTTTTAATCCGATTAATTTAGTTTTTCCAGTTTTTGTTTGGATCATTGGAATTATAGGATTTCCTATTCTTATAGTTACGAGCATCCAAAAAAAGAAAGAGAAAACTGAAGTAATTGTTAATGAAAAGAAAATAATACCAGAAATTACTACAGAAGTATCTGAAAGGAGATATTGTTCTAATTGTGGAGAGAAAATTAAGAAGGAAGCAACATTTTGTGAGTTTTGTGGAAATAAACAATAATTTGTTTTTTTCAATCTATTTATCAATTCGATAAATAGGGAATATTATTTAGATGATATGTGAAAATTGTGGGAAGGATAGTAACAGTGGAATTGTTTATAAAAAGCATATCTTTTGTTCTCCAAGATGTAGAGATGAGTATTTTAAAATAAAAGAAGAAAGTAGGAAGATAAAAATATCAAAATAGATCTATTTTAGAATAATATAATTGAGCAAAAAACGAAAAAATATATCTCTATAACTCGTAATTATCAATATAATAATTGCGGTTGTGAGAATTATAACCACAAATACTAACAAAATCGATAATATTTTTAATTGTTTATTGTTCATTTCAAATAAGTCTTGATTTTTAATTTATTATGATTTTAAACAGACAAATTTAACAAATTTTGCCGATTGCGTTGTTTTATATCCGATTCCTCCTTAATCAATTGCATTATAAAATTATGCCATGATAATTTACCCTTAGATTCTTTTAATTTGTTCATTTCCTCATCTTCAAAATAAACTTGTATACTTTTCACAATAATTAAATCAAAGATTAAAATAATAAATTTTATGAAATATTCATAAAACATTTAGATATATTAAAAAATATAACCATATTAACTCATATCAAAAAAAGGAAGATTTTATTCATCAATTTCTATAAAAAAGTTTAAATGATTTGAGATTATTTACCACATAGATTTTAACTCAGTGAGTTAAAAAAAATGTGAATAAAAAAATGTTAAAAATTGGTAAAAATGAATGGATAATAATGGATGCTCTTAGAAAGAAAAGTGTAATGGGAAATGTAGCTTTCAACAATCTCAGTAAAAGAACCAAAATTCCGATAAATTCTTTAAAAAAATCGATGAAATCATTGAAAAGAAAACGATTGGTTAGTATAGTTAAAAAAGGAGGTTCAAATTTATATATGCTAACATTAAAAGGACATGAATATGTCTAAAGAAGAAGAGATTGAAATAAAAGAATCCAAGCCTTATTCCAGAAAGGGTACATACATAAAACCCCATTTTAGAAAAGGAAGAAAAAATCTGATCAATAAAAAATACACAAGAAAAAAAAGAAGAACAAAAGAAGAAATTGAACTATTGGGCACCCGAGAAGAAGAAAAAAGAAGATTAAGACAATTTAAACAAAAAGTTCCTGAAACCAAACAAAAAAAACTTGCACCACCAAGAAAAAAGAAAGGAAGGACTAAGAAACAACAAGTTCCAAAAAAGAAACAAAAAAAGATTGATGAATAATAATGAAAAAAATGTTAATTTTAGGTCTAATACTTATTTTATTAGTATTCGGTATTTTTGCTTTTTATATATTTATAATTAGAGAACCGGAAGTTATCACTGAAGAACCACTAACCTCCACTTACACATTTCAAGATTATAAGGTTCCGAGAATTATTACTGATTTTATGGGTAGAAAATTAATCGGTTATCTTTCATTCAACACAATTATCCAGATTGATACATATTTCAAAATTACTGAATTTACAAGCGGGTATCATCCTTCAGCGGATAATAATTATATAAAAGCCAGTTTTTTAAACGAAACAAATCGTTTATCGGAAATCCATGAAATTAATTTATGTAAGGTTTGTGATTGTTTTACAGACATTTCACTTATTCCAGTTTTTGAGGTTGATAAAACATACACAATTGAAGAGATAAACGAGATATTAGATAAATGAACTATATTATGGAATATATAAATAACCATAGATTGGAAATATTAAATGAAGAGAATATCGAATCTTATGCTTGGAAATATATTCTAAAGCATAAAATCTTCACTGAAAATCATATCGTAATTGACTATCTAAAAGAAAAGTTCGGAATACATCCACAATTGGTTTATAGATATGAAAACAATATAAAAAAATTCAGAAATATTAAAAAAGAACTAAGGTTAAAATTTAAATCTGTTTTGAATGAATTAGAAACGGTAAAATTAATAAATAGAACCACCTACACAGATAAAATTTTTATTGTGGAATAAAAAAATGATAAAATTATGTCAAAATTGTGGAAAACCATTTTCTACTAATAAGAATAATCGAGATATATTTTGTTGTGATGAATGCGAATCCCAATTTAAAAAGAATATACCATTTTATGCCTACAATTCAAAAGAGAGAAAATTGATACTAAATATTAAAAAACATCAATATTGAGTAAAAATGAATAATGTAAAAAATCTTGGAAGATGTAAAAATTGTGGAAGTATAGATTTTATGAGAGGTCTGGATAAGGAGGGATTTTGTAGTGATAAATGTAAAAAGGAATTTAAAAAAAATTCAAAAAAATATGGATTTTTAAAAAGTGATTAAAATTGATTTATGTCAAAAAATGTGAAAACTGTGGAACAAAATTTCAAACCTCAAGAAGAAATCAGAAATTTTGTAGTAGTAATTGCAGAACATATTTTAAAAAGAAAATTACTATTGTTATTTCTCCGAAACCAATTAAAATTGAAGCCCAACAATTTGGAAGAAGACCCCATAAAAATCCATCCCATATTATAAATGATACAAAAAAAATACTTAAAAAATTAAAAAAGAAGAAAACAGATTAAAAATGTCAAAAGTTGGTAAAGGAGGTTTATCCATAGATACCAAACTAAAAATGATGATGATTTTTGTGATAATCATATTCTATTTATTAATGATACTATTTCTACTTCTTAGAAATCAAGAAAATATTGAAAATCTCTGGGAAACATTTTGGAATAATTTTTTTGGAGAAGGATAAAAATGGTAAAAAAAGTAAAGAAATTAACTGGATATCAAAAAGCAAAACTTTATTTTGTGATTTTTGTTTATCTATTAGGAATGTTTATGGGATTAATGATATTAGTCTTTTTTCTTGAATATTCTGGAAATTTAGAAGAATTTGCATTGAATTTTTTAGAGAGGTTTAATATATGATGTCGGTTCAAAAACCAAGTAATGGATATGAAGAAGAATATAAGGAACCAATCAGAGGAACTCAGTGGTTTTTGACAAGTATTATCAAATTTTTACTACAAATATCAATTTTCTTTCTAACACTTTGGGGAGTATTACAATTCTATAATATAACCTCAAATAACTGGGAATATTTCCTTTTCACTTGTTTTAACTATATGATATCAGGATTTTTAGCATTTTTCGGTTCCTATGCTATTTTCAGTTCATTATGTAAATTAGCCAAACATAAACCCAATCCAATAAAACCTTGTATTCCAAAATCAAGAAAATTAAGACATTTTTTAATATATATATTTCTTATATTATTCCAATCATTGTTTTTTGTTTTATCGGTTGAAACCAATATTATGAAATATTTACCTTTTGATGTATTCTGGTCGTATATTGTAACTTGGATTTTAATAGCAATTTTATCAAGGCTCCTTAGTCGTGGATTATATTTCATATTGAGTAGGTTTAAATTTCAGGTATAAAAAATGGAAGAAATTAACCAAAAATTAGAAGAAATTGAGAAAAAAATTAAATTTATGGAATGGTGGATAATAGTTTTAACTATTATCTTAATGATAATCACATTATTTATAATTGGAGAACCGTGGGAAATATTTTAAATAATAAAAGTTGATAAAAAATGGAAGAAATAAAACCAACAAATGTTAAACCGACCGAATTTTATATGAAATTGGATAATGAAGAATGGAAATACCTTAAAGAGGAAGATGAAGCATTTGAATATGATTTCCCAGAAAACAAACATAATAATACTATTAAATCTAATAAAGAATATCTGATCAAATCCAAAAAAATCTTAAAACAAATAATAGACTATGAATTATGGGATGAAATTGATCGGGATCGTGCAATAGAAGATTATACTAATTGGATACGAATTTTAGAAGAAGCTTTAAACGATGGATATCTGATAACTATACAAGTAAAATTTTTATTAAAATGTGTTAATGATGAATTGGAAGAGTTAATTTTAAGAAAAGAAAGTAAATCAAGATTCGAATTTGAAAAATTAAATTTTGATTGTTTGGATGAAAAAGTGTTTAGTCTTATTAGAAGGGAAGTTAAATGGAAGAAAAAAGATCGGGATTTTACAATCTATAAAGAAAGAAAGAAGGGTAGACTTTTAGAAGATATCGGGAAGGAATACGGTCTGGATGATTCTTCCATAAGTAAAATTGAAAAAAAAGTTGATGGAGCATTCAAATATTATAAAGGAAAACTTTTTGAAAAATTCTATTATAATGTTTTAGTAAAAAGATATCCAGATTGTGAAGTTGAGTGGTATGGCAAAAAATCTGAACCAGATATTATAGTTACAGATCCTACAAGAAATATTAAAACTATTTACTCTTTAAAAAATCTGAAAATTAATAGAGAAAATTATCGATTAAAAAAAGATGAATTAAAACCAGAATTAAAAGCAGCATTATTAAGTTTGCTTGAATATGAAGAAGCATTTTTAAAATTAGTTGTTTTCGATAATATATCCAATAAAATAATCGAAAAGGATATTGATTTTAAAAAACCGTCAGATATTATATTAAAATAATCGGAATTCTAATCCTATATATAGAGTTTATTATTTATTTCTTAAATCTTGAAACTTGAATCCAAAATTTCTAATATCTTATCTGCTATAAATTAAATTTTCATAAAAATCTAATATATATATTAGAAAAGTTAATAAATGGTATTATAAAATTTTCAATTTATTAAATTCTTATGATTTGGATTTATTAGATCCATTAATAAATTAAATCAATAAAATTAATAATTAAGTTTCAAGTTTATTCTAATTTTAACTTAATCAATCATAATTATTATTATCTCTTATAAAAATAAGGAAGGTATGGGAAATGAGTAAGAACCCATACCCATTGAGGTAAATCACATAGCTAAGATACATATATAAATTATATAGATTTTTTGTTAGATTTTTTTTGTTAGATTCAAGCTGCAAGATAAAAATAATAGTTTTTAAAATTTTCTTAAATTTAAATCAAATTAGTTTGAAATTTCAAACTCTATAAAAATCTTAATGGTGGAATATAAAATAATTAAAAAAATGGTCACCACCCTAAGAAAATAATGGGGAGAATCATTATTTCTTGGGATGGGATGGTGTGAATTTATTTTTGGGGAAAAACAATTCAAATAAATTATATCTTTTTACTTATTTAAATGTTTTTTAAGAAGTATTAATAAAATTCTATTTTAAGAAATTTGGTATTATTAAAATTTTTTTATCGATAAATCCAACAATTCTTGACTAATCCAATAAATTTTATTAACTATATAATCTAATTTGTATATATTTTTTAATATATTTAAATTACAAGTGATTAAAAACATGAATATAAATAATATGATGTTCACATTATAATAGAAATATAATAAAAATGATTAAAAAATGATTGAACTAAGAAATAGAAAAATAAAAAGAATGAACGGAATACAACATTATTTACCAGTTCCAAAACAGTTAATGGACACCGAACTTTTGTCCATAGATGAAATATATACTGTTAAATTTGTACCACAGAAAAAAAAATAATTAAAAGATTGGGGAAAACAATGGGAGAAAATAATGGGAGAGATCGATAAAAAAACTGATTTTTCTTATGTAAGTGAAATTGAAAAGACCAGAATAAAAATAACCAACATATTAATAAATTTCCTAAAATCTCATAACAAATACTTACATTTAAACTATTATCCGAGTGCTGGGAAAACCCATATAGCTATAAGAGTTCTTCGAGATTTAGGATTATTCTATATCTATTTATCCCCATATCATAATTTAGCGGAAGAACAGTTAAAGAAATTTGTGTTTCTTAAAGATGTGGAACATATAGAAGGTAGAAATAGGTTATGTAAACATGAAGAATATAAGAAGTTATCAAAAAATAATATTAGTATCTCAATAATGTGTAAGAAATGTCCATATAACCCATATAATAAAGATACCAAAACTTATCTTGGGAAAACCCACCCTTGTGAATATTATAGAAGAATCAAATCAATATATGAATACCCAGATACATGGTTTGGTGTTCATCATCATTTGGGAGGTTTGGTTCAAGATTATATCAAAAAAATTAATGGAAAAAAAGGAAAAGATAAAGTAAAAATAAGTGGAATAGTTATAGATGAAAATCCAATAGAAAATATCAAAACTGAAATTAAAATTGATTATAGTTTATTGATGAAAAATGTTAAATTTTTTAGCAAACTGAAGAAATCCAAAGAGAAAGAATTATTACTCTATTTAATGTATAATCTGAAAAATATTATAACTACAACTACTGAAGAAGTAGAAAGTGGAAGATATTTAATCTATTATAAAAACTTACATGATAATATTCTAAAAACATTTCCAAAAATAAACATAGAAAATTTAAAAGATCTTGATTTGAAATTTCAAGAAATTTTAGTTGAACAATACTTTATCAAAAAGAAGGATTGTCCAAAGAATGTAATCTCTTCTTTAATATACTTCTTAATTGAAATGTATAACCATATCTCAGAAATGAAAGATTCATTTACTTTTTTCAAAAATTCCATAAATATTATTCAACCTAAAAATCCTGAAAAATCCCATTATGTTAGATTAGTCTTCTATAATCTAAATAGATTAAAAATAGAAGGAGATGTAAAAGTTATATTCTTAGATGCTACAACACCACCTTCTTTCTATGAAAAACTTATAGGTGAGAAAATAGTAACATCTTCAAAAAAAGTTTCACTTGAATCTTCAATTTATCAATTAACATCGGGGAGATATCCAATGACAAGTATTGATTGGACAAGGAAAATAGATGGAGTTCAAGTAATAAAGAATTATTTGAAAGAAATTCTAAGATTAATTTGTGAAAAACATAAAGATACCTATGTGTTAGTTATCTGTAGAAAGAAATATGAAGAGGAACTCAGAAAAATATCAAAAAATATAGAAACAGCTCACTATCCTATTTCAGGATCTAATAAATGGGAAAAGGGGACGGTTGTGGTTTTATTTGGATGTCCTGAATATAGTAGAAATCATATAAAAACTACTGCTGATCTTTTAGATGTTCCAATAGAAGAATATAGATATTTAGGAAGAGAAAGTAAGATGATTCAAGGAATCCATAGAATACGACCTATTTTGAGTATAAGATTAAAATATATTTACATTCTTTCTAAAGTGGATTTAGATATTACATTTGTAAGGAAGTTAGATAAATATAGTTTCATAAAACTTCTTGAAGAAGAAATTGAATATGGATCAATAGATGATATCCAAGACGAGGTTAGAGATAAATTAATAACCAAAATTTTAAAAGATGAATCTAAAACATTTAAAGAGATAAAAGATCTATTGGAAATGAAAATAGGTAATGAAATGTTGAGAATTCTATTAGATATATTTATAGATTTTGATGGATCTATAAGAGTATTCTTAAAAAAAGGAAAAAATCATTATGATCTTATATCAGAGCTTAAACCAGATAAGAAAACAAAATTATTTGAATTTATCAAGTCTAATCCTGAATTAACTTCAATACAAATAAGAGATAAATTTTATGATAATAAAATCAGTTTAGGTACTGTAAAAAGAAGATTAAATAAATTATTAGAAAGTAAGAAAATAGAAAGAATAAAAGATAAGTTTGGAGGTTCTTATATATATAAGAAAGTTTCGGATTGATTTTATACATTGGGATCATTTATGATCAAAATATACAGATCTTATTTTTTTTTTTGTAAAAGATCTGTTACAAAGCTATATGGATTTTAGTCAAATGATCCCAATGGACGAAAATAAGATAAACCCTCGATAAAAAAAATCTTTTAAAGATTATAAAAAATAACATATATTAGAAACAAGATAAATAGAAAATTGAACAAATATGATTTCAGAAATAGAACCAATGAAATTAGTAGGATTTGATAAATCATTTTATATTATTTATCATTCATTGGAGGCAGTTTATAAAGAAGACAATAATTTATGGATTGAATCAAGAAGTTGGGTTAATTCATATCATAAAAATATTTATCGTTGGAAATTTACCGATAATTCTCTTATTAATAAAATCAAAAAATATATTTCTAAAAATATTATTGAAAAGTTAAAAGATGGTCTTGTTTTGGTTGATCCAGATATCATAATAGATTTACCATCAATGGGTGGTAAAGTATTAGATATGAAAGTCTGGAATGGAGAATTGATTTATTATATTCTAAATCCAGATATTATTATATGTTGATAAAACTTAAGAATTTAACATATTATCATATTATATATGTTTTTTAAAAAGATAAAAAGATAAAAAGATATTAGGATAAAAAGATAATATTATCTTAAGATAAAAAGATAAAAGAATAAAAAGATAAAAAGATATTATTTAATTATGTCTAAAAAAAATATAAAATTAAAAAATATAAAAATAAGAAAGGATTTACATACCCAATTAAAATCTGAATCGGCTAAAAAAGAAATCACTGTTAGAACATTAGTAGAATCTATTTTAGAATCGAATTTTAATCCATTAATTAATTATAAAGAATTTGAAGTTATAGGCAAATTATCAAAAGATAATATAAATTTAGGATTTGAAGCTATAGAAGAAATAAAAGAATGTATTAGACCAATTAAAGAAGATCTTAAAAAAGTCTTGAAGGATGTTCCTATATATCATAAAATATTAGAATTAGAACAACACAAATGGGATATATTATATAATCAACTATTATTTAAGTTCATAATTGAGGGTCCCAAGAAAATGTCTGAGCTTGATATCAATTCTTTTAGGGGTTTGTTAATTATGCAAGTATTAACAGAACCAGATGAAAAAAAAGATTAAAAAAAAGTTAAAAATTAATTTTTTTATTTTTTCTCTTCCAACCACTTTAAATATCTTTTTGTTGGTTTCCTATTTCTAATCGGGTTACCACCAGTTTCTTTTCTATACAATTCTTGATTTTCTTCCTTTTCGGCTTCTAACATTTCAGCTAATTCTTCTTCTTCTTCTTTGAATAACTCTTCCATATCTTTATTCAATTCTTCCTCTAATTTTTCTTCTTCAGGTAATTCTTCCACTTCTTCCGTTTCGGTTTCTAACATTTTATCTAAATCTGATTCTTCCTCTTCAGTTAGTTCTCCTATTTCTTCCTCAACAAATTCTGGTTCATAGATTTCTTCGGTTTCTAAGAAGTAATTTGAATCTTCTCCTTTTATGATATTTATATCACTTTTACCAGTTAATTCTGAAATTTTCTTAAAAGCTCTACAATTGAAATAATATTTCACAATATTTATGGAAAGGTTGTCTATTATATTTTGTTTTAATATTTCAAGTTTTTGTTCTGTTATATCTTCTGGTTTTTCTTGTTCTATATCAGAAAAATGTGCTTTTATAATATCAACATTTTTCTTAGATAATTCTTTTAAATTGATTTGTGAATCTATAAATCCTATTTCTGAAACATTTTCCAAACTATCCATTAATGGTTTTATGCTTTTTTGAACTCCGTATAATAAATCCTCTATTGTATATTTATCTTTTTTACTCATTTTTTTATTTTTCACCTCCGTTCTTGTTTTAGTTCCTATTTATTAAATTGATAAATGTAGAATAATTTTTTATCAATTCCTTTATTTTCCTTAATTTTTATGTTTTTTTGTTTCAATTTTCAAATTTCTGTTTCAAATTTACCTTTAAGGATATCTATTCTTTAAATATTCATATGCTTTAATTAAATCGGTCATTTTACTTCTTGCATTTGGATCATGTTTATTAAGATCTGGGTGAATAGTTTTACATAAAATTCGGTAGGCTATTTTAACATCATTTAATGATATATCTTTAGGATAATCTTTTTTCTTAATTATTGCTAGATTTTTTATAAGATCAATAAGAAGATTTGTGTATCTGTATTGAACATCTTCTTCGGAATTTGCTTTTAATTCATTTAATGTTCCTATTTTGGTATAACTAATTTCTCCTCTTAACCAAAGTTTTCTTATTTCACTTATTCTTGAAAATGAACATCCAGAAGGTTTTATAGCATTTGAACTTGCTATCTCTTTAAGTGTGTAATCATTAATAAACATCCAAATTAGTTCAGGCATGTTGTATTCATAAATTATATTTGGCATTTTTCTAATCAATCCTCCTCTCTTATTTTTTTAATTTTAGTTGGATATGATAATTTGTAATTATAAGATTGATTAAATATTCCTTTCCGATAATTTACATAACCTTTTTTATATTCTTTAACCCGTGCGTCAAATTCAATTATATCACCTTCTTTTAAATCTATATTTTGGAATCGTTTAGTTAAATTAAACCAAATATGATCACAAACAATTCTATTATTGTTATCTTTAATATCCTTTAATAAAATTGTTGGTTCTGGAAATCCATGATAATTTGATTTACTTCCAAATCTAACAAATGTTCCAATAAAAGTTTTTCTTTTGTTTTCAATTTTTTTTAATTTTGATCTCATTTTTTATCTACCTCCTTTATTTTTTTATATTTTTCTAATTTTTATTCTAAAGTAACAAATCCCATTGCAATTTTATCCCATCCAACTTGTTTTATATGAAATGTGTTTCCTATTAATTGCATACTCACCAGATCTATTAAATTTGGAGTAGTTCCATTACACATTAATTTTTTTACATATTGGATAGCATCGTTTAATTTTTTAAATACATCCAATCCTGATTTTTCTTTATTTTGTTCTCCTTTAATTCCCAAAGCATAGAAAGGTTCATCCTTCTTTATTGTAAAATATGCCATCTTTTTTTACCTCATTTTTTTAACTCTTATATCAAATTTTTTATATCTCTTAATTTGTTCCAAGTAAGTTCGGTTTGTATCTAATAATGCATCTTTAGGAATTTCTACATTTACATCAGGCATATTAAATTTCTCGTCTTTAAGTATGTCTTTCATATCAAAATCTAACAAATTTGAATGTTCCTTTGTCAAATCTTCAATATTTGAATCCATTATTGCTTCATTATATATTTCTCTTAATTCTTCTAATTCTTCTTCTATTTTCTTTCTTACATCGGTTAGATCATCTTTAATTTCATCAAATTTGTTTTTTATCTTTTTTCTAACACTTTCTCTTAATCTTTTTAATTCTTCATCAATTTTGTCTTGTAATTTGCTATCATAATACGGACTTATAGCATTTCTTATTGTGTTCTTATATTCTTCTGGTTCTCTGGCTAAGAAAGCATTTAATTCGGTAGGATCACGACCTGCATATTCTTTAAATATTTCCGTTTGTGTGGTATATCCTTTTGATTTTGATTTCTTGGCTGGAACAGTAGGAAGTGAATATTTGATACACTGCTCTTTTGTTAATCCCACAAAATGAACGTAGGCAGTTACACCAAATTGATTTGCTATCTTTTCTACTTTTCTGGCTATACTTTTAGGCATATCTCTACCTTTAGGATCAAAATCACTTAGAACAAAGACATGCAAGATTTTGTTCTTTTCTAATGCTTTTATTACTGCTTCATAACACATTCTAATAGAAAATTCTCCACCACCTGCAGGTCTTATTGTTATATTAAAATCTTTTACTATATCTGTAGGTATTACTCCACTCTTTTCTGCCCAAATTTCAAGATAATTAGGTTGTTCCCAATCAGAACGGTATTCAATATATTCAAATAATTGTCGTTCTATACTTCTAACTTTTCCGTTTATAAATTCTTCTGTTGTACCATAAGATAAACCGAGTTCAATATCAAGTCCACTTATATCATCATATATTTTTACGTATTTTGGGTGAAATCTATTATGTTCTATAAAATACGCAATTTGTTTGGGGTCTGGATTTTTTTCATCTAATATTTTTTCGTAAGGAACCAACCCTTCATATCTGGCATATTTTGCTCCCAACGACAGATAACTATAAGACTGTTCTGTATTTTCATAAAGGATTGTTCCTTCTTTAATTTCAAATTGGTATCCCATACCCAGAATTCGGTAATGTAATCCTCTAATATGTATTTCAGGAGATCCCTCTTTCTCCCAAATGTCTGCAAACCATTCCGCACTCTTTATATGGGATGGTCTAATGTAGAATGGATCGTTATCTCTATCCAGAGCCACCAATTGTTTGGTACTTGTGAATTCTGGATATTCATCTTTCCATTTCTTAATTTGATCTATATCAACCGTTTTTCTTAATTTATATCTCATTTTTAATCAACATAGTATGGTATGACTTTTTTTAATCTTCCATTTTTCATTATTCTTCTTTTAAATGAAGTTGATCTCATAGTTGTTAATTTCTCTATTTTTATTACTCCTTTTTTAGTTCTTTTAGCTCTGCTGAATCTTTCAATATTCTACTTATAATTTCATCATAGGTTTCTAATTTTGCTATTCTTAAATCCTTTAATTCTTTCCGTGTTGATTTGTATATTGTAATTGTTGTTTTTTTATTATTTTTATTCATTATACACCACTAATAGGAAGATAATACGGCGAGTATATATAAACAAATATTAAGACTTCTTAATCTTTTTAGATTTGAGTTATAAATATCTACAAAAACCTTTCCAAAATCGATTTTAAGAGAATTAATATTCTATTCTTAATGATTTTTATTAAGTGAATCAGAATTACATAACTTTTTAAATTAAGTTAATTAAAATTACATAATAATAAAATTAAGTGAATAAAAAACGACTAAAAAAGAAAATGTATTAGAACTATTAAAAAAAGAGGAACTAACATCTATTGAAATATCTGATAAAACTGGTTATCCTAAGAATATTGTTTGGGTGTATCTTAATCAATTATTTAATGAAAAGAAGATTGAAGTTGTTAGAAAGGAAGGTAGGAATAATATATACAAAGCGGTGCAGAAAGAAGATTCTACAAATCTTTTAAAACAACTATATGGAATCATGATTGAATATATGAAACCGATAAAGCCATTAGAAGATACAAAAAAAGAAATATTAAAAACAATTGGAGGTATGATTTAAATGAATGAATTATTGAAAATGTTTGAAGAATTTGAAGAGAAACAACAAGAAATCCTCCAGAAAGTTATTGAATTACCACCAGATAAGATAGAAAAACAAATAATTGAAGAATCTATTAAGGCGCATCACAAAAAGAAAAAACCCACTACGGATAGAAAAATGAATAAAGTAAGATTAAGACAATATCTAATAAAACAGTTAAATGTTAATTTAGAAAAATTTCCAATAGAATTTTTACGATCTGAAAGAATAACTTATGGGTTGTATATTAATAGGAAGTCTTAATTTTTTTATTTTTTTTATATTATTTTAAAAAAAGCATTATAGATTTTGCGTTCTGCAATCATTAAAACTTTTTTTGATATAAATATCGTAAAAATTAAAAAAATTTATTAGATACTTGTTTTTTAAATCCAGCCCTTTTTTTTCATCATTTCAATAAATAATAAAAGTTCTGATTTGTTTAATGTTAATGGATTCCGACCGAATATCCAATCATGCTCCAAATCATTTAAATCATTAAAATAATAACAAACTCTGAATTCTATTTGTTCCTCTTCCCGATCCCATTTAATTTTCTGAATTAAATATTTGTAAACTTTAACATCTCCTCTTTCTATTTCAATTTCATCTAAGATTTCTCCTTTTAGACTGGAACCGTCTGGATATTCAAATTTAAGTTTTCTTTTATTAAATGGTTTAATTTCTTTATACGGTTTAAACATTTTTATTTATCGTCTTTTTTATTTTATTTCTATTTTAATTCTCCTCTTTAATTTGATTATAATTTTTTCCCACATTTACTACAAAATTTAAATTCGGGTGAATTTTCATTCCCACAAAATCCACAGAATTTCCTTTCCGTATTTTTTTCTATTTGTGATAATTTATTTAATTCCATAATTTTGAGAACTCTATCCAAATCTACTATAATTTTTCCACCTCTTTTTTATTTTAATTCCTGCAAATCGATTCGATTTAAGGTTTGAAAAAAAATAAATAATTGTAAAGATTGTTATTTGAAATATTTATTATCTATAATTTATTATAATCTTTTGATGAAAGTACAAAACCACAATTCCTACATTTATAACCTAAATCTTCTATCCAATTCTTAACACCGCTAGATGTTATTTCTTCTAATTTTCCATTACATTTAGGACATTTCTTTTCGATTTCTTTCTCAACCATTTTTTATCAATCTCTTCTTTATTTTAATTCCTTATAACAGAAATTACTATAAGACTGAAAAAAATAAATTTTATTTGAAAATTTAACAATTCTAATCTTCTTCCTTATAATTATTTAATTCTCTTTTCATATGAGCAGTTTCTACTTCTCTCTCTTTGATTTCTTCTCTCAATTTCTCTCTTTTTTTCTCTATGTCATCTTTCTTACCTTGAATCTTATTGGCAATTTCTTTAAATCTTTTCACACGTTCTTCTACAAGTTCTTTTTCTTCCTGACTTTTCAATTTCTCTATTTTATCATAAATTGACCATAAATATTTTGGTGCCACACGACCAACATTCTCTTCTTTAATTCCCTTAATAAGTTCTGAACGAGAAGAATATCTTAAATCTTCTTTTATATTATCTTCCGTTAATCTTGACATATAAACTTCATCATAATCTTTAGTAGAATAATTTAATCCTGATTCCAAATATTTTGAATTATCTCTTGGAATAAAAGTTGGATAATAAACATCATCACCACCACCTTCACTAACTTCCTTCAAGAAATAATAATTTAATTCTTCTACTATCTCAAACAAATGATTATATTTTAATTCCATATCTTGTAATTTCTTTTCCAATTCTAAAATTTTATTTTCCATTTTGTTTTCTCTTTTATTTTAATTCCTATTTATCAAAATGATAAATAGTTTGGAAAAAATAAATATTCTTTTTTTTTCTTTTGGTTTAAATCTCCAGACTCTTTTTTTCTCTTTTTAATACAAACTTTAGCTTTCAAATTGAAAATGATAAAAATTTTTCTTATGATATATTAAAAAAGTAAATTTTTTTTTTAAATCCAAGATTATTAAACTTATTAATATATTTCTTGAGATTTTGCGCCCGTGGCTTAGCTTGGTTAGAGCGCACGGCTGAAGTAAAAATTACTGCCGATATAACCGTGAAGTCGGGGGTCCGAATCCCCCCGGGCGCACTATTATAACTCATCCAATTATTTTTTAACCTTATTGATTATTCTATTGTTGAATGAACTTTATAATAATTATATTCATCAATTGCTTTAGCAAACGGTTTATCTTTTTTGTCCCATTTAATGTCTTTAAATGTTTCTTTTAATTTGATCAAAAATTCTATATAATCTTCGGAACTTCCTTTATCATTGATCTTATATAATTTTCTTATTTCAACATCCCACATTACAAACAAATTAGGATTTCTTAAAGCCATCAATTTTGTCGTTCCAGTTTGTTCAATTCCTTCAATTTTTCTATAAGAACTATAAATTGATTTAATGTTATTCTTTAAAATCAGTTCATTGAAATTCACCGTTTCAAATTTTAATTTGTCTAATTTTTTAAAGATTTCCTCGTTTCTTTTTATTAATTTCCGAAATTCATCCTCATTAAAACTTGTCATAGCATATCTGAATCGTGCAAAATTCCAAGTAGATAACAATAAAATATATGCTTCATATTCGTAATTATCTTTTAACAGATTTCTACAACTATTCCAAATAGATCCTCTAAGGGTTTTATTGTTAACTATTTTCTCTGTATTCTTTTGGATTGTTTCTTCAAATTCTTTTTGATTTACTTCAAACATTTTTATCATCTTCTTGGTTTATATTATTAATTATCTTTGGTTTATTCTCATTGATAAATTTATTTATTTTCAAGATTTTTCTCTTCCATTTTAATTCATTAAATTAGACAATCTTAAATTTTGGAGATCTAATAAGTTTAACGGTTGATAAAAAAGTACAATTTTGTAAACTTTAAATCCTTTAATACCTAATATTTAATATAATTTATTTTAGATAAAAATGGGGGGTAAAATTGGTAACTGTTAGAAGAGTTGTTGTTGAACAAGCTGTAAAAAGTTTGCTAATGGGGAAAGATTATAGAGAGGGAGTAGTTCACGTTATCGAAGATTTATTTTTCAACGGTTGCATCGAGTTTTTCAAGAGAATTGTGAATAAAAATTCTATTGAAAAGCAAAAGCGTCTGGATTCCCTTTCTGTAAGTGAACCACATAAATTTTCGAAATATTTATGGTATTTAGATCTTATGTTAAATCCAGATTTAGATAAAGATGAAATTGCTAATAATGCTGGTCTAAATATGAAAACAATTAATAACTGGTATAATACTACAAGAAAAGAGGTAGTTGTTAGTGCATCTAATGAGCATTATTTTAACGTTTTAGACATTATTAAAGAAATAATTGAAGAAAATGATGAATTTAATTTAGAATTATCAGTAGATTTTAAAAGTTTTAACGTTAAGTTAGATCTTATCGAAACTTTGAATGTCATTAACGCATTGGCGACTAAAAAAGCAGGGATTCGAGGTGGTGCATATAGTTCAATTGGTCAAAAGATTGAAAAACCATTAATGATAACACTATCCCGAATATTAAAAGTACCCAAAGAAAATTATATAAGACCAGCGGATATGGAAGAATCAGTAAGAGATATAGATTTCTATTATTTTAAGGATGATATCATTATTAATTGTGAAATAAAAATGATGGGTAAGGGTAATCCCGAATCATTTGACTCTGCTCTTGCCAGAAATACAAATATTTATATATCAAATAAAATTTCTGATTTAGGAAAAAAAGAATTAACTAAAATGGATATATCTTGGTTAGAATTGCAAAACAATGATTCTATAATTAATGATTTTGGTAAAATTTTACAAAAATTTGATATTCCTTTTACTCCATATGAAGGGGATTATAGAGATATTTTAGATGAAGTTCTTAATAAAGTTCTTGATGATTTAAGCAATTAAATTGATTACAAATTTTTCCTTAAGACAAAAAATTTCTAAATTTTTATGATTTTTGTTATAGAATTAAGAAAACTTTACAATTAATTGTGACTCTGGTTTTTAAGATTGGACTAATTAAAATTTTAGGTAACTTTAAATCCTTATTTTCAGATATTAGTTTTAAGAGATATGAGTTTAAAATTTCAACAGTTAAATCTTTTTAAAAACCAAGAAGGGTAATATAAAAATCACTATTCAGAAAACGCTTAATGGTGGAAATATATCTGAAATTTATCTTGAAATTCTTAATTTTTTAACTAAATCAATTAAAGAAGGTAAAAATGTTATAAAAATCAAAACGGAGTTAAGTAATCTTTTTGAATTTATTCCTAATCCGAATGAATTTGCAGGTCCCTTAGTAGAAGGATGGGCACATATTCATTTGGAACCATTATTTAAAAACTATGATGTTCCTCCCAGTGGAAAACAAACTTTCAGAGATAGTTCTTTAATTTATAAAGATAAAAAAGTATTTCTAAATATCAAAGCAAAATCAATCGAGAAGTTAAAACGATCACGAACAAATCTTTCAAGTCTAGATAGATTTATAAAACATTATCAAAAAAAACCTTTGATTCCCTATATCATTGTTACATTTATTTATGAAGCAGTAATTTCTAAAAATGAATTCATTATAAAAATTCAAGATTTACAAGTTTTTAACCTACTTGAAATTCCAAAAGAAAATTTGAAGATTGAAGGTGCTTATGAAGGTTCTTATCGAATTTACATCTCTCCAATTCCAGATTTTGTAAAAAATGGAATTTATCAAGGAAGAAGTTCAATAACTCCCGAAGAATTTATTCAAGTTTTAAAAAACTTGAAAATAAATTATCTTGAAAAAAAAGGAAAAAAGAAGAAGATTAAAGCAAGTGTTACTAAAATTAAAATATAGATTCTAATTTTCAATTTCAAGAATAAGATTTAATTTGATAAGTAATTAAGACTATTGCTGGTGTCATTAATAATCAGTAGTTATTTTTGTTTTAATAATTAATATTCTTTTTCTTTAAATATGCTCAATTCTTTCTTATAATATAGAATAATTTAAATTTGTGGATAATCTTGAATAACAATGATCACTCAACCAAACAAGATTTATTAGATTTTGTTTATACTAAGGATAATGATATGAAAAGCAAACAAGATCATAAATTTAACCTTAAAAAGTTAGATAAATCAATTATCGAACAAAAAATCAAAGAGAAAGATATAGATTTTTTTGATAATGTTTTTGAAAAAGTCTCTGAAAATGATATTCTAAAAGTATTAGAGAATTTCGGGAAATTACCTAAAAATTTTCCATCATCCCTCTTTGAAAATTTATTAAAAAAACATGATAATGAAAAGATTAAATTTTTAGCTGTAAAGAATTTAGGTAAAACTCAAAATCCTGAAATTGTTAATATCTTAAAACCAGTGTTTAAAAAGGAGCAAAATACAATTCTAAAGAGGGAAATAGTCTCATCAATCGGAAGATTAAGAAATAAAGAAAATATACCACTACTTATTGAAATATTAAATGATAAAGATCCCAAAATTGTTATGCAAGCTATGAGAGCTTTGTTTATTTTTAAAGATTTAACTGAAGTTAGAAATGCTTTAGAACCATTAAAAAATCATAAAAATGAAATTATTAGAGAAATAACTGAAATAGAGTTATCTGAACACAATGCTTCCATAACCAGAAAAGAACTACTAAAAACAAACAAGAAATTTTTTCCATTGATTAAAAACACTTCTGTTTTAGGAGATGTACGTAATGTGTTGAAGTTATTACCTGACGAATGTATTCATTTAACTTTCACCTCTCCTCCTTATTATAATGCTAAAGATTATAGTATATATCCAAGTTATGAGGATTATCTTAATTTTTTAGTTGATGTCTTTAAAGAAGTCCATAGAATAACCCAAGAAGGAAGATTCTTTATTTTGAACACTTCACCAGTATTAATTCCGAGATTCAGCAGAAAATATGCGAGCCATCGTTTTGCGATTCCTTTCGATATACATCCAAAAATTATCGACATAGGATTTGAATTTATTGAAGATATTATTTGGCAAAAACCAGCTCCAAGTGCAATAAATAGAGGTGGAGGATTTTTTCAACATCGAAAACCGCTTGGATACAAGGCTAATTTAATAGTTGAATATGTAATGGTCTATAGAAAAAAAACTCACAGATTAATAGACTGGAATATGCAACAATATCCAGAAGATATTATTGAGAAAAGTAAAATGAGAGAGGATTATGAAAAAACAAATGTGTGGAATATAGCACCTGCAAACAATAAAGTACATCCGGCTGTATTTCCTGAGGAATTAGTATATTGGATAATAAAGCTTTATTCTTATAATAGTGATATTGTTTTAGATCCATTTGCTGGCTCAGGAACAGTTGGTAAAGTATGTCAAAAAACAGAAAGAAATTTCTTTCTAACAGAAATTGACGAGACTTATTTCAAATATTCAAAAAAGAATTTATCTCAAAAAAAAATAGTAGAAAAAAACGAGCCAAAATTTTACAACTCTAAAGAATTTGAAGTTTTAATCGAAAATATAAAAAATTCTTAATTAAAATAATATTTAAATAAAAAAAAGATTATTTAGATTTTTGTTTCTTATCCTCTTCTTTTAAAATGTCTTTAAATTTTTCTAAATCTTCGGAAGTTATTGTTATATCCTTATCATCTTTAGTTCCTTTCACAGATTCACGTAATCCTTGAAAAACTGGTGCCATTACCTTTATTAAGAATTTTATTTCTTTCACTTCTTCTTTTAATTTTCTATTTTCCGATTCCAATTTAATATATTTATTTTCCTTACCAAGTATTTCATTACATTTCCAACAATATATATTAAGTTCTGAGTTATCAGTATTACAATTTTGACAAATTATTGTTTTGATTTTTTTAAGTTTTTCTTTCTTTATTTCTTCTTCAAGTAAAATTTCTCTAACATCGGAATCATCTAAATGAAAGTAAATCTTAGGCATATTAGAATCTGCTCCCCACCCTGCAAATTTACGTAATTGTGCTTCATTTAATCTGGTCTTTGCTAATTCAGTTAATCTGGAATGTCTGAATAAATGTGGATGTAATTTCTTTCCGTTCCATATTTTCGGATATTTTTCAGTTAATTTTTTAGAAAGTCTAAACAAATAAACATTATAGGCTGCTGGTCTTTTGTAATAAAAAATAATGTCCTCTGGTTCAAACGCTTTTGCATTAAAGTATTCTTTTAAATATGGGGTGCTTTCAGTTAAAGGAATATTCCTTTTAGTTGTTTTAGAAGTATTGATGTATGCATTAGTATAATTTTGATTAAATTTAATATCTTTAAATCTAATATTTAACAGTTCATCGGATCTTAAAGCACCTTCATAATTCACCATAATCATTGTACGTAGTTTAAGATTACTGTGTTTTAAAAGAAGTTCAAGTTCTTTCCTTGTTATTAAATCATTTTTACTCAATTCTTTTGATTTTGTCTTCATTAATGATGGAAGTAGTTCTACCAAGTCATTTCTTTTTGAATATTTAAGGTATGCTCGAAATCTTATTATGTAATTGTTCTTTGTTGCATTGGATAATTCATTACTCCACCAATCACTTCTTAAAACTTTAAAGATATCATTTTTTGTCAAATTTTTTGGATTTTTTTTATTTGTGATTTCAAATAGTTGATTAATTGCAATTAAATGATTTCTGCGGGTGCTTAGTTCCAATGAATTTAATTTTGTTAGGTAGTATTCATCAATATTATTATCTTCTGTTTGAATCTGGTCTAAATATTTATCAATATCGGATTTTAAAATTTTAGAATTCATATTATAATAATAGAAATTCCCCTATATAAATTATTATCATTTTTGAAGAATTAATATAAAATCCTTATCAAATCTAATTTCGTATTAAAGATATTATTAAAATCTTACATTTTTTAAAAATTTGGCAAAAAAATTAAAAAAAACATTTATAATTGACTTATTATTTTCCGAACCATATTAGCAGGGAGGGCACCAAGTACAACACCATCTTTCATAACTTCATAACCGTCGAGTTTAATGTTATTATGAACCTTCTCACCATTTTTATAAAAGACTAAATACGGAATAGCTTGAATTCCAAAATTTATTGCAAGTTCTTTATTTAAATCAACATCCACAGAAACCACTTTAATTATACCTTCATGTTCAAGATCATGTAAAATCGGGCTAATCATATGGCATGGACCGCACCAATCAGCTGAAAAATCTACAACAGTTATTCCTTCTTTAGCAATCTCATCATTTAAATTATCAATTTTTCTAGACATGATTAAAATATATCTCAGTTTATTAGCATTTTATTATTTCTATAGAGCTAAAAATATAAAATTCATAATAAAATTTTAGATTATTTTTTGTAAATAGGAAATTATTAAATAATACAAAATTATTGAAATTGGACTATATAATGTATAAGAGAAAGTATAAAATCAAACAACTCCAAAAAGGAAATTTTCATGATTTTGAAGATATAATACTAATAGAACGACCAATTACGATTAAAATAAATGAAACTCAAGTAGTAACTATTATTTGTTTGCCTAAAGATCTTAAAGAATTAACGATTGGATTTTTATTTACTACAGGATTTATTGATTCAATTAATGAAATAAAAAATATAGAAGTTAATTCTATTGAAAACGAGATTTCAATTATTGTTGATGATTTAAATAAAACCACCAATGAAAACTTCAATTCTTCTATATATAATAGAATTATAAAAACATCTTGTGGTATTCCATCAATTTGGAGAGATTTAATTTTAAATTCTATTGATAAAACTGAAGAACAATTCAATGATATTAAAATTAATTCCGATTTAATATTTAAAAGTATTATCAAAATGCAAAAAGAGACATCTTTATTTAAAGAAACAGGTGGATGTCATGGAGCAGCATTGTTTGATTTTCAAGGAAAATTATTAGAAATATTTGAAGATATTGGGAGGCATAATGCAATTGATAAAGTTATTGGGAGTGCTTTGATAAAAAATATTGATTTAAAAGAAGCATATCTCTGTTCAACTGGAAGATTAACTGGAGACTCAGTCTTGAAAGCAGCGAGAAGTAAAATACCCATTTTAGCCTCAATATCAGCTCCGATTGAATCTGGAATAAGAATTGCATTTAATTATAATATTACATTAATTGGCTTTGTAAGGGGAAGCAAGATGAATATTTATACTCATCCAGAAAGAATTGTTGTATAATATTTTAACCATATTTATAATAAATTGCACACGTTCCTTCTGCTGAGACCATACAAGGACCCACAGGATTTACAGGAGTGCAAATCTTTTTGAACAATTTACATTCATATGGATATATTTTTCCAGTCATAACTAAGTGACAAGAACAACCTGGTTGAATATCTATAGATTTTTCAATTTTAATATCAAATTTTTTATCCGCATCATATTTAGAATAAGAATCCTTAATTGCTAGACCACCATCAAGAATTCTACCAATACCTCTCCAAGGGGATGACACTGAATCAAAGACATCAGCTATAATTTTTTGAGCAATCTTATTACCCTCAGATTTAACCACTCGTGTATATTCATTTTCTGTCTTATGTTCTTTATTTTTTATCTGTTTTAATAACATAGCCAATGCCATGAGCACATCATTAGGTTCGAAACCCGCTACAACATTCGGGACGTGATATGCATCAGAAAATAATTGAAATGGTGTAGTTCCGATTATAGAAGCAACATGTCCAGGAGATATAAAACCGTCAATGTTTAATTGGTCAATTCCAATAAGTAATTCCAATGCAGCAGGAATGAGTTTATGGGCGCAAATTACTGAAAAATTTAATGGAGGATTGATTTTAATCTCATATCCAATCAATGGAACAGTTGTTTCAAATCCAATAGCAAAGAAAATTACTTCTTTATTGGGATTTTCTTTAGCAATTTTAACTGCATCATTTGGTCCATATACAATTCTTACATCAGCTCCCTGAGCTCTTAATTCTGCTAGAGAAAGATTAGTTGCAGGAACCCGGAGCATATCTCCAAAGGTTGTGATTATTGTATTCTCTCTTTTTCCTATCTCTATTGCTTTATCAATATCGGCTGCAGGACATACACATACAGGACATCCAGGACCGGAAATAATTTCAAGTTCTTTAGGTAAGATTGAACGAATTCCATATTTAGAAATAGTGTGTTCATGTGTTCCACACACATGCATTATTTTTATCTTTCTATTAATATCACTTAATAATTTTATAATTATACGGACTATTTTTTCTGAGACTTTTCTATCTCGTAATTGTTTTGTTCCTAGTATTTGCATTTTTTAAAATAAATTTTTTATGTAGTTAATTTTCAAATGATAATATTTTTAACAAATACGAGGAATAGACTCCCCTAAAGGCATATCTACGAATCTAGTTCCTCCAATTATTGTTTTTAAAAATACTTTTTTAGGTTCCTCTGATTTTACCTCTCCAATTATCCTGGCTTCTTTTCCAAGTTTTGTGGCTTTTATTTTTTGAAGAACTTTATCAGTATAATTATGTGCGACAGCAATAAGAGCTCTACCTTCACATGCAATATTAAATGGGTCTAATCCTAAAATATCACAAATAGAGTTTACTTCATCCTTTATTGGAATATTATCTTCCTCGAGCCAAATACTTAAATTAGATTTTGAACTCCATTCATTCAAGGCACTGGCAATTCCTCCACGAGTAGGATCTTTCATTGCATGAATATGATTTTGTTTAATATCTTCTTTAATTGCAAGATATATTTCTTTTAAATGTGCAAGATCCGATTCTAAATTTGTCGATAAATTTAATCCTTCTCTTTTTGCCATTAAAGCAGCACCATGATCGCCGATTGAACCAGTAACTATAATTTTATCACCAGCCTTTAGATTATTATCACATATTTTTATATCCTTATCTTTTATCCCTATTCCAGAGGTTGCGATAATAATTTCATTCAATGTGGTTTTAGGCATAATTTTTGTATCACCAGCAATAATTGCAATACCGACCTCTTTAGCAGTTTGATTAAAAGATTTGACAATTTTTCCTAATATATCAAAACTAAATCCTTCTTCAATAATATAAATTGAGCTTAAAGCTAAAGGTTCAGCTCCCATCATCAAAATATCATTCACAGTTCCACAGATACTTAATTTTCCAATATCTCCTCCCGGGAAAAATAGAGGAAAAACAGTGTGTCCATCAGCAGTTATTACAATCTCTTTATCATAATTTTTTAAGGGAATTGTAGCTCCATCATCTAATTCTTCAACGCCTATACCATCATTAACATTTTTTTGAGCAATTCCCTTTACTATAAATTCTATTAATTCCGATTGCAAGATTCCACCTGCACCGTGAGCTAAGCGTATTATTTTTGAGCCTTTTACGTCGCTTTCCATGAATAATATAATAATGAGAATACATTAAAATTTAATTAAATTAAATTAAAATAAAATCTATCAATTCCGATTATTGAGAATAAAGTAAAATTAATTCTGCACCTATTGAAGTGAAAAATATTAAAATCGAAATAAATATCACGGGAATTGTCCAAGGGGTTGGATTTAGGCCATTTTTATTTAATTTAGCTCGAAAACATGGATTTAAAGGATATATTTTAAATCGAGGTAATGCGGGAGTTCGTCTTGTTCTCACTGGAGAAGAAGAATTATTGGATAGATTTGTTGAGGAAATTAAATTAAAAAAACCAAAAATTTCCTATATTGAATCAATTTCGGTTAAAAAAAGAGTGGTTGATGAAGAATTTAAAGATTTAAAGATTCGGAAAAGTGAGAAAGGTCGTGGAATAAGTCTTACTCTTCCCCCAGACATAGCAATATGTGATGATTGCGTGAATGATTTAAGAGATAAAAATGAAAAAAGATATTATATGTATCCTTTTGTTGCTTGTGCAGTCTGTGGTCCACGTTATACAACTGTTAATGCTTTACCTTATGATCGCGAGAGAAGCACTATGATTAAATTTCCATTATGTGATGAGGATAAAACATCATGTGTTAAGGAATATAAAGATTTTAATAATAGACGATTTCATGCGCAAACTTTTGCCTGCACAGTTTGTGGACCACATTATCAATTATATGATAAATCCAAAAACATAATTGAGACAAATTCCATAAAGGAAATCTTGGAAATCGCAGCAAGAAGAATCAATAGAGGTGAAATTGCTGCAGTTAAAGGGATAGGAGGAGTTAATTTAATTTGTCTGGCTGAAGATGATAAAGTATTAGAAGAACTAAGAAATAGAAAAAAAGAGCGGAAATATAAACCATTTGCTATTATGACCCCTAAATTAGAGATTCTTGAAAATTTTGTTGTAATCTCTGAGAAGGAAAGAGAATTATTAAATTCTTTCAGAAAACCTATAGTTATTCTTGAAAGAAAAAAAAAATCTAATAAAGTAATACTTTCAAATCAAGTGGCTCCAGGTTTAAGTTCAATAGGTGTGATGTTACCTTATGCTGGGATTCATTATCTGCTTTTTGATTTTATAGGGCAAAAACCCTTAATTTATACTAGCGGAAATGTATCAAATTTACCAATGGGAATAAGAAATGAAAATATTTTTGAGCAATTGAAAGATCTTGCTGATTTTTTTCTTTTACATAATAGAACAATTTTCCAGAGATGTGATGATAGTGTTTTACGAGTTCATAATGATAGAGTTAAATTGATACGTCGATCTAGAGGATTTGTCCCAGAATATCTGCCATTGCCTTTTGAAGTTGAGATTCCAGGTGCTTTAGCAACAGGTCCTGAATTAAATGTAACCGGTGCAGTTTTACGGCGTAATAGAGTATTCCCAACTCAGCATATTGGGCATATTAAAAGTCTTGAAACTTTTAATTTTTTAAAAGATGCACTTTTTAATATAAAAAATCTATTGCAAATTGAAGATGATGAAATTAAATTTATTGCATGTGATCTACATCCATCTTTTTATACCACAATTTATGCTAAAGAACTTGCTGAAAAGTATGGGATTAATTATTTCCCAATTCAACATCATTATGCTCATGTTTTGAGTTTAATGGCTGAAAATAATATAACTCCAGATGAAAAAATTATAGCAATTACAACAGATGGAGTAGGTTTTGGACCAGATAATACTGTATGGGGAGGAGAGATCTTATTAAGTTCCTACTATGAATATCAAAGATTAGGTCATTTAGAATACCAACCAATGGTTGGAGGAGACCGATGTGCAAAATATCCAGGAAGAATGTTCGCCTCGATATTATTAAATTCTATAGGAGTTGAAGACTCTAAAAAGATATTTGAAGAAATTGGGTTAAAAAATGATTTAGAATATAAAGCTACTGAATTAGAGGGGATAATATCACAATTTAATAATTCTAGAGGAATTTTTCCTTCTAAAAATATTCCTCTAACTAGCGCTACCGGTAGAATTTTTGATGTTGTATCTTATTTATTAGGTGCTTGTAATATCAAGACATATCAAGGTGAGCCAGCTATTCGATTAGAAGGATTAGCTTCTAAAGGAAACCCAAAGAATATACAACTCTCGATAGATTATTTCAAAAAAGACGGACAATATATAATTAAAACCTCGGAAATTATTACTGGTCTTTTAGAATTATTACGAGATTCAAATAATAGAAGAGAAGATATCGCTGCAGCATTTCAAATTGAGTTCGGTAGAGCTTTTGCAAAAATTGCTATTAAAGTGGCTGAACTAAATGAAATTAATAAAATTGGGTTAACGGGAGGAGTTGCATATAATTATTCATTTAGTAGTATAATTAAAAAATCAATTAATGACAAAGGGATGACGTTTTTAGAACATGATTTAGTCGCTCCTGGTGATGCTGGTATTAGTACAGGGCAATTAATTGGTGGAATTTTTAAATATCAAAGTTAATAATTTCTGCTAAAAATTTTCTTAATAGATAATCAATTTTTATAGATACTTCTAATCTAATTCAAATACTATTTAAGAGAATATTAATTAAAATAAAAAATAAAAATTAAAAAATATTAAGGGATGCTAACTTAGAATGGAGCGAAACAAGAGATTAACAGAAAAGGTTAAAGAATATTGCAGAAAAGTTGGTATAGATATAGTTGGATTTGCAGACACCAAACATTATAATCGATTTCCAGAGGAGAATCAACCTCAAAACTATTTAAAAGAATCTCAGACCGTTATAATTCTTGGATTCCATTTACACGACATAATTCTTGATGCTTGGAATCAAGATCAAAAAACTGATAAAAGTTTTCATTTTGCTGATGCAGTATTGGAAAATTATTGCAATTTGGTTAAAAATTTTATTAAAAAACAAGGATATGATTCCAAAATAATCTCATATTCCCCAGGTTTATTTTTAAAAGATTCAGCAGCCTTAGCAGGAATAGGCCCCATTGGGAAAAATAACTTGCTGATTACTGAACATTTTGGCTCACAAGTGCGATTAAGAGCATTAACTACAACAGCTCCATTGGTATGTGGAACGCCTATTTCTGAAAGTAAATATTGCAGGGAATGTAATATATGTATTGAATCATGCCCTGCTGGCGCATTTCCTGATGGAAAATATAATAAGGATATTTGTCGACCTTATGCAATATCACATTTGAGGAATCTATCTGAAAATACCGCGATATGGTGTAATATTTGTATTGAATCTTGCCCTTTTACCAAAATCGAATATAAAAAAAATTTTGAAAAGAAATAAATCAAATTATTTAGTTTTTAATTTTCATTACTAATTCTTTTTAAAGGAATTTAAAAAAACTATTAAGATTAAATAGAGTTAGTCTTTTATTTTTTGGAATTGTAACAAAATTAAATTATAAAATAATTTAGTGATCAGATTTGGCAGTTATCGATTTCGAATTCCGTAATAGTATTATTCAAAAGGATTTGGGAAATACACTCGCCTATTGTTATCAATGTGGAACATGCTCTGGAGCTTGTCCAGTGGCTCAAGTAACCAAGGGTAGATATAATCCAAGAAAATTAATTTTAAATTCACTTTTAGGACTTAAAGATAATTTATTATTAGGTGCCGAAAATAACTTTAATATCTGGGGTTGCACTGTTTGTGATACGTGTGATGAATTGTGCCCTCAGAATGTTGAATTAACCGAAATCTTTACCTTATTAAAAAATATGAGCGTAAAAAAAGGAGAAGCACCTGATTATTACACAACTCAAGCAAAATTTATTTTAGAACATGGTAAGGCTATTCCACTAGCACCAGCAATAGAGAGAAGACGCGATCAGATGGGATTACCCAAAGCACCAAAAGTTGATAAAAAAGAAATTAGAGCATTACTGAAGGAAACTGGGCTTGTAAAAATAATTGGTCCATTAGAAGAAGAAAAGAAGGAGGGAGTAAAATAATGGAAGTATATGATTTATTCCCTGGATGTGTCATTCAAAATCGAATTCCTTACATAGAAGATTCGGCAAGAAAAGTTTTTGATAAACTGGGAATAAAAACATCTGATGCGCCTTTCGGTTGCTGCCCAGATCCTGTAGGATTTAATGCAGTGCATCATAAAAGTTGGACTGCAATGAGTGCAAGAAATCTCACAATAGCAGAAAACGATGGTAGATCTATTGCCTCATTATGTAATGGATGCACTCAGACTTTGAAAGCAGTTAATGTTGAATTAAAACAAAATGAAGAAGAAAGAGCTTCAATTAATGCAATTCTGACAAAGATTGGTCGAGAATTTAAAGGTACTATTAGTGTAAAACACTTTGTGCAAATTTTAATCGAAGATGTGGGTATAGAAAAGATAAAAGAAGCTATAACGACACCATTCACTGGCCTTAAAGTCGCTTGCCATACGGGATGCCATTACGCTAGACCATCTCATATTATGCAATGGGACGATCCTATGGAACCCAAGTGTCTGCGTGAATTAGTTGAGGCAACTGGTGCAACTGCAGTTGATTACGATGAAGAAGTTTTATGTTGCGGAGCGGGTGTAGGAAATACTGAAGAAGAGCCAGCAATGCAAATATTAAAACAAAAATTAGATAGCGCTTTAGAAGCAAAGGCAGATTGTTTTGTAGTAATATGCCCTGCATGTTTCCAACAGATGGATGGGAACCAACGAATCTTAAAAAAAATGTTTGAAAAAGATTATAATATTCCAATATTGTATTTAACCGAATTGTTTGCACTTGCAATGGGCTATAAATATGATGAAATTAACTTAAAACTTCATAGAGCACGTCCGCAAGCATTGTTAGAAAAATATAATGCTGTTTAATTTGTTTATATTTTTTATTTCAAATTTTAACTTCTTTTAGTAGTAAAAAAAAATGAGTAGAAGAGAGAAGCATTTTCCTTATAAGTCTATATTGGTCGTTTGTAGCGTTAATACCGCTAGAAGCCCGATGGCGGTAGAGTTTTTAAAGAAAATGCTTGCAGATAATGGCATATATAATGTCGATGTCTATTCAGGTGGGATATCATCTCATGCGAGAGACGGAATGTTGATAAGTCTAGATTCTAAATTAGTTATGAGCGAAGTGGGGATAAACTTACCTGATGATTATTTATCTATTGATTTAAAGAAACACCGAGATTTAATTAAAAAAGCAGATTTGATTTTAACTTTAACTGAGCAGCATAAAAAAGAAATTAAAAATTTTGATGAATCAAAAGGTAAGGAGATTCTATCATTAAAAGAAATTGCTGAGGAGACGGGAGATATTGGAGACCCATCGATGAAGGAATTGAGCGGTTTTAGGCAGGCAAGAGATGAAATTAAAATATGTTTAGAAAAAGGGTTAAAAAAAATTTTAATTTTATTCAATATTTAATTGAGTATTTCCACCATTCATTAAAGTTATTATTAGTGAAAGTAAATATTTAATATTATGAGTTTTGCAGATATTAATGGAATAAAGCTTTGTTATGAAATTTACGGCAGAGAGAATAATATTCCTATAATTTTAATTCATGGGTTTGGTGCAAAAAAAGAGATTTGGAACTCACAAGTGGGGGCGTTAAGCAAAAAATTTAAAGTAATCACATTTGATATTCGTGGCTCTGGTAAATCCGACCGCCCAAATGAACCTTATACTATGGAAATGTTTGCAGATGATATAAAAGGTTTAATGGATCATCTCAATATCAAAAAAGTTCATTTAATTGGAAGATCTTTGGGTGGGATGATTGCTCAGCATTTTGCATTAAAATATCCTGAACGTTTAAATAAATTGGTTTTAATTACTACTAATCCAGGTATGCCAGATGAGCAAGGAGCCGAAATGCTTAAAGAATCCTATATTGAAGGTTTGAAACGACTTAAAGAAGATCCAGTGAAAGAATTTTGGCAAAAGTCTCGGGTATTATATTATAAAGAATTTAGAAAACAAATGGAAGCTAATCCTAAGAAAAAATTTCATGGAATTTGGTCAGTAGAGGATCGCATAAGAGAAAACACAATAGATCCACCAACTCCTCAAGATATTGAAAATCGAGCACATGCCATTGCGAAACATAATACATTAGAAAGATTGAGTGAAATTAAAAATAAAACCTTATTGCTTGCAGCTTCTCACGATAGATTGACTCCCAAATCATCTATGGTTGAGATGCATAAAAGAATTCCAAATAGTATCTTAAAGATTGTTGAAAAAGCAGGACATTTCATGACATTATCAAGAGCTCCCGAAATAAATAAAATTATCATAGATTTTTTACAAAATTAAATCAAATTTATTATCAAATCTTTTTAGTTTCAATTAGATTTAAAATGCCGATATTTAAGAATAAAAAGAAAAAAAATATTTTAGTATTAAATGTTAAATATAATTAACAGCAAAATTTAGAGCGAAATTAAAAATGAGAAAACAGGTTATAGGCGGAAACTGGAAAATGCACTTGGGAACTCCACAAGAAGCCCAAGGATTTGTTGAGAAATTAATTCATATAGTTAAGGATTTAAATAATGTTGATATAGTAATTGCGCCACCTTTTACCGTTTTGTATGAAGTCTCAAAAATAATTAAAGGCACAAATATTAATTTATCTGGGCAAAATATGTATTTTGAAGATAAGGGTGCATTTACGGGAGATATCTCACCAATTTTTCTTAAAGATATTGGCTGTTATTATGTTATTTTGGGACATAGTGAAAGAAGGAATATTTTTGGAGAAACAGATGAATTGATAAATAAAAAGTTAAAAAAGGCGCTTCATATTGGATTAAATCCGATTGTATGTATTGGGGAACTACTTGAAGATAGGGAGCAAGAAAAGACTGAAGATGTAATTGAATATCAATTGAAAAATACATTTAAAGATTTATCAAAGAATGAATTTATAAAAACGATCATTGCGTACGAACCAGTTTGGGCAATTGGAACCGGAAAGACAGCAACACCTGAACAGGCAGAAGAAGTTCATAAATTTATCCGGGAATATATAAATAAAACTTATGGTTTAGATACTGCAGAAAAAGTTAGGATCCAATATGGGGGCTCTATAAAACCAAATAATGCTGAGGATTTATTTAATCAGCCTAATATCGATGGTGGATTAGTTGGCGGCGCATCACTCAATATTGATTCGTTTTATGAAATTTTAAAAGCCGCAAATGAAGTGGGTAAATAAATATTATTCCTTAGTCTTTAAAAAGAGTTAATTAAAACTGGATTATTCTCCTTGCATTTATTGAGATAGAGTCGAGTATAATAATTGTTAGAAATCAAGATAAAAAATTTATTTAAGTGAATAAATAGAGATTTTTGTTTCTAATAGAAAAGAGAAATAATAATTTAAATCCATATTAGAGATTTATTTAATTAAATTATTTATTTTTATCGCAGTAATGATTTATTTTGAATTAGATAACCAAAAAGAAAATTCAAGGACTTTTTAAATAAACTAAGTAAAGGGATAATGTTAAAGTAAGATATATTAAGGTTAAAAAATGATCAAATAAACATAAAAAAATAGAGTATATGACTAAATATAAAGAATGGGGAAAAATCCAAAGAGATTATACGATTAAAAAAAATAAAGTATATGAAGATATTAGTGTTGCTAAAAGCAAAAAACCTGAATCCATTGATTTACTAGCCCCGTCTAGGAAAGATTCGAAAAATGGAGTAATTAAAATTGGTAGTTCTTTAGTGGCAAAAGAATCTTTTTTGCTAAAAAGACCCAAATATAAAAAGAAACATAATATTTTTTTAAGCGAAGAGGATCTACATAGACATATTTTTATTAGTGGTTTAACGGGAGCGGGAAAAACTAATTTCGTTAAAAATTTTTTATTTAATTTTATTAGAAAATTTAATATTAATTTTCTAATCATTCAAATAAAAAACGATTTCGACTTTTTTAAGAATTATTTTAAAGATCTTGAAATATATTCTCCTGGTGAGAATTTTTCCATCGATATCTTTAATCCAGGTAAAACTGGTCCTTTAATTCATGCTGAAAGAATATTTGAAATGTTTAAAAATACAAGGTTAATTGATTCTTCAAGTGAGTTTTCCCCACAAATGGAGAAAGTTCTTGTGGATGTTTTAACAGATGTATGTAGAAGTAAAGGTTTAAAAAAATGGCAAAACTTTTATGAAATTTGTAATGAATATTTTAAGAATCATAAACATGAAATTCCACAATTAGCGCAAACCTTAATAAGTATAAAAAATAGAATTCGAAGGTTTTCAGAAGGTCCTTTAAGTAAAGCATTTAGTAATAAAAATTTAATTCCAATTAGTAAAATTTTAAATAATAATTGTATTTTGAATTTGAACTCAATCATTAGACTTGGAGGAGATAAAGAAGATATTTATTTCTTTTTAATGTTAGTTTTAAAAAATATCTGGGATTATAATGTTTCAGCTGGTGTTTTTAATAAGTTAAAGCATCTAACAATTGTTGATGACGCAACATACTTTATGCCTAAGGATAGTTTTCAGAATGATAAAATTAGCACGTATCTTGAAGACATTGCTTTGCTCCAGAGAGGCACGGGTGAAAGTTTAATGGCTATTGCCACAAGACCTGATATTAGTGAAAATATTTTAGCTAATTCGGGTGTGGTTATAGGTTTTGAAACACATTTTAAGAAAAAAGATTTCGCTGAATTATTAAATTTACCCGAAGAGAAGTATATGTATCTTTCATTATTAGGAAAGGGACAATGCATAATTCGAACGCCCTCTATTAAAAATCCCTTTCTTTTACAAGTGCCTTGGGTAAAAGAGACTCACTCATCGAGAAAATTATCAAACGTAAAAAAGAAGGAAAATCATATCGATATGAAGGATAAGAGACTAAATAAAATCAATGTTAAGAGAACCAATAAGGCAATTAAAATTAAAGCCCTCAATTTTCGACTCAATTTTACTCGAAATTGTTTTCATTCAGGGGATTATTCAAGTTGTTATTTCATTTGTCTTGAAATTATTGACTATATAGTTGATCAACTTGTTTTTCGATTAAATTATAAATTTGGAGGTGTTGAAAAACTTGTATTTGATATTGAACAAAATAATCTTTCAAATCGCATTAAAATTTATCCCGAGTTAAAACTAATTTCAAATAATATTAAAAATACTAAAAAAAAAAAAATAATCTCACGTACCGATGTTTTAGAATTATTTGAACAAATTCGTAATATTTTGAATAAATATAAATATACTGAAATTAGCGTTCTTTAAGATTCAAATACCCATTTACATTTTAAAATCATTCGGACTAGATGTTTCTTGGTTCGTATATTTATTTATACTTTAAAAATTTTTTTTTGATTAAAGGTAAAAGTTCTTCTTGTTAAATGATATGGAATTTCTACTTTTTCAACATCAATTCTATTTTCTTTTAAAAAATCCTCATTTCCTAGGCATGTTACAACCTTTCCAATGAACAAAGTGTGATCTCCATAGACCTTATTATCGATTATTTTACATTCTATATGACTAATACATTCTTTTATTCGAGGACATTTCACGTTTATTCCATCTAATGGTATTAAGCCGGTTTCTTTAAACTTATTTACTTTTTTACCTGAGGTTTGACCGCAATACATTACTTTTTTTAATATTTCCCTTGTAGGAATATTTATTGTGAATTCTCCTTGATCTTTAATTAAATTATGAGAAAATCGTGAGGGTGATACAGAAATACCTACAATCGGTGGTTTTTTACTTAAAATTAAAGTCCAAGCAAGGGGGATAATATTTGCAGGATAAGTAGTTATTAAAATTGTTTGTCTTGGATACATCAATCCAATATGACTTGTAATTGGTAATTTTTTAAAGCCCATATGTATATAAATAGATTTATTTTCTTTAGTACTTTACTGACATTAATCTAATTTAAAATTGATTTAGAAGTCATGTGCGGAATTTTTGGAGTTATAACAAATCAAGAGATACCAATTGGTAAAATAGCACTTGAAGGAATAAAACGGTTAGAATATCGAGGATACGATTCTGTTGGTATAGTTTCACAACATGAAGGAAAATTATTTATAAAAAAAGATGCTGGAAAAATTGATGAGGTACATAAAAAGCTTAAATTGGACGACTTTCCAGGTAAAGTTGCAATTGCGCATACTAGATGGGCAACCCACGGTGCTCCGACAAAAATTAATAGTCATCCACATACAAATTGTACTAATAATATAGCTGTAGTTCATAATGGAATTATTGAAAATTTCATGACACTTAAAAAAGAACTTATTCGAAATGGGCATAAATTTAGATCTGATACTGATACCGAGGTAATTCCGCACTTAATTGAAGATAAAATGAAAGAAGGGTTGGATCTTAAAGAATCCATTATTGAGGTTTTGAAAATCTGTAAGGGTTCATATGGATTAGCCATCTTACACTTGGATTTGCCGGATGCAATTATTGTTGTTAGAAAAGAATCTCCTTTAGTAATTGGGATTGAACCTGGAAAAACAACCTACTGCGCATCGGATATTCCTGCTTTCCTTCCATTAACAAGAATATGCTACATTTTAGAAGATTGTGAAATGGCGATCTTAAGAGCAGGAGAAGTAGATTTTTTTAATATAAATACTTCAGAAAAGATAGAGAAGAAATCTCAACAAATTGAGTGGAGTATTGATGCAGCTGAAAAGGGTGGTTATAAACATTTCATGTTAAAGGAGATCTACGAACAACCTACTGCCTTAAGACAAACTTTAAAGATTTCAGAAGATGAAATGAAAAAATTTGCTCAGATACTTTTATCTGCTGAAAATATTTATATTACGGGTGCAGGAACATCATTATTTGCATCATTGGCAGGAAAATTTATAATTTCAAGGTTTTTGGGTAAATTCATTCAAGCAATTGAGTGTTCTGAGTTAAAAATCCAATTAAAGGATTGCTTAAAAGAGAACTCAGTAATAATTGCACTTTCACAATCTGGAGAGACAATAGATACAATTGAAGCTATTCGCTGGGCTAAAAAAACACAAAATGTAAAAATTTTGTCAATAACAAATGTAGTTGGTTCTTCAATTACTCGATATTCAGATTATGTGATAATTACTCGAGCTGGTCCAGAAATTGGAGTTGCTGCTACAAAAACCTATGCTTGTCAAGTTTTAACTCTTGGATTAATATCCTTAGAGATTGCAAAATTGAGAAAGCAAGAAAATGAAGAGGAGATTCAACAATATGAAAAGGCATTAAAATCAACACCTCAAATTATTGAGACTTTTTTGGAAAATAACATAAATCTAATTAAAAATACTGTAAAAAATTTAGAAAAACATTCGAATTATTTCTTTCTTGCTCGAGGTATATCTATTGGGATAGCTAAAGAGGGAGGATTAAAATTAAAAGAAGTTGCGTGTAGATTTATTGAAGGATATTCTGCTGCTTCGGCAAAACATGGTCCTATTGCATTAGTTCGAAAAAATTTCCCAATTGTATTTATTGCACCACCTGATGAGACCTATGAGCGATTAATTGGAAATGTAATGGAGTTTAAAGCACGAGGTGGTAAAATCATATCATTTGTTGTTGAAAGTGATAAAATAATAACAGAGCTAAGTGATATAACAATTAGAATACCTCAGCCAGGTAATAAATATTTTAATCTATTCAGTCCAATTACTTTTATCCCTGCACTACAATTACTTGCTTATTATACAGCAATTTTTCATAATCTTAATCCAGATAAACCGATGAATTTAAGTAAGACTGTTACAGTCCATTAATTTTTTATAAATTTCATTAACCTAAAATACTATTAATTTTAGAGGCTAAAATACCAGGGGATTCTCCAAGAAAGCTCTCAGGACTAGCGAAAAGAATATAATAATAAGGCATAAAAATAGATTCTTCAGAAGGTCCTACTCCAGAATTGACGATATATACCCATTTCCTTAAATCTCCAATTATTGACTCTCGATATTTCCATCGTAAAGTTTCTACTTCAGGAATATTTCCTAAATTTCTTAGGAGGTCTGCGACGGATTTAAAATTAATACCAAAAGAAATTATAGGGGATAAATCAAATGATGTAACACATACTCCTTCAAGTCCATAGACCTTCATTTCATTTAAAAATTCATTAAAAACAAGTGTTAATTCATCTTTTTTTGCTTCAATTTGTTCTTTTGCTTTTGCATCTGTAATTATTCTTATAATTCTTTCTTTTTCTTCAGGATTTATTTTTTTTTCTGGACCAAGTGGGATTTTATTTTGAATTACCCAATCAAATATCATTTGAACTTTTTGTTTTACAGCCTTACTATTTAGATAGGTTTCTGTTTGACATGTGATTAAAACATTGCCACTTTGTTTTTTTATTTGCTTTTCTTGGGATTTTTTGTTACTTTTTGTATTTTTACGTAAGGGAATAAATTCCAATACTTTTAGGTTTTTATCTAGAAGTCTTGCAAATTCAAAAATAGCTGAAACAAATCCAGAAGTCAATTCAAAACATTCGATTGGATTGAATTCATTGTCATGGTTAAATTCATGAGTTGAAAAATCGAAAAATCTTAAATAAAGAGGGATTCCTTCAGGCTGAGGTTCTATATCTAGATTATAATATGGATACCCAGTAGTCGTTATAACTTGAAGTGAGTAAATTGTCATAGATTCTTAAAAATTTCTCAATTTTTCATATATTCAATATATACTAAAATTTGTTAATTGGATATAAATAATTATAGAAAAATTAATATTAAAAGAGATAGAACAAGTTTTATTAACCCGAAATTGAAATTATTTCAGCACTTCTTACAATAAAATTTGTATCAATATAGAGTAATAGAGCATGGTCTTGATGATTAAAAACTAAAGGAACAAGTTTTTTAGTTGAATTCTCGATTAAACTATTCTTTACATATATTTTAAGAGTTTTTTTACAATATTTACAAAATGCATCTATAAATCTTCCATTTTTACTTGGCACAATTTTTATAGCTTTCTCTACTACTGAGTTAAAACCTTTAAAAAAATCATCGTAAATTGCGTCATAGGAATTTAAGATAGATTCTCCATAGATTTCAATAAATTTATCGGAGATATAATCCAAAATCGCCTCAATTAACTGAAATTGAACAGATTTATCGGTAACAATCACAAAAACTATATCTTTTTTTTTGATAAATACAACTTTAGAGTCAGCTTTGTTTATATGATAATATCTAGATTCTTGAGGAACATCTTTAGCGAGAGTATATTCAAAAAAAAAAGCTTTTGGTAAATTTTTTTGTTTCCATGAAAAATAGGTGTTTTCGAAACATTCAATATTAATAAAATAAATCAAATTTGTATAATCTGGGAATTGTTTGGATATTTTTCAGCACCCTTAATTTCGCATTATATGAATAAAATATATTTTTTTAAGCTTTTATTTTTAATTCATTCTCCATTATTCTAAAATAAGAACTGGTTTGCCAGGTAGTGCTTGTCCAGCTTTTTTATGTTCAATTTGATCTTCTAAATGTATTTCAATGTTACACCCAAAATTATCTTGAAATGTTGGTTTTATTTCATTAAAAAAGTCCATTTCACCTTTTGATGTTAAGACTATTTTTGAATATATCCCAAGATTTTGTAAAATATTATTAATAATTTGATTTATTTTTTTCCCAAATTTTTTTAATTCAGCGTCTTGCATAATTATTTTCATAATTTCTCCTTGATCTTTAGATTTTTCAATCAATGGTATTAATTTTGAAAATAATTTGTATTTCCATTCGGTTGCAATTACAATTTTAATCAAAGAAATTTTTTGACCCTTTAAAATTTGTATTATATTTTTTATATCATCTATTGTGTTGTTCATTAAATTCCATTTAAAATCGTTTTCATCTGTTAATAGATTTTTGTTATGGGATGGCCAAGGACTTTTACTTAAGAAATCTTTATGACCAAGCAGTTCCCATAATTCTTCTGTTATGTGTGGTATAAATGGATGTAAGAGCAGAAGCAATTTTTCTTGACATTCTTTATAGAGATGTTCAATAACACCTTTTTTCTTATATTCTTTCAAATTTGGAATGAATTGAACAATTTCATTTATCGTATCACGTAATGCGAGATTATTCATGTGCTCTGTAGCTATTTTTATGAGTTTGTTTAATTTATATTCTATAAGAGTATCATTTATATTCCTTTGGTTTCTAATTTTTTCGACAGACTCTGTAAAAAGTGTCCATAAACCAGAGACAAATTTATATGCAAATCCAACTCCTTGATCAGACCATTCCAATCCTTTCTCTGGACTTGCTCCGAATAATATGAAAAATCTAGTTGCATCTGCTCCATATTCATTCATAATTCCAATTGGATCAACGGTATTTCCTAGAGATTTGCTCATCTTAACACTTTTTAGAATATATTCAGTTCCACATCGTTTACAAGTATCATCATGCATTTCTGCTTTCATCGCAAAGGTATTACATTTTGGACAATATGGATGTGCTTTATTAATCATACCATGTGTTAATAATCGTTGAAAGGGTTCATCATGTGAATGTAACCCAAGATCACGTGCTACTTTTGTAAAAAATCTTGCATAAAGAAGATGCATAATTGCATGTTCGATTCCGCCAATGTATTGATCGACATTTCCCCAATAATCAACAATATCCTTTCTATATGGTAAATCATTTGTATGAGGATCACAGAATCTAAAGAAATACCAAGAACTATCAACAAAAGTATCCATTGTATCAGTCTCACGCCTCCCTGGTTTACCACATTTTGGACATTGGCAATTAATGAAAGATTCAGAAGTTATTAAAGGATTTCCTTTTCCAGTAAATTTAACATCTTTTGGTAATTCTAATGGCAAATTCTCATAAGGAACAGGCACAACTCCGCAATCATCGCAATATATTATTGGTATTGGGCATCCCCAATATCTTTGACGGGAAATTAGCCAATCCCTTAACTTATAATTAACGGTTGCTTTACCCATCCCTATTTTTTCTAACTTTTTTGTTATCGAATTAATCGCGGTTCGATTATCCATCCCATCAAATTCTTCCGAATTTACTAGGATGCCATCTGCCACATAAGCTCTTGTCATTTTATCCGCATTTAATTCATAATCAGTTGGTTGAATAACAACTTTAATCGCGATATTATATTCTTTTGCAAATTCAAAATCACGTTGGTCGTGAGCAGGAACAGCCATGACTGCACCTGCCCCGTATTCATAAATGACAAAATTTCCACTATAAATAGGAACTTTTTCTTTTGTCACTGGATTAATCGCATATTTGCCAATAAAAATCCCTTTTTTATCAACCTCAATATCCGTCCTTTCAAATTTATTCTGCGTCATAACATCAGTGTAAAAAATTTCGAAATCTTTTTCATATTCAGTTCCTTTAACCCATTCGCGAACCCAAGGATGTTCTGGAGCAAAAACCATAAAAGTGACTCCATAAAGTGTATCAGCTCTAGTTGTAAATATGTCAATGGTTCTGTCTTCTCCCACAACTGGGAATTTAATTATCGACCCCTCCGACCTCCCGATCCAATTTCTTTGCATAACTTTAACTTTTTCAGGCCAATCAACATTATTTAAGCCATTTAACAATTCTTCAGCATAAGATCTTATTTTTAAAAACCATTGGGTCAAAAATTTTTGTTCTACTTCTGAATTGCAACGCCAACAGAGACCACCTTGAACTTGCTCGTTAGCCAACACTGTTACACATTGAGGGCACCAATTAATATAACTATCTTCTCGATAAGCTAGATCTTTTTCAAACATTTTCAGAAAAAACCACTGATCCCATTTAAAATAATTTGGATCATGGCTATGAATTTCACGAGTCCAATCATAAGATAATCCTATCCTTTTTTGTTGATTTCTCATGATATCGATATTTAAATTGGTCCATTCCTCTGGATTCACTCCCTCGTCAATTGCGGCGTTTTCTGCGGGTAATCCAAAAGAATCATATCCCATAGGATAAAGTATATGGAATCCGCACATTCGTTTGTATCTAGTAAATGCATCGCCAACAGTATAATTACGTAGATGGCCTATGTGAAGTTTTCCAGAGGGATAAGGGTACATTTCGAGTATATAATACTTTTTCTTTTTTGGATCTTTTTGTATTTCGAAGATTTTTGCTTCTTCCCATTTCTTTTGCCATTTCTCTTCTATTTTTTGGGGGTTATAATCATTCATATTTCCTTTTATTCCATTCCATTGTTTTTATTAAAATTATCCACATTTTTTCAATATTATGAATTCTTTTTTTCAATGCTTCTTCGAACCTTTGAGCTTTAATTCTAAAAATATTTTCTGGATATCAAGAGAGAACAAATCCATAAAAGTTATTAAAAGAAAAAAAGACTCAGGTTCATTCTCTCTTGAATTAAAGTAATAACAATAATACCACTACTAAGAGTAGTACAAATAACAATATGTTTTGTACTTTTTTCATCAAGAGAGACATAATGATAGATATTATAATTACTACTTTTAAAGATTATTATAAGGTCTATAGAAATTTAATTATCAATTCTTTCACGAAGGAGAGTTTTTATTTTTATTGCTCTTTTATATAGGTTTTCAATTTTATCGCCAATCTTTTTAAAATTATGCAGTTTATCAGTTAAAGCATAAGCATTTTTAATTATTTTATTTCTAAAAGTTGAATCATGAAGTAACATTTCAATTCCACTCAAAAATTCATTATGATGATATGCTTTACAACAAGACTCATTATGAATTAACCAATTAAAGGGTTCAATATCACGGGCTACAATTGGTAATTTACAAACTGCAGCTTCCATGAGAGGAATCCCTTGATTTTCTACATATGATGGGAATAAAAGAACATCAGCCCCATAATAAGGCTCACAAATATTATCATAATATCCTGTAAAAATACAATTTTCCAGCGATGTAGCTTGTTTTACATAGAAATTTTCTTTTATTGGTCCTACCCAAACAAACCAATAATCTGATAAATCTCTTGCACATTTATAGAATTCATCAACTCCTTTTCTTCTCCAAGTGAAACCTACATTTAGAATGATTTTGGCATCAATTGGAACATAATATCTTTCATTTAAAAATTTTCTAAATTTTTCTCGATATTCCTTTTTTTCTTTAAATTTTTCAAATTTAACTCCATTGCTAACTGCATATATTGGTGGTTTTTTCTTTAAATTTAACCTCTTTATTGAATTTTTAGAAAATTCTGATGGAGTTATTATCAAATGTGACACGTTATATAAATATTTAAGATATAATCGAGTTAATTTTGCCCAAATTTTCATATTAGGTAAAAATCCACCTTCTAAATCTTCAACTGTTGTATGTGCATGTTGGATAACTGCAGCATTGTGTTTTTTTTTCATCTTATACAATTGCCATACAGTTAATGGATCAAATGAGGAGCTAGATACTACATCTACTTTATTTTTTTGAACCCATTTTGGTGGAGATTTATTCTCACTTGGGACCCATACGTTATGACCCTTATTTCTTAATGAATTGATAACATCCCAAGTATTTGTTTCTATACCACCAACAGTTTTAACTTGGGTGAATTTTTTGTATATATGAAAATTTTCGATAAAGATAATATTAAGAATTTTTTTCATTTACTTTATATTATTTTTAAATTAATATAATTATTTAATTTTAAAATATTCTATGACGATTGAAAAAATTAGAGTTTCTATTGGTAGTGCCACGATTTTAGGATTAACTTCCATAAAGCTCGAGACCCCTCCAACTACGGTTTATATTATGACTTACAAGAATGGAAAATGCATTGCAAATTGTGGTTTTTGTCCTCAAGCTCGTGATTCAAAAAGTTCAACAGAAAAATTATCACGTATCAATTGGCCAATTTTTCCTTTTAAGGATTTTTTAACCAAATTGAAATATACTGCTTCTTTAAAAAAATTTCAGAGAATCTGTGTTCAAACGCTTAATTATGCCGAGAATTTACAAGATTTAATTGAAATTATATCTGAGATTAAAAAAGTTACCAATCTACCAATATCTGTGGCAATACCTCCAATATCCAAAGATGAATTAAAGGATTTAAAGTTATGTGGAGTACAAAGAGTGGGAATAGCATTAGATGGTGCAACACAAGAAATTTTCGAAAAAATTAAGGGAATAGGAGTTAATGGTCCGTATTTTTGGCGTTCTCATTTTGATAGTTTAAGAGATGCCTTGGATATTTTTAGCAAAGAACTTGTAAGCACTCATATAATAATTGGTTTTGGTGAAACTCAGAAAGAAACATTAAAATTAATTGCAGAATTGCATGAATTGTCTATTTTACCCGGATTATTTGCATTTACACCTATTGAAGGAACGAAATTTGAAAATATGATCCAACCAAATATTAATCACTTTAGAAAAATACAATTAGGAAGATATTTACTCGTAAATGATTACAAGAAATTGGATGATTTTACATTTAATCTAAAAGGAGATATTATTTATTTTAATTTAAATAAGAAAGAATTAAGAAATTTTATTGATGAGAGTAAAGCTTTTATGACTACGGGATGTCCTAGTTGCAATCGTCCTTATTATACTTCTAAGCCATCAGGGCCAATTTATAACTATCCACGAAAATTAAATGAGAGTGAGAAAGATGAGATATATAATATATTATCAAATTTTACTAATTAAACATTTGAAGTGATAAAATGGTTCCGTGGAGATTTTTGCCCTTAGAAATCAGAAATGGTTATTGGAATATGGCATTAGATGAAGCAATATTAGAAGCATGTATTGAAAAGAAATCTCCAAATACAATTCGGTTATATAAATGGAATCCATCTACAGTGTCTTTAGGATATCATCAGAGTGTATCAGATGAAGTTGATATGGCTGTAGCTAAAGCGAAAAAAATTAACGTAGTCAGAAGAATAACGGGAGGTGGTGCAGTATTTCATGATTCTGAAGGAGAAATTACTTATTCAATTATATGTCCTTCAAATTTTTTTGAGAAAATGGGATACAGAAGAGTAATTGAACAATATGAAATTATTACTCAAGGAATTATTAATGCACTTGAGTTTTTTAATTTAAAAACAGATAAGGGAGTCATCCATTGCCCAGCGATTTTTTTAGATGGGAAAAAGTTTTCAGGAAATGCACAAAGGAAGAGAAGGGGATACTTATTACAACATGGAACAATATTATTAGAAATCCAGCCAGAATTAATGTATTCAGTCTTGAAAGCACCAAAAAACGTCTCAACAAAGAAAATGGTGGCATCAGTATATGCAAAAGTAATTGGAATTAAAGAACAAATTAAAAATTTTGATGAAAACAAATTTATATCTTTTCTTATTGATGGTTTTGAAAATGCTCTAGGGATTCAATTAGAAACTGGAGATTTTTCACAATACGAGTTAGAGTTAACAAAAAAATTGGTTAAGGAAAAATATAATACGGAGAAATGGTTATATAAATATGAATAATACCCATACTCTATTAGGAAAAATTAAAACAGGAAATGCTTTATGGGATGATTATTTGGAATTTTTAAAATTGAAAGAAAATGATGAATTAGATTCCTTTTTTCATCTTGCTCAAAAAATAAAAATTCAAAATTTTAAAAATCAATTAAAAATTTATATTCCTAATAAAAGATTTCCTACTGTAAGTGTAACTGGAAATGAATGTGCATTAAATTGTCAGCATTGTAGTAAGAAATATTTGGAAGGAATGAAGCCAATTTTAAATCCTATTGAATTAGAAAAATTTTTACTACATCTTTCAAAAAATAATGGAGTAGGTGCTTTAATTTCGGGAGGTTGTGATGAAAATGGGTCTGTACCACTAAAAAATTTTTTGGATGTTATTAAAAGTATAAAAAATAAGACACATTTAATTATTAATGCTCATACTGGGTTACTGGACGAAAATACTGCACAGAAATTAGCAGAATCTAAAGTTGATATAATATCATTTGATATTAATATTGATGAAGAAATCATTCATAATATTTACAGGTTGGAAAAAAATATAGAAGATTATAAAAATGCTATTAATCTATTAAAAAAATATAATTTAAATATCATTCCTCATATTTGTGTAGGTCTTTTTTACGGAAAACTCCATAAGGAACTTGATTCAATAAAATTTATAAAGCAAATATTAATTAATCCTTCTATAATTGTGTTAATTGCTTTAATTCCACCAATAAATTCAGAAAAAGCAAAAAAATTTGTAGCTCCCAATCCTATCGATATTGCAAAAGTAATTGCAGTTAATCGATTTGTATTTCCTAAGGCAGAACTTTCATTAGGATGTATGCGGCCAAGAGGACCTTTAAGATTTGAAATAGAGAAATATGCATTAATGGCAGGAGTTAATAGAATAGAGATTCCTATGAAAAAAACTTTAAGTTGGGCAAAAAAAAGATTTCCGGGAATCTCATTCGAGTTTTTTTCTGCCTGTTGTGCCATATCTAAGGATTATGAGAAACTTGCTGAAAGTTTTGGAAAAGATATTAAAAGATATTCAAAAATATAGTAAAAGCGAGAAAATATGCAAATTAAAAATCAAATTAAGATAATTGGTGTTAAAAATATACCTCTTATAAAAGAAGGAGATAATATACCAAGAATAATTTTTAATACATTAAGAGAAAACAGTTTAAACTTTAAAGATAAGGATATTATCGTTATTGCTCAATCAATTATCTCAAAAAGTAACGGGAGAATTAAAAATTTAAATGAGATTAATCCTAGTAAAAAAGCAATTGAGATATATAAAAAAATAGAACCTAAAGCTAAAAAAGTAGGAATTCCAATGAAATCGCCAGAATTAATCCAAGCAATTTTAGATGAATCGAGAGAAATCCTTAAAATTGAGCATGTTCTAATCGTTGAAACAAAACCACAAGGTTTTATTTGTGCTAATGCGGGAATTGATCAATCAAATGTTGCGGGAAAAAACAATATAACTTTATTACCAGAAAATCCAGATGAAGATGCTAAGAAAATAAGGAATGAACTTAAAAAGTTAACCAAAAGAGAGGTTGCAGTAATTATTTCTGACTCATTTGGGAGACCATTTAGAAATGGATCAATAGGTGTTGCACTAGGTATTGCTGGTATTAATCCGATATTAGATAAACGAGGGTTTAAAGATTTATTTGGTTATGAATTACAAACAACAATTATAGGACAAGCAGATAATATTGTTTCTGCAGCGCAATTAATTATGGGAGAGGCAGATGAGGGAATTCCTGTTGTAATAATTAGAGGTTATGATTACGAAATAGATGAAAATGCTTCAATTAAGACCATTTTGAGAGATATTGATTTAGATATATTTAGGAGTTGAATTTAATGGATTTATTAGAAAGTTTAAAAAAAAGAAGGAGTTATAAATTTCCTTTTGAAAAAAAGCAAATTGACCCCAAAATAATTGAAAAATGTATAAATATTTCTAAATGGGCTCCTTCTGCACATAATTCTCAACCTTGGCGTTATATTGTATTGCAGAATATGGATCTAAGAACCAAATTAATTAATAGGATGAATAATAAGCTGAGAAAGGATTTGAGAAATGACGGTAAATCTGAAGAATTCATAGAGAATAAAATTAAAACAACAAAAACGCAATTTCTCCAAGCACCCATTTTAATTCTCGCGGGTATTGATTTAAAGGCATTAAAAGAATATCATGATAGTGAGAGAAAGCATAACGAGTTTGTTTTAGGAGTTTTAAGCGTCGCAAGTTCAATAACTTATTTACTAATCTCACTTCAAGAGCACGGTTTAGTTTCTTGCTGGTATTCTGCACCATTGTTTGCGAGAGAAATAGTCTCAGAAATGTTGAAATTACCGGGAACTTATTATCCATTAGCATTTATCACGGTTGGATATCCTTCAATAAAAGAGATTACCCCCCCTAAACATCAAAAATTAGATACATTTTTATTTTATAATTCGAATTTGCCAATTACATAAGAGTAGAGATAAATTGTCAGAAAGTTCAAAAATTGTGGTCCTAGCAGGTGGGATCGGTGCAGCTAAATTAATCAATGGTTTAATCGTAGTTTTACCAGAAGAGAATTTTCAAATTATTGTAAATACAGGAGACGACATAGAATTGTTTGGATTAAAGATTTGTCCGGATTTAGATATTATCACCTATAATATTGCGGGAATTGTTGATAAGAATAAAGGTTGGGGATTTGAGAATGATAATTTTAATTGCTTAAATATTTTAAAAAAATATTATGATTTTAATTGGTTTAATATTGGAGATAAGGATGCAGCAACCCACATTTTTAGAACTGATTTAATAAATAAGGGAATTTCAAAATCAGAGGTCACAAAAAAGATTTGCAGTAAATTAGGAGTTAAATGTGAGATTATACCTATGACTGATACATGGGTGGAGACACACATAATAACACCACGTGGAGATATTCATTTTGAAGAATATTTTATAAAATATAAGACAAACATTCCAGTTAAAGATGTAATTTTTAATGGAATAGATAAAGCCGAACCAGTAAAAGGTGTTTTAAAGAAAATTGAAAAGGCTAAAAAAATTATTATTTGCCCATCAAATCCAATTGTATCAATTAAACCTATTTTAGAGGTAAAGGGGATAAGAGATACCTTAAAGAAAGTGAAAAATAAGGTAATTGGAGTCTGTCCTTTAATAAAAGGTGCTCCAGTGAAAGGTCCTACAGATAAATTAATGAAAGCTTTAAATCTTGAAGTTTCAGCTTTTGGAGTGGCAAAATATTATGCAGATTTTTTAGGACATTTTATCATTGATATACAAGATAAAAAAAATAAACCTCAAATTGAAAAATTAGGAATAAAAACCTATACGTATGATACATTAATGAAAAATTTACAAAAAAAAGTGGCATTAGCAAAATATATTATTAATTTAAACATATAAAGTGTTATTATGTGATTGTAACTTCTCCTTCTTCTTCTATTTCACTCTTTTCTTGTTCTGTAGTGACTAAATAATCTCCAACAGTAGCTTCAATTTCTTTTATTTCTCCTTCTTCCTTCAATTGACTAATTAGGGCTCTTTTTTTAACATAAGATATTATTTGAGCACTTATAGGGAAAAGTAATATTATTGGCAACATTACAACAAGTATTATTTCCGGTGAGAACATTGCAACACTTCCTGATATCGCCTCCGGTAAATTCAAAACTGAAATAATTAACCAAGAAGTATGGAGAATAATAAAACCAATAGAGATTAATGCAATTACTCTAATAAAAAAACTAGTGAGAGTTGAAATGATGAGTTTAGAAGGTCTTGGTGCGGAACTTGTAGCTGTGAGTGTATCTCGTGCTTCTGAATCTTCTATAAACAATCTTTCTATATAACTCCCTAATCGTCTTGTATCATGAGCAGCAGAAATCAATTTCTTTTCCTCCTCTTCTAATTTCTTTTTTAATATCATCTCCTTTATATATGAGAATTTTTGTTCCTTCATTCCTAAGAACTTAGAAATTTTTGCCTCCTTTTCAATTCCCAATTCTTCCTTTTTCTTTTTACTTTCTTCTTTAATCTGTTCAATATTTGTTGTAATCTCCAAAGCTTCTTTATTTAATACTTCTAATTGAGATTCCAATCTTTCAGTTCTTTCTAATGAAGGCATCGAGACTATATTTGTATAATTTATTTGAAAGGAGAGATCTAGATAAATATAAAGAGCAAGTGCCAATTGAGAGATAGAACTTAAAATAAAAGCCACAAAGTCATTAACCGGTCTATCAAGAATAGATGGAAAGAGCGGATTTGGAAGATCATCTAAGTATTCTATACTAATAGTAAATAAATCAAGCATATTTCTTAATCCTTCAAAGAACAGCGGAATTATAATCATTCCTACAAGGCACCCAACTACCCAGAAATTATATTTTGGATTTGTTTGAAGAATAGATCTAATAAAATTAATAATTAGAAGTAGATATAAGATTTGAAATGATACATTATAAATATCATCCGTTATTAATTCAATTTGATTTAATAAACGGGTTGGAATCTGGCCCAAGGATTCTACTGATCCTTCTGGAAATGCAAACCATGAGTTTAAAAGACCTTTAAATAAATTATCAAGAAAATTACGCATAAAAGAAGAATCAAAATGGCCGTGCCATAAAAACAAGAAAACTACCATCATGGATATTCCTACTGCGACCAAATAGAGCAATCCAAAAATCAAATAGCTAATAATATTCTTTAAAGAAGTAATTACATTAATTATTGCAGCAAAATCAATTAAACTATTATCAAAAATCGTATTAAAAATTGCTAAAATCCAAAAAAATACTAAAATATTTGCAACTTTTAATGTTGTTAGATACCATCTCACTATTTAATACGCCTTCCCCTTTTTCTTTGCTTCTAAATATTGGGCTAAAATCTGAGACATCATATCATCTGGGCCCACACTAATAATTGGTACTCCCAATGCTCTGGCATTTTGTCTTATTTTTAGAATTTGTTCCATCATTTCTTCTGATATTGCTTCAGCTAGAGCTTTATCACTTGGGGATAAATCAACCTCGTGAATTTCAAACCAAGGACTAAATGGACTTACGACAACTAAAGAATGCTTCCACATTACAACTTTTTTAATTCCCTTTATAATATCATCAGAAGTTTGCTCTAAATCTGTAATTAAGAACACTAAACTCCTTTTTTGAAATCTTTTATTAATAAAATCCATTGCTTCTTCTAATTTAGTTTTTCCAGATGGTTTTACTTTTGCAATAAAATCAAGCACTTGATAGAAATGATCGCTCCCACTATTTGGTTCCTTAAAATAATAATTTTTTTTATCTGAAAATAAAAAAACCCCAACTGAATCTTTTCTCGTGAGTGATATCTTTGTTAATAACATTGTAGCTCTAATAGCATATTCGAATTTTGTGTTTTCAATTGATCCACCTGCCATAGACTCTCCACAATCAACCATTATTAGCACTGTAATGTCTCTCTCCGATTCAAATTCTTTAACTATGAGTTTCTGATGACGAGCACTTGCTTTCCAATCAATTAATCGAAATTGGTCTCCAAATACATATTTTCTCATTCCATAGAATTCAGAACCCAAACCTTTCATCTTTGATCTTTGAACACCGTAGTTTAAACTAAGAGATCTTTTTGAACCAAGAATTTCAATTCGTCTAATATCCTCATAAGGAGGATAAATTAAAATTTTGGTGACTGATTTTGGAACGATTCTTTCTTCAGAATTAAAACCTAATCTATCTTTTACAATGACGGATAATGGTCCAAAAGGATATTCACCTCGAACCCTTGGTTGTAAGATGTAAGAAAATTTTATTATTTCTTTTGGATCAATTCTTGTTAAAATGTAATTTTCTCCTAAAACCAATCTGAAAAGTGTAGGGTTGTAATAATCTCTCACTTCGATAAATTCAAATTTATTTTTCCCCAAATTTTCTACAACGACTTTCACATGAACAAAATCATCTTTGAATACCTTATTTTTCTCTAATTCCCTTGTAACCTTGAGATCTTCAATATTTAACCCTAAATAAAATGATGGCAAGCTGATAATCGTTGAAAATAAGAGTATAATTGCAAGGAAAATTAAAAAAAAATTTACAAAGGCAAACCCTGCCATTAAAAAAAATGCAGAGAGCAGTATCAATAACCGTCCATGTCCCGCTAGTATTTTATCTTCACCATTTTCTTTTTTTTATATAGGAACTGGTAACTCTTCCAATATTCTTTTAATAACTGTGCTAGTATCAAGACCTTCTAATTCTGCTTCTGGTTTTAATAATACACGGTGGTTTAATACTGATATACATAGTGATTTTACGTCATCAGGAGTTACATAATTCCGTCCTAGAATTGCTGCTCTTGCCTTACCACATTTCATTAATGCTAAACTTGCTCTAGGTCCAGCTCCTAGAGCAATTTGTGGGTGTTGCCTAGTTTTAATGATAATATCTCTAATATATTTAAGGATTCTATCATCAATATATACCATATTTACCAAACTTTGAATTTGAATTATTTCTTCAGAATTGGTTATATTTTCAACAGCACTTACATCTCCAGATAATTGTCGGCGAATAATCTCAACCTCATCATCTATTTCTGGATAATCAAGCCAAAGTTTAAAGATGAACCGGTCAACTTGAGCCTCCGGAAGGGGATATGTACCTTCCATTTCTATTGGATTTTCCGTTGCAACAACCATAAATGGTTTTTCTAATATCCTAGTTTCATTTTCAATTGTCACTTGCCGTTCAGCCATCGCTTCTAGAAGAGCTGCTTGAGTTTTAGGGGCACTTCTGTTTATTTCATCCGCGAGAACTATATTAGCGAAGATTGGTCCTGGCATTAATACAAAACTACCTTCACTTTGATCAAAAATTTTGGTGCCAGTGATGTCTGCAGGTAAGAGATCTGGTGTAAATTGTACTCTACTAAATGACATACCGAGCACTTTTGCAAACGTTTTTGCCATAACCGTTTTTCCAAGGCCTGGTACGCCTTCTAGCAAAACATGACCGTTTACTAGAAGTGCGATAAAAAGGTTCTGCATGATTTCTCCATATCCTACAATAACAGATGCTACTTCTGAGAGAACATTTTGTGCAACATTCCTTACTGGAGATAGGTCAAATTCTTGTCCAAATCGGTCTTTTACTTTTTTTGGTGCTTCCATTTTTTTTCACTTTTTTATTTTTTTTTTTTAATTTGTTTATTTTTTTAATGATTTAATTTTGGGCAATCAAATTTGATTCATTGCCCATTCCATTTCGAAGAATAACTTTTGGAACTCTTCAGGATCTTTAATTTTCTTTTTATTATTTTTAACACCAATTATTGCTTCAAAAAAATTAATTAATCTTCTTAAATTTGTTTTTGAGATATTGGCTTTTCCTTTTTCCATAATAATTAAATTAATTATATTTTCTACAGTTAAGGCTCGACCTTTTAATAAAGTATTGATTTTTCTCTCAAGCCTTCTGAATAGTAAAGTTAAAGCTTGATTATATTTACGATTATCTTTATACCAATTAATTTTTCTTGCAAAGAAGGAGGAAGTTCGGAATTTTAATGTTTCTTCTTTCTTTTCCTCTTCTTTTTCTATCTTTTTTTCTTCTTCTTTAGCTTCTTTAGGCAAATATCTTTTAAGAGTATAAATTCCTAGTAATGGATAAATAAAGGCAGTTAGAGGATTTGTTGATAAATGAATTATATAACCTAGATAGAGACCAAAAATACCTGCAGAAGATACATCTGGCAAATTTTCCGGTCTTATATGAGCCTCATCAAAAGTGATTATATAATTTGAAGGGTTTCCAAAGGTAAGCCAGTTTAAAATATTTAATGCAAATTGTTTGTTATCATAATTATCATTATTTATTAGTTCATTGTCAAATAAACTGGCATCTGCAGAACAGAATATACGGGAATTGTTTCCAACATCAGTTGCCATGAATACTGCTTGTGGATACCCTCCTAATGGAATTGTAAATTCGCCTTCAATCCCTAAAAATTCGCCCATGCCTCCAACAAAGGTATATCCATCATTCTCACTAGTATAAAATCCATCTCCGTTTCTATCTATAAAGCTATATTGACTTGATTGACCAATTAAACTCCATCCAAACATATCAATAAATGGTCCACCTAAGGCACAAGATGAACGACTTAAAATTACATTGGAAATTCCTTGGGTTGTTGGGTGAGTTTGAAAATCTGTTATAACTGGGAATGTTGGATTTGTATCATAAGAAGCATTATCACGTAAAATTCCTTCAGGAAATATGGTTACGGGGAATGATCCAAGACTTGTAAGTGCAATTTGGTATAATAATTCTGATGTACTTCCATGATCATGACATACAAGTAAGGAGTTATTTCCTTTCATAAAATCAATAAAAAATGGGATTTCATATAATGGATTATAAAAACGGTTTGCTCCCATTATAATTAAAACCACAGGTTTATCAAGTCTCTGAGTTGCACTTAAGTCAGTTTGAATGGAAGAAACATTGTAACTATTGTCTTCGAGTGTATCTTTCAGTTCAGAACATCCATTCCATTTAGAATTATGTATAGAGAAATTATGGTCATTTCTTCCTTGATCTATTATAGAAGATAATAGAGGTATGAAAGATACAATGAAAATTATAAGGAATAAACTCTGTTTCCAACTAATCTTCAATTTTTTCTCTGATTTTGCCTGTCGGGTTTTTTGTTTTCTAGAAGCAATAAAAAAAATTATAAGTCTAATTCCAATAATTCCAGCAACTAAAAAACATACCATTGGAAGAAAACTAACAAAATAGGGAGCATTTGTCACAGTAGACAATTCAATTCCCACTACTATTAAATACACAGTAAAAAAAATATAAACTATGTATTTAGAAACTACAACACTTTTTCTTTCTAGCATATTTTAAAGATGATTTTATCTTTTTAAATTAATTAAAAACTGAATTGTTTTCCAGTTATTTCTGTATAGATTTTTGAAAATAAACTTATTGTGGCCTTGAAATCAGTTTCAGTAGGTTCAACTCCTCCGTATATCGTTTCTTCAATTTTTTGAATGAATGGATAAATATTTTCCGGATTTTGGCCTAATTTTTTTACGCATGTTATTGCAAAGTCTCGAATGGTTTCAAAAAATTTTCTTGGTTGGCCATATTTTTGCCGTATTAAATCGGTATAAATTAAATAAATGTATGCAATAGCTTCTTTCATACGATCTGTTTTATTTAACACTTGTATATTTCTTTTTTTACCTTCTATATCAAAAATAGGTTGTGTTTTCTTTTTTTTACTTTTTGCCATATTATTTCACAATTTTTTTCTTTTTTTTTTTTTTTTTATTTTTTATTTTCCATATATTACAATTTAATTTGATATCCTGTAAAATCATAAAATAATTTAATAAATTGAGAGAAAATTTCTACAAAATCTTCTTCACTAATTTTACCTCCACTTCCATATAAAATTTGTTCAATTTTTTTTATGAAAGGATATATTTTTAAGGGTGTAAGCCCCATATCCCTAACACATTTGATAGCATAATCATTAATGGTTTCATTAGGCTGTTTTATTATTCCATATTTTGCTTCACTAAGTTGTAAAAAGACATAAAATAGATAAACTACTGACTCTTCACGCCTATCAGTATCTTTCAGGATAGTTATATTTTTTAACTTATTCTCAAGAGGGATTTGGACCACTTTAGGTTCAGCAGCTTGTCTTTTACTAAAAAAATAAACAGTAATAATAATTCCCACTACTATCGCAATAATAATAATAATGACCCCAGGATTCATTAAAATACCTCCTGGTTGAGACGTTTCAGTACCAGCAGTCACATTTATTATTATGGATGCTTGAACTGGGATACTAAGAAGATTGTCAGTTGAAACTGTTAATGTACCATTTCCCGAGGGCACAAAGTTAAATGAAAACCCACCACTACTATTTGTAGTAAGCTGTTCTATTAATACTCCACCAAAATGAATATTAATTGATCTATTAAATATTTTAAAGGATGGATCTGTGGATGATGATAATTCTCCTCGTACGGTTATATTCTGTCCTTCGGTGATATTTTCAGGCACATTCCAATTACATGTGAAATTTGAAAATATAAATATATTCTCTATTATCTGAAAAGAATGATTTATTATTCCGGTACCTGTAAAATTCAAGATAAGTTCTAATGAATTCCACTCAGTAGAGGGAAGAGGAAGTTGTCCAGAAAAAGTTCCATTTGAATCTGTAGTCATTATACTTTGATATGAGTTTGAACCATTAATTCTCCAACCTGCATCTATATCTGCTCCAGAAATTGCAGAATTATTATCAAAATACAAGTTTCCTGTAATTTTATAATTTTCACCATTAACTTTAGGAAAATTATTTATTTCATTATAGACCAATTTAGAATTTGCACCCACATAAATAAGATAATAATGGTTGTATTTGGTATTTTTATCGTCTGTAACGTTGACATTGATTATATGCGATTGATAAACATTAACCCACATAGGAATTTTTGTAGTTATTTCAAAATTACCAGAAAGATCTGTATTATTTTTTGCACCTACACTTTCACCAAGATCCACTCCATCAAAGATTAAAGTAACATTTACATTGGGTTGACCTCCACCTAAATAAGGATTATAAACTATTCCTCTTACTGTAATTGATTCATCATGCTTAAAATATGAATTATTAACCTCTGTTGGATTTGTTAAATTTAAAAAATAATAAATACCCGCTATTTTTGGATTTTGATCGTTTATGCATTTAAATTTATCTTTGAATGAATCTCTACTTAAAATTGAAAAATTAAACCATAAAGCGAAAAATAATAGAATTAAAATTAAACCGAGTTTTCTATTTTTTAAATTGGCAATAATGTGATTTTTATTTTTCATTTTGATTAACTACTCTTCGGTAATTCCTCTTTACAGCCTAATACAAAATTATTTCCGTAGAAAATCCCGAAAACATATCCTTTATTCCAGTCCTCTTCAATTGTAATATAAAACCAAAATTCTCCCCCCACTCCAATAGTGCTGTTTCGCTCAGTTAAAACGTTACCTAGCGGATTTTCAAGTGTAACATTAACTGAATATCCTTCCATAGGAGTTCCATTGTCCCAAGTTAGGTATCCATGAATTATTATAGTTTCATTAGTAACCCAATCGAACTCATTATCTGATTCATAAGTCCCATTTATAATAGTTGCAGCAGAAATATTTAGGGGTTTCAATTCACTACTATTTGATATCATATAATTGTCAAGGTTAATAAAAACAGGACCAGAAGAATCTCTAATTGATCCATTAAAATCAACACGTAAATAATATTCCCCCGGAGGTGTTGAAATATTTAATCGAAAAGTAAATTTATAATTCCAACTGTTTTCATTTCTGGTAAGCATGTAACTTTGACCCCAATCAATAATAAGATAATTGGTTTTATCTGCCATATCTTTATTAAATAATCTAATGTTGACTTCTACTTGTTTTACTTTTATTTGAGAAATTGTATCATTAACACACCCTGAGACAGTAATCCAATCAACATTCCTTACAACAATATTTACATTAGATGGAATTTCTACTTTTATAGAATCATTCAATACGATATATGTATAATTAAACGTGTTAAAGGTTTCCCACTGTACTTTTATTTTATGTGGTCCAGCAACCCATGTATTATCTAATTTAATAATAAATGTTGCAAATCCTAGACTATCTAAAGGTTGGTTATCTATTGGATTAACACTATCTTCTAATACATCATAGAGATATATACTCCCAGTATTTTGAGGATTTCCACTTCGATAGACTTTTACTGTGAAATTAACATATTGACCACGATTAAACGTTCGGGGAGGGTTCCCCCCATGATAATTTAAACTAGTTTTAGTATTATTTATCAAAAATTCAAGTAATATTTCATTTGGGTCTAAAACTTCAAGATCTAGAGTGGGTTGAGTTGAATTTACAAAATTATTAAATGAATAAAGGTTAAAATAATGGGGATATGGAGAAATCCAATAATCAAAGATTCCATCGAATTCAATTCTAAGAGTGTAATTTTTTGGAGGGGTAAAATCTTCTACATTAAAATTTACATTAAATTCACCAGTTGAGCCACAATCGAAGTAATCTGGAGTTAAATAATATACTTCCCAACCACCATCAAATATACTAAAGTAGACTCTACTGTTTTTAATTGGCGTGTCAGAGAATTTATCTCTTATAGATCCGTAAAGATTAAAAATTGTATTTACACTTCCACTTCTATTTATAGTAGGTGGTGTTGGTCCAGATATGAGATCTACATAAATAGATTCATTTAAAATGAAATATGAATAATTATAAAATGATTCATATTTAGCGTATATTAAATGTGGTCCTGCTATTAAAGAGTTTAAATTATAAGTAATATTTGCTAATCCATCAGAACCTGTTGTTCTTATACCAATAAGTGAGTCATCTGTAACATCATAAAAAGTTACAGATTCTCCGACAATAGGGTTTGCTCCACTTTGTAAATATGCAGTTAAATTTAATTCTTGAGTCCTTTTTACTACCGGTTCCTCATATTCAGAACTGGGAGTGCCATTTATCCAGAAATCAAATATAAAGGCGTCTGGTGCTTCAATCTTCAAATCTATCACAGTAGATGCGGATGTATTAATATAATTAAGATTAAAAGGATTAGGATGATTAGGATATGAAGAAAAAGAGTGCCATGAATAATCAAATGTCCCATTAAAATCCACTCTTATAGAATAATTTCCTGGAGGAATATTGTCATCAACATCAAAGATTAGATCAAATACACCATCTTCATTGCAATAAAAAAGTATGGGGGGTGATGGTTGTAGATATGGGGAATAATCTACCGTATCTTTAAATAATCTTACGGAAATTAGTGCATATTTTAAAGGATCATTATAGATATCATCTACTATTGATCCTTTTATATTAAAAGTATTACCTATTGAACCACTTCGATTGATAATATTTGGTATTGGTATTGGTGGATTTAGATTTATTTTTACATTTTCATCTACAATGAAATATGAATAATTATTAAGGTATCCCCATTCTGCACAAATTAAATGTGGTCCTGCGATTGTGCGATAATTCCCCAAACCATACCAAAAGTATGCCTCTCCATTAAAATCAGTAGGACTAGAACCAACAACTATGGGATCATTATATAAATCCCCAGTAATGTCGTAAAAAGTAATAAATTCACCAGTTAAAGGTGTACCACCTACTGTATGTAATTCTGCTTTTAATTCAATCCAATCATAGGCATTAACTATTGGATTTTGAAAATCATCATTTGGATATCCTTCGATATAAAGATCTAAGAAAGTAGCAGATGGATTGAAGATATCAATAGATATAGGTAAACTGGAATCATTTATTAGAGGATAATAGAATGGATATGAGAAACCAAATAAAGGCACATTGACATCAAATGATCCATTAAAATCTACTCGAACACTGTATGTTCCACTTATCACATGGTCATTCACTCTTACATCCACATTATATTCTCCATTATTATCTGTAATTTCAGAATCGGGTACGAATGCAAATGAAGTTTTATTATTTAATGAATCTAAGAGTATAAATTCCACTTCCCCGTCGGATACACCTTTTCCGTTTGCGGGATCAATTAGATCACCAGCTATATTTGTGTTACTAGAAATTGTTTTATCAATATAATTGGGCAACACACTATCAAGGTTAACTTCTATAGGAGCATCCAAAAAATAATTAGTATAATTAACAATAATCCCTTTTGATGCTTGAATTAAATGAGGTCCAGCAACAGTATTAGTATCAATATTTATTATTATAGAGCATGATCCATCACTATCTGTTATACCTTGACCTAAATTTGGATCATTTTCAGTTACATCTTCAAAATTAATAACTTCTCCTTCTTGTGGAATTCCATTTAAATAAAGCTCAGCTATGATTTCAATATCATCACCACGAATTACGGGGGATGTTGTATTTGTATAAACAATTAATTCCATTTCTTCAAAAGTTAATGGATTTTCTCCTTCAAATAAAATATCAATTTCAGTCCAAACACCAGATCCATCAATGGCTAACGGAACATAAATTTCTGACCATGAGTAAAGATTTAATCTTTTGATTGTGTAGTAATTTTTTCCTTCCCATTGATTATAACTTTCTTCTGTATATCGAGAATTGAAACCATCAACATATCGACTTGCGATTCCAAATGCACGAGCAAATACTGTAAAGGCTGCTGCAAAATCAGAAAAAATTCCTGATTGAGTGCCACAAAACCATTCAACTACATCTTCTCCTGTGGTTGGACGAGAATAGGGAGGGAAAAAATCAACTTCAAAATTTTGTTGTAAATAATTTCTAATTTTATTTGCTTTTACATACGTATTATCTACATAATCAATGATTACATCTAATACATCATAATGACTTTTAAAATTGGGGTTATTTTGTAAATAAAAGTTTAAATCTCCAGGAATTTGTAAATATTGATCATACTGATGTTTTATCTGAGCAGGAATTTCGATTAAAGCAGATTCATTTAACTCATCTGGGCTTAAAACACTTTCTTTAAATAAATCATATGTAAGATTTCCTGAATATTCTGAGTCAAAATTAAGATTTATCGATGCCACATTGAATAAATCTTTGTATAATATAGAAGATTGAGGATCAAACGAATATTCCCCTGGATTTAACCATGGTCTATCCATAATATGAGGTGTAGGGAATAAGGTGGGAATTACCAGTGAATTTTCTCCTGCTATTGCATCAATGGGATATTTTATTCTTATCATATCTCTATCTGAATAGTCATTATAATAATCATTCCAAGAGGTAAATGTCGCTGGGCTTACCCCAGAAACTGATTGGGACCAGCTCCCGTCGTTATTATATTCATCCATTACAGAAAATTTCCATAACCAAGATTCATCAAAATAATCATAATCTTCAATATAAAATACTGCTTCTTCAGCATGTTCCAAAAGGTCTTCATAATTTAGAAGGTCCATTAAATTAAACATATCAAATGCAATATCGAATAATTCTGCCTCCTCATCCAGTGCATTTGTTAATTCATCTGATGGAGTTGTTCTTATACCGAATATAAAACCAATTAAAGCTGTAGAGCCTAAATATAGCCCAAAGAGTAAGATAGCTACTATTATTACTGAAATGGCTTGCTTTTTTGCATTTCCTTCAGTAATTAGCTCCGTTCTTCTCTCAGGCATATGTTGGTATTCTCATATAGATTATTATATATTTGTAATAATATAAAAATAAAAATAGAAATATATAATTTAGCTGTATTTCTAAAAAAGTAGAATATTCAAATTTTTTTTTTGCGAATTATATATTAAAATTTAACATGATTATATTCGAAATTAGAAAAATAACTAGAAGAAATTCGATAAAAGAGAAAAAAGAGAATATTCGAATAAAAAGAATTTAGACAAACCTTTAAAATTCATAGCCACACTTGGTGCATATATTTTTCTTTGCGTAAATCGGTTTAGGGACGTAGGATACTATTTTAGTTTTATCTTCAACCTCTTTAATCGCAGTAGAGCCACAGTTAGGACAGACTCTTCTTATTCCACCCCCTAATCCAATTGTGGGAGCTATGGTTGGTTCAAGTGTTGGTTTTAAAGGTGTTGGTGCCGGCGTCGGTGAAGTTGGTGTTGGCATAGTAGGTTGTTGGCTACTAGGATAAGGGCTTGTAGAAGCAAGTGTAGAAGGCATTACAGATTTTGGCTCTTTCAATTCTTCAATTCTTTTATTTTTTGCTGAAATTTCTTGTGTTAATTCATTTACTTTTGCTTGCAGTGGGCCAACTTGTTGTTTTAATTGAACATTTTCAGCCGAAAAGGAGCGTGCTTGGGTTTGTGCTTCTGCTAATTGTGTTTGAAGTTGTTGAATATGTGAGTTGAGTTGATCTACCTGATTTTTATGGGCTTCCATCGATTGCTGGAGAGTGGCAAGTTGTTGGTTTAGTTGGTTAATTTGAGCATCTTTTTGAGTTGCAATATTATGCAATTCATTAATTTGATTATTTTTATTTCCCAGTTCTGCCTCTAATTGGTTAATTTGCCTATTCAAATCTTGTACTTGAGTCTGAATTTGACCTATATCAACAGAAGATATTTGAGTGGATGGCAATGGTGGTTGTGGCACTGGAGGGGGAGAAGGTATTCGTATTGGCGGAGGAATTGGTGGACTTATTGGAGGTGGGATTTGAGTAGGGGCTGGTGGTGGAGGTGTGTATGGAGGTGCTCCTAAAGGTTTTTTTTCCTCTTCTTCATCTTTTTCAGGGTCGTATTCATCTGACATTTTTAATCATTTAAATTATTTTAAAATAATTCTCTAACAAAAAAATAGATAGACTTTTTAATTTATATATTTATAGGTCGCTTTAAAAAAATTTTACGTTATGGAGAAAAAAATTTAAAAAAATATTTTGATTCAAATGATTAAAAACAATCCCAATATTCTGATAAGTTGTTCTTGATTTGTTTGATAAGTCTTTCTTGGGTATATTCAAATATTTTTTCATCAGATTTTCTTTCATCTTCGGAAATTAAATCAGTTTCACTGTTTAGAACTTTTAATACATTATATATTGCTTGAGCCTGTTTATCTAATTCATATCCTCCTTCTAAAGTAATTAAGATTTTTCCATTGGCATAATCATCAGCTAGTGATTTTATCAATTTTGTAAGATTTGCTGGCCCTTGGATTGTCCAGCCCATTCTTGTCAGGAGGTCAGTATGATGAGTATCAAAACCAGCAGAGATTAAGATAAATTCTGGTTTAAATTCATTTGTTATTGGAATTGCTATTTCTTTATACAACAATTGAATTATATCATCACCAGAGGAAGGAGCCATAGGGAAATTAATTATATGACCCTCTCCCTTTCCTGAACCAATTTCATTAGTAAATCCGGTTCCAGGATATAGAGTTCGTCCATCTTGATGAGAACTGAAAAAAAGTAATTGTCCATTTTCTGAGCCATCATAAAAAATATCTTGAGTTCCGTTTCCATGGTGGCAATCCCAATCAAAGATTGCAACTTTTTTTATATTTTTTTCTCTAAAGAGATATTCCGCAGCGATAGCAATATTATTAAAAATACAAAAACCAGCGCATTTATGTCTATTGGAATGATGCCCAGGTGGTCTAACAAGACCAAAAGCGCTACTAATTTCTCCCTTTAATATTTTATCAACACCAGTTAAATTTCCCCCAACTGAATATAAAGAAGATTCAAAAGTATCTCCAGAAACAACAGTATCCAGATCGATATTTTTTAAACTCTCTGTTTTTGCTGCTAAATCACTTAGTTCCTTAATTTGCTCAATTAGCCTCTCCGAATGAACATATTTTATTTGATCAATGGTTGCTTTACGAGGTTTAATTACCGGAAAATCTTTAGAGTTCCACATACCCTTTTCCTCTAAAAAATTTTTCGCTACAATAAGTCTTTTTGGCGTCTCTACATGGACTCCTACTTCATGTTTTAAATAAATCTCGTCATAAATTAATCCAACTGGCATTTTTAAAATCTTTCAATCATTAGATGGTTTTCATTTAATTGAATATAAATAATTTTTAAAGGTTAAAAAGATTTGGGGATAATTCTGGATTAATTCTTTTTAGTTATTGACTTAAAGAAAAGTATTAAAACACAAACTAATTTAATATTTACAAAGATGAGTGATATTCAAGTATTTAAATTTAAGTTTGTTATAATTGGTGAAAACGCTGTAGGAAAGACATCTTTAGCGAGATCTTTTGTATCTAAACAATTTGCTATGGACTATAAACCGACAATTGGTAGTAATATCTTTATGCATAATGTTTCTTTATCAGATAATATTAATGTTTCAGTTGCTTTATTTGACATTGCTGGTCAAGAGAAGTGGGCAATGATGAGGCATATTTATTATGAAGGAGCTCAAGCAGCTTTTTTGGTTGGGGATGTAACAAGAGAGCGTTCTTTCGATGAGTTAGCAAATTTTTGGTATCCAGATTTTATAAAATTTTGTGAGAAAAAGCCAACAATCTTAATTGCAAACAAAAGTGATTTAGAATCAAAAACGGATAAGAAGAAAATTGAAGAAGCAGCAAAAAAAATAGGAGCAATAGATATTGTTTTTACTTCTGCAAAAACGGGAGAAAATTGTGATGATGCGCTAAAAAAACTTGTATTATATTGTATGAATCAAATTTAACTCATCTATTATCCACAAATTTTATATTTTTATTTCTTGGTTTATATAGAGTTCCTTCTTTTACTGCTTGATCAATGGTTTCCTCAATAAATTCTCTATCTAGATCTTCTTCCATTTCAAGTATTTCTATAACATTTTCTATTTCGACTGCATTTCCGTCATTTTCATTGATCATATTCTTTATTCTATCTAAGATTTTAGTTATTTTATTTATCCTTGAGCGAGTCTGTCCGGTAAAAATTCTATCGATGTCAAATTTACCAGTGCTTTCATCATATCCTACATCTCGTAAGTATCTATTAAATATTTTTATTATTTCTTCGACATCTTCTATTAATACTTTATCTCTTAGAGCCATTTTTGTATATGATTCACTTAACCTAATTAAAGCTTCTAAATTTCTTGCCAATATTGATACTATTGCTTGTTCTGCATCGTATTTACCTCTTAAATCTAAATAATACTCCTTTATTTTATCTTTTGCTTCTTGTGTTAAAACTGGAAAACAATTACAACGTGCATAATGAATATATTTTTTAAGAAGGTCATGATTTATAGGAATTAATGGCTCGTCAGCATTTTGAGAGATTTTTGTAAAATCACCAGTAGCTTGTTCTAAAATGAATTCTGCCAATTGAGCATCTTTAGCTTTATCAGGTTCATCCACAACGATAAAAATAAGATCAAACCTTGAAAGTAATGTTGGTGGTTGTTTAATATTTTCAGTAGGAGTCTTATATTTATTATATCTGCCCAGAGAAGGATTTCCAGCAGCTATTATACCGGTTTGAGCTCTTAATGTAGCTATAATTCCTGCCTTGGCTATACTAACGGTTTGTTGTGCCATCGCCTCGTGTATAGCAGCAATATCTTGCGATTCCATTTTGTCAAACTCATCTATAGCAGCAATTCCTCCATCAGCTAATACAATTGCCCCAGCTTCAAGAGACATAGTTCCTGTATCTGGATCTTTTACAACAGCTGCCGTAAGTCCTACAGCTGTAGAACCTTTACCCGATGTATACAATGCTCGAGGAGAAATATTAACAGCACTCTTAAGAATCTCACTTTTACCTGTTCCAGGGTCTCCTACAAATAATACATGAATATCTCCTCTTCTATAAGTTCCATCAACTTTTTTTAGTCTAGTACCCCCAAATAAGCATAAAGCGGTCGCCAACTTTAAATTCTCTCTTCCATATATAGATGGTGCAATAGATCTGGCGATTTTTCTTTGAATATATGGCTCTGCAGCGAGTTCTTTAATTTGTTTTAATTCTTCTTCAGATGGATAAAAATCTTTATCCTCTTTATCTGAAGATTTAATAGAATTCACATCAATAAAAGTTCTAAATATAAGTGAGCCTTTTCCTTGAGCATTTCTTAGTGGCAATGATTTGAAAACTCCCATTATTTTTACACGGTCACCAGGACGTACCTTATCAACCAAATCTTTAATAAGAATTCCATCTATAGATCTAGGTATTCTTCCAGCTGGCAACTCTTCTGGTGTTTCTTGTATTGTTATTTTCTGCCAATCAATAAAATCAGATTTTTTAGAAATGAAAATAAAATCTTTTTGATTATTTGCCTTACATTTTGGATTCATACAATGATTTGGCCAAATAAGTGTGTTGGATAGTTGAATTTGTGGGAATTCAGCATCGCATCTTAAACATTTATAAAATGCATTTTCTAATTTTGGACGAACAGTAGAAGCACGAAGTAAAATGCCACGAGTAAAAATTAATTTATCAATATGTTTTGATCTTAATCCTCTAAGTAAAACAAGATTAGAATCATTATCTGTTGAAATTTGAATAAAACATTCTACTTCATCCTTTAATTTGCCTCCAGGAGCGTGAAATTTTAATAAATTTTTAAAAGCCTCAATGGTATCCGGGATTACATCTTCAGGATTATTTTTTAACATCTCTGCTAATGCGGGATCAAATGCATTTAGATCTTCAAATAAAAATTCAAGAGTATTTTCTCCTTCTGCGTAAATTTTAGAGATTTTACCTCTATATTTAAATTCAGTTGGTTTTTCTTGAAATAACCTGAAAAAATCTTCAAATCTTTTGATTTTATTAATTGGAATACTTGGTTGAGGCTGTTTATTATTAATTGTCATTTATTAACCCATTACTTTTGATCATATTTTTTTATAAAATGTCGGTATTTTTAAATTAAAGAATTTTAGATTATAAAACAATTTATTAATTCACAGATATTATCAGTAGATTAATACTGCATTAATATATTCAAAAAATAAAATATTAAGAGATTGTAAATTTAGAGATTTATAAAATACAAGAAGCAAAATTATTACTTGAAATTATTTTATTGAAGTTCTTGTAGCACATTACAAATTATTGAGTCTTGAGACATCTCACATCTAATTTTTAAAAGAGCTATTATTCTCTTTTTAATATCTTCTTTTTCATATTTTGCTGTTCTTAAAAAGATTTTTGCAACAGATCTTTGTGTATTTATTGGAGTATCAGAAGAAAGTAGCTTTAAAAGAGTAGATAATAAATTTTGAATTCCAATTTTATTTATTAATTGAGAAACTGATATAATAGTTTTTTCTCGGACAGAATCTGATGGATCGTTAAGTAAATCAACGATATAAGGAAAAATTTCATCTAAATCTTCTGAACTATAAATTTTTATCAATTTTATTGAAGATTCCCTTACAATTTCATCATCATCTCTTAAATTTTTGGAAATTTTATTAAACGGAATTAATTTTGGGGATATATTTGGGATTTCAGTTAATATTTCCATTGAACTTCTACGTACCCATTTTTGATCATCATCAAGCATTTTAATAAGTTGATTTAAAATGATATCATAATTCTTGATATCTTTTATTAAATTTCCTAAACTTTTTATGATAGCATCCCTGACTACCCATTCGTCATCAGACATTGAATCTATTAACACATTAGCTACTTTATCGGGAGCTTTATGCCCAATAAAAAATAAAACATTAGCTGCTGATTCCCGTACGAAAGGTTCCTTATCTTTTAATAAATTGATGATAGGGTCAATAGGTATTATCTCAGGGGAATTTTTTGCAATATCTATAAGCGATTTAGACAAAGTTATTTTTACTGATTTTTCTTGTACAATTATAGTGTTTAAAAGAACAGAAATTAAAGGTTCGACATAATTGGGCATTCTAATCGCAATAATCGAAATAATCTTAGATGCTTCTGTTTTTAATTGCTTAGTTCCCTCAGATTTTAAAATATTTATAAAGGGATCAATGTTTATTAAATCAATATAATCTTCTGCTAGTTCAGATAATGAATTAATTGAAGTTAATTTAATATATTCTTGATCTGAATTCAAATTTACTAGTAATTTTGGAATAAAAAGTTTAGGATTTTCTTTAACGATATTGATTACAGTTTTGGTTATTATACCTTTCGTGATAAATTTTGCTGAATCAGGGATTTTAATCAATTTACTAAAAACCATCTCAGGATTTTGTTTTCCAATATTAATAATCATATTGGAAATGCTATTTTTTATCTGTTCATCATCTGATTTAATATATTTTAATAAGATATCTGTGATTTTCTCAGGATTTGTCTCCCAGATTTTTCCTAATAATCTCAGAATACTATATTGAATTTCTAATTTTGATGAAGCCATCTTACTTAATAAGTAATCCAAATTAAGAGCGGTCGGAACTTCATTATGATATTTTTCTAATGCTTTTATTGCAGAATTCCTAACATCTTCATTAGGATCTAAGAGTCCATCTAAAAAAGGTTTTATTGGAATAAAATATTCTTTAAAATTCCCGATTTTAGCTATTGTAGAAAAAATTTCGGCCCTAACCTCTTTATTTGGGTCATTCATTAGGGATATTAATTCATTAACTGTACTTGAATCTAAATCTTCAATATTAATTCCTTGGAGAGAAAATGCTGCTGCAGCTCTTACATTCTTATTTGGATGCTTCAATTTTTCAATAACTAAGGCTAAAGGAAATTTTTTAGGGGATTTTACTAAAAATTTAAGCGTCTCTTCTTGAACCTTATAATCAGAATCTTGTAATAAATGTTCAAACTCTGTTAATGCGATATAATTTAAACTTTGGTTAGGAATTCTTGATAAAACCATAATTGCATAATATTTCATATGCCATTCAGTATCTTTGATTAATGATACAAGAACATTGATTGGAATCTGATTTATTAATTTTTTATCTGCTTTAGTTAAGGTTTCTAAGATGGGGATTTTTTTATCATAATTTGGGCTATTTAATCCTTCAATTATCCATGAAAGTATTGTATCTGGAGCATCTTTTTCTAGTTGAACTAATACTTCAGTTGAGATTCTTTTAGAATTAGGATTAGGATCACTTATACCATCAAGTAATGTATTTTTAAATTTATTGCTTGTAAGGTCGATATCTCCCTTCCGAGGTATTCTCTCAAACATTAATTTTATTGTTTCCTCTGCATGATCCCGTATTTTTTTATCTGAATTTTTAATAAAATTAAATAAAGGGATTGGATCAAAAGTTTGCCCGGATTTTGTTATCATTGAATATCTAAGATTTTGAGGGAACTCATTTTTTAAATTGATTACATAAAAAATAATAAAAAATAACAAAATAGCTTCTTCAATAATTGCTGCCGGAACAAATTCTATAAACCTAGTATTTATTGGTTGCGTGAAAATCCAAGAATTAAAAATTTTTTCTAATTTACTGGCGTTTACTATTAAAAAATTGACTAAAACATTTAAACCAACAGCTGCAATTAAATACCCTGCAAAATATACATCAATTCCTCTGTATTTAATTTTTCGACCCCAAAATCTAGTAAAATAACCAATAATGCCAAATATCAATACTATAATAACCATCCAAGCATAGGACATGGTAGATATTGCCATTGAACCAGAAAAGTAGTAATTTATAGTTTGTATTAATGAGATCCATGTCCAAACAAATACAAACAACATAACTCCAAGAATTATGTAAGGGGCTGGATCTCTGCCAAATTCTTCCATAGAACGCTTACTATTTTCAAATCCTAGAAAGAGATATCTATTTAACTCAGGTAGATGATAATATACATTACTTATTCCAGCTACATACCCTTTTGCTCCATAGAATGTTAAAATCATTAAGGGATAAACTAACATCCATGACATCCAAATAATAATAACAGGAACGTTTGTGATTAACCATATCATAATAGGGGGAAAAATAAAAATTATAAAATACAAAAGAACAGCAACAAGGAGAGAATAGGGTTTTGGAAATCGATTTATGATTCTTTTTCCAAGAAATTCATGAAAAGGAGTTAGACCTTCACTCTTGTTCTCAGTCCATGCAATAAAGATAAAATCAAAGAGGGGATACCCTGAGATATAAAAAAGACCTGCAATCATTGGAAGGATTAATGCATAAGGTGAGATCTCTGGAGGTGATACTCCTAATTGCCAAAATTCAGGAGTTTCGATAATAAAAATAACAATCATTGCAATAATCGTTATTGTTGCTAATCCAAAGATTAAACCGTAAATAACGCACACAAACCGATCCAAAATTGAAAATTCTCCTTTTTTAACAATAGAAACCTGTTTATAAATAAGTAAAAATCCGAAAATGCTCGTACCAATGTAAAAAAACAATAATAAAATAGAAGTATCATTCCATGAGAATTGTAAATTGAATAGATCTCCGAAGATCCCCATATTAAACACTTTAAATTTTAGAATAATTAAGGAATTTTCTAATTAAATTAAATTTTATATTGTTATTTTAATATTAAATTTTAAAAAAGTAATGAATCTTATTATTTTAATATACTTTAAGTTATAATTTATTTGTGAATTTTTCTTTAGAATTGACAATCTTATTGAGTTAGTATATTAGAATGCTAAAATTAGAAACAGACATCAGCTCTTATTTAGAGAGATTGAAGTTTATTTTTATAAACAAAATGATAGTCGTAGAATGTATTAAGGATAGTGATAGAATTAATTTATTTAGTGAAAATATTGGACCTTTCAAAAGAGGACAAACTTATAAATTACCGTTTTGGAAAATAAGACCTTTTATTGAAAGAAACTATGTAAAAATTCAATCAGAGAACGATGTTAACAGTTCTTTAATTCAACAATTTGCAGAAAATGAACGAGATAATGCAAAATTGATAAAAAAAAAACATGATTTCTTTGTAGAAATTAAAGAACTTAAGAGAATAATTAAAAATAAAATTGAGAATGGTATAATTCCTAAAGAAGAATTGATTAAATTCCAATTGCATTTGGAATTTTTTTTGCATCAAAGAATCGCAAAAATTGAAAAATTGGCTACTAGTACCCCATCAATTGAGATATTGGGAAGATTAACCGATACAGAAAAGATATTATTTAAGGGATTTGAGAGTTTAATAAAAGAATTTAAAGAATTTATATTAAATTAAACCTTCTAATTTTTCTTCTTTATTCAATAAAATCATAATAATTAATAATTTTAACAACTAATTTTAATAACCATGTTGGAAGCAAGCTGCTTCCATAATCCAATAACATTAAATAATCACTTTCTTTTGAATGCAATTCATTTTTAAAGTCAGGAAAATATAAGCCCCCACTAGCTTTTGGAGGACACCCAAAACTTAAACACAACTTCCAAGGCACGACAATATCAGTTGTTATATTCCAATTTTCTAAATTTTTTCGTGTAGCAATCCAACTTGAATCACTATGAATTTGCAGTTTTTCCCCAGTTATTAAAAAGATCTCTCCGAATACATTAATTGGGCCAATCCCTGTAATATAATCAATATTTTCTATTCCAATTACATTTTTTCCTATTTTTAGAAATTTTCTAATATCAAAGATTTGAATGTTATTTTCTAACATGTTATAATTTAATGATTGTCGAGAAATGACGTGTCCAAGATATTCACCGTTAATATAGACTTTGGAGAAACATCCAGCAATAACTTGTAAAAAGGCGTTTTTAATTTCCTCTTTAATCTCAATTATCTTTTTAAAATAAATGGGGGTACATCTTGCCTTTTTTGCTTCTGATTTCTCTTTTTCTTTAATTGATTTAATAAAATAGCTATTAAAACTTCTTACTCTATCAGCTTTCAAGTAAATCCATTCACTAGGAATATTAGGGTTTTCCCATTCACTATTTTTTTTTAATTGTTCAATTTTATCATCATAAAATCTTACTAACCAATAATAATTATTTTTTAAGGTTGTGAAGCATTCAGATTTTGCGCTTTTTAACCATAAATACTCATAATCTTTAAATAAATTGGTAATTTCATCTTTTAAATCCACAATCTCGCTATGTATTTTAGTAATTTTCTCTTTTTTTGCTTTTTTAAGATTGAGTTTAACTAATTTTTTTGAATTAATTTGTCTCTTACAAAAGAATTGTATTTGTTTCGCAACAAATCTTAAATTTTCAATATTGATTTTATTTTTCAATACAATATTTTCTAATTCAGAACAGTATTCAATTATTTTATCCATATCATTTATAATATTATTAAAGTCCTTTATCTTCCTAGTTCTCTTATATTTTGATGAATTTTTTCCGAAAGGATGGCTAAAAAATTTATTGTAAAACCTTTTCCATCTAAAATGTAGTAATTTTTCATCTTGAATTCTTCGAAATATATCAATAATTTCTTTAGTCCTATCATCATATAACCCAAAGAAATGAAGTATAAGTTTTTTCCAAAATTCTTCTAAATCAATTTCTTTTCCCGGGTTCCAGCCAACTTCTGCAGAAAGGATAAATCCATATAATCGATTTTCTCTTATTTCTTTATTTCGGAAATCACCCCATGCAGACGTGATTTCCCCTAACATTCCACCCAATTCATAACCATATTTTATGAGATTGATAATATTTTTTTCAAAACCTGATATTGAAGGGAATGGGCGATTATAATCCCAAATTGAAGGACTTACAATAAATGGGAGGTCAAAACTTTTTATTTTATCTAATATTTTGTGTTTTTTTCTTGTGTTATATTTCCAGTACATTATAATCATATCTTTGGGAAGATCTTCGAGTACTTCTGGATATTTATAGAGAATATCATGATAAATAATCACATATTTATTCCCATATTTTTTTACAGTATCATATATCTTGTTATAATGATTAAGATAAGCCTGAGCAATACCAATTTCTTCTACATACTCAGAAGATGCTCCTTTTCCTACATCCCAACTCTCATCAGCAGCTATATGGAAATATTCTGTATCAAATGCTTCGCTTAATTCTCCAATCATCTCATCTAAAAGGGGATATATTTCTTCATTACTGATATTTAAACTATTAGAGCCGGGAAATTCCCCAAATTGCCAGTAATTTTCATTACTTAAGATATTTTCCCAATGACCAATTGTTTGAAATATTGGAATTAATTCAACAAAATGTTTTTTTGCATATTGAGATACTTCTTTAATTTCTTCTTTAGAATAAGATCCACGATTTTTGCCAATTTCAGGGTGATTTCGAAATTTAAACATATCTTGCATATATACGAGGTAATATTGATTAATCTTAAAATGGCTTAATTCCAGAATGAAACGTTTAAGATTTTCAACAGTTGGGGCTTGACCTCGTGAAATATCATCTGAAATCCCCCTAATTAGCAATAAAGGATAATCAATTATGCAAAATTCAGGAAAAATTAACTTATTTTCTACACAATTTAATAATTGAAAAAAGGTTTGAACTCCATAAAATATACCTTGAGCACTTTCGGCTTGGATAATTAAATTAGTCCCTAATGTGTTTAAAGTATAACCTTGTTGTAAGAAATTATCTTGATTTATTATTTGATTAATATTTATTTCTGAAAAGGTTTCTTGAAGAAAAATTAAATTCTCATTATCATTTTCTAATTTTTGAACCTTAATTATTTCTAAATTTTCAGATAAACCAAATTCAATTAATTTATCTTGGAGTTGTGAAATGACGTGCTTAAACTCCTCTGGTAAATTAGTTTTAATCTGTGATTTAGAAGTAATTTTATTATTTTTTTTAAAAATCTTAATGAATTGTGGTTCAGGTAATATTTTTATTTCATTTAAATTGAAATCTGAAGTTTTTTTAATTGAATCTATTATTAAAAACATTTCTTTCAGTTGCTATTTTAAGTTGATCTATTAAACAAAATTTAAAACTTAATCTATGGAAAAAAATTTTTCTAATATTAAATATTATAATACTTAAATGGAAGAAGTACTTACAGACATATTTTTAATTAAGGAAAAAGGTGCTTGGGGTGCATATAAACCAACACAAAATATTTACATACTAGTTGGGACTGGAGGCAATGATGGATTAATCTATGATGCTGGATATGGCGATAAAAAGACAGTTAAGTATCTTGTAACTCAAATTAATAAACTAAGAAATTTATTTAAAGAAAAGAATAAGAAATTTAACTTGTCTCGACTTCTTGTGAGTCATGCCCATCCAGACCATTTTTCTGGCGCAATAAAATTAAGAAAATATTTAGGAATAAAAATTATTCTTACAGAAAAAACAGCAAGGAAACTCAGTGATATAAAATATTTTTCTCAAAATTTTGAAGCCTCAAATGAAAAAGTATTAAAAAAGAAGAAATCTTGGTTTAAACGATTTAAAGGTTATTTCTTGACACAATTTGGTCATTTTTTTTTCAAAAGAGTATATGGATTAACATTAATTAAAAATCCTGATATTATTATTCCTGAAAATTGTGAAATTTTAATTAATGGAGAGAAATGGAAAATATTTCCATCTCCTGGACATAGCTCTGATCATATCTCACTTTATAATGAGAAAAAGGGACTCTTATTTTCAGGTGATAATGTACTAAGTTCAATTACTACGTGGCTTGGTCCACCTGATTCAAATTTAGAAGATTATATAAGTTCGGTTAAAGAAATCTCAAACCTTCCAAATCTTAAACTAATTTTAGGAGCCCATGGAAGTGTAATTAAAGATCCAAGGCAGAGGCTTAAGGAAATATTGGAACATAGAGAAGATAGAACAAAACAAATTGAAAAACTTGTAATGAAAAATAATGAAAATGGAGCTACAGTAACTGCAATCACTAAAGAATTATACCCCGGCGAAAGTTGGATGAAACACCGGATGGCAAAAGGATATGTAGTGTTAACACTTCGATATTTAGAAAAGAATCAAAAAATTTATAGCAAAATTGATAAGAAGAGTAAAATAAAATATTTTCCGATTAAGAACTAAAATATTTTTATTTTAAATTTTCGCCAAAGAAATGATTTCTTTTATTTTATCATGATCCTGGAATTTTGAATAATCTTCAAAATAATCTTTTATAACCGAATATTCTTGGGGATCGAATTTATTTTCAAGCCAATGAAGCTTGGATTTAAAGGGAATTAAGGAATAAAGATTATATCCCAATTCTTTAGCTTTTTCTTTAGCTCCTTGTTCTCGATCTAAGAGAACAACAAAATCTTTACAGTTAATCTTGATATTTCTCTTTTTAGCAACATATTTTAATTGTTCAAGGGCTAAGAATTTGCTCGTAAATCTTGTTACTAAATCGTCAATAATAACAATTTTATCATTATTTTCAATATCGCCCTCAATTAATTTATGGTCGCCATATTGTGAAATAAATTTTTCAAAATCTTCTAAATTTTTTACATTTTCAAGCTTTCTAGTATATAAGGAAGGTATTCCAGAGAAAGCTGTTATAGAGGTAGCTATATAAATTCCAGTCATAGCAATACCTATAACTTTATCTACTTGGCCAATTTCATTCTTAATCAACTTTCCAAGGCTATTTCCAATAAGTTCTAATAATTTTTGAGCATTCTTTTTACTCGTTAATTCTCTTAGGGAGATATATATTGGGCTCCACAAGCCACTGTGTAAAGTCCATCCTTCTTTTTTATCCCTATACCAAGTTTTAATTGCATTGCACTGAAATAATTCTTCAAGAATTTGCTTCCCAAGTTTTTCTTTTTCTTCTATCCATTTCATTATTTTTAAAAAAAAGTTGGAAATTTTTTAATTTAATGTGAAATATTATTTAAAACTTCCTTTGCTAATTTTTTGATTTTAGAATTATTAGAATTAGTGAGTTTTTCAAGATTTGGTTTAATAAATTTGAAAATTTCTGATCTTGTTTGCGTTTTATCTTCTAAACGCTCTAATAATAATAATAGATCATTATCATTAGAACTCTCCAGTGATTTTTTTAATCGGGGGATAGCAATGTTTTTTTCTAAATCTTCTAAATATTTTTGTATTTGATCTTGTACAGTTTCATCCCTATATTTAGGGAGTCTATTTGTTTTAATTTCTTCAATAAAAATAAAGGGGAGTTCTGGTGGCCATTCCCTTATTTTTTCTTTATTTATTAATTGAACTATTCCGCCATCATTTTTTTTAAAAATTCTCATTTTAAAGCCAATCTCCTGTTGTTAATTTTTCAGGTAAATACTTTTCTGTAAGGAATTCAAAACCATGAGAAGATAAAGCTTGAATTTCTGCTTTAACTTTCTGTTCTAACATCAGAGAGAGATCTTTTACCCATTGTTTATTTTTTTGAACAAAATCTTCTTTTAACATTTCTTTTGTTCTTTTAATATCTTGTTTGTTTAAAGGAAGCCTACAATTTTTAGGAATTTTATATTTATCTAAATCTCTGCTTAAAACACCCAATAACTTCATATCAGGTGTGGCTAAAAAGGGTGATTCATAACTTAAACGCTTACTTCCCCGCAAATAAACACTATATATATAATGCCCATACGGATCTGAATCAACAAGACAAAAAACGGGAATTTTTAATTCTTTATAAATTTGTTTTAAAAACATTCTTGTAGCAATATCAGCTGCACCCTTTCCTGTTAGAATAATACACGGATATTTCCGCCAGAATCTATCTTCGGCTAGTCTACCCATTGCCGCATCTTTTTCAACAACTAAAATAAATTCTGCATCAGATTCGATGATCTCAATATTGTCTAAATAAGGAGAAATTGTCCACCCACCACTACCAAGTCCTTCTAAATCAATAATATCGCTTTTATCTCTTATTCTTAAACGTCCAATGCAAGAACCCTTAGCAGATGCAACAATATGAGTGGAATTCCTTGTTGTGCTTAAAAGAGTAGAAGCATCTTCAATAATCTTATCACTATTTCCTTGTTCTTCAAAAAGTTTTACATCATTATAAAAAACTTCACGTTTAGTTGCATGTAATTCTTTTTGTAACAATTCATGAATTATTTCAAGGATACGAATTAATCTTGTAAAATCCTTATAAGAAGTTAAGCTATGAAATGATTTAGATGAAATTTGCTTTCCTAGAAGTAATAAATCATTTTCTTCATCCCATATGATATTTTTGCTTTGGCGGGATGGAATTGACAAAATGGGGCGTCCGGATTGTTGAATCTGTTTTATAAGATCATTAATAATATAATACAAATTATTAATTACATCTTTGCGGTTTAAGTTATCAATTTTTACTATATCATCACGTAATTCAACATTTTTATCTCCTTTCAATTTATTTAACATCGTCTGTAGTAATTCCTTAGCAGCTTTTAAGTTCAAATTTCCATTCGTTTTTATTGACATTTTTTTATCACATCTAAAAAATTTTTATGTTTTTAATTTCCAATATTTTTTACCACCTTGAATGTTTACTAAAACTTGGTTTTCTCTTTCCAACTGCTTAAGTTTAACTTGTAATAACCGAGCATCCATCATATCACTAATTCCAATTTTAAAAATTAAGTGCTTTATAGATTGCCACTCATTATTTAGAGTTGAAACTATTTTTTCCGATGTAATTAAAGATAATGAAGTTTGGACTGTTTTTGGTATGGGTTTTTTAAGTGGTGTGGGTTTTTTAGGCGGTTCGGATTTTATAACGGATATTTTTGATTTGGGGGTTTTAGCTTTTGAGGTTAATGGCATTGTAACTGAAATAGGTGTTTTTTTATGAATTATTTTAGGGATTTCTCCTTTCGAAGTGAAAGCCTTTGTTTTTACAGATGGTGTAGTTGTTTTTGGAGGTTGAGGTTTTATTGATATTTTTGGTATCTGAATACTGGGTTTAGCTGGTTTTAGAAGTACTTTTTGAGGTATGATTATAGGTCTTTTGGTGGCTGGAATTTCTGGTGTTACCACCTTTTCTTCTTTTTTACCTAAAGCATCGCGTAATAGATTTTCTAATTCAGCTTTTTTCAATTTATTTTTATATTTTTCTTCACATATTGCAATATTATAAAGAGAATTAACTAAAATTGGAATATATTCCAAAATTTTTTTCTCTCTATTTATATTTTTCCGTAATTTTTCCCTTCTATTTAAGTAAATTCTAATATGTCTGCCAATTTCCTCTAGTGCTAATTTAATTTCACTCATTAAAATTTCGTCTTCAGCCAATGCATTTTTTGATTGAGACTTAAACATTAGATGAACAAATGGACCAGAAACATTAATAAAAAGTCTAAGAGGCCCTTTAGGCAATCCATTATCATAAACATCTAATTTATAGTTCTCCTTCCATTTAACCGACTGTGCCGCTTTCATTATAGCGCAATCCGCACTATCGCGTAATTTCGTTGTACGATTGACGTATCTCAAAAGAATATCCCTGGGTCTAGGAGGAATCTCTAATTTATCTTTATAAACTAGTGCAGCTTCTACAACAAATGCAAGACCTTTTCCACTCGTAGGTGATCTAGTTTCAACTGCAACAAAATCTTTTGAGATTATTTCATTAATTTTTTCTTGGTTTATTTCCTCAGTGGTTTGTAGAAGATCGCTTTTTGATTCATCGACATCTTCGAGAGTAGCAGAGACATTTAGACCGTATTCATCAATTAAAATATCTTTTAAAACAGTTGAACCTATAGGTATTGCAGTATCAGTAGGAGGTGATAAATATTTCATCGATTTAAAAGCTAAAAATGACTCATTTAATTGATCACTTGTTATTTCACTTGGTTTGGTTTTAGAGGTTAAGACCTTTTTTATTAATTCAATATTTTTTTTCCGTACTTCAGGTGATTTAATTTCCGTAATTCCATCTTTTATATTTTTAAATGCTGTTTCAAATTTCTTTTTAATTTCATCCTTTTCATTATCAATTTTTTTAATACTATTCTTAAAATTGGTTATTACCTTGTTTATTTCTTTTTCTTGTCCCTTAGAAATCTTTTCTTTCTCAAATTTTTTTCTCTGAGATTTAATTTTTTTCTGTATTCCTTCAATTTCTTTACATTTTTCATTGAATTGATTAATTAATTCCCAATATTTTTTTTTTAGGTCTACATTTTCAATTTTATAGGTTATTAGCTGATCTCTTTTTTTTGTAGATTTTCCCCAAACTCTTGGTTCATATCGCATTAAATAAATTGGAGAAGTTAATTTTTGAGCTCTGTTAATAAAAAATTTATCTACAACTAAAAGATTTATTTTCTCCTGTAATTGCCGTTCAGCTTTATTAATTATAGTTTTTGCAATTTTTGGACTCATTCTAACAAAACTGTCCTGTAAGAAGGAAGATATTGTTTTATGTTCAGATTTTGTAATATAATCTTGAAAATCTCCAATATTTACAGAAGAGGGATGTGGTAACGCATATTTTGGTTCATGCGGAAATGTATTAACCCTTCTGGAATAATTAAAACTTTTATCAGTGGGATCGATATATTTTATTGTAACATGAGGGTTCATAAGTGCTGTTTTTTTAATATATTCATCCACATAGCCTGTTTTATATTTTATATTCAAATAACTCAATTTAATATAGGTTCCGTGAAGAAATGAGGTTTCAATTTCTGTATGGGGTATAACATATTTCTTTTCATTTTTTGAAGTCGTATAAAATTGAGAAGTTGTTGCATAAACATCAAATTGGGTTTTGGAAACAGTAATTATTGGCTCTCCTGTCGTATTTTGTGAATCGCTAAATGCACTAGGAGCTCCAAATCCTTGACTACCTCTGGTTTGTTTTAATTTTACACTTTTACTTGATGCTAAATAGATACCGAATTTTCTTAAATCAGCTCGATTCATTCCAGTTCCGTTATCAAAAATCTCAAATGTATATCTCATAATATTTTTTTTCCCTAATTCATCAGTCAAAACAGAGGGAGCTTCTGATTCTGTTATTTTAATAATTACAATTGGCTCACTATCTACAATATTCTCAAATGGTCGGAGCAACTTCTCCATATCATGAATTAAATTTATTACTAACTTCTCTTTTTTCTTTTTATCTCTTTTTTCTATAGGTTTTTCTTCAGTAAGTATAATTTCTATTGGACTTATTTTTGTTTTTAATTCCATTTCTGAAGTTTCATAACCTTCTCCATCAATTTCCATCATTAGATCTTCATTTAATTTTGCTCCAAACTTAACGACATCAAAATCTTTATCTATAGTGAATGCGGTTTTTGACTTATTTTTTAATTGTTCCCATTGAAAAGATTCGATCGCATCAATAGCATTATCCATGAATTCTGCTGCATATTGAACATGTTTCCAATGGCCAAACTCAAATCCAACTAATTGAGTTCTCTTTCTCATAAATTCGGCAATAGTGCCTTCCTTTATTTTACCTTCTTCTTCGTCTAAACCTTTTTTTCTTGGGCTAATTTTAACTCTACCACAGAATGGGTGTTTTTTTTATATATTTAAATTTAGTTGTATACTTATGATATATTTATATTATTAACTCTATAATTTGTTATCCGTATTAACTATTATATTGATCTACTTTACTACTTCTTTAATTTCTTTTTAATGTTTCAATTTTAATCAGAAATAATTCTAATATTTAAATCTTTTTCTTTAATTAAATTCAATTAAAAAAATGTGAATAACCCTATTTAAAAATAAGGAGTTTATGTGTTAACATCCAAAATAAAAGAGATTGATTAACTAAGAATTTTTTAATCTAAAGATTTCTAAGGAAACATCTATGATTTTTGATGCTACATATCGTTTTGTATTTAATGGAACGTGAGTAATATGTTTTTCTTTGTCAATAATAAAAACTTCATTTGTTTTGGTTCCGAACCCTCTTTCATCACGGCCTACATCATTGGCGACTATTAAGTCCATATCTGATTTTAAAAGGCGTTTATAGGCTCTTTCGATAAGTTGCTTTTCTGAAACTTTCGTTTCAGCCTTAAAACCTACAATAAAAACATTTTTATCCGTTTCTCTTGCTAGATCAATAATTTTTGGAGTTAATCTTAATCCCAGATTTAATTCTTCATTTTTATTCGAAGAGATTTTTCCTTCTAAGTATTGTTTTGGGGTATAATCACCAATTGCTGCTGCAGAAATGAAAAAATCATATTTATGTTTTGTTAATTCTTCTTTAGCCATATTTAAAAAATCATTTGTAGAAGTCGCTGGAACCATATCAATATATGCAGGTACTTTTATGGTGCCTTTTCCGAAAATTAATAAGACATCACCTCCTCTAACCTTTACTTCCTTTGCTAGTTCAACACCCATTCTTCCTGATGATTCATTTGAGATAAATCTAATTTCATCTATAAACTCTCTAGTGGGACCAGCTGTTATAAGAAATCGTTTTCCTTCTAATTCTTTTACTGGATGGACTAAATCAATCACTCTTTGGATGATATCATCAACTCTTGCAATTTTAGCCTTACCTTCAGAGATTCTTGGACCTAAGATATCGACCCCTAGTCGTTTTAATTTAAGAATATTTTCCTCTAAAATTGGGTGATTGAACATACTCTCATGCATTGCGGGAACAATAATTATAGGAATCTGAGTTCCAAAAGCTGTGGTCACGACTGTAGTAACAGCTGTATCGTCAATTCCAGTAGCTATCTTTGAGATCGTATTTGCTGTCGCAGGACATACTAAAATAAGATCTGCTTTTCCTAATTTTTTTGGTCGTTCTCCTGCTAAATAGATATGTTCAACATTGCCTGTTAATTTTGTTATTGCTGGATTTCCGGTAGCCCAGTGCATTAGATCGGGACCAAGTAATTTTGTGGCAGCTCTAGTCATAACACATACCACCTCAGCACCAAGTCGCATTAATTCCCGGGAAATTATTGGAGCTTGAATTATCGCAACACTACCAGTGACACACAAGCAGATTGTTTTTCCTCTTAAAATTGTTCCCTTAGATTCTAAAATTTCCTTAGAGGGATGATCTTTATTCATATTAATCAAACTCTTAAATATGTACTTTTTTAAATTCAAAATAAAAGTAATGATTATTTCATTAAAATTTTTTTAAAAAAAAAACATAATGATAATTTAACTGATTTTTAATTTTAATTAAATCATCTTGTTATTGGATATTTCGAATTATCTGGTATAAATTCATATCTTTACTATTTATAAACAATTGTTTAATTTAAAAAAGTATTATAATCTCTTAATCGAGATATTTTTATTAAAATAAGATAAAACTTAGGAAAATCCATATGGTGTAAAAAAAAATTCCATTGAATATAATAGAAAATCAGAAAATTAGAATTCTTCTCGATATAAACGATGAAATTTCTTCTCAAAAAATTGAAATAAGAGATGGAAATAAATATATTCCTGTTATCGGGAGTTCAGAATCGTTGGGTACTTTACTCTTCATATTTAAAAATTGCTTATATTCTAAGCCGTTGATACTCAAAAAAAAGTCTGAAAGTAATTTAATCTTAAATTATGAAGATTCTATATTATCAATCCTTTTAGAAATTACAATTGAAAATGATGATTTAATTCATTTTAAATATACAATAAAATTTAATCATAAATTAAAATTAACAAAACTTATTTCAAATTATGATATATTATTAGGAAATAATCCAGATTATACTTGGGTTCCTCATATTCGTCCAAAAGAAAATTATGTTATGGCAGATCATATTTTTCGCTCTCCTGCTGTAATATATAATAAAGGGAAATATTCTTTTTCATTAATTCCAGATTTAGATATCCTTGCTAAAAATAGACATTTCCAGACTATATTAGATTTAAATTTAAAGAATAAAGAATATACGGACTTTCCTCAACTATATTTTGGCTTCGGAAATTATAAAGCCGTTGAACATATTCTATTTCGTCACAATCCAAAGAAACATATGAAAATAAAAGCGGATTCAAATTTAATTTTTGGATACTATGTGAAATTATTTAATGACTCACCTATTAATGATGTTTTAGCATATATTAATTCATTTTTATGGGAGAAATATGGAAAAAAAAGATTATATGCTGATTGTAAACCACAAGTATTATCATATGACACCTTTGTTGAGGAAGGTTTTAAAGCAATTTTTAAACGCCATAATTATTGGGGAAATTTTCAAATTGATAATATAGAATGCGGAGGTGTTTTTCTTAGATCTTGGATGGGCTCCAAAAAAAAGCCACTTAAATATATAAAACCAGAAAAATTTGAAAAATATAAAAAAACAAGTTCAATAGAATTATCTGGTCAAAGTAAACTTATCAATAGAATAATTTCAAGGTTTTCAAATAGTCCCTTTTGGATTAAAAGATTTGATAATTTCACGCGTCATCATGCAATTATTACAAGAAACGCAGAGATACGAAATAATGCTTGGTTTTTAAATGTTCGGACTGGTTATGGTTTTAGATATTTTGCGAAATTATGGAATGATCAATTTCTTAAAGATAAGGGAAATAGAACATTAAATACGGTATTAAATCTTCCTCGAATTAGAGGAGTATTTCCAAGTGTTATTTTACCAGAGAAAGAAAACGCAGTAAATTTTTCTACAATAAATGGGTTAAAAGCCTTTATCTTCACTGATGATTTTCACATAGTTGATATTTGTCTAGCTATTTACTGGGCAATCAAATTTTTTGAAGATTTTGGTGAAGTTAATGGAATTAAAGAAAAATGCAAGGAACTTTTTGATCTAATAGAAGAAGTTCAATTAGATAATGGTGCAATCCCCACATACATAGGTTTCAAAGAGGATAATAAGACACCGATTATTAGAGATACATTAATAAATTCGGCAAGTACAGGGGCACCATTGATGTTTCTAACAGAATATTATAAAATTTCTAGAGATAAAAGAATCATTCCAATTGCTGAAAAATGTGCAAAATATATTCAAACTGAAATTATTCCTCAAGATAAATGGCATGATTATGAACCTTTCTTTAGTTGCACACATTTACCTTTTGATATATATGATGATTTTACAAAATCTCATGTCATAAATACTTTGTCAATATATTGGAGCGCAGAAGGATTAAAAGAATTATATAAAATCACTAAGAACAAGGATTATTTAATATTAGGAGAAAGAGTTTTATCCGTTCTATCATTATTTCAACAAGTATGGGACATTCCTTACATCAGTTATAATACATTTGGAGGTTTTGGAGTGCAAAATGCAGATGCTGAATTGAGTGATGCGAGACAAGGTCTCTTTGTCCGGACGTATATGGAGTATTATTTAGAAACAGGAAAAAAAGAATATATGGAAAGAGGAATCGCGACATTAAGAGCTTGTTTTGCTTTAATGCTTTTAAGAGAACTTAAAGAACAATGTCCAGGTAACTTAAAAGGAATCGAAACGCTTGATGGTATTGATAGAGGATGTATCTGTGAAAATTATGGCCATTCAGGAAATGATCTACGAATTCCTGGATATATAATGTTTGATTGGGGAGTAGGTACATCTGCTTCAGCTTCTGCATATATAAAAAAACACTTTGGTGATTTATTCATTGATTTTAAAGAAAATATTGCATGGGGGATTGATGGATTAATCGTGAGAACATTTGAATACAAGGATGATAAAATTTTCATAAAATTTGATAAAATTGAAGATAAAAAAGATATTCTTGTAAAAGCGAGGGATCCTCCAAAAGAAAAACTAGAAATTTTTATAAATGACAAATCACTTGGGTTAAGAAGTAAAAAAGATTTAGAAGAAGGGTTCATATTTTAATAAAATTTAAATAATTCATCAATTAATTGTAATATATTTCTTATAATCTTTAATGGATTTTTATGTTTGATGTAGTAATTTCGGGAGCTGGTCCATCTGGTTCTAAATGTGCAGAAATTTTAGCTAAAAATGGTTTTAAGGTTGCATTAATTGAAAAAGATACTAATTGGCGAAAACCTTGTGGAGGTGGTGTAAGTGCGAGGATTTTTAAATATTTTCCTCAGTTGAGAAAATACAATATACCAAAAAAGAAAGGTATTGTTATGTTTTCCTCAAAATATTATAAATTGGAAAATAGATGGGAAGATCTTAAAGATTACTCAATTGTAATGGATCGATTGGAATTGGATAATTTAATCAGAGATGTTGCAGTTGATGCGGGAGTAGAACTTTTTGATAAGAATATTTCATTTGATTATGTAATTAAAAATCAAAAAAAAATTGGAATTAGGACAAAGACACCTTCAGGTGTTAATGAATATTTAGGGAAAATAATTATTGTGGCCGATGGAATGAGTTCTAAATTGGCAATAAAATCCGGATTGAGAGAACGATGGAAAACTGAACAACTTGGTATAGCAAAATGTGCTATTTTGGAAGGGGAGAATTCTTTAGATTCAAGTTCTATTTATATTTTCTTTCGACCTTATAAAGGATACGGATGGATATTTCCTATAGATGAACACCGTTTTAATATTGGATGTGGAACATTTGAAGAAGATAATTTAAGCTATAATTTAAATGAAATTTACAAGGAGTTTATAAATAATCCAAATATTAAAAATCTTTTACCAAAATCGAATTATAAACAAATATGGATGGGATCTTATCCCTTACCAAGTCTAGGAGTATTAGAAAAAAGTTTATTTGGAGAAAATATAATGCTTATTGGAGATGCTGCAGGATTTGTATCCCCCATAAGTGGGGAAGGAATACATGCAAGTATAGTATCAGGAGATATAGCTGCTGAAACTGCAATTTATGCTTTAGAAAAAGAAGATGTGTCAGAAAAGACGTTAAAAAAATATAAATTCCATCCAAAAATTAAAAAAATAATTCGAAATTTCAAATTAAAACATTCAATGGCAAATTTCTTTTTTGAAAATAGGGGTCAAAATCTTAATACCGTATTTAAAATAGCTGAGAAAGAGATATCATTTAAACAAGAAGTTATAAATATATTTTTATACAACACTACTCCTCCAAAGGAATTCTTTCAAAGAATAAAAAACACGATTTCTTAAAAATTAATTATAAGTTATTGATAAAAAGAATTTGAATGGACTTGACGGGATTCGAACCAAAGCTATGTCGTCACGGCATAGTATTTTTCTTCAAATGAGAAAAATTCATATATAAAAGCTAATTCAAAAGTAATAGAAATAATCAACCGAAATAAGGAAAACTCATTTCTTAATATCAGTTAAAATTTCATAGAATAAAAAAAATCTCAAAATAGTCTATAAGTTAATTTTATTCATCATATCATCTGGTATAATGATATACAATGGCCACTTTTTTAAAATCCCTTTTGGGACTTTCCCACTTCCTACGTTTTTTAAAACTAAATCACGTGATAAAACAAAATCTATGGGTTTTTCATTTATAACTTCAAGCTCTAATGAGTTATTATTCAATAGGTTATTGATATTTGAATTTAATGGGCATTTCATAATCAACATTCGAAGCACCCCTAAATCCATTGATTTATCTTCATTAGATACAAACAATGAAAACTTCCATGGTTTAGAATTAGAATAACTTTTATATAATACCAAATAGTTTAAAGAATATTCCATATTTTTTTTTATACAATCTAATAGTTTTTTAGGGTTTAAAATAAAGAAATTTGGTAATTTAAAATAATATCCAGCTAATATTTTAAATTTGCTTGGTATAGTTAATTTTGGAGATAATTTTAGAGGGTATTTTATTATAAATCCCGAACGGATAATATCTCCACTGATTTGAGGAACCCCTTCTTGTTTTTTTATAGTGATCATATCTCCTAAATCAATATTAACTAATGGGTTTTTATCATCATAGCGAGAAACAAGTAACTTACCAAATTTATTTTTAGATTGGGTAAGTAAAGAACGGGAATTATTATATTCTAAAACGGGAATAGTTAATGGAAATACATACATCTTATTTTCTCTTGATATTGTGAAGTCTCCATTTGGGAGACTCGATGCAAATGGTCCAATTTCTGATGCAACATAAAGGTTCGTGAACTTTTCCTTTCCTCTCTCCCATTGCATAAAACTCCTAATTAAATTCCACTGATTTTCAGAAAGATTCGATGTACTAAAAATAATTATTGCTTTTGATAAATGGACAGATAATAAATTCCGAATCTTCAATGCCGCTTTCTCTATATTATATTTATTTATAATTTTTCTAATCTTATTTAAAACCTTGTTTTGGATTTCCTTATCGTCCCTTTGAAATTCAGTCTTTTTAAATATGCTAATAGAAGATTTTAACCGTTCAATATTATTCCATTTGAGGATGGTCAAAGCTGGGGCGGAGATCACAGAGATTTTAGGAATAGATAAGATTTTCGCAATTGTATCTATTTGAATAGAATGTTTATACTCATCTATTAAATATGAGTTAGGTTGGATAATAGAAAGCATGAGACGTTGTGAAAACTCAGAAGAATATAGCGAGACATACTTCAATCCATTTTTTTCATTTAATCCATCAAAACTCATTCGAGAAGGAATGAAAATAACCACAGATCCTTCTTTTGTTAGCCTGCTTGATTCAAATATTGCTTGGATCCCAGGTCCCCAAATTTTATATATTAATTGAGGGGACATATAAAACCACTTGAGATCTGAAACCCTACTGCTTGTCGTACCAGATGTATGGCATAATATGGGTAATTTTAACCCTACTTTTGATTCAAAAAACGAATGTAAATCCAATGAAAACTCTCTCGATTTTATTTTCTCGACCTTAATACGTCGTAAAAGATATAAAACTTTATCAAGACCAGAAAGCCTAAGGGAGAGTTCCTCATATTCTTCTCTTGAATTAATATCTAACCAAGCTTTCCAATCCATCTTTTTATAATCTGATAGCTTTCTTTTAAATACACTCTGGAGTTTTGGATCAAAATCATATTTTAACATAATAAAATAGTAGTAAGAGTAGTTTTAAAATAAAGTGATTAATATTTTTTTGTATAGGGGATGTTCTGTGCAAGCCATTTAAAGCTTTCTTTCAAACCTATCCCAGTTTTAGCAGAGACCATATCATATCTAGCTTTTATTCCATATTTACTAGGATCATATAGTTTTGAGTTTTCCTTTAGATTAAATCCAGGATTTTAATCAATATAAAAAAAAGAGAGCCAAAAATAACTAAATACAAATAATTAAAGTCATAATATTGATTTTCTTTAAGCGATAATGAAATAATTATATTAAAGAAAAATAAAAAAAGATATTTTTTTTGGATCTACTAAAATGGGGGATTCGATCCCTTTTTTTCAAAAAAAACAAACAGTATTAAATTTAAAATAGTCCAACCCTATTTTCATATTCTAATAATACTTGAAAAATTTTCAATGGACCTGACGGGAATCGTTTAAAAGTGATATCACTGTGATATCACCAAAATGTATTTTTTCCAGATTTTTAATTTAAACTGGAATATTTACTTTCCTCATTCAATTTCGTCAATTGAGTAAGAAAATATTAGATTATCTTAGTGATTAATTGAGAAAAAGCAAGATATATTTAGTAAGAACTCACATTTCTTCTATGATTTAATACTATTTGTAGTTAAGTAAATTTTTGCTATCTTTATATCATTATTTTTACACGACTTCTCGGGATAAAGCCAAGAACACTTCTTCAACATTTCGACCTGTTTTTGCAGAGCATTAATAATATCCAAGCATTTATACTTTATTGCAAACAATAACGCATCTTCTCTTTTAACTCCTCTCCCGCTTTCGATGTCTATCTTATTTCCAATTAGTAAAAGGGGTAAATTTATTAGCAAATTAGGGTGTTGTTCCAAAATTATTTTTAAATTATTTTCACCTTCCCTTAATGATCTCTCACTCAAGATGTCATATACAAAAATTCCTCAGTTTCTTTAGGATTTAAACGATCCCAAGATTAAACTAATTGTTTTATTAATCAACAAATTTAATTAAACTAATTTTATTCTTTTTAAAAAAATAAAATATATAGAAAAAGTAATAGGTTAGCAATTATTATTTATATAAGTAATAAAAAATAATTTTCAATATTTTCTCCATTTAAAATGTCTGATAAAGATTTAGAAACTCTTATATTCAAAATCGCACTTGATAATGCATTAAATTATAGGGGAAAAACAAGAGAAAAAAATATACTTTCAAAATTATTGGGATTGATACAAGAAAAAAATAAATCAATTTAATCTTTGTTTAAAATGATAATACTCTCGGTACCTTGTTTTCACGGGAAGACCCTTCACTTCTCAAAATTTATAATTTATAATTATTAAATTAAAAATAATAGATCTCTTAATATTTTATATGAATCAATCTTCAAAAACTGAACCTAAACAGAGTTTACTTAAAAATAAATCTTTTATCGCTGAAACAATCTATCTCATTATTATTATCATAATCATGGCATTAATTTTTCTTGATTTTATTGATACGGGATTTTTCCTCGGTCCATTACGCTTTTCCCATTGGATGGGAATAATAGGAACCTTTTTTATCATGGTTTTTGCACCATTCTTTTATGTCATGAAACGTCGTTATCCCAAACGATATAAAATTTTGTTGAATATCCATGTATTTGGATTTACTACTTCTTTTCTACTTGTGTCCATCCATTTTGCCGGACAACTGAGTCGTCCATTACAATTTTATCCGGATCTAGGAGCTGGATTAGCACTATATATTATTGTAGCCGTCCTTGTTGGCACGGGGTATTTGTTTAGATATCATCTCTTTAAATCGAAAAGTGGAAAAATTCGCCCTCATTTTAGCAGGTGGTTACACGTTAGTCTGATAAGTGGATTATACATTGTAATGATCATTCACGTTGTATTAAACTTTCCAATTTAATTCAATATCTAAAAAAACATTAAGAAATAGGATCTCCCCATAGAATTTTATTTTATTTTTTCTTTAGACAACGGGTGCAACCACAAAATGCAGCTCGTAAAAAACAAAAGCAAAAATCAAAGAAATGCTAAAATCCAAGGTTCAAATTTAGACCCTTAGCGAGCCACGGAACCCCCTAACGCCATAGAAAGAGGGCGCACTGTTATGAAACACGAAGACATGACCGTAGCGACGATCAACAAAGATAGCGCCGCCTAGTTTTCTAATATCAGAAGGCGTTTTCACCCAGCTCGACGTCTTCGTATCGAAATTTCCAAGTTTCTGCAACTCTCGATATTGTCCTTCCGTTAAAAGCTCAATGCCCATGGCAGCTGCCATATCAATAGCGTTACCTTCTGGATGCACCCCTCGCTTTTCCTTCGCCTCCTGCCCTTCACGGTCGTAACAAACATTTCTGCGGCCTTTAGGACTTTCCGCTGAACAATCATAAAAAATGTATTCGCCCGTCTTTTTATCATGACCAACAACATCCGGTTCACCGCCAGTTCTTTCCATTTCATTGAGTGACCACAGTTTTTCAGTATTAGCTTCCAGCTTTGCTTGTACTTTAGCCCATTCAAGACCTTTATGGCGGTTCATGTTTTTCTCAAAACGGGCTTTCAATGCTCTGAGTAGTTCTTCACGTTGTTCTGGTGACAACTCTTTTTTGAATGCAGTAAATGATGGCTTGCGCATAATCATAGTATTCATCCTGAGTTTATAAAATTATCTAGGCAGGGAAGGACATTTTTTGTCCTAATTGCGGTGAAAAATTAGAAAACAATCGATTACTAAGATGGAACAATAATTGAACAAATATATCAACCATTTAAGAATTATTTTAAATATGTTATTAATTATGGTGTTCCAAGAGACCGAAAAATCAGACCAAGTTGTCTAGTTTTCGAAAATACTTTTTATTAATTTGCACGAATAATTCAAGTGGAGCTTACTTTTTTCTACAAACCCATTTTGATTAAGGATAAAAGAGGTAACTAATATCAAACTGATATTAAGGTTGCTTGAATTTTAAATCTGGACAAAAATATTACCGAGCTTTCATATTAAGTGTAGGAATGATTTTTTCCAATTTTTGGAATAAAGTGATATCACTGTGATATCACAAAAAGATGGACCTGACGGGAATCGAACCCGTGACCTCTTGAATGCGAATCAAGCGATCTTCCTCTGATCTACAGGCCCTTATTTTAGACAATTACTATGAGGAAATGAATTTCTACTAATTCTTTTTAAATTACTAAATAATATTTTTAGATCTTCTTAATCGATAGCAACTTTTAATTTATATTTAATATTTAGAATCATCAAAAATAAATAATTTTGATGTATTCTGATTATATACATTTATACATAAAAAAGAAAATTGCAAAACTTAACTAGTAATTGAATTAATTTGGCTAAAATATAATGTTGGAGAAAAATAACTTCCCTAAACGATATAATTTTTCAGAAATCGAAAAAAAATGGATAAAATACTGGAAAAAAGAAAATATATATAAATTTGATTTAAATAAAGCAGGACAAATATTTTCGATTGATACACCCCCCGATTTTACAAGTGGGGATTTGCATATGGGACATATATTGAATCATTCATGGATTGATTTTGTAGCACGATTTCGAAGAATGCAAGGAATTAATGTTTATTTTCCTCAAGGTTATGATTGCCATGGTCTTCCAACAGAATTAGCGGTCGCGGAAGAATTTAAAATAGATAAATATGATAGAGAAAATTTTCTTAAAAAGTGCATTGAATGGACAGAATATTGCATAAAACGAATGACTAGGCAATTTGATGAATTAGGATATTCTACAGATTGGAATTATATTTATAGAACAATGGATAATACGTATAAAAAGCAAGTTCAAGAATCTCTTTTGGATTTTTATGAGAAAGGTTGGCTATATCGTGCTAAACATCCTACACATTATTGCATGAACTGTCAGACTTCTGTCGCTAAAGCAGAAGTAGGATATATGGATGAAGAGGCAAAAATTTGGGAAGTTAAATTACCTTTAGCAAATTATCCTGAAGAATACATCACTATTGCGACGACTAGACCAGAATATATTGAAGCATGTGTAGGCATCTTTGTTCATCCGAATGATGAAAGGCATTATGATTTAATAGGAACTCAGATAAGAATCCCATTTTCAGAGAGAATTGTTCGTGTTGAAGCAGATAAAGAAGTGGATATGAATTTTGGAACTGGAATTGTATATTTATGTACATTTGGAGATGAGATGGATATACGATTGCAGATGAGATATAATCTTCCAATCGTACAAATTTTTACTAAAGATGGTCACATGAATGAAAACTCAAAATTTCAAGGTTTGACAATTCTTAAAGCTCGTGAAAAAATTTTAGAAGAATTAGATAAAAAGGGATTATTAGTAAGTGAGAAAGAATATCAACATCGAATAATAGTCCATACAGAAAGATCTTCCTGTAAGCAACCAATTGAATATCTCCCAATACCTCAATGGTTTATTAAAGTTAAGGATTTCACGAGAGATATTATAGAATCTGGAGAAAAAATGAAATGGTTTCCGGAAAAACATAAACAACGACTAATTGATTGGTGCGAAAGTTTAGATTGGGATTGGGTCGTTTCTAGGCAGAGAGTATTTGGAACACCTATACCATTTTGGTATTGTAATGATTGTGGGGAAATTTTTTCCGCAAAAAGAGAAGATTTGCCCGTTGATCCAGCAAAAGAAGAGTCGCCTGTAAAAGAATGCACTAAATGTAAGAGTAAAGATATTATTGGTGAAAAGGACGTTTTAGACTGTTGGATTGACTCAAGCATCACACCTCTGGTTATATCAAAATGGAAAATTGATAATGCTTTCTTTAATAAGACATATATGAAAGCCCAAGTTCATAGACCACAAGGTTATGAAATTATCAGAACATGGCTATTTTATACATTATTTCGCTGTAAAAAATTAACAGGGAAAGATCCATTTGATGAGGTTATGATTAATGGGATGGTTGCAGGCCCTGATGGAAGAAAAATGTCTAAAAGTTTTGGTAATGTTGTTTCTCCAGATGAAGTTTTGCCCCTATATGGAGCCGATGCACTAAGACAGTGGGCTGCAATGGGTTCATTAGGTGATGATTACCCGTTTGAATATTCGTGGATTGAGAAAAATACCAAACAACCTGTTAGTAAAGATAAAATCGAAGATGATAAAAATAAATTACCTGAAGATAAATTCAAGAGAAAATATGAGAGAAGATACAATCAATTAATAGGGGCTTCTAAATTTCTAACAAAAATCTGGAATGCATATAGATTTTTATATTTAACTAATGAGAAAATTGATTTAAAAGAGATTGACATAGATATAAATGAATTATCACCTATTGATAGCTATTTTTATAATAAATTTAATGAAGTTCTTGAATATATAACTAATTCTTTCGAAGGATATAATTGGCATGAAGGATTTGCAGCATTTCGCTCATTTTTTTGGTATGAAATATGTGATGATTACATTGAGGCAATAAAATATAAATTTTATTTAGAAGATGCAGCTATAAAACAAAATGCATTAAAAGCCGTATTAAATCTGATGTATAAAATACTAAAGATTTTAGCAATAATAAGTCCTTTTATTTCAGAGGATATATATTCAATTCTCTTTAAAAATTATATAAAACAGAAATCAATCCATCTTGAAAAATGGCCAGTTCCTTATCAAAGAATTCCAGAAAAATTCGCTGAACAAGGAAAATTTTGTTTAGAAATTATTAAAAATATTAGAATGGTTAAATCTTCAAATAAAATTCCATTGAATCAAGAATTAAATAAAGTTATATTAATTTTAGACATTAATAGAGTAAAAATGTTGGAAGCGTTACAAATCGATATAAAAAAAACAATTAGAATTAAAGAATTAATAGTAATTGATAAAGAGACACAGGAATCATTAGATACACCCGATATAGAAGAGAATATAGAAGATTTAGGTTTAAATATTTTAATTTTTAAATAACTTTCCATTTATTGGAGCAACTAATACTTCTTGTTAAACTATAGCTCGCCTTCAAGTTGAGAAATTATTTGCTTTTTCATTTCTTCAACGTTTGTTGAGAAGCCGAAAGTTTCAGCGAATTTTTGGTTCGTAGTTAACTCGTGAGTTCTTCCTTTTTTAATGGCGTTAATGAATTCATTATCTAATAACCATTTCACATGTTCGTAAGCGCCAGAACCACGTATTTTAATAAGTTTTGATTTCAGAATTGGTTGTTTTAAGGCAATAATAGTTAATGTTCGCATTATTCTTTGGGGAATAAGGCCACCAGCAGCAAACTTTGCAACTTTTTCAGTATATTCAGGTTTTATTTGCATACTATATTTATCTCCAATTTGAACGATTTCAATTGCAGTAGTTCTATCCAGAAACTCAAATGCGAGTTCATTGATTATATTTTTTATTAAATCTTGCTTAATCTCTAATTTTGAAGAAAGTTCTTCAAGCCCAAGTGGACGACCTGCGACAAATAAAGCGGCTTCAATTTGATTTTTGTGAAAATCTAAATCAAGTCTTTCTTTTCTTTCTTCATCCGATAATTCTTGAATTTCTGGTTCAACTTTATTAATTTCCATTTCTATTAAGGATTCATCTATTGGTTTAACTACTTCCTCTGTAGATTTATCCATTAATTCAACTTCATCTTCTCGTAAAGATTTATCTATTAATTCAATTTCATCTTCTTCTGTTGACTCATCTAATAATTCAATTTTATCTTCTTCCAGAGATTCATCTATTAGTTTAACTTCTTCTTCTGTAGATTCATCTTTTAATTCAACTTCATCTTCTTCTAGAGATTCACCAATAGATTTATTTTCTAAATCTTGCTCTAATTCATTATTTTCATTATTTTCATTATTTTCTTGTTCCATGCACATCAAAATTTTTTTTTATTCTAATAATTCTTTGTATATTATTTAATTGTAATTGAAATATCTTCAAAATCATCTGCTTGAAATATATTTATTTTATTGGAAGTTCCTAAGAACATTAATGAAAGGAACATCCTAACAAGAGCAAACTTACGGGAAATTGTTTCCTCTTGTTCATTTTTTATTAAATTTAAAAGTTTAAAAAAGGAGATATAATCAGTGTCATTAAGATCTTGGGAAGCTTTAATTTTGTTATACCATCCATCGATCAATTCTTCAATCGTTTGGTCTTTTCCTGTAATATGTTTTAATAATTCTTTGGGTAATTTTGCTTTTGATTTTTTTAATTCTACCATTTGTTTTGCATCTTCTCTTCGTTCACGTGCGCGTCTTAATTTTTCTCGGTTTTGCATTGTTTCTAAAATAGCAGATCTCATTGCAGAAAAGAGTTCTTCCCTAGTAGCGACTTTCTTTTTGGGTTGAATCGGTTGAGCAAATGCTTTTGGGATTGAACGTTTAGTTCGTTCCCTTAATTCCTCTAATTCTTGTTCCTGCTGTACTTTTTGTTCATGTTCAATGACATCCTTTATTTTTGTATGATGAATAGTTGCCGCACCTAAAATTGCCATTCCAGAAATTCTAAAATTAATAAAATCTTCTTTAAGCATCTTTTCAAAGAATTTATGAATTATCGGTGTGAAGTCTTGATTTAAAAATGTTGAATCCTTTAATAATTCCGGATCCAAAAGTGAATTATATGGAGGTTTTTGCCAGAATTTTTTATCAGCTTCAATTTTTTTTTTCATTTCTTCTGTTATTTCTTTTAATAATTCACCATCTTCTTCAAATTCTGCGATTAATTCTTCTTTAACTTCAATTTCCTTTTGGATTTCAGGTAATGGTTTTTCAATTGAATTTATTTGATCAATATTTGATTTAGAAATATTTGGTGTTTCATCTTTAGGCTTTTTAGGGCATTTATGTTGAGATAGCCTTTTAAAGGTTTTTCCACAATAAGGGCATTTTGGCATATTTACGTTCTCCTTATTTTTTTTAAGTTTCCTCTAATTCCAATATTTGTTTAGCTTCTTTTTCTAAATCCACACTAAAAACATCTGTAATTCCACCTTGCATTGAAACACCGTATATTCTATCTGCATTTACAATGTTTTCTTCACGGTGACTAATAACTAAAAATTGAGCTTGTTTAGCGAATTCCTTAATAACCATCGAAACACGATGAACATTTGGGCCGTCTAAGGCCGCATCGATCTCATCTAAAATATAAAATGGAGCAGGATAAAATTCTTGAACGGCAAAGATGAAAGATAATGCAACTAGAGTCTTTTCTCCGCCACTTAAAATTTCAAGTGAACTAATTTTTTTACCTCTTGGGCGAGCTTCTATGTCAATTCCTCCTTCAAAAGGTTTATCTGGTCGCTCTAATATCATTTTAGCAGAGCCGCCTGGTGATAATTTTTGAAACACACTTGAAAATTGTCTATTAATCTCATGGTAAGCTTTCATGAAATTTCTAGTTTTTTCCAATTCAATTTTATCAATAGAGTCAAGAATCGCTTTTCTTTCTCGTTGGATGGTTTGTCTTCTCATATCTATTTCATCAAATCGCTCTTTAACATCATCATATTGATCAATCGCTTTAAGATTTACTGGTTCAAGTTTCTTCTTAGCATTTTGCGTTTCTATGATATCATTTTGAAGTCCTTGTTCTGTAAGTTCTTCAGTTACTGGTGGAAGAGCTCCGTAATCTTTACCTCTTTCATAAAGTGTTTCAATCTGATCAGTCGTTATTATTTTTTTAGATTCAAGATTATTTAATTTGGAATGTTCCATCGATAGATCCGCTTTTAATGAGGAAATAACATTTTGCATTTCTTTTTGTTTTTTCCAGGATTCATCTTTTTTAATCACTATCTCGTCGATTTCTTTTTGTTTTTCTATTTTATCATTATTTACTTCAGTAAGAGTTTCATTAATTTTTTCTATATCTTTTTCAATCTGTTCAATGAGCTGATTAGAATTCTCAATTTCTTCTACCAAAATTTTAATTTGTTGTTCTCGTTCTTTATTTTTAGATAATTCGTTTAGATCTTTTTGTTGTTTCTGTAATTTTTTGTTCATGTCTTTCAAGTATTTTTGAATTTCCTTCTGTTTATTGAATTCCTCATCTTTATGGTTTTTTAATTCATTAATTGTAATTTGTTCTTCATCGATTTTCTTTTGAATTTCTTCTTGAGAAAGAGTTTGTTCCTCAATTTTTTTATTATTAGCATCGATTTTATTATTCGAGTCAACATTTTCAGTTTTTAATTCTTCAATAGAATCTATGAGTCGCTGAATATTTTGTAGAGCTCTCAAATTATCAGTTATTAATTCTAGATTTTGATTTTCTACATCAATTTGTTTTTGTAATTCCGCTGTTTTTCCCCAGAATTTTTCTTTCTCTAATTTTAAATCGTTAATTTTGTTCTGATGTGTTTCTAATTCTTTTTTCCTTGTTTCAATGCTTTTATTTGTTGCAATAATTTCATTATTTTTTTCTTCAATCTCTATTTCAATAGACTTAATATTTTCCTCAATTTCTGTTATGTTTTCCAATAAATTTTGTATGCCTTTGAGATCTTGTAAATTCTCTTGAATATTATCAAGTTCCTTCTGATTATTTTCAACCTTATCTTGAATCTCTTTCTTTATTGTCCAAAACTGTTTTTTCAGCTCTTTAATATTTTCTTGTTCTTTAATTAATTGTTCTTTCTCTTTGTTTTTCTCATCGATAAATTTATTTTTTTCAGTGGTCTCGTTTTCAAATTCTATAATTTTATTTTTTATTTCTTCCGATTGAGAAGAGAAATCATCTAATTTTCTTTTATCCTCTGATAATTTTTGATCGAATGATTCCTTTTTTGAATTAAAAACAGTTAGTTTTTGTTCATGATCATTCAATTCATTTAATTGGGAATTAATACTTTCAGAAATTTCTTCTAATTCTTTATAAAGATCTTGACTTTTTGATAATGTTAATTTTCTTAAAGCAAGATAAACATTTTCTAATATTTCCATTAAATCTTGGACGAAATCGTCAATATTGGAGGTTGATTCTTGGACAGCAACGTCTGTAGATTCTTTTACGGATGTAAGTAATTGAGAAATTGAAGAGTCTGCATTTTCAATATATAAATTCAGAGTTTGAGTGAAAGAATTCAATGACCCACGAATATTTTCATCAGATAATTCCTCCTTATTAATTTCTTCAATAATTTTCATCATTTCAACAATATCATAGATATAAGTTTTGAAATCTTCAGCAGATGTTGAAATTGCTTCAAAATTTGATTCTTGAATTGCGCCTTTTATTGATTCAACAGAAATATGTATATTTTGGGTTAACATATTTAAAATTTGTAAAATTCCTGTTAAATTTTCTTTATTTTGATCATAATCTTCCTCAGAAACCCTAATTCGGTCTACAAGAGTTTCTTTTTCCTTACTCAATTCATTTATTCTTTTGTTAATATTTTCTTTCTTTTTAGAGAGATTATTAAGATTAGAATTTGTTTCATTCAAATCCTCGGTAAGTGACTTTGTTTCTAAGTTAAGGTTTTTGATTTCTCGCTCAAAATTTTTTTGATTCTTTTGGAGAATTCTTATTTCAGTTTTAATGTTAGAGATTCTGGTATTATATTCAGTAATTTCAGATTCTGATGTATTTTTTTTCATTTGAATTAATTCATAATTCTGTTCATTCTTTTTTAAAGTATTTTCTTCTTGTAGAAGTTGTTTCTTTAAATCTGCTATATTCTTAATATAACTATCTTTCTTTTTCATTAATTCTATTATTCTTACTTGAACTTCTTTTCCCTCACTTAATCTCTTGAATTCTTCTTCGATTTCAATTTTCTTTTTATTGAGTGTATTGATTTGGTTTTTATTCATTTTTATCTCTGTATTTAAAGATGAAAAAGATGAATGTAAATCAGAGATGATTTTATTTATATCACTTCTCTGGTTCTCGATTTCAGTAATTTGCGATTCCAAATCTTTCTGAACTTTATTTTCATTATTAATATTTTTCTTAATTTCTGCTATTTTTTCTCGAATTTGCTGCTGTTTTTGTTTAGTTTTATCAACGGCTTTTTCAATGTCTTCTTCTTCCCCCTTTAATTTTTCTAGTTCGGTTTCAAGTTCAACTTTTTTATTCTTATTTCGTTTAATATTATTTTTCAATACCCCAATTTCAGCTTTGAGTGAAGAAATATTTTGTTTTATTGTAGAGATTTCACCTTTAAAACCTGCAACAATTTTTGTATGTTCATTAATATCTCCTTCAATTTCTTTATGCTTTGATTGACTAATTTCAAATGAGTTTCTAGAATTTTCTATTTCTTTTTCAATATTTGATATATCTTTCTGGACATCTTCAATCATATTATCAAATGTTTGACCCTCTTCCAAAACCTTTAGCTCTTTTTCAAGGTTCTCCTTTTTTATTTTTGATTTTTCAAGGGATTGTTTTTCTATTTCCATCGTTGTTTTATTAGAACTAAGTTCTGTTTTAATCTTAGTGATTTTTTCAGAGATATCTTCTCGTTCCTTTTCTTTCTCACTTATCGTTTGTTGAAGATTTTCCATAATAAGAGCTTCTTGTTTATAAATATCCTCTTGTCTATCAATTTTTCCTTTAAATTCTTCAATGATTTCTTGGGTCTTTTCCATATATTTTTCTAATTGTTCCTCTTCCGCTTGTAATTGGGATATTTTTAGAGCAATCAATTGCGAATTATAATAGTTAATTTTTTCATCTAATTCCTTCCATTTTAACGCATCATTTTTTTCTTTCTCAACTTTTTTCAGTTGAGAAGATACTTCTGAGAAAATTGCTTCAAATTTTCCTAAATCACGTTCTGCTTTATCTAATTTTTTAAGAGTAGCATCTCTCATTTCATCATATTTTTCTAAACCTATAAGCGTTTCAATGAATGCGCGTCTATCAACAGAATTCATATGAGTTAATTCCACTATTTTTCCTTGTAAAACAAATTGATTTGAGCCATCGGGGTCAATATTTGCTTGTGCTAAAGCATTTAATAATGCTGAGCGGGTTGCATTCTTTCCATTAATTAAATATTTACTTCCTGTTGTTTTTCTTACTTCTCTTGCTATTTCAAATGTATCTCCACCACCAGGAAATATTCCCTCTGAATTATCAAATGTAATTGCTACCCTTGAAGTTGAGGCAGGCTTTTCTTTTTGGGTTCCAGCAAAAATTAAATCCTTTAATGATTCAGCTCTCATAGTTTTTTTCGATAAACGCCCAAGACAAAAACATAATGCATCAATAACATTCGATTTTCCTGCCCCATTAGGCCCCACAATACAAGTAAAACCAGGAGAGAGCTTAATCGTAACCGTTCTATCTCCAAAGGATTTAAAACCAGTCATACTGATTTTCTTTATAATAGTCATAAGATGAAAAACCTTTTGATCTAATATCTTACTTTAATTTAAATAATCACATTTATTTATAATTATTTTTAATTTCTTATAATTTATTTATTGGAATTTATAACGTAGAATTTTAATTGTTATAAAATTTTTTCACATTCAATGTTAATTTCACGCATTACTTTTGCAAAAGTAGTCCATAACTGTTGAGAAAATTGACTTACTAATATGGTATCTGTTCGTTTTGAATCTAAACATTTTAATTCTTCTTTATGAGATTTAATTTTTGTTTTCCAAATTTCCGAAAAGATTTCCTGTAGGTTTATCTTTACTTTTTTTGCAATTTGTTCATATGTTTCATCGATATCTGCCTCCTTTTGCAATTTTTGAAGTTGTTCATATCTTCTTTTTTCTTTTGCATGCGTTAAATCTTTGCAATCAATAATAATTTGAAATGGATTTTTTTTTCCATATTGGCAGCCTCTAATATCACATTCATTACATATATCTTCGAATGAGATTGTAAATTGAGAAAGACCAGTTATAGAATATTTTAGAGTTGCCATTATCTTTTTTTTTTTTTCTCTTTAATAAATTAAGTGTTTATATAATATTTTAACTTTAATTAATGATTAAATCAATAAGGTTAAGAAATAATTTGATTAGTTGTGATAGTGCGCCCGGGGGGATTCGGACCCCCGACTTCACGGTTATATCGGCAGTAATTTTTACTTCAGCCGTGCGCTCTAACCAAGCTAAGCCACGGGCGCAAAATCTCAAGAACTATATTTATAATTTTAATAATCTTGGATTTAAATAAAAAATTTACTTTTTTAATATATCATACCCAAAATTTTAATTATTTTCAATTTGAAAGCTAAAGTTTGTATTATTTCTGGAACACCCGGGACGGGGAAAACTTTTTTGACAAAAATAATTAGTCAAAAAATTAACACATTTTGTGTTTTTTTAAATGAATTAATTATTAATGAAAAACACACATTGAATTATGATAATGCAAGAGAAACATGGGTAGTAAATGAAAAAACATTGATTCCGCGATTAAGAGAAATCATAAAACGAGAGAAAAGAAATAAAAATTATGAATTAATTATCATTGAAGGTCATTTATCCGATTTAGTTCCTAATAAATTAATTGATTATGGAATTGTTCTTAGATGCCATCCAGATGTATTAAAGAGGAGATTGGAAAAAAGAAATTATAAAGAGGGAAAAATAAAGGAAAATGTACAAGCTGAAATCTTAGGAGATTGTGTTTCCTTCCTCTTGGAGAAAAAGAGAATAAAATCAATTTTGGAAATTGATACAACAAATGAAAATTTTGAAGAAATTGCTAAAAATGTGGTTTCAATAATTAGGAATAATAAAAGTTTTAAAAAATATGCATTAGGAAAGATAGACTGGCTAGAAGAGTTATTTTCAAATAATCACCTAGGTGAATTTTTTGAATAAAAATAATATTTGTAGAGTCTATATTTATATGAAAAGAAGAAAAATTCTAGAACAATGAATTTTGAAATTATCGAGACGGACGGACTTGCAAGAATCGCAAAAATTGAAGTGAACGGTAAAAAACTAATAACTCCCAATTTATTTGCTGTAGTTAAACCTTCAGGGAATTTAATTACCCCGTATGAGCTTAAAAGATTAGGGGTCGATTGTATTTTTACAAATGCATATATATTATATCAAAATGAAATTTTAAAAGAGAGAGCATTAAGGAATGGCATTCACAAATTATTAGAGTATGATGGTATTATTGCAACAGATTCCGGAGCTTTTCAGCAATATATGTATAATGACAAAATAGATATTAATCCAGAGGACATTGAGCTTTTCCAAGAGGATATTGGTTCAGATTTTCCTGTGATTTTAGATATTCCAGTGCAACCCAATGATTCTTACGAAGTTGCAAAAAATAAAGTATTAAAAAACATTGAAAGGGCAAAAGAAAACATAAAAAGAAGGAAACAAACTAAATCTGAATGGATGGGACCAATTCATGGAGCAAAATATAAAGATTTGCTCCAAATGAGTGCTAAAGAAATGAGTAAATTAGATTTTAGTATAAATGCTATAGGAGGGTTGGTCAAATTATTTGTAAATTATCGTTTTGATTTAGCAGTTGATATTTTATTAACTGTTAAGAAAAATATTATTCCAAATAGACCATTACATATGTTTGGTTTAGGGCTCCCTCAATTTTTTTCTTTAGCTGTTGCTTGTGGGTGTGATTTTATGGATTCAGCAGCTTTTATGTTATATGCTAAAGACGAGCGATATTTTACCTTATCCACCGGGACTAAGAAATTAGATCAATTAAAAGAATTTCCTTGTACATGTCCAGTTTGTTTTAATTTTAGTCCCAAAGAACTGATGACGTTCAATAAAAAATTAAGAACAGAATTATTAGCAAAACACAATTTACATGTTTCTTATTCAGAATTAAAGACAATTAGACAAGCTATTAGGGAGGGGAAATTGTGGGAATTAGTAGAAATAAGAACTCGTTCCCATCCAAATTTAATTAAAGGTTTAAATGTATTAAAAAAATATTCTGGTTTTATTGAAAAATATGAAAAAAAATATAAAAAAGGAGGACTTTTCTACACATCACCAGAAACCTTAAATCGTCCAATAATATCTCGTCAAATAGAATATATAAAAAATAGATATAGAGTTCCCGAATTAGTCAAATATGTTATTATTTTGCCCGAGTTAGATGTGAATAGAGAAAGTTCTCCAACAGTTAAAAATTGGTTGAAGTCAATAAAGGAGTTTAGAACAATAAAAAGAGAAATGATTCATATTCTTTTTTTAACCACTTTGTTTGGAATTGTTCCTTTAGAATTAATTGATACCTATCCCTTCGGACAGACTGTTACTATTGCATTTCCTGATGAATTTGACAAATTATATAAGAGTTCTATAGAAAAATCTCTTATTTTTTTCAATTCATTTGCTAAAAATTATCAAAAATGCGGAATATTAACTCCAAAATTCTTTTATAATGAATTTTATGACAAAATTGAATTTCCTTCTCATCCTATTAATATTTTAGGGCCTTATTTAAAGAGTTTTTTTCCTAACAATCTTATTGAGAGTTCCTCTTTAGAAAAAATTTTAGGATTTCTAATAAAAACTTGATCTATTCTGAAATTAGTATTTTTCATATTTTATATTTTTTAATACTCGTAAAAATTGTTTTATATCTCTTTTACTTAGTGAAAATTTTTTAAATAATCGAGCACGGTGTTTATTATCATCTGGATATTTCCTTGAATGTTGGACTAATTGAATGATAGAATTGAAATATTTTTAAAGAGTCATCTAGCAAATAAACATAATAGAAGTGTAATTTAGCACAAATATCCTCATTACGATTATAATCTAAATCCATACTTTCTTTTTTCATAAAAGTTTTTAATATGAAATAAAATATATATTTAATAAAAATATATATTAAATGGAAGTATAAGATTTCGGAAAGTTTATATTTTTAATAAGTATTAACTATCTTAATGTAATGTTATCTAAAAAAATGTTAATTCAGATATTAAAGAACAATGGTGCCGAAGATATTGCTGAGGAATCAGTTGATTTATTTAACGATATTGTTTCCAAGATTTCATTAGAAATTACCTCTATCGCAGTAAAATTAACTCGTCTTAAAGGAAATAAAACAGTCCAGAAAGATTCAATAAAAGTTGGAGTAAACAATTTTTTAGGAAAATACCCTGATAATTTAGAAGAACAAATGTTTCTGGTTTCCAATATTAAAGCATTAATGGAAAAGAGCGATGCTAAAAGAGTTTCTAGGGATGCAATTGATTTTATTAATAAAATAATCTCTTGGATAAGCGAGGAAATAGCGTTAAACGCTGTAAAATCAACATATGAGAATAAAATGAAGTTAATTAAAGAGGAAGCAATAAAATTAGGCACTCAAAAATTTTTAGGTAAAGAAATACAAACTAAAATTGAGGAGAATTAGAATATGGAAGATATGTTTAGTGCACATGAAAAAACAATATGTGATGTTATTTGTGACGCAATGCGGAGTGGAGATTTAGAAATTTTAAGGGGGATTCAATCCTTTGATTTATCTCCATGGATGGGTTTAAGAGGTGTTGAAATTATGGTTACTGTATTGGTTGATTTAACTATAGCTTCAAATCCCTTTAGGTTTTATCCAGAGTCAATAGCTGAGGAAACATACAATGAATTGGGGATTTATGATATAATCAGGGAAAGATTTGATTTAGAAAGCGAAGGTAAAATTCCTTATTCAATATTGAGATATCTATTAGGAGATCTTACAGATAAGCGACAAAAATTAAGTATATTAGCATCATTTGGTCTAGTGAGCATTGAGCCAGCAGATCAACCAATAGAAGATAGAAGTTTAATATCTCTAACAGATATTTGGGATCCTCTATTAGAAACGATAATAAACGATGAATTAGGGTTAAGAATATTTATTAGCTCATTAGGAAAAATGCTGGCGTTAGGAGTGGGAGAAAGAGGAATAAGGTTCATAAAACCTATTATTTTAGCAATAAATCGAGCAGAAAGTAACGAAAATGAAATTTCGCTAGAAGATTTTCTTAATATATATCTCGAGAATGGATTTCCTTACTATTATTTTCCGATTTCAATTAGAACAGATGAAAAAAAGAGTGAATCGATAAGATTAATTGGGTATAAAAACAATGAGAAAGTTATATTTAATACTCATTCGGTTAGAGCTTTACAAGTTTGGCGTACAGCTGCTCAAGAATATTTAATTCAACAGAGAAGACAAAGAGGGAGTCCATAAATGGAAATTGAAGGAACAGAATATAATTATTTAATAAAATCTTTTGACGATCTCATTTATAACGGATTGGATAGTAGCAATGACCGGCTTTTAAGAGGAGTGCAATCTTTTGATGTATCAACATTCTCACATCTTGAAGGGATTGAATCGATTTTATCTGTTATGTTTACATTAACTGTTGATGGAAAAATTGAAGCAATTGATCTTGAACGAAGATTACAAGATGATAAAGAATACTATGAAAAAACTGGGACATTAGAAAAAATGGAAGAACGTTTGACCAGAAAAAAAAATGGAGAAATTCCATTTTTTTTCATTAGAAATGCTTGCAGTGGATTGAAAAATGTGGTCAAAAATTTATTCTTGCTTCAAGAACACGGATATATAGAAATTATTGGAAAGATTATCGAAAACTCTTTTCTTAAATTAACATTGATTTGGGAAAAATTTATCGAAGATACCATAAAGCGTGGTTATGAAGCAGATATTTATGGTAGTTCCATTAGTAGAATGATAGCATCTGGTATTTTACAAAAAGGATTCAGATTAATATTCCCAATTGCTTCTGCTTTAACTGTGGCTGAGAAATCTAAGGGAGAAATGAAATTAGAGGAATTTAAGAAACTTTTTGAAGACAGCGAGTTAGAATTTAGACATTTTACTAATGTAATAGAAAGAGACCAAAAAAAACCAAAAGATATAAAATTAATACACCACATAGGGGAAGATAAGATAATTTTTAACACTGCTTCGATATACGCTGTGAAACAATGGATCAATTTAGCAGAAGAATTAAAATTAGAAGAAGAACGAGAATTATAGAACGGATTGAAATACTATGTCTAAAAGAACTGAAGAAGCTTTTAAAATTTATTCGTCAGATGAAATTAAACCAAGTAAAAACGATGTTATTGGCGATGAATATCAAAAAATATTAGAAGATGTTAGAAAAATAATTCGATTTCAGCAGAAATACCATATAGAAGATGGGATTTCCGGATTTTTATTATATGGTGATGTAGGATTAGGGAAAACTCTAATTGGAAAAATTATTGCTAAAGAACTAAATAGTCATTTAATTTTTGTTGATGGAGCGGATATTGCTCGCTCATTATATGGACAGTCAGAACAACAAATTTCTATTCTTTTTCAAAAAGCAACTCAATTTCGACATTCCATTATACTAATTGATGATTGTGAATCTATTTTTCCAAAAAGAGATTGGATTAAAGGCGAATCTTGGCACCTTGCTCAAAATAATGTCTTTTTCCACCGATTAGATGAATTAGATACATCAATAATGTCGGTGATATTAACAACTAATAGATACGACTTAATAGATAAAGCGATTAAAGATCGACTTTATAATATTGAATTCCCCCTTCCAAGCAAAGAAACGCTTATAGAGATTACGAAAAAAAAATGTTTAAATTTAAATTTAGAGTTTAATGATATTAGAACAAAAATTGAGTTTGGAGACATTAAATCTATGCGGACATTAGAGAAAAAAGTATTATCGTTATATATTAATAAAATTCTTGAGAAAGAAAATATTTAATTAATAAAAAAAATGCACACGCAGCGTGTGCATTTGAGGAAATATCACAATGCCATTTATTTTAATATATTGTATAGAGAATAAAATTTTAGAAATTATCCGTGGCTGGATAAACGGAACTAGAAGAAAAGAATTACAAGATTATTTTATGGAAAAGTTAGATACAAGAGTATATTTATTGGAAGCTAATGGTGAATTATTAGCATTATTATGGTCTTTAAAAGAAAGGTATGATAATAAGTTAGATTTATTTATAGCAGAACCTATATATAAAAGAGATCTACCAATAAAACTAAAAGAGGTTATAAAATGTCTGAAAGAACAACCAAAAATGAAAAAAGAATTAGTAAAAGTAAAGAATCTAAAGATAGAATGTTTAGTGAATTTGAAAATGGAATAAGGCAATTGATAGATAATCATCAAATATATATAAAAAATCTATCAAAAAAGGCTGAAGACGATTTAGAAAAATTAATTGATAATATGGTGGCGAAATATTATGAGTAGTGATGAAATACAAATAAATCTTGAGAATGTTGGAGTGTTTAGAGGGACTCATTCGTTTAGTTTAAAAAAGGGCTTAAATGCCGTAAAAGCTCCAAATGCTAAGGGAAAAACAAGTTTTACTAGAGGTTTGGAGTTATTTCTAATCCCCGCTTCGGAATTGAAGGGAAAAGGATATTTTATGAACATGTATGCAACTGCTCCAGATGAACAATTAAAAGTAGAATTAATTTCTGATAATGATTCGTGGATGCGTAGATTTAGTAGACCTCAAAATAGTGATGACTTAAGAGTTGTTTCCAAAGATCCGTTTCCTTTAAAGGGAATTAATTTATCACAAGTATGTTTCGCAACTCCCGAAAATGAATTAATAAATTCAATTCTTTATGGTAAATCAATAAAGGATTATATTGAAGTTATTTCAGGAAGTAAATCATACGATGCAATCGTTAAGTCGTTGGAAAAATTACAACGAAATTATAATCGTCAATACCAAAAATATAAAGATGATTTAATACGTCTTGATGAAACAAAAAGATCCTTAAACAATGATTTAAAGGAAAAGGAAAAAAATGCAAAAGAATTACAAACACTACCTGAGGTTGATGAAGAAAAATTTTTAGAGAGTACAGAAATCCGAAGTCAATATTTTGCTAAAAAAAGTGAAAAAGGGAAGTTAGACAAAATAATAAGAGAAGAGAAAGGACAACTCGAGAGTCTTGATCAACAGATTAAGGATTTGAAAATAGACATTAAGAGACAGATAAAATTAATATCTGACATTGAAAAGGAGCATCCCAAAGTCACTCAAAAAATCGAAGAACTAAAAGATTTATGGGATGATCAGAATAAATCAAAAAAAGAAATTCAACAAGAATTATTTAAAATTGATGATCAACTAAAATCTATAAATGATAATTGGTTGAAAAGAAAAAAATACGGAGAAGAGAAATGTTATGCTTGTGATAGACCATTATCTCTAAAAGAGCTTCAAGATTTAGAGAGAAAGCTTGAAAATACCAAAAAAGATTATTCTCAAGAATTGAAAAAAACAAAAAGACAAATTGAAGATTATAAAGATGAAATAAACGAATTACAGATTCAAGAGAGGGAGTTAAGCATTCAACAAACTAATTTAGCTAAAAATGAAAAAAGTTTATCAAGAAGGGAACTAGATCGAGACAAGATTAGTAAAGACCTAGAGACTGATTTAATAGAACAAAAATCGTTTCAGAAAGATATTGATAAGTTATTAGAAAATGTTAGTGAAGAAATAACTGATATTAAAAAAAAAAGAGATAAATTTGAAGATCGAATTCTGATTCTTGAATCTAAAATAAAAGAAACTAAAAAAAGAATTAAGGAGTTGGAAGATAGCACAAAAGGAGCCGAAATTTTAACAAATAAGATAGAATTTTTAGACGAGTGTGTTTCTTATTTAAAGAGAAGGAAAGATGAAATAACAGAAAAAGCGGCTGAAAAATTTAATAAAAGAATAAACGAAATATACGAGGAACTAGGCTTTACTGATTTTAAAGAGGTTTTAATTAAAGATGATTATAAGATTTACATCACTCGAGAAAAGGAAGGAAAAATATTATCTGATTGGTCTCTAAAAGCACTTTCAACATCGGAACGATACACAATTGGCATAACTCTATTAATTGCTGCTAAAGAAGAATATCTTCCAGATTTTCCATTATTTGTAATCGATGAAATTGTTACAAGTTATGATGATGATCGTATGGAAAAACTGAAAGAATATATAGCAAATATATCCGATTATGTTGTAATTACTCAATTAGCCCCTGAAAGCTCTATGGAAGAATTAGCTATAGAACACATACCATAAATATTCTAGAGGTATATTTCATGTCTCAAAATGTTAGCGTATCTAAAATTGTAAAATTAGGTAATAGTTTGGCACTTGTTATTCCGAAAGAGATGTGCGAAGAATTAAAGATAAAAAAGGGTACTTATGTTGGTATTCAATTAAAAGAAGATAACCTAATAGTTAAAAAAGTTTTAAAATAAATTAATTGCGAAAATGTATGGAAAAATTGAAAAAAGGTGGAAAAAAAATTATAGAAATGAATCAATTAACAAAATTGGACATTCTTTTAAAAAAACTGAACTCCCTTTTAGAAGACATCTTACATCATCAGTTTGGAATTGAAGATAAAGAATGGATTAATGCTATAATTACTATTGAAGAAGGTTATGCCTTGGCAAGAAATTTTATTAATAAACGAAAGAAAACTGTTCTAAATTGGTTCGAAAAGGGACTAAAATATAAGGAAGACAAAAATTACGAAAACGCAATAAATACATTTTTAAATGTGGTAAATATAAATCCAAACGATGTAGTTGCGTGGTTAAATCTTGCCTATTCATATAGCGGGAATAAAAAACACAAAAAAGCTATAGAATCTTTAGAGAGGGCATTAGAAATCGATCCGTATAATGCCATTGTATTGAAAGAGCTTGGTATTATTTATAATGAAATTGGTAATTACGATGAAGCTATTAAAGCGTTAAAAAAGGCGTTAGAACTAGATTCTACTTACATCGAATCTTGGAAATTACTTGGTTTCGCATACGAGAAGAATAATTTACCCGATTTATCTGCAAAAGCGTTTGAAAAAGCAAGAAAATTTAATCGCATACCATAATCAGATATCATTTTTTAAAAAGAAAATGGAATTGATAAAATTGATTTTAAAAGAGAAATCAAAAAATAATGAGGTGAATGATATATGAGTAAAAGAAAAATAGAAATAAAAATGATAACTAAAAATGGTGATGATCTAACGGGGATTCCCTTTAGATCAGGTGAAAGAATATGGATTCAATTGTTTTTAAAATTTGATGGTGAAGAAAAGGCAAGAGATTTTGGACTAAAAGTTCGTGATTCTGTAGATAAAATACAAATTCTTTATAATCTTTTAAGTGAGGTGTATTAGAAAAAATGAAAATGGAATTAACTAAGAGATTTTTGAAAAATAAAATAGAAGATAATGAGGAGAAATAAAAAATAGAGTTAATAGAAAGACTAAATGAACCTCCAGAATTGAAAGCTTTTGATGAAATAGATGGTATAGATGAAACCTATTATAAATTTGGCTATTCTTCTCTTGATTCTTGTTTATCTGGATTAAGTACTATAAGAGAGGCAAATATAGCAGGGCTTAGATTATCTCTACAAAAAAAACAATCTGAAGGATTAGATTGTGTTGCAGAAGCTCTTATAATGCTTGTAAACTTCCAAAGAAAATTAGAACTGACTTTAGATAATCAATATGATGAAGAATGGTATGAATTAAAGACACGCGTAGAATATAAGGGAAAATCATATATACAAAGAGGAAGTCTGTATCATCCGGATGGAACTAAAGAAATTAATTATCATTTGATTAGAGATGCAACAAAATTTTATACCCACTTTTATTGAAAATTAATTTTTAATAAAATTTGTGATTAAAGATGGAGTCTTTGGAAGTTATTAAAGCGTTCGGTCATGCAAACATTCTAGGGACACATAAAACAACTATTGAGATTACAAAAGAGAAAGATTTAACTTTAAAAGGAGATTGTATAATAGGAATTAAAGCAGATAAAGCATGTTCTGATCTAAATATTAAACTAAAACAAGAAATTAGGAAAGAAAATAAATTTAAAGTGGTTATAAAATTAAATAATATAAGTGAAACTTTTTATGGATGGGGTCATAAAGGTTTAAAACTAAGGAGTTCTAGAGATATCGTTTTTAGAAAGAGTAATTTTATTTGTAACCGAACAATTTTAATTAATTGCACCAAATCAAGTCAAGATTTAAATCGCACATTGATTGAAAAATTAAAGAATGAAAATCAACTAATTGAATTGACTATTGGATTATCAGATGAATGAAGAAAATATTCATTATTTAAAGATTGAGAGAGAGGAATCAAACTCTATTAAAAAAATATTCTCAAAAAAAAAAATTATCGAAAAGAAATATCGCATTTTAAGAAGCCAAGATTATGTTTTATTTCCTTTAAAAGAGGAGATTTTCACTCAAGAAAAAATTATAAAAATAATTGAACAAAAACCATTTATGGAGATAATTGTTAGCAAACCAATAATTAATGAGAATTACGAATATAAAGATATAATCGGAGAATTAAAAAATAAATTAGATAATAACTATTTATATTTAATTCCAAGATCTTTTGATATAATTGGGTCAAAAAAATCAAAAAGATTTGCAATTATTGAATTTCCAGAAAATACGGATATCGAAAGAGAAAGATTTAACCAAATTAAAAAGACTATTGCCGCTGCGTTTCTGAATGTAAATAAAAGTATTAATTCAGTATTTGAGAAAAAAAGTGAAAGAGAAGGAATATATAGAACTAGAAGATTAGACCTTTTAGCAGGTGAGGAGAGATCAGAAACAATACACAAGGAAAACAACTGTTTTTTTAAATTGGACATTAAAAAAGTATTCTTTTCTCCCAGACTAGTTCATGAAAGGCAGAGAATAACGCATTCAGGTTTTAATGAGAAAAATATCGTTTTGGATTTATTTGCTGGGGTAGGAACGTTTTCAATTCAGATAGCAAAAAAGTGTAATTCTAAAATTTTTGCGATAGATATTAATCCTGATGCAATTAAATACCTGAAGGAAAATACTAAAATTAATAAAGTTGAGGGAAATATAACTTGTTTTCTGATGGATTCTAAAGATCTGCTGAATAAAAATAACGATTTAGGAAAAAAACTCAAAGATAAAGTGGATAGAATAATTATGAATTTACCAAAAAATTCAATAGACTATTTAGAAGTAGCCTGTAATATGATAAAAAAGAAAGAAGGGATTATTCATTTTTATAGTATTTCTGGAGAACCTTATCCTTTAGAAAATGTTAACAAGAAATTTAAATCAAAATTAGAAGAATTGAATTTTAATATTGAGAAAGTCTTAACAACAAAAATCGTTAAAACATATAGTCCTTATAAATATCTAACTGTGATGGATGTAAAGATTAGATAAGTAAATATGGTAATTATGATACCTTTCTACCTCTAATGAAAGGTTCCATAATTGTTGGTTTAAATATATTAATTAAATCGATTGAATCAGTAAAAATTCCAATAGTTTTTTCATCCCTTGTTATTCCGATAGTAATAGTAGCGGAATCTATATTTAAAGCAAAAATACCTTCATTAGAATAATTAATAATCTGATATCTTTTTCTTATTTCTTGAATAAATTTATTATCGGCTTGTTCATCAATTTTTCCTGCAACCCAAACATTTACATTTTCAGGCAATTCATTTAGAATTTCTAATAAACCATATCTTTCGAGATCCCTAATATTTGGTAAAACTAATCGAATATTTCGCTTAGTATTTTTTATATGGTTTTTGAAATAATTTTCCATAGCAGAAATATCTGAAATTATTCCTGTTCCTTGAATGTCAATATCTTGTTTGAATTCTACTTTTTGAGTTTCCTCGTGATCCAACCGAATTATTTGTTGAAGTTCCGCCACTTTTTGCTTATAATTTATCAATTCTTCAAAAATTAACGTTCTGGTTTCTTCCAACTCTTTCTGATTATTTAGATTTTTTTCAAAATCCATTTGTTTTATTAAAATTTGACTTAAAGCCCTGTTAAATTTGGCTTTTAAATCAGCTATTTTTACCTCTCTCTCTTGCATTTTAAGTTTTAAATTAGCATTTTCTTGAAGAATTTCATTCTTTTTTTCTAAGATTTGTGCTTTTTCATTTAAAATTGTTTCTCGATCTTTTAATAAATATTCATTCTTTTGTCGATATTCTGATAATTGTTGTTCGAGTTTCATTTGCTCTCTTGATAAATTTTTAACCCGTTCTTCCATTACTTCTGTGTTTTTTACTTTAATCTCCATTAATTTCATTTCTGAATTTATTGCTTTCAAATCGCCTTCAAATTTAACTTTTGAAATTTTAGTTTCATTTAATTCCGACTTCAATTGTGATATTTTTTCATTTAACTGGATAATAAGATCTTCTCTTTCTTTTAATTCTTTCTGGAGGTTTTTTATCTCAAGTTCATTTTCTAAACTCATTTATTTCCTCACAAATAGAAGATGAATATTTTATTTATTATAAGCTTAGAGAGGTGATTATTAATACTCTTTTGAATAATAAAAAATATTTTATATTATTAATTATCTTCGAGAAATTTATCTTTTAATTTTATGAATTAAATTGAAATTGATAAAAAACAATTTAGTATTATATATAAGCAGGTTTAATAGGATTGAATGTTCTTAAATTAACTTAATGATTTTACCTTTTATTTTTTTTTTTATATTTTCAAACACCATAATTATTTTTGAAATGAAATCATATCAATTTTTTAATTTTAAAGAAAAATTTAACTTAAATGACCTTTTCTTTTTAAATAGATTTAGGTTTAAAATAATGAAAAAAATGGACCTATAGCCTAGCCTGGATTTAATACATTATTTATACTGTCAAATGGGTAAATAGGGCATCGGACTTCTAATCCGAGGGTCGGCGGTTCAAAAAAAAGTGCATTTCGTACTTTTTGAAATTCCGCCTAGGTCCGCTAATTTAAAATATTTAATTTATGGAAGCATCTTAATTAATGTACTTTTAGAATTAGAGTAAGTTTCTTTTGATATTGTCGGTAATATACTCAAATAAAATCGGGTAAAATTAATAATTCATTAATATCTTAATTTTATTAAGAACAGTTAGTTATTTCTTTTTATAAATCTAATATTGAATTGAATTAACAATTTTAAAGTTTTTTTTTTGATAAAAAGAAAGAATTTTCATCATAAAAATCTGGTATATTCCTTTAATTGGAATATGGAAAATCATAAAAAATTAAAACATATTTCAAATAATCCAGATATTATTAAACTTTGGAATTTTTTTGAAAGAATTGGAAAAGGAGATATACCAAATCAACTATTTAATGATTATAATCTTCCAAGAATATCACAATTCAAATTATCGGGAATTAATCCTAAATTACTTGGATCATTTAAAACAAAATTAATAAGACAAGGAAAAATAAAACGATTAGATGAAACATCTAAATATTCTAAAATGGTTCAAAGCGTATTTAGAAATTTTAAACAGAATGGTTTAAAAAAAAAACCCAATCATGAAGCCGTATTAAAAAATATTCTTATAAAAGATGAGGAATCTCTTGCTATAGAAATTCCAGTTTGGAAAAGAGGTCAAAATGGCTCCTTAACAGGACATATTGATTTGATTCAAGCAAATGAAAATTTAATTAAAGTTATTGACTATAAACCTGAGGGAAGGTTCCTGTGGAGCCTACCACAAGTAGCAACATATGGGAATTTAATAAAAAATCTTTTAAAAGTGAAGAAATTACGTTGTATTTCATTTAGTTTGAGGGAAGTTTGGGAATACAATCCAGAAATATTATTAACAGACATCAAGGATTTTTTAAGTAATCATGGTTATGAAGATAGAATGTGGGAGAAATATTTTTAAAAAAAAAATTAAAGTAATTACATTATATTATTTGATTTTCCTTTATTGATTGGCTTTTTCTGTTCTTCTGATATTAAAAAGCCTTTTAGTAAAAAATAAAGTAGGGTAATACAAATTAATTCAATAATTATTGAAAAAAACAAAATAATTAATCCATCAAATTCAAGAAATCTCAAAATTGTGGCAACAGCAACCCCACTAACCGCCAAAATAAAAACTAATGAAGCCATAATAATTTCTGAAGTAGATGCAATGAGTTGTTTGAACTGATCTTTTAGCCAGATAGTGAAAGTCCCCAATTTTTTTCACATATTATCATTATAAGATATTTAATTAAGAAAAAATAATTTAAGATTTATTTTAATCCCTTAGGTTTTTTTAAAATTTCTTTAAAATTTCATTCAGAAATTTATTTTAATAGGGGAATTAATGATTAAAAATTAAATACTTACTTTTATCAAATTATTTTTTTCGATGTGTTTTGAATTTCTCATATAATGCTTTATCCAAAAATTTTCCGATTTTTTTTGATATATTACTAGCAATTCCCAAACGTTCTCCTTCAATCATTACTTTAAAATCTTCAGAAGTTGGCTCACGATTCAGTCTTGTTTGTAAAATTGGAGCTGCAATTTTAATTACTATTTCTTTTATTTCTTCATACGCCGGAATTCGGATAGGATCCCAGCGTTCTTTTATTTTCTGTAGTGCAAAATAATAATATTGAGTGAATAATTCAATAGGATCTCCTTTTAATTCACTATGAAGTTTAATATTTTCAGCTGCTGTTTTAGTATCTTTTTCATTCCAATATAATTGATTAGGATTTATTCCTGGACTAGTAATTCTCATTAATGATGAGGTTATTTTTCTCTCTATCCAATTTAACGTACTAATTTCTTGTTTCTCTCTTATTTCTTTTTTCTTCTCTTCTTCTTTTTGTTTCTTTTCTTCATAGATTTCTTCAATTCTTAATTTTCTAAGCTTTTCATATGTTTTAAGTCTTTGAATTAAATCATATGCAATTATATAAGAGACTGGAGAAACATATTCTTCTTTTAATGTCAATGAAGCAAAATCCTCAAAAATTGGACTAACTTCAGTTTTTAATTCATTAATACCTTCTTTTAATGATTTATCTGTAAGTCTAGCCAAAATGAAACCGTTTACTAAGAAAGGATTGTTCTGTGCGTTAAAAATATTACTTAACTCTGTTTGTCTTCTTAACATTCTCTCAATCATTAACTCTTCAATTTTAACACTAACCCATCCTTCAGTACTTGTTGTACCGAATATTCTTTCTAATCCTTTTAAAAATAATGATTTATCATCACTGATTTTAATATACGCTTCAAGAATTCGGCCCAAATGTCGATTAATTTCCGAAAAAATATTAAAATATACTTCTTTTGCGAGATTTAATAGTATTTCTTTATATTCTAATATTTTTAATAATTGAGAATAATTTTGAAGATTATATTTTTTAATAATTCGATTATTAATAATTTGGTGTTTAAGATTATATGTTTTTAACTCTTTCGGTGAGATGCCAATACCATTGCAAATTCGTGCAATTATTTTTTGATTTTTATCATCTGAGAATAGTTCCTTTAAATTCATGTATTTTAATTCATTTACATTTTCCATGGCAGTTAATCCTTGATAATGAGGCTTTTTTAGTTCATTATAAAAAAGTTTTGCAAGAATTATTGGATTCCTTTGAGGATCTCGCAATTTATTTATATCTGATTTATCAATATTAAAATTCTTCATTGTTTCTATAACATTTTCTACAACTTCAAGTGAAATTTTATTAAGATGGTTAAGGTTAAAAACACCATACTTATTTAGTACAAAAATGGTATCGGAAAATGAATAATTCATTAAACTTTGAAAGTAATAGACAAAATCATTAACATTTTTACTATTTATTTGAGCAAGATCATTAAATATGAATCCAATTATTTCTTTCTCAAAATCTTCATAATTTATTTCTTGTTGAAGACCATCTTCAATTTTACTTACAAGTTCTTGTTTAGTTTGATTTGCATGTAGAAATAAATTTAACCCACGTTTTGAAATGGGAAAAGTATCAAAATTAAATTCTAAAGCTTTTCTTAAAATCATTCTAATAGACATTGTCTGCATTTGGAGATCTTTAAATGACTTGAATTCAAATTTTTTTTTTAACGTTTCTTCTAATCGAGAAATTAAGGATAATTCAATATATTTATCTTCTTTTTCTTTTAAGGCTAGTTCCTTCTCAATCTCAATAGAAATGCTTTTTAATTCTGATCCTTCTTCAATAATTTCACCTTTAATTTGATTGGTAAACCCTAAAAGATCTCCAAGAAAATCATAGAAATGATATTCAGGATAATTTTGTATTAGTAGGACAAGAAAATCTTCCATTTCTTGTTTAATTTTTTGTTTTTCTTGTTCTTTTTGAAAATCAGCTAACTTATCATAATTTAGTAAATAGGTTATTATGTTCTTTCTAATATTTAACTTCTTATTATTAAGTTTTATCTCATAATCAAATGAATCTTTTCCAAATGATTTTATTTCTTTAAATAAAGTATCTTTTTCCATTTTTTCAATTTTATATGTAGATTCCACAGAGATTTGAGCTAAATTAGATGAATCCTGTATTCTTATACCTAAATTATGATATGCATGGATTGCAGCAGCAGCTATGAGTACATTATGAAGTTTATTTTTATTACCAATTAATTCAAAAATTTTCTGTTTATCTGCCTTACGTTTCAAGTGTGAAATTATTAAGTATATAGTTTGAAAAAACTTTTGAGTGCTCTCAGCTGCTGTAGTTTTTCTTTTTATTCCAGAGATGCTCAATATATCATCCACTCTTTATATATTTCATTCCAATTATTTTTTAATCGAATTTTAAGATTATTATGCCAATATTGAAAATCAAGGACATGATATAATTCCTCTTTAACCCGGTCTTTTTCATTCTCATCTAAAATATGCTTTAGAGTTATAGTCATAGGTCGTGCGATTAATTTCGAGAAATATTTTAATTCTATTCTTTCTAAAAATTCAAATAATGATTCTTGAGAATCATCTGGAAAAATTAATTTAATAGGTATTTGAGGTTCTAATTCAAATCTAATTTTTTTTAGATCCTCAATTATAATGTTTTCTATATATTTAGGAAAATTTTGTTTAATTTCTAATGAAGCTTGATAATGTTTAGAGAAATTTAAGAGAATACTTTTTTCTTCTTGATTAATAATGGTTTCAATGTATCTATTCAAAACTGCGCTAAAATTTTTTGGGTCTTGATCTTGTTTTTCAATTTTTTCCAAGAAATCAATAAATTCATTAACAATTTCATAAATTTGCCAATCTTTCTTTTCTATTATGTTCAAGTATTGTTTAACATATAATTTTATCCAATTTAGACAATGCTCGCTCCATTTTAAATCAATCCCTCCCACTCTTTTTTGTAAGAATCTATGAAAGTAATTTCCAAATGTAACTGGATCTTGAATTTCATCTATAGATATTCCTCTAAGGAATCGGTTTATTGTAGAATATCGTAAAATAAAATTTAGTAGATATTTTATTTCTTCAGAAAAAACTTTAAGTTTATCTAAATGTATTCTAATTCGGCTTGGGTCTTCATCCATCATTATCTCTGAAAAAGAAATAAGATCGGATATATTGAAATCTAGATTTTCAAAAAATTCCATTATACTGGAATTAATTATTTCTTTAATTTCTTCAATTGGTTGTGTCTCATCATATTTATTTATTCTTTCAATAATCAATCTTTTTTCTATTAAATTACTAATGAAATCATCCAATTTATCAATAAATTTATTTCCGAGGATATTTGAGAGTTTTGGCTTATTTTTCATCAAGATTCTTAGACTTTGTATATATTTCTTTAAATAGAATTTTAATCGATAGCCAAAAAGGTATTTTGGAAGCGCGATAATGAATATTTTTAAGGTTTTTTTAAATAACTCATTCAAATAGTTTAGTGTTGATTCGAGCTCAGCAGCGTGAATATAATTATATTCTTTTAACAATTGTTTCAGAGTAAATTCAACTAAATAATTATATTCTTTGTAATTTTCTTCGGTTATTTCTATTTTATGAGAAGCATATTTTAATAATTTTTCTATAATTTCCTCTAAATTGCCAGTTTCGCCCGTTTTAATGAATTTAAAAATGAAATCGAAATATTTACTAAAAGATAAAGAACAATTCATTAATATTGCATTTATCTTATCAATTAACCATTGATCATTTTTAAGCTCTTTTATTGGTTGAATTTTTTGAGCAATAAGTTCAATTAAGTAAGTAACAATCTTTTCTTGAATCTCGTCAATTGTACCAGTATTTGCAATTTTTAATAAATTCGCCCCCAATTTCAACGTATTTAACGTAATGAAATATGCGCTTGGTGATGAGATAAAATATTTAGTATGTTCATTAATAACAGTTTCTTTAAAATTTAAAGGCATTTTTACAAATATAGGGTTCTCAACTCGTATTTCAGGGGGGGATTCTCCATATAAAAATATATTATCACCCTTAATTGTGCTATATACATTCATTGATTCATCTTCAGTAGGTGTCGAAGATTTTATTCCAACTAATTTTTTATTCCATTTACCCTCCAATAAATCTCCTTGTAGTTTAAATGTGAAATGAGTGGCAAATTTCGCTAGAACTGCTTCTTTATGAAATTTATTTAAATCAGGACGTCTAGTAAATTCCTCAACTTCAAAAAATAATTTACTGATTTTATCGAGAGATTCTCGGGAATTATGAATTTCTAAAACTTTTTTTTCAGGCTTTAATGCAAGTAGAAGAGATTCACAATCCTTAAAAGAACCAGGAATAAAAATCATAGAATTTGGATATAATTTAGTTTTTGCATCTTTCTCATCAATATTAAATAATTCAAATTCAATGAAATAAATTTCTGAGCCAGCATAATCTTTTAACATTGCATTATATTGAGCTTGAAATATCAATAGTTCACTAACTAAGTTTTTTATTTTTTCCTGTGTTAATTTTCCAGGTCCAATAACTTCTCCAACTTTTATATTTCGATCTGGAGAGGAATATCCAAAGATTATGGTATAAATATTCTCAATATATTCGCGTGTAGTAATCAAATAAATCAAAAAAAATTTTTTATTATCTATATTTATTTTAAAATCTTATATAAATAATTATATCGTTATTTTTAATTTAATCCATCCTAAATTTATCTGAAATCATATTTACATTTTTTATTTAAAAATAATCTTAAAAGAAAAAAAATAAATAACCATTTCCTTATTAGAATTATATTAGTCATAAAAAAAGTTTAAATTTGTGGACGTGAGAATAAACGCAATTCGGTTCTGACCTAGGATTAGATCAGCGGGTTATTGATGAAATTGCCCCTCAAATAACTTTTATCACATCAAATTGTGAAATAGAGGCACTAGCACTTGTAAGCCAAGAAGGATATGTCATAGCTTTCAGTTGTCTCCCACAATATAAAATGGATGGAGATAGATTTGGAGGTCTAAGTTCGGCAATTCTAATGACAGCGAGGAGCGCAATGAACTCACTTTTTGGAGAAAATATTAATGAAATAATTGTAAGAGGAGATACAGGTTATTTTATTGTATCAAATGCCGGTCGTTTCGTTTTAGTTGGAGCAGGAACTATTATTCAAACAATGATGAAAACAGTGAAGGTATTTAGAATCGCCGCAAATAAAATCAGAGAAATTCTAAGCAGAGTCTAATATTCTAATTTTGTTTTAAAAAAAAAGATTTATATATTTTAAAATATATCACATTTTAATATTGGGAAATTTTAAAAAAATTGGTTAAAAAGCTTGAAAATTAAGGAATTTAATTGTAATTTTTTTAATTGTTCATGGCGTTGGCAGTGGGCTTGGCGTTGGTGTCGATAAGCCTATTGGCATTGGTCTTTCCTTAATATAATCTTGCAACTTTATTAACTTTTACTTAAATAGTTTATAATAACTATTTCACGTCCTAAAACTGCATCATTCTTATTAAGATCTAATAAGAGATGAATCACATCTTAGATGTGAATAAATTGTAATATTAAAAATAATATTGAAGGAAAATTGAATATGGATTTATTTAATAGCAGAATAATATTGCCAACTAGTGAAATACCAAAAGAATGGATAAATATACTTCCAGATTTACCAACTCCAATAACACCACTAGTCAATCCTGCCGATGGTAAACCAGCACCTCCCGAATTAGCAATGAGGATTTTCGCAAAGGAATGTGTTTTACAAGAGGTATCACAAGAAAACTCAATTCCAATCCCAAATGATTTAAGAGCAATGTATGCATCTATAGGAAGACCTACACCACTTCATAGAGCATACAGATTGGAAAAAGAACTTGGAATAGAAGGAGATAATATAAAGATTTTTTATAAAAATGAATCAGTAAGCCCAACTGGTAGCCACAAATTGAATACTGCACTTGCACAAGCATATTTTTGCAAGAAACAAGGTATTACTGAGATGGTGACAGAAACAGGTGCAGGTCAGTGGGGTAGTGCTTTAGCTTTAGCATGTAATTTATTTGGGATAAAATGTACAGTGTATATGGTTCGAATAAGTTTTTTACAAAAACCAGGAAGAAAAATTTTAATGAGTATTTTTAATGCCAAAGTACATGCTAGTCCATCAGAATTCACAGAATCTGGAAGGAGATATTGGGAAAAAGATAATAATCATAATGGAAGTTTAGGACTTGCAATATCTGAAGCGATAGAACATTGTTTAAGGGATGAATCTATTAGATATTCTTTAGGAAGCGTTGTAAATCACGTGCTTTTACATCAAACAGTAATCGGTCAGGAGGCAAAATCCCAGCTTTCTAAAATAGGAGAATATCCTGACATTGTGATTGGTTGTGCTGGAGGTGGATCAAATTTTGCTGGAACCGCCATTCCTTTTATAAGAGAAAAGATAAGGGGTATACACCCCGAAACGGAAATGATCGCTGTTGAGCCTAGAGCATGTCCAAGTATGTGTAAAGGAAAGTATATGTGGGATTATGGAGATACGGCAAAGATGGCACCTATTGTGAAGATGTATACTTTAGGGCATAACTTTATTCCCTCTCCAATTCATGCGGGAGGATTAAGATATCATGGAATGGCACCAATCCTCTCTATTTTATTGAAGAATAAAGTCATAAAAACAGTTATGCACCATCAAACAGATGTTATTAAAGCGGGAATTTTATTTGCAAAAACAGAAAATATATTACCTGCACCAGAAACATGTCATGCGATAAAAGAAGCAATAGATCAGGCATTAAAAGCTAAGGAAAATAAAGAGAAAAAAACAATTCTATTTAATTTTAGTGGTCATGGATTTTTTGATTTGTTAGCTTATAAAGAATATATGGATGGAGCCCTAAAAGATTATGAGATGCCAACGGAAGAAATTGAAAAGGCGTTATCCGCAGAGGATATGCCGAATATAGATGAAGCCTTATTTTAAATTTAATAATTTTTTTTTTTTTTTATTTTTTTAGTTAAGTTAAAATTTTTTTTAATATTTAACTTAATAATAAAAATTAGTAATTGTGCATTTTTTTGATAGTTACGTACCTAATATATTTATTTTTACTATTTTTAACATGTGGTACGTTATTTAAACTTTCATTTATTTCATATAAATATGATGAAATGATTGCTTTTATTAATAATATTATTACTAGTTCAACATTACTATTCGCAATTATTTCAAGTATTTTGAGATCTATTATTAACCCAAATATTAATCCAATTTTAATATATCCATTTGATTTCTTTACTATAATATTTATGTTCCCCTTTTTTCTTGCGTTCCATTTATTAATATATAGAGAAAGAAAAAGAATGAAAAAAGATACGAATAATTTAACTGAATTACGTGTTGATGCTGAAGGATTGAGAGTATTACCTCTTAAATATGAGATATACAGGAAATTAACTCATTTAATAGTTATTTGCATTTGCTTTTTCTATTTCATATTTGGAGTATTTACAAAATTTCTTTTAGATAATTTTATTTCCATTCTTCCCGATTTTATTAAGAATTTTTTTTCTGGGGCAAATTTAATAATTTTAAATAATGTAGATTTTACTCAATATTTAGTTGTTTTTTTAACCAGTATTTCATTAATGGGACTTTTAACAGCAGATTATGTGAGAATAATTGCTCCCGAAGATTATCCTTTGAAATCAATTAATCGACTTTTACGACAAAGAGAATTAAAAACTAGAATAGGACCTCATATTACAATGGCAGTAGGGACTATTTCAATAGTCCTAATTTTTGGACCTCTATCAAACATTGGTCCGTTAATAGTTAGTCTTTCAATACTTATGTCCTCCGTTGGTGATAGTTCAGCAAATTTAATAGGAATCACAATAGGATGTCATAAAATAAGAGAGGGAAAAAAGAGTTATGAAGGATTAATTGGTGGGATTTTATTTTCTTTTTTATCCGGAATTTTCTTTTTAATTTTTCAATTCTTCCCGAACTTTATAAGCCCTCAGAAAATACTTCTTATCTCATTAACAGTTGCTTTAATAATTGGGATAATAGATTATCTTGATTTGCCAATTGATGATAATCTTAGTTTCCTAATAACATCTTCAATTATTATATATTTATTATTGCAAAGTTTTTAATTATGGATAATTTCTTAAAAGATAAATAAAGAACAATTATTGGTTTTATTATTAAAGTGAGATAGATATGGAAGAATTAGACAAATTAAAAATACCAAAAATTAAAAAAGGGACAGTAATTGATCATATAGACCCAGGATATGCATTATCTATTATGGATATTATTGGGTTAGGAGAGACACAGAATCTAATGACAATTGGTGTTAATATTGAATCAAAAAAATACGGAAAAAAGGACCTTATTAAAGTTGAAAATATATTTTTAACAGAAACTCAAATACAACAAATTTCAATAATCACACCAAATGTGTCAATATCGTTAATAGAAGATTTCAATGTAATAGAAAAAGTAAGATTAAAGTTACCAAAAATAATTAAAAAATTAATCAAGTGCCCAAATGGTACTTGCATTTCTAATTCTGAAAAAGAACCAATTGACTCTGAATTTAATGTATTAAATGAAAAACCTTTAAAAATTCAATGTATTTATTGTGATCGAATTTTAAATTTAGATGAATTAGTTTTTATTGAAAAAAAGCGAGAAAAGAGAATAAAACAGAGAATATTATTATAAAAATAAAAATTTTAAAATTGTATGTATCAAAGTCCCAGCTACCATGAAAGTAAAGAAAAAAATTCCAATACCAGTTTTTAACATTATTTTCCAATTCCATTCTTCATTATCATAAGGAGAAATCAAAAAACCAATTATAAAAGGAAAGCCGAGCCAAAAAGAGAGCATCCAAATAAACATCGGCCAACCAATTAAACCAAGAAATAATCTTCCAACTAATGCACTAACGACACCTGTTATTGCTTTAGTCCAATAAAGCTTATTTTCTTTCTTCAATCGTATTTCTAAGAGATCAGTTTCTTCCTCTTTTTTATTGGACATAAAATCTAATAATTATAATTATTTTAAATAATTATTGTTATGAAAACGCAACTCTCCAATATTGATGTTTTTGCTGTAGCTAAGGAATTAAATGATAAGTTATCTGATGGATTTATTGATAATATATACGAGGTAAAAGATTTATTAATAATAAAAATTAGAGCTAGAGAAGCAAATAGAAATCTAGTTATTGAACGAGATTCAAGAGTAAATCTTACCAATTATAATTATCCTGTACCAAAATATCCAAGTCAATATTGTAGTTCTTTAAGAAAATTTTTAAAAAATCGTCGAATTTTAAGCGTCTATCAGCATAATTTAGATAGAATATTGATAATTGAGTTGAGTAATCAGAACACAGCTTCATGGAAATTTATTATTGAACTTTTTGCCAAAGGTAACTATATTCTCATAAATGAAGAAAATTTAGTTATGGTAGCAAAGAAATATAAAAAATTTAAAGATCGAGATATATTAGCTAAAAGAGAATATAAATTTCCTCCATCAAGAGGTTTAGATTTATTTTCATTAGATAAAGATACCTTATCTAAAATTATTTATACTTCTAATGATGAGTTAGTGAGAATAATCGCAAGAAACATTAATATAGCAGGATTATATAGTGAAGAAATTTGTAAAACGTCCCAATTAGATAAGAATGTTAAATCAAATACATTAAGCGAAGAAAATTTTAGCGAATTATTCAATAAATTAAAGAAATTTGCTCTAAAATTAAAAAATGAAAAATTTAAGCCTCAATTTATTTTAGATGATAAGAATGAAGCGATTGATGTAGTACCATTTGATCTATCCATATATGATGGGTATCAGAAACAATATTTTGAATCTTTTAATGAAGGTCTTGATAATTATTTTTCAAAGTTAGATTCTGCGAAAATTATAACTCAACCAATTGAAAAATATGATCGAGAGATGCAGAAATTAGAAAAAAGATTACAAACACAAAAGGAATATATAAAAGAGCAAGAAAATAAAAAAGAAAAAAATTACATTATTGGAGAGAGTATATATAAACATTTCAAAGAATTAGAAAAACTATTAAAAACCATATTGGAAGCAAAAAAGAAAGGATATCATTGGAATGAGATTGATGATAAATTAAATTCTGGAAAAGAACAAGGAATTAAAGAGACAATTCCATTTAGAAAAATCATAGCTTCTAAAAAGCAAATTGTTATTCAATTAGATGGGAATGAATTTATCATAGATTTAAATAAAAGTATAGGAGTAAATGCAAATTTATTTTTTTCCATAGGTAAAAAAGCACAAAAAAAAATTGAAGGAACTTATTCTGCCATTGAGGAAACAAAAAAAAAGATAAAAAAACTTATAATTGAGAAAGAAAGTGAACAAGTTATTGTTGATCATTTGGTAAGAAAACCAAAGAAAAAATGGTATGAAAAATATAGATGGTTCATTTCCAGTGATGATTTTTTAGTAATTGGAGGAAGGGATATCAGTTCGAATGAAGCAATCTATAGAAAATATATTGAGCCTAATGATTTGGTTTTACATTCAGAAATTAGAGGATCTCCATTAACAGTTATAAAAAATCCAGAAAATAAGGAGATACCTCTTAATACTATTAATGAAGCTAGTATTTTTGTTGGTTGCTATTCTCGAGCATGGAAAGAAGGTTATAAAATAACTGACATTTTTTATGTTTTACCTAAACAAGTAAGTAAAACGCCCCCTTCGGGAGAATTTTTACAAAAAGGTTCATTTATAATCTCAGGAAAAAAGAATTTTATTCAAAAAGTAAAATTAATATTGGGAATTGGAATTATAATTGAAAAAATTAAGGATGATTTGAATCCTGAATTAATACATTTTTACCCGAAGGTAATTTCAGGACCAGAATCATCTATTAAAAAACAAACGCAGATTTATGAGCTATTAATTCCTGAAAAAGATGGAAAATCTTCAGGGAGTATCGCAAAAAAATTAAAAATTCTTTTTTTGAAGAAAGTTGATAATGATTTGAAAAAGTGGGTGAATATTTTGTCCCTAGATGATATAATATTACTGATCCCAGCCGGAAACTCGGAAATATTAGCTAATTAATCAATCTTTCTTTTATTAATTCATTTCTGATAATTTTTAAATTAGTTAATGAATCAAATAGAATTCCATCGATATCTAATTTTAATAATTCTCTGATCTTTAAAATGGAATTCTTGAGATTAATGAAATCCCAAGCTAAGGCGATAATATTATTAGAATGACAAATTTTAATAAAATTTTGTGAAACCAATGTAGAGCGGAGGGAAATCATATCAAATTTCATGGATTTAATCTTTTCAGAATTATTTTTTAGGAATTTTTTTAACGTATATTCCTTTGCTTTCGTTATATTATAGCAAATTCTACAATTTGGTAAAAGAGATTTGACTTTTTCTAATTTCCAAAGGTCTCTTGAGCTAATCACACAATTTGAAATAAGATTATATTTTTCAATTATTCTTACGGCAGGTTCTACTACATTATCTCCTTTTAATTCTACTAAAAATTTAGTTTTATTTTTAAATGCTGAAATTAATTCAGTAAATAATGGCATTTTCTGACCATCTTTTTTTGATCTAAACTTACAAATTTCTCCGTAAGTCATTTTGGAAATTATACCATTTCCATTATAAGTTCTTTGTAAAGTATTATCATGATTAATGACTAATTTTTGATCTTTTGTTATATGGATATCAAATTCAATAAAATCTACACCGTTCTCTATAGCTTTAGAAAATGAAATTATAGTATTTTCATCATAATCTAATCTAGTTCCACGATGGGCAATTAATAAAGGGTTTTTTGTCATATGATTTAAAATAAGCTTTTTTCATTCCAATTTTATAATACTGAAATAATATACGTAATTATATTTTTGAATTCTTATTTAAATTTCATGAAATTAATTACAATTCATCTACCTGAAAAATATATAGATAAATTGGAAGAATTAGTAACGCGAGATCTATATCCAAATAGAAGTGAAGCAATCCGCATGGCCGTAAGAGACCTTTTAAAAGAAGAACTAGGCAGGTTAACTTAATTTATAAAGTTATTCTCTCTTTTTTATCAACTTTCTTGGAGCAACCAAAAATAAAGAATTAATACAATAATCCCTAGACTTGAGAAAAGAAATACCCAACCATTTCTTATGGATTGAATTAATGATATTATTATGAGGATCGTGAGTTTTTTCCAACCAAGTACTTTTCCGTTTATTTCTTCTACATTACCTATTGCAACACTAAAAAACAAGAAAAATAGTATAATTGTAATAGTTTTAATTGAAATATCAACAATATCTAGGAAAAGATTTTGATTCATAAAAATAGTTACTATCCCCGAATTGAATAATATGGAAACAACAAAGAATATACCAGCTAGATAAAACGAATTAACTCCCGATTTTATTATAAATTCATCTGTTGATAATATTTTCTCAGGTTTTTGTTTTTCTACGGTTTCTTTTTCGGGAATTTTTTTATATTTTGACGTTTATCTACTCCTCCTTTTATGTTTGCTTTTAGTTTTAAAGATATAAAAACCAAAATAACTATAAATAATCCCTGCACTAATAAAAAAAATTATTGTAAAAACATTTATTGTTAATTCTAATAGATCTAAAGGTAATTCTTCAGATTCTTCGAACAAACCAATCGTTATTTTTAGAGTTGCAGATTCTTTTAAAATAGAGCTTGAGCTATTATAATTGGGATTATCTCCATATATGAATTTAATTGCATAAGTTTGTGAGACATTCAATAAAACATCCTGCTTATCTGTATTATTTTCATTGAATTTTATTTCAAATTCATATTTAGTCTTCTTCTCATCAAGCTTACAGGAGCCATTTCCATTTATATTAGTATCTAGAATATAATTGGTCCCACTAACTATATTAAAATCAAAAAATGACGTATTATGAAGTGATAAACTGTCCAAATTATAGTTTTGAACAATTTTCGCGTCTAAAAATTCTGTTTCATTTTCATCTGAAGAATTGCAAAGAATTATTCCTAAAAATTCATTGGAAGGATGGATTTCTAACTCAATACTAATTGCTATATATAGTGATGAATTAGATTTATTATGACAAACCCAAATTTCAATAGGAAGATCATCAATAACTCCTTCTGTACTATTTGCATTCATCCATTCATTTTCTTTAGATGAAAAATTTCCATCAATAATTGGTGGCATTGTTTCAATTGAGGTTAAAATATCATCATTAAAACCAGCTCCAACAAATTTTGGATAAGAATTTAGAGAATAACTAATTAAGACAAGAATAATAAATGCAAGAAATATTTTTACACTATTAATTTTCTTCACAAGAGTCGAACCAATTTATTTCAACATTATTAAATATAATATTAGATTATAGTGAAAAATACATTTTAAATAGATACTAAAGTAGTAAAAATCAACATCACTCACTATGATAAAGATTTTTTAGTTAAAATATATAAGAGAATATAAGAAAAGAGAAAAACCTTCTTTTTAAAGAAAATTTGGGAGCAGAACTAGATTTGCCCACTTGCTAGGGTACGCTATAAAGTAATTTAATAATTTCTTAATAGTTTTATCTGATTCCTTTCTAGAATTTAGATAGTTTGCAAATTGTTTTGGACCTATTGCAACCAGTAATCCATCTAGATTTTTTTCTCTTTTAAACAAGAGCCAAATTGGTTTTTGATTTTCCAATTCTTTTATTAATAAAAAAAGCCATGGATTGTTTGTCCAATCAGATCCATCTGGTCCAGAAACTTTATTAATTGCTTTCCCCGTAATATATTTTGGGTTATCTTTTATTTGTTTAATTAATTCATTAAAATACTTGCGTTTGATGGTTATATATTCATTGAATATTGATGCGCAATCATATAAATCTAACTGATCATTGGTTCCATCAGAAAAATTAATCCCAATTTTCCATATCTTCATTAAAGTTTATTTATTCTGATTAAATTTTTTTTATACATTTTTAGTAATTTATTTTCTCAATTAATAATTTATAAATTCCTTCTATGTCTTTAATTTCTTTTTCCAAAATACTTTGATCAATTTCTTTAGGGTTTAAATATATTTCTTGAATTATTTCATCTTTTTTTAATGATACTCCGGAGGTATGAATAATATTAAATTTTTTGAGAATTTCAAATATTTTTAATGTGTTTTCACTGGAAAAGTTAATTCCATAAGTTGTTATTTTTATGACAGTATCATTTTGGACTGGATAAACCATATATTTTATAAATTTTTTTGAAATAGTTCGTATTATTAAAATACTACTTTTATTTTTTAAACTTTGCAAGGTGGATTTTGAAATATCGATTTTTAATGAAAAATCATCATTAATTTTCTTCAAAAATGCGGTAGTTAATTGTTTTTTTTCATTCATATTTTAAAGAAGCATTTTTTTCTAAGTGAAAGTTTTTTAAAATTTTTCTTAATTTTTTTATTGTTCCGCTTGTTTTTATTGGATAAATAGATATTCGAGAATTCTGAAAATATCGTATCATTCCTAATGAAGTGATTACAATTTCTTTTGATGTATGAGCAAATCTTAAGATACCCCATCGTTCTTCTAAATTAAATTTAACTAGCCATAATCCGATTTTACTTGTCTCTTTTACGCCAAAATATCTAAATAAATTATTCCAAATGAGATTGATAATAGATTTTCCATCAATTGTTAGATCTTTTTCAATAATATAATAAAATAAAATATATCGCTGTCTTTCAAATTTCAATTTTCATTTAACTCCAAATTACTTATTTTATTATTTTAACTCCATTTTCAACTATGTTTGGATCAATTTTTTTATTCAATTTTTGTATTAATTTGGATGGATTATCTTTTAAAGCTAATTTAGCGTTAGTAAAACTCATATCTAAAAGTGTCTGGCAAATACTTATTAATACTCTTGGGGATTTGTAATCAAGAAAACTTAAAAAATTTCCACTAATGAAATAATTGACTTTTTTAACTAAGGTCATTCGCAATGCAGAGAAAATAATACGAATATTTTTAGATTGAGTATATTTATTTTCATTAAAAATCGGAGCAAAAGAAAATTCAATAAAAGAATTATACTGCTTGGAAAGGGATAATACCCCAGGAGTTAATGTTTTTGCAATAATTGGATTAGAGAAAGAAACAACATCAATTCTAGTATCTCTTGCACAAAAAATTTGTATCTCTTTATTTTCAGATTCCACTGATAAAATATGTGAAAAATTATTATACTTTTTGATTAATTTTTTTAACTCTGTAATATTTTTTGGTTTAAGATTTATTCTGAAATAGACATTAAGATCGATTGCTTTTCTTATTTTTTCTAATAATTTTTTTGGCAATTTTTCAATATTATTTACTGGTTCTATGATAACATTTTTAAAATCCAATTCTCCAAGAAATTTGAGTCTATTTATGATATCATCATATTTTTCAATGTCTACCGGGACTCTTGATTCAAAAAACCCCATTTATTATTAAACTCCTTTATTATGAAACATCTTCTAAAAATTTAATATTATTTTCAAAATTTTTATTTTATGTGATAAATTTTGTTATTGAGCTTGATTAATATATAATTCGTAAAAAGATAGGTCGATATATAAATTCACTTTAAATTATGCATCAATAATTATAGATTATAAACATAAGGATTTAAAAGATTAAAACTAAATGAATGATACTTAAAGTAATTTATTTTCCACGTCCTTTATTTGCTCTGATGCTTGGGCGGGTTTTTTCAGAACCCCATCCTTTCTTATGCAAACCTCTACCCCGTTTTCCTGCAGAAGTCAATCCTCTAAAGACTCTCTTCTTATGTTGTTGATGTACAATCCAATTTATATTTGGATCTAAGATAATCCTTGGATGAAGTGGATCAACAAATATCACTTCATAATACCACGATTTTCCGTCATCATACACTTTATATGAATTTAAGACTTCAAGATTTGGATATTTTTTCTGTGCTCTTTCTTCGGCAATTCTTTGTAAGTTTTTCCCAGGAGTAATTTTTGAGACACCCATAGCCCTTGGTTTTCGGCCCATTTTTGGTCTAGATTTACGTCTACTACCCTTTCGGATTCTCGAGCGAACGATACAATATCCTTGTTTTGCTTTATAACCTAATTCCCTCGCCCTATATAATTTAGTTGGTTTTTCTATGCGTTCGACTGATCTACCCTTTCTATATTTTATACCTCTATGCCAATAGTCCGTATCATGTCCAGTTTCGATATTCTGAAAAGTCTCCTTAATGAATCTATATCCTGACTTCAAACATGTTTCACTTAATTCTAATGTAATTGTTAAAAAATTTCATAAGTTAAAAATTTTGTTTCTCAAAAAATTAAGGTAAATGATCAAGTTTAACATTAAAGGTTTTTTATAGAAAAAATTCCTTATAGTCATTTATAATGATTTATACTATTTTGATTTGATTATCTAGATAATTTTTTAACTTTACCAAAAAATATTTTATTAAAATAAATTTATTGATTTTTTCAAAAATGGGGAAAAAAAATAAAGAAAGTAGTTTAAAAAAAGCAGTTATTAAAAATAATAAGGGTATTTCAATATCTTATGATAGAGAAGAGATTAAGAAAAATCTTCCTCATCTTTTTAATGAATTAAAAAAAAGTAATCAAAAAATTAGAATAAATGGAATTACAGATTCTAATGAAATTATAGAAAGATCGGACGAAATCTTTAATCCTGGGGTAGAGGACTTTATAAGACGTTGTAGTAGTCAAGAAGAAGCTTACGATATTTTAGATTATCTCCTTAAAAGAGAAAAAATATCTGAAAAGGAATATAATACCTTAAAGAAACGAGTAAAAAATGAGGGGATAGAAAGTTTTGGAGAAAAAAAGACATGGGGTTATTATGAGAGAAAATATAGAGCTAGAAAGTAAATATTTTGATTTTAAAATTTAAATAAATCTATAAATTAATATTAGATATTTTATCAAATGAGATCTTTTTAAGGGGAAATAATATTAAAAAAATAATATTTGCAATTGCTGGAATAGGAAATGTTGGATCTGCATTAATTTAAGGAATAAAATATTATTAAAAAATTGATGAAAATAATTTATACACTCATGGTTTAATGAATACCAAGAGTGGTAACCTCCTCCAATTCAAGCCCCTTCTGATGTATTAGCCAAACATTGGGTTCAAGAATTTATTGAAGGAAAAAGAGAAAGATAAATTGATAGGTGCATTCAGTTTGGGGCGACAAAATCATTGCCAAGAGCATTAGCTCAGATTGTCACTGAGTACATCATCATGCATATTTACTTAATTTAAAATCTTTATTAAATTTTATTTTTAAATTCTACTCGCTTTTTAAATTCGATTCCTCTTTCAGTTATGTGAAATTCTTCATTAATTTTACTTATTAAATTAAGATCAATCAAAACGGGTAGTCTTCCATTAATGCATTCCATCGGGACTCCAGAAAATAATTTAATAGTGTCTTTTTTCCTTGCCCCTTTTTCAATAGCAAGGAGAATCTCAAACCCCATATCTCCTATTAAATATTTCAAGTTATTATTATTTTTTGGTTTTCTTTTCTTAGCAGACATTATATCCTAAAACCGATATTTTCGATTAAAAAATTAAGGGGGATTATTCTTATTTTTTCTTTTTTTTCTTAGATACTTTTTTTTTCTTATCCACTTTATTCTTATATGTAGATTTTGAAGATAAATCATCAAGAAAATTTTTTATATCAAATTCTTTTTTTACAGGTGGTTCATATTTATCAGCAATAACCGCTTTAGATTCTCTTGGTAATAATTTCCTGAGATATTTAGGAAACAAAGTAGTTATTTGAATATCAGTTTTTAAAATAACGTAAATATCCCCTTCATATTTGAATTCATCAATAATTTCAATTTTTTTTAAAGTGTCGAGAATTTCGAAATAAGATGCTAAAGCTTTTTCTGAGATGAGTTTTGGGAGAACACTTTTTAAAATAGGACCAGCTCTAAGTTTCGAAAGCACATTGTAAATTTTAGAGTCCGAAATCAATTGAAATAATTGAAATGAATCTTCTTTGGTTGGTTTATATACATCAAAAAATTGTGTTACTTTTTTAATAACTAGATCAATTAGCATTGGTTTTTCATCAAAATATTCAATAACACTTTTTGGTGGCATTCGTATTGATTCAACTTCTTTTACAAGAAGAATATATCTTTCATAACCAATTTCATTTATGTGAATAAAATCTTGATTTATTAATGTTTTTATTAAATCCTCAAATAATGATTTTTTGAAAGTTTCATTGAACCATTTTTGTAAATCTTCATATGTAATTGGTCCATTAGAAAGTTTTTCTAGTGTATAAAAAATTTCTTTATCTTTTAGTAAAATTGAAATTTGTTCTTCTTCAGTTTTTTCACGAATTTCATCTAATGAGACCCAATATAATTCCTTTAGCCATAATTTAATTAATTCTTGATTTTCTTCTATTTTTTTCCGTTCAATTTCATCATAGCTATTTTTTTCATTTATATAAAATGCTTTATGTACTTCTTCATTAGATTGTAGCTTTTCTGCAAATTCAATACACGATGAAAGAATATTTTGTTCTATTTCTGGAGTCATAGATTGATCAATAATCACTGATAGCATTAACATTTCCTTGCCTCCTCGAGCTTTTTCTGAATAAATTTCAAAATAATAATTCATAGAGTTAAGATCTTCAATACTATGAGTAAAAAAGCCCTCTTCAATAGCTTGATCCATAATATTTGCAATTCTAACATATAATCTAGTATCTAAAGCATTTTCTGGAAATGAATAATATACTAATGGTCCAATCTTACGATGAAAATAACTAAGAGAAACGATGGGCTTCATATTTTACTTCATATAGTTTTTTCTTTAATGAAATCCAAGATTGAAGGTCTTTTTTTTAGTTAGTTTTTTTTTTATTATTTTTTATATATTTTAAAGATTGAAAAATATTCTAATGTGACTCTCTCTAAACCATTAAAAAACAAAATAGGATTTTATTACGTATATCAATATTAATTAATATCTGCCGATTAAATATATAAAGATTTATTTTAATTAATTTTTATAAATTTCCTTAAGTTAAAAAAATATTTTCATTCATTTTTTTTTATGGTCTTACAGATAAGTGAAAAAAGTGGTAATTAAAGTAATAGCATTCGATTTAGACGATACACTTTATAATGCGACAGAATTAGCGAGAGAAGCTAGAATTAGTGGTTTAAAAGCTATGATTAAAAAGGGTTTAAAAATTGATTTAAAAAATGCAATTTCAATTTTAGATGAGATTGTTAAAGAATATGGCACAAATAATTCTCATCATTATGATATATTCATTCTACGTATTAATAGATTTGAACCTCAAATTGATTTTATTAAAACAGATCAAAAAAATAAATATGTATCTGCTGCTGTTATGGCATATCACGAACAAAAAATTGAATTAATTAAGCCTTTTAATGATGTTATTCCTTGTTTGAAGCAAATTAGGAATTTAGATATAAAAACCGCAATAATTTCTGATGGAATACCAATTAAACAATATGAAAAAATATTAAGATTAGGAATTGATGATTTAATTGATTTAATTGTAATTTCGGATGAGATTGGAATCAGAAAACCAAATCCTAAGCTATTTGAATATTGTTTGAAAAAATTTAGGATTATAGGAGAAGAATCAATTTATGTGGGTGATAATCCAGAGAGAGATCTCGTTCCAGCTCGTATGAATGGAATGAACAGTGTATATATTCATAGAGGTGGAAAATATAATAACATAACCACGGGAGAGAAAATTCTTAATGGAAAAAAACCTGAGTATGAAATAAATACTCTTCTAGAATTAAACAAAATTATTAAAGAAATTAATTCTAAATAAACGGATTGGGTGTTAATTTGAAACTAATCTTAATTCAATCGGAAATGTTTGATAAAGACAAGGAATGTTTTATTGAAATTCAAAATCTCATAAATAGCATTCCATCTATAGAAGAAAATTGTGATTTAGTTTGTTTGCCAGAAAGATGGATTAAGATGAATCCAAATCTTGAAAAAAATATTCAAGAAGAGAGGGGGTCTCATTATCAATTCATTAAGAAAATTGCAAAAAAATATCATATTAACATCCTTTCAGGAGGTATTTGGGAAAAAAGAGAAAATTCAAACAAAAATTATGTAACATGTTATTTTTTTAATAAAGATGGTGAAGAAATTGGACGTCAAGATAAAATTCACCTATATCGTTATGAAAAATTTTTCTTTGAACCTGGAGATACTTTAAATTTATTTAATCTAAATGGACACCTATTTTCAATTTTAATTTGTTTTGATATGGTGTTTGAAACGCCCCGTTTTGCAGTTAGGAATGGTGCTGAATTTTTAATATCTCCTACATTAATTAGAGAAGAGGGAATGGAGAATTGGGGTGTTTATTTAAGGGCGAAGTCTCTAGAAAACAGAGTTCCAATCGCAGCGTGCAACTCCTTTGGAATTTTAAAAGACCGAATATTTCCCGGCAATAGTAAAATAATTTCTTTTGTAAAAGGTTTTTATTCACCATCTAAATTAAAAGTTCTTGAAGCTCCATTTAATAAACATGCTATTTTATTTGATAATATTGATTTAAGATTTCCAAATAAACTTAGAAAGAAAAGATTAAAAGAAGCAATAAGTTTGGAGGAAATTAAATTAAAAAAGTAAAACTAAGGTTTATTAGCCGAAAAATTTGGAAATATTATTAGAAACTTTCAATGAAATGTAAAAAACATAATTTATCCTATAAATATGTATGCCCGGAATGCTTCCAACCTTATTTAGAGGAGACACCCTTTTCGAGTTTAGAAGAAATCAGAAAATATCAAAAATTAAATTCTAAAAGAATTAAGACAACAAATCTAAATAATAAAATTAATTTAATTGCTTGTCTGAAAATTAAATATTATAATAATGTTGCTTACGCTGGATCAATACTTTATGATATTAAAAACCAGAAATACAAAAATTTTAAGATAAGAAAGTATAAACAAATCATTCCTTATTTCCCTACTCTTTTATTTTTGAGAGATCTGGAAATTTATTTGAATTTAGCTGAACAGATTAAGTTTAATCCGGATTGTTATATATTAAATGCAAGTGGTCAATTGCATCCTTTTCTATTTGGAGTTGCATCTGATTTTGGTGTAAAGTTAAAAGAAGAGATTCCAGTTATTGGAGTATCTAAGAATAATCTTTGTAAGAGTAGTATACCTATTAATTTAAAAGAATTAAATAAATCTAAGATTGTAGGAGACATAGTATTTAAAAACAAATTAGTAGGTAAATATTTATTAATTAAAAATCTAAAAAATGGCATTTATATTTCTGTTGGTAATAATATTAGTTTAAATTTCGCTATGATAATTATATCAAATTTATTAAAATATCGAATCCCTGAACCTATAAGACTATTAAACATTGAATTAAATAAAACTATTAAAAATGAAATTGAAAGATAGATACTTATTATTAAATTTACTTTCGTAATATTTACTTCTTAAAATAGAAATATTAAGATATATCTTAGAAATTTTAATCAAATTCCATATATCTCGGAATTATTTGATAATTTTATCAAAAATCATCCAAGAATATAAAGATTAACAAACTAATTCAGATGGAGCTTAGGTTTATTTTAAAAAAAAAAAGGGGACTTTATAAAGACAGAGAGTAAATTAAAAGTAAAAAATACAGAGAGAGAGAGTAAATAAAAAATAAAAGAGTAAAAAAAAAATGGCATCTCAAATAAAACCTACCTATTTTGGCCCTAAAGCTATATTTGATCCATATTTTATACCTCCTGAATTATTGCATAGAAAATCTGAGGAAGAAATGCTTAGTACAATTTTAAAAGACTCATTTTTAGATAATTTTGGGGCTAATATTTTAATTAAAGGAATAAAAGGGGTTGGGAAAACTGTTCTAATAAATAAAGCGATATCAGATTTAAAAATAAAAAGTAAAGATAACGGCAAAGATATTTTAAAATTATTTGTAAATTGTGAAGGGAAAAATCTAGAAGAAATAATAATTTCATTGATTTTAAGCTTAGAAAAGACAGAAGAAATGAAATTAGATATTAATTTCTTGGTAAATTTGACTATTCCAAGACTATGGAATATTTTAAAACTTGCTTGTAAAAAATGTAATACTTTTAAATTTCTTGTATTTCATAATATAGAGGAAATAGAGCCCAAGATTTTTAAAAAATTTTTAAGATTTGGTAAAGAGATGAAAATTTCAATAATATCAACAATTAACAAGATTTCCATCAATCCAGAATTAAACTTTCTTTCTGAATTTGATGTTAAGAAAAGGATTGATTTATATAATCCATCACAATTATCTGATATAATTAAACAAAGATTTGCTTTAACTTACCCCTTTAATATCGATGATTCTCTTTCAAATTTAATAGTTGATTTAGTTGCGGAATATGATTACTTAAGACCAGGCAAATGCATAGAATTGATGAGAGAAATTTACCCAATCATTAAAAAAAAAAATGGATCAATTACATCTGATCACCTACGAGAACAATGTTTACTGCAATTTGATTCTTTTTCCTTAGACGAATTTGAGATAATTTCATATCTAACGGAAGCAGATATTTTAATAGACATTTTTCTGGATAATTTGGCAAATTACTTTTCAAATGAACATAATTATTACATTGATTTAGTTAAATTAAAAGAATTATATGAGATATCATGTGAGACATTAGAATTTGAAAAAAAATCTAGTGAATTTAATCGAATACTCCAAAAGCTATTAGATTTAGAAATTTTAAAAGAATCAAAATTTGCCAGAAAATACCCTAATAATATACGATTTTTTTATTCAATAATGCAGACATCTCAATTAAAAACAATGATTGATGTTATATTTGGAGAAATAAAATAATTTAAATGAATTTTAAATCGATTTAATTAATCCTTATAAAATTCTTAAAAAATTTGAAAACGAAACATTTAAATAGTTAAAGGGAAATATTTAAGTTTACAATAGAGAGATCGGTTACATATAGGATACTACTAAGCTTATTTACGCTTTAATTTAATTACGCTTATAAGGGATTCACTGACAAAATCATTATAATATAAGTTTACGATTTTTTAGGGATTTGGGTTAGGAAATAGATTCTGATGTATTTATAGTATTATTTATAAATTAAAAAAAAATGAAATAAAAAAAAATGGATGATATTAAAAATTTGATCAGTAAGAAAGAAATTAAGTTTTCAAATCAATGTCCCGAATGTGGAAGTGAGATTATTTCACAACCAAAAAGAGGAGAATTGGTTTGTGAAGGATGTGGTTTAGTAATAAGTGAACATATAATTGATACTGCTCATAATGGGAAAAGAGCCTTTACTCAACAAGAGAAAGAAAAACGAGAGAGTACTGGGTCTCCAATTACTTTATTATTGCCAGATATGGGATTAAGTACTGTAATAGATAAAAAGAATTTAAATGATCCCAATCTTAAAAGGGCTGCAAAATGGAATACTCGGATGACTTGGGACAAGCGGAATATGTTACTAGCCACAACGGAATTAAAAAGAATTGCAAGTAATTTAAATTTACCTAATCATGTTAAAGAATTAGCTATAAAAATATATAAAAACGCTTTTAATAAAAAATTATTACGAGGTAGATCAATCAATGGGATGGTATCAGCAGGGTTATATTATTCCTGTAGAAAGGAAAAAATTCCCAGAACACTTCAAGAAATTATTGATCAAACCAATGTAAAGCCAAGAGATGTTAGAAGATGTTATAGAACTCTTGTTAGAGAATTAAATCTTAAAGTTCCTTCAACAAACCCAATTTTATTAATTCCACGATACGTTACAGATCTTGGACTTTCACAAGAAGTTGAGAAAGATACAATCGAATTATTAAAAAAATTTATTAAAAATTTCTCAACAAGTGGAAAAGATCCTAAGGGATTATGTGCAGGGGCGATATATTTAATATGTAAATTAAAAAATATAAAGGTCTCACAAAAGAAAATTGCAACAATCATTGGTGTTACAGAGGTTACACTACGTTCCAGATATAAAGAACTTTCAAATAAGCTTAATTACAATAAACAATAATAATTGAAGAAAAGATTAAGAAGTTACCAAAAACCAATGTTTTTGGAAAAATATTTTTTTTTATTTATGATTAATTTATTATTTAATTTTATCGATAAATATTTTCATAAAATCAGATAATGTTAATACATAACTCTGAATATTTGGTAATTGATTTTTTATTTTAATAAACATTTGTGAGTAATGTTCTGCACGTTCTTTTACCTTTAATAAATCATTTCTACTTTGTTCTCTTATTTTTTCTACAGGTATTCCTTTCATTATTGCTCTCTCTTGAATCGTTAAGCCAGAAGGAACTTGACTATTCTCAAGGATAATGACACCTTCACCTATAGAAGCTCCTTCATAAATAATTGTTCCGGCTAACACTTGAATATGATCTGCGAAAACGCATCCAAAAATTAATACTCCAGTTTCAATTATACAGAAATTACCTATGATTATTGGAGATTGGTGCGTCCTAGTAATCAAAGCCACATTATTAAAAATTGTTGAATATTGGCCGATTCTTATTTGGGCATTTTCTGCTCTGATATACGAGCCGGGCCAGATTACAGCATTGTCCTGCACCTCGATATCGCCGATTAGAACACTATTTGGAGAGACATAAGCATTTTCGCTTATTTGGGGTTTTTTACCATTATATTCAATTATTGGCATAATCATCAATTATATTTCTTAAAAATAATTATTAGAATTCTTATATATTATATTTTTCTTTATATCTTTTTAATATTTATTCTTAAAATTAGGGTCTTTAAAATTAAAAAGATGAAAACCTTAGATTGCATAAGAAAAGGGATCATTTGAATCAAAAAAAATAAAAGACTCTCGGGGAAATTCAATTGAAAGAATTTTATATAGCTCTTTCATTCCAATAATCTCGCTATTAAAATGAGGGGTTATAATTAGATCTAAATTTAAATCTCTAGCGATTAATGCTGTTTCATATTGGATATCTCTTGTTAGCATACAATCACAATTAAGTTTTAATGCATTTAATAGTGAATTCTTAGAAACTTTTTCAATTATACAAATTTTACTTATCTCATCATTTATTTTACCGATGTATTTTATATATCTCAAATTCAGATTTTTTTTAATTCGATTTATCAAATCTTCCAGCAAGAAAGGTTTAGTATTATTAAAAAAATTTTTAGGTGTACAAATTCGGCCTAAAGGGATTTTTTTACCAGATTTATCTTGTAATTCAAATAAATTTTCGATTTTTAATGACAACCGATTTGCAATAATTTCCAAAATACCATTTTGAGCGACTTCAAATGCTATATTAATAACAAAAAGAATAATATGGGCGCTTGATAATAAGTAAAATTTTTTGATAAGATTTTCGTGAAAATATTTTGTGGGAGTGTGAATTAAACCATGATGGGAGATAATCAATGAAACTTTTTGTTTTACACCTTCTATTATTGCATCTAGAGAAGGATCTAAGGTAAGCATAATTTTTTTTATATTTCTATCCTCAAATTTTGGCCCAAATTGAATTCCATAAATATCATTTTTAAAAGCAAAATGTTTTGGTGCAATTTTTTTCTCTAGAAAATCAGTTATTTGACTTAAAAGCATAATTATACGAGAATTTCTTAGTTTTTTTAAATTTTAATAGGCTCAAAGTTTATAGGAATACAAAAAGGAAATGGTATGAAAAAAAGGATAACAAAAAAAATAAATACTTATTAAAATTTATAATTACTATTTTCTGATATTTTTCATAATAAATAAAAAATATAAATGTGATAAAGATAAATGGCATCGAATCAAAACTGTATTTTCTGTAAAATTATAATGGGGGATATACCTTCTAAAAAAGTATTTGAAAATGATAAAATTTTAGCTTTTCTGGATATTTTTCCAATATCTCTTGGTCATACAATAGTGGTCCCTAAATCACACGTAAATTATTTTGAAGATGTTGATAAAACTGAAGTTTGTGAAATTTTCAATATAGTCCAAGATTTAGCTAATGAATATTTAAAAAAATTAAATATAGATGGATATAACATACTGGTTAATAGCCATTCAGCAGCAGGTCAAGAAATAAAACATTTTCACGTACATATTATTCCTAGAAAATTAGATGATGGAGTAATTAGACATAAAATTCCTAAAAATCAAGCAACATCGGAAGAACTTGAAAAAATTTTGAAAGAAATATCTTCTTAAAAAACTCTTATTTTCTTTATTTTTAATTTTTAATAAAAATAATTAGTTTTAATTTTAGAAAAATTAGAGAATTTTATATAGTTTTATATAAAAAAAAAATCGGTTTTAACAAGATTAAATATTTATAATAGCTAAAAGGATACAAATATGAAATTTGACAAAAAAAATAAAATAATTGATGTAAAAATCGTTTTTTATGGTCCTGCACTAAGTGGAAAGACTACAACTTTAAAATATCTATTTCAAAAATTTGGGAAGTTAGATAAAATTAAATCCATTAATACTACCACTGGAAGAACTTTATTTTTTGATTTTGGTATAATAAAGTTAAAAGGGATTAAGTGGGATGTTAAATTTTTGATATATTCCACAACAGGTCAAGATTTTTATTATATAACTCGTCCAATGACCTTGAAAGGAGCAGATGGTATAATTTTTGTAGCAGATTCATCGGTAGAAAGTTTTGATAGAAATTTAAATTCATGGAAAGAATTAGCAAGTTTATATAATGAAAAATTATTGAAAATGCCTATTGTATGCAATTTTAATAAGCAAGATTTGTCAAGGAAATTTAATTATTTAGATTTTTTGGAGAAAATATATTTTAAAAAATATAAATCATTTGCGTTTTTTAAAACAATAGCTCTTGTAGGAGATGGTATTGTAACCTCTTTTAAAAAAATAATTGAACTAATATTTCCAGGATTAATAATTAGTCAAATATCAACCTAAAATCAAAATTTCCAAAAGAAATAGGAAATTCATATTTATTAATAAAATAGATTTTTCATAAAATTTCTGGAATATCTCTTCCACAAAATTTACAAATTTTATCATTAATAATTATTTTTTGGCCACAGTAGGGACAGAATTTAAATTCTTTTAATCCAATATCATGCTCAAATTTATGATTATTAATCTCGTAATTATTTTCATAATAATCCTCATAAGTTTTATTTAAATCACGTGTTTTTCGAGATAATAAAAGAAATGTTATGATAATTGTACCTATTACACCTATAATTATTAGAATTATGACTATTAAATAAGGATCAATTCGATCATCACTTATATTCATAAGAATATAGAAAGTATCAAATCCCCCTTCAGAATCTTGAACAGTTATATAAAATAGACCATAATAGCTACTATACGATGCTACAGATTTTTGGATTACTCCATTATCTGAAGTATAATTTATAAATTCCGGAATTAAAAATGCACCTAGGAAATTTTTAGAATCCGTATTATAACTTAACTCCAAGAACACAAAATTTGAGGAGAATAAAAGGCTAACAACACCATCAGTTGAGGATGTGACTATAAAAAAATTTATAAAAACTCTCAATTCATCTTGATTATCCTCATAGTCAACTAACTCACCCGTTTTTATTTGGAAATTATAGTTTGTTAGAAGAAAAGTATCTTGAATAGTTAAACTTTCATTAATTATAGTTTCATTGAAATATATATATGATCCGTAAAAAGATTCAGTTAAATTAATAATAGGGTCATTATTTTCGATATTAAAGAATAAACGATTAGAATAGGGATTAGAGTAATTTTTAGAGGATTTTGGGATTAAATAAAAAAAAGCATAACCTGCCGTATCTTCAATGTTAGGAATGAAAGTGTATTTATATTTATTTGAACTTTCTTCTTCAAAATTTAAAGTTTTATTAATTGTATTTCTTGAATTAAAGAAGGAACTAGGATGAATTCCCATATAAGCAGTTAAATTAATATTAGATTTATCTAAATTAACAATTATTTGATTATATATCCCACTTTCCCGAGTTATGCTAGAGTATTCTATTGAATAATTAATGATTTCTGGGATTTTAGATTTATTAGGGTGAAGTAATTTAATCTTCTTTTCAAAAATTTCATTATTAATTTTTACAGAGATACTAATTATATAATTTTCATAACTAAAATTTGGTAATTTTATTGAATCGTTATAATAGACACCATCTCCCAAATTTAGTAATGTAATGTTAATATCTTTTTTTGTTACCGGATTTTCGATCGATGTATTAAGACTGGTTCCAATAATTAAATTAGAAATTCCCATTTCAGTAGTCTGATTTTTAATAAATACAGATAAAGATGTAGTATTTGTGAAAACCCTTTCTGATTTTAATCCGAGATTGATAGCTAAATCATCTTCAGGAAGTAAAAATTTAATGGCATTCTGTAATAACATGGAGTGATCTGATGAATAAGAAATATCATCATAAAATTCATCTAATAGCCAATTCAAATCTCCAAACGCTAAGAATTTGCCTTTGCCTTCATCTGATTTATCACAACTTGCTACAACCGACGAATTATATAATTCTGCTTGGGATACTCCATTTCCATAAACATCAAACATACAACCGGTTAACCAATAAAATTTAGAGACTCCTTTAAATATTGAAGAATTTTCTAAAAAATCTTTTACTTCATTAGAATCTAATATCGCGCCAATTCCTACATGAGTTGAATTTTCAATATTTTCTCCTTTTATTTGAATTCCAACATTTAATTGATCAAATAAAGAATTAATATTTTCTGTGCATATTTCTTGATATCTTGCTCCCAGAAATAGAATATTACCTCCCGTTTCAAAGTATTCTTTTAAAGCTTTTACTTCTGATTGACTATAAGGTAAAATTGGGTTTTGCAAAATAATTAAGTCATAAAAACTTAATTTTTCTGAACTTAGAATAGAGTTATTTAAGGACGAATTATATTTAGGTATCCATTTATCCATAAAGTATATAGGGGAACAATTTAGATTTGAAAGATCTTTCATTGATCTATAAAAATCAATTTGTTTGAAAGAATATTCCGGAAACCAATCATTTAAACCATGAAATGACTCATATAATATTTTAAATTCGGGTATTTTTTTTTCAATTTCTATTTGTATCTGATCTATTATTTCTCCTGTAATATCATCAGACATGTTTATCGTGATTTTTTCAACTCCTGGAGTAGCATTAAAAAGAATTTCAACATAAATTGATAAAAAATCAACTCCGTGAGAGTTAAAATTTATTTTTTCCTTATCTAATTCTATCCTAATATCAGGAACTTGATCAGATATTTGAAATGTAATATTTCTTGTGATTCCTGATAAAACCGTTAGGTTAAAAATTTGTTTATCGCCTGGATAATTAAGAAGATCAAATGGTTGTATTGGAAGTTTATTGGGATAAATAGTTGTAATATTGTTTACATCTTTAGTCGAAGAATTAATATCATGTAATAAATTAATAGATTTTGATATATTGATAATTCCGGCACCGATTTTCAGGGTTTCATGGTTATTCGTTTTATATGCTCCTTTCAATAATGCAATTTTTGCTGCTTCTGGATTTAAATCAGGAAATGCTTGTAATAACAAAGCTAAAGCACCCGAGACCATTGGACATGACATAGAAGTTCCACTGAGTGGATAATAATCATAAGAACCGGGATAATTAATATAATCTCCAAGATATTTCTTTTCATTGGAGATTATAGAATTAATTGCTTCTGTAGAGATAATATTTTCTCCTGGAGCGCATATACTTGGGTAATATTGATAAGTATTTGTTGGACCCCTGCTACTAAATATAGATAAATTTCCATTTTTATCAACCGAACCTACAGCGATGGCATTTACACTTGTTGCGGGGATTCCGCCAGAATAATAACTGGGTCCATCATTTCCTGCTGATACAACACATAAAACACCTTGATTAGTCGCATTTGTTATGGCTAATGTAATTGGATCATATACTTCTGGATATGAAGTTCCAAAGCTCATACTAATTATTTGAGCACTACTTTCTACAGACCATTCAATAGCTTTTAGAATATCAGTATCTTTTAGACTTCCTGATGAATTACCAGCTTTAACATTCATAAGATTTACATTTGGAGCCACTCCTCGATATTTTCCTGAAGAGATTTCTCCATCTCCTCCTATAATTCCTGCAACATGTGTTCCATGTCCATTTCTATCTATAAAATCAGAATAATCTGTTTCTTCTCCCTTAGAAGCGAAATTTGTTTGCTTTATTATTCTTGTTTGAAAATCGGGATGAGGGTAAATTCCAGTATCAATAATAGATACATTAATTCCTGTACCGTCATATGTTAAATTTTCAGCACCAATTGATTGTAGCCACCAATTATTCCAGTCCACTGGATTTAAACTATTTTCTTGAATTTTCATGTTATTTGGGATTGTATAAATATTTTCCTTAAAGATTTTTATGATTTCATTGGATTCTTCAATTAAAGTTTTTAATTGTAGTAATTCTGAACTCTGACATTCCAAATATATCCCAGGAATAATATTAAATTCATAAATTATGTTAAAATTGCTAAAAAGCTTTATTATTTCTCCTAATCTTTCTTTCCTTGACAAATCTTCATTAAAAATGATTATTACTGGAACTTTTTCATCATATAATTTATTTTTATTATTAAGTAAGGATTTTTGTAGATTAATACTATATTTTGATAACCTTTCCAACTCTAATTGATTATATTCTTTACTTCTGATGTAATTTTTATAAATATTATCATTGAATTCATTTGATTGCGAAAAAAAATCATTAACTGCATCTTCTGCAATATTATAATCAAATTCTTTCTGGTTAATATTTAATTGATTATGTGACAGATCTAAAAAAAAGATATTTGTAAATAAAAACAAATAGATAAATGATATATAGGCAATATTATAATAATATTTTACCAAAATTGAATTCACATAAAGGTTATGATTTTTTTTTATTATAAGATCTCAATAATATATTTTAATATAAATCTAATGTTAAACATTTAAAAATCTAAATAAAACTCACCAATTACTGTAAAGTTCTAAAAAGTTTAATATTAAAAGAAGAATATTATAATAGCAACTATGTTTAAGAAATATGGATTTAAAACTACAAAAGAATTAGAAGTAAAAGCTGCTAAGGAGAATTATGCTGTAGGAGCCTTTAATTTTAATAATCTTGAACAAATTTTAGGAATAATTAAGGCAGCATCAGAATTGAATAGTCCGGTTATTTTAGCCGCTAGTCATGGTGCAACGAAATATGCAGGGACTATCTTTTTAGTTCACTTAGCAATTGCTGCAAAAAAAAAGTTCCCTAATATAGAAATGGCATTACATTTGGATCATGGATTGGATTTTAATAAATGTAAGGAATGCATTGATTTAGGTTTTTCTTCTGTAATGATAGACGCAAGTAAATATCCATTAAAAGAAAATATAAAGAAATGTAAAGAAGTAGTAGGATATGCACACAAATTTGGAGTATCTGTTGAAGGAGAGCTTGGTCGTTTATATGGAGTAGAAGATGAGATTAATGTATCTGAAGCTGAATCGGCTATGACAGATCCTAAAGAAGCTGCAATTTTTAGTGAAGAATCAGATATTGATTCTTTGGCCATTTCAATTGGAAATTCTCATGGATTATATAAAACTGATAATCCATTCATTGATTTTGAGAGATTAAAGGAAATAAAGGATTACGTATCAATACCATTAGTATTGCATGGTGCATCTGGAATTCCTGAAGATTCGATTCGCAAAGCTTGCAAAATTGGTATTTCAAAAGTGAATATTGATACTGAGTGCAGGTTAGCTTTTCGACGAGAGATTGATAAATTTATTCATTCTAATCCATTTGATGATCATAAATCAATAACTTATGATCCAAGAAAAATTTTAACTCCTGCACTTGAATCTATTACCGAAGTAATAAAAATGAAAATAAACTGGTTTGGATCAAGAAATAAATTATAATTTTTTAAAATTTTTAAATCAAATAAATAAGATATTTACTTATACCCCAAGATTTCCACTGTAAAATTAGTATAATTTCTTTTTGGTTTTTTATCAATTTAATATGAAATTATTTAGATGATAATATTGAATTGTTTTTTAATTATTAAAAAAACTTAATTGATAAATAAAAAATTATTTATATTATGAAAATAAAAATCTATGGGGGATATATTTAATTAATTAATTTAAATACATTACTAAGTGTATATTTAAAAAAATTTCAATGGAAATATAGGAGTCTTTGTTCATTTTTATTTGTCGAAGAATTAATTAAAATAATAATTTATTTAAAAAAGATATAAATTAATTTTTCATGATCACTCTTATTCGATATTTAATTTCCAGAAAATTTGAGGTCTACCACGTTCTCCATTATTTCTTGCAAATTTAGAAACTATATTATTTCTTTGCAATTTTGATAAATTATCAAAAATAGTGGTTCTAGCTTTATCTAATTTTTTCACTAAATCTCGTCTTGTTAATGGTCCATTTTTATATAGTTCTATTATTATATTATGTTGAAGAGGAGATCCATTTTCTCGTAAATTAAATCTATTTGTTAATAAAGAATTTTTAAACATTTTTTTCTTCACTTTTAGAAAATACAAAAGAAATTTTTTATTCTAAATATATTAAAAATTGTTTAATATTTAAATGATGCTTATTTACATATAAATAACATACTTTTATCATCTCTTCACCATAAGATTTTTAAATGTCGATTTTTGTCTTATTATTAAAAATATAAAATTTAAAAATACAGATTGAAAGAAATTTATGTGGTTTTAAATAATTAATGACAGATACTGAAAGAACAACAATAACACTAAGTAATTACCATATGAATATTATCAAAAGTTTAATAGGTATTAAAGGTAATACTGCAGCTTCAGTTATAGCCGGAGTTATTGCTTCTTGGATAGATCAAAATTTACAAGAAATTAAAGAACATCTTCAAATGAAAAAGTTAATGTTACCTCCTTCTGAAGAGGAAATTAATAAGAAATTGAAATTAATTATGGAAAATTTTGAAAAATTAAAAATAGATGATCTCGCAAAGCTATGTAAAATTGATAGAGAATTAATTATTGAAAATATTGCTTACTGGAGTAAAAAATATAATATTATAATTAGTGGAGATTTTGTAATTAAAAAGAAATAAAATGTCTTAAATTATGTTTTCTATCCCGATAAATTTCAAAATCTTCCCAACCACCACTAAAATCTTTTTTTAGAAGAGAAATAAGAATTAAATCATAAGTTTATATAGATAGATATAAAAAATTATTGTGCCTAATCTTAAAAGAAAATCAAAAATAATTCTAATTTTGTTTTTTTTAGCACAATTTACTATAATTATTCCAAATGTAATTGCAGTACTTCAAATAAATATTTTAAATTTTAATACTGATAAAAATGAATATTTTACGGATGAGAATATAATAATAGAAGCTTCTTGGATTTTAAATTACAATCCAATTGAAGAATGGGCCTATGTTCAAATACAACTCTATAATAATCTTGATCAATTGTTATGGTGTTCCGAACAAAATGATAGTATGGGGATTATTAATAAAACTTGGAATGTTAATATTTTAGATTTGAATTTTAGTTTTTCTGAAAATCCTATCAATTTTAGTGTTATTTTTTATCTTTTTCATATGGTTGGTGAGGAAATTTTTAGTTCAGGTCCCATTGCTACAAAATCTATTCAAATTTCGAAAAAATTAATTTCTTGTTCTTTATTTAATTATAAAGAAATAATTAATTACGGAGAGCCTATAGATTTTCAAGCTCTATTCTATAATATCACCGATACTATAACTTATTATCCTGATAATCTTTCAATCACCTTAGAACTATATAAAGCAAATGAATCGATTTTTAGTCAAAACTATAATACTGTAAATGGATGGATTAATGTTAATATCTCAACTACAACATTTTTAATCGTTGGTGAAATAGAATTAAGATTAATTGCATCTGAGAATTCTTTTTATTTTGGCAATGTTTTTAATTATGATTTAGAAGTTGGGCAATTAGATTTATTTTGCTCTTTATATAATTATATAGAGAAAATTAACTATGGTGAGCCTATAGATTTTCAAGCTCTATTCTATAATATCACCGATACTATAACTTATTATCCCGATAATCTTTCAATCACCTTAGAACTATATAAAGCAAATGAATCGATTTTTAGTCAAAACTATAATACTGTAAATGGATGGATCAATGTTAATATCTCAACTACAACATTTTTAATCGTTGGTGAAATAGAATTAAGATTAATTGCATCCGAGAATTCTTTTTATTTTGGCAATATTTTCAATTATGATTTAGAAGTTGAGCAATTAAATTTATTTTGCTCTCTATATAATTATATAGAGAAAATTAACTACGGTGAGCCTATAGATTTTCAAGCTTTATTCTATAATATCACCGACACTATAACTTATTATCCCGATAATCTTTCAATCACCTTAGAACTATATAAAGCAAATGAATCGATTTTTAGTCAAAACTATAATATTGTAAATGGATGGATCAATGTTAATATCTCAACTACAACATTTTTAATTGTAGGTGAAATAGAATTAAGATTAATTGCATCTGAGAATTCTTTTTATTTTGACAATATGTTTTGCTACAGTTTGAAAGTTCAAAAGTTGGGATTAAACTATTACATTAATGAATATGATAAAAATATAAAATATCAAGAAGATATCCCAATCATCATAAGATTTTTCAATCGTAGTAATGGTCAAATTCGATATCTAGAAATTTTTAATATTAGCATGAAAATTTTTTCAAATAATATTATGATTTACAATAATTTTTATAATAGTGATAAAAATGGGACTCTCATTATAGTAATTCCTAGTGAAATATTTGAAGAGAATGGAGAAATATCAATTAACATCAACATTTTCAATAATTCATACTACAAAGATTTATCAATTAATTTAATATTAAATGACCAAAATGAAAATAATTTGATCTTCAATTTGAATAATCTAATCTTAATTTTAGTTGTGAGTATTTTTAGTGGTGCAGGAACTTTTTTTATTTTCCTAAGAAAGAGAAAAATTAATAAAAATTTATTTGAGATAACATTCAAACATTAAAAAAATTTAAAAAAATCAAATTAATTAATCTAAAATTTATGAGACATAATAAAATTCATTTATTTTTTTCTGATATTCATCTTTTGTACTTCCTGGTTTATTAACTCTAGGTCGTTTTGTCAAATTATCTCGTCTAAATGTAATATCCATAATTTTAAGAAATTTATTAAAACCATCTCTTAAATCCAATGGAACTGAAGCAACTCCTTTTATTCCTGGAATCCCCTCAAAAATCAAAATTGAATCTGCAATGAAATCTTGTGTAACTATATCATGTTCGACAACAAAAGCTGCTTTTTTCAGCTCTTCAATAACTTTTCTAATTAATTGAGCTACATTTAATCTCATTTCAACATCTAAAAAAGCACAGGGTTCGTCTATTAAAAAAAGATCTGCTTCTTCAGCCAAACATTTGGCTATTTCAACACGTTGTAGCTCACCTCCACTTAATTCAGTAATTTTTCTTTGTTCAATATTTCGTAAATTGAGATTATTGATTAAACGTTTTATTATAGGTGGAGATAAATGAGGTTTTGATTTAATATTAGATATTATATTTTTAACCGTTAGATCTTGTTCTGGTTTAATATATTGTGGTTTTATTGATATTAAAAGTTCGTTAGATTCTTTTTGAGAAATATTTTTTTTAAAATTCCCTTGATTGGCTATAAGATTAATGAAAGTAGTCTTCCCAATTGCGTTTGGTCCTAAAATCCCAATAACTTCACCTAAATGTATCTCACTACCCGATATCTTTAAATGAAATTCGCCCATGTGTGTTTCTGAATCATTATACGAAAAAATAACTTCTCCTTTATCAAAGGAAGAAATTTGTGGAGGACGGACATGGAAAATTATCGGTAATTCTCTAATACGCATATTTTCATCTTTGATATATCCTTGTAGATAAATGTTTATTCCATTACGTACACTTTGAGGGTGTGAAACTATTCCATACACTCCAGGTTTTCCGTAAAAAATTGAAACGTAGTCACTTAAATAATCTAAGATAGCTAGGTCATGCTCAACAACTACGATTGTTTTTCCATTTTTTGCTAAAGATCTAATAATTCTTGCTACTTTTATTCGTTCACTTACGTCTAAATATGATGTTGGCTCGTCTATTAAATAAACATCTCCATCTCTTAAAAATGCAACTGCTATTAATATTCTTTGTAATTCTCCTCCGGACAAAACGGAAATTTCCCTATCTAAAATTTTTCCTAAATTTAATTTTTTAATAATTTCATCTAAATAATTACTATTACTTATTCCTTTCAAGATATCTTCTACTTTTCCTGAAATCTTTTTGGGAATATCAGTAATATTTTGGGGTTTATGAATTATCTTAATATTTTTTTCCCTTAAATCAGTAAAATATCCTTGTAATTCTGAACCTTTAAACTGATTTATAATTTTATTCCAATCTGGAGCATCATTATCGAATTTGCCTAAATTAAGAATTATTTCTCCCGCTAAAATTTTTAACATAGTACTTTTTCCACAACCATTTGGTCCAATTAAACCCAAAACACTTCCCTTCTTAGGTATTGCCATACGAAAAAGAGCAAAACCATCTGTAGCATACCTATAAGATATTTCATTTTCCAATGGATCAGGTAAATTTATTATGCTGATACTATTAAACGGACACTTTTTAACACAAATTCCGCATCCTGAGCACAAATTTTCAAAAATCTCAATTTTTTTCTCATTTAATAGAACTATTGTTTTAACACCCGTTCTCACCATAGGACAATATTTTATACAGGGTTTTTGACCAAATGGACTACATTTATGTGGTTTGCATGTCTCTCTATTAAGAACGGCTATTCGCATATTAAATTACCCTTTAATTATACTTAAAAACTAAAAATTAAATTTGTCTAAAAACTTTTATCTTTATATTAATAAAGAATTTATAAATTATAATTAAAATTCATTGAGGATTTTGCATAAAGAGTACCCTATTCACTGGCTTGAAGTAATTATCAATAAAATTCAGGAGAAAAATTTATTAGAAATTACTTTAGCTACTGGCAAAACCCCCTCTGGACATATTCATATGGGGATTTTAAGAGAACTAATAATATCTGATTCAATTCGTAGAAAATTAGAGGAAAATAGAAAAAAGGTAAATTTTCTCTTATTTATTGATAGTTTAGATGCTGCTAAACGATTTCCTGAATATATTGATAAAACTTTTACTAAGAAATATTTAGGAAAACCATTCTCGAAAATTCCGTGTCCAGTAGATGAAACAGGTTATAATAGCTATGCTGATTATTTTGGAACAGAACTCCTCTCGACCTTTAAACAATTTGGAATAAAAGCGGATGTAATTTGGACTCATGAATTATATCAAGATACAATAATGAAGGATAAGATAAGAATCTCATTAAACAATACTAATAAAATCAAAGAGATAGTTAGAAAAAATATTTTACCAACTTTAGACGAAAGAAATAGAAAATTATTTATAGATACTCAAAAGAATTGGTTTCCAGCAATGGTTATTTGCGAAAAATGCGGCAAAATGCAAAAAATAGATGATGATAATTCAATAAAACCTAATCGTGTTTTATCTTATGATAAAAATAAAGATACTGTTACCTATTATTGCACATCATGCGGTAATAGCGGAGAAATTCCAATTAATATAGGAGAATTAAAATTAAATTGGCGGGTTGATTGGCCTGCTAAATGGGCAATATTTGAAACTACTTGTGAACCTGCAGGGAAAGACCACAGTGTAAAAGGAGGATCTTATGACACTGGTTTGGAAATATGTAAAGCTATTTTCAATTATGATGGACCAATCAAATTAAGTTATGAATGGTTAAGATTGGGTGATCAGGATATGAAAACATCAAAGGGAATAATCTTTACACCAAAGAAATACCTTGAAATAGCTGATCCCGAAATTTTACGTATGGTATTTTTAAGAACTCCTCCAAATAAACACATTTCATTTAGAATTGAAGAATTATATCAACTTTACGACTCTTATGAGAAAATGGAAAACGTTTATTATAATTTAGAACCTGCTAATTCAGAAACAGAAGAAAAAGTTCTAAAATACATTTATCCACTTTGTCAAATAAATAGTATTTCAACGAAAAAACCTCTTAGATTACCTTTTAAATATTTAACTACTATAGTACAATTAAAAAACATACTTAAAATCGAGGAAATCTATGAAAAAGCAAAAAATATTTTAAGAGATAAAGGTTTTAATGAGAATCTTCCTTTTAATGACTTTAAAATACAATTAAATAGGGCAGAAAAATGGATAAACGAAATTAAAGATATTTTTAAAAATGAAAAAAATGAATCCATTAAAAAAAAAATATTGAAAAAAGTAACAATATTTGAAGTCCCTGATACCGTTACAGAAGATATCAAAAATAATTTAAGTCCCACTCAAAAATTAGGAATAAAATTATTAAAGATGTTTTTAATCTCAAATAAGGATTTAAGTGATGAAGTAATTCAAAATAAAATTTTTGATATAGCTAAAAATGAATTAAAAATTAAACCCCAGAAGTTATTTAAAGCAATTTATTTAATAATAATAGGAAAAGAATTTGGTCCAAGATTAGGCCCATTTCTTCTAATGTTAGATAAACATTGGTTAATAAATCGTTTATCTATTGAATGAAAAGTTTTCTTTACAGATTCATTTTTTGTTGTGCTTTTTCTGTTATTTTTTTAAACTTTCTTTCTAATTTTATTCTTAAATCGTTTAAATATTGATCCTTTCATTTCTTTTTCTTTTTTTTCTTGCTTGATTTTTTGGGAGCATTTATCACAATATTCTTTGGTTTCTGAAATCATCGTGTTGCATTTTAGGCAATGCTTATGTGGATAGATCCATTCATTTTTTTTATACTTTTCAAACTTACTCAACAGATTCACCTTTTTTTTCTTTCATAAAATCATTTAGCTAATTAAAAAAATTATTGACTTTTTAAAGGATTTATTAAAAATAATTAATAAATGAGTGGAAAAAAAAAATTTCAGGATATCCGGTTTTCTTTCATAATAATTCTAATTTTTATCATTGTATTAATACCTTTTATTATATTTAAAGAAAATTTATATGTAATTACTTCAAATTCAATGTATCCTAATCTAAACATTGGAGACCTTATTTATGTAGAAAAAAAAAATAGCTCAAATATAAAAGTTGGATTTAATGAGGGAGACATCTTGGTTATCCAAGGTCCTGATTATTATTATGAAAATGGGTTAAATCCTTTTTTTTTTAACTATTTATTGAATAATACTCCAATCATTCATCGAGTAGTGGGGAAAATACAAAAAAATGAAAAATATTATTTTTTAATGAAAGGAGATAATAATCTTTTAGTTGATGGGGCCTATAAAATAATTAATCTCTCTGAAGATTATGGTTATTTTTTCATCGAATATAACGAGTCAGATGCTATATATGTTAGCGAAGATGAAGTTTTAGGAGTGTTTATATTTAAAATTCCTTATATTGGGTATCTAAAAATATTTTTTCCCTATATTTTAATTTTGGTTATCTCTATAATCATAATATTAATCTGGTTAAAATTAACTGGTTATAAAATTAAAATAATTAAAACCAAATCTTAATTAAAATCACGAAATTCTTCGGAATTTAAAATATTCTTTCTAAATTGAATAAAGAATAATGATAAAAAAAGGAAAATATAATCTTTTCTCTTTTTCTATAGAAAATGAAATGATTATATATTATAGTAAAAACAGAATGAAAAAATTGGTTATTTTTAATCTTCTGAAAACAAATAACTTAGAAAAGATGATTCCGCTTTTAAACTCCTTATTAAAGAAGGGTTTGATAAAATATTATTCCATTCAATTTTTAAATAAAAATCATCTAAAAACTTTTATTTTATTAAATTACCAAAATAAGACAAAAGAGAATATTTTAAAGTCTATAAATAAAATTAAGGAAGAAATAAAAGAATATTCAATAAAAAAATCTTTACATATAAAATTTTTAACTGATAATGAATTGAAGAGAGAGTTTATCAATATCATTCTTGAAGAGGATTTAGATAAAACTCTAAAAATAAATATTAGAAAAAAATTCTGTGTCATAAGAAATAATAAAAATATTCAATCTATTAAATTATATTCATTATATTTTATTCAGGATACGCTAATTGAGTCTATTTTAAATATATTTTTCAACCTTATTACTGATTTAGGAATAAAAGGAAATTTAATTTTAAATTTTAAATTAAAAAATGGAAATATCATTTTTTCCTCATTTTTTGTTAAATATTCTTATAATAAAGAGATAGCCTCTAAAAATGTTGAAACTGTAAATGAATTTATTTCTAATGAATTATACATAAAGGAGCAGAAAATTAAAATAAATATGATTGGATATATATTATGGAGATTAAATTTTACTAAAAATTATTCAGATTATGATAAAAATAAAGGCTTAGTATTCTCTTTATGTAGTGTTATTAATCAAAATGAAAAACCATTGGTCTTAAATGGACAAAAAAGATCATTATCGCCAATAAGTAAAAATTTTATGACTCTTCTCATAGAATTTCTAAAAAGAAATAATATTGAGTTTAATAAAAAAGATTCCCACCTAATAGAAATAAAGAATCAATATATAATTTTATCAATTGATGATTTTAATCCATTAATAATCAATGATATCTTCCAAAAATATTATCAAAATCGAATTATTTATATTATATTGCATGATTTACTCTTTTTCAAAAAGTTAGTATTAGAAACAAAAATCACTAATCTTTTAGGAGTTAAAATATTCAATCCAATAAGCTTCATTAAATTTTTGAAAAAAGCAAATTCATTAATGATTTATTAAATTATATGCTTTGTTCAAAACAATCAATATTTTAACTTGAGAAAAGTGATATTAGTAATTAAAAACAACTAAAAAATTCCTAAATCTATAGCGAGATCAGAGGCTGAGTTATCTGGGTGAAGTTTAATAAACGCTTTTTTTTTCCCATCAGGTGTTATTAGAGTATTTATTTTTACAACTTTAACTTTATGTATTCGTTCAATTGCCTTTTTAATTTGATTTTTATTTGCTTTTCTTTCTACATAAAAAACTAGTTTGTTTTCATTTTCTATTAAATCAAATGTATTTTCAGTTATCAATGGCTTTTTAATAATTTTATAATCATTTTCCATAAAATTACACCAATATTTTTAATTGATTTAAATCATTGAAAGCATTTTGTGCCCATAATACTAGTCTCCCTGGAATTCCACCAGGGGCAAAATCAATAGTTGATACATTATTTATATTTTTAATATCTACTCCAGGAATATTTCTTGCGGCTTTATATATCCCAAAATCTTCTTTTATGATGATCAAAATACCTTTTTTATTTTTATATTTCCTACCTCTCCTTTTACCTTTACCAGCTCTAATTTTTTTTCCTTTTTTAAAACGTTTAATCTCATTCTCTAATCCTAATTTTGTAAAGATTTCCATTATTTTTTTAGTATTTTTTATAGTTTGAATTTTATCATCTATAACTAACGGAATTTCAGGGATATCTTCAATAGAATACCCTCTTTTTTTGACCCAATTTATATCACCAGAGGCAGAAATTGATGATATTAATGCAATTGATTTTTCTTTTTTATTTATTTTTTTAACTATTTTTTTTATGGGTTTTGGAGCATGTGCTAATCTCCCTCCTTTTGCGGAAGGAATAAATCCTGCATTTCTTGAAGTTAAAAATCCTGAACCTTGAATCCTGGGCACTCTAGCCATCCCAAACCCAGTTCCCCAGCTACGAGCAGTATTTCTTTTACCAGCAAGGGGATCTTTTCCTTGTTTTTGTTTACTTTGACTAAAATGGGCATTTATTGCTCTTTGAATCAAATATAACTTTGGTTTTTCCTTAAATATCTGTGGTATCGAAATTGATTCTTTAGGTTTTCCATTTAAATTGTAAATATTTATTTTTTCCATAATGCATCAATTCTTATTTTAATTGTTGGCTTTCTCGATTAACATATGTAATTTCTACTTGTGAATCAATAAATTTTTGAGCGCCTCTATTGGTCTTTCTAAATTGTATTAATCTTTTTTTGGGTCCGGGTACAGAACCTAAAAGCATGATGTAGTCACCCTTTACAATGCCATATCTAATAAATCCACCTTTTGGATTAATTTCTTCGCCGTTCTCACCAATTTGCATAATTCTTTTATGGTATTCCGTTCTTTGGTGAAAACCCATTTGTCCTGCTCTTGGAACTGTATATAAAACTCTAGCGGGATGCCATGGACCGATGCAAGCAACCACTCTCCTAGCTTTACTATTTTTTCTAGATAAAATAGTAATTCCAAATCGTTTAACTGGACCTTGGAAACCTTTACCTTTTGTAATACCAATAACATCAACTAAATCTCCAAGTTTGAAAACATCTCGAACTCTAATTTCCTTTCCCAAATTTTTAAAAGCTAAATTTAAAGCTTTCTTTGGATCATTACCATTAGAAATTTTTATTTCAATAATATCTGGTTTTTTCCGTGGTAATGAAGCTTTATGAGGTTGAGTTTGAAAAATTCCAAAAATCTCTGCTCCCTCTTGGATTTTTTTTTCAATTTCTTTTTTATCTTCTTCTGGATTAAAATTTTCTAATTTAATATTTTTAATCTTTCTTTGAAGATATTTATTAATTTCTTTAGTGAAAATATCTCCAATTATATATTTTCCATAGTTATCTTGATTATATATTCTAATTCCAATTAGTATTACTGGAGGAGTATCGATGATAGTAACTGGTTTCATTAATTCTTTACCAAATGTAGAACTATATTTATAATCATCGATATATGTAATATGCGTCATTCCTGCTTTAAATCCACAAAAACCCAAAAAACTTGTTTCTCCCTCATGATCTCCCCAATGTTTAATGTGCCCCTTTATTGAAGATGCTCGTTTTCTAGGTAAAAATGCAAGAGAGCCATGCCTTGGCGCGTGTTGCTTTCGATGTCCCATTTTGTTTAACACCTAAATTAAATAGATAAAAGAAATAAAATAAATAAATTTTTTGATACAAGAAAAATTAAATAAGATTAAAATAAGATTAACATAAGAAAATGTTGATAGATTTCTTGAAATTGTTAAAATTAGAGAAATTTTATCACTTAATTAATTTTTTGATTAATTGTAAAGATTTTAACATTTTTATCTTAAATCTTAATTTTTTTAAATATTTCTATCTCAATTCATTTTTAATTTGTTCCCTCCCTCCCTCCTAGGAATAAACTTCTTTTTAAAGGAAATCTTGTTCTATTAGATGGTAATCTCCTTTTCAAAAAATGAAATAAAAGATTTAAGTCTTTTTATTAATAAAAAGGGTGTTTTATTTAATTTGTATCATAATTCAAATTTTGAAAGAAAAATCTCTAATAATTTACTTACTTCTTGTCCAGAATGTGGTTGTAAAATAATTAATTCTGATTTTGAAAGAGTATGCAAAAATTGTGGACTTGTTATCGGTGAAATTTTCAGTGATCATTCATATATAATGAATAATAAGATTGAATCATATAATTTATCAAATAAGCAATATGTTGCGTTAGGAGAGCGAATTAATTTTATTGGGGGATTGGGAACTTGTATAGATTTTGAGAATTCTTATTATCTTAAGGATAGAAACGGCAAGTTATTACCTCCAAATAGTCAAAAATTATTTCGTCGTTTAAAAAAAAATTATTCTAAATTTATTAGAATTAAAAATTTTGAAACAGAATATAGAATTTTAAAAATTTTAAATAATGTTATTTCATATTTAAATTTAAATAATAATATCAGAAATAATGCAGCATATTTTTATAGGAAAATAATAAAATCTGCTCCTAGAATAATTAATAATATTTCACTCATCGCTTTTTGTCTATTTTATTCATTAAGACAGAATAATGATTACATTCCACTATCAATAAAAGAGATTTCGGAGATTTTTCAAATAATTGGTCACCGTGTCACACCTCGATTAATAATTCGTGATGGAATCATGTATAAGAAATATCTTGATAAGAAGGATTCCTCACTTAAAAGTGAAAAATATCTACCAAGATTAATTAATGAAATTGTTGCCCATAAGTCTTTAAAAGAACGTTTAATCAAGAAGGAAATTAAATGGAATCTTAGTAATTATAAGAAGGAATTAACAATAATGTCAGAATATTTGCTAAAGAATCTTAATCAAAAACAAAGAGGTGGAAGAAATCCATTAATTCTGGCGGGAGCAATAATTTATTGTGCAGATAAGATTTTAGCAATTAAAAATTCTCAAAAAAAGATTTTAACACAAAAATTGATATCGTTAGCTACAAAAATTGCAGAATATTCAATCAGAGATCACTATGTGTCATTATTAAAACCCATCTTTCTGGCAAAAAATTTAAATAAAATTCCCAAGTAGATAAGATCCTTCTATTTTTTCAATTTTAATATTAATAAAACTTCCAATTTTTCCTTCATTGATATAAATTGGAACATAATAAATATTTTTTCCAAAGAATAAGTTTTTTCTTATCTTTTTTGTAATTAAAATTTCACCCTTCCAATTTATCCACTTTCTAAAATGCTCCAACTTTGTTCGATTATAAAGATTACTCAGTTCTCTCGTTCTTAGTTTAATAATTTCACTTTTAATCTGTGGTTTCTTTTTTGCAAGAGTTCCAGGCCGAGGTGAGAATTTTGAAATATTAAGAATTTCTGGGTTTAACCATTTAATAAACGAAAGAGTTTCTATAAATTCACTTTGATTTTCCTCTGGAAATCCACAAATAATATCTGTTTCTATAGTTAATCCAGGAATTTCTTTTTTTAAATTTTTTAATTTTTCTTTTAATGTCTGAATTTCATAATTTCTACCCATTTTTTTTATTATCTCATCACTTCCAGATTGAATTGGAATATGTAGGAATTTGTATAATTTCTCATTTTGATAAAATTTGATAAAATCATCAGAAAAATCAATGAAAAATGCTGGATTTATCATTCCTATTCGTAAATAAAATCTCTGATTCAAAGTTAAAATCTCTCTTAGTAAATCTATAAAATTTAATCCATTATAATAATAACAACTACAATCCTGAGCCGTTAAGAAAATCTCTTTTTTTTCACCTCTTAATTGATATTTTACTTGATTTAAAATGCTCTCTAAATCAAAACTATATGATATTCCTCTACTATTTTTAACACAACAGTAAGTACAACTCCCCAAACAACCCTCAGATATGGGGATTATTGCTGTAGTATTATTTTGTGGATAATTTAAAAGAAATTTGGATTTATCAATTCTTTTTTCAGATTTTATAATTATATTTGTTTTTCCTTTTAATATCTCTTCTAAGATTAAATTAATTTTATGAATACTGTCAACATCAATTATTGCTGAAAATGATGGAACTAAGTTAACAATTTTCTTTAAAGTACTATTAGTGATTTGAGGCAAACAACCTGTAATAATTATTTTTTTTTTTAAAAATTTTTGAGAGAGAATTTTCAATTGATGCATGATTTTATTCTCAGTCACTCCCTTGACTGCACATGTATTAATTATAATAAAATAAGAGTTTTGGATTGAAGTTTCAGTAAAATTATTCTTCTTAAGGATTTCTCGTATTATTTGAGAATCTACTTTATTATAGGCACATCCATAGGTTTGTAAGTAGAAAGTTTTTTTTTTCACAAAATTCACAAAAAATATTTAAATCGTATAAAAATCTTACTAAATTCCATAAATAAGTTTTATTACTTTTAAGGAGGAATCCGATGTATCTGATTTCTTTTTTTCCATTATTTTAATCATCAATACTTAAACAAATTAAATAATGCTTCTGGGGGGATTTGAACCCCCGTCAGGAGGGTGAGAACCTCCGATGCGTTACCCTAAATTTTATTAGTTTGACCGAGCTACACTACAGAAGCATAAATGACCTTATCAATAGAATTTTTTCGAAATTAAATATATAAAAAATTTGGTATTGGATTTGAGATTATAATATTCTTATCCTTTATTTAAAAAGAATTTTTTCTTAGTTTCTCTATTAAATTTAGAAAATTTAATAATGTAAACGAATAAGATTCTAAATTTTTTATTTGATCCTCATCTTCCAATTTACTTAATAGCCATTTAAATTTATTAATTAAAATATTCTCTAATTTTTTAGTAACTTCAGTATAATTACTTAATGTTGGCTCTTTTGTATATTTTAAATTTTCTACACTGATGTCATTATACTTCTTAATTATTTCTTCTCCTTCTTTAACAATTCTTACTTTCTTATTACAAATTGGGCAGAAAACATCTTCACTCTTGAATTTAAATAAAGGAGAATTACAAACAGGACAAGCCTTATTTAACATTGTTGAGCCTTTTCTTAAAAGTTCTGCCATTTTTTTAAAATCTTTTTCTTTAAGCATTTTCTTTACAATTATACTCTCTTTATCTAATTAGATTCCTTTTTTTCTTTTATATTAAGCAGATTTACAACATATCCAGCTATTCTATTTCTTAAGTGTTTTGAATCTATCTCCGCATACTTATTCAATAAATCTTTATTTTTATTAAAGTCGGTAGTAAAAATATTCGGATATTTCTCAATTAATTCTTTTGAAATATTTTTTATTAAAATAGTTCTAATTTTTCCCATTTTTTCTTAAATTCCTCTAATTTCAATAATAATATGAATATTTTATTATAAATCTTAAATTTTTTGTTTTTAAAATAACATCAATTATTTATTTTAAAATTATATTCTTCTATAAAAAATGTTGATGACAAATGAAGAGCATACCCACCCTTTAGTTTTATTTTTTGTCACCAAAAAAAAATTCGGATATTAAACTAATTCGGCATACCTAAAGTTCAAATCCAAAATTTCATCACTTTTATTTTGCCTTTCTCCAAGATTTTATATCGTTTCAACATATCCCTAATAATAAATTTTCCTTGAATTTTTAAACAATCTCAAATCATTAAAATCAAATTATAGGGCTGTTCCGTTTCTATAATTTATAGATGATTTCTCATCATTTAATTAATCTTGTTTGGATATGAGGGGTGAAGTTCCTCATTGTAGATACAACGTTAATCCGAGCTCTTCATTTGTCATCATTTAATTAAAGAAAATCATTATTATTAAATATTTTTTTTAGCTAGATTCAAAAAATAAGTATTTTTTATCCAAAGAGATTTAAATCAAAGGAATTTAAAGATTAGCAATTAATAATTAAATCAAGCTCTTTATTTCAGAAAAAGTCTCATCTCTTAATCTCTCGACATCTTGTAACTGAATTTCATCTGCTTGTTTAGCAGGAACTTTTAAATTTACAACTGAATTGATAGCTTTTATTTCTTCTGAAGAAATAGTGAATTCTACACCTAATCCCTTTACAATTATTGAAATTTTAATTGGAAAAAATTGAATTTTGATACTTCTTACGATTCCTACTTTTCTAGCATAGGAATCAATTACTTCAAGACCAATTAATTTTCCTGGTGCAGGAAGTTCATACAATTCTGTTTCGATTGTAGTATTAAGTATTTTATCCAATTTCATTATGAATCAATTTCAATTATCAAAAAGAAATAATCATATATCATGTGTATATTACAATTACAATGATATAAATTTATAAAAAACCTCGAAAATTAGATATAATAATATTATCCTCTAAGGAAATAGAAATCAAATTACTATAAATCAATTTCAACATTTAAAAATCTTCTTTAAATAAAAAAGGATAATAATTATTCATTTAAGAAAAATCCACTAAATAAATTTTTCTCCATTAAAAATTTGTTCAATTTAATTCGACAAAATCCTGTAAATAATATAAGTATAGAATCTTATCTTTCTATTTTTTTGATTAATGCTAAATTATTATTTTTCTGATTTATGTTTTATGAATTTTTATTTTTATTTAATAATAAATTAAAACTCTGTTTATTATTATTAATCTCATTTTTTTTTAAATAAATATACTAAAAGAGTGGGAAAAGATAATTCATAATTATATTGAGGATCAACTAAAAAAATCTACTTTATTCATAGATGAAAGCAAATTAGATATAAATTTTATTCCCGAAGATTTACCTCACAGAGATAAAGAATTAATTCTTCTCTCGCAATTATTTCTCATATTAATAACACAACCAAATTCAGTTTCGAGAAAAGTTTTAATAACAGGTGGAATTGGTGTCGGGAAGACGGTTACAATAAAAAGATTTGGTCAAATAATTAAGAACACAGCAGAAAAAAGAAATATTCCAATTGAATATTTCCATATTAATTGTAGAAAAGAAAGAACAGGATATAAAATATTAGTAAAAATTATGAAACATTTTAATAAAAACTTTCCTTCTAGAGGCTTTTCATCTCAAGATTTACTCGATTTGTTGAAGGATAATTTAAATCGACAAAATAAGCATTTAATTTTGGTTTTAGATGAATTAAGTTCTATAATTATGAAAAATGATGACATAATCTATGCATTAACAAGAATTAATGAGGAGATGTTAAATGCTTCTCAAAGACTATCAATTATCGGAATTATTAAAGATATTTCAACTTTAAACAATTTAGATGAAAGTACATTAAGCACACTTCAAAGTAACATTATTCATTTTAATAAATATAGTAAAAGTCAAATAATTGATATCCTAAAGTCTAGAGCAAAAATAGCAATAAAACATAATGTAATTGATGATAATATCATTGATATGATCTCTAATTTAGTATATAAAAGGGGAGATATGAGAAAAGCGCTAGATTTATTATGGACAGCTATAAAGATTGCAGAGGAAAGAAATTTAAAAAAAGTTTCACCAGAATTTATTCGGTTAGCAAATAATAAAACAATATCAAATTTTTCACAAGATCTTCTAATCTCTATTGAATCTCATAAATTACTCCTTCTTTTTTCAATCTTAAATCTCTTAGAAAAAAATAAACAATCTTATGTACTTATTTCAAAAATAAAAGAAGAATTTGATCAAATATGCGAATATTTAAAACTATCAATGATCTCCTATTCACAAATAATGAATTATCTTCATGAACTGGAAAAATATGGGATTATATCGATAAAAATTAGAAGTAAAAATATTAGAGGAAGACATGCCCAAGTAAGTATAAATGAATTTTCTCTCGAAATATTAAAAAATAAATTACTATCAATTTTTGAAAGTCGAGGGTTAAATATATGAAAAATATAATTCAAAATAAATATACTATTGAAAATCTTTTCTGTTCAAGGGCGAGAGCTAAAATAATAAAAACTTTAGCTCTAAATAATGAACTAAATATATCCAAAATAATAAAAAATACAAATTTGAATCATTCTAATGTTGTAAATCATTTAAACTTCTTAAAAAAAATTAATTTTATTCAAGAAAAGAATTTTGGACGAATTAAAATTTATAGATATAAAGAAGAAAATTTGAAAGCCCATTGTGTTAAAAAGTTAATAGAATTGATAGAAAATATTGATTAACTTTAAATATAAGAATATTACTCGAATATAATAAAATTCCTAAAACTAAATCCCTATAAATTATCTAGGTTAAAATATTTTAATATCAATTAATATTTGAAATGATTTTTTTTATAATTCTGTTAATAGTTTCTATTTATTTTTCAATTTTAGATCTTCGAAATCGAAGAATTCCAATAAAAAATTTTAAAATTTTATTTCTAATCAGTTTATTTTTTATTTTTTTTACATTTAATTCTCTTGATTCTGCCTTAATCCTTCTTTTTTTATTACAGATGATTTTTTTGTTTTTTTTTTGTTTTGTGTTTTATGTGTTAAATTTTATTGGGGGTGGAGATGCAAAATATATCTTTTTTATTTCAATTTATAATTTTTTTTACTCATTTGAAATAGTTAATTTAATCGATTTCTTTTCTATTTTCATTTTAATTTATTTTTCATTACTCATACCAAATTTAGCAAAAAATCAATTTTATTCTCGTTCATTATATGAGCAATTTTTAATATTTTCTAATAGAAAGTGTCTCTTTTTAGATTTTTATCTGAAATTGTGTTTCAAATTTTTTCCTTTAAAATCCATAAACAAAATTGATGATATTAAATATAAAATAAAATCATTCTTAATTTTATTTGATTTTAAAACGGGTAATTTTTATTTTATTTCTCAGTATAAAATGCCTGTTATAATTGTGTGTTTTTTAGCGTATCTTTTCTATTTGACTCTGAATTTTTGTGTATTTTAAATAGATCAATTTACAATATAAAATATGTTATTGAAAAAAAAAACATTAGAAAAAGCTATAGATTTTATTTCCAATATTAATTTTGATGATTCAGAACAATTGAAGATTTTTAATAAAGTTAAAAAAATTATCTTAAATCTAAGGGATCCTGAAATATCAAAAAAAATAGAAGAATTAAATGAATTATCTTCAGACTTACCTTTTAATGAGTTATTTAAACAAATTTTGGAGAAATTAACTATCGAACAATTGAATTCAATTTTTAAGCAGTTTATGAATAATGAGGATCTCATTGATTATTTACAAGATATACTTTTAGAAAAGATAATCTAATCTTTTTAGGCAAAGAACCGCCTATTCAAATTATTGTAAGATTTATTTTTTAGTTTTTTTTATAAATCATCTAATTTTTATATAAATAATGTCCATCTTAATCGATATTATTCTCGTTATTTGTGCATATCTTTATGTTTTAACTGTGATATTAATCCCAAAGTATTTAAAAGAAAAGGGAAAGATTTCAAAATTTGCTGCACGCAAAACAGTTCACTTACTTGCTGGTCTTTCAATATTTGTAACTCCCTTTTTAGAATTTTATTGGTATTCACTTATAATTTCTGGCTCCATGATGCTCCTTACCTATTTAAGTTCTAAAGAGAGTAAAGTAAAACAATTAAAGAGTTTATTTGACGCAATTGGTGAGGAAGCTGAAGAGAAAGCTGGATATTTACAAGGACCATTTAATTACTGCCTTTCAATTTTTATTCTTATGTTATTTTTTTCAATATTTGCTCCAACAATGTTTTATTTTCCAATTTCAGGAATTTTAATTATGATTATATCAGATACTCTTGCGAGTGTGGTAGGGAAAAAATATGGAAAAATTAAAATTAAAATTAAATGGACTCATACAGAAAGGACAATTATTGGCTCATTAACTCTTTTCTTAACAGCTTTTTTCTTATCATTTTTTTCTTATCTTTTATTCGGCGTCATTATTCCAACTTCTCAGCAGGTTATTAATCTTGCTCAAGTTATCATTTTCTCATTTTTAACAAGCATTGTTGCAACAATTACAGAACTATTATCACCAAGTACTTATGATGATTTAACTGTACCGATAATTACTACACTTATTATCTTTCTTCTTTCTTCGATTTTAATTGCTTAACATAACTTTAAATTATTGATTTGTCATTTTAAAATTAAAAGTGATAATTTAATAAAATTTGAAAAAGATAAATTTGATATAACTAGGGATTTAAATGGAAATTGAAAAAAAAAGAGAAACCGTATGGAAATTAAAACAAAAAGAAAAACAAAAATATATTGAGTTAATTTCAGTTGAGGAATCTGGAGAAGTTAATCAAATTAAATTGTCCTTAAAAAAAATGGAAGATGCAATAACAATTGAAATGAATAAAAGTGAATTTAATAATTTTTTATCAATATTATTAGCGTTTAAAGATGTAGTAATTGGTTCAGAGATAAGTGAATTAACTCCAGATTTCAAAGATTTTGATGCAATAAAATCTCAAGAAAAAGAAGAATCTGTTTCTATTTCAGAAAAAAATGAGGTTATTGAAAAAGTTCCAGTACAAGAACTCACGGATGTTCAAGATAACGTTCCAAATGAAAAACTACATGAAAAGGAATTGAATCCTAAGGAATGGGATCCCTGGTAATTAGAGTGATCTGATCCTTGAAAATAAAAAAGAAATTTTTATAGCATATTTCCATTCTTACCACCCGTCACCAATAAGCGTAAATTTTTTGATTTACGACTGCTCCATCCCTGACCTGGTCGAGTTCATCATCAATTGAGTATATTTCTCCTACAAGAAATATCTCAAAAATAACTTACCTAATTGGGCGAATGGATCATTGAAACATTAAATATGTATAAAAATCATTTTTAATTCCTCAGATCATTTCTCAATCCGTTATAGAGCATTTACGGTCCACCCAGTATAGGGTTTCAGGAATTGCCCTAGATTCCCACGATCAATAATAATATTTTTATTAACAAATATAAAGCTTATTATAAATGTAAAAGGATTTTAAATAATTTATTTTGAAAAATCCAATGATAATCAATTAGAAAATGTAATTAAGTTCTTTTTTTTTCAATTTTGAAAATACAACATCTCTTTTCCTTATCTGTTATCATACATTCTATCTCTGAAACAGAAGCACGATACAATGCAAATTCTCCAAAACCAGATAATATTCCAGACATGAAATAACAAATATATTTAAAATTATTCTCCATGTATGATGAAATATTATGATATAATTTTAAAATTATAAGTTCCTCCGATATTTCTTGAGGTTCAATATTCCCCCATCCCATATTGCTAAACATTTCACAAAATAGATCTGTTAAATCTTTAAGAGTTTTAGGTTTTAAATTTTCTTCCCAAATTTCTATTAAAACCCTACCCATTTTTTTACCTAACCATATTAATAAAGGTTTTACTCCCTCGCCATATATAGATGATAACAAATCTATAATCTGAGGAGGAAAAAACACAAATCTCTGATTAAATAATCTGTATATTCCATCAGAATATTCTAATCCCTTTAATTTTAAATCTTTCATCTTTTAATACACATTGAGATCTTCTAAAATAATTAATATGTTTTTAAAATATTTTCACAAGTTTTTATAATTATTTATATGATCTTTTTTGATTATGTTAAATTATAATCTGTCAATAATTATTGTTTTATTATCTTTTTTGTTTATTATATTTATTTTTTCAATATTTACGACTAATATAGATGCATTGTTCATATTTATTTTCTACATGGTCTTAATTATCTATTTGAATCTAATTATTTTACAAAATTATATAGATTTAAAAAGTTCTAATGATCTTCTTAATTTTAATTTATTAACATTTCTGGCAAATCTTTCTTTTATTTGTGAATTTTTTATTGGAATCTTTATTTTAATTCAAGTAATATATAAATTCATCACTTAAAATTTAAGATATTTGCAAAATTTAAACTAATTGAAAGAATGATTATAAAAATTAACACAAAAAATAAATTGGAAGTAAATATAATAATTCTTTTAGACTCTATGCCGATAATTTTAGAGAAATAATACCCACTTATAATGTTGCTTAATAAAAAGGATCCAAATATGAGTATCAGATCAAATGAATCAAAATTATTATAAAAAGGAATAGTTGTTGTAAATTCTGGATTATTTAAAATATTGATATGATAAAAAAAAGATGGAAATACACCAGAAATGATCCCAAGAATAAAAGGTAATAAAAAAATAAAGATTAAACTTTTAAATTTTTCACCTTTAATAATGATTTGTTTTCGCTTTTCTAATTTTTGATGCATTGATATTATTTCTAATAGATCCCAAATTTTATTTGCAGTATGATATGTATCTTCATGGATCATTTTTTTTACTACATTTAAAATCAGTTTGCAACGTGGTGATTTTAGATTAAAAATAAATGAATCAAGCATCTCTTTTATTGATATTGAATTTTTAATCAATAATGATATGGGATGTTCCAATTTTTTCTGAAAAAAAGTAGGTGTTTTTTTATACGCATAATATAATGCATCCTCTGGCGACGTTTTCCTTGATAACATAATTGCAAAATTTTTTAAAAATAATAAAAAACCATTAAACTCTCTTCTATTATTTTTAGGCTCAGAGCTTAAAATCCCTAATAATTTTATATCCTCATTTAAAAATTTTGATGACAAATATCTAATAATAATGAAATAGAGAGGTATGATAAAGATTAATGAGAGGGATTTGATTTCTTGAAGTATTATGAGAAAACAGCTTCCTATCGGGAAAAATAAACCTATAAAGAAGATTATACTTAATTTTGATTCAACGCTTCGTATAAATGTTTCAAATAAATCTTCTGAATAGGAGTATTCATTTATTTTAACCAAATTAGTGTCTTCAAAATTATTAGAGATTAAGTCATTTACAAAACTTTGAAAATTTTTTGAAATGATATTTAAATTTTCTAACTCATTTTCTGGATTTTTGCCAAATTGAATTTTTTTTATAATTGATTTAAAAAAATTAGAAACTGGATAATTATATTTAGAAATAGATTCAATAAAATTAATACATTTATCGGAAATTGATGTAAAAAGGGAATTAATGAGAGCAAAATCTAAAATTATTAATTTTAAGTAAGCATTAATATTTAACTCTTCATTTTTTAATCTTTTGTATAAATATATATTAAATATGTAAGTAATTATTATAGAAGAAATAAAAGAAAATAGGCAACTTATTTGAATTACAAACTGCATCTCCAAGATTTTAAAAATGATATTAAAATAAATTGAAAAAATAAAAAATAAGAAATAAAAAGTTAAAAAAACCATAGTAGTTGCTTTGTTTATATCGCTAATTAATAGATTATATTTAAGAAAAATTATTTTTGAATATCTTGAACTTGGCTTTTTAATTTTAAATTGTGGAATTTTTTTATTTCGGAAGAAAAAACAGAAATTGCAATATAAATCAAGAAAACTAATAAAATAACACCTTTTATTTTTATAAAAAATTTAAGAAAATTACTTCTGAAATTATGTATATTTTTAAAATGTGATAACCTGGGTTTTCATAAAAAAAATTTATAAATTGGTAAATAAATTCGTAAGTATATTCATGTTCAATATTATTTACAATAAATGTATACTTTATTCTATTTCCGGAAGCTAATAAACTAAAATTTTCTGGTATCTCAATAACGCAACTAAAATTTAAAGAGGGATCTTCAATTGTTCTTGTTATTCCAGAGTTAATAATAGATATACTTGTTAAATTATTTTTAATATCCGACTCAAGATTGTAATTCTCGATAAATTGAAAAAAGGGAGCAATTATAGAAAGAAAAATAACCAATATTGTAATTCCAAATCCAATCATAAGGGATTTCTCTAAAATTTCTGTCATAGCATATTTTTATTATAATTTTTAAATTTAAAATCCCCTTTTTTTAAATTCTTCTTGATTTTCTCCCAAAATTGAATTAATTCCAAATAATTATTTTTTGATGCCAAAAATCCAATAACATTAAAAATTGAAACTAAATCTGAGATTTTATTGGATCTAAATTTGGAAAGGAAATCAAAAATTTCTTTAAATAGGTTTATTATTAGATTAAAATCTTCTTCCGGTAGATGTTCATACTTTATTATTTTTTTTAATATATTCGTATGATAAAGGTTCTTTTTCCTCATCCAATTATTTGTCATTGGATTATAATCAAAAATCTTTTCAATAGAAATTCTGTTATTTACACTAATTTCTATAATCGCCACGATTTTTCGACCAATTGGTAATTTTTTCATTAAAATAATTAGATCTAAATCATTCAAACATATTTTTTCAATTTTAAAATGATATAGGAACCGATTAATTAATGCGGAAATATCTTTTGAATGAATTGTTTGAAACCCTCTTAATCCTGCGCTTAAACAATGAAATAAAGCTTTACACTCCTCCATTGTAAGAATCTCGCCCAAAAATATAACATCTGGAGTTCTATGTAATAAGGTTTGAATTAAATTACTTTTTGTAAATTGAGAATTTTCAGTATTTTCTAATGATTGAGTTTTATATTTTACTTGATGCATATCAAATTTTAATTCATCTAATGATTCAACAGCATTTTCAACATAAATCTTTCGAAATTCTTTAGGTGTTAATAGATCAAATGCATTAATCAGAGTTGTTTTTCCTGTGTCTGTTTCTCCAGTCACTGTTAAATTTATTCTCTTGATAATACAAAAGTATAAGAAGGAAGCAATTTCTGAGGATAAAGTTTGATAAAATATTAAATCAGGAATTGAAAAAATATTTTTATTCAATTTTCTTATATCTAAACAAAATCCATTCAATTGTAATGGGAAGATATCAATTGAAAATCTACAATAAAAATAATTATTTTTTATAACAGTTTTAACACTAGGATGGTTTATATCAAGCCTTTCTCTACTATATAATCTCAAAAAGGTTTTAATTCTCTCAATTTCTTCCAAATCTAAGCTAATTTCTGTTCGACATCGTCCATATATTTGATGATTAAGATAAATTTTATCATTTGGCTGATCTAAAAATATTTCTTCAATATAATCATCAATTAAAAGTGGTAATAATTTTTTAATATTAAGTATATTAATAGATGAAAAAAAAGACAATTTATGCTTTTCACTGGTTGATAAATTTGGCATAATTTCATTCAAATAAATTAGTGAATGTTTTAAAAGTAAATCAACCAATTCTTGAAATGTGAGAATTTTATCAATTTTTAATGATTTTAAATAGCTACTAATTTTATTTATTATTTCTTTATAATAATCTGATTTATTAGGATTTTCAAAAAAGATTTCAACTCGATATAATTTCTCAGTATGATATTTCCAATTATAAATTGATATTTGAAAGTATTTGCTTGATCCAATAAAATATGTTTTTATAAGAATTTTATTTTCAATTAAATTTTCACAATTGAATAACTTACATTGAGTTTTTGCTTTTCCAGTAAATTTTTCTCTTGAATTATTCAAATCAAATGTCTTTTGGGTGCTTATTAGATTTTTAATAAGATTCAAAGAATCTAAGAGTAATAAGATTTTTTTAATATTTTCATTTAACTCATAAAACCATTTTTGAAAAGAAAGATCATGACTATTTTTCTTTAAATTTAACTTGAGTTGTTTCCTCAATTTCTCATATAAAAAGAAAGGATCAATTTTTCTTAAATTTATATCAAAATCTAATTCTAACTCAAAATATCGAAATTTTTTTCTGTCCCTATGCACTAACTTTTGAATCTTTTTAAATATTTTATTCAAATGCTTAAAATATTTAATGTAATCTAAAAAATATGAAATATATTCATCTTCAATTATTTTATGATTTTGATGGTCAAATATTGTGCTTATTGTTTTATTTTGATATTTTATTAAACAATTTATCAAACAAATACGACACTTACTATTAAATAAATGCGAACAATTATTAAGATGAAAATTAGAGCAGTTTAAACAATTTATTTTAATATTCCACAGTTTTTCATCATAGCTTTCTGAGAATACTGGGATTAGAAAGCAATTTTTAAGATTTTTATACATATTAGAGTTTTCTACAAAAAATAATTTAAATTTCTACTTTTTTCGGAGTTTTTAAGTTTAAAATTTAAACAAAAAATGTGATATAAAATGAAAATACAAATCAGAAATATAATTCTTAGATTGAAAAATTTTTTAAAAGATGAAAGCGCTGGCTCTCTATTAGAATATGGATTATTAATTGGATTTAGTATCTTAATTTTCATTATTATTATTGAAATAATCTTTTCAATGTTTGAATGGACAGGCACGCAGATCTCACAATTTTTTGATGTTATAGGATAATTTGAGGTGCCAATCTTATTTCACAAAACTTAAAATCTATGAATTTAGATAAAAATCTTTTGGATGAAATAATAAATCGAATTAAAAATAAATTAGCAAATAAAAGGCAAATAATGTATTGTGATGTTATCAACTATATAGTTAGATCCAAATTAAAAGGGAAATCTTATGATAAGATAATAATTTGGTGTACTTATAATATCCGATTAGGACATTTATATATAAATTTTTAAAATCCTTATTATCAATATATCACATATCAGATTTATGATTCTCTATTGTTTTTTTAAAAAAATTTTATAGTTAGATTTGAAACTACTTTTGCAATGATTACAATCTAAACGAAATGAAGTTTAAACAAAAATTTAAAAAGTGAAAAACAATTCTTTTATTAATATCTAATCCATAATGAAATTATTGATAAAAAAATTAATATTAATGATTATATTTTTGTAATTTGATTAGAATTAGTTATTAACAAATATTTTGAGAAAACCTTTATTTTTGGCAGATATTATATGGTGAGAGTTACAGCAGATCATCGCATATATATAAAAATTTTATACTGGGGAATGGCTAGCTCGGGTAAAACTACTATAGTGGATACTTTATATCGTCTTACAAAAGAACAAAAAAAAGACATAGAACCTACAGGAAATTTAACGAAAATTGCTATGGCAAGTGGCTCTACTCTCTATTTTGATAGAGGAATTTTTCAATCTACAAAAGAACGAAAAGTATATTATCATGTTTATACAGTTGCTGGACAAAGTCGATTTTCTCCTTTAAGAAAAAAAATATTTAAAGGAACAGATGGAGCAATATTTGTTGTAGATTCTCAAACTCATCTTTTCGAAGATAATATTGAATCATTAAAAGAATTAAAAAAAGTAGCTAAAGGGTCATTAATGAAAGAAATTCCTCTGTTGGTAATGTTAAATAAGAAAGATTTAACAGAAACGATAAATGCAAGTGAATTTGAACAAATTTTAAAGGAAGAAGAATTATGGTATGAGGCACCTCATAAATTAACGCTCTGGAATCCTATAATCTACGAATCTTGTGCATTATATAATAAAAAAAGAGAAGTATATCGAAGTTTTTATGAATGTGCTAGGAGAACAGCATTGTATCATATATATGGAAATGGAACAGCTCCATTAGATAATTAATCTTAAAAAAATAATGAGTAAACCTATCTTTTTTTCTCACGATTAAATTTTCTATGTTTTAAATTCATTATTTGATCATAATTCCTTTAAAAATTACTCTAACTAAATTTAAAGCAACACATTTATTATCACTCATAATCTGAACTACTCAATTTTTGCTTTAATTAAAAAATTTTAATTTAATTTGTATTATAATTAAAAATTATTTATGAAATCTTAATTTATTTTTTCAAGATTTTTTAAACTAATCTTTTAAGAAAAGATATCTAATTCTCAGCGTAACTATTAACTCATCACTCGTCCAATGACATCAGATTTGTCTAGTTTCATCATAGAATTATAAATAAATAAATTAACACAACTTAATAAAAAACTAGAATTTCTAATAGTAATTGAAAATATCATCTTCAATTCTAAGATTTTACTAAAGGCTTAAAAAAAATAATTATTTTTTTAACAAAAAAAAGTTATCTTTTAATTTCATTTAAAAATAAAATTACTTTTAATCAATTTGGGTTTTTTTTTTGATTCGGATAGGGGAAAAAATTTCAATTTACTATAATAAAATTGGGATCGCAAATAACAATAACTTAAATATTAAAATAATTATAAATAAAATTAATTTGTTAAATATTGATAAAAATTATGTGATCTAATTTATGGAAAAAATTATACCATTTATGATAGGAGATATAAAATATGTCCCCTCTAAAACTAGGAGAACATTTATTGAAGAAATAGCTTTGTCTTTATGTGTCTTATTTGAAGAAAATGGTAGTATCATAAAAAAATGGGGTACAATTGAAACAATTTCATTATGCTTTTGGCCGGTGAGATTAATCCCTTTGAGTGAAAATCGTACTTGTATAACTAGTTATTTATTTCAAAATGCTCCTAAAGTTCCTGTTGGTCCTTTTAAAAAAATTCCATTAAATCCTGAAGCAGTTATTAAGGCTTCTGATCCTGAATCTTTTGTTAAATCTTTAATCTCATATGATTCTAAATATCTTTCTAGTAAGGCAAATTTTTCACGAAAAATAATTATTCAAGAAGCTTTATTTGGTATTGAAGAAATCAATTTTTTTAAACCCTTTTTCAATAATAAATTTGATTTAAAGTCATTTGAAGAGAAGAATTTTATTCTGTCTGGAGATCCCATAACAAAGAGTGTCAATCAAATCATTATTCGTAAAGAAATTTATGATTTTATAAATTTTACAGAAGTTAAAATATTAGATCAATATAATGAAAAAATCAATAAATTGTGTGACAAATGGATTGAAAAAACTTCAAAAGATGTTGATAATTATAAAATTAAAACAATAGATCACCAAAAGGAAGAAGAACAGTTAGAAAGATTGAATAAAGAATTAAGGGAAGAAAAAGAGAGAGACCTGCATGATTCTGATGAAGAGTTATTAAATTCAGGAAAATTTAAGATTAATGATACTTCATCTGTTATAATTAATGAAATTGAATCATTAAAAAAAGAAATATTAAAACTAGGTCAGTCAACAAAAGGAAAAAATCTACTTCTAATTAAAGAAAACATTAAAAACTCATATAGAGAGTGTAAAAAAGTTGAAAATTCCATAACACAATTTGATAACGAATTAACTATATTAAAAAGAAATTTAATAAAAGAAAGAAATAATATTCAAAAAAACCATAACTCAATAATTTCTAGTATAGAATCCAATATTAATTCAATACAAGCAAAAATGAACTCTGATGAGAAAGATTATAATAAAGAATTTGTAGATCTTCAAGATATATTAAAACAAATTCAAAAATTAAAACAAAAAGTCAATAATAATTTTTTAATCATTAAAGAAATGGAGTTGGATCAAGTACAAAAATTTTTACATGAATATACTCTAGAGATCAAAACAGAAAATGTGATTGTTGGAATACCAATCTTTATTTTCAATTTTCGAAGTCAAAAGGCGGAAAAAGTAGATAAATACATGCCTGTATTACCTATTTTAATTAGTGAAGGGAAAAAAAAGGGGAATGTTGCAAATGTAAAATCTAAAATAAAAACAATTTTTACAGATCGTTTCATTAAAATATTTAATAAATATAAGGCAATGAAAGATTTAATCTCGGTAGAAAGTAAGAATAATAATATATTAGAAATTAATAATTTAACATCTTTATTATTAGAATCTATAGATGAGCTTAGAATGAAGGAGCTAATCTCAAATAAAATTGCAACAAATGTAAAAGATCTAATTGAATCTATAATTTAACATATTCAAAAAAATATTTAACTAATCATTAATTCTTTTATTTAATTAAGTTGATAGATAGCACTAATTATGGGTCTTTATAGTAAGGTTAAAGATAATATATCTGAAAAATTTTCAATTTTTCAGTTAATGTCTTTATTAGAGATGGATGAATCAGATATAAGAGAGTGTAGAAACATTTTGAAACAATGGTATTTACGAAAATACATCAAGAGAATCTCTAAAAATATGTATCAGAAATTAAAATAATGAGAAATCAATATAATTTTATTCAGATCATTTATTATCATAAATCCAATATAGGAAAAATAGTTAAAATTTTAAAAAAAGATAAGTTTGTATATATTCTCCTTCTTTTTTTTAAGTATCTATGCAACCAAGAAACAAAAATATTAACATTATGACACTTTATCAATGTCCACATTGAATACATCACCAATGTTTATATTTAAAGCCTGTAATCGTTTTTTCTTTATAGTCACACCTAATGAATTTCCCGATTTTATTAATTGTCCGTAAAAAATCAATTGACTATCAATTTGTTTTATTTCTTCATTTCCTTTAATGATGTCTAGTATCGTAATTTTTATTTTGTCTTTATGTTTAAGGTTAAGTTGGTTTAAAATTACGATATCAATTTTAATTCCAACTGAACGCCCGATTTTTTCAATTGTTACCGTTTCTTTCATTTTGCATTCTTTTTCAAATGTATGTTATATAATAATTTTGTTTTTAATTTAAATTTTGGAATAAATGATCCAATTATATCGTTTGAAATATTTTTTAAGATTATTTATTATTTTATCATAAAAAACCTATATTTCTCTACCTTATTATCCAATATGTTCTCATTTTGCACTAAATAGCATACATTTTTATATAGTTTTATTTTATTTTATTATATTAAATAACTATAAAATTTTTAAAATTTTTTTTCAAATAATACGAGATTGAAGTGATAATAAATCAAATCAAAGTATTAAATGTCCAAAATAACAAATCGGAATAAGAAAACAAAGTTTCAAAATTATTCACTGCAATGGATAACATCATTAATTAATCTATTAATAATGAGGATTTTTTATTATTTGAAAAAACCCCTTGAATATAAAGAGATAAGAGGAAAAATCCATGTTAGAAAAACCCAATATGAAAAATCTGGATGTTATTAAGAAGGAACGAGAATATAAGAATCACCATGTTGGATATAAAATCTTACATAATGAAATAGAAATCCCTGAGATCTTAATTTCGAGTATAGAATCTCTATGTGATATCACAAACAGAACTAGAGATGATTTATTGACTCAGTTTATTATAGAACAATTAGAATCATTATATCAAGAGCCAGAAAATATTTTATACTACATGAAAAATAATATTGAACTTCTAGAGCAATTAAAATTAGGAATTAATCAATTTTATGGATTTAAATTTCATAAAAAGAACAGTGCTTATCATCGGATATTAAAATCTTGCTACAATCAGAAAAACGAATCAAGTGAAAATGAAAAAGAATATCTAGGGCACCCCATAAAATTTGGGAAATTAAAAATTGATTTTAAAATGCCTGAAATTATGGTTTCTTCAATTGGAATAGTATTAAAAATAACAGGTAGAACCAGAGAAGATTTATTCTCAACTTTTATCATAAACGTATTAAGTCTTATATATCAGATACCAGAGATTATTCTAAACCTTCTTAAAGATAATAAAGAATTTTTCGAGTGCTTACGAGTAGGTATAAATCATTACTATGGAACTGAAGTATTTAAAAAAAAGGAACTCAAATAAAAATTTTTAACTTTAACAGAAAAAATGTGAGCAAAATGGATATGAATCGAAAAATGATAAATTATGAATTAAGACAAAGATGGTTTAAAATAATAAAAAAGGTGATATTATGAGCAAAAAAATTTCTAGAAAAGAGAGATTTGTAATAATGAAGCAAATTCAGAAAGAGAAAGTGGAAATAATGAGGAAACTTAAAGAATCGTTCATAAAATTAACTGATAATCTAGAAAATTTGTTAGAAAAAACTGCAACCTTATCAGAAATGATTACACTTATAATAAAAAATGAAAATTTTTCTCTTTTAGTAGTAATTAGAGAAAACTACAAGAAACTCCAATCCAAAAAAGTTAAATTTAAATTATTCAGAATGAGCAATCTTGGTTTAATTGAGTTTACTGAAAAAGATGATGATGGAAAACTGTTATTTTGTAAAAAAATGGAGGTTTAAAAAATGACCTTATTAAAATTTTATAATATTGCCAAAGATTATACAATCGATGTATTTTTAAGCTTAGACGATAAATCGAAGAAAAAAATGCTATATAATTCTTTTTTCGATTGCCCATTTATATTTTTGTGTTCAATTTTGGCGTTAGATAAGTCATTTTTAAATTCAAACGAACGAGAAAAAGAGAAAATATTATGCCAATATCGAGATTTTCCATTTGGGAATTTTTTGCGTTCCAATTATACAGAGTGTGATGTAATTAATAAATCACCCTTCTTAAAAGCACTATGTGAAAAAGAAAAGTGAGGTTTTAGTGAAATCAATCAAAATGAATGAAATTGTGTAATTTAGAAAAGTTTGGCAATGAATAATCTATAAAAATTGTTATAAAACTGTCTAAAACCTAAGAAATTTAGAAATTCTTGGCATTCATTTTATTAAAAAATAATGGCAATAGATCTATTTTTTGAGAAATTTTTGGCAACGATTATAATAAACACATTTTATTATTAGGAATGTTTGACAATGAGTATTGATTGGATACCTGCTCGTAAAATTAGCCCTAAAGAAAGAGGAAACCGAGGAATTTTTCCATCAAACAAAGTTCCCAAAGGATTCGCGGAATATGAATCGTGTCTAGAACGAGACTTTTTACTACAATATCATCATGCTCCAGATGTGAGACGATTCCAACATCAACCTATTACAATAACATTTAAAGATAATAAAGGAAAACTCCGTAAATATACTCCAGATGTATATATCGAATTTATAAATGGATTGCGTATGATTGTCGAGATAAAATATGAAGAGGATATAATTAACAATAAGGTTAAATAACCTTGAATATCTTCTAAACTCAAAATCTTCTCAATTTCGATTGTAGGACACGCATATCTTATGATTGACTCTATCATTTCGCGACCTCCCGGAAGGAGAATCAATAGAGCAACCTGCTCCAACAAGAAAGGTTAGTTTTAAATCTTCAGTTAATATATCTTTTATCTTAAATTTTGTTAGCTTCATATTTATCGTCTAATAAGAATAACTCACAATTTTTAAAAAGAGACGCTCTCTTAAATTTTCGTAAAATATATGTTTTTAAATTTTTGCAATAATAATCTTACACCATTATTTATGCCCAATTCTTTGAATACCTTGCATCGCATCATTTATTTTCTCAATTTGGTCATCTTGGAAGAGTAAATTTGGTTCCAAAAATCCAATAATTTTTGTAATATCCAAATTTATAAATCTAATTAGCTTATTATTGAGGAATTATAGCTCTCAATGGCTCTGTTAATGTCGTTTATTAAATCTTTTACTGTAATTGGTTTATCTCTAAAGCAAAATGCTTCAATAGACAATGCATCTTCTTTAATATTGTGATCTGCACTTGTAAATATAATTTTTGTATTGCTATTAATTTTCATTATTTCTTTTGAGGCTTCAATTCCGTTCATAAAAGGCATATTATAGTCCATTAAAATCACTTTTGGTTTTTCTGCGAACGATTTAAACATAGAAATGGCTTCTTCTCCGTTATTTGCAGTACCCACAACCTCAAAACCATTTAGAGTTAAAATTTTTTCATAAAAGAATTGAAGATAGACATCATCCTCAACAATGAATATTTTTTCCGCTTTAATCCACCTCAAGAATTAATAAAACAGAATTACTCCCTTTCATATATTCTCCTTTAACTCTATCTCCGACCCATTTTTTCCATTATAGGTTTCGATAATTCTTTTTATGAGCGACAATCCTAAACCCATTCCATGAACGCTTTTCTCTTCGCTATACCTTCTCTGAAAGATTTTCTTTTTTCTACCATCATCTACTCCTATATCGCTATCAGAGAATGCCGAAAATATTGATACAATTAAACCATTTTTTTTCCACCAAATACAAGTGAATACTGTTGGAAAATAAAAAAAATGTACGAAAATAATACGAGTTTTAATTATTAAAAGAAAAATATATGTTATTATACACGAAATAATTAAAAGAACTATTACAATGAGAATTTTATATATCTCTTCGGGAATTTTATTATTCAAATTCAATTCATACCTCAATTTCTCCTTTAAAAAAGGTATAATAGTGTTTTTAATTATAAACAATGGTCTTTTTGGCTAAAATTTTATAAATTATATGAAAAAATAAAAAAGATAATAAAATTGGCTAGAATTTTAGGGTTTTTATACAATCTTCTTTTTAAGTTATCATATCAGAGAGTTTCTTAGTTAATTTGTTAAAATTATCCATTTTTTCTTTATTCTCGTGTATCAATTTGATTTCTGGTATTTTTTCTCTTAATCTTTCTCTAATGCTATTATTGTTTATTGTCTGGATAAATTTACTATTGCACTTTACTATTTCTATTAAATTTTTCATTTTATTTGTCATACACCTAATAGATTCCTTTAGGACTTCGTTTTCTATTTCTAATTTTTCTACTTTCTTATCCATTTCAGAGATTTTTCTTGTTCCGTTTCCTAATAAGGTTAAATGTTCAATCTTTTCAATATAATATTTGGCAAAAGCTTCGCCTGTTTTATCAGCAAATAATTCACGATATTTTTCAGAAACGCCAATTTTATGCCCCATCATTCGTTCTACTACTTCCGTATCAATTCCGTTTCTCTTTAATTCCGAATAAAACCATCTTCTAAAGCTTTTAGGAGTTATATTTTTCAAACCTAATTTCTTACACGCTTGTTTAAGACCATCAGAAAATATGTGAGATTTTATTTGAGTATATATCCCTTGATATTTTCGATTTCCAACGAATAACCAAGAATCTTCAGTAAGCGTCTCGCCTTTTCTTTCACGATCTTTAAAATATAAATTAATCATTTTACAAGCTTCGGAATTAAAAAATGTTTGAAAATAGATATCCACTTTTTGTCTATTACCATCAATATAACAAATATTATAATTATCAAAATATCCACGATTAAAGTCTTTTATTTTTAATTTATATAAATCGATATCGTCCATACCACTTGAGATTTTACATTGGAAAATAGCTTTATTTCTAATATTGGCAAATGAATCTTTGATCAATTTCAAACATTCTTTTTTTTCATCGATTAGAACTCTTTTACTTCCATTTCTCCACGTCTTATCGACGGTTCCCCTAACATCTTCGTTTGGTATTTCACCCTTTTCAAACGATATAGGAACATTATTCTTTTTAAAATAACTGGCTAGTTTAGAAAAAACATATTGTCTCGCAGAATTTTTGGAAACCGTTTTATCACTAATTTTATCGTTTATATTGTTATTTTCTCCTTGTAGATAATAATAGTAAGCAAATAAATGTTTTTTTCCAATATTTGTTTTATTTAACGGCGCTCTTTTGATATCTTCGTGATGTTTTAAAATTAAATCATCTGGTGTTTGACCAAGAAAATCACATAAATCATTTAAAACTGATAATCTTGATTGTTGGTGTTTCTCCTTATACGATTCAATCCATCTTTTAACATATTCAGACTCCAATAAAAAAGAGAAGTCTTTTTTTGGTTTAATAAATCCTTTATTTTTTTGTTGATCAAAACATTTAAATTTATATTTTGATTTATTATTAGTCGGGTTTTGACATTTTTGATTAATATTATTATTTTTAGTCATAATCATTAGACATAATGCTTTTAATTCAAAATTTATAAAATTTTAGCCAAAAAAACCATTGTTTATAATTAAAAATTTTACCCTAATTTTATTTAATAATCTACTATATAGGAAATTAATTTTAATATCATATATTAAAGCTCTACTTTTTCCGCTAAAATTCCCTATTCATTTCTAAGTTTACAATTTAGTCATTATCTATAATTTCTGGATAAACTCTTACAAATGCTTTATCGAATTCAAAACAAATTTTCCAAATTAGATTATTTATGCTATATATTAGATTGTTACTAATAATTAATTTCTTGCTAAGATTCAAATCATTTAAATTTAAACCACTAATTTCATTTAGAAATATATGATTAATTGTTCCATCTTCATGAGCAAAAAGATTTCTAATTTGTTTATATCCATTAAGTTTTATTAGATCTTCTTCATTTATACTGTGATCAACACCTAATTTATCTTTCGCATAACTAAAGATATCCGTGAATTTCTTATATGAATTATTGTTAAGTATTTTGAAAATATAAATTATACGAGCTTATAGAACGCAAGTTTTCTAATTTTTTATTCTAACACTAAATTTTGTACCCAACCAATTTTTTTCATTTAAATATTTTCATCATACAAGTTATTAAGAATAATAATAAAACAAAATAAAAAATTGGAATAAATTAAGTTGAGTGAAATAGGAGGAGATTATAACGATGGAGATGGAAATGATAAAGATGATGAATTTATAGACGATTGGGACAATAAAGATGTTGAAGATAATGGATTAGATGATGATGATGACGATGACGAGCTTCCAAATGATTGGGATAATGAGGGCGAAAATAGTAGTGAGTTAGACGATGATGATGATGATGAGCTCCCCGATGATTGGGAGAATAAAAACCTAGACTATGATGATATAGATGATCATGATGACGATGACGAGCTCCCTGACGATTGGAATAATGAAAATATAGATAAGAAGGATTTAGATAATAATATTGATGTTAAATTTCCAGAGGATGGGAATATGGAGAAAATATATGACGATAGGTTTAATGAGGATAAATTAAATAATAAAGTACGTTATGAAACTTCAAGGAAAACTATAATTAAAGACAAGAATACACTCCACATTAATTCAAATGAGAAATTCGAAAATGAACCAAATAATGTTTCTAAAGACAAACTTAAGGAACCCATAAACACTCCAATTAATGCAGGTGAGAGAGGTAGGGGTAGTAAAGAATTTGATATTCCGAAAAAATTTTGTGGATTAGAGCCAAAAGATATTATGATATTACACTTTCTATATAATGAAAATTTCGAAAAACTTGAAGGAATAGAAGATACAACACTTTTGGGAAAGCCTATTCAACTTCAAAAGAATTTTTTAACGGGAAAAAATTTAAAGCAGGGTAGGGAAGGTTTAGATCTTCAAAAAATCCCCCAAACACAAGAAGAAATAAAGGATGTAAGTAATGATTTTAACCTTTCTGAGATTCCCCAAACAGTAGATGAGGTAGAAAAGGCAATCAAGAAAAATGAGGAGCAACTTGATCTTACTAAAGTTCCTCAAACACTCGCTGAGGTAGAAAGAGCAATCAGCGAGGAGCAACTTGACCTTTCTGAAATACCTCAATCAATGGATGAATTGAATGCATTAAGAGATTTCCAAAATAAGAATATCGTTAAAAATTCAATTCACAAATTAATGCGAATGAGTCCCGAAAACCGGGAAAGTCTTGGATTGCCTAGAGATTATACAAACCATGAGTTGGATATATTTTTTTCGCAGATTAATCCTCTTTCGACTTTAGGTAGTAATAAAGCCAATCCAAGCAAAGTTAGCAATTCAGAAGACCCAGAACAAATTTCTCGTAATGATTCATCGGATGGAAAATCTGAGGACTTAAAAAAGAAATCTGTAAATAAAACTACAGTAAAAGAAATGAAATCAGAATCAGATGTTAAACAAAAAGAAACATCATCTACTCTCAATAAAGACATAGAAAATAGATCGGGTGATGTTAATAAAGATTTAGAAGAACAACAATTATCAAAAGAATTAACAGTTGATAATAAAACCAAGGCATATGAGCAAGTAATTAACATTTTCAGAAAAAAATTTGAAGATAAAACGAATGAGAAATCACAGAAAGAAGTAATAGAATTTTCGCATTTAGTGATACCAGAAGACCTTTTTTATAAAGAAAAGCGAGGTTATTACTGCAGGGATGTAAATTTTCTGAAGAAAATATATGAAACAAAAAGATCATTCCCAAAAATTGAATTATACCTAAAAAATCAAGGATGTGAATATGTTCCGAGTAGTGAAACGTTAAAGCGATTTGTTCGAGAATCGTTTAAATCTAAATCAGAGTATAATATTTGGAGAAAAGGTATTAAATTAAGAGATGCTCAAGAGATCGTAGAGTGTTTGGGTGATAACTTCAATGATCTAGAAATTTCTGGAAACTTTTTTTATAAAAAAGGTAAGTCTTTTCACTGTAAAGATTTAAAATTTATAAAGAAATTATACGAAGAATTTAAATCATATCCAAAAATCGAAAGATTCTTTAGAGAACAAGGAATAAAAATAGTCCCTTCTCAGCCAGTAATTAAAGAGATAGTTCAAGACTCATTTGAATCAAAAGAGAAATATGAAGTTTGGAAAAGTAACATTTACTTAAAAAGATATCAAGAAATCGCAAAAGAGCATGAGGGAAGATGTATCTCCGAAAAATATGAAAGCAACCTGACTCCTCTTGAATTTGAATGTAAAGAGGGTCATATCTTTAAAATGAGACCAGATCACATAAAAGAGGGTGGATGGTGTTGGGAATGTTTTTTTAATGAGTTAAGGTTAGGACTTGAAGTATTTCAGGAAATCGCTAGAAAGAAAGGGGGAAAATGTATTTCTGAAGAATATGTAAACAACCGAACTCCTCTTAAATTTGAATGTAAAAACGATCATATTTTTACAATGAGACCAGATGTTGTAAAAGAGGGTGGTTGGTGTTGGGAATGCTTTATAAATGAGAGAAAGCTAGGACTTGAAGTATTTCAGGAAATCGCAAGAAAGAAAGGGGGAAGATGTATTTCTGAAAAATATGAAAACAACTTTACCCTTCTTGAATTTGAATGTAAAAACGGCCATATTTTTAAAATGAGACCAGATGTTGTAAATAGGGGTGGTTGGTGTCATGAATGCTATTTTAATGAGTTAAGGTTAGGGCTTGAAGTATTTCAGGAAATCGCAAGAGAGCATGAGGGAAGATGTATTTCCGAAAAATATGAAAATAACTACACCTTTCTTGAATTTGAATGTAAAAAAGGTCACATCTTTAAAAGGAGACCATTTCGTGTAAAGGAGGGTTATTGGTGTCCTGAATGTCGTGAACATCTCTGTCATTACGGTAACCTGCCAGAAGTTAACTGTAGGAATATAGGACTTCCGAAAGGACTGAAACAGCACTTGAAGTTAATTAAAAAAACGAGAGACTTTCCTAAAGAAGTAAGAAATGAGGTTTCAAATATGACTAATGGATTGACTAATATATCTCGAATTTCTGCGTTTCAGATAACTAAAATTACTTCTAATGAAAGAGTAGATTTTGAACAGGAATTAATGAATAAGGGATTTATTAGAGTTTATAATTCAGATTGTTTGTTATGTGGTCTATCCAACCCTAAAAATTTTAATAAGAATGATATTTTAGGTCATGGAGGAGTTAGTCATGAGGTTGTTCTACCTTATATAATTAATCATGATAATAATACCGTAGGGATCGAAATACCCGTTTGGTTGAGAAATAATAATAATATGATAACGGGGCATGTTGATTTAATTCGAATTGATAAAAATGGAACACCTAGTGTAATAGATTATAAGCCCGAGAGTTTTTTTCATGCCTTACCCCAAGTTTGTATTTATGGAATAGTACTGAAAAAAATGTGTAATTTAGCAAAATTAAAATGTGTTATTTTTAATAAGGATAGAATGTGGGAGTTCGACCCAGAATTAATGTTGGAGAAAGTTAATAAGTTACTAAATTCAAAGAGCATTGATTGTTATTGGGATGATTATATATACAGAAAGAGATTGCAATGATTTTATTGTCTTAACTGTTTGGTAAAAATTTATAAAAAATAATAAAACAATGGTATTTACTGGGTTACATCAAAAGAATCTCTAAAAATATGTATCAGAAAATAATAAAATCTTAAAAACATTATTCTCTATTTTAATTATTCCTTTTTGCTATATTAAAAAAAATAATTAATTGATTACAATATTTATTTGCGGAAAGATGAAATTAAGCATTTTTTTAAAAGACTCAAAAATTCCAATACCATCTGTTGCAATGGTATTAAGAATATCAACTTTTTCAAAAAGATTGAAATTAATTTCATTTAAAAATTCTGATTTTTCTATTTTATTTTGCAAATCCCATTTATTTAAACAAATAATAATAGGCATATCATAAAATCTATTTGAGAAAAAGGTATATAATTCATTCCAAGACCTCAAATTCTGTTTTATACATGTATTTTGTGAATCTACAATAAAAATTATTCCATCAACTCCTATTAATGTTGCTGGTCGTGTACTTGCATAAAAATCTTGCCCCGTAGCTGAATATAATAGCAATTTAATATTCCATTCAAAACCTTGAAAATTCAATACTCCAAAATCGAAAAATAATGTTCTTCCAGTTGTACTTTCTATTGATTTTAATATTTCTTGTTTTCCAAAATATTTAAATAAGCTTTTTAATGATGTAGTTTTTCCTGACATTGCAGGACCATAATATACAATTTTAATTTGAATTGTTTTGTTACAATAGTCAAATAGCAAAATATTACCCCCATAAGGATTCTAAATGATCTCCAATTTTTACATGCTTCCCATTTTTTAATAATGGATCAAACCCTTCACCCCATTCATAATATATAAATGAAAGTATCCTTTCTATTGGCGCGATTTGATAATCTATTGTATTTAAAAGGATTTTTCCACTAATTGTTGCATCTAAACCTAAAGTTGATAGTAAATTTAAACGATTTAAAATGAAAAAAGCTCTTTTTGATGCAGAAAAGAAATTTTGGATCTCTTTTTTAAAAATATTTTTTTGGATCTCTTCTTTTTCTATAGAAAAGTCCAAAAGGCTAATCATTGTACCATCATCAATATTTGTTGTGTTTGTTTTTTGGGATAAAATCCTCTTCATTCTTATTATGGAATTTTCAGTATCTTGTGAACTTTTTCTAAGAATTCTCCTTTCTAATTTTAGATTAATATCACTTGAGTTATCACCTTCTAACTGTACTGATATCGAGTTATTTATTAGCATAATAGAAAGAAATAGAAAATATTTTTCACGCATCAATTGTTTTATTATTTTAATTTTCTGTTGATTTTTTATTTGGATCTCTATTCCAATAACCCAAGATTTAAAATTTTTAATATTATTTAAAGCTTTTAAAACAACACTTGAAGGGCATCTAATAATAATTCTTTGAGAATTATAATCAATTTCCTCATTTTTACATAGGTTTTGATATTCAATTTCTGATACAAAATCTGTATAATAGATTAATTCTTTTCTAAAATGCATCAGATCACATAATTCTGCCGAATAATTATCAACATCAATTTCATTTTCTCCAAATATCATTATCGGTATTCTATTAAGAAGACTATATAAGATAAGGGATATTTTTTTTTCACCTATCTTATCTATTGAATGAATAATTTGCAAGTTCCTAATCCCTCCTTAATTATTTACTTTATAATTAACTCTCCTAAAAGCTTTTTAATATCAAAATGTTTTTTGTAATCTTCAATAACTAATGCTTTTTTAATAATTTGGTTTAATTTATTTGCATACTGAGGTATTATCAACCTGAGTAGGCCTAATTTATATTTTCCTTTATCAATAAGAGAACTAAAAATTCCTTTATCAAGACCATAAATAAATTGAAAATTGGTTTCACAATCTAAAAGAATTGTATTAATTTGCATTTTCTTCAACAACCAAGCGCATCTATTTGATGTTTGAAATAATGAGGAACTCATAGCTGCAGTTGTTTCAAGTGGATTATACCGAAAAATTTCTTTTTTTATAATTTTTGAAGCGATAAAACCTCCTTCCAGCGTTAGAAAAGAACATCTTAAATCAGGTATCGAAAAAGAAAAAGTTTTTAAAATTTCATCTAATTGATAAGAATCCTTTTCAGAAAACCCTAATGAATAGGCTGATAATTTAAAATTTCTTGAAAAATCTTCTTTTACATCGAATTCTTCCATCATCTTCTTTATTTGTTCGTTGTTAAACTCAATCAAAGGTGGTTTGAAAGATTCACCTGATGTAATCAATGTTCGTTTAATTTTCATAAGACTATCTCCTGTTTGTAAAAAAATACTTCCAAGATTTACTGTTGGGAGTGTAGTAATTGCTATAAAAAACTCATTATCATTTTCAAAAATACCTTGTTCTTCTAAAATTTTATTAAGTGGAGAATCATATGAGTTTTTAAGTGGAGCGATTAAAATTTTTGCCTTTTTCCCCTCAATTAATATATATTTTAGTTCTTTTGGATGTAAATGAATACCGATATTATAAATTGCACTTGTGGCTGCAGAAACACCAAAGATTTCATCTTTTGAAAACCAAACCCCACTTGATTGAATGGGATTACCATCTCTCTGAGTTAAGACAACATTTTCTACTCCTTTTAGATTTTTAATTTGATCCAAATGTTTTCCTATTCTTTCTCTAATTGTCATTAAATAACCTAAAAATTGGAATTTAACCATTTTTTTAAAAATAGATTTTTAAACTCCATTATTTTTTAAAACTCGTAATTTCTGGTCTCAAAACGTAAGTAAAATTTGCGATTAAAAGCAAAAATTTAAAATATATAGATTGATTATTAATAATGTATTTAAATCGTAAATTAATCGGCGTGAGCTCGGATGACGGTATAACTTCCAAAAAATGATGGGTTCCTTTCAAATTACGATAAAAAAAATGTGGTTTTAATTTTAAATTAAAACTGAAAAAAGTACAATTAAAAAAATAAAAATATCCGCCAAGTAATTTAAATTAGTCTTCAAAAACCGATTCCACTTAATAATTCCGGTTGATCCTGCCGGACCCGACTGCTACTTGGGTGAGAATAAGCCATGCAAGTTGAATGGAATACCAAAATATTCCATGGCAAACTGCTCAATAACACGTAATCAACTTACCCTATGGAAAACAATAACCTCTGGAAACGGAGGATAATGGTTTATAGTTGAAAAGGCTTGGAAAAGTTTTTCAATAAAAGGGAATAATAAAAATGGTTATTATTTTGCCATAGGATAGGATTGCGGTCGATTATGGCTGTTGGTGAGGTAATGGCTCACCAAACCAATAATCGATAGGGGCCGTGAGAGCGGGAGCCCCGAGATGGGTACTGAGACAACGACCCAGGCCTTACGAGGTGCAGCAGGCGCGAAAACTCCGCAATACACGAAAGTGTGACGGGGTTACCCAAGGTGCTTAATTTTTAAGCTGTGGTAAGTGTGTAATGTACCTTACTAGAAAGGAGAGGGCAAGGCTGGTGCCAGCCGCCGCGGTAAAACCAGCTCTTCAAGTGGTCGGGATATTTATTGGGCTTAAAGTGTCCGTAGCTTGTATAATAAGTTCCTGGTAAAATCTAATAGCTTAACTATTAGTATGCTAGGAATACTGTTGTACTAGAGGGCGGGAGAGGTCTGAGGTACTTCAGGGGTAGGGGTGAAATCCTATAATCCTTGGAGGACCACCAGTGGCGAAGGCGTCAGACTGGAACGCGCCTGACAGTGAGGGACGAAAGCCAGGGGAGCGAACCGGATTAGATACCCGGGTAGTCCTGGCCGTAAACGATGCATACTAGGTGTTGGTATGGCTATGAGCCATATCAGTGCCGAAGGGAAACCATTAAGTGTGCCGCCTGGGAAGTACGGTCGCAAGGCTAAAACTTAAAGGAATTGGCGGGGGAGCACCACAAGGGGTGAAGCCTGCGGTTCAATTGGACTCAACGCCGGGAAACTTACCAGGGGAGACAGCAGAATGAAAGTCAGGTTGACGACCTTACTTAACGAGCTGAGAGGAGGTGCATGGCCGTCGCCAGTTCGTGCCGTGAGGTATCCTGTTAAGTCAGGCAACGAACGAGACCCGTGCTTTTAGTTGCCAGCAAGAAGTCACGACTTCGTTGGGAACACTAAAAGGACCGCCATCGATAAGATGGAGGAAGGAGCGGGCCAAGGCAGGTCAGTATGCCCCGAAACCCCTGGGCCACACGCGGGCTGCAATGGTATGAACAATGGGCTGTAACTCCGAAAGGAGAAACCAATCCCGAAATCATATCTCAGTTGGGATTGTTGGCTGTAACTCGCTGACATGAACGTGGAATCCCTAGTAATCGTGTGTCATCATCGCACGGTGAATACGTCTCTGCTCCTTGCACACACCGCCCGTCGCTCCATCCGAGTATGTCAAAAATGAGGTTTAGTCCGTTGGGTTATATCGAATTTTTGGTACGCGAGGAGGGAGAAGTCGTAACAAGGTAGCCGTAGGGGAACCTGCGGCTGGATCACCTCCTTTTTAACTTTTCTTAATTTTTTTTATATCCTTTTAGAGAAATTTAATTCAAATTTTCTTGTTAAAATAAAAAAACTCTTTAAAATTAATTTTAAATAATAAAAACATTTTAATATAATATGAAATATATGGGCCTGTAGATCAGTGGAAGATCATTGGGTTCGGTCTCGTATCCAAACTTAGGCTTGACTTGCACACCAGCTTGATTGATTTTCATTCAAGAGGTCAAGAGTTCAAGAGGTCACGGGTTCAATTCCCGTCAGGTCCATTTTTTTTATTGAATTTATATAAAATAGATCTTTTATTTTTTTGATTATATTTTCTGCTTTAATCATACATTTCCTGCTTGAGAATCCTTTCGGAAACTCAATCCAAACAATATATTTTTCAATATTAATGTTTAAAGGAAGTATTATTGAATACAGATTATTCGTTTGAATTATTAATTTTTTCAATAAATATAATTGTTTATAGTTAATAGAATAAAAAATATCTAAAATTTTTTTAAAAGATGCAATTAATTTTTCTCCCGTTTTTATGTTTGAAAAAAAAATTAAACCTTCCTCTGTTCCTAAAATAATTTTAAATTTTGTGCTTTGAGGGTTAAATAAATGTTCTAAAATTTTATAAATTTCATCATAATTTGTGATTTTATTATACATTTTTTGTTAAACACCATTTTCCAAATAAGAGTTGTTAGAAAAATGTTATTTTTCTTTTCTATTAAATTAAAATAGAAATATATAAACTTCACTTAAAAAGATTTTAATAAAATATAACATTAAAATTATAAATTGTATTAGAATTTGGCATTATATTATGTTAATTCAAATTCCTGGGATCGATGGAACTAATTATGAATTCATTATAAATCTAATAGGTGTTATTTTATTAATTTTTATTTTAATATACATTGCCTTAACATCTCGTTCAGAATAGATATTCTAATCATTTTGCTGAAAAAATTTTTATCACATCATTATCTTTTAAAATATAATTCTCTCCTAATTTCATTTTCGATTTTACCTCCATCCCGTAAATAAAATGTTTTGCTAAGTCAGTGTGAATTTTTTCTCTAATAAATTCCCGTAATTTTGTTCCTTTTCTAATTAAAAAAACATCAGGGAGTACATTTCCATCTTTATCTGTTAAAGTATTTAAATTTGCAACAGGATATACAGTAATTTGGTCTAATAAAGAATATACTGCGTAATTTAATGTTTTTTGAACTCCTGTACCTCCAATTCCTCGTAATAATTTTTCTCTAACCTTTTCTAGAGCTTCCAATTCATTTTTTTTTAGATTCTCTTTTTTTATTATAATAAAATCAGTATCACCAGGCATATATTTGATAATACCTTCCTTACTATATTCCCTAAGAATGAATTCTGCTAAGGCACTGCATGGAATAATTTTCTTCTTATATTTTTTCTTTAATTCATCCAGTTTTCTCATACCAATCTCTTTATCAATTTTATTAGCAATTATTATTATCGGTTTAGAGATTTCTCTTAGGTTTTTTGAAAAAAAATTTAGTTCTGCTTTATCCCATTTTGATATTGGCTTTCCATCTAAATTGGATTTTTCAATTGATTTCTCTATATCGTCCTTTTTAATTGATAATCCTGATAATCTTTGATATAATGCTTCAATAAGCTCATTCCCCCCCTTAATAACTCTCATTGAAAATTTTCTCCAATCCTCTCTTTCAATAATTCCTTTAAACCATAAATTTATTTCATCTTCTAAAAACATTATATCTTCGTAAGGATCATGGGACCCTGACTCTACTGTATTTCCATTTGCATCCAAAGAACCTGTAATATCAATAATATGTAATAGTACATCTGCTCGGCTTAAATCACTCAAAAATCTATTCCCAAGCCCCTTCCCCTCATGAGCTCCCGGTACTAAACCAGCTACATCTAATAATTGAATAGGAATAAAACGAATTTGTTCTATACATTTTGAATTCTTAGGATTATCCTTAACATTCAATTCTTTACATACGCACGGTTTTTTAACATATGCTATTCCTTTATTGGGATCGATAGTTGTAAAGGGATAATCTCCAACTTTAGCATGAGTTAAACAAGCACTATTTAAGAATGTACTTTTACCGGAAGAAGGTTTAGGGTTAAATTAGAATCTTTATATATAAATAATCTAAAATAATTTCCCTACCACACCGATTAGCACATATTTTCACTTATAACTTAATTTATTTATATTTAATTTATTGCATTTTAGTTAATTTAAAAAAATATAATTATTAAAGTTCTATTTTTCTTTTTAATAAGATTGCATGATAATAACATTTTAATGAATTTATTAAAATTAATTTTTTCTTAATAATTTAAATTTTTTTAGTTATCATTATTTATGTTTTAATGACCATTTATTATAATCTATTCAGTTCTTAATAAAATATTGATACCCAAATTTCTTGAAATCGTTTTTTCTTCGTTTTAAAGAAATATTAGTAAAGAAATTAAAGAATCTTATTTTAAGAAACTATTTTTTCTTTAGTTAAAGTATTTTGGTTTTTTGGGTTAATTAAATTTTCAATTAATTGCTTTAAAAGTTGAAAATCTTGTTCCTTTTTGGAAGAAAATTCAAGATTTTTAAATGATATAAAAAAGGATTTTATTTTTTTGTCTAATTTAATAAAAATTTTTTTTAGAATTTTATAATTTTCAAGTATTTCCTTTTGATTAACTGATATTTTGGAAAAATAACTCGTTCTGTTTTGAAAATAAAACCCTTTAAAAATCAGTTTAATTTTTTTAATCTCTTTAATTGAAGCCTTTAATATATTAAAAATTTTTGCATCATCAACTTCTTTTGAAATTTCTGTTTCTTTAAAGATTAAAGATAATAATAAATTCTCTTTAAATTCTCTACTCCATTTAGATGAGATTTGAAATAATTGATTATAGATATTATATCCTTCTTGAGCAAAAATCTTACTTTCAATATTGTTATTAAAAGAAGAAAAGATAATTGACTGAAGTTTATCTGGTAATTTCAAAGTTGAAATTTTCAAGAACAGAATAGGTCCTTTTGTGTTGTCAAAAATTGACAATAATAATATATAATTTGGAATTTTTTTTTTATCTGTTTCTCCTTTCATCTCAACGTTGATAAGTTCATTTGAATCGATGTTCTCTATTAATTCTTTAAAATAATATTCATGCGCATTATGAAATTTTTTGCTTTTACTATTAAAGTTTTTTCTTAAATTATTTAATTTTAAAAATACTCTTTTGGTATATTTTAAAAGGAGATTAGCATCCTCTGCAGAAATTTTTCCTTTAGAATCGGTTATTTCAATAATTTTACTGAGTTTCTTCAATTCTGAATATATAATAAAACTCTTTTGTAATTGATTTTTTTCAATATTCGCTAGAAAATCATTAATATTATAGAATTTGAAATTTAGTCGACATGCTATTTGTTCTAAAAGCTCCTCAATGATGTTTTTACATTCTAGTCTACAATATTCAAAAGATTTACTCAAATAATATTTTTGAGCACTTTTAATTCGCTCTTTTAAATTTTTAATTGTTATTTTCCTTTTCTCATAAAAATTTTTCATATTTTTTTTTTCAGCGTTATTTGAAAACTTATCCTCCGTATCTTTTTTAAACTCAACTAAATTTTTATTATTCCTATTAAAGGGTTTCAAAACATCTTTTTTATTATTTCTAAATGACTTTTTAAAATTAATTGATTTGAATTTTAATCTTTGTTTTCTCGAATTTAATACTTTTTTCATTGGGTTGATCCTATTTTTCAATAAAATAGAATTACGATTTTCTAGCTTTGATTCTAATTTTCTTTTTTTTTCTGCCATAAAAGGAATTTGAAGAACAAATGGGTCTTTAATTGAATTCACTCTTACAATACATTGACCTTCATTCAAATAAGATAAATAATCATAATGGTCTTTTGGTAATGACAATAATTCTCCTAATATTTCCTTTTCATAATAATTTTTAAAACTTACAACGACACCTGAATTTGCTAAAATCTCTTCACTTATATCAGGTCGAGTTGCAATACATATAAGACATTCACCAGTTCCCCTTTGTAATAAGGCAATATCCTCTAAATATGTACTTAATTTACTTTTTTTAACTATACTTCTTGGTACAAAATATTGTGCGTCTTCTATAATAGTGATGTGTTTAATCCCTTGATGTTCTCCAGATTCTAAGTTATAATCCCATAAATATTTAAGTATAACATTTAAAAAGAAAAATAAATCCTCTTTATCCCCACCAAGACGAATAATCGAACTTAAATCCAAAATACAATCTCTTTGTAAAATTTCTTTTATTGAAATTGATATATTATTTTCAAAAACTTTTTTTAAAGGTCCTTCAGAAAACCTTCGAATCCTATTCTTTATACTTATAATCGTTTGTTTTAATTGAGGGATTTGATTTTCATATTTCAGTAAATATTCTTCACAAAAGTTATGAAAACTTTGCCAACTTCTTGTATTTTCTTTATAACAAACATTTGTCATGATCTCTACCAAAACTTTTTCCATCTGTGGTGTGTATTCAACATTAGATTCGAGAAATTGAGAGCTTTTTAAGATCTCAAATATTCTTTCAGCATGAATAGATGGATTTGTAAATTCCGGATTGAAAATATTAATTGAAAAATTTTCTCCAGGGGATAAAAGTAAAATATTCTTTAACCTTTTACATAGAAACTTATATTCTCCCTTAAATTCTACTAAAAAAAATGGAATATTTTCTCTTTTTTTAAAATTTATTAAAAAATTTTGTACAAAATTGCTTTTACCTGTTCCCGTAAATCCACAAATAAATATGTGTCTTTCTAAGTCTTTTTTTGTTAAATAAAAATTAAATTTTTTCCTCCTTTTTCTGACCAACCGACCAATTTTTATTTTACCTTTTTTTGAATCCTTTCTGGCAGGAATCGGTAAATCTATAATTTTACTATTAGCTGGATAAAAAGATGATAAAATTAGTAATGTAAATGAAAGAATTATACCAATTAATATAAGAGAAATAAATAAATTTAGCGAAATTGATTCAGATTTTATATTATTTTGAAATATAAAATAAAGAATTAAAAAAAATATATTGGCTGCATTAAGAATTATTATCGATTTCTTATGGTTGGGCATGCTAAATCCTTTTTTTCTTAAAAGGAAAAATAAAAAATTAATGAAAATTAGAAAAAAAAAAAATCCGTAATAAAGTAAATGACAAAAAATATTAACCATTTCAAGAAAAAATTTGGATATTACATTTAAATACTAAACCATAAATTCTAATATCTTTTAATCTAACCTTGCCTTAGAAAAACTATAATTTTCTATTTTTATTTCGTCTTTGAACTTTTACAACTGGATTACTAATCATTTAAAATCTTTTTTTTAAAAAGACTTATCTTTTAATTAGTAGAGATGCGTCAGAACTGATTCTTCTTTAAGACCAATCCTAAATAGATTAAAGAATGATAAGTTAATGTTAAATCAATCAAAAATTTTGATTAATTACCGCAAAAACATTTTTATAACATTGCTTTTATAAAATTTTCTAAATAATCTCACAAACATTTTAAAATCTTTAAAAAAAGGAAATATTTTTATGACATAGAGTTCTATAAATATAAAATATCAAAATTAATACTTTTAAAGGGAAAAAAAATGGTACAATTCTCAGGAGTTCCAGTAATTGTTTTAAAAGAAGGTACTGAAAGAAAACAGGGAAAAAATGCACAGAAGAATAACATAACTGCTTCTATAGCTGTATCTGAAGCAATAAGAACGACATTAGGTCCAAAGGGAATGGATAAAATGTTAGTTGATTCTTTAGGAGATGTAACAATCACTAATGATGGGGCTACCATACTCAATGAAATAGATGTTCAGCATCCAGCAGCTAAAATGATGATAGAAATTGCAAAAACTCAAGATTTAAGAGTCGGAGATGGAACAACAACAAGTGTTATAATAGGAGGATCACTTTTAAAATCAGCACAAGAATTGATTGATCAATCCGTTCATCCAACAATTATTTTGAGAGGATATAGAAAAGCTCTAATCAAAAGTAAAGAGATTTTAAAAGAAATTGCTGAGAAAGTAGATAGTTCCGATAAAAAAATATTAAAACAGGCTGCAATAACAGCGATGAATAGTAAATCAATAGCGGGGATGAGGGAGCATTTTGCAGAAATTGCTGTGGAATCCATACTCCAAATTACTGATCTTAGAGGAGATTTAAAAATAATTGACATAGACCAAATTCAAATAATTAAAAAAGAAGGGGGAAGTCTGTCAGATACTGAATTAATCAATGGATTGATCATTGATAAAGAAATAGTACACCCAATGATGCCTAAGATCTTAAAAAATGTAAAAATAGCTCTAATCGATGCTCCTTTAGAAATTGAAAAGACTGAGTTCGATGCTGAAATTAAAATTCAATCACCAGATCAAATAACTCGTTTTCTTGAGGAAGAAGAAAATATGTTAAAAAGAAAAACTTCTGCAATTATTAATTCAGGAGCAAAGGCAATCTTTTGTCAAAAAGGAATTGATGATAAAGCTCAGAATCTTTTGGCAAGAGAAAATATAATCGCAATTAGAAGAGTAAAACGTTCAGATATGGAAAAATTATCAAGAGCTACAAAAGCTAAGATTATAACCAATCTTGTTGAACTTACTCCCGAAGATCTTGGAACATCTGGATTGGTAGAAGAAAAAAAAGTTGGTACTGACAATATGATTTTTGTTTCAGAATGTTCAGATCCAAAAGCTGTAAGCATCTTGATTCGAGGTGGTGTTGAACATGTTGTGGATGAAGCAGAAAGAACATTAAATGATGCCTTATGCGTTGTAAGAAATATAGTAGATAATCCATATATTTTAGGAGGTGGTGGATCTTCAGAAATAGAATTATCAAAACAATTAAAAGATTTTGCCACAACTATTGGTGGTCGAGAGCAATTAGCAATAGAAGCATATGCTTATTCTCTAGAGGTTGTTCCAACTACTTTAGCAGAAAATGCAGGATTTGATCCAGTTGATTTATTAGTCGAATTAAGGGCGAAACATGATACCCCTGATGGTAAAGCAATAGGTATAAATATTCAAACTGGAAAACCAAGCAATATGATCCAAGAAGGTGTAATTGAACCTTTAGTGGTTTTAATGCAAGCTATCCAATCTGCGACAGAAGTCTCATCAATGATTTTAAAAATAGATGATGTAATAGCTGCCTCAGGTGGAATGAAAGCAGGAGCAGGTGGTCCACAAATGCCACCGGATATGGATTAAATATATTTTTTTAATTTTTTATTTTTTTATAATAAAAATCTCAACTTTTTTTACATATGAACAAAATCAAACTCTTTGCATTACATTTTAATGAATGCGACCCCACAAAATGTACTTCAATAAAATTGAAAAAGTTCAATTTGATAACAGTCTCAAATAAAATTCTGAATAAAATGAAAAATACTATTCTTTTAGACCCCTTTACAGAAAAATTATTATCAGAAAAAGATGCTAATTTGGCGATTAAATATGGAATTACAGTAATTGATTGCTCCTGGAAAAATATTTTAAATATTGCAAATTTAAAATTTAAAAATAAAAGAAAACTACCCCCACAAATCGCAACAAATCCAGTAAATTATGGTAAATGGGAGAAATTGAGTTCTGTTGAAGCATTAGCTGCAGCTTTATACATTATGGGATTTAAACCATTCGCAAAATTACTTCTCTCGAAATTTTCTTGGGGAACTGAATTCTTGAAATTAAATTTTGAAGGTATAACTAAAAATTAAGTTTATTCGAATTTTGAGCCTGTAATGATATTTATAGAATTTATTAATTGTTCTGTGATATCATTAGTTCCTATTATTTCTAATATCGAAAATATTATGTTTCGTGCTTCCCCCATTGCTGGAATTCCACCAAATGTTAAAGGAAATAAAGCAACAAAAGAAATATTTTGCATATTTGATTCTTTTGTAATTTCATTAGAAAACTGTAATGTTCCTGAATGACATGCTAAAATTCCGTAAAAAGATTCAGAATCTTGACCAGAAATACATATATATGATAAAAGGCGTCCCAAAGCAATATTTTGAGCTTCCTCTAACATTTTTTGGAAACCAACATTTGCATTTGCTGAGAAAGCTTCCATTGTTAAGGGTAAAGATTGGTCAGATACATCTCTTGCATCTAAAGTTAAACCAGAAAGATTCACCAAACAGTATCTAGAAAAAACCGGATTTTTAATTGAATCTAAAATCTTTCCTATTGCTTGTAACTTCTCTAAGTCCTTGTAATTATCACTATTATATGAAGTAAAAGAGATTTCTGTTCCCATTGAAAATAAATAAATTGCACTGCGCACTTTATTGGAAAATTCTTCTAAATCCTTTTCTGAATTGGGATATCCGCCAAAAAAATTCCCAATTTCTCTTTTTAAGTGATAAGTACTACTTGCAAGATTATCAGGATCTAAAGGCCATTCGCCTTTATAATTATGCACTATAGTTAATAGTGTTTGATTTATTCTAATTGTAATTAAACAAACTTTTTCAAAGAAAGAAAAGGAAATTATCTGGTCTTTAATTCTCAAATCATTCCAATTTTCTTCACTTGCAGAAAAAGCTATTGAAGCAAGTCCAGTAATTATATTAGTATCTAAATTAAGGTCACTTTTTCTGCCTATGTGTGCGATTGATAATCCATTTTCATCACACAATATTACCATTAAAGTCTCTTTTGAAGATCTTAAAATCGCAGTTAAATATTTAATAAATGACTCCCTAATACTCATTTATATAACCACACAAACTATTTCTCTGTTTTTTTAATTCTCGTGGATTATTTTATTAAAATTATATTGATTTTTATAAAATTTAAAGTTATTTTAATTTCAATAATGCTTTTAGATAAATCTTTGCAATACTTCTTTCCTTAATTTGCAGGGAGGGGGATTTGAACCCCCGTACTCCTATGAGAGTGAATCCTAAGTCCACCGCCTTTAGTCAATACTATTTTTTGACCACGCTTGGCGATCCCTGCATTTTTCAAATTATTATTATACTCCAATGATATTATATAGAAAATAATTTTTTCATTAAAATATTAATATTATAATAATTTTTATTCTATTTTTTTTTATTTAAGAAAAAACCTCATGAATAAATTTTAATTTTATTATTAATATTTCTCAATAAATTAATTTAAAAAAAAAATTTGCTCTCGTAGTGTAGCTCGGCCAAACTTTAAAATTGAGGCTAAGCATGCTAGGCTTTCACCCTGGTGACCCGGGTTCGAATCCCGGCGAGAGCATAAAAATATTATTTTTTAATCCTTATTATTTAAAATGAATAGTTTAAAATTATTTAATAAAAGATCCTCATATAATTATTGATTTTCAACTAAAGAGTTGATAATTTATTTAATTTAATATTGGAATATAAATCAAAATAATAATAAATAACTTTTAATTTCTGCAATATAAAGAAAAAGAAAAGCGCCCCGGGCATGGCTCGAACATGCGACCGCCCGGTTAACAGCCGGGTGCTTTTGGCACACCATTTATAGCGGTACTCTACCTAACTGAGCTACCGAGGCATTTTTTTTTAAATATTAATGATCTCTTAAATATATCTTCAATTTTAAAATTTTATTTTTATATTTTTAAAGCTCAATTTCCACGTCTAAATAGATGAATAGATAAGATTTGAATTATTTTTCAAGAGAAGCATAGTAAATCAACCATTTTGCCATTGCTTGAAATGTTTCATTGATGTTTAATTCCATCTTTGCAGAAGTAAAAACAGATTGATTACATTTGGCTTGTTCAGAGTATTTTTGAGCAGTTTCAATATCAATTTCATGATTAGGTAGATCCCATTTCATTCCTAATAAAATAATTGGAATAAAACCAGCAACTTTTCTAATGATTGTTAACCATTCAGGTAGCTGCCTAAATGTATCATAATCAGTGACATCAAAACAAATAAAAGCACCACTTGTTCCCTTGCAATAATCAGGTAAAATGGATCTAAACCTTTCTTCTCCTGCAAAATCCCAGAGTTGCATTTTACATTTTTCACCTGTATCTAATTTCTCTTCCTTAGTATAAAATGCAGCTCCGATTGTCATCTTATGATCTTCAATAAATTTTCCAGTACAATATCTTGTAACCAGTGCTGTTTTTCCCACACCACCAGCACCAGCTACTATTACTTTAAATATCCACGAACTTGACATTTGATATCACTTTTATCAATTTTTTCTATAAATTTAAAAAAAGTCTACTTATTTTATTTTATTTATTTTTGCTTAACATCATATAAATAGATCCTTAATTTGGAGTGAAAGATTTTTATAAGATTTAATTCTAATAATAATTATATTTTAAAAGTACCTTTTTAAAAAAAGTAAGGTAGTGTATAGAACAATACCTAATGACCAAAATATCTGTCCAAAATGCTCTTTTCCTAAGGATTTATGTATTTGTGAATCGTTAGGTCAAGAGGAACAACGTGTTGATATTTATACTGAAAGAAGGAAATGGGGTCGAGAAGTTACTGTTGTTTCTTTTCTAGGAAATATTGATATAAATTTAAATGATTTCTCAAAAAAGGCAAAAAAATTTTGCGCTTCTGGTGGAACAGTAAAAAACAATACAATCGAGCTCCAAGGTGATCATCGACTTAAAATAAAAAAATTTTTAATAGATAATGGTTTTCCAGAAGAAAATATAGAAATTCGGAATGTTGCCAAAAAAAAATATAAAAAACGATACTAGAAAGTTTTATAAAATTCTATTTAAAGGAATTTTAGATTCGGAGGAAAATATTTTAAATTTAACTTTTGAAGTGTTGTCTTTAAAAGAACCAGTAAAGATTGAACCTACCTCTATAAATAAAATAAAAGAATTAGCAATAAAGAGAGAAAACATTTTCTTTTTTCAAAATATTAAGGAAGTTCTCCAATTAGGAAAAGACTTTCAATTTAGTAATTGCCCTTATTATTTTATTCTTCTCTATAAGTTGAAATCAAATAGCATGAGAAAGGGAATATTAATAGGTAATGTAAAATCAATTGGAGATGTCATTATTGGAATTTGGCCAATTGAATTCAATTTAAAAAAGAGCTTTAATTTAAATCAATTAATCTCTGAAATAAATCATATGATTAATAATCCAGATGATTTCATAAATATAACTTTAATCAATTAAACTTTTAGAAGTTAACATTTAACGTATATTACAAAATATATAAATAAACTACTCAGAAAACGAGTAATGTCCTAGCAATGGTACGAAACGAACACTACATACCTTGTCGACCTTAAATTTATCTTCTTTTATTTTGGTATATAAGTATAAGTCTTGGGAGAAATTCTTTGATCCAGCAGGGATACACATAATTCCTCCGACTTTTAATTGATCTTTAAATGGTTGAGGTATAGGGAGTGATGAGGCGGCTGTTACAAGAATTCTATCATAGGGTGCTTCTTTCTCATATCCTAAGGTTCCATCAGAATGTATAACATCAATTTTTTTACTAAACCCTGCTTTTTCAATATTTTTTCTAGCATTATCAACCAGTTCTTTAATTCTCTCAACTGTATATACATGACCTGGGTTTTTTGAATGTTCAGGAGCAATGATATAAGCACATAACGCTGCATGATATCCAGAACCAGTTCCAATTTCAAGTAAATTGTTACCTTCTTTTAGATCTAAATATTCACACATCATAGCATTCATATGGGGGGCACTTATTGTTTGTCCATAACCAATTGTTAAAGGGGTATCAATATAAGCCATTTTTTTATTATCCTCTGAAAGAAATAATTCTCGAGGAACATTTAACATCGCGTTTATTACCGATTTCTTATTTAAATACCTTCCTTTTTTTAATCCTTCGATTAATTCATACTTTTTCTGAATAATATCCATTTTTTTACCCTTTATTTTAAAATAAATTCTCATTCCTCTCTTCTAAAAAAGCTAAAATTTCTTTATGTGTTGGCATACCCGTTCGAGCCCCAAGCTTACCAATTTTAATTCCCGCTGCGGCATTTGCATATTTACAGGCTTTAACCAAATCCCATCCCTTAATCCAATAGGCAACTGAAAATGCACCGATAAAAGTATCACCAGCACCAGTAGTATCTATTACTTTATTTATGTTATAGGATGAAATTACTTTTTGAAAATTCTCTGTCGCTATTAATGCACCTTGACTGCCAAGTGTAATTATCACGAGAGGTATTCCTTTTTTTGTAAGAAAACTCGCAGCTTCCTTGGGAGAATTTGTTTTTGTTATTGACATTGCCCCTTCTTTATTAGGTAATAAAACATCTACATTTTGAATTATTTGTTTTAATTTGTTCCATCCCCTTACAGCAATCTGTGACTCAAGATCAAGAGAAATCTTTACGTTATTTTTCTTTGCAATTTTGATTGCTTCCTCCGTTAATTCATGATAAATTGCTGTAGTATGTAATAATTTTGAAGAAGCGATATAATCATTATCTAGATCCTTTATTGAGAGAGAATATTGCATATAAGGAGATTGAATTATTATTTTTTCTCCACTATTTGAAGCTACAATGATGAAATTAACTGGTGTTTTAAGATCTCCCTTTTTATAAGTATATTTTGTATCTACACCTTCATTTTTAAGATCTTTAATTAAAAACTCACCATTCTCATCTTGTCCTACAGCTCCAATAAATCCAGAAAATACACCTAATCTTGTTGTAGCAACTAAAAAGTTTGCCGTTACTCCACCACCAAATATTTCTTGGTGAAAAGAATCAATTTTCTCGTCTGGCTTAGGAAAATGAGGAATTTGGGCTACCCAGTCTACTACAATTTCTCCTAATCCTAATATTTCTGGTGAATTTAGCATATTATTTAATTTAATGAACTATTGAATTACAATTAAATTGATTAGCTTAATTAGATTTTTATTTTAATCTAATTATATTTTCATTTATATTATTTGTGGAAAAAAAAAAACCCAATTAATGAATTAAAATATAGATTATTTAATTAACTTTCAATTTCTTTAACGATATGTTTCAATTCAAGTATTGGATCTACTTCTTTAAAATCATATACGTTTATTTCATAATTATTACTAAAATCATTAAACTTGCATTTTCCATTAATAATAATTTCTTTACCTAATAATTTTTCAGAGATTTTTTTTAAATAATCTTCAAACTCAGGAGTTTCTTTTATAAGAACCAAATCAGAAGTTTTCACTCCTAAAATTTTTTCTGCCAGATCTCCAATAAAACTCCCTCTTATTGTCCCAGATTCATCATCTAATATTAAATTCAAAATCATTCTGGGAATAAAATCTTTTTTTATATCACAGGTACAATTCTCAACTTTTTTGAAACAATCAGGACAAGAATTATAAACAGTAATATTAGAAATTTCTTTAGCAATAAAGCCCTTCACTTCGAATCTCCCAGAAGAATTTATTTCTGAAATTTTTATATATTTTCCCGAAAATTTAGTCTTATCTGTTCGTTGAGCTGAATAATCTTGGGAAATATTTTTAACATCTTGAATTTCTAAATCAATTTTATCAATCTCTGATGTTGTCGTAAATGAAACCTCATTTCTTGAAGAAAATGAATTAAATTTAACTAAAACATTTTTTAATGATACACCATCACCTAATTTAAGAATATCTGAAAATTTATCTGCTGTATCTCTCCATAATGATACTCTAATTGCGTCAGTATCATCACTCACGAAAAAATTTAAAAGGGATATTTCTTCATTATTTTTTAATTTAACTTTTTTTAGATTATCAATTTGAGTAATAATTCCTTGAAAATTAACAAAACCTTGACTTTTTTGGAGCAGGTCAATTTTTAAAAATTTTTTCTCCATTTTTGTAATTTTCTCTTTTCTTATTTGTGAAGTTTTTCCAAAATATAAATCAATTTTTTCTGGATTTCTATTATTTTGTTTAGGAAATAAATTTGAAATATTAACAAAATCTCCCATATTGTAATCGGATAATTTCTCCTCATCTTGATTCCAAAAAGTAACTGTTATTATACCCGTAGAATCACCAATAATTAGAGAACGAACTTTACCAATTTCACCATCATTCCTTTTAAATTCATGTTTTGGATAAATTTGCGAGATTTCTCCAGCGATAGTAATTGATCTTAAATTTAAATTAATATCTTTAATAGAAATTACTTGTTCTTTAATTTCTGGATATTTCTTATTATCAACATCATCAGGAGATAGAATAATTTTACTATTTCTACCTATATGGACTTCTTTTTCATTATATCTTCCTATTTTAACATTCGCATTAATGATTTTGACTAATTCATTTTTCTGAAAATAATCATTTTCAATTATTTTTGTTTTCTCATCCCAAAGAACAATACGTATATCTCCGGTTGGGTCATGAAGTAAAAAAGAACCAACTAAGCCTAAAGTTCCATCCTTTCTTGTAAAATTATTAACTGGATAAATTTCTCTTATTCTTCCGATCAATGAGAGATTTTTCAAATTTAACGAAATATCACTGATATTTATTTCTATTTTCTCTGAAGTAATTTTATTTTTATTTTGTATTTCCACCCCCAATTCCTTGGCGACAATAAAAAGAGCTCCTTCATCAGAAATTAACCCCTTTAAGGCTATTTTTTTTTCTTCCATTCGTTTTTGTATTTCTTTCTTACTTAAACCCGTTTTTTGGATAATTTTATTTATATATTCTTCGTTTTCGCTCATATCTCTTAAACATCCTTTTGATTATTATTTTCATTAAAAAAATGTATGATTTTAATAAAATTTCATTATTACAAATCTTTTAAAAGGTATTACTTCTGTAAATTAATAATTTATTATTATTATCATAATAAGTAAAAAAATAACTTGAAAAAATTTAAAAAATAAAAAAAAATTGTTAATTTTTTTTTCCTACGATTTTATTAATTTTTCATTATTGATCTTTTTAAATTAAAAAGAGCTTTTTATTTCTAATGAGAATTATACCTGTCATTGATCTCTTAAATTCAATGGTTGTACATGCCGTTGCTGGCAAAAGGGAAACTTATACCCCATTATTCTCAGTTTTAATAAAGGATTCTTCAGATCCCATTAAATTAATTGAAGCGTATATTGAAAAATTATCAGTGTCCGAGATCTACATTGCAGATTTGGATTCTATAATAAAAAATACTCCAAATCTTGATATAATAAAAAATATCATTAATACTTTTGATGTAGATGTATTATTAGATCCTGGAATAAAATCTGAGCAAGATATTTGGAAATTCTATGAATTAGGAATAAAAAAGTTAATTCTTGGAACGGAAACAATTCTATGTATGAAAATTATTGAAAATGCTCTTGATATATTCAAACAGAGAGATATTATTGTAAGTATTGATTTAAAAAATAATCTACTTTTAACAAATAGTCAAGAAATCAAAAATCTTAGCCCTTTTCAATTTATTAAGCAAATTCAAAAATTTGGGGTTTCAGAAGCTATTCTTTTAGATTTATCAAGAGTAGGCAAAAAAATAGGAAATATTCCCAGAGAATTTCTCGAAATCCGTAATAACACAGAAATTTCTCTTTTAATAGGAGGGGGTATTAAAGATTTTGATGATATTCTTAAAATTGAAAAATATAATTTTTCAGGAGTCTTACTTGCTACGGCAATTCATGAAGGATTAATTAAGCCTCAACAAATTAAAAATTATATATTATCTTCTCTAAGGTCGATTAAATAATTATTCTGTTATATAAATCTGGTTATCTTCAGATATTTCTAGTGCTTTTTTACATACTGGACAGGATTTTTTCATCTTTACCCATTCGAAGAAATGATTTTTATGAGCCTTTGCACCACAAATTGGACAAATCACCTGTTCATCGAAGATCTCTATACTTTTTTCACAAACTGGGCATTTAATCCTGGATGTAGTTGATATTTTTATTAAATTTTTTCTTGGATCTAAAATTACCTTTTCTGTATTATCAGGTGTTGGAGTAATGGTTCTCATCTGACTACCTGTATCAAAACAAAATATACTACCCTCACTGGAATCTTTTCTGTTTCCCAACCACACAAGTTTTCCCTTTGCGAAAATATTACCATTTCGTTCTAATGCTAAATTTATATTTTGATTTTCTATAACATAGGTTTGAATAACTTTCGTAAACGTTATACTATCAAAATTCTCAGTCATTTGCTTTATTATTTCTAATGGCTCTTTAAATACTTCCTTTGATATTTCTAAAACTGCTTTTTCTTTTCCAGGCATAAAATTAAATCACATTTCTTTTTTATAATAAGATAATCTAAATTTGGGTTTTTAATTATTTTTAATTTTTATTAATCTCTATTGATTTTTTTTAATGTTATTTAAGGGCTTTAAAAATAATGAAGTAAATAAGAAATAAAAAAATTTTATATTATTTTCAATAAATTTTAAAATTAAGTAATAAAACAAAAATTAAATTAAGATTTCTATTATATTAATATTAAGTTGTAATTTATATTATAGATTCCTCTAACGGATTAAAAAATGAAGAGTAATCGAATATTACTACTCGTGAGTCCACGGAATATTGAAGAAGCATTAGAAGTAATTAATTCCAATGCAGAATTTATTGATTGTAAAAATCCATCTGAAGGATCTTTAGGAGCTAACACTCCAAAAATGATTCAGAGTATGAAAAGCATAATTCCTAAAAATAGTAACAAAATATTAAGTGCAACAATTGGTGATTTTCCAAATTTACCTTGTTCAGCAGCATTAGCGGCACTAGGTGCTGCTTATTCTGGTGCAGATGTAATTAAGGTCGGAATAATGGGACCTAAAAACCTGCAAGAAGCAATTCTATTAATGAAAAGTGTTGTTAATGCAGTAAAAACTTATGATAAGAGAATTTTAGTGGTGGCTGCCGGATATGCTGATCAAAAAAGAATAAACACATCTCCTGATCCCATGTTAATTCCAGAAATTGCTGTAAGAACCGGGTGTGATATTGCAATGCTTGATACTGCTATAAAAGATGGAAAAGGATTATTTGATTTTTTAAGTATCGAATCTTTAATTAAATTTAAAAAAGAAGTAAAAAAGCATAATCTGTCTGTTGCTTTAGCAGGAAACCTAAAAATGAAAGATATTGATGATATTAAAAAAATCAAACCAGATATTATTGGGGTCCGTTCACTTGTGTGTACAAATAATGATCGTAATAATGGAAGTATTAAGAAAGATCTTATCGAAAAATTGTGGAAAACATTAAATTAATGAAGATAACAATGAATAATAACAGAACACACAAAAAAATCAAAGTAGCGGAAACTAGTGACTATTTTTTTATAGAACTTTGTGCCAAAGAATATATTGATCTAATAAAGAATTTTAAGAAAAAATTTGAAAATAATGACTTTTTTATTCTAATTGGCTATTATGAAAATAATGTTGCAGGAGTTCTAGTAAGTGAAAGAAATAATGTAGTTAAATCTATTAAAGATATTTTACCGGCTATACAAATTCATTTTGTATATGTTAATCCAGCATTTAGAGGGAAGAAAATAGGTCATAATTTACTAAATGAATTTGTTAATATTAAAAAAAGAAATAATATTGCTCTAATATTTGTAGAACTCTTTAAAAATAATAAAAAAGGAATGAAATTTTTTGAAAAATTTGGTTTTCAAAAAGTAAAAATTGATGCTGCTAAAGTTATTCTTACAAAGAATATTTGGGACGACCTAGGAATAAGTTCTCAAGAATTCTTTGACATTTTTACATAAAATTCTCATTTTTCTTTGTACTTTTTCTAAAATCTTATTTTTATATCACTAAAAATGGATAGAAAACCTTTTTTTGGATATTCCACTTAAATCAATTAAAAAAATATTTTATTCAAATTATAATTGATATTGGATATGTTTAAAAAAGAATTGGGAATTATTGGTACTGGCAATATTGGATTATCCTTATTAAATGGTATAATTAAATCAAAAATTATTGAAAAACAAAAAATTATAATATATGATATTAAAAAAGATATTCTAAATCAATGTTCCAACCAGTTTAATGTAGATATTGCACAAAATAATACCGATTTAGCTCATAAGAGTAAATATATATTAATCGCAGTTAAACCACAAGTAATAAATACGGTTCTAGAAGAAATTGGATCTGTAGTTGATGAACAACAAATAATAATCTCTATTGTAGCAGGAATCCCAATTAAATATCTTTCTACGTTTTTTAAAAAAGATGTAGGTTTATCAAGAGTAATGACTAATACACCTGCTTTAATTGGTTGTGGGGCATCTGCAATCTCTAATAATGGAAAAATGCATGAAGAAAATCTTAATTTTGTAAAAAAAATTTTTAATGCAGTAGGGATAGTTGTAGAATTAGATGAAAGACATCTTGATGCTGTAACAGGATTATCAGGTAGCGGTCCTGCATATATATTTTTGATCATTGAGGCTTTAGCTGATGGTGGAGTTAAAATGGGGTTATCACGTGATGTATCTTTACAATTAGCTGCCCAGACTGTTTTAGGTGCAGCAAAATTGGTTATAAAAACTGGAAAACACCCGGCACTTCTAAAAGACATGGTAGCTACTCCTGGAGGTACGACAATTGATGCATTGCACATGTTAGAAATTGGAAATATTAGATCTATTTTAATTGATGCAGTCGAAACTGCAACCATCAAATCCCGAAAACTTGGTTCAAAGGAGTAATTATAATTTGATTGTAAATTGCAATCTTAAGCCCAATAATAAAATAAAAATATAGTTATTATCACTAATTTTCACATTATTTTATCTTCTTCATAAAAAATTCAAGATATAACAGATTAATATTTAAAAATATAACGGGAAAAAAATGGGCGTTAGTTCCCAAATACTAAAAGAAAAATTTATTAAGATTGTTATTCTAATCATATTGTTATTTATTTTGTTCAGAAATGGTAAAAATTCACGTTCTTAATGCAATTAAAAAGTAAATTTAAAAGAAAAATTTAAATATTTAGTTGATAGTGATGGGAGGCACTTTAACAGAAAAGATTTTAAAAAAACACCTTGTTAATGGTAAATTAGAAAAAGGTAGTAATATTGGTATAAGGATCGACCAAACCCTAACTCAAGATGCTACCGGTACTATGGCTTATTTGCAATTCGAAGCTATGGGAGTACCTCACGTTCGAACAAAATTATCTGTTAGTTATGTGGATCACAACACTTTACAAATAGACTTCAGAAATGCAGATGATCACAGATATCTACAAAGTATTGCAGCAAAATATGGAATCTACTTTTCTCGTCCAGGAAATGGTATATGTCATCAGCTCCATCTCGAACGTTTTGCAGTACCTGGAAAGACTTTATTAGGAAGCGATAGTCATACACCAACTGGTGGTGGGGTGGGTATGATAGCAATAGGAGCAGGTGGTCTTGATGTTGCCGCTGCTATGGCTGGAGAACCTTTTTTCTTAAAGATGCCAAAGATCGTAAATGTTCATCTTACAGGGAAACTCCCTGATTTTGTATCAGCAAAAGATGTTATTTTGGAAGTTTTACGTAGAATTGGTATTAAAGGGGCTGTTAATAAAGTTTTGGAATATACAGGTCCGGGAATAAAAACTTTATCAGTTCCTGAAAGAGGAACCATTACAAACATGGGAACAGAAACAGGAGCGACAACTTCAATATTCCCTTCTGATGAAACGACGAAAAAGTTCTTAGAAGCCCAAGAGAGAGGAGATCAATGGAATCCTTTAAAACCCGATGATGATGCTACTTATGATGAGATTATTGAAATAAATTTGAATGAGATTGAACCACTTATTGCTTTACCGCATAGTCCGGGAAATGTAAAACTAGTAAAAGAATTTGAGGGGAAGTCTGTTGATCAAATTTGTATAGGAAGCTGTACCAACTCCTCATTAAGAGATCTTAAAATAGTTGCCAATATTTTAAAAGGAAAAACAATCAATAATCATGTTAGCTTAACAATTTCGCCAGGATCTAGACAAGTCGTAGATCATCTCGTGAACTCTGGTGAAATATCCAATTTAGTAAAAGCAGGAGCAAGGATACTTGAGAACACGTGCGGTCCTTGCATAGGAATGGGACAGGCACCATCAACTGATGCAATATCTCTTAGGACCTTTAATAGAAACTTCCTTGGAAGATCAGGAACAAAAAGTGCCAATGTTTATTTAGTTAGTCCTGAAACTGCTGCAGTGTCGAGTATATTTGGAAAAATAACAGATCCGAGAAAGTTTGGTGAGTATCCCAAAATAGAAATGCCAGATAAATTTATAGTTAACGATAATATGATTATATCGCCTTTAGAGGATAGTGATTCAATTGAAATCATCCGAGGACCTAATATCAAACCTCTACCTGCATTCGAACCTTTACAAGATAAACTAACAGGAGAAGTTCTATTAAAAGTAGAGGATGACATAACTACTGATCATATTATGCCAGCAGGTGCAAAAATACTCCCATTACGAAGTAATATTCCTGAAATAAGCAAATATGTTTTTAATATTATAGATCCCACATTTCCAGATAGATCTCTACAAAAAGAAGGGGGTTTTGTTATCGGAGGTGATAATTATGGACAGGGTTCAAGTAGAGAACATGCGGCTATCGCTCCTAAATACCTAGGGCTCAAAGCTGTGATAACAAAATCATTTGCTCGTATTCATCTAGCTAACCTTGTTAATTTTGGGATTGCACCTTTTACTTTTATAAATAAGGAAGATTATAATAAGATTGATCAAGGTGATCAACTTGATATTAATTTAAAAACCCTGGAAAGTAAAAAGATCATCATGAAAAATCTGACAAAGAATTTAGAAATCCCTCTTACCCATTCTCTTAGTGAGATGGAAATAATTGTATTAAAGGCTGGGGGAAAATTGCCATTTATAAAAAAAAGGTATGCGAGTTAATTGGATATGGCACAAAAAAATATATATGAATATGATGCAAAAAAACTTATAGCGAGTCAATTACCTAATTATTTTCCCGAATTTAATTACCATGAAAAATTAGCGGTAATTACTCCTGAAAAATTGGCTAATTTTGATAGATTTGTAGCAGAAAATCCATGGTTAAAAACAGATAAATTAGTGGCAAAACCAGACCAACTTTTTGGAAAGAGGGGTAAAGCTAATCTAATATTACTAGACGCTAATTTAGAACAATTAAAGAAATTTGCTGAAGAAAAATTAGATCAGCAAATCATAATAGGAAATGTTAAAGGTGTTCTCAATCGTTTATTAATAGAACCATACATTCCCCATGAAGCTGAATACTATATATCAATAACATCTGATCGGTATAATGATATAATTCATTTTAGTTTTGAAGGAGGTATTTTTGTAGAAGAAAACTGGGATAAAGTAATTCATATTCCAATTCCATTTGAGAAAAATATCGAATCTTTCGATTTGGAAACAAAACTTCCTAATTTAGGAAAATTTAATGATGTATTAATTCCTTTTATTAAAGGTCTTTTTCAAGTTTATTGTGCTCAAGATTTTGCTTTTTTAGAAATTAATCCTTTTGCAATTACTGAGGATAAAAAAATTGTTCCGCTAGATTTAAAAGCTAGATTAGATGATACTGCTGCATTCTTACATATGGATACTTGGGGGAATCCAAATAACCCAATTGAATTTCCAATTGGTATTGGGCAAAAATTGGCAAAAGAAGAAGCTCTTATTAAGGATTTAGATGAAAAAACAGGTGCTTCTCTTAAATTTCAGATTTTAAATAGAGATGGACAAATTTGGACTATGGTGGCAGGTGGGGGTGCATCAGTTGTATATACGGATACTATAGTTGATCTAGGATATGGAGATGAATTAGGTAATTATGGTGAATATTCTGGCAATCCTTCTCGTGAGCACACTGAAATTTATGCTCAAAATATAATTGATCTTATTTCAACCAACCCAGATCCCCAAGGAAGAGAGAAATATCTTATTATTGGTGGTGGGATTGCTAATTTTACAGATGTTAAGGCAACCTTTACTGGAATTGTTAGCGCAATTAGAAAATCTGCTAATAAATTAAAAAATGCAAAAGTTAAAATATTTGTTCGTAGGGGTGGTCCTAATGAAAAACAAGGTCTAGAACTCATGAAGCAAGTGGGAAAAGAAACTGGCGTTCCGATTGAAGTTTACGACCGATACACACATATGACTCGAGTTGTATCAATTGCACTTAATAAAAATTTGAAGAGGTAATAAAATGGAAAGTTATAAACTTTTTAATAAAAATACTCAAGCAATTATTTATGGTTTTCAAACAAGACCCGTCCAGCGCATGCTTGATTTTGATTTTGTTTGTAAAAGAAAAAAACCATCAGTTGCCGCAATAATTAGACCAACTCAGACGACAGCCATAGAATATCATAAAGTCTTTTGGGGCAATAAAGAAATTGTTATCCCCATTTATAAAACACTAGCATTAGCAACTAAAAAGCATCCAATAGCCGATGTGATGATCAATTTCTCTTCTTTTAGATCATCTTATCCCACTAGCAAGGAAGCTCTTGAGTCAGATACAATAAGAACAGTTGTTATAATTGCTGAAGGTATTCCAGAAAGACAAAGCCGCGATTTAATTAGAATCGCACGTGAAAGAAGTAAATTTATTATAGGTCCTGCAACAGTAGGTGGAATAGTAGCTGGTAATTTCAAAATTGGAAATACTGCTGGGACCCTTGAAAATATAATTCTTTCAAAACTCTATCGCCCAGGTTCAATTGGTTTTGTTTCTAAATCAGGTGGTATGAGTAATGAAATGAATTTTATGATTTCTCAATGCACTGATGGTATCTATGAAGGTATAGCTATAGGTGGTGACCGTTATCCTGGTTCGCGTTTAATAGATCACCTTTTACGTTATGAAACCAATCCCAAAATTAAAATGTTGGTAGCACTAGGAGAAATAGGAGGAACAGATGAGTATGCAATTGTAGAAGCATTGAAAAATGGATCTATTAAGAAACCATTGGTCATATGGGTAACTGGGACCGCTGCAAAAATTTTACCTCAAGGATTACAATTTGGTCATGCTGGTGCTATGGCTGGAAGCGAGAAAGAAACTGCTGACGCGAAAAACCAAGCTCTTAGAGAAGCTGGAGCAATTGTTCCTGATTCTTATGAAGATTTAGATAAAAAAATTAAAGAAACATTTGAAAAATTAAAAAAAGAAGGAAAAATCGTGCCGTTTGATGAATTTGAACCACCTAAAGTTCCAATGGACTTTTCCGAAGCCCAGCGTTTAGGCTTAGTAAGAAGACCTACAAACGTTATTGTTACAATTTCGGACGATCGGGGTGATGTTCCCACTTTTGCTGGTGTAGGATTAGATAAAATTATTAGAGAAAATAAATCAATTGGATATGTAATTGGTCTTTTATGGTTTAAAAGAGAATTACCAGAATTTGCTCAACAATTTATTGAAATAGTAATTAAATTAACTGCAGATCACGGTCCAGCTGTAAGTGGGGCACATAATGCGATTATCACTGCTCGAGCGGGTAAGGATCTTATGTCTTCACTTGCTTCTGGTATATTAACGATTGGACCTCGCTTCGGCGGTGCTATCTCGAACGCAGCGAAATATTTTAGAGAAGCTTTACAGAAAAGAATGTCTCCCTTAGAATTTATTAATTATATGAAAAATACGGCAAAAATAAATATACCAGGGATAGGTCATAGAATTAAATCCGTTCAAAATCCCGATGTACGTGTTCAACTACTTAAAGAATTTGTATTTAAAAATTTCTCTAAACACCCACATCTTGATTATGCTTTAGATGTAGAAAAAATTACCACTTCAAAGAAAAATAATCTCATTTTAAATGTTGATGGATGTATTGGTATCTGTTTCTTAGACCTTCTTGAAAATTTAGATTTTACTACTGAAGAAATTGAGGATGTAATATATAGTGAGACTTTAAATGGTCTTTTTGTCCTTGGAAGATCTATTGGTATGATGGGACATGTTTTCGATCAGAAACGTCAGCGAGCTGGGCTTTTTAGGGAACCTTGGGACCAAATATTATTCACAGATTAGAATTATTTTTTTATATATTTAATGCAAAGTTATTAAAATTTCATTAAAATTGGAAATATCTTAAGTAAAAAATAAAAAAAAATATTAAATAAAATGATATCTGAGGTTTAAAGATAATGGATGAAATTATAGAAAAAGCAAAAGAACATTTCGCAAAAATCGTAAAAGAGCAGTTAGAAAGAGTAGAAAAGTTAAAAAGTGAAAAAGATTGGATTGATTATTCAAAGTTAAAACCCATTATTATAGGGATTGTTGGTGGAGATGGTATTGGTCCTGAAATTTCAAAGCATGCTAAAAAAATATTTGAATTTCTTTTACAAGACGAATTAAAAGAAGGAAAAGTTGAATTGAGAGAAATTGAAGGATTAACCATTGAAAATAGAGCAAAAGTAATGAAGGCAATACCAGATGATATTCTTGAAGAAATTAAAAAATGTCATGTTCTGTTAAAAGGTCCTACAACGACTCCTAGAAAGGGTGATAAATGGCCTAACATCGAAAGTGCTAATGTATCAATGCGCCGTGAATTAGATCTTTTTGCAAATGTACGCCCCGTGAAAATTCCCAAACTTGGTATTGATTGGATGTTTTTCCGAGAAAATACTGAAGGAGCTTATGTTTTGGGCTCCAAAGGGGTAAACATTACTGAAGATCTCTCATTTGATTTTAAGGTAATTACAACACAAGGAGCAGATCGTATAATCAGGCTAGCTTTTGATTATGCTAAGAAGAATAATATTAATAGAGTCACAGTTGTAACTAAAGCTAATGTAGTAAAAACAACTGACGGGAAATTTCTTGACATAGCTGAAAAAATTGCTAAGGAATATCCTGAAATTGAATGGGACGATTGGTATATTGACATTATGACTGCAAAATTAATAGACCCCGCTCGTCAATCTCAATTTAAGATTTTAGTAGCTCCTAATCTATATGGGGACATTATTACCGATGAGGCTGCACAAATCCAGGGTGGCGTTGGAACGGCAGGTAGTGCTAATATAGGTAAGAGATACTCCATGTTTGAAGCAATTCATGGATCAGCTCCACGTATGGTTGAAGAAGGTCGCTTAAAATATGCTGATCCCTCAAGTGTAATAAAAGCTTCAGCATTATTACTTAATCATATAGGTTTCATAGAAAAGGCGAAAAAATTAGAAATGGCACTTGATATATGCGCAACATATGAGAAGAAGTTAGAAATAACGGGAAGATCAAATGGTGCAACTGGGGAAGATTTCTCAAAATATATAATGGAAACTCTCCAACATCCAGATTTAGAGGGAAAATGGAAAAATTATCAGTAGATTAAGAAATATTTCAAGAAGTATTATATTTTACAAAATGTTTTTTTAATGAAAGTACTCTCTATTTAAAATTTTAATAATTTACAATAAGAAAAACAAGGAAAACAAAAATGCCAAGAAAAAAAATAATTATAATAGGAGCACTTGGAATGGATTTTCATGTTTTTAACACTGTCTTTAAAGATAATGAGGAATATGAGGTGATTGCATTTACAATTGCGGGAGAACAGAATATTGGAACAACTGAAGATGTAGAGAGAAAATATCCAGCTGAACTTGCAGGGAAATTATATCCTAATGGAATTCTAATGGTAACAGAGGCAAAATTGGAAGAATTAATTAAAACACTTAAAGTAGATGAGGTAGTTTTTGCATATTCTGATGTCTCACATGAAGAAGTCATGCATAAAGCTTCACGAGTTCTTGCTTCAGGAGGAGATTATCGTTTAATTTCTGGTAGAAATACTATGATTAAAGCTAATAAACCAATTATTTCAATTTGTGCTGTAAGGACTGGATGTGGGAAAAGTCAAGTATCTAGGGTTGTATATCGCTATTTAAAAAATAGAGGTTATAAAGTTGTTGCGATCCGCGAACCAATGCCTTATGGAAATTTAATTGAACAAAATGTAATGCGTTTTGAAACTTATGAGGACTTGGATAAATTTAAATGCACTATTGAAGAGCGAGAAGAATATGAACCGTATATTAAACAAAGATTGGTAATTTATTCTGGAGTTGATTATGAAAAAATTATTCGGGAAGCAGAAAAAGAAGCAGATGTAATTATTTTCGATGGAGGCAATAACGAAATATCTTTCTATATTCCGAATTTACTTTTTGTTGTTGTAGATCCACTAAGACCCGGCCATGAAACGAAATATTATCCAGGGGAAGTAAACGCACGGATGGCAGATGCATTTGTTATTAACAAAATGAATAGTGCAAAAATAGAAGATGTTAAAAAAGTTGAAAAAAATCTCCAAGATTTAAATCCTGATGCGAAAAAAATTTTTACAAATTCTGTTGTTATCTTAGAAAATTCTTATAACTTGAATGGTAAAAAAGTAATTGTAGTTGAAGACGGTCCTACTCTAACCCATGGGGGTATGTCGTATGGGGCAGGGTATGTCGCGGCAAAAAATAATGGAGCTGTTATTATTGACCCAAAACCTTATCTCACGGGTACATTGATAGAAATTTTTAAAGAATTCCCCCAAATTAAAGAAATTGTGCCTGCAATGGGATATAATGATCAACAAATAAAAGATATGGAAGAAACGCTTAATAAATCAAAATGTGATCTTATTATTAATGGGAGTCCAATTGATCTTGCGAAGTTAATTAATAGTAACAAACCAATAGTTAGAGTCACTTATGATATAGAAGCGGTAAGTAGTCCTACAATTGAGGAAGTTCTTGATGAATTCATTCAAAAGTTTTTAAAAAAACAAAACAGTAAAAATTAAAAAAAAAGAGAAAGAACAGAATTCAAATAGAAGTCCTATTGTTAATTAATAATTATTATTTTTTATTTTTTATAAGACAAATTTGAAGAAATTAATAGAATGAAAATGTTGGTATTAGCAGAAAAAAAATATGAATTAAAAAAAATAGCAAGAGGTTATACAAATCGGACCCTTTATATCAATTTAAATAAAAATGAAATTGTAATTAAACCAATTACCAATGAAATGAAAGATAAATTTATTGGTGGCAAAGGATTCGATCTTTGGCTTATGTGGAATGCTCTACCTAAAGACCGAATTGTAAAATGGGATGATCCAGAAAATGAAATTTGTATCTCATCTGGTCCGCTTGGAGGAAACACATTTTACCCGGGTTCTGGAAAATCAATAGTCACAACAATATCTCCATTAACAGGTATAATAATTGATAGTAATGTTGGTGGTTATTTTGGGCCATATTTGAAATTTTCTGGATTTGATGCACTGGAAATTCATGGAAAAGCAAAACAAGAAATCATAATTTTTATTGATGGAATAAATGGAATTATTCGTATTGAAGAAATAAATGATTTTGATAATCTTTCAAATGACTCTCATTTACTCACGCAACAATTAACGGAAAAATATGCAAAAGATGAAAACGAAAAAATTCAAATTTCTGTTGTAAGTACAGGTCCAGCTTCTAAACATACCAAATGGGGAATGTTAAATTTCTCTTGGTATAGTCGCAAGCGTAAATGGGCTTCATGTAAACAAGCAGGACGCGGTGGAGTTGGAACTGTCTTTGCTGATAAAAATCTCAAAGCTTTAATTTGTCGGTCTCCTAAAGTTGATTTAAAAATAAATAATCCAGCAGATTTTGATACAGCTCGTAAGATCGGTAAAAAATATAACCAAGAGATTATTAAATATGATCCAATACAAAATGAAATGAGATCTGTGGGAACAGGACATCTCCCAGAGATCATGAATGTATATGATCTTCTCCCAACTGAAAATTTTCGTTTTGGGTCTCATAAGGTAATAAAAGATAATAAAATTCCTCTCAATCGAGAAACATGGCGTAAAATCTTTTCTGGGGAATCTGGTAGTGATAGTTGTTGGTTTGGTTGTACACTCAGTTGTTCCCACTATTGTAGGGGGCATAAAGTAATAACTGGTCCTTATAAGGATCAAAAAGTTATTGTAGATGGTCCAGATTATGAAACTATTGCAGGTTGCGGCCCAAACTGGGGTGTCTGGGACCCCAAATGGTTATTAGAAACAAATTTCTACTGTGATACATACGGTCTCGATACAATCTCTGTAGGAACAGGAATTGCTTTTGTTATGGAATGTTATGAAGCCGGAATTTTAAATAAAGAAATCACTAGTGGACTAGAACTTAATTTTGGTAATGCGTTTGCTGCTTTAGAACTAATCCATCAAATGGCTGAAGGGAAAGGGTTTGGTTTAATTGTAGGACAAGGTATTCATATAATGAAAAACATTTTTGCTGAGAAATATGGAGCAGATCCTAAATTTCTTCATGATATTGGTATGGAACATAAAGGTTTAGAATTCTCTGAATATGTTACCAAAGAATCATTGGCTCAACAAGGAGGATATGGACTTACTCTAAAAGGACCGCAACATGATGAGGCGTGGTTAATATTCGAAGATATGGTTAGAAAATCTATTCCAACATTTGAGGACAAGGCTAAAGCATTATGTTGGTTTCCTTTCTGGAGAACATGGTTCTCATTAAATGGACTTTGTAAATTACCATGGAATGATGTTCAACCACCAAATAACGTTGAATATCCTGTTAGAGACCCAAAAACTAAAGAACTTGTCCGTGCAAGGATTCCAAACCATGTAGAGTGGTATTCAGAATACTTTTCAGCTATAACTGGTCGCAAATCTACTCCTAAGGATCTTATTAGAATGTCTGAGCGAGTGTATAACTTTCAGAGAGTTTTTAATATCCGACAAGGTAAGGGTCTTCGAGAACATGATTCCAATTTACCCTATAGAGCTGTTGGTCCTGTAACACCTATTGAATATGAGAGTCGTTTAGAGAGATATGATGATCAAATTAAAGATATTGGAATTAATATTAAAGGAAAAACAACAGAGGAAAAAATTAGGATTCTACGGGAGTATCGAGAAAAACAATATGAAATGCTCCAAGATGCTGTTTATAAACAACGTGGCTGGAATAATAAAGGTTGTCCAACGATTGAAAAAGCCAAAGAATTAGGAATTGCATTTGATGATGTTATTTCTGTGATACTTCCCTACCAATAAAATATATAGAATAAAAAATCCTATTAGAAAATTGAGTTTTGATGGAAAATATAACTAATCATCCCATCCTTAAGATACCTAAAAGAAAATTAGTTAATTTTAGTTTTAATGGGAAAAAATTAACGGGGTTTGAAGGAATGGTGATTTCCTCAGCTCTTTTTATGAATAAAATCAAAATTTTTGGTCATCATGTAAAAGATAACAGCCCTCAAGGTATTTTTTGTTCTAATGGGCAGTGTGCTCAATGCACAGTTATTGTCAATGGTAAACCTGTAAAATCTTGTATGATTCCACTTGCAGACGGTATGATAATAGAAAGCTGTGAAGGTTTGCCGGAATTACCAGATGATGATAAACCGGTCTCAGTGGGAGATCCACCAATAATAGAAACTCAAGTGTTAATAATAGGTGCTGGACCTGCTGGTCTTTCAGCCTGTCAAATCCTTGGAGAAAAAGGGGTTCAAGTAATTGTAATTGATGATAAAGACAGACCTGGTGGAAAATTAGTCCTTCAAACTCATAAATTTTTTGGCTCTCAAGAAGATGTATATGCAGGTAAACGAGGCATTGATATTGCAGAAATTCTCAGTGAGGCAGTTCACTCCTTATCTAATGTGGATATTTGGCTTAACAGCACTGCTTTAGCTGTTTTTAGCGATGGTTTGATTGGCATATTAAAAAATAATGAAGAATATATAATAGTAAAACCAAAATATCTCTTAGTAGCTACAGGAGCAAGAGAACAAATGCTAGTATTTCCAGGGAATACTCTTCCAGGAGTGTATGGTGCTGGTGCATTTCAGACTTTGGTTAATCGGGATTTAATAAAAGCTGCAGAATGTATTTTCATCGTAGGTGGTGGTAATGTCGGATTAATTGCAGGATATCATGCACTCCAAGCTGGAATTGAAGTTATTGGTTTGATTGAAGCACTACCTCAATGTAGTGGATACAAAGTTCATGAAGATAAACTTAGATTCTTAGACGTTCCGGTTTATACCAGTCATACAATATTATCTGCAAATGGAGATAATCAAGTAGAATCTATTACTATTGGACAAATAGATAAAAATTTTAATATTATTTCTGGAACTGAAAGAACTTTCGCTTGTGATGCTATTTTAATTGCAGTTGGCTTAAACCCAGTAGATGAATTCTATCATAAAGCTAAGGAATATGGATTGAAAGTTTGGGTGGCTGGTGATGCTCAAGAGATAGCAGAGGCATCTGCAGCAATCTTTACTGGTAAAATTGAAGGAATTAAAATATTAAAGGAAATGGGACTTAATACAATAGATAATCTTGATAAACTTGAAGAAAAAGCAAGTATTATGAAATTAAAACCCCTTCCTCCTGTTCAAATAGATGTTCCAGATATAGAAGAAGGAATTTTTCCTGTTTTCCATTGCAATCAAGAAATCCCATGCAATCCTTGCACTTCTGTATGCCCTCAAAAGCAAATTGAAACGATTGACGATTTAATAATGCAATTACCATATTTTAAAGGGGAGAAAGAATGCACTGGTTGTGGACGATGTGTAGCTGTATGCCCTGGTTTAGCAGTAACTTTAATTGATTATCGTAAGGATAAAAACAATCCAATTGTTACTTTTCCATTTGAAATGACTACTGAAAAGTTAAAGGTGGATCAAATAATTACAGTAGTTGGTAATCAAGGCGAATTAGGCCAATTTAAAGTAATTAAGTCTAGAATTATTAAAGAGTTTCCACTCACTCAACTTGTATCCATCAAATTACCATCTAAAATTGCTAAATATGCCGTGGGTATTAGATTACAACCATCAATTGTTAGAGAACCTTTAGAACTTTACTATAAACACCCTCTTGCTAATGATACCATTGTATGTCGATGTGAACGAGTAACAGTTGGTGAAATCAGAAAATGGATACGTAAAGGAATAACTGATTTTAATGAGCTTAAAGCTTTAACTCAAGTTGGAATGGGAGCATGTGGAGGCAAAACATGCACTCCTCTTATTTATCGCATCTTCAGTGAAGAAGGAGTATCTCTTGATGAAATTACCCCCGGAACATTACGTCCTTTATTAATAGAAGTCCCCTTGGGTCTTTTTGCTCGAACAAAGGAGGAGGATAAATATAGAATATGATGTAATTATAATCGGTTCGGGAAGTATTGGAGTTCCAACTGCATTAGCCACAGCTCATGATGGACTTAAAACACTCGTTATTGAAGTATTACCTTCTGTTGCTCAAGGCGACAATAAACATGCAATTGGTGGAATTCGAGCAACTCATTCACAAAAAAGTAAAATCTGGATTTGCCAAAGATCCATAGAAATCTTTTCTACTTGGAAAAAGAAGTACGGGGATGATATTTGGTGGGTTGAAGGGGGTTATGTTTTTATAGCATTTACAGAAGAACAAGAGAAATTGCTAAAAGACACTGTTGATCTTCAAAAAAAATATGGCTTAAATATTGAATATGTTGGTGTGGAAAAAATTAAGGAACTTATACCTGGTATTAATGACCAAAGGTTATTGGGGGGAACTTTTAGCCCTAAAGATGGAAATGCTTCCCCTTTATTAGCTTTACATTCCTTTTATCGGCAGTCAATAAATTGGGGGGCAGAATATAAATTTAAAGAAAAAGTTATTGATATTTTAAAAGATAATAAGAAAGTAACTGCTGTTAAAACTACAAAGGATACCTATAAAACAAAAAATATAATTAATGCAGCTGGGGCTCTTGCAAAAAATATTGGTCAAATGGCTGGAGTCGATATACCCGTGCAACCTGATTCTCATGAAGCTGGAATTACTGAACCTATTAAAAATTTTTTTTCACCTATGATTGTTGATATACAACCCTGCATAGATCCTAAATTTGGAAATTCAAAAAATTATTATTTCTATCAGAATAAAGAAGGACAAATTATTTTCTGCCTTACTCCTGATCCAAGCAAATTTGGCACAGATCGAAGAGAAACAAGTTCCTTCTTACCGCAAATCTCAAAGAGGATGATTAAACTTTTACCTCGTTTGCGCAATATAAAAATAAGACGAACATGGCGTGGGTTATACCCAATAACTCTTGATGGAAATCCTATTATTGGACCTGTTAATGGCCTTAAAGGATATATTAATGCAGTTGGGATGTGTGGACAAGGCTTTATGCTTGGTCCTGGGGTGGGGGAACTTCTAAGTCGTCTTTTAACTAGAAAAATTAATTCTCAAGATAATGAAATTCTTGAAGATCTTTCATTATATCGAAATTTTTATCAAGCAGAAGATTTAAAGTAAAAATTTAAATAAAAAAATTATGGTATTACTCAAGTTAATAATTAAAGTAGAAAAATTATGATAATAAATAATTATAATTAACGAAATTAGTGGTGCAAAAAAATGACACGACATTTATTAAAGATCTCTGATTTCACAAAAGAGGAATCCGAGAAAATTATTAATAAAGCAATTGAAATCAAGGCAAATATGGAAAAATATAGCACTATTTTAAAAAACAAAACCCTTTTAATGCTTTTTGAGAAACCATCTTTAAGAACTCGTATTTCTTTTGAAACGGGAATGGAACAACTTGGTGGCCATGCAATTTTTTATTCAATAAAAGATTCTCCTCTTGGAAAGAAAGAGAATATACATGATACAGCAAAAGTTGCATCAAGATTTGTTGATTTAATTGCTGCCCGGGTTTTTAAAAGGGAGGATATTCGTGAACTGGCAAAACATTCAGATGTTCCCGTTATAAATATGTTGGATGATTTCGCCCACCCTTGTCAAATCCTCAGCGATTTTCAAACTATTAAAGAGAAAAAAAATCGTCTTAAAGACTTGAAACTCTCATATTTTGGAGATGCTCATAATAATGTTACCTATGACCTTATGAGGATGACTGCAATGTTTGGTTTAAGAATGGATGTTGCTTGTCCCAAGGGTGTGGAGTATTCTCCTGAACAAGAAGTTCTGGATGAGGTTGCAGAACTTTCAAGGAATACTGGAGCCGAAGTAAGTATAATTGATAATGCAATGGAAGCTGCAAAGGAATCTGATATTGTTTATACCGATTCATGGATGTCTTATGGAATTCCAGAAGAGCAAGAAGAAGAAAGAAAGAAAATTTTTATGCCTTATCAAGTAACCTCCAATGTTATGTCAGCAGCAAAATTAGATGCAATTTTCATGAATTGTCTACCCGCAATGCGAGGATATGAACAGACTACCGATGTTATTGACGGTTCTCAATCTATAGTATTTGATCAGGCAGAAAACCGCTTGCATGCGCAAAAAGCAATAATATTATTTTTACTAGACAAATTTTAAAAAAAGAATTGCATACATTTTGGAGAAAAATTGTTATGAAAACTTTAATCGTTGCGCTTGGTGGAAATGCGCTAATAAAATTTGGAGAAGAAGGAACAACTGAGGAACAGTTTAGAAATTTACGAACTCCAATCAAACAAATTGCCGAATTATCAAAGGAATATAATATTATTATCACACATGGAAATGGACCTCAAGTTGGAAACCTTCTACTGCAACAAGAGGCAACCAATGAAGTCACAAAAAGACCCTTGGGGATTTTAGTAGCTGAAACCCAAGGACAAATTGGATATATGATCGAATCAACCTTGGATGAGGAACTTATGCGCCTTAATATTGATGTTGAAAAACTATTTCTTACCGTCTTAACATATGTACAGGTTGATCCTGAAGATCCAGCATTTAAACACCCAACAAAGCCAATCGGACCTGCTTATTCAGAACAAAAGCCTGGGTTTGTAGAAACCCCAAAAGGATGGCGACGGGTTGTCCCTTCACCGAAACCAATTAAGATTTATCAATGGCGTGAAATAAAAAAATTGATGCAAGAAAATTTTATTGTAATCGCTTGTGGTGGCGGAGGAATTCCAGTTATAAAAGAAGATAAAAGATTACAGGGAGTAGAAGCCGTTATTGATAAGGATCTTGCAAGTGCAAAACTGGGCGAACAAGTTGAAGCAGATATTCTATTAATTGCAACTGATGTTGAGTATATTGCTTTAAATTATAAAAAATCAAATCAAAGAAATTTACATAAGCTTTCAATTTCGGAAGCAAAAAAGTATTTAAAGGAAGGTCAATTCCCAGCTGGAAGTATGGGCCCAAAAATAGAAGCTGTTATTAGCTTCATAGAATCTGGTGGAGAAAGGGCAATTGTAACATCAATTGAAAATATTAAAACAGCATTGGAGGGAAAAACAGGAACACATATATACAAATAACTTATTTTTTAGTTTAATTATTATCCTCCTTGAAAATAGAAAAAATAGTTAGGAAAAAAAATTAGATTATGATGTACTCATTCAACAATTACATCTTCAATTATCTTCAATGCCCAATCAATTTCTTCCTTGGTAATTATTAAAGGTGGAGCGAAACGAATAGTTGTTGAGTGAGTATCCTTCGCTAGAATTCCCTTTTCTTTTAGGTTCTCTACGAAATGTCTTACATCTCCCTTAAACTCAATAGCGATTAATAATCCCCTCCCTCTTACTTCTTTAACTGGGACTTTGGTTTTTTTATTTGTAATCTTTCGTAATTCCTTAATAAAATAAGTTCCAACCTCTCTTGCTCGTTCTGCGAGATTTTCATTAATATGAATATCCAATGATTTCATAGCAACTGCAGCTGCTAAAGGATTACCACCAAAAGTACTTCCATGAGTTCCTGGAGTTATTACATCTGGACCGATAATTTCAGTTGTTGTTACAACTGCCGAAACTGGATATACTCCCCCTCCAAGTGCTTTACCCAGTAGAAACATATCTGGTTTAACATTTTCATGATCACACGCGAAAAACTTACCAGTTCTACATAAACCCGTCTGTATTTCATCAACCATTAACAAAACATTATATTTAGTGCAAATTCTTCTAATCTTTTTTAAATATCCCTCTGGAGGGATTTTTACTCCCGCCTCTCCTTGTATTGGTTCAACCAAAAATGCTGCTACATTTTCGGGACCAATTTCTAAGATTGTATTTTCTAATTTTTGTGCGTCTCCGTAAGGAATAATCATAAATCCTGGCGTAAAAGGACCAAAATTCCCAAAATATCTTGCATGTTGAATATCCGTACTTAATCCTACAATTGTAATTGTTCTACCATGAAAATTATCACTGCATACTATAATTTTCGCCTCTCCTTTTGGTATCTTTTTCTTTATATAACCCCATGCTCTTGCGACTTTCAAACCAGTCTCCACTGCTTCTGCACCTGTATTCATCGGTAGAGCCATTATCCCTGTTTTTTTTGGATCATCCACATGTGGTCCGACAATTTCACATAATTGCTTTAAATACGGTCCCATCATATCATTATGGAATGCTCGAGAAGTTAGAGTAACTTTATCAGCTTGCTCTTTCAATGCTTTTATTATTTCAGGATGACAATGTCCAGTATTTTGACTTGAATATGCTGATAAACAGTCAAGATATTTTTTTCCTTCTGGATCATATACCCAACACCCTTCTGCTTTTGATATAACTACAGAGATGGGATGATAATTATGAGCACCGTATTTTAAATCCATTTCAATGAATTCTTTTGAAGTTGGCATAAGATTTCAACTTTTGACAAGAGTTTTTTATATCTATTTTTTTCTAATATAATTATTCTATTTTTATAAAATAATTAAATTTTATTATGATTTTATTGCTTATATAAACTTGAAGATTATATTTATCATTTTACAATCAGATTTTGAGTAATTTGAGAGGAAAAACCAAATAATAAATAAAAATGTACTCTTTAAATACTTAAAACTAAGAAATATGGCATAGGTGGAATTTATTTATTGATCCATCTTTGGAATTATATTTTTAATTGGTGTTTTTATATTGAATAAAGATCTAAAATCTCTTCTGAAATCTGCCAAACTCCTCTTTATCGGAGGTAAAGGTGGCGTTGGTAAAACCACACTAGCATCTGCTTCAGCTATCTGGGCTGCAGAACATGGTAGAAAAACATTAATAATTAGTACTGATCCAGCACATTCTTTAGGTGATTCTTTAGATCAAAAATTACCACAAGGAGAAACCACTCAAGTGGAAAATGTTATCAATTTATTTGCTTTAGAAATTAATCCAAAAATCAATCTGGAAGAATATCAATCAGCTATGAATGTAAATCCACTTGATTCTATGCCTTTTGGAGATTCTTTGCCTTTTATGGAAGATATTGGGAGTTTTGCGAGCATGAATCCTCCAGGAATAGATGAGGCAATGGCTTTTGGAAAAGTTTTGGAATTTATTGAGACGGAATCAGATTTTGATTTGGTAGTTTTTGATACAGCTCCAACAGGGCATACTTTACGTCTTCTTTCGTTACCAGATCTTTTATCTGGCTGGATTGGAAAATTAATATCTCTTCGTTTAAAATTAGGGAAAGTATTTGGTATGTTTAAAAAAATGTTCTCAAAAACTGAAGTGAAGGAGGAAGATCCATTTGAAATGTTTAAAAAATTAAAAAATTCAATAGTAAATGCTAAGGATGAATTAAAGGATCCGTCAAAAACATCATTTATAGTCGTCATGATCTCGGAAGCTATGGCTCTTTATGAAACCGAGCGATTATTAAGGGGTCTTTATCAATATGAAATCCCTGTATCCAATATAATTATTAACCAATTATTTCCAGAATCTGTTGATTGTAAATTCTGCCAATCTCGACGTAATATGCAAATGAAAAACCTAAAAGAGATTAGATATATTTATGAGGAAGATTTTAATTTAATAGAAATCCCTTTATTTGATAATGAAATTAAGGGCTATGAACAGTTAAAAAAATTAAGTAAATATTTATTTCAATAAGGAGCAATATTCTCCTTTATCTCACAAAAAAGGCAAATTTCTCTATTTTTTCCACAAGGTTGATTACATATTTTACAAGTATTAAAATCCGATTCTTTGTCCTTTAATTGTTGATTATATCCCCATAAAATATCAGATAATTCTATAAAACCTTTGAAGAGGTTGAATTTTATTTCAGGACTATATTCTTCACAATTATTTAGAAACGATTGCACTCTTTTACGTAAAATCGGATATTTTATTTTATAAGGGCAAGGAACATTAACAAAATTTAATCCTTTGTTTTGCGCATACAGAAGAATTTCCTTTTCGGGAATTTTCATTAAAGGTTTTTCCTTTTTCATGTATATTATATTATTTTCTTCAAGAAATGGATTCATTCTCGAAATTTTGTTAAAATCTTTTCTTAAAAAATTCATTAAGAATGTTTGAGAAACATCATCCAAGTTATGTCCTAGAACCAAAACGGTTCCACCTAATTTCTTTCCTTCGTCATTAAGCAATCGGCGTCTAATTGTTGCACATATATTACACGGATAAATTTCTCCATAATTATTTTTATAAATTTCCAAAATTTCTTCCATACTTTTTCCCAATTTCTCTTTAAATGAAATAATTTTATGCTCAACCTTATTTATTTTACAATATTCTTTAGATTTTATTATACACTTCTCTCTATATTCTGAAATACCTTCATTAATTGTTAATGCAATAATCGAAGGAGAATTAGGATTTTTTTTTTGTATCGTAATTAAATTGCATAAAAGTACCATCGAATCCTTCCCACCAGATAAACCTAGGATTATTTTATCTTGTGGTTTCAACATTTTAAATTTAGAAATCGTTTTATAGATTTGGTGCTCAATAGATTTATTAAAACAATTACCGCATAAATTTTCACCAGAATGTTTTCTGTGATATATACTATTATTTTCGCAATAACTACATTTCATATTTTACTTATTTTACATCAAAAATTAAATATACTTGAAATATCCCCAAATCTCATAAATGATAAAATAATATTAGCTAAAAAAGCTAATGTAATAATCAACCTGATCGAATTTATTATTTTTTTCTTGATTGGACTCTTACTATCAAATTGATATTCATAATTAACTTCAAAAATTGACTTTTCTTTAATTTTTGATGTCTCTGGAAATGTTAAAGCCAAAACATCCTTAAAACCATCTCCAGTTCCATCAATTAAATGATAGTTATCTAAGCCAATAATTATTTCTCCTTCTTCAGATTTTAATTTTAATGAATTTATTTTGTTTATTCTATATTGATTTAATGGATACTCTTTTTTCTCTCTTTTATAGTAAAATTCTTCTATCTTCTTTTCTATAGAATCATATTTTTCACCAATTATTTTATTAATAATCTCTTTAATTATTCGATCTCCATCAAAAATTGGAATAGGCAACATATTAAATATGGTAACACTAAAAGAAACCACAAAAAACCATAAAAGTTGTCTTAATAAATAAAAAGGAAAGTTGCCTGATAACCAAATTGATAAAAAATTTTTTGGTATCCAATAATTCTTATTACTAAATATGCCAATTTTAACTGACTTAGTAGGAATTTCTAACGTATTTGTATTAATTTCTAAAATTTCTTGGTCTCGTTTAATTTTAAAATTGATAGGTTCACTAGGATTTAAAGTTAAATTATCAATTATATTCTTAAAACTATGTTCGTTCGATTGTATATCAATCCCTTCTACCTCAAGGATTTGATCACCTTCCTTAAGTATCCCCTCATTTATACCAGATTCAGTTAAATTATTAAAAACCTTTGAAATATGTATATCATTATTACCTAGATCTTCATAAAGGATTCCCATATACAAATTTTCAAAAATAAATGCCCCGGGAACTAAAGGTACAGCATCAACATCCAATAAATAGGATACTCCGCTATCTGCTGTAAGATTTAGATAATCACCTGGTTGGACTTGAGTTAAAATATAATCTATTGTTATGTTATTGGATACATCAACTTGAGTTCCATTAATCTTAGTAATGAGAGTCCCAATAGTTAGATTTTTATCGTAATTATTTCCTCCTTGAAGGGCGGAATATACTTGGTTTATTTTTAATTCTCCATTTGAAATATTCTCATAAGAAATTCCAATAAAATTGTAGATCCCCAAATTAACAGACTTATATAAATATGAATTGGAATTTGCATTATAAATCGTAAAATTAAGAGAATCTCCAACTGAACATTTAATTTGAGTTTTATTTACTAATATATTGTCTAAATCAACACCATTGTCAACATCAATTAAAGTCTCGTTTATCGCTACTACAACATCTCCCTCGATTAAATTATTATAATTATACCCTCCTTCATATGGATGAGAAACGTAATCAATTTGAAACACTCTAGGTCCATAAGAAGGAGTAATTAAACCTGTAAAATTTAATATGAGTAAAATACCAATACCAGCCATTATTGCATTTGAATATGTGCCTGCTGCTGCAATTCTCAGACGGGTTTTCCATAAACTTGGTTTTGAATTTAAAGTGTGTTCATCAACTTCACAATAGGCTCCAAAACCTAACAAATAAAATAACCCTCCTGCAAAAACTCCTGTTGATAAAACATTAATATTATCTGATCCTGCAGCCATTGCATGAGAAAATTCATGAATGGTAACAACGAATAGTATTGGAATTATTAAGTACGCAAATGTTGGAAGATCAATTGTTAACCCAGGAACCAATGGAATAAGAGCATTTTCAATCGATGGACTAATTAGTAATGATACTAGATTATAAAATATGAGCCAAATTCCATAAATCATAAAAAAAAAAGAAACAAAAAATCCACAACTCCAAAATATACGCCAAAATTTTGGGTGCCATTGAGATACTCTCTTCAAAAATTTATTTAAACGTTTTGTTCCAACCATTGCAAATAATGGAATAAAAATATACATCAATCCTTTTCTTTTTTTTCCGAATACTATGATAATGATGAGCATAATTATCCAAAATATTGAGGATATTATAAAAAAAGGATTTAACACTATTTCTAATACAATTTCAATTAAATTTATTGACATAATTTAAATTTATTTTAAAGCCTGTTGAAAAAACTAAATTAGTATATTTAAATATTAATTTCAAAAAAAGGCTTTTGTTAATATTTTTTTTTCTCTCTTTTTTCATGAAAAATTGAAAATAATGGTAGAGGGGGTTGGATTTGAACCAACGATCTCAGGGTTTCTTAATGGCAGATACCAATTATGAGCCCTGCAGCATAAACCAGGCTAGCCCACCCCTCTATTCTTAACTCTTTACTAATCTTCTCGTATTTATTTATATTAAAAATTATATTAATTTATGATTAAATGTTAATAAAGATAAATATTATATTAATTTTAATATTCGCTTTTTTATTTAAATAATCTCCTTGAAGCAGACCCCAATATTGAGTAATGTATATTTTAAATCCAAATTAAATAGAAATCTTTTTGTTTTTTTCATGATTGAAATAAATTGAATCAAGAAAAAATTTTTAATATTAGTAATTTTAAAGTAAAATATTATGTTATTAATGGGGAAAATATATATTTGAAACTTCCAAAAAAAATAATAAAAATTAGGATTTTTTCTAAATATTAATAATATTTATTAAATTTAAGAATTAAGATGAGTAATAATACTCAAAGATTAATAAGGTACCCGGCATTAAGATGCTGGATAAAACATATTCTTGAAGGAACATACTTACCCAACGAGAAAATACTATTTACAATTTTTGGAAAATATAAACGAGTTAGGATCTACGCAACGGTTTTGGATAAGAAGGAAATTATTAGTCAAAAAATTGAAGAAAAATCAGATTTAGATAAAACCGATTTTAATTCAAGGTTAGAATTCGATTTGGATGATGGAACTGGCATAATAAGGGCGATTCTTTGGGGTGTTGTTGCTGAACAGTATTCCCATATTGTGAAAGGAGATTTGGTTGATGTAATGGGCATTATAAGACAGTGGAAAAATTATTTTTCTATTTCTCCCGAAATGATTAAGCATATTGAAAATCCCAATTTTGTACTGTTAAGAGACGCAGAAATAATTAAAAAACTTAAAACCACTGTTCTAATGGAAATTCCAAAGAAAATTGAAGATGATTTTCCTATTGATGAGCTTTCTGAAGAATATGAAATGAATCATTTATTTAAAAGTGATGATGAAAAAGAACAAGTTCTAGAAAAAATTAAAGAATTAGGCGGTGAAATTAAAGGGATTCCGTTTGAAGAATTACAGAAATCATTAGTTTTTAATGAAAATGATTTAAAAAAATATCTTAAAGAATTGGAAATTGAATCAAGAATATATCAAGTTGAAGAAAATAATTATCAATTGATATAATAGACATTTTAGACATATTTTATATCAAGTTGTAAAAACTACAAAATTGAGAGCAAATCGAAAAATTTTTTTTTTTCTGAGAATTAAAATATTTAAGGAGTATTTAAAGAATTAAAAAAAAAAAAATAATGTAAGGGAAATATAAAGTTGGAGTTTGAACAATATAAAAAATATTTAAAACAAGCAATGGATCAAATTCCCGATGGAGCTAAACAAAAAGAGCGATTTATCATTCCAGATGTTGAAATAAGGCCTGAAGGAAAAAATACTATAATTTTAAATTTTTCTAAAATTATTCAAAAGATAAATAGAGATGCAAAACAGTTTCTACCAATTTTTTTGAAAAATATTGGCATGATGGGCGAAGATCGAGGAGGGCAATTGTTTTTAAAAGGACGACCTAAAAAAGATGTTCTAAATCGTCAAATAAATGAATATATTAATAGATATGTTTTATGCAAAATATGTAATAAACCTGATACTAGTATAGCTAAAGAGGATAAGAAATTGTATTTAGTCTGCCAAGCATGTGGAGCACGAACTCCAATTATTGAATAAAATTAGGTGTACTATAGTTGCAAGTTTATCTTAAAGTTCATACTCAGGGAACTACTGAGATCATTGCAGTTTGTGACGACGATCTTCTTAATAAAGAGTTATATGAAGATAATTTTAAATTAAAGATTTCTAATGACTTCTATGGAGGAAAACTAATTGATATAGATGAAGCGATAAATAGATTATCTATAACTTCGAATTTTAATATTATTGGTAATAATATCATTAGAAAAGCAATTAAAAGTGGAATTATTCTTGAATCAAGTATTAAAAAAATTGATAATATACCTATGGCATTAAAGATGATATTTTAATATGCCACTAACCCATCCAACCCGTTTTTGCTCCCTTTGTGGAAAAGAATTTTCTACAAATGAAAAAATTTACGAAAAATTTACTTGTCTGCGATGTTATCTTAAAAATAAGCCATTATTTCAATTTCAAGATATATTTTATTTAAATATATGTTTAGAGTGTGGTAGTTTTTCTAAGGACTCTAAAGTAAAAATTTGGTTACCTCCTTCTACAGAAAATGTATTAGAGATTGTTAAATCAGCTATTAAATATTATTTATTAGAGCCATATGGGAAAAAGGATAATATTAAATTCATTATTAAAATTTTGGAAGAAAAAATTTCTCCAAGTGCTAAAGTTATCGAGGATATTTATCTTTTAATCACAGGAGTTCATAGATATGATAAAAATTTAATTTATACTCAAGAAATCAAAATAAAATTAAAATATGGTCACTGTGACAACTGTATTAGTATAAAACAAAAAAAAATTAATGCAATTATTCAGTTAAGGGTGATTTTCGTCGAACAATTGGATCTAATTGAAATTGTAAAAGAAAAGATTAAAAATTATATTGAACAAGCATCAAAAAAAGATTCTACTGAATATATTACTAAAATCGATTATGTTAAAAATGGTGTTGATATTTTTTTAAGCACACAAAATCAAACCAATAAAATCATTCGATTATTAAAACCAGAATATAATTTTTTAATAAAATCTTCTAAAAAGTTGATGAGTAGAGATGTTCAACGCGGTAAAAACATATATAGAATAAAAACTTTAATAAAATTTTTACCTATTGAAAAGGAAGATGAAGTAATTACCAAAAACATTAAATATATAGTAGATAAAATAGGCAAAAATAAAATACATTTAATAGATATCCATGGAAATAGAATAATAAAGAACTATCAATTTTTTTTCAGCAAAAAAGTTAAAATACAAAAAAAAGATTCATAAATTTTTAGACATGGAAGAAAATAACACAGATTTTGAAGAAATAGAAGATGATTTTATCGAAGAATATGATATGGAAGAATCAAAAGATTTGGAAATAAAAAAAATCGATAAAAGACGAATTAAAAAGAAAAACCAATCAGCAATTAGGTTAGCGGTGGATAGTGTTTTTGATGAGAGAACTGTCTTTTTATTAAGAAAATTATTAGATAAACAGATAATAGGGGAATTTGTTGGAATTATAAATGCAGGTAAAGAGGCAAATGTTTATTTAGCTTATGATAAAGAAGGAAAGGAAATCGCAATAAAAATTTATAAAATTGATAGTAATACTTCTCGGTGGATGAAAAATTATATTATTGGGGATCCGCGTTTTAAGAAAGTGGGTAAAAATCCTTCCCAGATTATATTTTTATGGGCTCAAAAAGAATTTAAAAATTTAAAACAAGCATCTCGTGCAGGATTATCTGTCCCTCGACCAATTTATGTTAAAAATAATGTTTTAATTATAGAATATATTGGAAAAGGTCCAACACCGGCTCCATTATTGAAAAATACAAAAAAGATTAATGATCCACAAGCATTATTTAATGAGATCTATCAATTTATAAAGAGGTTATTTAAAGCTAGACTTGTTCATGGAGATTTAAGTGAATTTAATATTTTAATGCTTAAACAAAAACCCGTTGTAATCGACATTTCACAAGCTGTTTCAATAGATCATCCAAAATCTGATGATTATTTAATTCGGGATCTTAAAAATATAATAAATTTTTTCTCAAAATTTGGAATAGAAACTCCCACATTAAAAGAAGCATTCTATGATATTGTTGAAAATAATTAATAGTTATAAAAAGATTTATTTTTATTAGTTAAAGAATTTGATATAATATGAAAATCCCTGAGGCTCGCATTCCCATCCTTATTGGACATAACGGAGAAATTAAAAAGGAAATAGAAAATTTAACAGGTACGAAATTAAATATTGATAGTAAGACGGGAGAAGTTGATATAATTCAAAATTTTGATCCAAATGATGAAAATTATAATCCTCTTAATTTTTTATTAACTGAAAAAATAGTCTCCGCAATAGGTCGAGGGTTTAATCCTAAAAAGGCTTTAAAATTAATAAAAGAAGATGTGTTCTTAGAAGTAATAAATTTGGAGGATAAAATTGGTAAATCTCCAAAAAAACTTAAACGTATGAAAGGTAGAATTATTGGTCGAAATGGAGAAATGAGAAAATCAATTGAAAAATTTTCTGGTGCATCAATGTCCGTTTATGGGAGAACAGTGAGTTTAATTGGAGGATTTGAAGAAGTTAAAATTGCTAGAAAAGCACTCTCAATGATAATCTCTGGAGCTCCACTAAATGTAGTGTTAAGCTTTCTAGAAAAGAAATATAGGGAGTTGAAAAAAGAAGAATTTCGCAAAATATATAAACCCGAATTTTAGTGAGTTTTATAAAAATCCTTTTAAATCTTTTTGAGACGCATAACTTAATATATCAATGCCACAGAATATTTTCTTTAAATTTTTTAATAAATCCTCTCCGTTCTCAATTTCTTTAATTGAATAAAGTTCAATAAATTTCTCTTTACACTCCTCAATATTAAATGTTCTTTCATAAGAATAAATTGAGAAATTATTATTATTGTATTTTTTGTGAATAACAATTAAACGAGGATAAATTTTATCTTGCTCTTCTAAAAACAATGTATATCCCTCTAAAAAGAATTCTTTTTTTATTTTGAAAATATAATTCCAAATACTTAAATTAGATATGATATATTCAATTTCAGCTTGAATATTATCACTATTTTCCGTATCCATACATTAGAACTATAAAAAGAACAATATTTAAACTCAACAAAAATATTTTATGAAGAATAATTCTTATTTTTAAGAATTATTAAATTAAAAATTGATTGATTTATTCAGTAGAAACTTCATTTAATTTAAACATTGCATCACTTAGTGTAGGTCGTGATCTAGGAATTTTAGGATCCAATATAGCTGGTCTTGGATTATAACCAGTTCCTGTTATTTGAGGTGATTTAATACCAGTTAGTAATAACATAACTCGAATATATCCTTCAAGATCATCTGCAATTCGAGCTCCCCAAATTACTAACGCATCTTTTGAATCCATTTTTTCTGAAATTATTTCAGCAACTTTATTTACTTCCCCTAATGTCATATCGGGACCACCACTTACATGTATTAATGCCCCTTTTGCACCTTGAATATCCAAATCTAATAAGGGGGAATTTAATGCATCGTTAATCGCTTCATCAACTCTGTTTTCAGGATTATTTGATTCTCCTACCCCCACTATGGTTACACCACCAGCACACAATATAGTTCTAACATCTGCGAAATCTAAATTAATCAAAGACGGTAATGAAATAGTCTCCGTAATTCCTTTTACGATCGTAGCTAAAACCTCATCCGCAACGCTAAATGCCTCTAGTAAAGGTAAATCTGGAGCGATTTCTAATAAATTATTATTATCAATAACGATTAAAGTATCTACATATTGTCTTAATATGTTAAGTCCCTTTAGGGCTTTTTCCATTCTTCCTCTTTCAGATTTAAATGGTAAAGTGACAACACTAACTACAATTGCTCCTTCTAACTTTGCAATTTCTGCAATTACAGGAGCACTTCCAGTTCCTGTTCCACCACCCTCCCCACAGGCAATAAAAACGAGATCTGAATCTCTTAATGCATGAGTTAATTCTTTTCTTGATTCCTCCGCAGCTGCTTTTCCTATTGATGGATTTCCCCCAGCACCCAACCCTCTCGTTAAATTTCTGCCAATTAATATTTTTTGATGAGAATCTACCGCGTCTAGATGTTGTTTATCGGTGTTAATTGTTATACATGAAGCGCCCCTAATCCCAATTTTCATAAGACGATGTATTGTATTATTTCCAGCCCCTCCAGTGCCTATAATCTTTATATTGGCTGAACATAGTGTTTGAGCTTTAGGTTTTACCAATTCTCTCTTTTTTGCTGCTTTAATGAAACTTTCCATAAAAAATTCACTTAATATTATATATCTGGTTATAAAAAAAATCAAAAAACAAAAATTTGAAATAATATATTACGTGGATGGTACCAGAATTAAAGTGAAAAGTCTTGGTGTTTTGTGGGATTAAATATTGTTTTATATTCTTTACCTTTAACTAGTAAAATAGGAGGTAATTTATATGGAAATCTATTAGAAAACGTCAAACAATAAGCACCTACATTAGAAATAAGAACTTTATCTCCAATCTTTAAAGTAGGAGTAAAATAATAATCTTTTGCTAGGACATCTTGATCAGAAGGAATTATACCCGCGATAGATGTTTTAACATTATAAGATTCGTTTAAATTATTCAAATTATAAAACCTTAAATTGCAACGTGCAAATTTAGGAACTATATGATTTCCTATATTAAGAAAAATCCATCTATTATCAGTAATATTTATTATTTTAGAAATTATAATACCTGCATCACCAACTAGAAAGCGTCCTGGCTCAAAATAAACGTTTAAATGAGAAAAATTAAATTCTTGTAATATTTTCTTTACACTTAGTGCAAAATCTTCAAGTCTTTCCTTTTTAAATACGACAGCTTCAGGAAACCCTCCACCAAAATTTATGTTTTTTATATCAATAAGGAATTTTTTTCGTAATTTCTTTAAACTTGTTAATAAAGAAATACAATTTTTTTTCAAGAGATCGATACTATTCATCTGAGTACTAAAATGAGAAAGAACTGTTGTTAATTCTATATTTTTGCACTCAGATAAAATTAGATATAATTTTTCTATTGTACTTTCATTAATTTCAACACCTAAACGTGCATCATATTTCCCCGAATTGATTCTTAAACATATTTTTTGAGTTTTATTACAACACTTTGCAAGTTCATTAATTCTTTTTATATCTGAGAGACTATAGGCTATAATTTCTTTTATATTATTCTCTAGACATTTTAAAATTAACTGATCGGTTAAATATACCCCCCCTACAATTATTTTGTTAGGAGAAAAATTAAGATTTAATGCTAATTCTAATTCAGGTAGACTAATAATTTCAGCGCCAAAATTTCCCTCTTTAATAATTCTACAAATTTCATGCAAGTAATTTGCTTTAAATGAATAAAACCCTTCATATCTTTCAAAATGTGAAGAAAATACATCATTAAAACTTTTTATATTATCTTTAATCCGGTTTTCTAAAAACACAAAATAAGGTGTCCTAAAATCTTTTTTCAAAATAGAGTATTCTAATTCATCAAAATAAAATTTACCTTGATCTTTCTTTAAATACGGATTTCCAGCTATAGTTTTCATAATCTCATTTTCATTAAAAATTATTTTATTCGATTAATTTATTATAGATTTTAAATATTTTTTCAGATACATGACTCCATAAATACTTCTTATCCTTTATTTTCTGATATCCTGCTTTGCCAATTTGTCTAGCATATTTTTTATTTTTCAAAAGATATAATATTTTACTGCAAATTTCTTCAGTATTATCAAATTCTACTAATAACCCATTTTTTCCATTATCAATAACCTCTGGAGTGCTTCCAATATTGGCACCTATAACAGGCTTCTTGAATACCCAAGCTTCTAAAAATGATATGCCAAAAGCATCTGAGCGGGAAGGCATAACATAGATATCACATTCTCTAAATGCAGATATTTTTTTTGTATCAAAATAACCTTTCAAATTTGAAGGTGTCAAATTAACGATAAATTTATTTTTAAGTTTTTTAACCTTTTTTAACTCTCTATTAAAAGCCTCAGTGCTGGGACCAATAAATGTAAAAATTATATTTTTCTTTTTTTTTAAAATTAATGGAATTGCTTTAAGAAGAGAGATTGCTCCTTTTTCAAAATTTTTATTCCCGCAAAAAAAAATCATTGGAAATTTTTGTTGGTTATTACCAAAAAAAGTCCTTTTAAAATTAATTTTTTTACACTTTTCATAATATTTCAAATCTATACCCATAGGAACAACTTCAATTTTATCCGATTTTATCCCCTTTTCTATTAAATACTTTCTTTCTAAATAAGTGCAGCAAATAATCAAATCAAATTTCTTTAGAAGTTCAATAAAATTTGAATTTTGATATCTAGGATTTTTAAAGTGAAAAAATGGAGTGCATATTGTTGGAATACTCCACATTTTACCCAAAATAAGACTTAATACAATATTAGAATATGGAAAATAAGTAGTGTGTATCAATTCATAATAATATTTAATTTCGTTTTCACAAAAATCTAAAACTTGGCAAATATTAGGACCATTATTAAGAAAAGTTTTCAATACATCTCGAGAGATGTTTAAATCTTGATAATATTTGTTCTTCTCTATGATGTCGATTTGTTTTTCGATTATTAAATCATAAGTAATAGGAAAACGCTTAATCTTCAAACCATTTATGTTGTTATAATCTCGATTATTTCGAGATATTTTCTTTCCTTTTGGATTTTTTAAAGCTGAAAAATCAAGAGCATCTGAACATAATATATCGATTTCACAACCGAAATTTTTAATTAAAATCTCAGAAATCCTTTTAAAGTATAATTCTGCACCTGAAATCGCCGGAAAATATCTCGTTGGCAAATGTAAAACACGCACTATTAATAAACATCCGCAATTTTTAATAATCTGATTAATAATTAATTTTCTTTCTTGAGATTAAAATTTATTTTACTAAAAAACTATGGACTTTTTAAGACTTTTTAAAATTAAAATGTTGTGAAAGCAAAAAAACTTGGATCAGATGAGATAATTCAAGCAGAAAGTTTGAAGTTTGCAAAATATTTATCGAACAATATGAATCAAGAACAAATAAATCATACTATAAGAGATTCCCCATTCCAAGAGTTTAAATCATTACCAAAATTATTTAAAGATAAATCAAATCATCCTAATAATACGATCCTTCGAATTTATTCTATACTTTTATCTTCCTTCAAAAATTCTTCGTTTAAAATTATACAATTTCCTTTTATTAAAACCCCATCTTTCATTTTTATTATTCATGGCAAGATTTTCCATAAAAACAGGATAATATTTAGAGCTTTTGGAAAAGGATTAACAATTGCGTTATCAATGGCTAGTCTTTACGGAGAATTTATTGAAAGAATTCAAGCAGGTTTTTTTTTTTCCCAAAATCCTTACAAACCTCGGGTTATCCCTTATTATGAACCAAGTAATTCTAAAATAATTACAGAGCAAATGAAAAAACTCAATTTTCAAGATTTTTTACCTCTTTTTAAAGAAAAATGCTATCCATTTGTAGAGAAATTACTACCTTCTGAAAAAGAATTATTATATTACTGCCCTTATCAAGATTTAACCTCTAAAAAAATTACCTGGATAATGACTAGGGTGAATAGATTCACTACTGGATTTGCAAGCGGAAATTCCTACGAGGAAGCACTTGTACAAGCATTTTGTGAAATTATTGAACGTTATTCTTCATTTATGGTTTTAAAAAATCAAATTAAATTGCCAACAATTCCTAACCATAAATTATCTTCACAGATTCAAAATATCATTAAAAAATTCGAGCAAGAAGGCATACAGATTATAATTAAAGATGCTTCTCTTGATTTGAATATTCCTTCCGTTGCAGTATTATTTATTTTTGAAAAAAGAAAATCAAAAAGATTCTTAATTACTTTTGGCGTCGCTTCTTCTCTAGATGTTGCAGTAGAACGATGCCTCGGCGAAGCTGAACAAGATGCAAATAGTATAACAACACGTAGTATATTTAATCACCAATATTGTCGTTCAATTATTAACCTATACAACACATTTCCGCATTTAAAGAAGATTTTACCTCTTAGGGATTATTTTGGTGAATCTTACGCACAAAATAACTTTTACCCTTCTGAATATGTAGAATTTTTAAAAGAGGATTATGGAGCCCCTGAATATGAAGAATTTTATAAAATTGATTTATTGGATGAAATTAATTATATTTTTCATTTCCTAGGTAAAAAGGGTTATCGAATTTACATGAAAGATTGTAACTGGTTAGGTTTTCCTTGCATAAAACTTTTTATACCAGAATTAAATGTTGGTTACGGCCAATTGATTAAATATTCTAATTTTAAGTTCGAGAAATTTAAACAGAAATTATTAACTAACTTTTCTGATATTACTAAGGATGATTTAAAAATTTTGGATACTCCTGAATTCATCTTATTGCTTTCTCATTTAAAAACTTTAAATAGTTTTTTTCAGATTGATTGTGAAAGTTTAGAGCGATATAGTTCGTGGAAGTTTTTTGGACTATTGGCATTTGCACTAAATCGTGAAAAATTAGCAATAAAATATCTCAAACAGGTTGCACTTTCAGTTCCAAAATCTAAAAATAAAAAGGAAATACTTTCTGAATTAGGAATAATTCTTCCAAATTGCCAACAAAAATCATGTGAATCTTGTAGATTTAAAAGAGAATGCAAATTTCCTATTCTAAAAGATTTTGAATCAACGGTTGTAAAGGAATTTCCAAATCATTTACGCAGATTAGAAGAAATATAGTTGGAGAAGCAATCTTAAAATTTCAATAATTATGAAAAAATTTTTAAATTTTATCTACCCGATATTTTTAATGAGAAATACTTTTAATTCCCTTTTAAAAAAAATTGAAGAAAAGAGTGAATTAACGGCGGATATAATAGAGGAATTAAAAGAACTTTTTCCAGATAAAATCGAAAAAACCTTAGAAATTTTGAAAAAAGGAATAATCCAATATACTTTTTCCCCTTCGGGAAGAAAAATATGGGCAGTAGTTGGTAGTAAAAATGATTTACATCTCATTTATCCTAGTTTATATTGCGACTGCATCGATTTCTACAAGAGTGTAGTTATAACTAGAAGAAATACTTTATGTAAACACATCTTAGCACAATTAATCTCCTTCAGTTTGAAAAATTTTGAGTTAGTTTCTTTAAATGATAAGGATTTCAGTAAATTTTTAAAACAATTTAAAGTTAAGATTTAAATCTCTAATATCTCTGCTTCCTTTATTGATTTATTAATTAATGATAAAATTGGAATATTTTTTTCTGATTCCTCAATTACTGGAACTTTGGCATGGGTTTCGGGGAATTCTGGAAAATATGTGCAAAAATCTGATTTCTCTGAGCAAATTTCATATAAACCTATCTTTCTACTAATTTTCATTACTTCTAATTTATCAAAACCAATTAGTGGTCTTAAAATAGTAGTGTTTCTCACTATTGATTGATAAGAAAAAATATTATCAAGGGTTTGACTCGCTTGTTCTCCTAAAATATCACCCGTAACTAGTAAGTTTGTTCCTTCTATTTGACCAATCTTAGAGCCTACTCGATACATAAATCGTTTGCATAAAATACATGTGAGTTTTCTTTCACAATTTTCTTTAAATAATATTAAATTTGAATTTTGATCAATAAAATAGACTTTTAAATTTTTTTCGATATAAATGGAAAGGATTTTGACAATTTTAAGTATTTTTTCTTTAAATTTATCAATATTTTCATAATTTGTAATAAATGAAACACATACTGGGAGAAAGCCTTGTTTTATCATCAAATAGGTTGCAACAGGAGAATCAAATCCTCCGGAGATTAAACTGATAATTTTTTTCATACTCTAATTTCAACCCTTTCCCATTGTTTTAGATATTTATTGAAATTTATGTTTGAAATTTTCCTAAATATTTTAATCTTATTTGAACTCTCTAATTCTTTTAATTTTAACATAATACTCTTGTTTCTATTTAGATGTTCTTGTGCATATATATATTCGTGAGGAAAGATTTTTTTAATTTGCTCAAAATCAATATTGCATAAATTATCATAGTTTTCAATGACCCATTTACATAAAGGATCTATGCTAATTTTAAAATTAAACGCATCTTCTTGCTTAATCGCCAATGGATATGCCCGACACGTCAAAGGTTTTACATCATGGACTTGGCATTTATTATCAATATGAAAGGGACATTGCTTTCTTTCATTATCTAACCTAATTCTCCATGTAACCACTAAAATTTTTTGATTTTTTTCATCAGGAAAAACTAAATCTTCAATTATCTTAAAAGAAGCATTATTCTTTTTTGCAATTTCAATTAATTTATCTGCTTCATCTGGATAAAGTGGAATCCTTTTATAAGTAGGATATTCGATTGTCCCAGGTACCTCTGAGCAACAAGTACCGCAATTTTTGCATCTATACTTTAACTCTTTCATTAAATATCATCTTAGAAACATTATTTTGCATACTTAAATATTATGTTGGTATTTTTGTAAAGTTATTTTAAATCTTATCTGAATACTCTCTTCGATATTACATCATTTAAATAAGAATAGTTATAGCATTAATTTTAGATAGAATCGTTTTTTTAAAGGTAAAATAAAAATATGAGAGATTTTAGAATTATTCAGCATATCAACCTCTCACTGGATTCATTAAAAGATCCTATTTGTCTCCTCGGTATGCCTGGCATAGCTGATGTAGGCAAGTTCGCAATCGATCAAATCATTGGTCTCTTAAAGGCAAAACCATATTTAGAAATTATATTTAATGATTATCCAGCAGGAGCTATCGTTGATGATAGTATATTATCTGCCCCTAAAGCAGAAATAATGTTTTGGAAGGATCCAAACAATATAAGAGATCTTTTGTTAATTACTGCTGATTCCCAAGCACTTAATCCCAAGGGAATTTATAAAATATCAGATTTTATAGCAAGTCTAATGTATAAATTTAGAATAAAATTAATAATTTCTCTCGGAGCTTTTCCAACTAATAGTCCATCAAAATCTCCTTCGATATTTTTTAGTACAACAAATAAAGATTTTATTGATCAATTTATCAAGGACGGAAAATGTAAAAAGATTAAAAAAGGAGTTATCGTTGGAGCGAATGGTTTAATTCCCACATTAGTAAAAGCCAGATTTAATATTGATGGAATTGTATTTTTAGCAGAAACCGATAATATTGCGGTAATTAATGATGAGATTACAGACTTGAAGGCATCTATTACTTTAATTAATTTATTAAAAGATAACTTTAATTTGCCAATTGAAAGAAAATATACATTAGAAAAAATTGATGAGATTACTAAAAATCTACAAATCAAGAAAGAGAAATTAGAGCGTGATTTAGATAATTTCCACCTAATGGATAAAAATTCCGAAGAAAAAAGGAAATCATTATATATTTAAAATATTTATAGAATTTCTTATTTCTAAATCCAATAGAGTAAAATTTTTTAATAATAAATTATTATTGAATTTAGTTATGTATTATTGTGCAAGAAAAGGTTGCAATAAAGAAGTTACTCCTGATGAATTAAAGGCATTGCCTGGCATTAAATGTTCTCACTGTGGATATAGAATCCTTTATAAAAAAAGACCTGGGGTAATTAAACGAATCAAGGCTAATTAAAAATATTAGGATGATTTAATGTTCAATATTAAAATTTAATTTTAATATTAGCTCTTTATACCGAGTTCTTACGGTTGCTTCTGTTATCCCAGCAATATCTGCAATTGCTTTTTGGGTGCGACGTTCATCAGTTTGAATTGCAGCGATGTAAAGTGAAGCTGCAGCTAAACCTGTAGGCGCTTTTCCTACAGTAATATAATGTTTTTGAGCTAACTGTAGGATTTTTGCAGCTTTATTTTGAGTTCTACCTGATAAACTCAAATCCGCACAAAATCTTGGAATAAAGTCGATTGGTGATGATACTCTCATATTTCTTATTTTTAATTCTTTTAATATTAATCTATAGCAACGCCCCAACTCTTTTTTTGTAATAGAAGAAAATTCGATAAAATCGTCTAAAGTCTTTGGTAAACCCTTTATTCTACAAGTAGTGAATAAGGAAGCTGCTAACATAGCTTCAATCGATCGACCCCTTATTAAATTCTTATAAGCCATCTTTCTATATACTATCGCAGCCGATTCTTTAATAGAACCTGGCAGATTTAATTGAGAACAATATCTATCTAGTTCATTCATAGCATTTGCCAAATTTCTATCAATTGATTTATGTATCCGTGATCTAGTATGCCATTTTCTTAATCTATGAACTTCTGCTTTCATTTTTGGACTAATTTTTTTGCCATGTGCATCTTTATCTTTCCAATCTATTGTTGTACTTAATCCTTTATCGTGTAGTGTAAATGTAGAAGGAGCTCCAACTCGAGTTTTTTTAGCTTTCTCTTCTGATGTAAACGCTCTCCAATCTGGTCCGGAATCAATAATTCTTTGATTAATTACTAATCCACAAGTGTTACAAATGATTTCCCCTCTAGATAAATCTGAAATAATCGAGAAATTACCACATTCCGGACATTTCTCAAAATTTATCTCGTTTTCATCTTTAGTAGTCACAAAAAGTTAACCCTCAAACCAAGAAATCAACCTATTATTACAAAAAAAAGAAATAAACACTTTTAAATGTTTGGCTTTTGTTATTGTGTAAATTAATAATTTTCTTTAAAGATTTTGAAGATTTAATATCGACAAAAAATTTAAATAACTTTTATAGTTTTTAAATATTGAATGACATTAAATTTTTTTAATCGTATTCATGGAAAGCATTGTTTATTAAGGGCTTTTAAAACTGTTTGTCCTAGATGTAAAAATGATGTGTTCTATTGGGAATGTTCTCATGGATCTAAGGTATTTTTTGAATATCCAATATATGGGCGATTAATCCGACATAAATGTAAAAAACACTTAACTAAAGAAAACTTAAAAAAAAAAGATCATATTGAGGTAAAAATCCCTTTTTTTATAGAAAAAGATAATTTTGGTTGCCCAATTTGCGGAAAAATTTTTAATAAAAAAAATCAACTTGTTGATCACATAAAACAGTTAAAAAAAAGTGATGAAGCTCATCATAGCTTCTATAATAATAAACTTAATTTTAAGACGGAGTCAGAAATATTCAATTATAATTTAACCAAAAATTTAAATGAAAATGATAATAAAAATCATTATAAACCGACTTTCGGTAAGATTACAATTATCAATAAAAAATCAAGTTAATATAAAAATAATTACATTAAAAAATTAAAAATTTAATATATTTTAACAAATTTATTTTTAATACAAACAAAAAAATAATTATTGATTTTTATGTCTATTGATTATGAAGGAATTATATCTGAATTGATGCAAAGAGATCCATCTATAATTGCCATTGCGGTTATAACAGGAGCTCGAGATATTGTTTATTCAACAGATAATTGGGATATTAGCTCAGATATTAGTAAAGTTTCATCTGCATGGAGTTCAATGAATGCTCAGTTTGTAATGATTTCTGGTGTAAAATACTCCATGTTACAATGTACTATTGAAAGAATGGTATGTACTAACATAAAAGGGCAGGGACACATTGTTGGGGCTAAGGATGATGAGCATAAAATTATTGCATATGTCGAACCCGAAGCGGATATAAATGGTGCTTATATGGATACAGCTCGAACCTTATCTAAACTAAGTTCAAAAAACCCCTATTTGGAAGAAAAAGCCCAATTAGGAACTTCCCAACCAGTAGCTCCCGTTTCTGGAGGATTAACTATTGATCCTCAACTAAAAAGTGAAATTACGGCTTTTCTTGATTGGATAAAAGCCGAAGATGGGCTTTCGGGATATCTAAGTTATTATCTTCAACAAAATAATGCAAATATCATGAGCGAATTGGCAAAAATTTATAATGATTTACGCAATATTTGTCAATAATTGGTATTTAACACAATTTTTTAAGTGAATATACTTGTATTTTCTTTTTTCCTTTAAAATTCTTTTTTAACAATTTCTAATTTTAAATTTTTATTATGAAAATAAAAAATTATTTTAATCTCAATGTTTCTTAAATTAAATAAATAGTAATGAAAACAAATTAAGTGGTGAAATCAAATAAAGCTATATATAATTCAAGATAATAAAATCATATCTTCTAAAAAATTGTCTTATGATAATTTTATATTTATATTTGATGCTCAAAATGAAATTGGGGGTTTTTGGAAAGGTGAATTTGCTGAAGAATTTGATGAAATTTTTGCTAAGGAAATTATAGAAAAAATTATTAAGAAATTTGGTGAATTAGATTTTAGGATTTTCGATACATTAGATCCAAAAAATGAAGAAGATAATAATAACAAAATCTTAAAAATTGAAATCTTAAAAAGATTACCTAATAAGACCCTTTGGAAAATTAAAAGAAGAATTTCGTCCTTATTTGTATCTAAAAAAATTATGTCTAAAATTGGAGAATTTCGTACATTTGATAGTTCATGGAAATGGCGTAGAGACTTATTAAATTTAGATAATATTAGTAAATTGTCAATTACAAATATATTAATTATGTTTTTTACCATATTCTTTATTTATAATATAGGAATTTTACAATTGTATGATGGAACTCTTTCTTTTTTGTTTATTATTTTTATTTTATTAGCTTTAACTATAGTTAACTTAATATTTGTTTTATTTCCAATGAGATTTCCTGGAATTATAAAAAAAATAATTAATTTAGAAGATAAGGAACATGAAGAGGAAGAAGTCCAGACAAGAAAAATTGAAGAAATAAAGGTCATTAAAGAACCTCTTAAACCATCTGTCCCTATCTTACCTTCAGAGCAGAAATTCGAAGTATCGTCAAAACTTCTATCTTTAATTAAATCTAATACTTCATCAAAAAAAAATGAAAAGGAAAAAACAAAAAAAGAAAAAGAAAAATCATTAGAATCTCTTAAAGATGGAAAATCTGACCTAAAAATCCCAGAAGTTCCAGTAGCTCCTCCAAAACAGATAATAAAACTCGATTCCCCCGAAATTTCTCCCGAACTCTTAAAAAAAATAACTAAAGGAGAAACTAAAGAAATAAAATATATGCTTGTTAAATGTGATAGATGTAATAAAATAATTGCATTTCCTGTTCCAAAGAAAAAAGTTCTTAAATCAGAATTACCTGTTGTTCCCATTTCATATATTCATGGAAAGGGAAAGGAAAGACACTGTTTAACAGCTCATGTTGATCATGATTTTGATATTAGACGACGGCGGGTTTCTGATGTTGTATTTGAAGAATTGGAGTAATTATGGATAATATATTATACCTTTTAATTCCTTCTCTATAAGAAGTAAATAAATATTAATGCAATTGAAATCGGTACAATACATAAAATAAGAAGAAATAATAACCAACTCTTGGTCCAATTTATAAAACTATTTGGATATAAAATTGCGTTACATTCTGGGCATCGCTGAATACTCTTATCAATAATTTCTAATTTACAATTCCAACAAAGAGTCTTTTTAAAATATTCTTCTTTTTTCAATGAAAACAATCTTAATTTTATTGAATATTAATTAAAACCAATAAACATTAATACTTATATTATTGGAATAAAATATTTTATATAAAAAATTTAGTTGTTGATAATGTCTGGTTATATAGGTAAATCAATTAGACTTGAAAGAATTATGGATAGAAATACCAGAAAAACAATCATTATACCCTTAGATCACGGCTTAACTGTTGGACCTGTTAAAGGATTAGAGAATAATTTAGGAGAAATAGTTAATAAAATTGCTGAGGGTGGTGCAAATGCTGTTTTAGGTCATATAGGCATACCATTATATGCCCACAGGAAATATGGTCAAGATATTGGTTTAATACTTCATTTATCAGGTTCAACTAATTTAAGTCCTAATCCAAATTATAAGGTTTTGACTAATAATGTTAATGATGCCTTGAAAATGGGTGCTGATTGTGTTTCAATTCATATTAATTTGGGAACAGATACAGATCCAGAGATGCTTCAAACTTTGGGCTCTCTCTCAAGAGAATGCAGAGAATGGGGAATGCCACTTTTAGCAATGATGTATCCTAGAGGTGAAAAAATCATAAAAGATGGCAAAGATGAATATGATGTTGATGTGGTTAAAATTGCCGCAAGAGTTGCTGCTGAACTCGGTGCAGATATTGTAAAAACAAACTGGACTGGTGATATTGATTCTTTCAAAGAAGTTGTGAAAGGATGTATGGCTCCCGTGATTATTGCTGGAGGTGAAAAGCGAGGTCTTTGGGGGATTTTAGAGATAACTAAAGCATCAATAGACGCAGGAGGTTCAGGTGTTGCTTATGGTAGGAACGTGTTTCAAGCAGATGATCCAACGGCAGTTGTAAAAGCATTAGCCCTTATCGTTCATCAAGGGTACGAAGTGGAAGAAGCGGTAAGAGAAGTAAATCTTTCAGTATAAATTTAAATAGAAATGAGAAGAGAATAGTAAAGATGAATATAATTGCTGAAAAGAAGGTTCAAATAGATAATATTACTATTTATCTTACTTTACTAAAATTATATCGAGGCTATGTTCTTTTTATATCTGATCAAGAAAATTTTGGATTAGGTTCTATTACTTTAAGCACACCACCTTTAAATGATGTTCTAAAATCAACATCTGTTTCGTATCAACTGTTTGGAATGGAACATAACTTATTATCTAAAATGATTGTAGAAAAAGCAGCGAGTAATTTAAAAGAACCAGTTATATTATTATTTTTTTTAAAGGAAAAAGAAAAGGAGAAGGAACTCATTAAGCCAATTATAACATTGCTCAATCAAATTTTAGAGGAATATGAGAATTTTAAAAAATAATGACAATAGGAATAAATTAGTATGATACTTCAAATTCCTCCTTCAAAATTTCTTTGAATTTAATAAATATCATCCAAAAAATCTAGAAAGTAGGGATATAAATGAGTATTGATTGGATTCCAGCAAGAAAAATTACTCCAAAAGAAAGGGGGAATAGAGGAATTTTTCCATCACATAAAGTTCCAAGCGGATTTGCGGGATATGAGTCGTGCTTAGAACGGGATATCATACTATTGTTACATCACGCTCCTGATGTTAAGAGATTCCAACATCAACCTAAAACAATAGTCTATAAGAATAGCAAAGGTTGGTTCTAAAAAGGTAGAAGAAAAAGCATAAAGAAAGATAAAGGTTAAGGCCTAAGCAGTCTCACCGTGGAGGACCCACCCCAACTCCTAGTGCAAAGCCTATTACCTGGACGGTGCGAATCCAAACGAGCCCGCCCAAAGTCTCGATGCCACCACCCAGTCGGCACAAGGTCACTTTTTACACGTTTTACATATTTTACATATTGACCAAGAAACCATAAGGCATTGTTATCATACCTGTCATTACTTACTTCATTGGTTGTTTCGAGGTGGAAAAGAAATTTTGTAATAAAATCTTCAAGTGTTTTTCCTGTTTCTCCTTGATAAGCTTGCGTCTGTAATGTTCGTAAGTAATCACGAGGAGAAGAGCCTATTTCTAATTGTCTTCTGCCTCCTAATGTCTTTCCTCGGCCTTGTTGAGGCATAATGGGTAAACTTTCAACTAATCCCACAGACCAGCCTGGAACGGCACAAATACGTCCATTATTGACTACTTCTAATTTGGTCTGTCCCCGATGATTGCTTGAATATTCTTGAGGAAAATATACAAGCTCGTCTGTATCTAGTGCCTGTCTTAAGGTTTCCCATATCCAGACATGTTTTTCGGTATTGACACGAACAGGTATTAAAGGATCAGAAGGAGAATGTCTGGTTTGATAAATCTTTCCTTCTGCTGCGTGTTTAAGAATAGCTGCTTTCATTCGGTCAATAAGAAGGGATGTTGGCATTGTCATGGGTGTTAGCTCTAAACGATCAAACCCTTGTGGAACTTTTCTACCTACAAGCTCTCTATTATGATCAAATAGTTCTACAACCTGTTCTTGGGTTGGTATTGGATACTCTTTTCCATCTATTCCAATCACCCCAATGCTTTCTGATTTCGGAAGAAGTGTGAGAATGCCGGTGCGGTTTAAGGCGGTAACGCAACGGGCATATTCCCTTTCAACAGGAAATAACTGTTCTGATTGAGGATCTCCTTCCATGTGCGCTGATGCGTCTATAGGTTGTTTTGACATACCCTATTATACCATTTTTTAGTTAGATTGTCATAACTAACTAATATATTTAAAGATTATTATAAAGTGTTAGTTGTGTCAATAAGTTTCGATTATAAACATACAGGAAATGACAAAAAGTTTATTGAAGTTAAGTATTTGTATTGATTAGTATAAAACTATTAGGAAGTTGGATATTTAAATTCATTACTAAAATTTGGACATTCATTGCCAATAATTACCAAGTGCATTGCCATTATTATTTAAAATAATCAGAATATAAAAGTAAAAAAAAATTAATAAATTTATTATATTACGAGGATTTCCTGAATTGAAAAAATTCATTCTTACAAATATCTTTGGTAATACGGTTCGAATTAAAATTCTTGAACTTCTTCTCGATAATATTTTAAAAAAAGAGGTTGAATGGGAGTATCTCTCTAAAATTGCTAAAGAAGCCGGAATATCTACTTCATCTTCAAAGCGGGTTATTGATTCACTCATAGAATCTAATATTGTCGATGAATTACCCATTAAAACTCATGCAAAAAATCCAAAAAGAAGCATTCGATTAAATTTAGACAATAAAATCGTTAACGAGCTAATCTTTTTTTACCGGAAAATCCGAGCCTTTAAATAAATATTCATTTTTTAAATGCAGGGAGTGGGATTCGAACCCACGAAGAGCTATCTCACCGGATATCCCATCTGAAATTAGTAAGATCAACGGAAATCATATTAATTAGATCTTGAGCCCAGCTAATGAGAAAGTTTTTTTCCCAAAAGAGTCCGGCACCGTTGACCAACTTGGTTATCCCTGCTTGAAGAATTTTTAAATAAAATAATATTTCAATAAATAAAAATTATTTTATAATCACTTTTAACAGTCTTAGTCATAACACCTTATTCATAGGATTTATATTTACTAAGCTTGGTTATCTCTGCACTTTTTTAAATAATATAATTTATTTTCATTATAAATTCTTACGAATAATTATTAGTTTAACATAGTTTTAAATTCAAGATCAATCGAAAAAAGAAGATAACCTGTGACGTATGCCTACGGGGGTTGGAATCCCTCATCTTGCATCTTTTAAATAATCTTTTCTTTTGATTTAGAACTATTGTAAAAGGAACATGACAATGAAGATAACTACCATCATACCAATTAAAAAATACATCTGAATTTTGGATTTTTTTTTCTTTTTTTTCTCATAAGATTTTGCAGAATCCTTACATCCTTGACCACAATATTGCTTACCTTCTGGTATAGCCCTTCCACAGACAATACAATGTTCATGGGGACCGTATTTTTTTTGTATTTTTTCTTTCCAACTTGACAATAACTTAAACTCCTAATAATAATTATAGATAAATAATAAAATAAAATTAAAAAGGTTTGTTCAATTATAACCAGGTTTAATAACCGTACCAATTCCAGATGGATTTCCATCTAAAATGTTTTTTAGCTGGGTTAAATCCTTCCCCGAAAAAATTCTTACATTTAAATTACTTCTTTTTAATATTTGCAAGGATACAGCATCAAATATGCGATATTCACCAGCTGCTGCTTGATTATTGCTAGATGATTCCAGAATAAGATTTTGAAGTTCAGTTTTTGTTAATTCATCAAACTTTGTAGCATCTGGGAATTTCTTTGGATCTTTATTAAAAATGCCTTCAACATCGGTCATAATTAAAAGTTCATCTGCATTTAAAAATTCTGAGACTTCTAATGCAACTGAAGTAGTAGATTGACCCGGTTGTAATCCGCCAAGCACCAAAATTTTATTAAATAACATATTTTTTGCTAAATCTTCTATTGTTTCTAATACTATAGGAAAAGATGCATTTCCCAGTCCTTCAATTATCAATTTAGCATTTAACCTTGAGATGTAAATACCCATTAAATCACATTTTGATTCATTTACGCTAAATTCCCTGAGTGTTTGAATATATTTTCTAGCAATATTTCCCCCCCCACAAACAATGGCTAAAATATTATCTTTAGATCTGATCAAATCGCAAAACTTTTTAATTTTTATAGAATTAATATTATCTCCTTTAAATAAAAGGGATCCTCCAATTTTTATAACTCTTTTAAGAGACATTAATTTCACAATAACTTATTTAGATTATTAAAACCTTGTAATATTAATTAGAAAATATATAAAAAAAGCTTTCTATATATGTCAGTAAATAAATCAGAAATTTTAGTTAAAGTACCTCTCAGAATTTCTGGGTTTTTTCAAATTGTTGATGAAATTAATGGAGTTAAAATTAAAAACCCAGAGAAAATCGGTTCTCGAGGAGCAGGTTTTTGTTTAACTGCATTTGGATATACAAGAATCTCAATCCAAGATATAGAATCTTCTAAAGAAAATAAAGTTGAAATTTTTATTAATGGACAAGAGCAAACTGAGAATGCACAGACTACATACTATATATACTCATATCTAAGGGATTTTTTTAAAAAAAACGTGAAATTGAGAATTGATCACAAATTTGACCTTCCTGTTGGTTGTGGTTATGGAGCAAGCGGTTCAGGAGCCATTGGTACAGCATTAGGAATTAATTTTCTTATGGATTTAAATTTACCCTATGATGATCTTGGAAAAATTGCTCATATTGCAGAAGTAGAGAATAAAACTGGATTAGGTACTGTAGCAGGTCTATGGCATGGAGGATTTAGTATAATTTTAAAAGCAGGATTTCCATTTTTTGTAAAAAAAATTTCTTATCCTCAAAACTTAAAGATAATATGTGGTACATTTGGCGAAATACAAACCAAATCAATTTTATCAGATCCTTTATTAAGTTCAAAAATAAAAGAGGTTGGAAAGAAAGCTATGAAAAATATATTAAAATCTCCTGATATTTTCACTTTTTTGGATGAATCCATTAATTTTGTAAAGAAAACAGATTTTTTAAATCTTCTAAATCTTTCTGAATGTCAAGAATTAATGAATTCTCTAAATAAACTGAAAAATGTGAAAGCAAGTATGAATCAATTAGGAAAATCAATATTTACTATATGTTTTCCTGAAGAATTCATTGATATTATTGAAATTTATGAATCCTACAAACCACAAGTTAAAATTTTCGATTTAGAAATAAATCCTAGTGGACCGGTAATTTTAAATCAGTAATTACTGTAATTTGATTTAAAAATTATATTTTTAAAAATCAATTATAAATCTTAATATTCCTACAACCCCACCAAAAGTGTGTAGTATCATCTCCCCATCTTCTGTGTTTGTAGATATAATTTCAATATTTGTTCCTGAAGTCTCAGCCAATTCGCCTAATTCTTCTATTAATGATTCTTCTTTAGTAATATTAAACAAACTAGAATGGCATTTTGGACATGAAGTATTTTGAATTTCTTCCTTTACTTTTTTTAACTTTTCTAATTTCACAGTTCTTGTTTCTGAATATTTACATGCCTGGCATTCAATTTTTAAATTAATAAGATCTAAATCCTCTGAGAATATTAAATATTCTAATGATCCATAATTTAAAGCTTTTCTAATCTCCTCTTCACCATAAACTGCTTTACCTGTTTCTCTTGCTAATTCCCCTAAAAATCTTTGAACAATTTCTTTTTCGCGTATATATTTTACATTTTTAATATCATCTTTTATTTTTAAAACTAAAGGTCTTATTCCTTCCTTACCACCATAGCCGAGATCAACGGTATTTATAATTTCTTCTCTTAGTCGATAATCTAAACTCCCATCCTTTACAAATTCATTTTTTGTAAAACCTGGACCACCAATAAAGATCCCTTTTAATTCATCAATATTTAAAAAAACCTCGTTGCAATAATTAGCAACGCGTCTAATAAATCTTATTTTTCCTTCTTCTATAAGCCGAGAGAATCTTACCGATGATTGACCTCCAGCTCTATGTTTACTATGTGTTCCAGAGGTAAAATCCTTTAAAATTTTTATATAACTTCCTTTCAAATATCCAACGGCTGCTTCCCCTCTATCAATAACAATCAAACCATATACATCATGTTCCTCTACCATATATTCTAAAGGTTCTAAAAAAAATTCACTAGCACAATGATACTTGAAGATAGTAACTTTTTCAGGAGGCTCTAATAAATAGATCTCATTTTTTTCCGTACCTGGAGCATTTCCTTGTGGTATTGCTCCAGAAAACATTATAAATCCATTTTCAGGAATTTCTTTAAAATTTTTTAACTGCCCTTGTAAACTTGCAATGCTATCTAAAACATTCTTTCGAGTTAATTTTGACTTGATATTTTGACTTTCAGCAATCTCGTTTTTAAGATAATTGGTAACGTCTGAAAGTTTTCGATCATGGGGGATGTATAAACTAATTAATTCTGTATGAAAGCCTTTCTTTTTACGTAAAAAATCTAATAATTTTTTTGTCTTAAATCTCTTTAAGTCTTGACTCTTTATTGATCTTTCTGACATTTAATAACCTTACTAAAAAAATATCTGTAATAAAATTAATATTTTTTTATATTTTATTATATTTAAGATGAACCAACCGAATGAAGATATTGACTTCATCCCAGATTCACATCCTCGTGCAAAATCTCTTAGAGAAAGACACAAAATAATAAAAGGAATGAAAAATTCAGTAGTTGCAGAAGCCGGATTAATTGCTCATGGTAGGGGTGAAGCTTTTGATTACATTCTTGGAGAAAAAACAAATCCACCGGCGGTAAAAGCAATGAATGCTGCTATAGCTATGTTAATACTTGCAAAAAATCCTATAATAAGTGTAAATGGAAATACAGCAGTATTAATTTCTAAGGAATTAGTTAAGTTATCCAAAATGCTCAATTCTAAATTAGAAATAAATTTATTTTATCGAAAAGAAGGACGAGTTGAAGCGATTAAAAATATGTTAGTAAAGGCAGGTGCAGAAGAAATTTTAGGAATAAACGAAACCGAAATGGTCGAGATTGAAGAATTGATGAGTAATCGTAGAAGAGTTGACCCTAATGGAATAAAAATCGCAGATGTGGTATTTGTTCCCTTAGAAGATGGTGATAGAACAGAAGCATTGAAGAAATTAGGAAAAAAAGTGATTGCAGTTGATCTTAATCCATTAAGTCGAACATCCATTAATGCTGATATAACTATTGTAGATAACATAATCCGAGTAGTACCTAAAATGATTGAGATCGCCAAGAAATTAAAGGAGTATACCAAAAAAAGATTAAATGAAATAATATTAAAATTTAATAATAAAAAAAATATTAACACTATGTTAAATTTAATAAAAGAATATCTAGAAAAACAAAAAGAAGATACTTTCAAAATATTAGAGTATTAGCCTAATATTATGGAAATAAAAAAAAAATCATTATTTAAATTAAAAAAAAAATTTATATCTAGTAAATCTTTAAATATATTAAGAACATGGTTATTGATAATAAATTTTATTTGCACACATTATATCACGATAAAGAAGATAACTTCTTTGAAGTAGTTCCATGTCAAATAAATGATATAAATAAAGTAGAAAAAATAAATAAGGAGACATTACCAGAAAATTATCCTTATTTTTTCTATAAAAGTATTTTAGACTCATTTTCGAATACCTTTTTAGTAGCTAAGTTAAAAGGAGAGATAAATAAAATCATTGGATATATTATGTGGCGTATCGAAAAAGGAATTTCTAATTTTGGACTTAAGGTTGTAAGGAAAGGACATTTAGTTTCTATAGCAGTTGACAAAAAATTTCAAGGAAGAGGAGTCGGAACGGTATTATTAGCAAAAAGTTTACTTCAAGTAAAAAAATTTGATGTTCAAGAATTTGTTCTTGAAGTGAGATTATCAAACTTTAAAGCCATAAATCTTTATCAGAGAAAACTACATTTTGAAAAACAAAGAATATTAAAAAATTATTACAAAGATGGGGAAAACGCATACTTTATGGCTCTTCAAGCAGATTTAATTGAAGAATAAATTAATAATTAATCATTAGCTTTTTCTAATCCATGAATCAAATATGACACAACTTCATTAATACTAACATCCACACCCAATTGTTTTCCATAAGATACTATTTTTTCATTAATAAAAGAGATTTCAGTTTTATTCTTACCACTTAAGATATCCTGAAGCATAGAATTTTTATTCATTGCAGTTTTTTTAGCAATCTCTAACATAATTTTAACATAATTTTTTGCCTTAAGTTCAATCCCCTTTTTCTTAGCGACTTTCACTGCTTCTATAACGGCTCGTTCCATAATATCCCTTAACCCTTTAATTTTAAGTAAATCTCCATTTCTTAAACCAGTTAAAGCTCCAAATGAATTAATTCCAACATTGATAAAAATCTTTTCCCAACAGACACTTTCTATATTATCAACTATTTCTGTTTCTAAATTAGCTAAACTTAGAATAGTTTTCAAGGTTTCAAGGTTTTTCTTATCTTCTTTATTTATTTTAACCGTTTCTTTTTCCGAATTCTCTATTTTTATAAAACCAATTTTGGTGATACCTTCCCCTGTACGCATTACATAGCCATCTCTTTCCATTAATGCACCATTACTTGTGACTGCTCTCAAAATTTTAAGATGTGAGATTTTTTTTTTAACTATTTCTTCGTTTCCTATCCCATTTTGAAGTATTATAAAATATTTAGAATTTTTTATAATCTCATAATATTCATCTATTACAGATTCAAGATCATAAGTTTTAGTTGTTAAAAAGAGATACTGAAATGGAAATTTATCATCAATATTTGGACGATTTGGATATTTTGGTTTAGTATAAATATTTAGGTTTAATAGGTTCTCTTTTTTACCGTCTTGTTCAATTATTAAACCATGATCTCTAATTGCTTTTTTATGTCTTTCACGTGTATATAAATACACATTTATTGTGACATTATTATATTTTACTTTAGAAATATTCCCTCCGAAAAGACATCCAATTGCTCCAGCTCCAATAATTCCAATATTAATACCATCTGTCATGAAAAACAGTCTTTCCAACTTTTATAATTTATTTTTTTAAAAAAATTTCTCTAAATCTGTTTGACTTTTAGGAATAGCTCCTGATTTTTTTTTAATTTTAGTCAATTTAATACTCCCGGGAGAATTTCTGGGATTAATTTTCAGCTCCTTCATAAATACCAATGAATTTTTAGCTGCATATCCTGAAAAGTGGTTATTAAAATAAATACCAATTTGTTTAACCTTGCCATATAATTTCTTAATTTCTTTAGCCCATTTTTCAATCTCTGTATTCGAAAAATTATAATTAAACCATGGTTTAGTCCCATATCCATGAAATCTAATATAAGACAAATTTGGATTTGTTATATCCATTCTAGGAGGTAAAAGTGGTTCTATCACTCCACAATAGGTTATTTGGTTTTCTTTTAAAAATGAAAAAATTTCATCATCCATCCAAGATTTATGCCTAAATTCGATTACTCGTTCGTATTTTTCTGAACGATTCCAATACTCAATAAAATCTTTTAAATCTTTAAAATTATCCTCTTTATTAAATGAAGGGGGTAATTGTAATAAAAGTGCTAAAAGTCTATTTGAATCAATTAATGGTTCTATAACATCTAAAAATTTTTTTAATATAGATGAACATTTATCCAAATTTAACTTAAATTGATGTGTAACGTCTCGGGGAATTTTTGCAGAAAAAATAAAATCATCAGGTGTATTTTTAACCCATTTTTTGATTGTTTTTTGAAGGGGGATTTGATAAAACGTAGTATTAATTTCAGTTGTATAATATATTTCAGAATAATATAATAAAAACTCATTTGGTTCTAATATACGAGGATAAAAAACCCCTTTCCATTCTGAGTAACCCCATCCTGAAGTTCCAACATAAATTTTGTCCATAATCATTAAAACCTAATTAATATTTATTATCTCTTTAAGAATATAAAAAACATAAAATTTATAATTTCAAAGATCTTTTAATACTATGTTAGTATTAAATTTATAAGTTATTGGGAGCAAACTATTTCATCCTCGCCCCAAAAAGGGATGCAATATCCTAATAACTAGCACAAATATCATGGAAGAAAATCAAAAATCTCGGGGCATTTGATTTATCGGGAAATGATGTTTAAGCTAGGCACAAGGAATTTAAAATTTTTATAATTACATAATAATTAACTTGGAAATACACTTTAGAATATTAAGAATTTTGATAATTATTGATTTTTTTAACTCCAAGCTTTCCATATATCTCTTAATCTTGTGCTCATAGGAATATATTCTTCCAAACAGGTAATCGTCTTAGGTATTAAAAATATTTAAGAAATTAAATAAAACAAACTAATCCTAAATATAAGCACTCTAAATCTTCCTCTGAGTATTATCCAATACGCCTACACTATTTGGTGGATATCTCGGCTTGGAAACCGATGAAGAGCGTGACAAGCTGCGATAAGCTCAGGGTAGTCGCAGGTAGACTTTGATCCTGAGATTCTCGAATGGGACATCCTTTCATGGCTTAATAATCCATGAAAACCCCGTCAGGGGTGGGGAACCCACCGAAGTAAAACATTTTAGTAGGTGGAGGAAAAGAAAACAATAGTGATTCCGTAAGTAACGGCGAGCGAAAGCGGAAATGATCAAACCGAATCCCCAAGGGAAACGTTGGGGAGATGTGGAGTACGGGTCCAGCACGACCTCGGTAATGAAGGTGAATATTTCTGGAATGAAGAGCTATAAAGCGTGATAGCCGTGTAACCGTAAATTGCAAGGTTGATACTGGATACCCAGAGTAGTGCGGGATGGTTTTCTCGTATGAATGTGCCAGACACAAACTGGCAAATCTAAATATTCTCCAAGACCGATAGCGAATTAGTAGCGTGAGCAAACGATGAAAAGTAACCCGGAAGGGTTGTGAAAAGTGCTTGAAACCAAATAGTTTGTTAAGGATGCGGCTCGAAAGGATAGATTCTAGTCGAAGATATGCTGGTAACAGTACATTCGAGACTAGAGGACCAGAGTTGCATCATCCGTCTGGAAACATGGGCCAGGGAGTTTATAGTAGAAGCGAGCTTAAGGAGGTAATCTCCGTAGGCATAGGGAAACCGATATTTTTGCAAATGCATCATCACATTAGATCTATATAAAAATCTTCGGATATTTTCTATTATCTTCTAAGGGATGCATCTAGAAAAATGGTCTGAAAGGGCCTAAAGTTTCTGCTGTAAAACCCGAAGCCAGTCGATCTATTCTTGGCCAAGATGAAGTCACTCGAAAGGGTGATGGAGGTCTGCAGGATAACTGACGTGCAATTCGTATTCATGAGCTGAGAATAGGAGCAAAAGGCTAATCTAGACTGGGTTTAGCTGGTTCTCCCCGAAGCTGGTATCAGCCAGGTCTCAGTCGAGGTTGCCGGTGAGGTAGAGCACTAATTGGAAAGTAAGGGGAAGAGATTCCCCCCTTTTCTCTTAAACTCCAAATTTGCCGGCGCTGTAGACACTGGGAAACGGGTTAGTGGCCGTAAGGGTCATTGCCGAGAAGGGAACAACCTAGACCTGGGTTAAGGCCCCAAAATGCAGGTTAAGTGTCAAACTAAAGGGCGTTATTTTTCGAAAACAGCAAAAAGATGGATATAGAAGCAGTCAATCTTTAACGAGTGCGTAACAGCTCATTTGCCGAGAAAAATAGCCCCGAAAATGGACGGGGCTTAAATCTGCTGCCGAGACCCAGGGGCACGAATAGAAGAATTCGTGATCCGGTAGGGGAGCGTCCGGTTCGGGCGGAAGCTGGGGGGTGACTTCCAGTGGACCGTTCCGGAGTGCAGATCCTGGCGATAGTAATAGCATAGATGGGTTAGAATCCCATCCGCCGAAAGGGCAAGGGTTTCTTCGCAATGCGTCGTCAGCGAAGAGTTAGTCGGTCCTAAGTGCATTCTTAAATGTTCTGCGCGAAAGAGAAACAGGTTTATATTCCTGTACCACGGCGCTACATTTTGCGGTAACGCACGGAATTTTGTTGACAGTTTTAGGTAGGTGGAGTAGAGTTGTCGTACATCTCTCTATTTAAATATATAATGGTGGCGAGTAGAGTAAATTTGAGACCCACCAGAAAGCATGAATAGCCTTCCAAATGTGGAGGGTTCTGCTGATCCTGGGATTCAATGAAAAGGCAAAATTCAAGGAACGCCGTGTCCGTACCCAGAACCGACACAGGTGCCCCAAGGTGAGTAGCCTAAGGCGTGTTCGAGTAAAGGAGGCTAGGGAAATCGGCAAATTAGAGCCGTAACTTTGGGATAAGGCTTGCTTGAAGATTTCTGCATGCATTAGTGTGTAGGGATCTTTAAGTCGCAGTGACTAGGGGGGGACGACTGTTTAATAAAAACATAGGTTTCTGATATCGCGAAAGCGTGTTTACAGAAACTGAAACCTGGCCAGTGGCAGTATGATCAATCCGCGGTCCAACGCGAGTAAGTCCTGCTAAACGCCGGGAGTAACTATAACTCTCTTAAGGTAGCCAAACGCCTTGTCTAGTAAGTTTAGACGTGCATGAAGGGTCCAACGTTCTCCCCACTGTCCCAGCCTTCTGACGAATGAAATCACACTCTGGAGAACAGTCCAGAGATACCTGTCGGGACGAGAAGACCCCGTGGAGCTTTACTGCAACCTGTTGTTGTGTTTTGGAATAAGATACAGAGCGTAGTCGGGAGCGTCGAACCATCAACTCCGGTTGGTGGGAATGCAACAATGGAACACCGACTTTTTTATTTTAAAACACTAACGGCGCTTTATGCGTTGAACATCCGCAGGCGGGCAGTTTGGCTGGGGCGGCTCACTCTAGAAAAGATATCTAGAGTATCCAAAGGTCAGCTCAAACGGGACAGAAATCCGTTGTAGAGTATAAGAGCAAAAGCTGGCCTGACAGGATTCTGCAAAGCGAGGAATCCTGAGGCTAACGCCTGGTCTAGCGATCCTCAGTATAGGTTTTTGTGGCTAGCTGAGGTGATAGAAAAGTTACCCCGGGGGTAACAGAGTTGTCGCGAGTAAGAGTCCCTATCGACCTCGCGGCTTGCTTCCTCGATGTCGGCTCTTCCTATCCTGGAGGCGCACATAACCTCCAAGGGTGGGGCTGTTCGCCCATTAAAAGGGAACGTGAGCTGGGTTTAGACCGTCGTGAGACAGGTCGGATTCTATCTGACAGGTATGTTGGGAGATTGATGGTAAGGTCTCACCAGTACGAGAGGAACATGAGGCCGGCGCCTCTAGTTTACCGGTTGTCTGACAAGGCATCGCCGGGCAGCCACGCGCCAAGAGATAAGCGCTGAAAGCATCTAAGCGCGAAGCCCAACCAAAAAATAATCTCCCATTCCCTCTTCGCAGATATCATATCGATGATGAGCGGGGTGCGGTGACGTGCACCGTGGAAGGGGGACGAGAGCTCCTGTAAAAGACAGGGTTGGTGAGACTGGGGGTGTAAGAGGGAAGCTTCCGGGCGACCCTTTCAGCCCGCCGTTCTCAAACGCTCGAGTGTGTGGATATGAAAGGTGGATCATAGATTTAGGCTTAGAATATTTAGGATTAGAAATGGTGTAAAGATGATTCTGTTGGAAGAATATATTCCTAAATTTATTTTTTATTTCTATTTTAGTATTCCAATAATCATCTTTTTTCCAAAAAATTTAATTATAATCCCAAAATAATTGTTCTAAATAATAAATTTCAAGAAAACATCAAATTTTTTTAAGTAATATCATAAATGCCAACCGACAAAAAACTTTTATACTAATCTTTTGGGGACATTTCAATATTATAATAGGAAAAATTAGAAATAATTGAGGATTCAATTTTTATGGCAGATGTTCACAATAAAAGTTTTTTTGGTCAAAAGGTTGGAATGATATTATCTAGTAGATCGAAAACAGATCCATTTATCTTTCTTAAGTTTCTGAAGAAAAAGGCAAATAATGAATGGGAAAAACCATCAAAGGGAGAAGGAAAGACAATAAAAATCTCAATCGAAGAAATGATTACAATTATAAGCGTACTTTACAGGAAACTTCCTAAATGGAGTGGTTTTCATTCATTTAAACAAGGGAAGACTTCAATAAACGTTAATTGGGATGAAAAGGATGAATTATTGTGGATTAGAGTTGATGAATATGCAAAAAGTTTAAGATTTCCACAAACTGAATTTTTAAAATTATTAATTGAACATTTAATAAAAGAAAAAATTTCATTTGCAACTTCTGGAAATACGACTTTAAACAAAAAAGAATCATCAGATAAGAATTCTGAAGATTATCATGAATCTTTTGAAAGTCAATCTTTTTTTGAAAATATTAATGATTTAAATAATAACGAAAACAAGAAAGCTACTGTCGAGCAATACATGATTAATGGCAATAATGATAAAAAAAAGAATACTCCTAAACAAATAATTAAAGCAAGAGTTAAAAAAGTGACAGATAAAGCAGTGTTACTTATATTTGTGAATGGAAAAGAAGTTTGGCTCCCCAAGAGTACAATTTATTGCGATTTCGATCCCAAATTAAATACACATGAGCAAGAGTTTCTTATTGAAAATTGGATTTTGGAGAAAAATCTTATCGTTTAATAATTAAATCAAAATCTTTTTTTTTTAATTTGCAATACATTATTTATGAAGAAATTAGTTTGTCTCAAACCATCTCAAAGTAAAAGATTAATTGCGATATTAATAGCACGTCTTCCAATGATTCAAGAAAAAATGCAAAAGGGAAATATTTTTGTAACAAAAGGAACAACTCAAGGATATATACTAGAGGAGTTAATAAAAATTTCAAAGAGTGAATATTCTTTTAAAAAACCCGATTTTGTTGCAGGACAAATAATTCCAACTGAAGATCATAACGGTATTGGATCACTTTCAGTAAATCCCATATCATGGCCAGAAATTCATTTTAAAGATGGGGAAATAAGGGAAGCTACAGATCGTGTAAAATGTATTCAACGTTTCAAGAAAGGAGATATTATCCTCAAAGGTGGTAATGCATTAGATTATAATGGTCTAGTTGGTGTGTTTTTAGGAAGTAAAACTGGAGGATCAATTGGAAGCCTAATAGGATTAATAAAAGCACTCGGACTGAAACTTTTAATTCCAATAACACTTGAAAAATTAATAGATGGTGATGTTGTTGAATTATCTGAAATTTTGGGTATGCACGAGATTGATGATCCAGGAAAAAACAGTCTAAAAATTGGTATGATGCCAATATCTGGTACAATAATGAATGAAGTCACTGTTTTGGAGTCAATTTTTAATATTAATGCTTATCATGTAGGGAGTGGTGGAGTAGGAGGAATGGAAGGCGCAATCACTTTATTACTTGAAGGAAGTGAAAGTATAATCGAAGAAATTTCAATTATTTTAGAAAAATTAGAGAATGAGCCAGATTTTAAACCAAATCGACCTTAAATACAGCAAATTTTTATTTCTTTTTTTTTCTAAGTTTACTTCAACAAACATCTAAAAAAAAAAGGACTTTATAATTGTAGCTATAGATTTGATAATAATTTTGTCAATAACAGAAAACTTAGATCATTCTAATTGGTGGGAGGCCGTATTTTTTAATCAAAAAGTAAAGGTTAGAAGTATTATTAGAAATGAAGAAATAGAATATATGAAATTTTTTATGTCTAAAACCAAAATATATTGTCAAAATATAATTCATTATAAAAATTATATCTTTTTTTTTGTTAAGCCTTATCTTTTTCAGAAAGCAAATAAATATTTAGCACAATTAAGATATGCTCTGATCGGAAAAAAGGTTCTTATTATTAAACAAAAAAGACGAATTATTGATTTAATTTATACTTTCTTTCCAAATGTAAATATTCGAAAACTAGAATTATTAATAAAAAACAATACTGGAGACTTAGAATTGCTCATATTTATCCCCCACTTTAAAGAGAGAGGCATTGCTGTTGGCAAAGCAGGAAATTATATAAAAATTGTTAATGAGATATTTGAAGAATTTATTTACCCAGTTAAAATCTCTTGTTTATATTTAAGGGAATAGAAATTTTTTTACAAAGCGTTTACCAAGGAACGTTCTTTAAACCGATTAAATAAGCTATTGTATTGGCTAATATTGCTACAGATGGAGTTAAGATAAGTAAAAAACTTATTATTAAAATATCTAACGGCAAAAAGATTTCTGGCAAAATAAACGAAGGAATAGACGCCATAATCATAGCAAAAATCGCAAAATCAAGTTGGTCTATAATCCATAATGGATTTCCTCTACTGACATTTAATCTTCTTTTAATAAAAGAACCAATTAAATCTCCAAAAGCTGCACCATAAGCACACAAAAAAATTCTTATAATTATAGTTAAATAACCAAAAATTAAATTATCATCAGGTCTAACACCAATAAAATAATATCTATAATAAATCATACTATTATAATATTTATATACACCATTAGCAATTCCTTCAGAAGGAATGGGCTCAATAAAAGCCCATAAAACAATAAAAAGAAGAAAGATTGCTGCAGAAATTGGAATTCCTATTAAAATTGGTCCTCTAATAAATCCCTTCCAAGTTTTTCCAGGTCCAAAAATTCGTCTTCCATCAATAAAATTTTTTCCTCCATCAATTGGCTTTCCTCCGCCTATTAAAACCATGCCTGCATTTGCTAAATAAGCGGGAACTATAAATAATAAAGAAAAAATTAATAATGCAACCCAATCAGTCCATGAAAAAATTAATGAAATTATTAAAAAATCGATAAAAATTAAAAAAATGCACACTAAAGCAAGTATAAATGCGATTTTCTTGTTTATTTTTTCCTTCTCATTTAGTTCATTTCTTTTATTTCGCATAAAATTACTTCTATGAGATGATTGATTAAATTTAATTTAATATTAATAAATGTTTTAATTAACATAAATTAATAAATTGTCAATATTGAAAAATATCAAATAATTTTCGATTTAATATTTCTTTTGTTAATTACATAATCGTTGTTTAATAATATCTCTTTATAACCAATTGCCGACAAAAATATAATTATTGTTTATTGATAATTCTTTCTTACTAAATATTTCCTTTGGAGTAAAAAACAAAAATTAAAATTCATTAAGATTTCACGATTTTGGAAAATAATAATCAATTAATAAAAAATATTAAAAATCTATTAAAAGATATTAATGAGTTCTTAATTTTTTTTTGATTAATAGGAAGATTTAAATATTCTCTCCAGATGAAATTTTTTATTGAGCTTAATTTCAACTGGAACTCAATCTTAGAATTTATATTAGCTAGGGGAAAAGTTTTGAAAGAAAATAATGAATTGAATTATAAATTTGATATTTCACAATTTTATACGGATTTTTTGAAAAGTCCTAAAATATTTAAGAATAGGGATGCTTTAAATCCAACTTATATTCCAAATAACCTACCTCATCGTGATATACAGATAAAAAGAATTGCTGAAATTACAGCTTGCCTTTTAAAAGATGGAGTTCCTTTTAATTTTTTAAGTTATGGAAAGACAGGAACAGGAAAAACTTCAGTCATAAGGTTTGTTAGCAGGAAACTTGATGAAAAATGTAACGAAATTCAAATAAATAGACCTTGGTGGATTTATAATAATTGTCAGCAAGTTAATACTCCATATAGAATTTTAGCAAATATTTTTAATACTCTTTCCACGGAGGAAAAAATCCCGCCAACAGGTTTGCCAAAAGATATAATATTTCAAAAACTCTTAAATTTGTTAGATGATGTTGTTGGAAACTCCGTATGTTTTATTGTTCTGGATGAAATCGATATTTTGATTAAAAAAAAAGGCGGAAATGAAATATTATATGATTTAACTAGATTAAATGAGAAATATCAATTAAAAAAAAGTAGAGTTTGTTTAATTGGAATATCAAATATCTTAAAATTTAAAAGTTTTCTTGATCCTCGAGTTTTGAGCAGTTTTGGTGGAGAAGAATTAGTCTTTCCTGCCTATAATGCTGAAGAATTGACAGATATTTTACAAGAAAGAGGTGAAATTGCTTTTTTTAAAAATGTGATATCGGAAGAGACAATTCCATTATGTGCAGCACTTGCGGCAAAAGAACATGGAGATGCTAGAAAAGCTCTACAATTACTTAGGAAAGCAGGTGAATTAGCAGAAAGAAGCCATAATAAAAAGGTGTCACCAAAATTTGTTTATAAAGCTCAAAAATCTTTAGAACAAGATAATACGGAACAATTCATAGAGAGCTTACCAAAGCAAATTCAATTAGTTTTATGTTCTATTTTTCTAATTGCAAAACATCTTCCTAACTTAAAAATAATTACTGGTGATATTTATGATGTATATCTTGAAATTTATGAAAAAATTCCCGGTGTTAAGAAATTAACACGAAGGAGAATAAGTGATTTAATAAATGAGCTGGCATTAGCAGGTATCATAAAAGCTGAAGTTGTATCGATGGGTTACTATGGTCGTTCAAAAATCGTAAAATTAGATATACCATTAGATCAATTATTTAAAATTTTAGAAAAAATTGAAAATATAAAACACATTCTTAATTATAAACCTATTATTGCACAAAATGGAAAAGCAAAATTAAAGAAAAATACTTTTAAAAAACTATTTTAAATAAATTCCCAATTATCGAGTTCTTCTATAATATTCTTCAATATCTTTTCAGTTTTTGATTCATTTTCTGAATTTAAAATTAAAAATAATTTAACTAAATGTTTACATAACTTTTTTTGTCTACTCTTGCGAGTTAAATAATCATGGCAATCATGAATGATTTTTTTTTTATTTAATTCAACTTCAAATTTATAACGCTTTTCTTTAGTACCACTAACCTCTCCTCTTATTATTCCTTGATCAATATTAAGTTCACGAAATGTAAAAGAATTTTTAGAAACTGATACTGACCTATTTAGAGTACTTTCATCTGATAATTCTTTTAAAAGCATATTAAATGAACCTTTTCTTTCTTTAGAAAGATCTTTCAGACTGATTGCTTTTAAACTAATATTTTCTAGCGCATTTTTCACTTTTTCATTCTCTTTTTTTTGCCAAGTAATGAAATCTTCTCGTAATTCTTTAGAAAGGAAAATTTTTCCACTTTTTTCAACTAAAAAACCTTTTTTTATTAATTCATTGAATAATTGAACTGATTTATTTGGTTTTAAAAGAAATAATTCAAAAGAAATATAATAAATTAGCTCTTCCCTCCCAATTGAAGGAAGATCTAAGCTCCTCCAAATATATATTATCAATTCCTTGTGATTTGAAGGTGTTTTATTAATAATCATTTTTTTTACACAAATTAGTTATTATCTTTACTATTTAAATTGATTTCTGTTATTTTCCTTTTATCTAGTTCAACAATACCAATTCTACCTGGAGTTGGATTGATTCCGAAAGATTCCATATATTTTGTTTTATTTTGAAAGCATCCACTATTTACTAATAAAATATTACGATAATTCCCAAAACCACTTACATGAATATGACCGGTATGAAAAATATCAGGAATAGTATCAATTACTAACCAATCTTTTCTCACTGGAGCAATTAGATTTTTTCCTCCGTATGAAGGTGCTAAATGTCTAAATCTCAATATTTCTTTCATCGATTTTGTGGGGTGTTCGTGAGATAAACCTGGAATTGACATATTAAGATCAATTAAACTGTCACCATGAAATGATAACGTTTTTACGCCTTCAGTTTGAATTAAAACTGGATCTCCCACACAAATAACACCTAAATCAAACAAACCATCAATATATTTTTTTGGAACAGCGGGTTGAGGTAATGCCTTATGCACGGGCTCATGAGATCCAGGTGAATAAAATATCTTAATATATGATGGGACCTCTCTTAATAACTCTGCTGCTTTCTCATATTGTTTATAAATATCTGAAATTTCTAAATTTTCTTTTTGATTGGGATATATCCCAATTCCATCAATTAAATCTCCTGCTATCATAATATATTTAATTTTACCTGCAAAATTTCTTGTTTTTTGGTTTCCAAACTCTCCATTCAAAAATTTAATGAATCTTTTCCATAATTTTGGAATAAATTTTTTACTTCCAATATGCAGATCGGAAATTAATGCAATAGATAAAGGAGTATCAGAATATGCTGGGTTAAAAGAAACTGGTACATCTATTTCTGTAAGATTTCGAACAAAAATTATTCCAGGTCTATTATTTTCCCCAGGTCTATAAAAACCTTCGACGTAAATCATTATATCATTTACTAAATAATTCGTTTTTTGGAACAACTCATAATTAATTGAGTCATTTTTAATTAAAAGATTTATTCGTCCAGTTAAATCCTCAATTTGTATCATTTTATTTTCAGATGATGTTGTTTTAATGTTTATGATTAATCCTATTACTTTTACCTCGCCTACTTGATTTAACCTTAAAATATTTGCAATATTATTTGCTGCTGAAACATTTTCTCGTTTTCTCATTAATTTTTTAAATGTACAAAATCTGTCTTTAAAAAGTTCCAAAAAATCTTCGTATTCTCCCGAAGTATGTATCTTTCCAGTTGGATCTTTCAATATCTCATATTTTGCATCATATTCTTTAGCTAACGGACTATAGCTTTTTATACTAGAATAAGTTTGATTTATTTTTATTTTATTAATTTCAACTTTACTCTCTTTCATATCATCAATTTTAAGAGAATTTTGTATTTTCGTCTCATAGGCCGATTTAACATCATAATTTTCTGAAAACAAATCGTTTTGATAAATTTCGGGAGGTGAAATTATTTTTTTAATTTCATTATCTTCTTCCTCACAAGTGGTTTCAAATTCAGCTTTAATGTCGCTACTTTTTTTTTTAATCAAATCCTCTGAAATGCTTGAAGTTTTCTCAATTTCAACAACTGCTTTATTAATTTCTGAGGTTTTTATAATTTTTTTAATTTTTTGATATTGGTTAGTATAATTTGTAAAAATTTTTGGTCTTTTATTTTCTGGAATTTTTAGTATCTCATCTATTGTAATATGATTGTTAAAAGAAGGTAAGAAACTTGTTTCTTTTATTAAGATATCAATATTAATATTTGGCTCATCTGACTTCAAAATTAAATTAAATAATTCTGGTGATATGTTAATACCAGATTTTAATAACTTCTTAATCAAGAACTTTCTTATCTCTGTTTGATTATGTGGTAAAAGGTTTTCTTCCATTCCCTATTAGCAAATCCCATAAATTTTTTAAAATAAAAACTTATTAAATCCAACAATTTTAATTCTATTTGAATATTTTTTATATTTTTTTAATAACCTCTTAAGATATAAATAAAAGAAAATAATAAATGAAAACTCCATTTTACTTTATTGATTTTTACAATTATTCAAAGAAATATAATAAGATTTTTTCTTTTTTATGAAAAATAATAGCACTGTATATCGCTTTAACAGATATTGAATACCTCCTTAATAATAGGTATAAAATATAATATGGTACTATATAATTTTACATTACAAGTTTTACAACTATAAAAAAGAATATTTGGTTTAGTATGGTAGTATTAAGTAAATGGCAAGAAGAATATTTTAATGAGCTAGAACAACGAGTAAATCAAATTTATGATATTGCAAAAGAAGCGAAAAGTAGGGGGTTAGATCCATCAACAGATGTAGAGTCTCCTATTGCTAAGGATCTTGCTGGGAGAGTAGAAACTTTAATTGGACCAAAAGGAATTGCTAAACGTCTTAGAGAGTTAAAAGAGAGTGGATTAAATGAAGATGAAATTGTATTTGAAATTGCAACAGAAATATTAGATAAAAAATTAGGCAACATTGAATCAAAGGATGAAAGAGTTGATAGAGCAATTAGAGCAGCATTAGCAATTAAAACACAAGGTGTTGTTTCAGCTCCATTGGAAGGAATTTCAAGAATTCTTATCCGAAAAGACAATTTAGGAAACTCTTATTTATCTTTGTACTTTGCTGGACCTATACGAGCCGCTGGTGGAACAACAACTGCATTATGCGTATTACTTGCTGATATGGTAAGGAAAAAAATAAATCTACCAAAATATAAGGCAACTGAGGGAGAAATTGGGCGAATGGTGGAAGAAATAAAACTTTATAATCGAATTTTAAATTTGCAATATCCTGCATCTAATGAGGAAATTAGATTTGCAGTTAAAAATTTACCAGTAGAAATAAATGGAGATCCAACAGAAAAAGAGGAGGTATCAGCTTTTCGGGATCTCCCTCGAATAGATACTAATAGAATTAGAGGTGGTGCATGTTTAGTTTTAAATGACGGAATCCTTTTAAAAAAGAGTAAGCTTCAAAAAATTACCAATCAAATGAACTTAATTGGATGGGAATGGCTAGATGAGTTAATAAAAATATCTAAATCTAGTGAATCGAAATTTGATAAAGAAATTAAAAAATCTAAACATCAAAAAATAGCAAAAGATGAAAAATTTATTACTGACATTATCGCTGGAAGGCCAGTCTTTAGTTATCCCTCAGAAACTGGAGGCCATCGAATTCGTTACGGGAGGTCTCGCAATAGTGGATTAGCAGCATGCGGGATGCATCCAGCAACAATGACACTTTTTGATAATTTTATTGCCATTGGCACTCAAATTAAAATAGAAAGACCCGGAAAAAGTGCCTCTATTGTTCCAGTTTCTAGTATTGAAACACCAATTGTTTTATTAAAAAATGGAAACGTAGTAAAGATAAAAACCGAATCTATGGCTAATGAATTATATAAAGATATTGAAAAAATTCTATTTTTGGGGGATATTCTTATTGGCTATGGAGAATTCGTTGAAAATAATCATATTTTACTTCCATCTGGATATTGTGAAGAATGGTGGGCTCTAGATTTAAAGAATTCATTGGAAAAGAATAAAGAAAAAATTAAAAAATTTCCCATTGAGGAAGAGAGATTAAAAACTTTTCATAAAGACTTCTTTAAAAAGATACCATCCGCGGAAGAAGCAATTGCTATTAGTAAAATTCTAAATATTCCACTTCACCCAGTTTATACTGATTTTTGGAATAACTTAACATTAAAAGAAATCATCTCATTAAGAAAGTTCTTTATAGATAATTATAAAAATGGAATTTTAACTTTGGATATAATTCCAGAAATTAAATCTATCCTAGAGAAAGCTTTTATCCCGCATAGAATTATTGACAATAAAATTGTATTTAGCAAGGCAAAAAATAAAATCTATGAGGAAATTTTCGGTTTAAAATCTAAAAAAGATATTGATCTCTCTAAAATATCAAATATCTTTGACTTATTCAATTCATTATCTGCCATGAAAATCAAAAATATGTGTTACCATTATATAGGATCCCGGATGGGGCGACCAGAAAAATCTGAAGAAAAAAAAATGAAACCTCCAATTCATGTATTATTTCCCTTAAGTAAAAAAGTAGGCAGCTCTCGTACTATTCAAAAAGCAATTGAATTGGGTAAGATCAAAATTGATATTTGCAGAAAAAAATGCCCTAACTGTAATACGATTACTATTTTTAATAAATGCAACACATGTGGAACTCACACAAAATTCCAAAAATTTTGCCCTAATTGCAAGAAATTCGTTGATGCAAAAAATGTATCTTGTCCATATTGCAACGGAATGCTGAAAAACTCAACTCCAGCATTATTCAATTTTAAAAAATATATTAATTCAATTATGAAAGAGATAAATCATTCTCTTCCCAATGTCAAGGGTGTATATGGGCTTACAAATTTAATGAAAGTTGCAGAACCACTCCAAAAAGGAATCTTGAGAGCATTACACGGAGTTTTTGTATATAAAGATGGCACAATTCGTTATGATGCAACTGATCTCCCATTGACACACTTCAAACCAAATGAAATTGGTACTTCTATAAAGAAACTAATTGAATTTGGTTATTTATATGACATTTATGGGAAACCTCTTGAAAACGATGAACAAATTCTTGAATTAAAAGTACAAGATATTCTTTTATCTGAACATAGTACAAAATATTTTGTAAAAGTTGCCAATTTTCTTGATGACGAATTGAAAACTTTCTATAATATAAATCCATTTTATAATATTAAGAATATTTCTGATTTAATAGGCCAAATCTTTATAGGTTTAGCACCCCATACTTCCGCGGGAATAATTGGGAGAGCTATTGGCTTTTCATCAGCTAGGGCTATTTACGCACACCCTTTCTGGCATGCTGCGAAACGTCGAAATTGTGATGGGGATGAAGATGGATTGATGCTATTAATGGATTGTTTACTTAATTTTTCACTGCATTATCTTCCAAGTAAAATTGGAGGAAAAATGGATGAACCACTTGTTATATCAGTAAGGCTTGACCCAAATGAAATTGATTCAGAGGCCCATAACATTGATACTCTTTATCGATATCCCTTAGAATTTTATGAAAGTACAGAGAAATATTTGGATCCTATTGAAATAATAGATAAAATGGAATTGGAAAGTACTCGTCTCGGATCTGAACTCCAATTTGAACAACTTGGATTCACTCATCCCACTGAATCAATTAATGCTGGCCCTCTTACTACGGCTTATAAATTATATGAAACAATAGATGAAAAAATACATGCTCAATTATATTTGGCAAAAATCATAAAGTCTGTAAATGTCCAAGATGTTGCCAGAAGAATTTTAAAAACACATTTTACTCCTGATATTCTTGGAAACCTGCGCTCATTCACCAACCAAAACTTTAGGTGTGTTAAATGTAATGAAAAATATAGAACACCACCTTTATACACAGGCGGTGTATGTAAATGTGGTGGGAATATCATCTTAACAGTGAATCGTGGTGGGATCGAAAAATATATACCCCGATCATTAAAAATAATAAAAGAATTTGATCTAGATAACTATACTAAACAAAAAATGGAATTAATTGAGTCATACGTAAAATCCGTAGCTAACAATCCAAAAATAAGGCAACATCATTTATCAGACTTTTTCTAATCTTATCCTAAATCAAATTTTTTATTCATTTCTATTAAAATACGATTATAAAAAATCTAAATTAATATTATAATTGATTTTTTAAATAAGCAAAATTATGTTAAAATTATAAGAAACAGTAAATTTAATTTATATTTTAATTAAGAATCCTTCCAAAAAAATAGTGTTTAAAGAAAGGTATTGGTTTTAGATTGAGCTCTGAAAACGTACTGAAAAGGACCATCAAGTTAAAAATGGATCTTCTTTCAAGTAATTATGATTTATGCATAGAACGTATTAAATTCTTTACCGAAATATATAAAGAAAATAAAGAAGACCATGAAATTTTGAAAAGAGCTATGGCACTTGCACACACTTTAAAGAACATGACTATTTTTATTAGAAATGATGAATTGCTTGTCGGAAATGAAACTAGTAAAAATTTAGGTGAGAAAATCAATCTTGATTTACTTTCCTATGATGATAATTTTAGTAAACGTAGTAGTATTTTAAAATTCGGAAAAAGAAAACTTCAACCTTTCCAAATTGAAGATCATGAAATTGATGATTTATTAGAGCTTGTTCCATTTTGGAAGGGAAAGGCTTTATATAGTGATATTATATATCAACGATTGATTGATGAAAAGCTTATCAATAGTACTAGAAAGTTAGCTGCTGTCGCCCCTAATATCGCTATCCAAGTAGGAACTTCTGAAGGTCATTTATCTGCTGGTTATGAAAAGCTACTAAAACTAGGTTATGCTGGAATTATTAAAGAAGCTGAATCTTATCAAAAACTTTTGGATAAGAAAGATAATAAATATAAAGAAAAAAACGATTTTTATGAAGCTGTGAAGATATATTATAAAGCAGCCATTGATTTTTCATTACGTTATTCAGACCTTGCTTATAAAAAAGTAAATAACGAAAAAAATGACCAGCGAAAAAATGAGCTCGAAATTATTGCAGAAATGATGAAAAAATTTGGTGAAAAACCTCCTGAATCCTTCTATGAAGCAATTCAATATATTTGGTTTACTCAAAATATAGCAAACATCATTTATAATCGAAGCGTTGTTGCTTTAGGAAGATTAGATCAAATTTTATGGCCTTTTTATCAAAAAGATTTAAAAAAAAATAAGATTACTCACGAACTTGCTTTAGAATTAATAGAAGAACTAAATTTAAAATTGACTTGGAATGTTACAATATTACCCACAGATTATACAATGATTGCCAATGCACTAGGTCAAAATACTCAAACAATAACTATTTCTGGGATGGATAAAAATGGAGCTGATGCTACAAATGATCTTTCTTATCTCTTTCTTGAAGCTTATAAGAATTTAAAGATTTTTACTACGGACTTATCAGTGAGAATACACAAAAATACACCAAAAAAATTTTTTAAAGAAGTAATAAAAGTTTTCAAATATACTTCAGGAATAGCATTCTATAATGATGATATTATAGTCCCATCATTGGTAAAAGCAGGATATTCTTTAGAAGATGCTCGAGATTATGTTCTAATTGGATGCGTTGAACCTACTGGTCAAGGTAATAGTTTTGAAGCAACTGCTCGAATGTTTCTGAATTTACCTGGGGTTTTGGAATTAACTCTGAATAATGGGTATAGTAATATATCAAAAATGGTTGATGGATTACAGACAGGAGATCCAACAATCTTTAAGACTTTTGAAGATCTTCTAGAAGCCTTTATTCATCAATTAAGATTTAATATAAATAAGTCAGTAAAAATAGCAGAAGTGGGTGATCTTGAAGTAATGAAATATTTTCAAGATCCATTCATTTCAGCTACATTAAAAGGATGTATGGAGAGTGGGAAGGATTATGTTTGTGGAGGTGCAAAATATAACTTTTCTTCCATAACTGGGTATGGTTTTGCAACATTAGTCGATTCATTATATAACATTAAAAAAGTAGTATATGAAGAAAACCTAATATCGCTTCCTGAATTCATTCAAATTATGAATTCTAATTTTAAAGAAAAAGAATTATTTCGACAAAAATTGATTAATAGCTATGATAAATGGGGTAATGATAAAGATAGTATTGATTCTCTTGCAAAAGAGTTATGGGATTTGTTTTGCTTTGAAGTTGTTAAACATGTACCTCTCAGAGGAGGTAGATATAATGCTGGAGCATATTCAATGGGTATACATGTTATTGAAGGTTTTTTTACCAGACCCACTGCTGATGGAAGAAAAGCTATGGAACCGATCTCAAATAGTTTATCTCCCGTAAATAAAGTTGAAAAAAATGGAATTACAGCAATTTTAAATTCTGTGGCCAAATTGAATTATGATTACGCAACAAATGGAGTTGCAGTAAACATTAGAATTCATCCACAAAATCTTGAAAAGGAGGAAAATGTAGATAAGCTATATTTTTTGTTAAAATCCTATTTTGATTCAGGAGGTATGCAAATTCAACCAAATGTAGTTTCAACAGAGACTCTTAAAGATGCTCAGAAACATCCTGAAAAATATAATGATTTAATCGTTAAAGTAGGTGGATATAATGCAACATTTACTGATCTTGGAGCACCAATTCAAAATGATATAATTGATAGATTAGAAAATGACTTTTGATCAAACTTAAATGAAGAAAATACAATGTTTTGTTTCGTAATTATTTTTTCATAAAATTGGAAAATTAAAATGGTGAAGGAGGGGGGATTCGAACCCCCGAAGGCCTACGCCAATGGAGCCTCGGTCCATCACCTCTAATCTCTTGACCTAAGCCAAGATTTGACCATGCTTGGCGACTCCTTCTCGATTTAGAATTTTTTAAAGAAATAAAGTCCAATTAATTATTTTAATAAAAAATTAAAAATTTTTCCAATTTATTAAGAAAAAAGAATATTTAGATTAATATCCGAATATGTTATTAATTTTTATCTAAAAAATTTTTATTAAAGTCTATTATATTTTACTTAATTTTTATTTTATTTACAAATATAACTAAAATTATATTAATTTCATGTCATGTCAATAAATAGAAAAAAATTAGAAGCTTTATTAAGATGGTATTTTAATACTGTTGGAGAAGATCTTTTAGCTTCAATAATTGTGGATAGAGAAGGACTGGTTCTAGCCTCACAATCTCGAGAAGATAAAATTGATGAGGAAATAGTTGGTGGTTTATCTTCACTAATCGAGCCTGTGTTGAAAAGAATTACACAAGAATTTAGTTCAGGGAATTTTGGGACAGGAACATTTGATACAGAGGAATATAGACTAATCTTTTGCGAAGCTGGAGAGGATGCTGTTTTTATCTCAATCTTGGATGGTATTGCAATGATTGATCCCATTTTTCCCTATGCATATTTAGCTGCAGAAAAAATTGCAAGAATATTTGATGGTCGAGAGGTAAGTCCCGTTATACCAAATCTATATAAAAAGGTTGGGTCAGAAAAAATTACAAAAAAAGAAGGAAAAATTCAACAGATTGGCGTGAAATCGGAAGAATATGCTTATAAATTAATTCTTGGCGGAGAAGGTGGTGTTGGTAAAACATCTATGGTAATGAGATTTGTTCATGATAATTTCCAAGAAAGTTATAAAGCAACAATAGGCACAAACATTATGAAAAAAGAATGTGAATTTATGGATTTGAATACAAAAGTTCGTTTCATCATATGGGATCTTGCAGGACAAGCTCAATTCGCTCGAGTTCGCCAAACTTATCTACGAAATTCTGAAGCAGGATTATTAGTATTTGATGTAACGAGAAGAGATACTTTTAATAAAATTAAGAATTGGCATGAAGAAATATTAAAAGATTCAAAGAAAACATCATTAGTTTTAGTGGGAAATAAAATTGATTTAATAGACCAGAGAGATGTAACAAAAGAAGAAGGAGAAGCACTAGCAAAAGAATTGGATCTCTCATATTTTGAAACTTCTGCGAAAGATGGTACTGGGGTAGATGACGCATTTAAAATGCTTGCACTCCAAATGATTGATAAATATATTATCGTTAAAGAAGTATAGTAATAAAGCCTCTGGAGAGATTTGAACTCTCGACCTTCTGATTACGATTTCTGTGCTTAATAAGCATATCAGACGCTATACCGCTAAGCTACAGAGGCATTTACATAAATATCTTTAAAAATTAAATAATTATAATTCTATAGTAGTTATAAATTTTTTTTCAGAAAAATACATTTGAGTGGCAATGAAAGGATTAACTCTCAAAGAACTTGGAGAATCGAAAATCATTGAGATTATCGAACAATTGATTTTTGAAAACACCGGTGAAAAAATACAAAATGATGATGCTTTTTTTATGGATTTGAAAATTAAAGGTAATCTAAATCAAAATTACGTTGTTATTAATACCGATATGCTCGTCTCTACTTCAGATGTTCCCCATCAAATGACCCCCTTTCATATCGGACGAAAATCAGTTATTATGAATATTAGTGATCTACTAGTAAAGGGAATCACACCGGTGGCAGTAATTATCTCTTTAGGACTTCCAAATGATATGATACTAACCGATTTTAAAGAACTTATGATGGGAATTATTGATACTTGTAAAAGATTTAATTTGAAGTATCTAGGAGGAGATCTTAATGAGACTAAAGATGAAATAATTATTAACCCAACTGTATTCGGATTCGGACAAAAAGATAAAATAATCTACAGAAAAGGAATGAAAATAGGGGATATTTTATGCATAAATGGCTGTTTTGGTCTTACTGGAGTTGGATTTAATATTATTTTAAATAAATTAGGAGATTTTTCTGATCCAAATTACAAAATAGCAATCGATTCTGTTTTAAATCCCTCAATCAGCCATATAGAAGGTAAAATTTTGGCAAAAAACAAATTAGCGACTGCTAGTATCGATTCTTCTGACGGATTGGCAAAATCTCTAAAAGAACTTACTAAAACAAATAATAATCTTGGTTTTGAAATTAACCTAAATGATGTCCCAACAGAAAAAATTGTTAAAGAATACTCTGAAAAATTTAATATCCCTTTTGAAAAATTAATATTTAATGGTGGGGAAGAATTTATACATCTTTTCACAATTGCCCCCAATAATTTTAATAAAGCCTTACAATTAATTAAAGATCAAAATGGGTACCTTATACCAATAGGAAAAGTAATAGCAGAAAATAAAATTTATATTATTAAAGATGATAAAAGAAATGTCCTAAAAGATTTTGGCTATGAGCACTTTATAACGGTGCATGAAAAGTAAAGTAATTAATAAAATTTTTATTTTGTTTAATATTATATTGAAATCAAATCTATAACTTCTAAAGAAAAAAATAATATGAGGGCTTGTGGCGCAGTCAGGTAGCGCAACGGGCTTTTAACCCGCAGGTCGGGGGTTCAACTCCCCTCAAGCCCGCTTAAAATCATCCTCCTAATTTAAAAAATAGACTTTCTCATGTCGATAAATTAATTAAATCATTATAATTTAAACAATAATAAGCATGAAATTTCAAGATCAGCTCTTAATTAAATCAGAATCACCAATAAACGAAGATTATAGTTGTAGACCTGAAGATCGGGATATCGAAACCTATATAAACTATGGAATTATTAATCTTGATAAACCAAAAGGACCTACAAGCCATGAAGTGGTAACTTGGGTAAGAAAAATCTTAGGAGTGCAAAAAACTGGGCATGGTGGGACTCTCGACCCGAAAGTCACCGGGATATTGCCTTGTGCTATAGGTAAATCAACAAAAGCAGTCTCATACTTATTAAATTCAAAAAAAGAATATGTTTGTGTCATTTTCTTTCATTCTCCCATTTCAGAAAGACAAATTAGAAATTTATTTTCATTATTCACTGGAAAAATATATCAAAGACCTCCCTTAAAATCCTCTGTTGCGAGAAAATTACGGATTAGGGAAATTTATCATAATAAAATTTTGGAAATTCAAGGTCAATATGTTTTATTTAGAGTTGGTTGCCAAGCTGGCACCTATATTAGAAAATTATGCTTTGATCTTGGAGAAGCATTATGTAGCGGAGCCCATATGGTTGAGTTAAGAAGGACAAAATCTAGTGTTTTCGAAGAAAATAAAATATTAATTACCCTACAAAATTTAAAGGATGCAGTCACAATTTTTAGAGAGGAAGGAGATGAATTTTACTTACGAAAAGTTATTCAACCTCTCGAGATAATCACTGAATCTTTTCCAAAAATATTCGTAAGAGATAGTGCTGTTGATGCACTATGTCATGGAGCAAATTTAACATCTCCGGGTATCTTATATGTTGATGCCTCAATTCAAAAAGGTACTGTAGTTGCTATCATGACCCAAAAAAAAGAATTGATTGCTTTTGGAACAGCCTTAAAAAGTGGTATGAAAATTTATAAAGCAAATTCAGGTATAATGGTAAAAATCAATAGAGTCTTTATGAAAAGAAGAACTTACCCACGATGGACGGAATTCAAAAAATGAAAGATATAAATAATTCTCATTATTTTTCTAAATCCCCTCATTCAATCTTAAAAACTTATTCAATTTCAGAAAGTTTACGAGGACTTTTGTATATCTTTAAAACTTCCTCAGGGATTTTTAGCCATCGAAAAATTGATCTTGGAACGAAAACATTTATAAAATACATGCAAATACCACCTAAAAATGCCTTACTTTTAGATATGGGATGTGGATATGGACCAATAGGTATTGTATTAGCGAAAGAAAATCCAGAAAGTACCATATACATGATCGATATAAACAGTAGAGCAATTTGGTGTGCTAGAGAAAATGTTAAAATTAATCATGTTAAAAATGTCAAAATCTTTAATAATTCTTATTTTGACCCTATAAAATCTGAAAATTTAAAATTTGATGGGATTTATTCAAATCCTCCTTTAAAAAAAGGCAAAAAAGAGTTTTTAAATTTTTGTTATTTAATCCCTAATTATTTAAGAAAAGGAGGTACTTTTCAATTTGTTATAAGAAGAACAATTGGTGCAAAAAATATATTTGAAATTCTCTCAGATACACTCTCCGATATGGAAATAGAAATAAAATTTAAAAGAAGTGGTTATTGGATCTTTTTTTTAAAAAAAGGTTAGGGAAAGGAAAAATTTTTTAGATAAGGATTATTTCAAAAATTATAAGACTATTTCTCTATTAAATTAAGTGATATCTTTTGGCTAAAAAAAAACTAGACGTCCTAAGGCACAACTTAGTCCCTAAACACATTATATTAACAAAAGAGCAAACTAAAGATTTATTAAATAAGTATAAGATTAGAGTTGTTGACTTACCTCGCATTTTAAACTCAGATCCTGCTATTTTTTCAATTGGAGCAAAAGAGGGCGATATTGTCAAAATTTTAAGAAAATCCCACACAACCTTAGATGAAATTGAATATTATAGGTATGTAACTAAAGAAAAAACTAGTTAATATATAAATCTAAAATCTTAAATCAAGATTATTATAAAATAAACTGCGTGAAGAAATATTGAGTTTGGAAGAAAATTATTTAATAACCAATGAAGATGCTTGGTTAATTTTAAAAAATTTATTTAAAGAAAAAGGTTTAGTCCGTCAGCACTTAGATTCATATAATGATTTTATTGAGCATCAAATGCAAGATATTGTAGAAGAGAGTTCTCAAGTGATACCTGATATCCCCGGATTTAAAATTAAATTCAATAAAATCCATGTTGGTCTCCCCATGATTAGGGAGGCTGACGGTGCTACAAAAGAAATAACTCCTATGGAAGCTAGAATTAGAGAATTAAGTTACGCTGGTGATATTCATCTTGATATGATTCCAATTACCATTGATGAGAGAACTCAAAGAGAAGAACCTCAAGAAACGATAAAAATTTATATAGGCAAGCTTCCGATTATGTTAAAAAGTTGTCGTTGTCCCCTTCGAGAACTGACGGCTCAAGAGCTCATAAACAGAGGTGAAGATCCACTTGATCCGGGAGGTTATTTTGTTATAAATGGTACTGAAAGAGTATTAGTGACTCAAGAAGATCTTGCACCAAACAGAATTTTAGCAGAAGTATCAAGTAAAAGCTCAAGCGCAACCCACCAAGCAAAAGTTTTTTCTACCAAGAATGGTTTTAGAGCACCTGTAACAATTGAACGAAAAAAAGATGGAAATTTAAGAGTGTCTTTTCCTTCTGTACCAGGAAAGATACCATTAGCAATTCTTATGCGTGCTTTAGGACTTAAATCGGATCGTGAAATTTTTGAAGCTATTTCTGAGAATTCGGAGATACAAAAAGAGTTAATTCCAGTAATAGATGTTGCATCAGAAATACAAGTTCATCAAGATCCAGAAAAATCTCTTCAAAATGCATTAGATTATATAGGAAAAAGAGTTGCTGTAGGACAAACAAAAGATTATCGTATTAAACGAGCTTGTCAAGTATTGGATAGATATTTATTACCACATATTGGTAATGAACAAAGCGATCGAATTAAAAAGGCATATTACCTTGGTCAGATGAGTCAGAAAGTTATGGAGCTTTCATTAGGATTGAGAGAACCTGATGATAAAGATCATTATGCAAATAAACGCCTTAAACTTGCGGGAGAATTATTTACTTCTTTATTTAGGGTTGCGTTTTTGAATTTAGTTAAAGATATTAAATATCAATTAGAAAGAATTGCGGTCCGAGGAAGAGCACCCAATATTAAAACTGCCGTAAGAGCAGATGTGATCTCTGAAAGAATTAGGCATGCGCTCGCCACAGGAAATTGGGTTGGTGGAAAAGCTGGGGTTAGCCAATTACTGAATCGGACTAATCATGTTGCTTCTCTGAGCCATCTTAGAAGAGTCGTCTCACCTTTAAGTCGAAGTCAACCCCATTTTGAAGCACGAGATCTACATCCTACACAATGGGGGAAAATCTGTCCCAGCGAAACACCAGAAGGTCCTAATTGTGGCTTAGTTAAAAATTTAGCACTGGCATCAATAATTTCCGTAGGGACGGATGAAGAGATTATAGAACATATTTTAATTGATTTAGGCGTTATCCCAATTGATGAGGTAAAAAACATAAAAGGAAATAAAATTAAAATATTTTTAAATGGAAGACTAATTGGAATTCATCAAAAACATAATCCATTAATAAGACAAATACGAGAAAAGAGACGAAGAGGCGAAATTGACCAAACCGTTAATATTGCTTATTATAATGATTCAAAAGAAATCCAAATAAATTGTGATGGTGGCAGAGCTACCCGACCATTATTTGTAATAAATAATAGTGAAGTTTTAATAACTGAAGAAGACATAGAAAAATTGAAGAATGGAAAATATCTATGGTCTGATTTAATTGAGAAAGGCGTAATTGAATATTTAGATGCTGAAGAAGAAGAAAATGCACTTATTGCCATGTTCCAAGATGATCTAACTTTAGAACATACCCATTTAGAAATCTCACCTGCTGCAATCTTGGGTATATGTGCTTCAATTATTCCATTTCCAGAACATAATCAATCCCCAAGAAATACTTATGAAGCTGGAATGGTAAAACAAGCATTGGGTTTATTCTCAGCAAATCTTCACATAAGACTTGACACTAGAGGCCATACTCTACATTACCCTCAGATGCCATTAGTTAAAACTCATCCTATGGATATTATAGGTTTTGATAAACGTCCTGCTGGTCAAAACTTTGTTGTTGCAATGATGTCTTATGAAGGATTCAATATTGAAGACGCTCTAATAATCAATAAAGCATCTATTGAGAGAGGTCTTGCACGCAGTCATTTCTTTCGCACTTATGATGGAGAGGAGAGAAAATACCCTGGCGGCGAGCTGGATAAATTTGAGATACCTGAGAGGGGAGTTAGGGGTTTCAAATCCGCAGAATCATACAGATTTCTCTCAGAATTCGATGGAATTATCGAACCAGAAACTCAAGTTGATGGTGGCGATGTATTAATTGGAAGGACTTCTCCGCCAAGATTCATAAAGTCTTATGGAGAGTTCGATTTATCTCAACCTAATCGCAGAGAAACTTCAATTAATATGCGGCACAGTGAGAAGGGAATCGTAGACACTATCATCATTTCTGAAACAGTTGACGGAAATAAACTCGTAAAAATCAAAGTTAGGGATCTTCGGATTCCAGAATTGGGAGATAAATTTTCATCAAGACATGGTCAGAAAGGTGTTATTGGGTTAGTTGCAGCTCAAGAAGATTTACCATTTTCAGCAGACGGCATAATTCCTGATATGATAATTAACCCTCATGCAATGCCAAGTAGGATGACATTAGGACAACTTTTTGAAGGTATTAGCGGGAAAATCGCATGTACTACTGGAAAAATCGGTGACGCAACAGCATTTGAGTGGAAGAATATTACTGAGTTACAGGAGTTATTATTGAAAGCTGGATTTGAGTTTAACGGGCGGGAGACACTATATAACGGTATTACAGGTGAGAAATATGAAGTAGGTATTTATTGTGCACCAATTTATTATCAAAAATTGTATCATCTTGTTGCTGATAAAATTCACGCAAGAGCCCGAGGACCCGTGCAAATTTTGACCAGACAACCAACAGAAGGTCGTGCAAGAGAAGGAGGGCTAAGATTTGGCGAAATGGAGAGGGATTGTCTTATTGGACATGGAAGTGCTCTACTTCTTAAAGAGAGATTATTAGATGAATCCGATAAAACAGTTGTATTAATATGTGAACGGTGTGGATTGCTTGCTGTATATGACCGGAATCGTGACATGACTTATTGTCCAATTTGCGGGCAAGGCACTAAAATTTCAAGAGTAGTTTGTAGTTATGCTTTCAAATTATTAGTGCAGGAAATGATGAGTCTTGGATTAGCCCCTAGATTAAAGTTAAAGGATAAAGTCTAATAATTTTATTTTTGCTTTATTTTCCGTAATATCTAATCCTAAAAAGAAGAGAATAGAAGACTGTTTTAATTTTTTTTAATTTTAAGTATTAAGGTTATTTTTAAAATTATAAAATGAGAATGAGTTGTGATATAAATGAATAAAAAACAATTATTTGGACAACGTGATTCTTTTCAAGAAACAAGAGTAAATGAAAATTACAAAAATCTTTCTTTTACAATAATTTTGGTGCAACCAGAACATTCTGGCAATATTGGGAGCATCGCAAGGGTTATGCGCAATTTTGAATTTTTTAATTTAGTTGTTTTTAATCCCATTGAGCGTGAAGAACATATCCTTAGTTATGAAACACGGGGCTTCGCAATGCATGGTAAGGAAATTCTTCTAAATTCTGAAATTGTTGAGATTGGACCACCAAAATATCATACTTCTGAATTAAAAAATTATTTAAAAAAATTTGATTTAATTATTGCGACCACTGCAAGTGGTATGCGTTATACAAATCTTAGAAGATTAACAATATTCCCTGAAGACTTTTCACTTCCTCTATCAAAAACACCTCTCAATATTGCAATTTTATTTGGAAAAGAATCAAGGGGATTAACAAATGAGGAGATCAGTTTGGCTGATATTCTTTTAAGAATTCCAGCTAGTAATACCTATCCTACTTTAAATCTTTCTCATGCTGTAGGTATTATTTTATATGAATTATATAAAAAAATAAATATTATAAATATTGGCAGAGGAAATAAACCAGTATTATTAGCTAATAAGCAAGATCGCCTTATTATTTATAAAATCATAAGAAATTTAATAAAGCAAATAAAAGTCAGAACTCATAAAAAAGAAAAGGTATTTTATGCATTTAAAAACGTATTTGAAAGAGCAATCATGTCAAAAAAGGAATTAAGTTTTATTCTAGGACTTTTTTCCAAATTAAATTCTATTATGAATCACCTAAATATGGAAAAAAAAAAAAAGAAATTTTAAAGTAATTTATTACAATCCGACACCAGTATAATTATATAACTCAGGCAGCACGCAATATATTAAAAACAAGAAGAAGAATGTTATTAGAGAGATCCATATTGAATGTTCCCAGGAATCAGTAATTAAGAATTTCACTAATATGAATAATAATAGAAAGGCAATAACTGGTGCTAATTGTACTAGAAAATTTTGTCCTGATGGATATAGTGCGGTTCGAAGTCCTGCCAATAAATCTCCAATCACGCCTAAGACCGTAGTAATCGCCCCAACGACAAGTGGAATGATCAAAACCATAATAAAGGCGATTAATAAAATCATCCATTTCTTATCAGATGCCCGTAATTTAGAATCAACTAATCTTACAGCGATATATAAAATCAAAGCGACAATAACTGTTGCTAACACAAGCCAAATAATATACCATATAGTAGCTTCACTTATTTGAAACAGCATTTAAGTTCACTATTATTTTTAGAATTTATATATACATAATATCCATTGAATCTTTAAATTTCATACTATTTTTAATAAATTAAAATAAAAATTGACTAACTATTTCTATATAAAAATAAGTTTCACTTTATATACCAAAATTAACTAGGAAGAAGTGAATCCCAAAACCCAAACTAATTGAAGAAACAACTATGGTAATAATATATAATTTAATAGAGACTTCTGTACTATATTTAACATATAAAACCAGAACACCCACAAAACCAATACCAATTATAATTAAAATCCAAGCCCATACGTAAATTTGAATTATCATTATATCATCATTGATTAAAAAAGATATGAAATAAGTATTATATCTATTTTAATTTTTCAATTATATTAATTTTTTTTTATTCTTTAAAAGTTCAATAAAAGATAAAAATCAAATATTTTAAATTTTTATTTTATATTATTTCATAAAAATAATTTGAGGTTTAATTTATTTGCATTTTATTACATCTATACTTCAAAATTCAATGCTGAAAAATCCAGCAGAAGATTATAAGGAAATCCACAAACATTTTACAAGATATTCTAAAGGAGAATTTACTGGACCAGTAATGAAAGTTAGATTCTCAGCTAATAAAATAACATTATCTGGGAGTTTTGAATATGAGGATTTTATCCAAGAATATGTAGTTTCCGTAATACCCGATAATGAAATTGAAGTGAAATTGGACATCCTTGCTGGGTCAGATTTAAGTGCAGTTTTTCCAAAGTTAGGTTTAGATTGGCAATTGAAAAAATCAACAGGAGAAATTAAAAATTTTAAGGGTACATTTCAAGAAAAATTCTTTAAATCAAGATTTCTTGAGGTAATAAAAGAACTGAATAAATTTAGTTATTATTTTATCAATTTTAATGATCAACAAGGATTTTCTGTAAAATGTAAAACAAAACCACCGCAACCATCTAAAAAAAAAATAACTGATAAAGAATTTGAAAAATTAACTAAATTTTGTATTGGTACAGTAAAAAACACAAAAAAAAATCAAAAGATTTTATATGAAAAATTAATCCCAGATTTTGAAGATAAAATACCTGAAACAATTAAAATAATTAAATTAATTAATATATATAAATTCAATAATATTATCATTCCTAAAGGCCTTAAAAACACCATTTTGATAAGACTTAAAGCAATAAGAGAAGGAAAATTAGTGAGAACTATTGAAATTAATAATGATATGGAATATGAAAATTCATTAACTTTCTCAGTATAAATTATTTTTTATAAAGCTAAAGGAATTTTAATAATTAAATTAACTTAAAAATCACTTTCGATCAATACTGAAATTGTATATTTTAAATAAATTTTAATTTTAGTAAATATTTACATATATATTATTTATTTCCTAAAAGTTAGTGATTTCTTATCTCTGAACTTAAACCCTTATTAAAATCATTTTTATTTGTGATTGGAGGCAATATTTGCATTGAAGTCGCAAAAGAGTTATTGAATTCAAAAAATAAAGAAATAACCGATGATATAATAACGGAAAACATAAAGAAAAGAATTCAAGATATAAATATTGATTTTGAACCGAATGATGAGGAAAAATTAAAGTTAAATACGGTTCGAAAAACATTATATAAATTATATTCAGCAAAATTAGCTCAATTTAGAAGAGTGAGGGATAAGAATACAGGTTGGTTTATCTATTATTGGTGGCATGATTTTGATAAGCTAAATGAGATTTTACTTGAAAAAGAGCAAAAAATAATAAGTAAATTAAGGGATCGATTAAGATATGAGTTAAATAATTATTTTTTTATTTGTGAAAATTGTAGAAAACCTGAAACTCGGTTTATTTTTGATGACGCTGTAGATTTAAATTTCAAATGCCCTGTTGATGGTTGCGGAGGTAATTTAGTTGCAGATGAAAACAAAAAAATAATTGATTTCTTAAAGGAAAAAATAGTTACACTTCAAGAAACAATAAAAAATTTTTAACTCATATTAATTCTTCTTCTTCCTTACTGTAATCATATCTCCTAATGTCGTTGGAGCCTTTTTTTGTTGAATATATCTTCTATAGTCACTCTCATCTTCTTTCTTTTTTTCAATGAGCTTAATATTGTAAGTCTTTTCAATCTTTTTAGCTAATGAGATTGTTGGGATTCTTTTTCCGTTTTCAAGGCTTCGGATTAAAGATTCTTTCTCATGTAATTTTAAAGCGAATTTTTCTTGAGTTAATTTATATCTTTCTCGTGCTTTTTTAATTTTAGTCGCGAAATTCCTGACAATTTGTAGATCTGACTCATCATCTTTTTTTACACTTGGTTTCGCTATATAAGGGATAATTCCCGATTTACGCTTTACCGGTTTTTTATAAAAGATTTTTGATTGAGTTTTTGAAGAGGAAGTTATTGAAGTTTTTTGTCCTAAATTTGAACATGATTGACACACTGTGACTTTAACACCCTCAACAACAATATTAATGGGTTTCCCCCAAATTATGCCTCCACAAATTGAACATTCTGGATAATTTTGCTTTTTATGGGACATTATATTTTCTTATATTATTAGAAATAAAAAAAATTTATGTATAAATTTACTAAAAATATTTTTATTGTAATAAAATTTCAAGATATTGAATTTCTTTTTATCCAATAATTACAATTAAATAAATTTTAAATAACATTATCGTCATTTTCTTATATCTGATAATAATATTTTATATAATCATCAAATTTAAATTTTCTAAATATATATTTAGTCATAATAAAAAAGAATGAAAAACATTAATGCCCGCTATTAAAGAAAAAAATAAAAAAGAGGATCTCAAAGAAGGAGAGTATTTAGTCACTTATACACGACACCTTGAAAAACGACTAAGAAGTCTAGAGACTGAAAAACAATTATTAGACGCAGAACGACTAAGATTAGAACAAGAACTTCATAGTTTAAGAAATGAAATAGATAGACTTAGAGAACCGCCTTTAGTTACCGCTACTGTTATTGATGTGCTTGATGAAAAAAAGGGAAGAGCGGTAGTAAAAAGCTCAACAGGTCCAAGTTTTGTAGTTAATTCAAGTCGAAAAGTTAAAGGCCAAAAAATAGAATCGGGTATGAGGGTCGCACTGAATCAACGTACGTTTGCAATTATGGAGATTTTACCTGCAAAGTTAGATCCATTTGTTAAAGGTATGGAAGTGATTGATTCCATTCCAGATATTTCATATGAAGATGTTGGAGGTTTAGAGGAACAAATACAAGAAATTCGAGAAACCGTCGAATTACCATTAAAGAAACCAGAATTATTTGAAAGAATTGGAATTGAACCTCCTAAGGGAGTATTATTATTTGGAGCTCCTGGTACTGGTAAAACATTGGTAGCAAAGGCTGTAGCGCATGAAACCCAAGCTAGATTTATCAGAATTATTGGTTCTGAGTTAGTTCAAAAGTTTATTGGAGAAGGTGCACGTTTAGTTAGAGAGATATTTCAACTGGCTAAAGAAAAAGCACCATCAATTATCTTTATTGATGAATTAGATGCGATTGGATCAAAACGATTACAAATTGCCACTTCGGGAGATAGAGAGGTTCAACGAACATTAATGCAACTTCTCAGTGAGATGGATGGATTTGACCAAAGAGGGGATGTTAAAATTATTGGTGCTACTAATAGACCTGATATATTAGACCCTGCTCTATTAAGACCTGGTAGATTTGATCGATTAATAGATTTTCCAATTCCTGGATGGCAAGGAAGAGAGTGTATTTTTAAGATTCATATGAGAGGGATGAATATTGACAAATCTAACTTTAATTTAAATCGTCTAGTAGATATGACAAAAGGAGCTACAGGAGCAGATATAAAGGCAATATGTTCTGAAGCGGGTATGTTTGCTATTAGGAGAGAAGCAGATAATATATCCTTTAAGGACTTTTTAGAAGCTACTAATAAAGTTTTAGGAAAAATGAAAGAAAAAAGTATGGAATCTAAGCTTTACTCTTAATTTCAAAATTATTTCTTTTTTGTGATAAATTTTATTTTGTTATTCATTTCTATTTTATAAAGTCAAAAAAGAGAGAGAAGGAAAAAAAGAAAGAATAAGAAATATTATTGATAAAATGGAAATATTATAATATCTATTAAAAAACCTTTTTTAAAAAAAAAAGTAATGATATTAACCTATAAGATAATTCAATAAAAATATACCAGAAAATATAGTAGTTAAATATTGCAGAACGAAGAAATTGCGTTCCGAAAAGTTAGATCGTTATCAGATTTTATTTTCGGTAAAGAAATTACAAATCTTTTTTTTAATGATGAAAGTAATTGTAAAATTGAAAGATCCAAGAAAACAAAAAAAATTAAATTTATTTATCATAACAATAATCTTTTATTTATTTTAAGACCAACTTCTGGGTATTTTGCTCTAACTTTATATTCCGCTCAAAAAATAATTGATCATATACCTCCTCCTAAATTGAGAGTGATTGTACAAAATGATGTTTCGGAATTTATAAAAAAGGGGAGGAATGTTTTTTGTAAACATATAATAGAGATTGATACTAACTTAAGACCAAATGATGAGGTTATTGCTGTTAATGAAAATGATAAATTATTAGGAATTGGAAAATTGAAGCTACCAGTTGATTATCTCTTATCATTTGATAAAGGCGTTGGAATAAAAATTAGAAAAGGAAATAAATAAAATAATATCTCACATTAAATGTAGTAATTAATATCAGAAAGAATTTTTGGTGATTTTTTTTGGTTAAAGTTCCAAAAGATCTTCAGAAAAAAAAGAAAGATGTTCCTAAACGACCACAACCTAAAATTGCAAGAAAAGGAGAGCAATCTTTAGGGTCAAGGGCCATGAGAAGAAAAATGGAGCAACAAGGAATCTCTATGGACCCAATAGATGTGAATAGAGTAATTTTTGAGTTAGCAGATAAAACTATGGTGATAGAGCAACCAGAAGTCTTCTTAATGAAACAGATGGGGCAAGAAATATATCAAGTTATGGGAACGGCAGAAGAAAAAACAATTGGTATTTCAAGCGTAGAATCAGTTCAAATTGCAGATTCAACTGAAAAGGAAGAAATTACTGATGAAGAATTAAAGCCAGAAATTACAGAAAATGACATACAACTTGTCGCCGCACAAGCAAATGTTTCATTAAAAGAAGCTGAAGCAGCATTAAAAGATTCTAATGGTAATATCGCTCAAGCAATTATTTTTTTGAAAAATAGACCTTAATTAATTACCAAAAATTAAAGTAAGATAATATATTTTTTATGATATAAATTTTCAATAAAACCTATTAATCGTTGAAAATGTCTAAAAAAGAAAAAAAGAAACCATCTGCGCTACCTGAGCTACCCGATTTAGATAAAAAATTTTTAGATATAATTCAATTTACAGGTTGGATCTCGCTCCTAATTGGTGGATCTCTGCTTATTTTAAATCTATATCTCGCTTTTATTGATGAAAACCATATAATAACAATAGGGGCCATTGAAATAGGGATTTCTAGAACTTCAGTTGTTATAATGATCTTTAGCATTACAACAACGGTTTTTTGTTTTGGCATAGTTGATCTATTAAGAAGTGATCTCTCAAAAAAGAGACAATATTTTATGTCTTGGTTAATTGGAGAATTCCTATTAGCTATGTTTGGAGTCTTCTCTTTAGCAGTATATCAATGGTAACTCTGAGTTCTTAATCTAAATTTCTATTTTAGACATATTCTTCCCTATAAGGGGAAAATGCTTCAATTACTTCAGCTTCTTCTAATATAAATGCCCCATGTTTTTGATTAGAATTAAAAATGTAGGAATCTCCCTTTTTTGTTATAAATTGCTCCATTTTTCCCCCTTCTTCTATTTCAAACCTTATCTTTCCTCTTAAAACAAAACCTGTTTGACTCGATATATGAGTATGAATTGGAATTGTAAAATTTTTCTCTAATAAAAATTGGCAAAGCATTATGTTTTCATTGAAAACTAAAGTCTTTCTATATATACCATCTAACATTTTAACAAATTTTGTCTCTTCTAACCCGATTTTAAACTTCTCACTCAAAATATAAAGCACCTAAACAATACATATTTTTTTACAATCAAATTAGAAAATTTATTTCTTTAAATATGACAGTTTTATTTTTACTATTATTATAATTTTCTGAATTTCAAAATCAATTCTCAAAAAGAATTTAAAAATTAGAAAGTCAGCAAACTCTCTCAAAATAAACGACATAAAAAATAATATAATAAAAATTTAAAATATTTAGAAATCTCTCAATTTAATATATCAAATCATAATATAATCAATCAATAAATATCTAAGCGCACATTAATAAATTTTCTTATGGTGGTAATAATTTTTTTAAAAAATAAAAAAAACATTAATTTTTTATATCTAAAAAATAAATTATTAATTCAATTGTATCAAATTATTCTAACAGAGGGAAACGGAGAGGTGCCGACAAAATACGACAAAAAGAATCACTTATTTCGAACTAAACTCTTTTCTTTTAGGAAAAAAATATCCAACCCTTAAAAACAAGTATTAAAAATAATTTTAAAAAAATGAATAATTATGGTCATTACAATACAAGATAAAGATTTAAAAGATTCGAAAGAAAAAAATGCTAAAAAAAATCAACATCGCATTTGGTATATTAAAAATCTTCTTCCAAAAGTCTATCAGTCTAAAGGAGATGTAGTTAATTTTGATCCCATTAAGATTGAAGAAAGTATTATCAAAGAAACTAGCATGGATATAGAAGAAGCGAAAAAAGTAACTGAAAAAGTAGTTAGAAGAATCATTTCATCAACTATAAAGTTTCTCTCAGGGCCACATATTAGAGAATTAGTATGTTCCGTTTTGTCTGAACAAGGTTTTGAAAATGAAAGAAAACTTTATACAAGAATCGGTATGCCTCTTATGGATTATGAGCGACTCTTATATAAAGGAACTAAAGAAAATGCAAATCAATTTTCTAATCCAGAATCAATTCATAATTGGAGTGCTGATAGTTTAGCCGAAGAATACGCACTCTTAAGATTACTTACTACAGAACAATCCCATGCACATTTATCTGGAGATATCCACGTTCATATGCTGAGATATTTCGATTTGCGTCCTTTCTGCCAAGAATGGGACCTAAGATTAATTTTAAAGTATGGACTTCCCCCAACAAAAACGTGGAGCCACTCAGCTTGCTCAGGACCCGCGAAATCTGCTATGGTTGCAATGTTACATGCAGCAAAATGGTTGGGAATAGTACAGGGTGAGTTTAGTGGTGGTCAGGGTTATGATAATTTCACTACAATGATTGCACCATATATTTCAGGTTTAAATGAGAAAGATATAAAACAGGCGGCCCAATGTTTTGTTTTTGAAACAAATCAAATTTTTGCTGCACGAGGAGGTCAAGTTCCATTTACCTCTATATCATGCACACCCACTGTGCCTAAAATATTAGAAGAAATAAACGCAATTGGTATAGGTGGAAAGGTTGTTGGTAAATATGGTGACTTCAAAGATGAAACCCTAAAATTATTCAATGCTTTAACTGAGATCTATTACGAAGGGGATGGCTTTGGAAAACTATTTGCATTTCCAAAACATGAAATAAAATTGAAAAAAGAATGGATGATAAAATATGAAGATGCCTATTTAAAACTAATGGAAGAAACTGCTAAATTTGGAACGCCATACTTTCTAAATACTTGCGCTGATTGGCTTCCCGATGAAATACACAGCCAATGTTGTAGAATAATATTAACTCCCGATGGTATGAGAAAAACATGTGATGATCCTGATGCTTTTGATTGGACAAAATCATACATGAATATGGGCTCGCTTCAAAGTATTTCTGTTAATTTACCCAGGGTGGCTTATCAGTCAAATGGTGATGATGATAAATTATTCGAAATATTGGGTGATCGTCTTAACATGATGAAAGACATAAATCTTATTAAGCTTAATATTCTTGAACAAAGGTTAAAGGATCGGCAATTACCACTTTGTGCAAGTGTAGTTGATGGAAACCAATTACTTGATATGAGAAAACAAAGCCTCTCAATTGGTTTTGTGGGATTAAATGAAATGGTTCAATATCATACCGGACAAGAATTACATGAATCAGATACAGCTTTTAATTTTGGAAAACGAGTTCTTCAATTTCTGTCAGACAGAACGGAAGAATTTAAATACCATCCCCATAACACTCAAAAAATTAAATTTAGCTTATGGGAACAACCAGCTGAGCATTGTTCAACTAGATTTGCTCTTTTAGACCTAAAACATTATAAAAACAAAGTCATATATTGTGGAACTAAAAATTCTCCATATTATACAAATAGTAGTCATCTAAATTATGATGCTGACATTCCTCTTTTCGAAAGAATCCTAAAACAAGCTGAATTTCACCCCATTATTAAAGGTGGAGTAATTACTCATTTATGGATGGGCGAGCAAAAACCTGATCCAGAGGATATTTGGCAAATGACGAAAAAAATCGCCTTTAACACCAATACAGCTTATTTTGCTTATACTTTTGATTTTTCTTATTGTACAAAATGCGGACTTTTTATTCAAGGAGTTCATGATGAATGCAGTAATCCAAGATGTGATGGGAAGGGGAAAGATATTGAAGTTTATTCAAGGGTTACCGGGTATTATTCTCGTGTGGACCGTTGGAATAAAGGTAAGGCACAAGAATTCAAAGATAGAAAACGATATGGTCTTGTTTAATTTTTTTTATCTTTTTTCTCCAATTCTATTTATATTCTTAATAAAAAATTATAATCATACCTAATTTTTTTAAAATTCCAATAACTTAATTATATATGAGCTCATTTTTCAAAGATTTGACCATTTCAAACCTTCAAAAAGAAATTGATAATTGGATTATCAATGAAGGTGGCGGATATTGGCCACCGTTTTCAATGTTAGCTGCTATTCTTGAAGAGTTGGGTGAGGTTTCGCGTGAAATTAATATTATAGAAAAAATTAAACCCCCCAAACCTGATCAGGTTAAGGGAGATCTGGGCATGGAATTAGCAGATCTAGTTATTGCAATAATATGTACTGCTAATTATTATAAAATTGATTTGGCTGAAAAATTAATCGAAAAAATAAAGCAAATAAAAATTAGAGACAAAAATAGATTTATTAAAATATAAGAAAATAATTGATTAATTTATTCAATCATTTTACAGATATTTTCAATTTTCGCTACGGTCTCATCAACTATTTCATTTGTATGTTGTATACAAGTATAAAATCTACTCCCCGCAACTGAAATTATATTTTCGCAAACTAATGCCGCACCTAAATGCTCCATAAATTCCTTACGTTCCCTTATTTGACCAAAATGCTTAGGGTTATCCATATCTAAATTCATTACAGCGGATGTATGCATATGAACCGTGGCATTGAAATTATAGGAAATCCATGGTAAATTATATTTTTTAAATATTTCATTTAATCCATTTGCCAACCAAGTTCCTATTTTTCCTGCCTTCTCAGTAGCATTAGTTTCCTCAACAAATTTTATTGCCCAGTATGCTGCTGCACAAGTTAATGGGTTTGCAGCAAGAGTTCCACCACAATATGCCCTTTTTCTACCACCGCCCACTCCTGCAGCGATATATTGCATAACATCTGCTCGACCACCAATTGCGGCAGCAGATGGGTATCCATGCCCCACAATTTTACCAAATATAGAGATATCGGGATTAATCCCATAATATGCCTGACCACCGCCCATATGTAATCTAAAAGCACAAACAACTTCATCAAATATCAATAAAGCTCCATTTTCATGACACAGTTCTTCCACTTCTTTATTAAATCCAGGTCTTACGGGATTTGCTCCACTCTCTGGACCCATAGGTTCGAGTAATACTGCCGCTATTTTCTTCTTCTCTTTAAATAATTGTTTTAATGCTTCAATATCATTTGGCTTGACAGACTCTATAAATTTAAACACCGGTTTTGGAATTCCATGTGATTCTAAAGTTTTTGTACCAGGAATATGCAAATCATAAACTAATTGATCACTCCATCCATGATAACCTCCACCTATTTTAATAACCCATTTCCTGCCAGTAAAAATCCGAGCTACTCTTATTGCTAACATGTCAGCCTCAGTACCTGATTGTAACCATCTAATATTTTCGCAAGAAGGAAAGTGCTTTTGTAAAGCTTCTGCAGCTAAAATCTCATATTCATTAGTGATTCCATGACAAGATCCTATTTCTTTAATAACTTCGATAATCTTTTCTGTATGAGGTGGATAATTATGTCCTAAAATGGTTGGACCCCCATTCATAAGGAAATCTACTAATTTAACATCATCAACAGTCCACATATAACATCCATCAACTCTCTTGGATGCTAATGGAAATGGAAAATTAAATGCAAGATTATGCTCCACACCACCCGGAATGATTTTTCGGGCTCTATCATATAACTCCTTTGATTTTTTATGTGTTTCTGTATACTTTTTAACTATTTCTTTTAATTTATCTGGCTTAAATTTCCTTAAAGGATTATTAACTAAACCTTTTATTCCTTCCATTATTTCATTATAATTCATATTTCATTAATCACTTTCACTAATTTTGAAAAGCCTTTGACAATGTGCTTTTTATTTAATAATATTTAAAAAATTAAGACAAAATATTAATTTAAGCAAAAAACATTTTTAATAAGAACTTAAAATGTGCTAAGAATGAATGAAGAAAAATATATCCTTGCTCATGATCATGGGACTTCTGGAAGTAAAGCTGCAATAGTATCAACCCATGGAGAAGTTCTTGGTTTTGAATTCGAAGAAGTTCCATTATTTTTACCCAGTGCGGGAGCAGCCGAGCAGAACCCAGATGATTGGTGGAATGCAATGAAAAAATCTATTACAAGGGTGTTGGATAAAAACTTGGTACCAATTGATGATATAGTTGGATTTTGTAATACTAGCCAATGGAGCGGAACTGTTCCAGTTGATAAAGATGGAAATCACTTAATGAACGCAATTATATGGATGGATACAAGAGGGGCGCCTTATGTAGAAAAATTCTATAAAGGAATTTTAAAAGTGGGCGGATTAAATATAATAAAAGCATTAAAATGGGTTAAAATAACTGGAGGTGCGCTAAGTACAACTGGGAAGGATTCCATTGCTCATATTTTATTTTTAAAAAATGAGCACCCTGATATTTATAATAAAACCTTTAAATTCCTAGAACCTCAAGATTACATTAATTTAAAACTTACAGGTAAATTCGCCGCTTCTACTTGTTCTATCCAAGTTCATTGGATTACAGATATAAGGGATATTAATAATGTTGTTTATCATGATGGACTCATAAAAAAATTAAAACTTAATAGAGATCAATATCCAGATCTAAAATTAACAACTGATATTTTGGGAACTATTAATAAAGAGGTAGCAGATGAGTTTGGTTTAAATGAGGATGTCAAAGTTATTATGGGTGCCCCAGACATCTCTTCAGCAGCAGTAGGTTCAGGAGCAGTTAGGGATTATGAAGGACATATCTACCTTGGAACATCATCATGGTGTGTATGTCATGTACCATTTAAAAAGACAGATCTATTTCATAATATGGCCAGCCTAGTCTCCGCAATTCCAGGAAGATATTTGTTTACAAACGAGCAAGAAATTGCTGGAGGATGCCTTTCATTTATGAGAGATAATATATTATATCATCAAGATGAGCTACTTCTTGAAGAGAAAGTTCCGGATGTTTATAAAATATTTGATAGAATTGTAGAGAAGGTGGAACCTGGAAGTAATAAACTAATTTTTACTCCATGGTTATATGGAGAGCGATCTCCTATTGATGATCATACAATTAGAGGGGGACTTCATAATCTCTCATTGGAAACGCATAGAGAGCATATGATAAGAGCAATATTTGAAGGAGTTGCTTATAATTCCAGATGGATATCTCAATATGTCGAGAAAAATATTAAACGCCCCTTAAATCCAATAAATTTAATTGGAGGTGGCGCAAATAGCAATATATGGTGTCAAATTTATGCTGACGTTCTTAATAGAACAATTAGACAGGTTGAGAATCCAATTGAAGCAAATGCACGAGGAGCTGCTTTTATTGGATCAGTTGGACTAGGATACATTACTTTTGATGAAATTCCAAAATATATTAAATATTCAAATATCTATGAACCTAATCCCGCAAACACAAAGATCTACGATGATCTATTCCAAGAATTTATCACTATTTATAATAATAATAAAAAAATGTACAAGCGTTTAAACAAATTTCATTAATTTTATTTAAATCTTTATTATTAGAAATTGACATACATGAAAGATATTGAAAAATCAAAAGAAAAAATTATCGAAGAATTGGAAAAAAGACTCTCCAAAGATTTAACTTATGATTCTGGATTTATATTGGGTTCTATGTGCACTGAACCCTTGAAATTTGCAACTGAAATTTATACAAAATATATTACTAAAAATCTTGGAGACCCGGGGTTATTCCCAGGAACAATGGAACTAGAAAATGAAATAATTCAAGAGATGGGAGGTTTATTTGGATGTCGGAATGTTTTAGGAACTATAACAACTGGTGGAACTGAGTCTAATATAATTGCTATGAGAATTGCAAGAAACTTGTTTAAAAATAAAAAAAATCCAGAATTCATTGTTCCTGCATCAGCGCATATTTCATTTGATAAAGGTGCAGAATTATTAAAAATTGCCCTAAAAAAAGCAAAATTAAAGAAAGATTTTTCCTTGGATTTAAATCATCTTTCATCTCTTATATCCGAAAATACGATTGGTCTTGTAGGTGTAGCTGGAACAACTTCATTAGGTTTAATTGATCCTATCGATAAACTCGCAAATATATCAGAAGAAAATAATTTATTTCTACATGTGGATGCCGCATTTGGTGGCTTTGTCCTTCCTTTTTTAAAAGAATTGGGATATAAAATCCCAAGCTGGGATTTTTCAATAAAAAATGTATTATCAATAACTGCAGATCCTCATAAAATGGGCTTAGTTCCTATTCCAAGTGGAGGTTTTCTAATAAAACCATCATCATTTTATGAAGAATTTGGATATGAAATCCCTTATCTTGCAGGTGGGGGGTTCAAACATTTTAATATTATTGGAACTCGAATAGGAGCTTCAGCAATCGCGTTTTGGGCTTTATGGAACTATTTAGGAAGGGAAGGATATAAAAATATAGTAAAGGAATGTATGGAAACAACATTTTATTTCATGAAAAGAATCGATGAAATATCCGGCATCAAGGTTGTTGTTAAACCAATTATGAATATTATCGGAATAACTACAGAGAATGGTGAAAATATTAAAATCATCGATAAGGAATTAAGAAAAAAAAAATGGAAGCTAGGTTTATTTAATAATTTAAAAATATTGCGAGCAGTAATTATGCCACACGTAAAAAAAGAGCATATCGATAAATTTTGCATTGATTTAGAACTAATCACGAAAAAATTATTCAATTAACCTAATTCTTTCCATGAGTCAATAAGAGTATTTTCTTTCTTACTTTCCAGATACTTCAGAAATTATATTTAATCTTTTTAAAAATAAGATGATCTGATTTATTTTCCTTTTCAAAAACAAATATTTAATCTTGCTTATTCTATTTTAAATTATTTTTTTAATAATATCTTTTGAAATTTATCATTTATAAATACAAAATTTTATTTATAAGAATTACAAATTTATTTTCATTGAACTACCATTGAAAAATTAAAAATGGCTAAAAAAAAAGAAAAACTTTCTGCAAAGATAAAAACTTCACGGTATTGGACAAAGACATGTTCTAATCCAAAATGTAATTTTGAATACCCTAATTGGTTTACTAGCTGTCCAAAATGCCATACACCATGGACACAATCAACATCCACAGATATTAATAAATTTGATAAAATACCATCTAAAAAAACAATTAAAATTGTAGTTAAAATTACTGATGAATCTCCAGAAAATCCTATTGTTTATGTAAGACTTAGATTTACAGCTGATGGAGGAAATTCTTGGTTTCAAGTACCTATGGAAAAACATCAAGATTTTTATCTTTCAGAAATCGAAGAAATGCCTTTAGGATCAAAAGTAATATATTATATTGAAGCAGAAGATGCTTCTGGTGAAATTTACATTGAAAATAATGACGGAAAATATTTTGCCTATTATGTTGAGCCTCAACCAGCTGTAAAACAAAACACAGTTAAAGATCAGAAAAAAATTGGACAAGCACCATTCGAAGGGGAAGTCTTGGATAAACCATTTCTCTATGAAAGTCAAAATCTTAAAAAAACTATTAATGCACTTGAAAAAAAAACTCAACAAATATTTTCACAAATACAAACACAAAGCAAACCCCCTCAAGAAGAAGTGATTTTTCAAGATAAATCTCAACCTCAACCTGTAAAAAAAGGAAGCCCCCTTCATCCCGTAAAGGTTCCACAAAAAGGTAGTCCCATAAAAAAAAGCCAAGTTCAACCTGTAAAGATTCCTCAAAAAAATAATTCGGTTCAAGCTCCACCTCAACAAGAAATCATAAAACAAAAATTACAAGAACCAAAACAACCAAAAATTCAAAATAATGAATTAACTATATTCGGGAAACCACAACGAAAAATTGATGAAAATCTTAAAGTGTGTCCGAATTGCCAAAGTAAAATTAAATCTATTTGGACTTCATGTCCAATATGCGGATATAGAGAGACAAGTTAATTAAACTAATGGATTAAAGCTTTGCTCCGCAACGATTGCAAAATTTATATGCCTTAGATAGAACAGCTCCACAATGCTGACATATGATCATCTCTTTCTTTCTTACTTTTTCCTTTTCACTCTTTTTTTCTTTCTCTTTGGATTTTTTCTTTTCCTTATGTTTTTTCTTAATTTCTTCTGCATTGGGAATTACTCTTAATGTTGCATCTGAAATAGGAGTAGATGGCTCTTTTTTCTCAGACATAAATGGAATAAAATTACCAATTGATTCTGGAGCTCCCTCAATTTCTCCTTTCTTTTTGCTTGCTTCACTTAACGTTTGAAAAAAATCCCCTTTAGAAGAATTTTCTTGAGGTAAATATTGCGTTAAGGAAGGGCTTTTTGATGGTTCTAATTCTGAAAATAAAATTGGTTTATAATTTTCTGCTTTTGGTGATTCTGACTTAGGAATTAGTTGTTCAGACTCGTCTTGTTTAGGTGGTTTTGGTGCAGGAGATATTGGTTGAAAACCAGGAGGAGGTGGAACAGGTTTTGGAGTTTTTTCTGAAAATGGTACTCCTTTAGGAGTAAAAGTCTCTTGTTCGAAAGCAGCTGGAGAAATAGCATCTTTTGGAATTTCTTGAGTCGGAGACATCTTAATTGCAGGTTCAGGAACAGGTGGTGCAGAAAATGCGGGTTCAGGTTCAGGTTCAGGAACAGGTGGTGCAGAAAATGCGGGTTCAGGTTCAGGTTCAGGAACAGGTGGTGCAGAAAATGCGGGTTCAGGTTCAGGTTCAGGAACAGATGGTGCAGAAAATACGGGTTCAGGTTCAGGAATAGATTTTGGGTGCATTGCTATGATCCCTGGTTTTAATAATTCTTTTTGACCAAGCAATTCTTGTGGAACTTCAAGTCCCATCATTAAATAAGCTAGAATCGCGAAACAGTCACTCACATTTTCTCCTGATTTTGCACTAGTTTCTAAATAATAAAACTTAAATTTTTGTGAAAATAACTCTATATCGCTTTCACTGACTGCTCTTTCATTAATTAAATCACTTTTATTACCAATAAGTAACATGGGAATATCGCTTTTAGAATTTGATTTAATTTCTTCAATCCAATTTGGTAAATGTTCGAAACTTTCAATATTGGTTAGATCAAAAACTAATAACGCACCTAATGCTCCTCGATAATACATTGGTCGCACTGAAGAAAATCGTTCCTGACCTCCAGTATCCCATAATTGAAGTTTACATTTTTTAATACCCTCTAAAGTTTGAATCTCTATAGTCTTTATATGAAAATCGACGCCTATCGTCAATTTATAATCCTGTTCGAAGAAACCTTTAGTAAAACGTATTGTAAGTGCGGTTTTTCCTACACCTCCGTCGCCTGTAACAATAGCCTTAAAAAGGAAATCATATTCAGTAGCTGACATTTTATAATTCTTCCTCCAAAAACATAATATTATTTCCTAAACAAATCATAATCTTAAAAAACGACAATTTAAGAAAAATTAAATTTAAATGATATTTCGTTCATTTTAATGTTAAAAATATTTACTATGATATTTACTATGTAATATATCACATGTATGAATTTATATTTTAATATTCTTATTTACAAAAAAAAATGAAATCTTATACACAACTCGTGTCTCTTTATATTAAATTTTAATTTTAATATAACCAAAGATAAAAATATTCCTTTAATTTGATTTAATTAAATTTTTTCTTTTCTACACCCTTCTTAATTTTTAATTCTTTTTGGATATTTTTCAAAATGAAAGTATTTTAAAGTAGTGATAAAATTACTAAAACTAAAATATTTGATTTATTAAAAATCATAAAATTGAAAATAATAAAATTATTATTTAGAACTGATAAGATTTTATTGATAACTTTATTTTTTAAATGGAATAAAATGGTTTTTTATAAAAATGATAAGAAAAAATAATGCACCCGTATTACAAATAGCTCTTGACTTAGTAAATTTACATAGAGCTTTACAAATAGCAGAAGAAGCAATCAAAGGAGGAGTAAATTGGATTGAAGCCGGAACTCCACTTATCAAATCCGAAGGCATGAACGCTGTAAGAAAATTAAAAGAGAAGTTTCCTAACCATACAATTGTAGCAGATATGAAGACTGTAGATGGAGGTTCTGCAGAAATAGAAATAGCTGCTAAGGCAGGAGCTGGAGTTGTCCTCATGTTAGGAGTAAGTGATAATACATCAATCCGTGAAGCAATTCTTGCCGGTAAGAAATATGGTGTTAAAATTGGATGTGATTTGATTGATATTGATGAAGAAAAATTTATAGAAAGGGCGTTAGAATTAGAAGAAATGGGCGTGGATATCATTTGTGTACATGTGGGTGTTGACCAGCAAATGATCTATGGTGGTAAGAAGACTATCGAATTAACAAGAAAAGTTGCGGAAAGATTAAATCCAACAACTCTTATTGCAACCGCTGGAGGATTAAATAGTGAGACTGCTAATGAAGCAAGAGAAGCTGGAGCAGATATTATAATTGTTGGAGGTGCTTTATATAAAGCAAAAAGTCCTGAAGAATCTGCAAGAACAATTTTGAAAGCAATCAATGAAGCCAAATCTATCAAAACTGATTTATTCAAAAAATATAGTGAAGAAGAATTATATAAAGTTTTTATGAAAGTATCCACGCCAAATGTTTCAGATGCGATGCATAGAGAAGGAGAAATGCAAGGATTATTCCCCATTTGGATTGGAACTGATAAAGAACCATTAAAATTTGCAGGTAAAGCTGTTACAGTTCGAGCATATAACGGAGATTGGTCCAAGCCCGTGGAAGCTATTGATGTTGCACAAGAAGGAGAAGTTATTGTTATTGATGCTTGTGAAGGAAAAGATGCAGTTTGGGGTGAACTTGCATCATGGAGTTGTAAACAAAAAGGAATCGCTGCAGTAGTTATTGATGGTGCGATAAGAGATGTTGATGATATAAGAGAAATAAAATTCCCCGCATTTGCTAGATATATAACACCCACTGCTGGAGAACCACGAGGTATGGGAGAAATTAACACACCAATTGAATGTGGAAACCAAAAAATTGAGGCTGGAGATTGGATAATTGGTGATCAATCCGGAGTTGTAGTAGTTCCAAAATATAAAGCAAAGGAAATTGCAAATAGAGCTATTGATGTGTTAGAAAAAGAAAACCGAATCAGAGAAGAAATTCAGCGAGGTTCTACTTTATCTAAAGTAATAAAACTTAAAAAATGGGAAAAATTTGGCTGAAAACATCTTTAAATAATATATTTAAGAACCATTCATAATTAAATTAATACAGAAAAATTCCTAATTTACAAGAGTCGCTTAGTTTAATCGAGCGTCAGCCTGCAGAGATGATTACGGGAGTTCAAATCTCCCCTCTGGCTTCATTTATCTTTTTATTAAAAAAAAAATTAAAATATCCATTTTATTCGACTAATAGATTAAAAGATTATCTTTTTTACTTCTTCTAAAAGAGTTGATACATTAGATTTGATTAAATCGACATTTCCTTCTTCCCTAGTTGATTTTAAGCTTAAAAATAAACGTATTGGTTTTTTCTCACCTTCTGTTGGATGAATTATGAAGGTTTTAACATATGTGAAATTATCCTTGAAAAAATCTAACTTCTCATCAATTTTAACTTTATTATTTATTAAAGCTTGAAAAAATTCGAGATCTTCATTTAGTTTAGGTATTATTTTTATATCATACTCTTTTAAATCAATTACATCCTTATAATAATCGGAAATAATCAATCCTTTATGAGAGAATAATAAAACATAATCGCAAGAGAAATTTTCTGCGAATTCTTTTAATTTATTATCCGCACTTTCTAAAAAAAGAATTTTATTCAAAGAAGAGGATAATGCTTTTGTGAGAGAGTAAATATTATAAATAGATGTATCGAAAAATCGAAAATTCATTTTAGGATTTGATTTTTGAATTAAATCTACTAACATTCTTTTCCTTTCTTTGAACTCTTCAAGGTTTTTATAATTGGGATCGAATTTATGAAAACAAATATTTATCTCATTATTATATTCCAGGTTTCGAAAAATATTTAATAATTCATGTAAATAATTAACAGAAGTTTCGAAACGCATTTCATCTTGGATATCAATTAAATATAATATTGCATCAGTATCCTCAAAATATATAGGGTGATTTACGTAAATATTTCTAAATTTCTCTTGTCCTCCCATATCCCATAAATTCAATTGATGTTTTCTTAAGATTATGCAAGTAGAATAATCTATCTTAATGGTTGGTTTTAAATCTTCAATCTTCTCCCAGAAATTATATTTCTTCCTTATCGCAATTAAATAACTGGACTTTCCTGCATTATCTAATCCTGAAAGAATGATCTTATATTCCTTCAAATCACTATGTTGCGCCATTTTTTAAAACATCTTGAATTTTTCATAAAATATTTTTATAATTCAATTAAGTATAATGAAATAAATAATGATATATATTTTATTATTTAAATGGCTGATTTTATTGGCATTTTATTGACAATTGACGCAATCTTTTCATGGGCTTTTGCCAGTTTAGTATATAAATCCGGCTTACAAAAAATAGAAGCTCCACAAGCTCTTTTACCTAGGTTATTATTTGTTTCCCTCTTTACTTTTATTATATCCTTGTTCTTTGGAAATTATTTAATATTCACTGGATTGAATTTTCAACAATTAATCGATTATTTTATCGCTTGTATTATTTCTGGAGCTACCGTTACGATTGGAGATCTTCTATATTTTCATTCATTAAAAAAAATTGATGCTTCTCGAGCTTATCCCCTAAGTTCATTATCTTTAGTTTTTGTTTATCCATTCGCAGCAATCTTTTTTGGAGAAATAATCACATTTTCAATTATGATAGGGGGCATTATTATTTTAATAGGTGCTTTTTTTTTAAGTTCAAAAGATAACCCTAAGAATGAAATATTAAGCTCAAATAATGTAAATAAAAACTCTAATAACCTAGAAAATAAAATCGAAGTAAAACAAAAATTATCTGAAGATTTATTCATAGGAGTAATTTTAGCTTTGTGTACGGCATTCTTCTGGGCTTTAGCAATTATTTCATTCAATCAAGCCAGAATTCTCGCAAACGGAGAAGTTTTTGCTACAAATTTTTTTCGAATTATAAGCGCAACAATATTCATTTCCATACTAGGAATGTTTAAACACAAATATTATGAAGGATTTAAAAAAGAAAATAGAATCCATGTAAAATATTTTATTTATATAGCTATTGCTGGCTCATTATCTTTGGGTTTTGCAGATTCATTGTTCTATAAAGCGGCTGAAATAAATGGATTAATATTAACTTCTACAATAACTGCAAGCACACCTTTAATTCAACAACTTGCCTCAGTTTTAATATTAAAAGAAAAATTTCGTAAGAGATTTTTAATTGCCGTAATACTAATTATTTTAGGAAATTACATTATAATTTTCTTATAAAAGATTGATAATATTTTTTTAATTATGAGTGAAAAAGGCTATAAATTTCTCGACCATATCTCAGACGTCCACGCTAGATGTTGGGGAAAAAATCTTAAAGAAGCGTTTTCACAGGCAGCACTAAGTTTATTTGATACGATCACGGATATCAATAAAATTGATAAGAAAATTTCAAGATTGATCCAAATTACAGCAGAGGACAAAGAATCTCTACTATTTGATTTCTTAAGTGAATTCTTATATATTTTTGACACTAATGATCTGATTTTTTCTGAGATTAAAGTACTTGATATTAATAAAAGTAAAAAAGGATATCTCCTAAATGCCGAAGCAAAAGGAGAAATTTTTGATTTGAAAAAGCATTCAAGCGGAATAGAAGTTAAAGCAATAACGTATTCATACATGAAAATTGAAGAAAAAAAAAATAAAACAATAATTGAAGTAATTTTTGATATCTAACCTTTTTCAAATTTGGAAAAATTTTTCTAACCTTTGACTACGCCTAAAGGAACTAATCGTACAATCTTTTTGACTATTCCAAGATCATGACTAACTTGAACGACCTGATCAATATTTTTATAAGCACCGGGTGCTTCTTCTGCTAAAACTTTCATTGAGGCTGCTTCAACTGTAATTCCACGTCTAGCCAGATCATCCTTGATTTTTTCGCCCCAGAATTTTTTCTTCGCTTTTGATCTAGATAATTGCCGACCGGCTCCATGTGCAGTTGATCCGAAAGATAACTCCATAGCCTTTGGTCCTCCAACACATAAATAACTTGCTGAACCCATAGTGCCTGGGATCAAAACCGGTTGCCCCACTGCTTTATATTCTTCGGGAATTTGGGGATGACCGGGAGGAAAGGCTCTTGTTGCACCTTTTCTGTGAATATTTAATTTCATTTTCTTACCATTAATTTCATGCTCTTCAATTTTTAAAATGTTATGACAAACATCGTATATTAAATTTAATCCAAGTTCTATCGGATCTTTTTTTAAAATTTCCTTAAATGATTCCCTAACCCAATGTGTAATTAATTGACGATTATTCCACGCAAAATTGGCAGCACAAGCCATCCCACTTAAATAATCTTTTGCTTCTGGTGTATCTGCTTTAAGATAAGCAAGCTCCCTATCAGGAACTACAATTCCATATTTCTGCATAGCCTTATCAAATATTCTTAAATAATCTGTTGCAATTTGATGCCCCATTGCTCTCGAGCCAGTGTGCACCATCACTGTAACTTGCCCTTTTTCTTCTATCCCCAATATTTTTGCAATAGATGCATCATAAATTTCATTTACTTCCTGAATTTCTACAAAATGATTTCCAGATCCCAATGAGCCGATTTGGCGGATTCCCCTCTCCTTAGCTCTTCTTGAAACCTTGCTAGAATCGGCTCCCTTCATACATCCATTTTCTTCACAAAATTTTCTATCCTCTGGGTATCCATATCCATTTTCTATCGCCCAGTTCACACCATTTTCTAAAGCTTTATCTAAATGATCATAATTAATATTTAATTTTCCTTTGGAACCCAATCCACTTGGAACATTTTTGAAAAGAGATTTAACCAAATGTGGTAATGCATTTTTTATTTCTTCCTTTTTTAGATCTGTGCGGAGGAGTCTGACCCCGCAATTAATGTCATACCCAACTCCACCAGGTGAAACCGCCCCCGTTTCTGCATCTGTTCCAGCAACGCCGCCGATACAGAAGCCATAACCTTGATGCGCATCACTTAAAGCAATAACATGTTTTACTATTCCATCTAAACATGCTACATTAGTTATTTGATCAAGAGTTTTATCTTTCCTTATATTTTCCATTAAAAAATCATTTGCATAAACTATTGCAGGCACTTTCATTTGAAATTTTTTTGTTTCGCCGTATATTCTAGAAAATTTTGCTTGAGGAGATATTAAAAAAATATTTTCTGAAATTTTTTTTATGTCCATAATAAGTTTATAAGATTAAAAAACATAAAAAAATTCTTTATAAAATAAAAAAAAATCCATCTTTTTCTTAATTCATAGGAATTTAATCCCTTTTGAAAAAAAAATTTTAAAAAAATCTTAGTACAGCATGGTATTACTTCATTATTTCCTCACAAAATAAAGATTTAAAGAATATATGAATAAAATATTTTTTTAAATACAATTATAAATACAATTTTTTATTAATTATTTAAAAATAAATGAAGTTATTTTCTAGTTTATAGGTGTATCTAACATAATTCATAGTTTCTATTTAATCCATCAACTTACGGGAATCTGCATGATTTATAGGAAATATGGAGTAATTGAATTAAATCAAGATCTAGTTTCGGGGTTTCTAACTGCTCTAAAAGATTTCGCAAGCGAGATAAGTAAAGGTAAGGGGCAACTCAAGATTGTAGACATGCGACTCTTCAACTTAATCCTTGTTTTTAAAGCAGGAGTCTTAGTGGTGGTTGCAGCTGATAAAAACGATTCTAGAGAAATCGCTCAAGCGAGACTTGAAGAAATAGTAGATGTTTTTATGGAAAAATATTCTGAATACATAGGTGAAGATAATTGGACAGGAGATATTCGTATATTTAAAGGATTTGAAACAATTATTGATAAAATTCTCGAAGTTGGAAAGGCAAGTGAAGTCCCAATTAGAATTCCCATTTTAAAAATATATAAGAAAGATTTTGAAAAATCTCAAAAAAAGATAGCCAAAAAAGGGTTAATTCTTCAAGAAGTAGATTTTAGATCAACTATTGAAGGAACTCACAAACCTGAATGGACCTCAAAGAGATTACCTAAACAAGTTGTGAGTCAAGGAATGCTTTCAGAACAAGAATATGAAATTTCCCATCTATGCGACGGATTTCATACTTTAGAAAAAATTGCAGAAGAAGCGGGTATTCCAGAAAACGATATAGGGTTAATTATTGATGAATTAGATGAGCTTGGATTGCTAGAATTTATAATAATTCATTAATTATTAATAATTTTTCAAATTTTGAACTAAATCTATTTTTTATCCTAAAATTTTTAAATTTCATACTTCTTAAATTATTTAAAACTTATATTAAGAAGAGATTATAAAAATGACGTATATGATTTTCATCTCAACTGTACCTAATCTTGAAGAAGGAAAGAAAATTGCACGTTTTCTAGTAGAACAAAAAATTATTGCATGCTGTAATATCATTCCTAATGTGATTTCAATATATGAATGGGAGGAAAAAATTGAGGAAGGCAATGAACTTTTATTAATCATTAAAACCAAAAAAGAAAACAGTAAAAAATTAATTGATATTATAAATAGCATACATAGCTATGAAGTTTCTGAATGTATAGGTTTTGATATTACAGAAGGATCAAAGAAATATTTAGATTGGATGGATAAAATAATAAAGATTTAATATATCTTATGCAAGTTCATTGGATTTTTCAAATTGATTGGTTTTTTTGGGGCACAATTATTATTATCTTATTAATTATTTTCCTAATCTCAGTTAAAATTTTTAAGAATACACATCGTTGGAGAAATTCTTTATCGAATCCTTTGATTATGGTAAAAAAAAACAAGAATTTTGAAATTCAATGTGGAGAACAAGAATTTTTTAAAATCTCATTCACATTATTTGAATCTATAATCACTGATGTTGCTGATAATAACGACAACAAGACTTCAAATCTTCTGATTATTCTCAAGAAGAGGAGATATAATACATATCCATTTGCAGAAGCTCTTGCTTCAATCGATCTTAAGGTAATTTTTATAGATTTCAAAAAAATTAGGGAAATTGAAGGTAAAAAACTAGTTAAGATAAAAATTAGTGGGTTATTAATTGATAAAATTTCAAAAGCGATTTATATTCATTTTATTAAATTAGGAGATATTCCTAAGTACCAAAAAATTGTCTTTCTCTTTCCTAATCTTACTAATCATTTTTTAAAAATCTCTAAATTAACAAATCTTTTTGACAAATTTTTTCTGATATTAAGTAATTTTTCAGCGAATTATGAGATTTTAAAGAACTTTTTAAATCAAGACATAATTGACATAAAGAATCTTTATTTTATTATCCCATTAAAGAGATTCTTAAAAAAAAATGAAGATCAATTGAATAAAATTAATAGATTAAAAGAGAATTATAAAATACACGAAAAAAATTTTTTAATTCTTGAAAACTCTTTTAAATCGTTAAAAAATTATGAAACAATCATTATTGGCTTTATTTTAAATAATATTTTTAAAAAACAATAAGTATTAACTAAAAAATGTTCGATGACAAAAGAAAAGATTTCGATGGAATATTCAAATAAGGTTATTTATGATAAAAACCATTGGGATATATTAACTCATAAACGAGATCGAGCAAAAAAGATTTTATCCATGTTTTATAAAGAAGGTTTAAACCCTTTGGTGTTTGGGAGTTTAGCACGGGGAGATGTGAAAAAGAGTAGTGATATAGATATAATTTTTCCCGATAAAACTCCTACATATAAATTAGAGATTATTATTGAAAAAAATGGAGAATATATTATTGCAAAGGACATAATTCAAGCAACTCCGGGAGACACAATCAAGGCAAATATTTATATATCCGAGCAAGAATGTTTAACAGTTCCTTTAACGAAATTCATGAAAAAATCTTTTCAATTCTATCAATTTGGTGGTTGTCTTGATTTAGATCAGCTTTTAAAAAATGAAAGGGTTCCAGGCATAGACAAAAATTTAATATTAAAGATACCATCCAAATATGGCCATAATGAGCTTGATCTTAAAAATAATGAATTATTTACTTCGAAATTATTAAATATTGATATGGAATTTATACTTCAAAGAATACGTGTTTTAACTAGAAGAGATAAAGTTGGCAGAACTGGAGTTTTCCTACATGAAAAATTAAATTTAGAGGATAATTTTGAAAAAGTGTTAAAGAATATTAGTGATCGAAATTCTCTTGTGAGAAGGATACTTATGAAAGACTGAGGTTAAATAAAATTGACACGAGCAGAATTATTTAGAACTAAAGGTGAATCTTATTTTATTCGTGGGATTCCTAAGGGATGTAAATATTGTATAAAAGGACAAAAGGTCGTTCTATTCCTTAATGGAATTTGTCAGAAACCTGATCATTGTTCTTGGTATTGTCCTATCTCAGAAGAAAGAAAAAATAAAGAAATAACATACGCTGATGAAATTCAGGTTAAAGATTCTAAAGATTTATTAAAAGAAATTAATCTTGTAAAAGCCAAAGGTGTTTCAATAACTGGTGGAGAACCTCTTGCCCCTAATAATATAAATCAGACCCTGGATTACATAATTTTTTTAAAAAAAGAAATGGGATCTGATTTTCATATACATCTATATACCAATGGAATTAATTTTAATGAGCAATTAGCGCAAAAATTATCATTGGTAGGATTAGATGAGATAAGATTTCATCCTTCTAAGGAGAATTGGATTAATATTAAATATGCGTTATATAAAGGTATGTCTGTGGGTGCAGAAGTTCCGGTAATTCCTGATAAAAAGAATTTGAAAATTCTAAAAGAATTTATCTATTTTGTAGATAATCTTAATTGTGATTTTATCAATTTAAATGAATTTGAAATGTGTTTTCCAAATAGTGAATCTCTTAAATCTAAAGGATTTTTATTGAAAGAAGGAACAATGGCATCTGTTAAAAAAAGCGAAGAATCAGCTCTCAAACTAATTGAAAATGTAGCAAAAAAAACAAAGTTAAATCTTCACTATTGCCCTATTATTTTAAAGGATCATTATCAATTAAAAAATCGATATAAACGGAGAGCAAGAAGTATTAAGGCACCCTATGAAGTAGTTAATAATGCAGGTCTTCTTATTTATGCACAAATTGAAGGTACAGCAGTATCTCTAAGGGAGTTTAGCGATAATGTCATATCAAAATTAAACTTACCTGAAAGTCTCTTTTCTTTTAAAGAATCAAAAATTAATTTACCATGGTATATTCCAATTCACCAAAAATTTGTTGGAGAATTAAAAAAATACGAATTAGAGTGCTACATTATTGAAGGAACACCATTTCGCGACAAATATTTTCAAATAACTGAGAAAACACCAATAAGCTTAATTAATATTATTAAAGAATGATATATTTATTAGTAAAGTTGCTCTTGAAATTGACATTATCGATGATTATAAAAGATGTTACAAATAAAGATATAGAGGAGATCTCTTATTTAGAAGAAAAAATATTTGGAATAGATGCATTTTCTACGGATCTTCTAAAAAAATTACTAAATAATAAATTATTGTTCATAAAATTAGTTAATGAAACTGAAAAAATCCTTGGATTTTCTATTTCTATTGAGGGTTCTAAAAATCAAGCAAATATAATTAATTTTTTAATAATAGAAGAATATCAACATCAAGGATTAGGCTCCTTTCTATTAAAAAGGACATTAAAAGAAATAAAAAATAAAAATAAATTTAAATCAATTATTCTAAATGTAAAAATTGACAATGATGTCGCAATTCATTTATATGAAAAGTATGGTTTTAAAGTAATCAAAATAATTGATAACTATTATGAATCTGGAGCCTCATCAAATTTGATGAAACTTAAGTTGTAGTTGGTTTAAAAATATCTAGATAATTATAAATATACCGATTTTGTATTATCATAATATATAAAGTATAGATATAGGGATAAGGAAAATGCCACAACTTGATGATGAGTTAAAGAAAGCTATTAAAGAGGGTAAAACATTAAGCCCTGTCGACCAAACAGAAGTAGACAGGATAAAAGCCGAACGCGAAAAAAGAAAGCAAGAACTGGAAAAAGTCAAAGAGTCTTTAGAAAAGAAATAATCTTATTTTAATTATTTTTTTCCTCACTTTTTTTTTAAAATATTCATTATATTCCTAGATGAATAAATTTAACCTTTAGGAGCTTGATAAATTCTTTTGAAAATTAAGTATTTCGACGATAAGAAAGGAGAATTAAAAGTTCAAATAGAATGTTTAAATGATCTTTGGATCTTATTTAATGTAATTTACAAGGATGATAAAACTATATCGAGAACTACAAGACGTATTATTCTTAGAGAAGGTGATTCTGGAGATCGCAAACCTATGATCTTAACTCTTGAAGTAAAAGACGTAGCATTTCATGAATATTCTAATCGTCTGAGGATTAAGGGAATTATTTTATCTGGACCTGAAGATTTAATTTCTTTTGGCTCTTATCACACTTTCAATGTTTCTGTTGGCTCTATAATAACTATTATTAAAAAGAAATGGATGAAACAAGATTTAAGTCGAATAGAAAAAAGTTCAAAGGTTCAAAGCTTTCGAATCCTTATTATCGCTATTGAATCAGGATTAGCAACGGTTGCAATTATTTCGGATTATAGTCAAAAAATAATAACCAGTATTAAGCATAACATCCCTGGAAAAAGATATGAAAAAACACTAAGAAATAAAGAAATTGGGGAATTTTTTGGAAAAATTGACACAATTATTGCAGATAATTTAGAGCGAATTGATATAAACTTAATTATTATTACTGGTCCTGGAGGCTTTAAAGAAAAATATGCAGATATATTAGAAAAAAGTCGTCCAAATTTGGCTCAAAAAATTAAAATCATTAATTCTAGTTCCGCAACCTTCAGCGCAATAAAGGAAGTTATAAAATCAAAAGAATTAGAAAAAATTAAAAAAACTTCACGAATAGTTTATGAAACTAATCTAATGGATAAATTTATAGAACAATTAGGGAAAGATACTAAATTGGTATCTTATGGTTGGGATCATATAAAAAATGCAGCTTCAATGGGTGCGATTGATATACTACTAATTTCTGATAAATTATTAAGAGGTCTTTCATTTGATAAACGATCAGAACTTGAAGATACATTAAATATAATTGAAAAAAAAAACGGGAAAATAGAAATTTTTAGTAGTGAGCATTCTGCTGGAGAACAATTAATCAGTTTCGGAAGTATTGTTGCTATATTAAGATATAAAATTTAAATTAAATTTAAAAAAAGATTTGTACCATGCCTTCTGAGATAATTTATGTGGATAGTAGCTCTGAAATTCCCCTATATGGGTTAGATTTTATCGGAATAATAGACCGTGGTACAAATATTTTAGAAATCAAACCTCTAACTCAGTGTAATCTTATTTGCAAATATTGTTTTGTAAGTGCTGGAGATTATATCACTAATTTTATAGTCGATGTTAATTATTTAATTGAAAAAATTGTCCCTCTAATCGAAATCAAGGGAAAAAACGATATAGAAATACATATCGCACCATACGGAGAAATCTTACTATATAAGGATTTAATTAAGCTAATTAAAAAATTAAAATTAATAGATGGAATATACAAAATTTCTATGCAAACTAATGGGCTATTATTGAGTAAAGAAAGCATCATTGAGCTTGAAAAAGCTGGACTTTCTCAAATTAATATCAGTCTAAATACACTTGATCAAGATAAAGCAGAATATTTAAGTAATTATAAAGGATATCAACTCCAACACCTTTTGACTATGATTGATTTTCTTATGGAATCCAAAATTGATCTTGTTATTGCCCCCGTTTGGATTCCTAAGGTAAATGATCAAGATATCGAAGAATTAATTCGGTTTGTACAGAATTACCAGGATAAAATAGATACTCCTAATAAAATTCGAATTGGAATTCAAAAATACTTAATTTATAAAACTGGAAGGAGAATAAAAAAAATTAGACCTAAAAGTTGGGGTTTTTTTTACAAACAGTTGAATACTTTAGAAAAGAAGCACAACATGAAATTAAAATTAGGACCTAAAGATTTTGGAATTCATAAACGACAATGTCTATCTCTTCCAATTCAAAAGGGAAATTTAGTTAAAAGCCAAATAATTTCTATAGGTAGATGGGATTCTGAATTCATTGCAAAATTTGATGATAATTGGGGCATCAAAATTCTATTAAATAAAACCCAAAAAAATATCCCACTAATTGGAAAGAAAATTGATACAAAGATCATCAAATCAAAACGAGAAGAAAATTTATTAACGGGAATTATTGAGAATTAGCCTAAATATTAGTAAATTTTTAAATTTTTAAAAAATATTATAATAAAAATAAAAAAATAAAACAATAAAAAAAAGGGGAAATCAAAATGCCGATATTGACACCCGAGGATGAGATAGATTTAGCAAAATTTGAAGTGGAACTCGTAAAGAATTGGAATAAAATGATTGGCTCTCAAAAGAGTGTTACAGCAGCTCATATGAGATTATCTAACCTTATTATCAAAGAAAATTCTGCACGAGAAATTTTTTTAAGAACTGCTAGAGATGTGTATAAACAAATGAAAGTACTAGCAAGAGAAAAAATGTCTAATATCGATGAGGATGATGAGAAAATAATTCAAAAAATAATTCATGATAATGAACAAATATTTGAAAATAATAAAAAATTTCTTAACGCTATAAAAGATCTAGGATTACAAAGAGAATATTTACATAAAGAATTTCAAGAATTAACTGAAGCATTAAAGGAGGTATCTTCAAAAAGAAAAGCGGTTGTTAATAAAGCTTTAAAAATCGAAATATCTAAGAATAAATTAATTGAAGGAGAGAAACTTGAAATGATGGATCAAGAATTTAAAGATATACAAAAGGAGTTTGACAGATCTAAAGGACGTTTTTTGAAAAAAGTTGAACATATCGAATCAACGAGGAATGAAGTTAATTCTTTATGGAATAAACTAAAAGATTCTATTATGGGATTTGACTGAATTAAAAAAAAAATATCTAAATTTAAAATATTAGTATAGAATAATTGAAAAATAAAAAGGTAAATAATTAAAAATAAATATTTAATCGATTATAATTAAATAGAAAAATTTTTTTCTTAGGGGATGATAAAAATAGCCGAAGAATTTAATTCAATGTTAGCTGCAACCCGGAAAGCACCACTTGATGAGAAACTCAAAGGACTTGCAGATATTATTGAAAGTATAATGCAAATTTTGTTAAAAATTCCTAATTTAGTAGATCAAAGCTTAACTGTTATAAATTCAAGAATCTCTTCAATTGAAGGAAAGGTCACTTCATTGGAAACAAAAGTTGGTCAAGGAGCTACGGCTGTATCGGCAGAAGCTGGAAGTCTGGCTCGATCCCCAGTAACTCCACCACCTCCGCCAGGAACACCTCCACCACCTCCGGGACGCCCACCTGCTGGACCTCAACCAGCGAGAGCAGCTAATCCAGTCTCTCTACGCGGAGCAATCATGGGGGAATTGAAGGAGTTATTTTCAAAAAGAAAAAAAATATAATAATTTTATATATTTAAACCTTAACGAAACATCTATTTCATACAATTTGATTCTCGAATAATAAAATTTAATATTTAATTTTGTTTCGTTTTACTGATAAAATAAAATAAAAAATATAGTTTTATTTCTTTCAAATCGCGAAATAATTACTCATTTCAGATATTTTTTTTAAAGATTAAAAAATGATTACTTTAAATTAGTTTTAATATTTTAAATAAGATTTTAGTTATCATTAATGTTTTAAATAAGATTTTCATTAATATTTTAACAAAATTTATAAAGTAGAATATGACTGGAAATACAAAATCAGTAAAGGTAATACATGATTCTCAGAGGAAAGTTCTAGAAATAGTATCATTATTACGAGTGATGAATAATTACTATGGAAAAAAGAAGGATATTCAAAAGAAAATGAAACCAATTGTTTTAAAAAGATTTAAAAAGAGTATAAAAGAATTAAAAGAAAATTCAGATTGGTTATTTTCTGTTCCGAGCACATTAGACTCTTTAAATATAGAATTTATGAAAAAAAATGATGCTTTTCGATTTCCCGATGCAATCCATTTGTTTGAGGCATGGATGAATCTTGGGATGGATGCTGTTTTTCCAAGAGTTGCATTTAACTTTGATTTTCCAGGGGTATTACCAAATGAAAGAAAAAGGTCTGTATTTCAGTTTATTTACAATTTTTCTCGTGGTTTTGGTTTTCCAATCATTTTTAATCCCACATTTTATGAACATAATATAGGTTTATTGAGATTTCTTAATCCATTATTAAAATGGGGTTATACTGTTTTTCACAAAGTAAATCAAGCAAATTCTCTTGTTGAAAAACGTTTCAATTTAAATAGACATCATCCTGGAGAATTTGAATCTGTGATGATTTCAGAATTTAAAGATGGATTTAAAGGAGTTGACACACTTTTACATGGATATAAAATAAAAAAACCAAAATTAATCGGAAATTATGATGATTTAAATCAAGCCTTAGAAAATGTTGTATTTTCTTATTCAATAGGAGATCATGCAATGAGTATTATAAAATATAGAGGACAAGAAGTTAAAGAAATCCCACTTATTGATAATGATTTTATTAAAAAAAAATATGATATTGATTTTTACCCTTATATCAAAAAATTAATCTCAACTAATAACGCTATTACTCAAAGAATTAAAGAATTAAGAAAGGAAATCACAGAAAAATTAAAGGAATTTTCACTTATTGATAAAATAAGATTTAGATTAAGGAAAGGTAAAGTTATTCCTTTATCTAAAGACGTGCAAAAAGTTAAAGATATTGAGTTAAAAAAAAATATCTTAGATAAAATTAGACAAAAATTATGGACTACTCCATTATATACTCATACAGTTCATTCACCTAAACAATATAAGCTCAGTTACACTCAGGAGGAAAATGATTTAGATGAATTAGAACAAGAAGAATCTGATTCAATCTTGTTAAAATTAGTAAGAAAATATGGAAAAAAATATAAAATCGAGTTCAATGAAGAAAATATCATTAAAAAGCTTGAGGAATTAAGAGATGACATGGCAAAGATGTGGCTATATTTTAAAGAAAGACATCTTAATTATGCAAAAAGAAAAATGATAAAAATTACTTCAATTTCCGTTAATGATTCTAATTATAGAGAAAAAATTTTAAAATTAGTAGATGAATTAATACCAATTATAACAATTCATGAGATTTTTATACGACCTTTATCAGATTCTGTTTATCCCGAATCCATTCCACAAACTCAAAAAATGTGGTCTTATCTCGCAACATTCTTAAGTTCTAAGTATAATTTAATGGGTGTTAACTTAATAAAAACCTTCAATCGAATAGCATATTATAGATGGGCTTATTTTTTCAAAAAGAAAAATATGAAATTTGAACATTTTTTTGATTATTTCGTAAAAATACCAATTTGGGAAAATATCCCAGATGAAATTATGAATTGTTTTAAATCTTATCCAAATGAAAAGATTATCTTCGTTAAAAGCCCAAAACAATCAATAAGAAATAGAGTTTCTAAATTAAAAGAAAAATTTTAAAAGATTACCACTCTAGGAATCCTGGGTCATCAAATACCTCTTCAAGCGTTTTATCTTTTGCTAACTTTTCTTCTCCTTCTATTTCTTCTTTAAAATCAACACCATAATCTTCTTGTTTTATTTTTTCACGTAATTCTCTTTCTAAAAGTATAAAGTGTGCTGCCTCATCTCTCCATTTATTAGATTCTTCTAGTAATTCTTTCTCTCCTGTTGAAATATATTCCTTAGATAATTCTGCCGCTTTCATTTTTGTAATATCTGATAGAAGTGAATAAGTTAAAGCTAATTCACTCCAGTTTTTCTCTTTTTCATGTTCTTTTATATTTCCCTTTAAACGATGATATTCTTGATCTTTAAAATATAAATCAATAAATGATCCATAAAAATCTACAGCAGCTTCAATAGAACGGGCTAAAACCTCTTTTTGTAATCCGCAAGTTCCGCATTTAACTTCAACCAAATTGACAATTTTATCCTTTAATTCAACTTTCTTTATTTTTCCGCCACAAATAGAGCAGTTTTTTACATTTTCTCCGTTTATATCATATAAATCATTTGCTGAGCGTAAGTACACCTCCCATTCTAGCCCACAATCAACACATTTTATAGAATATGCAATTAGTTTGATCTTCTTCTCTATTTTAACTGATTTAGCCCCGCACTCAGGGCATGTAAAAATTTTTGGCAGTTTGCGGATTTTTCGATAAACCTTCTTTCTTTTCTTCCTTCGACCCATAAAATTTCCCGTCTTTGTAATATTTGTTATTTTTCTTTTAATTTTTAATAATTTTTAAGAGTAAAAAATTTTTCTCTTTTTAATTTACCCATTTCCCGTAAAACAGAAAAATTTTTATGTTATGGTATAATAATTTTATTATCTCTTTTTAATTATCTTATTGGAATAGATTACATTGATTAGATCATATCATTTAATACCATATAAATTAAAGTAGGTTGGAAGAAATGGAACAGCATAAGCAATTATCCATTGAATTAGATAAAAATCTTATAAATAAAGTATTTGAAAATGTAGAGATGCGCTATATTCTATTATATCTTTACATAGTTCGAAATGATATGTTAAAAAATTTATCAGATGAATCTTGGCTCCATTCATTTAAAAGATTAATGAATTTGGATGAAATTCTCAAAAGCGATTTGGAATTATATTCAAATAAAGAACTGACCGAAATATTAATAGATTTAGGAATAATTAAAAATTTAAGATCTTTAAAAGAACTGGAAAAGAAAGAAGATGATTTTTTAATTAAAACTTTAGAACAAATAAGAATCGAAGATAATAAGATAATTGTTCCAGAAAATACATTATTTCCTATTATCTCAAAAAAATTTCCATTTCTAACAAAACGAAATTTTCACTATGCTATCTCAAGGTTAAAAGGTATAATGTGCGAAAATAGCGATGTAATTCATCCTTTTCTATTTGAAATTGGTAAGGAAAATTATTTATTAGCAGACGATCTGTATGAAATTTTAGATGATTTAGGAAATCCATATCAAACAATAAAGGTCGAAACCACAATTAGTGAATTTTATAACAGGTTTAAAGAATTATTAGAAAAAGTCTCCAGTTTCTTAGAACTATATGATCCTTTATTAAATAAAAAATCAAATCTCAGAATTATCAAAGAGGCAATAGACAATAATAAAGTCATTCTTGAATACATGCAAGAAAAGGTAAAAAAATTGCCCGCTAAATTTGATCTGGAGGATGTTGTAGATAAAGAAAATAAAATTTTTAAAAAATGGCATTCTATACTTATAAATTTACTTATAAAACGGAATAGATTAAATGAAATTGATGAAGAATTAAGTAAAATTAAAAATTTATACTCAAAAAATGGAAAAAAATATACATATATAGAATTTATAACCAAAATTTCTTATAATGAAGATAATATTTTAACTCAAATAAAAGATAAATTGATTGATTTAAGAGAAGAATTAATAATTATTAAAAAAGAAATTTCAAAATTTAAAAGAAATGAAATTAAATTACTTAATTTAGATTATAAACACTTTCTAATTTTGAATGAATGAAGTAGGAGGGGTGTGGATTATTAAATGTCCAGCTTGTAATGTTGAAATGGAACAATTAATAAAAGAAATATTTCAATGTCCAAAGTGTAAAAAAATAATTAAAGGACAGACTAAAAAAATTGAAAAAAAGAAAGAAGTTACTATTGGAGAAATTCAGGAAGGAGATTATTTTCATAATAATGCGAGTTTAAATAAGAAATATGAAATCTGCGAAAAAGGAATTACGATTTCTAAATCTCCAAATAGATGGTTTGCCACCTTAATATGTCATAGCCCATATTTAAGCAGTTCTAAATATATCAGACTTAGTTGGTGGAAAAAAGAAATAAATATACATGCAGGCTTTTTTAAAATAACTGAACGTGCAGTATTAAAGAACTTAATTAATGTTTTAGAGAAAATAGACGATTCATTTGATAATTTTTGGGGTAATTTTAAAGGATTTGAAAAAAAAAAAATAGAAACAGAAGAAAAAGCAATTCAAAATGAACGCTTAAAAATTCTAAAATACAGAATTCTCGAAAATAAAATTTGCCCGAATTGTAGTAAAAAATTGACATTAAGTAAAAGAAAAACGCATTATGAATGTGAACACTGTGGCGAGATCATCATCTTGGAATCTCATAATGAACCTATTTTTAATATTAATCCTAAAGATCTCCCATTAGAATTCTCAACAAATTTTCCTATTAACTTTTACCTACCCGTAGCGGGTATTACTATAGAATGGTTAATGAGTTTATGGAAAGCTATAGCTGTTATATATTCAAAAGATAACCCCAATAAGAAATGGCTAAGATTCTACGCTTGGGAAAGGAATTTACAACAACTATTAAAATACGGATATTATGAAGCTGGTGATGGAGGACAACTATCTTGGACTACAAAAAAAGGAACAGGCTCACCAAATATTTACGATAAATCAGAAGTCCCTATTTTAATTGATGCTTTAAAAAAATTACAAAAAGAAATAGGTTGGACAGATTAAATGAAAACCTTAAATAATTTTAAATAAAGAATGGATAATTTAATTTAATTTAATTTAAATTATTTTTTTTTATCTTTATTAATCGTTCAGGCATAGGAAATTCCAAATAATGCAAGCTTGATGATTTAGAAAATACTAATGAATTTCAATTCCAATAAAAATCCCTTATCCATGTTTTTATCACATTAAATGCAACATTAGTACTCACAAGTAGAAAAATATTAGTATTAATTAGAAAAATAGAAAAATTTTTATGTTATGGTTTATACGTTTAATTGACTTTTTTTAATTAAATTGCTAGATTCAATATTAATTAATAAAATTATATTATTAGATCACTTTAATAAATAATAATTGGTGGTTGGAAGAATTGGAACACAAACAGCTTTCCTTAGAAGTGGACAAGAATTTAATTAATAAAATTCTTGATGATATTAATCTTAGGTATATAATTATCTTCCTTTACATTATCCGAAATGAATTGTTTAAGGATTTAATAGATCAAAATTTGATAGATACCTATACTCGTATATTGAGTAGAGATGAGGTAGATAAAGAAGCTATAAATTCGTATTGGAGTGAGGATTTTATTAAAGTTGCTATAGATTTAGGACTTTTTAGAAATATTAGAAGTTTTAGAGAGTTTAAACAAAAAGAAGACGATTTTATCGTAAAATTCGGCGATGAAACTATAACTATAAACGAAAATATAATAATGACTCCCGCTGATACACTTTTTAGAATAATTTCAAAAAAATTTAAGCCTTTAACAAAGAGAGACTTCAATTTAGCACTTACACGGCTTAAAGGTGTAAGATGTGAAGGTACAGGCATAATTCATCCGTTTATTTACGAAATTGGGGTCCAAAATTATACACTTGCTGAAGATCTCTACAATATTTTAAATAAATATGATAAAATTTATTTAGCCATTAAGGTGGAATATACAATTGAAACTTTTTATGAAAGGTTTAAAGAAACACTAGATAAAGTGATTGATCTCATTGAAATTTTCGATAATATATTAAATAGAAAGATTATAATTAAAAAAATTAATAAAATAATAGAACCAAATAATATTGAATTAGAATTTAAGAAAGATGAAGAGTCAAAGGATAAAGAGGAAAGACTCAACTTTTCAGAACTTACCATTAAATTAAAAATACCAGATGGTACGATTAAACTCAAATTATCAAACTCAAATTATCAGAGTTTGATAGAAATCCGCTCTCAATTGCAAAATATTAGCGATCAAATAATAGAAATGAAAACATACTATTCTACAAAGGAAAAGAAATATAACTATCTAAAATATGTTGAAAGTATTATAGAACGAGAAAAAGATATTCAAGAATCATTAATCGCTTCTAGAGAGGAAATCAAACGTGTAAAATCGAGATTAGAATTGATAGAAATGGATATTAAAGAAATAAAAGTATAAAAATTTTAAAAAACCTGTAAAATTTGAGTAAAAGGGATTTTTAATAGATCGTGAAGAAATATGAGATGTCCTGCGTATGGTCGAAAACCTCTAAAAACCTATAAACCTTACCTTGATTGCGAGAAATGCGGAGTATTTATTATAATGAAAGTAAGTAACCAACCAATTTTTGATATTCGACCAGAAGACTTAAATCTAAAGTTCCAGCAAGATCTATCTATAAATTTTTACATCTGCGATACGTGTATAACCGTCGAATGTCTCGTGGGATTGTGGAAAATGATTGTGTTAATTTGTGACAAGAGTAATTATAGTAAACAATTCTTGATTTTCTGTACTTGGACTCGTAACTTAAATTTTTATGTAAAGTACGGATACCATTATGCAGCAGAAGGGACAGAATTAACGTTGTTAGCCAAAAAAGCAACATGCTCGTCAAATATTTATGATAAAAAGTTAATCAGACTATTAATAAAGGCTTTAAAGAAAACCACGAATGAATTAAATTTAGTAATTAAAAATAAGGGTGATTAAAATAACCGAAAGCAAAGAGACTGCATGGAGTGAATTGTTACAGGATTTCACGAAAGGTATTGAAAAAGCAATTAATCAATTAGAAAAAAATGATGTTGAAAACATTCCAGGTGCAAAAGAGGCACTGTTAAATAGATTGAATAATATGAAAATTTATTTTCCAAGAAATGATGGTGAATTATTTATTAAATCCATTGATGATACCATACAAAAGGCCTTCTTTCCTAATACCATGAATTTTGTAGATGCTTTTAATCAAATTCTTAATTCAAGAACTCATGAACAAGATTTTATTATTAACGAATTACTGAATGGTTTTGTATCATCAAAGACAAAAGCAATTGCTACTGGAACCCAAGGACCAATAATAGATAGATTGGTTGAGGCATTTAGAAGAAGAAGTGATTTTCATATTGTTGACCACCAATTTTATGCAATGTTTGGCAATCCTAATAAGCCAAGAAAGTTTATAAAAAAAAGTCTTGAAGAACTCGCAAATTTATTTGGTTTAGTATCTAAACAAATTATTATCGAAAAAGATATAAGACGACACGAGAGAAAAAGCTATATCCATTACACGTTCCCAGAAGGTATTATTAACATTCTAAAAGAAAAAAATTACTTAATTTTTAATAAAAGCGTATCAAGTATTGATGCTCCCAATGTTATTAAGAAAGCACAATATGTAGCTCAAAATAATAAACACCAACAAATTGAACCTATCCATATTTTAATTACATTAATGGAACAAAAAGAAGGCATAGTGAAGCTCATATTTGAAAAGCTTGGAGTTAACATTAACCAGTTATTGTTAGAGATAAAAACAGAATTGAATAAATTGCCAGAAACTAAAAGTTCAGATGAAAAAAATTATGAACTTTCCAATTTTTCTGAAAGATTATTAGATTCTGCTCAAGAAGAGACCGAATTGTTAAGCGACGAATATACAAGTAGTGAACACTTATTAGTCGCTCTTGCAAAATTTAAACCGGGAGCTATAATAGAAGAGATTAAATTTGAAGAAGACCAATTAGCATATCTATCTCAAAAATTAGAAAATTATGGTGCAAATAAAGATAGAATATTACAAGCGTTGATGAATATAAGAGGAAAATACTTATTTATCTCTAAGGAATTTGATAGAAATATCTTTATTTGCATGTTTTTGGCTAATATTGCAATTAATCGAGACAATCTCGAAAAAATTGGGGGAACATTTACCGTTAATGGAATATCTGCCATTTTCGCTTTGATTTTATTACTAGGAATAATGCCAAAACTTAACATAGATAAAAGCAACCTGGTTTTAAAAGACCCTTCATTTAATTCAGAGAATATGAGTGTGATTCCAAAATCATGGATGATGAAACAAGTATTAGAATTTTTGTTTGAACCTCTTATTAAAATAATCGCTTATCGATTAGGCGGAGGGTTATGGTTATCTAAAATTATTGATTCAGAGATGAATAAAAAAATTCACAGTCAAATTAGATTTTTATTAAAAGACGTTAATAAATGGGTCTTAGGAAATCTTTGTCGTGTCGAGGTTCCTATATTCGTTGAAATTTCCAACATATTTGTTGAAATTACCCCTGATACCGAATTATAATTAATAGTTAGGAGATGATTAATTAAAATTGATTAGAGGAAGTTGGACAGATATCTTACCAAGGTATTGGACTTTTATTGATCATATTAGACCAATTTTGAGTGAAACAATGAGAATTATTGAAGAATTAGATGAAAATCAATTATTCAATATTAAGAAATTAGATGAAATTCGAAAGGAAGAGGAAAAAAGAACATTACGAAAAGTAAGGAGCTCCTCTGAATTTTCTGCAATGTTTAGATTTAATGTATATGAAATAATTAAGGACTTTATTGTAAATAATAGAGACAAGATTAAAAAAATTAAAGATAAAGACGCTCTTGCCAGATATGAGACATATAGAGATGAAATAAATAATAAATTAAAAACATTAAAACTCTACATAACACATTCTCTCTCTGAAGCTATTAATGCATTAGATTTTTTAAGAGATCTTACAAATTTAGATCAAACTAAGTCTAAAAAAAATAATTTATACCTTATTGTTAAATTTATGGAAAAATATTTATTTCCTAGAGGGAAAAATCTTCAAGAAATATACGAGCAATTATTAGAACATTCACCTCATTTTTTTGAGTGTCAAAGACATTTAATACTACCTCATACATACTATCGCGAAAAAATTGAAGATCCTGATTTCTTTATAATTCCAGGAATTACTCCTAAAATATATCAGATGATAAATAATATTACTTCTTTATACAATTTAGATCCAAACTATGGCGTATTTTCTGAGGAAGCGAATTATGAATTACCTCTGATTTTTAAAGATGATGTATTTTTACCGTATATTGGGTCAATTGCTCACGAGGAAGAAGAATCAATCCAAATAATTGCCGAAAGAATTGGTTTATGTTTATTGGAGGATGTTTTCATCGCGCCACAAGAAGAATTTGCTGATATCCTTCTAAATAACAATTTTTTAAGAGAAGAAAAACAATCAGATGGAAAAACACGCTTAATCCCTCAATTAAGCAATGAATCCTTAGTTTTACATTATATTGCATTCGCAGCTCTTAGACGAGGATTTTTGTCAAAAGAAATTATAAATTGGATTGCTATGAATTTTGCAGTTTTATTGTATAAGAGTATATTAAAATTTAAATTATCAGAAGACAATATTTTTTACGAAATATTTGAGGATTTCCAAACAAGTGAAAAAATTTTACCATATTTGATGAAATTAATCTGTTTTCCAAACTACTTAGGTCTTGATAAAATGAAAATTCGCGATTCTCCACAGTACAGGAAAGAAATCTTCAATTTTATTGGGGCTGAAATAGATAATTTGAAAGAAATTATTAATGAAATTGCTGCATATTGTGAAAAAATTGAAAAATAAAGTAAAATTTTACAAATTATATTAAAATTGTGATATAAAATATGGATAAATCAGAAAAACCTGGAACATATAATCCAGATAAAATTAAAGAACTCCTTAACAAATACGGTACGACATATTTCCCTAACGATGTTAAAGAATCAGTGGATGACATAATTGGTAATGAACTTAAAAAAGAACGGTTAGATGATTTTTTTAAAGCACTAAAGCGATACGACAAATTTTTTAAGTTACTAAAGGATACTAATCTTAACCCTAGCCTTACAGTTCTTTTATACGGTCCTCCTGGAACCGGAAAGACCGCATTAACACGAGCTTTTTCTAGTAAATATAGCATCCCTATCTGTGTGGTCGAGTCTGATAGATTGGTTTCTCCATTATTAGGAGATACTATCAAAAATATTAGAAATGTTGTAGAATTTGCAGCCGATATTGCGGAAAAAATTGGCGCTTTTGTATTATTTTTCGATGAAATTGATGCCATTGGTTCTGAAAGGTCAAATATTCACGAAGTGGGAGAAATAAAGCGAGCAGTAGTATCATTTTTACAAGTCATCGATAAGGTAAGTTATGAAGGAAAACCTTTAGCAATATTCGGTGCTACAAATCACCAACATCAATTGGATTCAGCAATCTGGCGTCGTTTCACATTTCATCTCGAATTTGATTTTCCTAACTATGATTTAAGAAAGCGGATTATTGAGTCCTTTATAAATAAAGTTAAGAATGCAGATATTGAATTAGATGATTTAATATTGAATAATTTAAAGAGAGAATATGAAATGATCTATAGTGTTGTTGAAGAATTAGAATTTAAAAATTCCGAGTTCGAAGGAGATCGTTTATGGAAAGAGATAGAAAAAAGAAGTGATATCTCTGGGTTATTAAAATTAACTTATGGATACTCAGGCTCCGATATAGAAAGGGGAACACGTGTATCTTTGTTTAAAGCAATTAATAATGATGATTATTTAACATATAATATTTTCTACGATTCTTTAAAACTTGTTGGTGGTACAGCTATTCATGTTGAACAACAGGATTTTCTTAGTAGTCCGAAAGAGGTTGAAAAAAGTCCCCGACTATTTACTATCAATAATGAAACTCTTACCAACGAAGATTTTATAAATCAGCTTCAGGAAATTATCCTATCCTTGAGCAATATTAATGAATTTTTAGAAATTCAAAAAAATATTATAAAAAATTTAGCACTAACTTCAAATAAAAAGTATTTAGAACTTAAAGAAAAAATATATGAAATTTTAAATGATATTATCAATAATAAATTAATAATATAATAAATGTTCTATATTATAGTCTTATCATTAAAATGTTAGAATCAAGACCAGAATTCATAACGTTAATAATTAGTTTTGATCTTAAATCACCAAATGCTAAAAATTTAACAGGTAAGGTTAGAAGAGATTTCATGGGGAAAAAAATTAATGGACGCTTTAATATCCCAAAAATAATGCAGGAATTAATGGGTTCCGATAATGAGATTATATATCCTAAACATTTAGCGTTTATTAAAGACCCAAAGAAAATACTTATGCCTGAACTTGGAAAAGATAAATATGGCAGAACTATATTTAGAATAAGAAATCCTGCGAGAGGTGCAATGATTCATTATCGGTATTTAGGCTCATATAAAGATTTAGGAATATTATTGAATGTTTTTAACGAATTATTAAAAGAGAAGAAAAGAGAAAAAAAACCCACCTATTTATCAGCTTTTTCAGATATTGAAATAATTATAGGAAAGGACTTAGAAAATGTCAAATAATAATGAAATAATTGAAGATTTTATAAAATTTATTGAATCCTCGGTAAAAGAGGGTTTTAAAAAGGAAGCATTTATAAAAGTATTTAGAGAAAAAATAGATAAATTTTTAGCAGAGAAAGAATTGTGAAGGCCTCATTAGTATTAGAAAATATTGGAAAAAAAGTAGGAAAGGATTCATTCTCTTTTACAAGTGGAGTGATCACCTTAATTAGAGGAAGAAATGGTTCGGGGAAAAGTAGAATTATTAAATCTTGTGCGATAGCTCTTTCATTACCCATTAATTCTAAAGAGTTAGAAGAGGAAGCTATAAATTTTGGCGTAATAAAAGGAGAAAACGCTGAATTTTCTCCTTTAGTGAATTCCAAAATGAAAAAAGCATTTATCGAACTTCAGTACGATAATATAATTAAAAAAGTAGAATTAGATTTAGATGGAAAAAACAATATAAATGTTCCTGGGGAACAAAAATTTCTTTATTCAAGCTTAATCGTAAGGACATCAAAAATCTATAATTACATTAGTCGTGGAGATTCAAATTTTAAATGGATATTAGATGAAATGTCTTTAGCAAAAAACTATGAAACCATTCAAGATATTGTTGGCTCTTATTTTGAAGTTCTTGATTTAAAAAAAAAAGAAATTGATCAAAAAGAGAAAGAAAATAGGGCTATTACTGATAGATTAAATGAATTAACTAAAGAAAAAACGAAATATGATAAAGAAATTCAAAAATTAATCGAAAAAATAGAGCTCGAAATTGAAAAAGTTGAGTTAAATCCTAAATTGAGAGAAAAAAGAAGTAAAATTAAAGAAATAATTGACGATTTAACAAACAAAATTAAGAATTACAATAAAGAAACAAAAGAATTAGAACAACAAAACTCTGAATTTGAAAGAATTTTAAGAAATAGCGAACATAAAATAAAAAGAATAAGCTCAGAAATAAGTGAAACCACAAGAATAATAATTGAATTAAAAGCAATTAATAGACAACAACTTACACAAGAGATGTACGAATTAGAACAAGCAAAGCCGAGAGAATTAAAGGGTAGTTATGAAGGGGAAGTGAAAAATTTAAGAGAGGTCTTGAAAAAATTAGGAAAGAAAAATGAAATAGAATGTTATTTATGCCATGAGGGTAAAATCCGCAGAGAAAACATTGAGGTCGAAATAGAAAAAATTCAAAAAGAAAGAATGAAAATTGAAAAAACTATTAAAGACATCCAGGAAGAAATACGTGAAAAATCAAAACTTATAAAAGAAAGTAACCGATTGCCAGAAATTCAAAAAGAAATCAATAAATGGAATGCTGAAGAACAAGGTTTAGAAAATGATATAATAGAAAAAAAAAAAAAAGAAGAAGATAATTCAAAAAGAATTACACAATTGAGAGATGTTCTTAAGAGTGATAATAACGATTTAAAAGATGAAAATAATAAATTAGATTTAATTGAGAAAGAAATTAAAAAGGAACAAGATCTTCAACCATTATTTAATAAGAGAAAGGATTTAGATAGAGAAATGGGAAAAATTGATAAAGAATTCTCAGATTTAGAAGAAAAGAAGAAAAATGGGCAAATTATAGATGTTCTTGACTTCAAATTAGATATTAAAAAAGCAACTGAAATAATTGATGAATTCGAAAGGATCTTAAATAATATTAGAAATTATTTAACTTTAAAAATTGAAGAACAACGAGAAGGTGCTGCTAAAAAATTTAATGAAAACATTAAACGGATAATAAAAGAGCTTAATTTTTCAGAATTTAAGGAAATTTCATTAGACTTAAAGGATAATTGTCTGAAGATAATAAGAAGGGATGATACAGTACAATCAATTAGTTCTCTAAGTCAAGGAGAGAAGGATGTAATTGCAGCACTTTTGCAAATATGTGCTAAAGAGACATATTTACCTCAGATTCCTTTTTTAATAGGGGATGACATAATATCTGACATAGATCCAGCTCGTCAGGAAAGTTTTATAAATTACCTTAGAACAATTGCAGTAAATAATAATTGGTTCATTTTGTTAACTAAGGTTACAGATGAAGATCTAACAATATCAGAAATATAACTTTCTTTAGAGACTTTATAAATTGAGTTTAAGTTAATTTTTCTAAATGTACTATACAAAACACCATTTAGATTATGTAATTAGATTAAAGTGACTTGAATGTTAGGTCTCTTTTTACAGATTGGATTTATAAATAAAACTCATTTCTACGCATTTTTAATAAAAAATAATTATTTAACTCAAATAAAGAGTAGAGATCATCATCTAATTAAAATTACTCCTATAGGTAAAGGTGTTTTAAAAAACATAATTTCTGAAATTAATTTAAAAAAAATTTTAGAAATTTTTGAAAAGACAAATTAAATACTCTTACCTTCCTTAAGATCAAGGACAAATTGTTCAGAAATTTTCTGTATTCTTTCTGCTGAGGGTCCTTCCCCAATCACTTCGATTTTTCCATCTTTTTCCTTAACCTTTATTTTTCCATTTAAAATACTTATTATAGATAATTCACTTTGATAATTAACATGTCCTTTAGGAAATATTTTAGCGATTCGATCTGCCAATGCTTCCATAGGAAACGGCTCTTCTTCCACTGTAATCATTCTCCATACACCTGAATGCATAATAACCTTAGGAATTACTGCTCCTTTCTCGTTTTTAGCATTCTCAATTATAATATCACCAGAATCGGAAACACCTTTAAGAGTTCCCACAAAAAATTTATCATCAGATATATGAATTTTTACAAGTGCATCCAATAGATTACCAAGTTCTTGATTATAATTTCTTAGCATCATAACAATTTATTCTAAGTTTTATTACAATTTATTCTTTTCTACTTTATCTTATATCGAAAGGGAAGGTAGTCTCCCAAAATTCCTCCAAATACAGTGAATTTCTAAAAATTTAATCGAATTGTCGAGAACGAAATTTAGAATAGTATATCAAATATGATGCTAAAATCCCCCCCAACTCACTGCAATAGATAACTATGTATATTGGACCATATAAAAATCCAAATATTAAACCAGGAATTAATCTTATTAAGACTAAGAATATTAATAGTATTTTTCCTGACATTCTTACTGGAATAAAGAAAACTAATAAAGTAAATTGCCTGTTCAAATTGGGAAATACAAGAAAAGATATTATACCTAAAATTGCGCTCCATCCTAATCCGATAGAATAATAAATGGAATCAATTTCATTTAAAGGATAAAGGGGCACTAATAGGAATCTAAATAAAAGAAAAATCAAACCAGCTAAAAGTCCAGAAAAAATATATAATCCCAATAATAATTTGGTTCCGTACATTTGTTCAATAGTTTTAGCCATATTATATAGAAAAATAATCATAATAAATAAAAAAAATATCCCAAAAAATCCCTCAGCATAAACAATAAAGAGAGCCGTAAAAAATGTATGAAAATAATAATTTAAAACACCATATCCACTTAAATTTAAATATTGTGGTAAAAAAATTGCAATAATGGACATTATAACAAGTGTTATTACGATAAAATTAGTTCCATTCATTTGGTTTGATCTCAAAAAGGAAATAGGTGTTGTTTTCATTCTTTTCTTGTGTTCTTTTTCTCTTTTTTTGAAAATCTTTCTTATCTCCTTCTCACTTAAATATTCACCTTCCTTATATAGTGTTTCTGGAGAAACCTCTTTTTTTAATGAAATTTCTCTGGAAGTTATTGGAATTTCACTAAATTTAGGTGCATGTTTTAGCTCAAATGTACATTCATGATTCTCGGGCAAGCGATGTTTTTTGCAAAAGTAATTTCCGCAATATCTACATTTAAATGGAAGGAAAGAAATATTCTCGTCGCAATATGAGCATTTTACCAATTTTTTTCACCATTCAAAGTACTCATTAATAAATTATACTATTAACTACCAAAATATGCAAGATGAAGTTCTGGGGTATAAACTATACTAAACACAACAATTGCTAGTATCCCGAGAGCAACAACTAAAAATATCCAGACTTCTTTTTTCCACTTAAATATATTAGCCCCATCTAAAATACCTATTGGAATTAAATTAAAAAGCCCCAATTGTGCATTGAAAAATGCAGCTAAGGCAACAAGCATATTTAAAGGATATATTGGAATAAATAATGATGATATAAATAAAATTAAGCCATAGATCAAGTTAACAAGCGGACCAGCCATTTTACATTTTCCTGTTCTGTCACTTATTTCTTCTAATCCCAATACAACTACAGCGCCGGGTAAAGCTAAACTGGGAAAATTTATCCCTCCCATTAATGTAAAAATACCCGTGATTAAACCAAATGATGTTAATACCATTCCAAATGTTAATAATCTAAACTTTGTTTGCATTTTATAATGTTTTGCAACTTGCCGATGACCTAATTCATGAAATAGAAAGGCTGTAGTATAAAAAAATGCTAAAATAAATATAGTCCAGAGTAAACCCGATTCAACTAGTTCGAGACGGAAAAAGCTAATAAAACCAATTACATAAATTAATGCCGCTCCGATAACAAAATGAGTAAGTTCTGACTTTTTTTGCCATAAAATTCCCGAAAATGTTATACCGGAATCTGGATCAAAAGCATTTTCTGGTATTTGACTCTCTTGATGATACCAGACAAAACTTCCGTCTGTTCTGCCCCTATCATGAATGCTTGAATCAGTGATAGTGGAACTATAAACAGGTTGAGGTTGAGATGGTTGTTGAGGCGTACTATATGAAACTGGGGGTGCCACTGAGGTCGTGTGAACCCCAATTATTGAAGAACAGTCATGCATTCGAGGTTCTAAATGATAGGAACAATACCTATTATGGCATTTTTCACATTCAAAAACTTCTGGAAATTCATCACCACAAAATTCACAACTGGGCATATTTAATCATGTTCTTAAATACTATTAAATTATTCAAGGATAAAATTATATAATTCTAAAATAAATAAAAGTATTAATTTTTATTTAGAATATTTAGTCCTTTAACATAAAAAATTTTATGTTTTTAGTTGTGAAAATTTTAAAATTAGAAATATATCTAAAAATCCGAGGTATTATTTCTCTAGATTTTGTTTTTTCCAAAAAGAAATAGCCTTATCTATATTATTTTGAGATAATCCTAACTTTTTATTATATTTAATTGATTTTTTTGATTGAAACCCGGGTGTAGGTTTAAAAAATTGTTCTTTTCTATAAAAGATATCCCAATCGTAAACACTTTCAGTCATGTTACAAATTCTTTGGATTTAATCTTAAAATTTAATATCAGTTAGATAATTTAGTAATTTTTGATTTTTTAAAAAAATTCAAATAAGATAGAATCTGAACTAAAATTTTTTACTAAAACTTAGGAATTCAATGTGTTAATTAGATATGTCTCTTTTAACTATTTAAACAAATTCAAATTATTAAAAAGCTTTATTAATTTAAAAGATCAAATACTTTCATAAGAATACAAAAAAATCAGTGTGTCTAATATGAGTAAGAATGAGGAAGAAGGTACAAGCAAAGAAGAAGTTGATAAAGAGCGAGAAAAATTAAAGGAACTTGATTTAGAAGATAAAAGTAAGGCAGGTTGGGATCTTTTGGCGAATCTGACTAAGAAGAAAAAGGAAGATTAATATTGTCAATTTTTAAGAAAATCATAATTTCTCTATTTTCATAGTTTTGGAACATTTAGGGCATATTTCGTCCTTTTTAGTTAATTTTAGTTTAACAATTGTTTTTTGATAACCGCATTTTTTATTCTGACATTTTAATTTGAATTTTTGAAGCTTTCCTAAAGGACTTTTTTTAATCAATATTTGTTTTTCATTGGATTTAGGCTCTTCATCTACTGAATCCATTTTTTTTTCTTTAATTTTTGATTGCTTTTTTTTAGATGAATCTTTCAACCACTTATCCAAGCTAATTTTAAACACCCAAATTTTTTTAAATTATTTGTGTATATCCAATTTCTCTGGCTCTTACATATATTTTATATGATAAATTTTCATAATCATTTAAAATATCTTTAATTTCTTCAAATGAAGGTTCTTCAAATAACTCCTTATAGTTTTCTCCAACACCATCTGAATATTGATATTGTTGAATGACATAATCCCCATTAAAATTAATTTTTTTTAAATAATTTATAATACTTTTTAAATCATCTGGAGTATGTAATTTCTTTACATATGTTGTTCTTATTTCAAATTGAATGTTTTTTGAACTTTGAACAATTTTTATTGTATCTTTTATTTTTTGAGGATTTAAATTAGTATTAATTATTTGCTTTAACCTATTACCATTTAATTCTAGTGGAGCTTTTAAATCTAATGCAATTCGAGCAACGTAAGGCAATAATCCTTCAATTATTTCTGGATGTGATCCATTTGTATCTACACTAACCAATTTCTTTATTTTTTTTAATGCTTTACAAAAGTAAATTATCTCTTTTTGTAAGGTTGGCTCTCCTCCTGTTATGGAGATTCCATCAATTAAAAAATTTTTTTCAATTCTATTTTTTATTGAATTAATAGTCCAATCCTCTCCAGCTTTAGGGTCTAATAACGGTTTGTTATGGCAAAATTTGCATTTATAATTACATCCTATAGTAAAAATTACAGAAACTACCCTTTTGGGCCAATCTTTGGTGGATACATCAATAATTCCGCCTATTCTCAAAAAATCACTCAATTATGCATTAATTTTTTTAAACTTTATTAATATTCTTTTTAGCCTTTACTGATATTATTTCTTTTATTTATTCATATTTACCTTTATTAACTTGACAAGAATAATTGATAAAAATCTGTATGTGAATTTTAATTTTAAAGTATCATTCAATTTATAAAAAACAATATAAAAAAATAAAAAAAATTCTTAATGCTCTAATATATTTAAATTAGAAAATTTGTTCCTTTCCTGCTACAAAACTTTCTCGTAATTCAAAAAAGGCTTCTTTAGAAAATCTCTTATCTACAACTTCTTTTACTATATTTTCTATACGAGAAAAAGCTACATTTGCTGCAGGTATGATAGAAACACTGTTTACCCAAGGATCATTAATTGGTCTTCCAATTTGGCTTAATAACTTTACATGTGCCTCAATAACATCCCCTTGACCAATTTCGACAATGTCTCTCGCAACGTGATTTGCAAGAACATTATAAATCTTACCAACATGATTAATGGGATTCTTTCCTGCTACAGCCTCTAATGACATTGTTCTACATGGAGTTATTAAGCCATTACAGCGGTTTCCCCGTCCTACTTCACCATCATCCCCTGATTCTGCACTAGTTCCTGTAATGGTTAAATACATTATATTCTTTTCAATAATATCAGCTACATTTACTTGACAAGTTACTTCTTTCTCTGGAATAACTTTAGCTGCTAAATCCAAAACTGCATCCTTAATTTGTTCACAATAGTTAATGTATTCATTTGCATCGGTTATATATTTAGAAACCATAGCACAAGCTAAAGTAATACCAATTTTATTTTCAATTCGATGACTCATAACTTTTATATCTTCTCCAGATGCTTTGCATTTGTTTTTAAACGCGTCAGAATTAATTAATCTTTCCGTTTCAAGTGTTATTCTTTCACAATCACTCAAAGGTGCATATCCTACACCAAAACTAGTGTCATTAGCCATCGGTATGCTGTTCATAGAATCACTTTCATCAAAAAGCCCAGTCAAATCTACAGAACCCGGTCGAACAGCATGATCAAAATGAATATCCTTAACTAAATCTAAATTTCTAAATACATCTTGGACAACTTGTTTAGTAGCTGCTAAACAAATTGGTCCCACGGGAATGTATATCAATTCACTTCCATTCAAAATCTGATTTATAGCTCTCCCTACAAGTAAGAAATATTGAGGTTCTATTATAAGACCTCCTCCAAAAGTGGGTTTACTAATTCCTCCAACCAATGCTGCTTTATCCACATTGTGATGATAATAGCGATCAAAATTATCTAAATAATATTTACATAATGCTCTTGATGAAGCTTCTGCAGCTGCATCACAAACTGTATCAGGATGTCCTACTCCTTTTCTCTCTACGAGTTCTGGAAACTCCGATTTCTCAATAGGATTTTGTTTACTTAAGTCTATTTTTAACATATGTTAAACCATTTCTAATAGTAATTTTTTATATATAAAGCAATTTAATCCATAAAATAAATTCTTTTCTGTAATTATAAACTCCCTTTTTTTAATAGATTAAAATGTATTAGATTTAGAAAAAAATGGATTACTATTAAATTTACTAAACTTAATAAATTATATGGATTAATTTTGAATAAATAATAAAATTGTCTTGGTGAAAGCTATATTCGAAACACAAATTCATATTGTATTTAATGCTGATGAGGAAGAAAGAATAACTTTCCCAATAATAACTTCAAAACCTAATAAGCTATACTACTTTAAGGCTGATCCAACAAAATTGAACGCTGCTTATCTGTATGAATCCTTTTATGGAAAAAATATTGAAGTTTTAAAAAAGGAAGTCCCAACATTAGAAATAATAACAAACCTAATTGATTATACTGATTATTTCCAAATAATTCAAGAAATATCAAAAGTTATAAATGATGAGAAGGAGCAAAATCCTAACTGTAAAATTTATATTAATATTTCTGCCGGTTCTAAATTAACTGCAATTGCTTCAATAGAAGCAGCAAGGATATGGGATTTAGAAACTTACTATTTATTTTCTCAAGAAATAAGTTTTGGTGGAGGATCTAAGCATTCTGGCGAGATGAAATTTCTACCGATAAAAGGCTTTCCCATACAAAAACCTCGAAAAGAATTAATTAAGGTATTAAAAGTAATGGAAAAAATGATGGCTGGAGGTAAAAAATTTGTATATAAAAAATATTTATTGAATGTTTTAAAAGATGAAAGATTGTTGCAATTAGTCACAGAAAACCCTGATTTGACAAAAAATAAATCAAGTGAATATATGGCTCTTAATCAAAGATATTTAAATCCATTGGAAAGGGTATGGAAATTCATAAAAATTTCTGATGATAAACGAAATAAAAAAATATTTCTTACTGATGAAGGTAAGGAGATATTAAAAATTTTTAAATATTATATATAGTGTTTGAAATACTTTATATAAAATAAAATTAAATAAGTCCTTTATATTAAATATACAAATAAAAAAAGCAGGTAACTCTTATTTAAATGAATGTTCCAAATTTTTATTCAAATGTAATAACTCAATTAAAATTAATATTAGAAAATAATGGTTTCACAATTTATTTACTAAAATCACTCAAAGAAAAGTTTTGTTTTGACATTCTTGCGAAAAATGATGCTTCTCTAATAGTTATAAAAATTATTTCTAATATTGATAATATTAGCGAGGATTTACTGGATGAATTAAAGTTTTTTTCTAAAATTGTACAAGCAATTCCTATTATTATCGGAGAAAAAAATCGAAGATCAAAACTAGAGAATAATTCTATTTATATAAGAAAAAATTTACCAATCATTAATTTTGAAACATTCAAGTTAATAATACAAGAAAAAGTTTTCCCCTACATCCTTGCAAAAAGAGGCGGAGGAACAATTTTCTTAGATGGAAATCGATTAAGACTTATGCGAGAGGGAAAGGAAGTTTCTCGAAAGAACTTTTCTGATCTGATTGGAATCACTAAAAGGTCATTATGCTCCTATGAAAGAGGAGTAATGAGAACTTCAATTGAAACCGCAAATAAAATTAAAAAATTTTTTGATGATACGGTTATAAGGAAAATAAATATATTTAATTGGAAATATCATGTTAATATTAAAGAATTTCTTGATATTAATATAGATAGGACTGAATTCCAAGAGCACTTAGAGGATATTCTAAAAGATATTGGTTTTTTTACTTTCTGGGCTAAAGAAAATATTATTCCATACGATCTTTTTATCACATCTAAAAATTTAAAATCATTTGAAAAAATTGATGATTTTTATCCTGTTTGTTTTTCAATTAATCAAAAAACTCAGAAAATTAATAAGCCAAAAATAAAGGATTTAACAAAAATGTCTCAGATTTTACAGAAAAAGTATCTTCATATTGTTGAATATTACAAACCGTCAAATTTACCAGTTAATAAGATGCCAGTTATTCAAATAAAAGATCTTGAAAAAATAGATGACGAAGAAGAATTCAAAGAGTTTGTAAAGGAATTAAAATTATAAAATGATTAAATTAATTTTAGGAATAGATGAGGCTGGTAGAGGTTGTTTAATTGGCTCAATGATTATTTGTGGTGTCCTTTTTGATGAAAACAAACAAAAATATTTAGAAGAGATTGGTGTAAAAGATTCTAAAAAATTATCTCCAAGAAGAAGGACAGAATTATGCAAGTTAATTGTAGAAAACTGTGTAAAATATAAAGTTATTGATGTTTCGGTAAAAGAGATTGATGATAGACTCAATAAAAACATAACTCTGAATGAATTGGAGTTGGAAAAATTTGTTGAAATTATCAATTCTCTAAAGCCAGATGAGGCATTTCTTGATGCAGTAGATGTAAATGAAGAACGATTTAAAACTTCTTGTAAGAAAAGAGTAAATTATAAAGGGCTTAAAATTGTTTCTAAGCATAAAGCTGACGATCTTTTTCCAATAGTCTCTGCAGCTTCGATTGTAGCTAAAACAATTAGAGATAAAAAAATCTCGGAATTAAAAATCAAATATGGTGATCTTGGATCTGGTTATTCAAGTGACGTAAAAACTATTGAATTTGTTAGAAAGTGGATTAAAGAAAAGAAATCTATTCCTCCCTTTATTAGAAAAAGCTGGGATACCACAAAAAGACTTTTAGAAGAAGAATTATATAATAAAAAAATTAGTGAGTTTCTCTAGAAAAGGTATTTATTTTTCCAGAACAACCCCAAGATGACCGCCAGCATAAGAATCTATGCTAATTTTTTCTAAAACCTTTAAATCTGCATTTTTTAGAGTGTTTAATTCATTTTTAAAAATCTCTTTTGGCTTTTCGGTGCTTTTGATTGATTGCGATTTAATAAATAATATTATCTTTCCGCCTTCTTTTAAATATAAGTTAGCATTTCTTATTGCAATATTTGCCTGTTCAGGGTGGGAAACATCTTGATAAATTAAATCCACCGGCTTATAAATTAACATTGAATATTCCTGTGGATTTAATGCATTTCCAAGAATAGGTATTATATTTTTTCGAGATGTAGTATTTTGAATTAATTGGCGTAAGCTTCTTTCAGAAATTTCAACACCGAATATTAATCCATTAGAAACTATATCAGAAATGTGAGAAATTGTAGTTCCAGTAGATGCTCCCAAATATAAGCAGGTTGTTTTTCTTTCTAAATATATCTTTTGAGCCCCTTTTAAAATTAAAGCTGCTAATTTACTTCGATATGGATCCCATAATCGAAATTCTTCATCCATTTTAAAAATCAGTTTTTCTCCATAAATTGATTTACCTTTATCCAAATTTTTCGTGTATAATTTTAATTTTTGTGAAGAGCCTGATATAAATACATTTACAAATTTAGGATGAGGTCTAATATTCGGCAGAATCAAATAAAATTCATCTCTCTAGAGATTGAAGAAATTATCTTCTCTTTTTACTTCTTTTCTTTTTTGATAAATTCTGAGACTTTTCTTGGCTCTTTTTTGGTGGGTTTGGATATTTTCGTTTGATCTCTTCAATCTTTTGATTAACTTCATTTAATAATTGATCTCCTAATAGTTTATCGGAAAAATAATCTAATTTTGCAGCTAATGATATTTTTCCAGATAATAATCGAGAAATTTTGCCCCTATGCCAAGGTTTTGCAGAGCGAATTCCATGCCATTGAAATATAATACCATGCTTTGGAGATTTTGCATTTGATTTTAAGGATCTAAATAATGCCCTTTCTGCTCCCAATAACTGGATAGTTGAGGCTGGTAGCATAGCTAACTTTTTAATGCTCCCGACAGAAGCCACTAATTTAGCTCCGATTAATGCTCCTACAAGCGTTGTCAAATTAGGGGTTGCTCCATTCATTATTTCATCTAAACCATTTTCTAATCGCGTTCGATATGACTCAATAGATAGAATTAAATCGGCATATTTCTGAATATTATCAAGGTCAATCTCCGCACCCATTGAATTTTGAGATTGAGTGATGATCTCGTTTAAAGTATAATCTTTAAAAGAAAATTTATCTTGAAGGTTCTCCTTAGTAAAATTCTCTCGACTTCCAATAATTGAAATTAATTTACTAAATACTACATGATCCTCAATAATTTTATCAGTTAATTCTGGGAAATGTAATCCGTACCATTCTCTAATACGTGTGCTAAACAAATTTATAGTTTTCTTTAATAAATCAAGAGTATTACTCATTTGAATAATTAATATATCATCTTTTCCTGAAGCCCGACTTATTGATTTTTTTGCAAGACTTTCCCCTAATTTTTTCGATCGTTCTCTAATTTGGTCCTCCGTTATTTGAACTCCATATTTATTAACACTATTTATCAAATTTAATTTAAACGATTGAATAAGAGGACACGGAACCTCATGTTTTGCATTAAAATTAGAATTCTGATTAATTAAATTACTTAAATTTGAATTATCAACAATAAATTCATTATACCCATTTTCTGATAACTCTTCTAATAATTTTGTAAATTCTTGAGGTAGATTATTTTCTCCTATTAGTCCATAGAATTTAATTATTTTATTAATTTCTCCATTAAAATCTTGAAAATTAATTGGACTCTCTAATTCATCAATTACAAAAATCCCAACCACAGTATCTGCAATATAACACTTAATAATTTAGTCCCCTTCATTCATACTAACTTTAAATAATATAAAAATACTTATTATTAATAATGAGTTCCCTATTAAAAATAAACATATCAACCCTTGAAAAATTTTAAAAATAAAAATGAGTGAATTTTTTAAAAAAATTGCCGAGAAACCATTCATATTGGCTTCTGGTATTCTTGGTGTTTCTTATTCTAGTATGAAACGGATATTTGAAGGGGGAGCAGGAGCAGTAGTCACAAAATCAATTGGACCAATTCTAAGAAAGGGATATAAAAATCCTTCAATTATAGAAATAATGCCTGGAACTTTCATTAATAGCGTTGGTCTTGCAAATCCAGGTATAGATAATTTTATTTCAGAGATTAAAGAATTAAAACGTAATAATATAACAACAATTGTTTCAGTTTTTGGGGATTCAATAGAAAATTATATCCAAGTAGCATTAAAGGCTCAAGATGCAGGTGCAGATGCTATAGAATTAAATATTTCTTGCCCTCATGCTGAAATATCGATTATTTGTCAAAATAAACAATTAACATACGATTATGTTGCAGCTGTTAAAAAAGAGTTAAAAATACCCTTAATTGTAAAATTATCTCCAAATGTTACAGATATAGGTGAGATTGCACTAAGTGCTGAGAAAGGGGGAGCAGACGCCATTACAGCCATTAATACAGTAAATGCAATGATAATTGATATTGAAACCCAGAGACCAATTTTAGCACATGGAAGTGGAGGTCTTTCTGGAAAAGCAATCCATCCAATTGCAGTAAAAAAAGTATTTGACCTTTATAAAATTGTAAAAATTCCTATATTTGGGTGTGGTGGAGTATTTACAGGGGAAGATGCAATTGAATTTTTCTTGGCTGGTGCTTCTGCTGTTCAAATTGGCTCCGCTTTATATCAAGATTACAATGCAATAACGAACATTATCAATAGCGCTAAAAAATATTTAGAAGTTCATAATTATAAATCATTCTCAGATATAGTTGGAAATGTACATGGATTTGAAACTCAGGAGGCTCCAGATTTTTAATGATTAAAAAACCGCGAATGGTTCAAATATCGGAGATTGTCCAAGAGTCAAAGGATGTTAAAACTTTTACTTTTAATATCAATTCAATCCTCAATAATTACTCGATTCAATATCAAGATCCCACTCCTGGTGAATTTTTAATGGTGTGGATACCTGGAATAGATGAAATTCCAATGTCCCTATCTGGATTTAACAATAATAAAGATTGGAGTATAACCGTTAAAAAAGTAGGAGAATGTACCGAAATGCTCTTCAATTTAAAAAAGAGCGATTTCTTAGGAATACGAGGACCATTTGGAACGGGGTTCAGTTTTCCAGCAAAATTTAATAATAATAATAATTTGTCCATTATTGTTGGTGGAGGTATTGGAATGGCTCCATTAATACCACTAATTTCTGAATTAATAAAACTAAAATTAAAGATAATTGTAATAGAAGGTGTAAAAAGTAAGGAAGAAATTATCTTTAAAAAGTATTTAGAAAACTATTTGATAGAAAATGAAACCTTCTATATATCAACGGATGATGGGAGTTATGGATATAAAGGATTTGCAACAGATCTTTTTAATTCAATTATAAAAAAGGAAATAGAAAAAGGAAATAAAATAAATCAAGTATTTAGTTGCGGACCAGAACAAATGATGTATGAATTATTTTATATTTGCGAAAAACTTAATATTGCTTTTCAAGGAAGTCTTGAAAGAATGATGCGGTGTGGATTTGGTATGTGTGGATTATGTGTATTAGATCCCTCAGGTATTAGAGTTTGTCGAGAAGGTCCTGTTTTTGATTCAAAAATTTTAAGAACTTGTACTGATTTTGGTAAATATAATAGAGATTTTAGCGGCAAAAAAAATACGATATAGAAGTTAGAGTCAATTTTTAATGCAATCACAAAATTTGGATGCTTCATCTGAAACTGAAAAAAAAGTTGCTCGAGAAATAATTGATTTTTTATTTAAACATCCAAATTTCAATAAAACAAAAATAACACAACTTAAAGGTAAAATTGGCAAAAGATATAGATACTTTAAGGTTATAAAGAATGCAACTATTCTAAAATACGCAAAAGATTCAGAATATGAATTTTTAACTAATCTATTAAAGAGAAGAATAACACGAACAATTTCTGGAGTCACAATTATTGCAATAATGACTAAACCCCTTCCTTGCCCAGGGACTTGTATATATTGTCCCGGTCCTGATTCACAACCTGATAAACCAGTAGCACAATCATACACGGGATTGGAACCTGCTGCAATGAGGTCCATTCACAACAATTACGATCCTTACTTACAAGTCAAAAGTCGTATAGAAGATTTAGAAGCAATTGGCCATGTTGTAGATAAGATAGAGCTAATTATAATGGGAGGAACATTCTTATCCACGGATATTGAGTACCAAAAGTCGTTTATTCAAGGAGCATTAGAAGGAGTTATTGAAAAAAAAGTTTTTTCTCTTAATAAAGCGAAGCAAATGGCTGAAAAATCATCTCGAACATTAGTTGGACTGACTATTGAGACTCGTCCTGATTATTGTACTCAAAAATATATTGATTATATGTTGGATTATAGTGCCACTAGAGTAGAAATCGGAGTTCAGACTGTTTTCAACAATATTTTTAAATTAGTAAATCGAGGGCATACCACTAAAGAGAGTATTGAAGCAATTAGATGGGCAAAAGATGCAGGTTTAAAAGTAAATACTCATATAATGCCAAATTTACCTGGTTCAAATTATTCTAAAGACTTGGAATTGTTTGAAGTCCTTTTTTCTGACCCAGATTATAAACCTGATCTACTAAAAATTTATCCTTGTTTAGTTGTAAAAGGAACCGAATTATATAATTGGTGGAGGGAAGGAAAATATAAACCATATGATTTGGATAAACTTATTGATTTAATTGCAAATGTAAAAAGAAACCTTCCACCATATGTTAGGATACAAAGAATAATGCGAGATATACCTGCTCAGTTAATAGAGGCGGGTTGTAAAAAGAGTAATTTGAGACAACTTGTTCAAGAAAGATTAAGTCAATTAAATAGCAGTTGTAATTGCATTCGATGCCGTGAATATGGTATATCAAACAGAGATGATGTGATTGATACAAATTCTTTTGAAGATATCAAACTATATAGATTGGATTATGAAGCATCAATGGGTTTTGAAGTATTTTTATCTTATGAAAATAAAAATGAAAATTATTTAATTGGATATTTACGCTTAAGAAAACCCTCTGAGTTCGCTCATAGACCTGAATTAAATGATGGAAATACTATGATAGTAAGAGAAATAAAAGTTGTAGGAGAATTAGTTCCAAAAGGCTCCAAACCAAATAAGGAATCTCAAATACAGCACCGCGGGTTTGGAAAAGAACTTATAGAACATGCTGAAAAAATATCAAGAGAGGAGTTTGATGCAAAAAAATTAGCGGTAATAAGCGGTCTTGGAGTAAAGCGATGGTTCAAAAAATTAGGATATGATAAAGACGGACCATATGTTTCAATTAAGTTATAATAAAATAAAAAGTTAAAATTTAATGAATAAATAGAATTTAAAAAAGTTATAAACCTCCAAAATAACTGTTAAAAGATTGAAGATGACAGGATATAATTATAAAGAACTTGGGTTAAAATGCGGAATAGAGGTTCACCAGCAGTTAGATTCAAAAACTAAATTATTTTGTAGATGTCCCAGTGAATTACAAGGTAGCAGGCCTCTTGATTTTACGATTCTTAGATATATGAGACCAGTTCTAGGAGAGATGGGTGAATATGATGAAGCTATGCTTACAGAATATTCAAAGGGAATGACAATTATATATGAAGGCTACAATGATTTGATTTGTACTTATGAGCTAGATGAAACCCCTCCATTTGAATGTAATCCAGAAGCTATTAATATTGCCCTAATGATTGCCTCTCTTTTAAAAATGACTATAATCAATGAATTACATATCTCACGCAAAAATTATCTTGATGGAAGTGTCCCATGTGGTTTTCAAAGAACTACAGTAGTTGCAACCGATGGAGAAATAATTTTAGGAAGTGGAAAAACAATAGGATTAGACTTTATTTGTTTAGAAGAAGATGCTGCAAGGAAGATCAAAACAGAAAATAAAATTCAATATTTTCGATTAGATCGATTAGGTATTCCTCTTGTTGAAATTACTACCAAACCTGATATTTTTACTCCACAAGAAGCTCGAGACTGTGCAGAACGTATTGGATTACTTCTTTGGGGAACGGGGAAGGTAAAAACTATCTTAGGCTCCATAAGACAGGATTTAAATATTAGTATTGAAAGAGGGACCCGTATTGAAATTAAAGGAGTCCAAAAATTAGATTGGTTTAAACCTTTAATTAATAATGAAATATCTCGACAATTGACATTAATCGAAATTGCGGATAAATTAAACAAAAAAGAAGCAAAAAAAGAAGATATCAAAGAAGATATTGTTGATCTCTCTAAAGAATTAAAGAGTACTAAGTGTGGTTTTGTAAATAATGGTATAAAATCAGGTAAAAAATTATTTGGAATAAATTTACCTGGATTTGGTGGGATATTTGGTATTGAACTCCAACCAAATAGAAGATTTGGAACTGAGATTGCAAATAAAGTTAAAATAATCTCCGGACTTAAAGGTCTCATTCATTCTGATGAGAGTTTAAGGGAATATGGGTTTTCAGATAAAGAAATAGATATTATTAAAAACAAATTAAACACAAAAGATTCTGATTGTTTTGTATTAGTTTTAGGAAAAGAGAAAAACGTTAAAAAAGCAATGGATGTAATAATTAAAAGAATTAAATTAGCATTTAAAGGAGTTCCTAGCGAAACACGAAGAGCCTTGGAAGATGGAAATACTGAATTTCTTAGAGAATTACATGGAGGTGCTCGCCTATACCCAGATACGGATTCTAAAGCAATTACTATAACTAAGGATAGAATTAAAAAGATTCAACAAGTTCTGCCAGAATATCCGTGGGATTTGATGAAGAGATATTCTGAAGAGTTTAAAATTAAAGAACGATCCATAAAGGACCTTATTTTTGAAGGAAAATTAAAATTATTTGAAGACTTGATTAAAATCTATAAAGAAAATCCTACTCTTATAATTACTACATTATTAGAGACGATAAAAGCCTTAAAAAGGGATGGAACAAAGGTGAACAATCTTACTGATAAGCATTTTATTGATCTATTCACTTCATTAAAAAATAATGAGATTAGTAAAGAAGCTATTGAAGATATTCTAATTAAACTTTCCAACTCTCCGAATATAAGTTTAAAAGAAGCAAAAGAACAATTAAAAATAATCAAGCTTTCAGACGATGATTTGATCAAATCAATTCAAAAAATCATCAATAAAGAAGTAGAACTAATTAGAAAAAGTGAAATGAGAGCTTTTGGCCCTTTAATGGGAGAAGTGATGAAAGAGGTAAGAGGAAAGATTGATGGCAAAATTGTTGCTGAAAAATTAAAAGAAGCAATTATAAATAAATTAGAGGAGTTAAAAAAATGAGTAAAAATCAAAATAATGAAAAATATCCTGGATATTCTAAAGACGCAATAGATATTTTAGAAAAATTTGGTGCAAAAATCTGGTCAATTATTGAAATAAAAACAGAAACTACCAGATATAAAGGTATTTTACTCCCCCGATCCAAGTATTCAGAACCGGGATTGATCGAAATTAAATTAGAAAATGGTTATAATATTGGAGTTAAAATATCAAAAGATATAGAAATCAAAATTCTTGGTAATCGTGAAGGAAAATATAAAATACCTGAAAAAACATTTCCTATAAATAAAAAATTACCAAATATCAAGCTTTTTGGTACTGGTGGAACTGTTGCAGCTAGACTTGATTATACAACTGGTGCTGTTATTCCTGCCTTCACACCAGGAGAATTATTCAGTGCAGTTCCAGAACTAGCAGATATCTGCAATTTAGACACTGAAATTGTCTTTGAAATTCTTTCGGAAGATATGAAACCAAGTTATTGGCAAATGTTGGCGGAAAAGGTAAAAAAGGAAGCAAATGCCGGTATCGATGGAATTATTATTGGACATGGAACAGATACTATGAGCTTCACGTCTGCGGCTTTATCTTTTATGCTTAAAGATTTATCCATACCAGTCGTATTAGTTGGGAGTCAAAGAAGTAGTGATCGTCCATCTTCAGATTCTGCATTAAATTTAATTAATGCTGCAACTGTCGCAGCTAAATCTGACTTAGCAGAAGTAGTTGTATGTATGTTGGGTTCCTCATCTCATAAATACGGACTCATTCATAGAGGTACACGTGTAAGAAAAATGCACACCTCCTATAGACACACATTCAGAACGATTGGAAATATTCCTTTAGGAAAGGTGGAAAATGGAAAAATAACCATGTTTCAAACCGATTATCAAAAAAGAACAAAATCTGAAACCAAAACAATTTCAAAATTTGAAGAAAAAATTGGATTAATTTATTCCTATCCGGGAATGACAAATGATATTATTAATTTTTATATAGATAAAAAATATAGAGGAATAGTTCTTGCTGGAACTGGTTTAGGCCATACCTCAACATATATATTTGATTCAATTAAGAGAGCAATTGAAGAAGGAATAATAATTTTAATGGTCTCTCAATGTCTTAATGGTTTTGTAGGAATGGATGTTTATTCTACAGGAAGAAATTTAACTCAATTAGGAGTTATTCCTGGTAAAAACTTGTTACCTGAAGTTGCTTACGTAAAACTCGGATGGGTATTAGGGCAAACTCAAAATCCCGATGAAATAAAAAATTTATTGTTAAAAAATATTGCAGGAGAATTTTTAGAAAGAGAGATCCCAATCGCTTTTAATTATAATGCTGATGAATTATAAAAAAATAAACATAAAACATAAAAATTTTGTAATATTTTACTTTTTTATATTTTTAAGCAGTTATTAAAAATAAACGAACGTTGTGTAATTAGATGGGAAAACGAATTTTAGTTCAGCGTAAAGGACGTGGAGGCTTAAATTTTCGAAGCCCTAGCCATAAACATATTGGATCGGTCCATTATCGTAATATTATAGACAGAAATGATGTAAAGAAATTCAAAATTATCGAATTACTTCATTCTCCTGGAAGAGGAGCTCCGGTTGCTAGAGTGAGATATAATGATGGAGAAGTTCATTTGTTCCTTCCTCCAGAAGGTATTTTTGTAGGTGACGAATTTACTCATGGAGCTGGAGGAAAAATTGAAGTTGGTAATGTAATTCCAATTAAGGACGCCCCTCTTGGAACTTATGTATTTAACATAGAATCAACACCTTTTGATGGAGGAAAATTCATTAGATCTTCAGGAACTACAGGAAATATTATAGGACACTCAAAAAACTCAACAGAAATACAATTCCCTTCAAAAAAAAAGCGTTTATTTAATGATAATTGCTTATGTACGATAGGAATCGTCGCGGGTGGTGGTAGAACTGAAAAACCATTCGTGAAAGCTGGAAATAAATACCACTATATAAAACCTAAAGCTAAAAAGTGGCCAATTACTCGAGGTGTAGCCATGAATGCGGTGTCACATCCTCACGGAGGTGGTGCAAAACAGGGACCTGGAGGTCCAACCACAATTTCTCGTAATGCTCCTCCAGGAAGGAAAGTTGGATTAATTGCAGCAAGAAGATCTGGTCGTAGAAAATAAAATAAATAAATAATTTTATATTTATTAAAAATCTAGGATATTATTTCGTTTCTTCTCGAAGCGCCCTTTTTAACACTTTACCTACTGTAGTTAGCGGAAGTTCGTCTCGAAATTCCCAAATTTTCGGATTCTCGTATTTCGAAAGATTTTTATTGCCATATTCCTTTATATCTTCTTTTATTGAATCAGTTAATTGAACACCTTCTTTAAGTTTAACAACCGCCTTCACAATTTCACTCCCAGGTCGGTCTGGATCCTTAATCCCAATGATAGCAACGAGTTCAATATCAGGATGTTTAACTAAAATATCTTCAACATGAACGCTGTATACTTTATAACCACTTACAATTAACATATCTTTTGTACGATCTACAATTTTAAGATATCCCTCTTCATCCATTACTCCAACATCACCTGTGTGAAACCAATTATCGATAATTGTTTGTGCATTTGCTTCAGGTTTCTCATAATATCCTCTAGTTACTTGTGGTCCTCTGCAGATTATTTCCCCAGGTTCCCCGATCCCAACTTGTTCACCTGTTTCTATATCAATGAGCCGGATATCAGTATCAGACACTGGTAATCCAACAGTGCCAATTTTTTTTTTCCCAAAATAAGGATTCATTGTAAGAATGGGTGAAGTCTCGGTCATGCCGTATACTTCTAAGACTTTATTTCCAGCTTCCATTTTTTTTTCATAGTCGATAATAGCTTCTGCTGGAAATGGTGCTGCTCCCGATACATAAATCTTAACATTGTCTAATACTGATCTAGGAATCTTTTTTCTTTTTGGATTATTCATTATCATGAGATATAATGTCGGTACATTGCAAATAATAGTAGGTTTTTTATCAATCATTTCTTCGATTAAATGATCAGTATCTCTTGGATTTGCAATTAATACTTGGGGATTTGAGACCCATACGGAAATCATACAAAATGCTAATCCCGCCAAATGAAAATAAGGGAAGGCAGATAAAAATACATCCTTACCAACTTCTACCGGTACCCAATTTGAGATCTGGGTCATGTTTGAAATTATATTAGCATGTGTAAGTTCTGTCCCCTTTGGGTATCCAGTTGTCCCTCCGGTATATTGTAAAAGTGCTAAATCATTATTTACGTCAATCGAGACTTCCTTCACATCAATAAGTGTATTCATTACATCTTGAAATGGGATAACTTTCTTTCCTGGAAAAGGTTTCACTTTGCCTTTTGGAATCTTTTTTAATAATTTCCCAAGGAATACTACAAATTTTGAAAGCCCCATATATTCTGAAATATTCATATGTATTATAATCTCGAGGTTTGGTACTTTATCCAGGACTTTTTCAAGTACTTTTTCATAAATTGCATCTAAAGTTACAATAACCTTTGCCTTACTGTCATTTAACTGATATGTGATTTCTTCCTCACTTAAAAGGAACGAACAACCCGATGCCACTCCACCAGCTAATAACGTTCCAAAGTGTGCAATTAGATATTGAGGACAATTTGGTAAATTAATAGCAACAACATCACCTTTCTTTAATCCATTTTGTTGCAAAAATGTAGCAAATTTATGAACAAACTCTCGAAGTTCTTTAAAAGTAATTTCTCTCTTCATGAACCAACATGCAGGCTGATCAGGAAATTTTGCCATTCCCTCATCAAAAGTTTTGCCAAGACTTTCAGTGGAATATTCCAAACTTGGTTTGACTGTTTCATCGTAGCTTTTAATCCAAATTTTTTCATCATACGCAGATGGAATTTCAATTCACCAAAATTACTGATTTTTTATAATGAAAAAGATATATGTCTTATTAATATTTAAAATCATTCGTTAAATGGTTAAAAAATGACGAATTATATAAACTCCATCCATTACTATTTGACCATTTCAAAAATAATAATAAAAAAAATGCAAATTATTTTACAAATAAATACTACTACTATTAAAGGATAAAAAAAAATTAAAAATTAGATTTTATAGATGGGATAAAATTTTTTCTCTAAATAATCAATGAAATATTTAGAGTCTAAATCTTCTCCAGTTACTTTCTTTAATAAATCACGTGGTTCATAAATTTTACCATACTGATGAATATTTTCTCGTAAATAAGAAAGCAACGTTGAAAAGTGTCCTTTTTCAAATTCTTCTGGAAGATTTGGCTGTTTTTCTAACACTTTTGAATAGATTTGGGCACCATAGAGATTTCCCAAAGCATACGTAGGAAAGTAACCAAAACCTCCTCCTGACCAATGAACATCTTGTAAAACGCCATTTGCATCGTCAGAGGGTTTTATACCTAATAACTCCTCCATTTTTCGATTCCATATTTGAGGTAATTCTGAAGCCAAAATATCTTCACCGATGAGCTTCTTCTCAATTTCATACCTAAGAATTATATGTAAAGAATAGGTTACCTCATCAGCTTCAACTCTAATTAATGAGGGTTGAACTGAATTAATCGAGCGATAAAATTCCTCTTCAGGAAAATTCTTAAGGTTTTCTGGAAAATATTTTTTTAAAATTGGATACCAATATTTCCAAAATTCCCGGCTACGTCCCACTATATTCTCCCATAATCTTGATTGAGACTCATGAATTCCAGATGAAGTCCCTTCGGCGAGTATAGTGTCATGTATTTCCTTCTTAAAGCCCATTTCATACAATGCATGACCACATTCATGAATAGTTCCAAAAAGACATGCTGGTAGGAACTTTTCCCAAATACGAGTAGTAATTCTTGTATCTGTCGATGATAACGATGTTGTAAAAGGATGAGTTGATTTATCTTGACGACCAAACTCAAAACTATAATTTAACTTTTTAAGTACTTCAACGCTAAAATCCCATTGTTTTTCTGGATCATAATATTTTTTAAGAATTTCTTGGTTAGGTTTATCACTTGATGAATCAAGCTTTTTAATTATTCTTATCAAATGTGATTTTAAATCATTAAAAATTTTTAAAATCCAATCAGATTTAGCACCCGGCTCAAATTCATCAAGCATTGTATCATAACGTGTTGGTCCAATGTCAATTTTATCAGATTCTTGCTGTTTTAATGAAACTAATTTTTCTAATACTGGTTTAAACATTTTAAAATCGTTTTTGGCTCTTGCTTTTTCCCACGTTTTATGCCCAATAGTGGTTGTTTTAGCTATTTCCTTCACTAATTCGTTAGGAACTCTTACTGCCCTATCATATTCTCTTCTTGCTTCTCTAAGCATCGCAACATCAATTAAACTTGGGTTGGATAATCCTTCAGCCTTCTTTATTATTTCTGCTGTCTTATCAGAAACCAATTTTTCGTGAATAATTCCCTCAAGCAAAGCAATTTGTTCACCTCGACCCTGACTTGCACCTGGAGGCATATATACTTGCATATCCCATCCTAATAAGTAAGCAATATATTTTAAACGTACAATTTCAGTAAAATGTTCGCGCAATTTTTTTATCGGATCCATAATATTAACCTTTAAGAATGTTATTTAAAAGATTGTATTATTAAATTCGGTTTATGAGGGCTATGGGGGATATCCTAAAAAGAGCGAGATGCCCTTCTTGTTCGAACCCCCGACCGACGGATTAAGAGTCCGCTGCGCTACCTGACTGCGCTAATAGCCCATTTATTTCCAATTGAACGCAGATGGAGGGATTTGAACCCCCGAGCGCTTGCGCGCACTGGCTCTCAAGGCCAGCGTCTTACCACTAGGCTACATCTGCATTTACTTAAAATTAATAATAACTTAAATTAATTTTTCTTTTTTTTCAAATCTCTGATAAGGAAATTAGTGTTAAGATTACCAGTCCTTAAAAAAGAATATTTTGTATTTTTTCTATTTATCCTTTTTCTCTTTTTTTCTCTTTTTTGCATTCTTCTGCTGTTCTATTATGACATTACTTATAAATTGCGTTGTAGAATATGCAGATTCTGCTTCTCCAAGAGATATATCCTTTATGTCTTCAATTTGTGCTTCTTCTTCTGTAAATCCCATTTCATCCATTACATATTTTGCCGCACTTGATTTGTGTCTTGATGTTCGTAATTCAGCTCGCTGTAAATAGTAATGACTAGTCATATGTAGGATTGTTCCACCATCTCCATAAGAAAAAGTAATTACAATAGGTGCTTCTCCGTATTTTTTTTCCATTTCTCTACTGGCTATAAGTACTTTAACTTTTTCTTTATTAATTATCATAATTGGATAAGATAAACTCTCTAACCACCAAATGGGGTCAGCATCCGCCTGGAATAAACCTTCGAGAAATTTATTGCTTTTATCTACAACTTCAACACTTACACAATCATCTCCCGTAGGTCTTTGATTATACTTTACGTATTCAGGAAAAATTTTTTCTAAAACATTCAATAAGGCCCAATCTGTAGTAAATAAGAATCCTCCCTTTTTAACAAATTGCTCAATTTTCTGCAGCCCTTTATCATCAATATTTCCAGGACAGTTAATAATTAAAATTTGATCAGGACGTAAATTAATCTGATTAACATCATTTGGCTGAATTAATATATAAGGAACTTTTATTAGGTCCAATACAAGTTCGATTTTATCATAACTCCCAGCAACAATGATTATAGATGATTCTTCAACTTGCTTTAATACCTCTAAATCCATTGGACGCTCTTTTTCCATTCTTTTTTCCATTATTTTAGAAGAAGCTTGATATGCTTTTTTCATTTTATCATAACTTCCCAAAAATCACACCACATTCATTTTATATTACTTTTAATTAATAATTTCTCATATATTTAAAAATCTATTGCTAATTATATTCAAAATTCTGGATTTCTCTCAAAAATTATTTATTCTATCTTTCATTATCTAAGGTGTAAATGGAGGATTACAATGGCAGATAATTTTAGATATTTAATTCCCGAAAAGATTTATGATGATATCATACAAAAAGTCTCTGATGCATTGCCCTATATATTACGTGGTTGGGTCTTTGCTGATAGACGAGGAAATTTCGGAATTGTTAATAGAATTCATGTTGAAAATGAAAAAATGAGGTCAAAAGCACATAAACGGCCGAGAAGCTGGATGCGATACAAAAAAGCGAAAATCTACAATATGCGTAAGTTTAAACAAGATGAAGGAATCGACATAGCTTGGGAGTGGCATTCACATCCTTCAGGAAATGAGAAACTTCATATGATCGATAAACAAATTCTTAACTATCTTTCTATGGGTGTCATGATTATAATTTGCCCAAAACTCAAATCCAACGATGATAAAGGTTCATTTATAGGTTGGTATTACGATAAAAGGACAACAAAAAAACCCATCATTGATAAAATGGTATTCGAAATAATTTCTGAATAATTTTTTTCAATATTCCCAATTTTTTATTTTATTTTATGTAATATTTTAATTATTAATGATATTATATCTATTATTTATCAAGAAGTAAAAAGATATTTGCACGATGGTAAGTGTATATTTTTGGTATAGCATTAATTTAGAATGCAATGAGTTATGATAAAGATATAAATGGTTTTGGAGTTTTGGCGCAGCCGGTGGGATTTGAACCCACGCAGGTTTCCCCACTGGATTAGCAGTCCAGCGCGCTACCAGGCTACGCGACGGCTGCAACCGAAAATATTCTCGTTTCTTAAAACTTAAGATAACTTAAAACTATTCTTAAGTAATAATAATAAAAGTTTTTTATTATTTAGTTTTATATAGTCTAGATTAATTAAAGATTTTTTGAAAAGAAGCAGATGGAGCCCGTGATCTAGAGGTATGATGCCAGGTTTACACCCTGGATATCGAGGGTTCAATTCCCTCCGGGCTCACTATAAATCTAACCTAGTTCAATAAGTTCCTAAATTTTAGAGGTCTGATTGCACTTAGTTTTGAGAATTTTAATTTTTTTCCGATATGAGCAATAATACCAGGTGCGTTTGTGTCTTCTTTAAGAATAATGATATTTTCTAAGAACCCTAATTTTTTTATTGTGATCACATCTTGGGTATGTCCTGTTATTGCTATTGCTTTTTTTACTTGAGCTCTAGTAGAGCCAGAAACAAATACCCTCTCTAACTTATCTAGAAACCAATTGTTAATCATTTCTAATGTGTCTTTAGCAATAAGTCCCCGAATCTCTTTCTTACTTTGGGAAATTTCTTCAACTTTTACATGGATTGGAAAATTATCAATGAAACCAAATGAGTCTATTATCTTTCTAAGTGAGTTTTTTTTACCTCTACATAATTGATTCCTTAGGGAGTGAAGATTAATTAATACATCGGTCGTTGGATATCTAATACTGCAATCAATAAAAATACCAAAACCAACTTTTTTTACACCAATTAAATATCCTTTTAAAACATCTCCTTTATGGATTTCATTAAACCTAATTGTTGAGCCAATTTTTTGTTTTAACAAATTTTTAAAGAATTCCTCATCTTGCCCTTCAATTTTTATTTCAAGACGTTTTTCTTTTTTTCTATAAGCCTCAATTTCGATATTTACAGCCAATTCTCCTATTTCATTAGATAACATTTGTAAATACCTGTGAAAGAGGGAGTTAAAATCAGGATTTGGATCATAACTATAAATTTTTTCGGCCAAAATAAGTTTTTGAACCATCTTTAAGTGAAATAAACCTACATTTTTAAAGAAATTTTCGTATAAAATTAATATAATTTTGAGGAATTAATTTGAACGAATCAAAGTTTATTCAACTCGTTGATAAATTGAAGGAGGAATACGATGAAATAAAAGAAATTTTTCTCCTAGATTCCTTAGGAAATATTATTTTTAAATCGGAGAATTTTAGTTTAAGTGAAAACGAGGCAAAAGAGATATTATATGCTTGGAAAAACAAAAAATCCTTTTTAAATTTTATGGGAAATCGTTTTCCAATTGTAAAATGGGCTGAGATTCAGCTAGCTGCAAAAAATATACATGGAGAAGGAAGTATATGTGGGTCAATCACTCCTGAGGGTGAATATTTTATTGCTCATATTCAAGAAAGTAAAGATTTACTTCTAATTGAATGGTCCATAATGATTAATAAACAAGTATGGGAAAAATAATTTCCATCAACTATAAATATTAATCACATTTATCCCAACTTCAAAATCAAAAATGTTTTTATATTTTATTTTAAAAAATTTTAAATTTTTTAATTTATATAATCCCTTAATAAGAAAAAGTAATAAAAAAATCTGAGAAAAATTAATAATAATTTTAAAAATTAAAATTTGGAGGAAAATTATATATGTTTGCTCAGCCAGGAAAAGGGTATGATATGGCAATAACACAATTTTCTCCTGAAGGGAGATTATTCCAAGTAGAATATGCAATAGAGGCTGTACGCAGAGGTACTACTGCAATTGTTTGTAAAAATGATGAGTCAGTAGTATTTGCTGTGGAGAAAAAATTTTCTAAACTTCAAGAACCGTGGGGTTCTGAAAAAATTTTCAAGATTGATGATCATATTGGAATTGCGATTAGTGGCTTAACCGCTGACGCTCGTGTTTTAATTGATAAAGCACGAATTCAAAGTCAAGTAAATATTTTGAGTTATGATGAAAAAATCTCTGTAAAAGATGTAACATTACATATTTGTGAATTTAAACAAGCATATACCCAAAATGCCGGCGTAAGACCATTTGGAGTATCTTTTCTAATCGGTGGTGTTGATTCGAATGGTCCCTCAATTTATTTAACCGACCCTTCGGGGGCGTCTTGGGGGTATAAAGCTCAAGCAATTGGTAGTGGAGCTACAGAAACTCGAGCTTTTTTAGAAAAAAATTATAAAAATAATTTGAGTGATGAAGAATTATTACTCCTCCCATTAAAAGCTCTACGCGAGATGATGGGTGATGATTTAAACCTTAATACATTTGATATTGGAGTAATTATGAGGGACGATCGTTTATTTAGGATGATGAACGAGAAAGAAAAGAAGGAATTATTAAATAAAGTCTAAATAAAATCACAATAATTTTGTTCTAAGTTTTGATTGGCAATATCTAGAAGTTTTAAAGATATAATTTTATTAATTTAAAAAAAGAAAATGCTTAGAGACAGAGCTAGAATCGAATTAGGAAATCATGTCATTGGAAGAATTGAAAAAGGCAATAAAACATTTGAAATGCTTTTAGATTCTGAAAAAGCATGGGCTGCTAAAAAGAAAATCAGAGAAGAAATTGAAAAAAAAATAAAAAAAGGGGATATTAAAACACGGTTAACTATTGATGATCTATTAAAATTTCAAGGTATTAATCTAGATTTAATTTTTGAGAGTTTTTCTGTTTTTGAAGATTTAAAAAGAGGTAAGAAAGCCCTTGATTCAGATATGCAAGATTTGCTTCAAACAACAGATCCCATGAGAATAGGAGCTGAAATTCTATTAAATGGTCAAATTCAATGGACTCAAAAGCAAAGAGAAGAGGAATCTCAAAAGAAAATGAAACAAATTATAAATTTAATAGCAAAAAATGCAATTAATCCTCAAAATAAGAAGCCTCATCCTCCAGAGAGAATTGAAAAAGCAATTGAACAATCTAAAGTAAAAATTGATATCATGAAGAATGCTGAAGAGCAAGTTGAAGACATTGTAAAAGCAATTCGGTCAATCATCCCAATTCGAATCGAACAAGTGCAATTGGCAATAAAAATACCTTCATCCTTTGCCGCAAAAGGTTATAATATGGTGGCTAGATATGGTGCTATAAAAAAAGAAGAATGGCAATCTGATGGATCCTGGGTATCAATTATTGATCTTCCTGCAGGACTGCAAGCTGAATTTTTAGATAAAATGAATAAATTAACCCATGGACGAGTACAAATAAAACCATTGAAATAATCTAATATAAGATCAGCAATGGATCTTTTCATAGAATTTATTATTACTTTTTCTTAGTAAATAATTAATAAAAAAAAATAGAAGGTGATTTGACTGTGGAAATTGAAGATATTGAGGAAATTGACAACGTTCAAATGAAAGATAAAGAAATAGTTATTCCAGGAGAAGTTTTATCAGAAGATTTAACTAATTTTACTCCAGGAAGAGGTACTACAAAACAAGGCAAAAAAATTATCTCTTTATTTGTAGGGCTTAAAGTTATTAGAAAGAATTATATTAATGTTATTCCATTACGTGGAATATATACTCCTACTGAGGGAGATAAGGTTATTGGCGTAATAATAGATAAAAATCCTGTAAAATGGACATTAGATATTAATGCTAGAAATTGTGGAATTTTAAAACCAAGTAATACAGTTGAGAGAACTCAAAAATTTAAAAAAGGAAAACCTGACAGAGTACGTGAAACAACTGAAAAATTCAATGTTGGGGATGTACTAATAGTAAAAATCACACAAGCGGATAGATTACATCGTCCAGAATTAACAACTCAAGGGAAATATTTAGGCAAACGAAATTCAGGAAAACTTATTGAAATCCCTCCCCCCAAAATACCAAGAATTATAGGACGAAAAGGCTCGATGATTAATCTACTAAAAAATATGACTAATTGTAATATTTTTGTAACTCAAAATGGAAGGATCTGGATACAGGGGGATAATTTTGAGCATGAAATGTTATTAATTGATACAATCCACAAAATTGAAACAGAAGCTCATACTTCTGGTTTAACAGATAGAATTAAGGAATTTATTATAAATGAAAAAATAAAAAGAGGTATAAATTAATGAGTTTATTAATTAAGGATGAATCTCCAGAAAAGTTAATAGGAGAAGATGGTAAAAGGTTAGATGGTAGAGATTTAAATGAATTAAGATCTATTAAGATGGAAGTTGGAGTAATTCCAAATGCAGATGGAAGTGCTTATATTGAATGGGGTGGCAATAAGATTTATGCTGCTGTGTATGGACCAAGAGAAGTTCACCCTAGACATGATGCACGTCCAGATAGGGGTATCTTAAGGACTTTTTATAGGATGACAACTTATAGTGTATCTGAAAGAAAAAGACCGGCTCCAGGAAGAAGGGAAAAAGAAATCTCACTGGTAATAAAAAATGCAATCGAGCCAGTATTGTTTTTAGAATTATACCCAGATTCAGCAGTAGAAGTATATATTGAAGTAATATCAGCAGATGGAGGAACAAGATGTGCCTGTACTACAGTAGCTATCCTCGCATTAGTTGATGCTGGGATTCCAATGAGGGGTTTAATAACCGCAGTTGCTGCTGGTAAAGTTGATGGAAAACTTATTATAGATTGCAGTGGAGATGAGGATAAATCGGGAGAAGCTGATTTACCATGTGCAATTACATGGTACAATAATCAAATTTCTTTATTACAATTTGATGGAATCATGGATCTCGAAGAATTCGATAGATCACTTGATCTAATAATGGAAGCTTTAGAAAAGATACATAAATTGCAAGAAGAAGCTTTAAAAAAGAGATATATTGATGTTCGAAACAATTTAAAAAATTATAAGCCTGAAGTAGTTCCAACTAGTAATATTGAAGAAAAAATCGATTTAAATAACCAAAAAAATCAAAATGGAGGAGATCAAACAGAATGAGTTTATCAAAAATACTTGTGTCGACTGAGAGAAAATATATATTGAATAATTTAAAACGGGATAAAAGAATTGACGGAAGAGACTTATATCAATATCGTGATATAAAAATAGATAATAATATAGTAAAAGCTGCTGAAGGTTCTGCAGAGGTGCATTTAGGTAAAACATGTGTCATTACTGGTGTTAAATATGAATTAGGACCTCCATTTCCAGACATGCCTGATAAAGGGGTTTATACTGTAATGGCTGAATTAATTCCAATGAGTTGGGGCGCATTTGAAGGAGGTCCACCAGATGAACGAGCAATAGAATTGGCAAGATTAATAGATAGACCAATTAGAAGCGCAAAAACTATACAAAATGACATGCTGTGTTTAATTCCTAATAAATTAGTCTACATTATCTTTATTGATGTATATTCTATTAATTATTCAGGAAATTTAATCGATAGTGGAGCTATCAGTGCATTAACCGCTCTAGTTTCATCAAAAATTCCAACAGCTAAAATAGTGGACAAGGAAAAAGCTGAATTCGAATGGGATGGAGGTTATTTTAATACAAAGAAACTATTAAAAAATCTTCCAATATCTGTAACATTTGGAAAAATAGATGATGTAGTATTCGTAGATCCTAACTTAACAGAGGAATTAGTAATGGATGGAAGAATAACTTATGCATTTGATGATGATGGAAACTTAGTTTCTTTACAAAAAGGAGGGTTAGCAACTTTTTCAATAGATGAAATAAAATCTCTAGCCCGAAAAGCTAAAGAACTTGGGGATAAACTACGAAAAGATCTAGATCTATGGCAATACCAGAATTTAAAAAATAAATAAGTTTTTTTTTAATTGTTCTTTTTTTATTTTAATTACTTAACTACGTACAAAATTATGTCAAAAACGAAAAAAGTTGGCATTACAGGAAGATATGGAGCCAGATATGGTACAACACTTCGAAAACGAGTCAAAAAAATAGAGGAACAATTACACTCTAATCCTAAATGTCCTAAATGCATTACTCCAGCAATCAAGAGAAAATCTACTGGAATATGGTACTGTAAAAAATGCGGCTGTGAATTCACAGGAGGCTCTTACCAAATGGAGACACAAAGGGGGATTGAATCAAAAAGAATTACAAAAAGAAAACAAAGAGAATTAGAAATTGAAGAATAATAATGGATAATAACAATTTAAAAATCATTTCAAGAATTGAAATCGAATTTAAAGAAAATGAAATACGTGATATTTCTTATAACTCTTTTATTCCTGAACTATCTCAATTATCAAGAAAACGAACATCATTAAATATTGAAAAAGGTAAAAATTCCATAATTTTTAATTTAAAAGCAACTGATTTTACTGCCTTTCAAGCAGCTGTTTCAGATATTATAAATTTTGGAAAAATATTAGAAAAATCTAAAAAGTTATTAAAATAATTTGTAATATAATAAATAAAAATAGGTTAAATTAAACAATGACAATCGATTTAAACTCACTTTCTGATGAACTAAAAAATAAATTACAAAATTACAATAATCTTATTCGAACTCTCGAGTTTCTTACTCAACAAAGATTTGAATTAGAACGTGAATTGAGAGATGCTGAACTTGCAATCGGAGAACTAGATAAAACTGACTCTGATAAAGAAGTTTATAAGTCTATTGGGGGCATAATGGTAAAAAGTGAGAGAGACAGACTGTTGGATGAGAAAAAAAGTCAAAAAGCTTCACTTGAGCTAAAATTAAAAACGATAACCCAACGAGAAGAACGAACAAAGACCCAATTAGAAACATTGAAAGTAGCATTAGAAAAAGATTTTAAGGATCAAGGAATAAGCCAATCTTAAATTAATAATGATGAAGCTTAACTTAAATCAGCAAGTAAAAAGCTTAATTTCTTATATTAAAGAAAAAAAAATTATCATCACTACTCATGGTTTAGCAGATGTTGATGGAGTTGCATCAGCTTTTGCTTTAAAGCTTTTTTTAAATAAAATATTGAATCATTCGCTTATAGATTTAAGAATTCCAAAATGCACTAAGCCTAATAAACAAATAATTAAAATAATTGAATCTATATGTGAATGTAATATTTTAAATACATCTGATACTGATTTCAAACCAGATATTTTACTCATTACTGATACAAATAATTATAACCAAATTAGATTTAAAGAATTAAATCTTAATTATCGGGACATTAAATCGAATTTAATATATATAGATCATCACAGAAAAGGAAATAATTTAAAAAATAAACCGCTGGACAAATACAATATCATCATGGATAATTACACTTCTGCTAGTGAGATAATTCTTGACATTATGAGACTTTTTAATATTAGATTGAATAAATGCATTTTACATCTATTTGCAGCGGCTATACTTACAGATACAGGTAATTTCAAATATGCAACTAATGAAACCTTTAGTCGATTTAACTTTCTTCTTCAAAAAGGATTAGATTATGAAATAATCCAGGGTATCCTTAAGATGGAAGTTGATGTTTCTGAAAAAATCGCAAAAATTAAGGGGAGTCAAAGAAGTAAATTAATTCGATATGGAGATTGGCTAGTATGTAAAACTCAAGTCAGTAATTATGAATCAAGTGTAGCAACATCGTTAATAAGTTTAGGTTATGATATAGTATTAGTAATTTCACCTTCAAAAAAAAGCGATGCGTTTAGAATAACTGCAAGAGCAAATCAAAAAGTAACAAAAGAAGCTGGGATACATCTCGGAGATTTATTTAATTCTATTTCCGAGATTAGCCTTGGAAACGGAGGAGGGCATAACGGGGCTGCGTCTCACGTTGGAAAAAAAAACCTTGATGAGACAATAGAAAATATTTTTAGTTATTTTAAGAAAAAATTAATAGAAAAATAATCTTAGAGAAAAATAATTAATTAATAATAATTGATTTTGATTTGAATCTTATAGAATTTCAAAATTTTTGCTTCCGTTATGATCATTCAGAAGATTTCGTATTGAAGGATATCAATATAAACATAGACTCAGGCAAATTCATTTTAATGTGTGGAATTACAGGTTCGGGAAAAACAAGTTTAGTCCGAGCAATGAATGGTTTGATTCCACAATTTTATCACGGTGAAATAAAAGGAAATGTATTAGTAAAAGGAAAAAATACGAAAAATGTTCCAACATCTACATTGTCAAGAGATGTAGGATTAGTATTTCAAAATCCTGAGAATCAGTTAATAGCTATGAATGTAGAACGAGAAATTGCGTTTGGTCCGGAAAATATCGGTGTTCCTTGGGATGAAATGGATTCAAGAATTAAAGAATGTATTAAAATCACAGATATTGAACATCTTAGAAAAAAAGCACCATTTGAAATAAGTGGTGGAGAACAACAGAGGGTTGCAATTGCCTCAATACTGGCATTACAGCCAGAAATTATAATTTTTGATGAACCAACTTCACTTCTAGACCCAAAAAGTGCAATTCAAATTCTTAACTTATTGAAAAAGATCCTTCTTGAAAAAAAAGTATCTACAATAATAGTTATTGAACATAGACTGGATATTGTACTTCCTTTAGCCGATGAAATTATATTGGTTGATAAAGGGCGAATTCTTGAGCAAGGTGAAGCCCATAATGTGATAAATGGAGAAAAATTTTTAAATTCAGGAGTTAATATTCCAAAATGTGTTTCAGTTTTTCAACAATTAATGAATCAGAATATATTTAGCGGTAAATTGCCAATTTCAATCGAAGAAACCAAAAATTTGATAAATTCAATAAAATAGACTATATGGAGAATGATAATATGGAAAAAAAACTTGAAGACCTTCAAATCTTGGTCAATAATTTGACTTATCATTATCCCGACGGGACTATTGCATTAAAAGGAGTCAACCTTAATATTTACTCAGGAGAAATTGTTGGAATAATGGGTAAAAATGGAGCAGGTAAATCTACATTAATAAAGACATTCAATGGTTTATTGAAACCCACAACTGGAGTTGTTTATATAGAAAATGATGAAGTTAATAATGTTTTAATGTCAAAATTAACGAAAAAAGTAGGTATCGTATTTCAAAATCCCGATCTCCAATTATTTGCTAATACCGTTGAAGACGAAATTAGATTTTCACTTAAAAATTTAAATTTTACAAAAATTGAGCTTGAAAACCAAATTAGTTTAACTCTAGAAAAATTTAAACTAAAAAAATTTCAAAACCGGACTCCTTTTACTTTATCTGGTGGAGAAAAAAAAAGATTAGCAATTGCTTCAATAATGTGCAGAAATCCCGAAATTATTGTGTTTGATGAACCTACAATTGGTCAAGATGCAGAGGGAGTAAAATTCATAAGAAATTTAATAAAAGAGAAACATTCTGAAGGAAAAACAATAATAATTGTAACCCACGATATAGAATTTGCAATAGATAATATACCAAGAACAATTCTGATGGCTGATGGTCTTATTATAGCTGATGGCCCAACAAATAAAATTCTAAGTCAAGATCAAATTCTAAATATTGGTTATTTAATTTCACCCCAATTAATTATACTATCAAAATTTTTAATAGATTTAAAGATAAAGGTCCCTGAGGACGTATATATAAAAGAAAATATGGTCCAATTCTTAGGTTCATATTTTAAAGATAAAATGGGAATTACTGAAGGAGGGAAACCATAATATCCTTTGAATTCATGGAAGCTTTCAAATTTATTCAAAAGAAGACAATTATTCATATTTTAGACCCTAGAACTAAGCTTCTACTAGCAATCATTTATAGTATTCTCGCAATTATATTTGAAGAAATTTTCATTCTTTTTTTTGTATTTCTTTCATTATTTCCATTCATTCTCGCTGGACAATTATTCAAAAAATGGATTAAAAGTATTCGGGGAATGACATTCTTATTTTTATTGCTAATTATTTTCAATACACTTTTTAGCACATTTTCTAGATCCATATCAATGATAATACGTATAATGATTATGGTAAGTTCATTTTCATTATTCTTTTTAACAGTTCATCCTGACGATCTCATGCTTTCTCTTCTTTCTCTTAAAGTACCTTACAATATTGCATTTTCATTTTCATTATCTTTTCGATTTGTACCAACAATTGCAATTGAAGCTCAAAATATAATTGATGCTCAAAAAAGCAGGGGATATGAAATGGAACAAGGTGGTTTAATATCACAAGCAAGAAATTTAATACCCTTATTAATTCCATTAATTGTCTGCTCACTAAAAAGAGCCTTTCACATTGCTGAAAGTCTAGATTCCAGAGCTTTTGGAAGTACTAAAAATAGAACCTATTATTATTCCATCAAATATGCAAAAAAAGATTGGTTATTAACGATTATTCTTATCTCGTTATTTATTTTTGGAGTTATTGTTAAAATCTTCCCAGAATTCTTACCTACGTGGTTCTATTGGAAATTAAAAGTGTAAAATATATTTAAAAGAAAATATTTCTGATTTAAATTGATAAAAAAAACAATTTCAATAGAAATTCAAGGTGAAAATAAAGAAATCTATTTAGGATTTGATGATCTTAAGATTAGTATTAAATATTTGAAAGAAAAATATAACTTACAAGATAATGATGATCTTATTAATCTTTTTTTAACACTAATTTCTAAGTTAGAACGTCAATATAGTCCATCTACTATACAAATCTTTAATTCTGAGTTTGTTATTTCTCCAGAACATATTATTACAGCATTTTATCACACATATAAGGCGTTTAATAATAAAATAAACATATCTAATCAAAAAAATATTGAGTTTTTACTATATCTCTCCACTAAAAGGCAAATCTCCAATGCGCTCAATTATTTTGGAATTAAAATTGAAGATATAGATCAAGATTCCTCAATAAATATAGGATATTTTATTGCTAGCTATGAAAATAATGTTAATTTAATTAAAAGGAGAATTATAGAAAAACTTAATGCTATTGAGGGAATATCATTGATTACAGAAAAATCTTTAACAAAACTTCAAAAAATTATCAATTTTTTTAATATTTCTATCAATCAGCTTGAAATTTACTTTCATTCCCATGAAAAGGAATTTATTTCTGATAATTTTCTAGAGAATAATAATTTAAACGATTTATATAACATATGCTTAGAGATAATTTTGGAAAAAATGGTATTGTTGTCTCTAGAAAAAGTCTCTATTGAATAATACGAACTTGTTCTTTAGCTACACTTAAAATGTCACTTTTTGTTATAAATGATATACCAGTAAAACCCCCCAATATCTCAATATTTACGATTTTATCTGGCTCTTTTAAATCTACTTTATTTTGAAGATCAGTTGCTATATGTTCAATTATTTTTAATTTAGAAGTCGCAAAATTTCTTTTTTGAATTTGTATTTTAAATGTTTCATTTTTTTTTATAGCTTTATGAAACTTATCAATAACTTTCATTTTTATTAAATCTAAATCGGTTTCACAAACATATTCAATAGGAGTTATTTTTAAGACATATTGAAAAAAATAGGGATTTCTTAGTATAATTTTCCTTAATTTTTTTATACATTTTTTGGGATTTAAATTTGTAAATGCAATAAATAATCCAGGGAACTCCACTCTAAAAATTAAGGGAAATTCATCACCCATCATAAATAATAAAAACCAAAGCTCTGCTTTAGCATTTATTTCATTATTTCTTGATGTGGATATTAACATATTAAAATTTTTCATTAAATTCCTCCATCATCAATAATTTTTAAAATTTCTTCCTTAGAAATTGAACCGATTCTTAAAAATTTCAATTCTGACTTTTTTTTTGCTGAAGAACAATCAACAATTGTGCTGGGAATTTGTGTTAATGTCTTTCCACCATCTAATATTACATCTATTTGACCAAATAATAATTTTGGTATATATTCTCCTTCTATAATGTTCTCTTGATCAGAAAGATTTGCGGAAGTTCCGATAATTCCCCCTAAAACGCCCTTACTTTTAAGATTTCCTAAAATTGCAAGTATTACCTCGTTCTCAGGGACTCTAATCGCAACAGTTTGTTTACCGCCTGTTAATTCTTGAGGTATAGATTTTGAAATCTTTTTAACAATAATAGTTACTTGTCCTGGCCAAAAATATTCAGCAATTTGACTCGCATATAAATTAAATTCTCCGATCTTTTTTGCTTCTTTTATATCGCTAACTAGAATTGGAAGCCCCTTATCCTTTTCTCTAAATTTCATTTCGAAAATCCTTTTAATCACTTTAAGATTTTGTGGGTCACCACCGAGACCATAAACGGTATTTGTTGGATATGCAATTATTTTACCTTCAATTACTGCATCAGCTGCTTTCTCCAAAAAAATTTGGTCCAATTTATTATCTCCGCTCAATTTTAATAGTAATCCCATTATAAAAATCAACTTAATTTCTTTTTAAAAAATCTTTATTTCTCTGGTGGTTTCCATTTTTCATAATATATCTCAAACTTTCTTAGTAACACCTTTGGTTCTATCTTTCTGTTCTCACTCATTGCCTTAAATGCTTCTAACATGACTTCTAATTGTAGTAATTGAAATTCTTGATTTTTTTCATCGCTGGTTGTAAGAAATCGGTGCGTTATTTCATTAGTCTTGAAAATTTCCATAGAATTAATGTTGTAAATATCTAGAAAATAACCAATAAAGAAGGCTCCGAGAAGTATTATAGGAAATGCTATTATCAATATCCAAAAAGTAATTTCAAATGCTATAAAAATAAGAGAAACAGCACTGATTGTGGACATTGCGATTTGATAATATGACTGCCCCATCTTGAGTCGAGACATTTGCCTTCCGAGAAATCGAGCTGTTTTTACCCATTTTGACTTTCTAACTTTTTTGTCATTAAACATCTTTTCACTTTTTAATTTTAATTATTAATGAATGATTTTTTTGGATTTAATTTTAATATTCACTTTTATCCTTTAATTCTAATTCCAACTCAATGTGTTTCCATGCATTTTCTATATTTTCTTGCCATTTAACTAAACCAAGCTCAGAAAGTGTGTTAAATCTCTTTTGAATCTCTAAATACTCTTGAATTGGTCTGCGTTTCGAATGATCTAAATATTTTTTACTCGGCTTAGATAATTTAAATTCACCATTTTCAACTTCATATAATATCCAAAATCCAGTTTCCACAGCCAATTTTCCTATTTTTACGGTATCTTCAGAAGCAAAACCCCAACCAGGGGGACAGGGGGCAAGAATGTGAATATATCTAAATCCTTTAATTTCTTTCGCTTTCTTAAATTTTTCATAAAGATCAATTGGATAAGAAGTACAACATGTAGCTACATATGGGACGTTATGAGCCGCCACTATTGCAGGTAAATTCTTTTTGAATCGTTGTTTTCCAAAGGGTGTCGTTGTAGTTCTAGCCCCATGAGGTGTAGACGAGCTTCTTTGAATACCGGTGTTCATATAAGCTTCATTATCATAACAGACATAAAGAATATTAGAATTTCTTTCTGCTGCACCACTTATACCTTGAATCCCAATATCTGTTGTTCCACCATCTCCTGCAAAAACTAAAGAAGTCATATCATCCCAACCTTTAGCTTTAAACGCTGCATCTAGACCAGATGCCGCTGCTGCTGCAGCAGCAAATGCCATATTAATAAAAGGGAAATTTGAGGCAGTTTTAGGCCATAACCCAACAACCACATTAAGGCAGCTTGCCGGAGCAACCAGAACGGTCTTAGGACCGAGCGCTTTCATCGCCCATCTAAGTGCCAATTCCAATCCACAACCAGCACACGTTGAATTTCCTGCTAAGAAGAATTCTTCTCTAGCTGTTTCTTGCAATTCTTTTAAACTAACCATTGTTATTTTACCTCCAAAATGCCATCCCAGAGAGTCCCATGTATCATATCCTGTGGAAATTCTCCTGTCTCTTTTAATTTTATTAATTTTTTAAATTCTTCCTTCTGTTGTTCTACTGATACTTCTCTCCCTCCAATTCCAGTAATAATCGGTAGAATAGTTGTATCAATTCCTGTTCCGTGAAGTGCGCTTTTACATTCAGAACTAACTGCACCTCCAGTTGGTGATCCAAAAGCTGTATCTCGATCAACTACTCCAATAACATCAACCTTTTTCGCTATGTTTATAATTTCCTCAGTAGGAAATGGTCTAAAATGTCTTAATTTTACTGAACCCACTTTATAACCCTCCTGTCTTAATTCATCTACTGCCTGCTCTGCTTGTAGTGCAAGCCCTCCAATATTAATCAATGCTACTTCCGCATCATCCATCTTATATTCTTGAATAAGTCCATTTCCATAACTTCTTCCAAAGATCTTTTCAAATTCTAAAGCAGTTTGTTTAATTATATGCCTCGATTTTATCATTTCATCATGAATTTTCATTCTGAATTCATAATAAAAACCAGAAGGCATAATTAGATTTCCATGCATCATTGGTCTTTCTGGATCAATAAAAATATGTGGCCAGCCTTTTTCATCAGGTAAAGGCGGCAGAAATTTTTCTAATTTATCATCAGGCTCAATAATTACTGGTTTAGATGTGTGTGATAATACGAAACCTCCATATGCAACAAACATTGGGAGTAAAACTTCCTCATTTTCACAAATCTTATAGGCCATTAAAACGCTATCATAAATCTCTTGATGTGAAGATGCGAATGAAATTAACCATCCAGCGTCTCTCTGTGAAATTACATCAGTAAAATCCGCCCATATATTCCACGGAGGAGCAATTCCACGCGATGCAATAGTCATTACTATAGGTAATCTCGCACCAGCTGCCCAATGAACCATCTCACTCATATATAAAAGACCTTGTCCTGCTGTTGCGGAAAAAGTTCTGGTTCCAGCAATGCTTGCACCTACTAGAGCAGCCATGACTGAGTGTTCCGATTCAACTTTAATATATTGGGCTGGCATATCTCCAGAATCGACAAAATCTGAAAGTTTTTCAACAACAGTTGTTTGTGGAGTAATTGGATAAGCACTTATAACTTGAACCTTTGCTGAGCGTGCTGCATAAGCTGCTGCAACATTACCTGTAATAAACTTAATTTCCTGTTCTTTTTGACTCATTATTCAAATTCACTCTCCCTTTTCATTTCTATTGCTTTAACAGGACATTCTTTTGCACAAATTCCACAACCTTTACAATAAGTATAGTCTATTATGAAAAATTCATCTTCACTCTTTTGTACAACTCCTTCTGGACAATACATCCAGCAAAAACCACATTTAGTACATTTTTTTTTATCTATTACAGGTCTAAAAACCCTCCAATCTCCAGTCTCTCCCATACTTCCATAACAAGGAAATGATATGGGAATTGGGGTTAATTCCTTCCAATTTTTATAATTTTGAAGTTTAGGTCTTTTATCTTTACTTTCCGCTATTATTTTCCACATAATTAAATCATCTCCTTAACCATTTCAAATGCATCTCTAGCTGTTTTCATATTTTTCTCAGCTCTTGAACCAAATTTTTTTTTAATAACTTTTTCCATAATATCTAGGCCATAAAACCCAGATACCTTAGCAAATGCTCCCAACATTGGGATATTTAAAATTGGAAACCCCTCTATTGCTAATTCATGCTTTAAAGAAATGCCAGTTGCATCAACCATATAAATTTTAACATTTTTTGGCAAATTATTATTAAATTCAATTTTATGATCGGTATTAATGATTAAAATCACTCCCTCTTTAATAGTAGCAAACACTCTGGGAATCTTTAATAGAGTAGTATCAAAAATAAATATAAAATCCGGGTCAGTTACACTACTATAAGATCTAATTTGAGCATCCCTAGATATTCTAGAAAAAGCTTGTATTGGAGCACCCCTTCGTTCGGCACCAATTATTGGTATAGCTATTGCATCTTTAAAACCACTTTCATATGCCATTTCTGACAGTAACTGGGAAGCGGTAATAGCAGTTTGACCCCCCCTCCCGTTAAAGGCAATTTCAATAATTTTTTTCTCTATCATTTTTCAATGCTCCATTGTAATGTATAATTTTAAAGTGTTCAAAATATTTGTTTTTATTTTTAATAAAATATTTCATAATAAAATTATAATTATAATTATATATGGCAAAGATTAAAAAAGATGACTCTGGAAAGGATTTAGGCTTTGATTGTCCTGTCTGTAAAAAAGGAAGACTCATTTTAAGTAAGCATATTCATGAACTTCCAGATGGAGATAAATATCTCATCATGAAATTCGAATGCAATAAGTGCGATTTTAAGAAAAATGATCTTATTCCAGTAGAAACACCCATTAAACCAGGTAAATTTTTTTTAAACGTTAATGAGAAAGAAGACTTAAAATCAAAAGTTTTTAGGGCCTCTTCAGGTATATTAGAAATCCCTGAATTAGAAATGGAAATTGAGCCAGGTCCTGCAGCAGACTTTTATATTACAAATATTGAGGGTGTATTATCTAGAATGAAAGATGCTGTTTTATTTTTTAAAAAAGGGTTATCTGAAGAAAATCAAAAAGTGAATAAAATCCTTGAAAATATAGATAGGGCCATTAATGGGGAATTTAAATTCACATTAATAATAACTGATGAATTAGGAGGGAGTTATATCGTGCCCGTTAATAAAAAGTCATTAAAAATTGAATATTTTTAAAAAAGATTAAACTTTTTACTGTTTTGATTTATAGCGAACTTTAACTAATAAATCCCTTAATTCTATTTTATCGCTATCTTTTTTTATATACTTTTTCCGTGCACCTTCTTCAAGAGGTATGGTTAGAATCTTATTTCCTTGAAGTGACACCATTTTACCAAAATCTTCTTTAATCACCTGTTTCATAGCACCTAAACCAAACCTTAATCCTAAGATTCGATCAAATGCATTGGGAGTTCCTGCTCTCATTGTATGTCCTAACACAACACTTCTACATTCAAAATCCACACCATTTTTCTGAAATTCTTCTTTTAAATCGTCTCGCAAGTTTAATTCTTGGACTAATATTTTACTAATTTTTAAAGATGATAATAAAGAATTGCCGTATTCATCTTTGGGTAAATTATCTATTGTTTCTTTCGTAATTGTCTTAAAATCTCTTGATAATGATTCTTTGCTTGGATAAGCTCCTTCAGAACAAGCAATAAGATGATATTTATAGCCACTTCTTACTCTATTTTTAAGCACATCGATTAGATCCAATTCTAAATCAAAAGGAGTTTCAGGAATTAAAATAATATCTGCACCAGTTGAAATTCCACTATACATAGTTAAAAAACCAGCATCTCTTCCCATAACTTCAACAATAAATACTCTCTGGTGGGATCTGGCAGTGGTTGTAAGATTGTCCATTACATTCGAAGCTAGTTGAACTGCACTCCAGAATCCGAATGTATAATGTGTTCCTAATAAATCATTATCAATTGTTTTAGGAACTCCAATAACTTTTGCATTGGAATATTTAAACATTGCAGCAGCAACTCCTAATGTATCATCGCCACCTATGGCAATAAGGGCATCAATATCTAAATCTTTAAATTTCGATGCCATCTCAGTTGCAATTTTTTTTGCTAATTCTTCTTTTTCCTTCTGGTTCGATATTTTATGTATTGCTTTATAAGGATTAAATCTTGATGTATAAATTAAAGTTCCTCCTACAGTGTGTAAATCATCTAACTCAGCTATATTAAGAGGTTCTTTAATATTCTCCATAAAACCTTTCCATCCCTTTTTAATTCCAATACATTCAATTCCAGAATCAAATGCTTTCAATAGTATCCCATAAATAACTGAATTCAAACCTGGAGCGTCTCCGCCGCCTGTCAAAATCCCTACCTTTTTTATAGCCATAAAATTTCACATTAAATAATTATAATTGAAATATATATTTTTATTAGAGTAATTTAAATGTAAATTTATTTTTATTTAATAATATGTATTACTTCAAAGTATCACTATTTAATACTTGGAATCCCCTAGATGTAAAAATATCATCAGACGTGAATTTAATTTCCTTGAAGTATATACTTGGAAAATTTCCAAAGATCGAAAACAAGTTTTTTGAGGATCTTGAAGAGAGTATTAAGAAAAAACCACATTATTTTTCACAGGATTCTATTAAAAGAGTTATTGGACCAGAAAAGGAAGAATATGATATATCTAATTGGTTTTTTCTATGGGGTTTTGACTTTAAGAAACGTGGGTATCAATTGTTAATCCAAATTGATAAAGAAGGAAAGGGCATATTAGCAGCGATTGGTCCAATGGAATTGGCATCCTTCTTCGATCGGATGAAATTGAATAGTATATTACCAACACTATCTTTAATAAATTCACCAGATAAGATGAAATTTGTAGTTTTTTTAAAACCGAGAGGTGATTCGATTATTAAAGGATTAGAGATGGAGGGCATTGAAAAGGGAAAAATCCAGCAAATAATGGATTACTGGAAAACTTTAAAAAACATTGATGGCCAATGGTTTCCAACATTTAAACCCAGATGTCCTAGATGTGGTAATCTTATAGAAGGATTACATGGTTATGAGATTGGTTTTATTCCATTTATATGTCCTAAATGTGGATATGAGATAAAAAAAAAGAGTTAATATTTTTTCAAACTCTTAAATTCTATTCTCTTTGAATTTTATCCCTAAATTCAAGAAGTATATCGGGATAATTAGTATAAATCGCATCCACGTTTTTACCATTATAATTCATTTTTAAAAATCTTTTCATATAAAATTGAGTATCTACACCCCAAATATAAAAACTAAATCCAGCATTTTTGATTTGCTTAAAAAAGTTCATTTTAGCTTGAATATTTCTGATATTGAAACCGTAGATTTTTAATTTATTCATCTTATTGAATTTTAAATCTTTTTCTTCTATAATTGGGTGTCTTTCTGATATCGAATAAATTAATTTTGCTTCTTTCTCTATTTTTCTTATTTTAGAAAAAAGGTAAAAATAATTTCCAACTAACTCTACTTTCTCAAGTATATTATATTCTCTGGCAAGTCTAATTATTTTAAAACCAACATTATTATCTTTTAAATCGATACTATACTTAATATTTTTACTTTTAAATATATCAAATACTTCACCTAAGGTAGGAATTTTTTTATTTTCTTCAAGGCGAATTTCTTTAATTTGTTTTAAAGTCAATTTATTTATCTCAATCTTTTTACCATCTTTTTCCACGAAATAATCGTGAAAGAGAACTATATGTCCATCTTTAGAAAGATGAGCATCCGTTTCAATCCCATCAACCCCCATCTCAACAGCTTTTCGAAAGGAATCGATTGTATTTTCAACTGAATAAATCCCCGCCCCTCTATGCCCCCATATAAAAGTTCGATTCAAATATAAAACACTTAAAAAATTAATAATAGTTCCTAATTTTGAGTATGAATGATTAAATTATTTAAAAATCTTAAATGAATCTTAAAAATTTTTTTATATTATAAGATTTATACAAATAATATTTATTAAATAACAATATTTAAGACTCAAGAATTATGTATGTCGCAGCTCTAGATTTGGGAACGTCTGGATGCCGAACAATTATTTTTGATGTTATGGGTTCCATAGTGTCAAGCTATTATGAAGAATGGGAGAGCTATTTCCCATCACCATTAATGGTTGAGCAATCGGCAGAGCAATGGTATGAAAAATTAAAAATTACAATAAAAAATGCAATTGAAAAGGTTTCAATAAACCCACAGGAAATTGTAAGTATTTCAATCACCAATCAGCGTGAAACTATTGTTCCCATTGATGTAGAAGGAAATTCTTTATATAATGCAATAGTTTGGCAAGATAGAAGAACAACAAATGAATGTGAGATAATTAAAAAAAAGGTTGGAATTGATAAAATCTATAAGATAACGGGTTTAACAATAGATCCATATTTTTCTGCCTCAAAAATTCTATGGTTTAAGAACAAAAAACAAGAAATTTATAATAAAACACATAAATTTCTATTGGTTCATGATTATATTTTATATAAATTAACTGGACAATTTTATACTGATTTTTCTAATGCTTCAAGAACGATGCTATTTGACATCAATACCTTAAAATGGTCAGATGAGATTGCATCCTTACTTGGAATTGATCTTGATAAAATGCCTACACCTGTAGAAAGTGGTATTGATATAGGTGAATTAACAGCAAATGATACTAGTTTTGATAAAAAAACGCTTGTAATTACCGGAGCAGGCGATCAACAAGCAGCTGCATTAGGTGTTGGGGTAGTTGAACCTGGGCGAATTAAATGTACTACCGGGACTGGCTCTTTTATTCTTGCTTATTTAGAAGAACCTCAATTCGACCCCAAAAAGCGAGTATTGTGCAGTTGTCACGCAGTTCCAGGTTCGTGGGTTCAAGAAGCAAGTATTTTTTCAACAGGAGCTGTCTTTCGTTGGGCTAGAGATCAAATTGGTTTTGAGGAGCGTGAAAAAACTGAATCTGGAAAAGATCCGTATGATTTAATGACAAAAATGGCAGGAGAAAGTCCTATAGGTGCAAATGGATTGATAATGGCACCCCACTTTGCAGGAGCAGGAGCTCCTTACTGGAATCCTTATGCTAGAGGGATTTTATTTGGATTAACATTGGGACATACGCGAGCTGATATTTATCGCGCAATTATGGAAAGTGTTGCCTTTGAAGTTAAGAAAAACATTCAAATTTTTAATGAACTGAACTTTGAATCAAAAGAATTAAGAGTTACTGGTGGTGGTTCCCGATCGAATTTATGGAATAGTATTATAGCCGATATTGTTGGAATACCAACATTTAGACCAGAATTGGAGGAGGCTACGGCTTTAGGTGCAGCAATACTAGCCGCTTCTGGCGCTGGAATTTTTCCTGATATTGCAAAAGCTGCAAATGATATTTGTAAAATTAGTGATAAATGGTATCCGAATAAAGAAAATAATCAAATTTACGAATCAATATTTAATTTTTATAATATTTTTTATAGTAATTTGGAGAACTCCAATATGTATCGAAAATTTTTCGATTTAAATTTATACAAAAAAAAAAAGGAAGAAAAACAAGAATAATGTTACTGTTTAATCAAATGATTTAATTATATGAAAATAAATAATTTTATATAATTACTTCATTATTTTTCTGTTAGATATTTAATTAAATTTGGTTGAGATTAAAATGGAAGTATCAAAAAACGAAAAATTTCAAGAACCAGAGGAAATCGATAAATATCTAAAGCGTCAAATAACTATAGGAAAAATTTTTTTCGTATTTCTAACAATATCAATAATTATATGCATTGGTGGTGCGGTATATACTTTAGCAGATATATTTATACCAACTGGAAAACTGGAAGAATTCCTAGCATTAGGATTTGGGCTGCAAATTGCTGTTTTAGGCAGTTTATTTGCCGGTTTGTTTTTTTTATTAGTAGCTTTTTATGCATTATATAAAAAGGGCAATAAAAAAATTCTAAAAATTTTATTTAAAGAAAAAAAGCAGATTTTAGACAAATATCGAGGAAAAGTGGGTGTAAAAGTAATTGTATTTGGTGTTTTAATAAGTATTTGTTTTGTTATAGTTGGTATCCTTTATAGTCTTCTTGAGGTCCTTCTTCTTAGTGGAGGTGAATTCCAAGGTTTAATAGCCTTTTTAGACTCGCTTACTGGAGGACAACGAATTTTATTAATTGGATTAGTATCTTTGTCATTGATTGTACTTATTATACTATTTAAATACTTTATTGACCATGGTTATTATCTTATTCTTAAGTTATTATACAATATCGAAGAGACTGAATAAAATATTAAAGATTTTTTTTAATTATTTTTTTATTCTCTTAAAAACTTTCACACTATTGTTATTTAAATAAATCTCATTGTACTATATTTTTAAAAAAAGAGATTTAAAGATCTAACTTGTCAAATAAAATTGGAACAGTATTTTCTATACCCCAGATGGATGTACCAAATGTGTCAAATTACGCTTTTGTTTTATCTAAGGGTAAGCAAAAATCTGTTGTTAAAAAGGGTTTATTTTGTATAACTCAAACTGCTGAGGGGTGGCTAATCGGAGTTGTTGAAAAAATAATTTTAGAAAATGAGTATTTTTCTAATGTTCAAACTGTAAAAGATTATAATGAAAATAATCCAAATGTTATTAAAGGAATGTTTCCATCTGAAAATTTTGAATATGGAATTGCTATTAATAAGTGTTTGGGAATAATATCCTTTAAAGATGAAACAAAAACAAAAATATCTAGTATTAAACGGATGTTGTTTCCTGCTAAACCAGGAGCTGAAGTTTATCTATGTAGTAAAGAAATTCTGAGTGAGTTCTTGGGATTCAACAATCAAAATGGTTTAAATTTAGGTAGCGTAAAAATTGCGAATTTTGATACAAAAATCGACATCAATAGACTTTTGAATAAACATTTTGCAACTTTAGCAATTTCGGGAGCAGGTAAAAGTTATTTAACCTCTGTTCTGTTAGAAGAGTTGCTTTTAAGGGATAAAGAGAGCGGGGTTCCAGCAATTATTTTAATTGACGTCCATGGTGAATATGTTTATTTTCATAATATTAAGAAATTCAAAAATCGAGTAAACATTCAAGATTCTTCTTATTTTCAGATTTCTGTGCCAAAATTATTTGCTAAATCTTTTAAAAAGTATCAAGAAAATATTTCAGCTGCTCAAGTAAGAGAATTAAATAAAATTTTAACAAAAATTAGAAATCAAAAACAAAGCAAATCATATACAATCAAAGACATTATTGATAATATTGAAAATGATGATGAGATTAATAAAAGCACTCAACAAGCCTTAATTGGATGGTTAGATGAATTAGATTACCTACGACTCTTTGGCTCCCAAGAGAATCCTCCAATTGAGCATCTATTAAAAACTGGAAATTTAACAATCTTCAATTTACAATCTGAGACCTCTATTCGCAAAAAACAGATTATAGTTGATTACATTGCGAGCCAACTCTTTTATTTCCGAAAGAAAAACAAAATTCCTCCTTTTCTGCTAATTATAGAAGAATCTCATCAATTTTGTCCTGAAGCGGCACAATCAAAGGCAATATCTAAATGGATAATTGAAACAATCGCTCGAGAAGGAAGGAAATTTATGGCGTGTTTGAATTTGATCTCCCAGCGTCCAAAACGATTGAGTTCTACTGCTTTATCCCAATGTAATTCTAAATTAATATTGAAAATCTCTAACCCTTATGATTTAAAACATATTCAGGAATCAGATGAATCCATTACAAAATCATATACTGAAATGATTTCCAGCTTAGCAGTGGGAGAATTATTGATTGTTGGAAATGCAGTAAATTATCCTACATTTATTGAAGTACGCCAACGTATTAGCGATCCAACCAAATCACACTCATTAATAGAAATGTCTAGTCACTGGTGGAATCTTCATGAGAAGGAGAAAAATTAATTAAAACATATTTTCTAACACTTCTTTATTTAATACATTATTGTTTTTCTGTAACGTAATCATTCTTTTCGTTTTTGATACTTTCTGTAGATATATTACTCCCATCGTTTCTAACTTCAATAAATATTCATTCAGAATGACCATATTTAAATATGAATAACTTTTTTTTAACAACTCTAAAAGCCTTTGATCCATAATTTCTCCTTTTTGAGATACAATAATGTCGATTATCTCATTGATTACTGGTTTAGCGCTCCAAATTCCTGATTTCATTTTTATATATCACACTTTTTAAAATATCTTTTTAATTAATTATTATAAATTTTTATAAAAAATATCTATTTGGAAATTAAACAAAAAATTGCTCTTCCAGCTTTTTACCAATGCTACCTCTTCTTAGAATCTTCTCAAATTCTTGGTAAAATTTAACGATCTCATCCGTAATTGTAGGATGTATGGATTCTAATGCTTCTTTGAAATGATCCTTGGATACTTTTCTTTTATTAATATTTTCTCTAAGTGCAACCATTGCTGCTTCTCTGCAAAAGGATTCTATATCTGCACCTGTAAAATTATTGGTTATTTCTAATAATTCATCAATTTTAACATCAGACGCAAGAGGAATATCTTTGAGAAAAATTTTAAATATTAATCTTCTATCTTCTTTTGTTGGTGCTGGAATAAATAATAATCTATCAATTCTCCCAGGACGAATTAAGGCTGGATCTAGGATATCTGGCCTGTTTGTTGCAGCAATTACAATAATATCTTGCATTTGTTCTAATCCGTCTAATTCAGTTAGAAATTGAGAAATAACACGTTCAGTGACTCCTGAATCTCCATAATGTCCACCCCGTCGAGGGGCGATTGAATCTAATTCATCGAAAAATATGATACATGGTGAAGCTAATTTGGCTTTTCTAAAGATTTCCCTTATCGCTTTCTCACTTTCTCCAACCCATTTGGATAATAATTCCGGTCCCTTAATAGAAATAAAATTGGCTTTAGTTTCAGTAGCTACTGCTCTTGCTAAAAGAGTTTTTCCACAACCTGGGGGTCCAAATAATAATATGCCACGGGGTGGCTTAATACCCATTCTCTCAAAAACTTTTGGGTTAGATAATGGCCAATCTATAGATTCTATTAATCGTTGTTTTACATTATCTAAACCACCAACTTCATCCCACTTAACTCGTGGTACTTCAATGAATACCTCTCTAATTCCTGAAGGTGTGACCTCTTTTAAAGCACTATTAAAATCTTCTTCAATCACTTCTATTTGTTCTAGTAATTCTGGGTCAATTTCTTCAGATTCTAAATCTATATGAGGTAAATATCTTCGCAATGCTGCCATTGCCGCTTCACGACATACTGCAGATACATCAGCTCCTACAAATCCATGAGTATTTCTAGATAATTCTTTTAAATTGACTCCTTTTGCAAGTGGCATATTTCTTGTATGTATTAAAAATATTTCATAACGTCCTTTCTCATCAGGGACTTTAATCTCAATTTCTCTATCAAATCGTCCTGGTCTTCTTAAAGCAGGATCTAAACTATTGGGGCGATTTGTAGCCCCAATGACAATTACTTTACCTCTAGCATGTAATCCATCCATTAAAGCTAACATTTGAGCAACAACTCTTCGTTCTACTTCACCTGTAACTGTCTCTCTTTTTGGAGCTATTGCATCAATCTCATCAATAAATATAATCCCGGGAGCTTTTTCTTCCGCTTCTTGAAATAGTTTTCGTAATCTTTTCTCAGATTCACCATAAAATTTACTCATAATTTCAGGTCCATTAATTGATATAAAATGTGCTTCACTTTCATTGGCTACTGCTTTCGCCAATAATGTCTTCCCACAACCGGGAGGACCACGAAGTAATACACCTTTTGGTGGATCAATCCCTAATCTTTTAAATAATGATGGATGTCGAAGAGGTAGTTCAACCATTTCTCTCACACGGGTAATTTCTTTATCTAAACCACCAACATCTTCATAAGTTACGTAAGAAACCCCCATTTTTTCCTCTTCGCTAATTTTTTCGCTTATATGAAGAATCGTCTGCTCATTATTTATGATACAGATTCCTTTAGGATTTGTTCGAATTACTTTAAAGGTAATTTCTCTCGAAATTCCAATTGAGATAAAAATAGTATCGTTAATGTTAATTGGATAATTATCTAATTTCCTCTTGACAAAACTTTCAAATCGTGGATTTGATCTGATCTTAACTTCGCTAGGAGCTAAAATTACATTTTTCGCAATTTTAATATTCACTTTTCGTAGCTCAACTACATCATCAATACTTGCTCCAGTGTTTTTACGAAGCCTTGAGTCAATCCTAACTATATTCAGACCTGAATCTTGAGGATAACTTGGCCATGCTATGCCTGCACTTTCTGTTTTACCTTTAATTGCAACAACATCACCTGTTTTAATATTCAACCGTTCCATAACTTCATGGTCAATTCTTATAATGTTTCTTCCGATATCACGCTTTTTGGCTTTTTGAATTCTCAAATGTACTTTTCCATAAGATTCCTCAATCTCTTCTTCTTCCTCCTCTTCCTCATCCTCCTCAAAATCATCGTCTTTAGATTCATCCATAATTTTCAGTCCCTTTCTTTTTAAAAATCTTAATTTGTTTCTCCTTAAAAATAAAGAAATTAACAAATACTAAAAGTTTTTTGATTTATTAAATACATATGTTCATTTAAAAAATTGTTCTAAAGATGTTTGCTTTTTTGCAGATTCTATTTTTTTTAATCTTTCAAGGGCATTTTTAACCCGAGATTCTGAAAAATTGTGTTTATTAATTAAAAAATCTTCAATTTTATCAAAATTTGGTTTTCCTTTATCTAATGATTGATAATTCTCCTCAATTGAGGGATTTAGAAATAAATCCTTAACCTTTTCAATTAAATCGAGATCTAGTTCTATTATTTGACCCCTAATTTTTACTTTTTTTGCTACTATCTCTTCTATCGAATTATGTTTTTTTATTAAACTATAAGCCGTTTTTTCACCAATTCCAGTTACTCCCTCGTAAAAATCAGTTCCAATTAAAATCCCCATCTCAATAAGCTGCTCTCTTTTAATATTTAAATTTTCTAATAGTTTGGACAATAATATCCATTCAATATCCAAATTTACTGATGTTTCTCTTACCTTCCTTGATCTAGTAACTGCAAAATTCCTAAGTAATCTTTTAGCTCCAAATAACAATGTGTCATAATCTTGAGAAGCAGATGCCCATACATCTCCATTATTTACCATATAAGCAATTTGCGCCTCGCCCTCTGAAGGAGCTTGAACAACTGGAACACCTAAATAATTAAGAAGAATTTTACTATCCTCAATCATCTTTTCATCTAATTTGGATGTAGCTTGTGCAAATTTTCTCGCTTCTACTAAATCTCCCTTTAATTGTGCTTCTTCCATTCTTCCTTTTGCTTCTAATTTTCTCTCTTTTCTCTCTCTTATAATTTCCAACTTTAAATTTGAAGGTTTTCCATCAAAAACATAAATTGGGTGAATATTTGCTTCAAGAAAATTAATTGTTCTATAAAATAACCCAGATAAATGTGAAGTAATATTTCCTTGATAATCCTTTAAGGGAGTACCATCTTGCTGCCTAATTATAGCAAGGAACTGGTATAAAGTATTGAAAGCATCAATCGCAATCTTCTTATTGAATAAATTCTCAAAAGTGATAATTCTTTTTGCTTCCCTTACTAGCTCACTTATTTTAACTCCCATATAACAATCGTCCAGTTAAAATCTTATTCAAACAATTATCAAATGTAATAATCTATTTGAACCTTTTAAATTACACTATTTTGAAGGCAGCCGAATTCTCGGTAATATCTTTTGTAACCTATAAAAATAACTTTTACCAATATTACTTGAGAGTCTTATTAGCTTGAAAGTTTCTTCTGACATCTTAACCCGAATTTTATTTTTTGGATATACTTTTGTTATTACGCGGCGTCCATCAATAATTAAGGTTCCATTTAAATGTGCTCTTAATAAAGTTATTTCAAATTCTGAATCTTTTGGAAAAATCATCGGAACTAATCCTGAACGTGCATATGGGTTTATGGGGACTAATTGGATAACCTCCATGCTTGGAGCTAAAATTGCTCCTCCAGCTGAGAATGCATAAGCAGTGCTTCCTGTGGGTGTTGATAATATCAATCCATCTAGATATGCATTTGAGAGAAATTCACCATTCACTTTAACAGATATTTGCATCACTTTAGACTGTCTTGTAGAAATTAATAACACCTCATTTATTGCCTCATCCAATTGAATATTTGAATTAGGAGATGTAGACAAAAAAGTAGATAATCGAGAGCACTCTTCTACCAAATATTTTCTATTTAAAATTTTTTCTAGATCATTATATACTGTCTTTTCATTACCTTCACTTAAGAAGGCGATTGAAGTTCCAGTTTTTGCACAACCATATACTGGAGGCGTTTCTTTTTTAGGTAATCCATGAAACACACGTAAAATCGATCCATCACCTCCTACTGAAATGACGAACTTGATTTTATTTTCTGTCATTTGATTAAGTTCCATTCCTAAATCTTCTCTACCTAATCTATTGCATATCCTTTTTTCTAAGAAAACTCTTTCGCCCTTCTCAAATAAGAAACTCATAATTCTTCTTGCTAAATTAATCGATTCAATTGAATCCATACGAGATGTGATCGCAATTGCATCTTCTTTTTGTCCCACTTCTACATACGCCTCTGTTATTTTTTGCAATATTAATTAAAAATACCTTAAAAAACTTCTTATGAAATAGATATTTCAGAAAGCATGATATTTACATTTTATTTACAAATCATTTATTTTCTTAATTCAAATAGTAAGAAAAATGATTTATATTTTTTTATTTCTTTCTTATTCTAAATTTTTTAAAGAGAAAAATAAAGCCTATTTGGACATACATAGAATCATGAGTAGAGTTAGCTATTGCTCGAAATTGAAACGTCCTATACATATTTTTATTTTTCATCTAAAAAAGTAAGAAAAAATGATAAAAATAAAAATGTTTGAAGAATCAATTCTTAAAACATAATAGAATCATAATAGAATGAGAAAATAAAAAATCATAACTTAAAAATTTGCATAAAACATCATCTTTTGTCCATCAATCATACTAAAACATATGATTTATACGAAATGTTAAAAATCATTTTTTTTCAATCTTGTATTTTCATATATCATAATTATGTATTTCATGAATATGTATAATCCATAAGTAAAATAATATTGCTAAAAATTAAGAATATGATTATTGGGTAAAATTTATAAACGTAAAGATATTGTCTTCTTATCTTTTTTTCATAAGTTTTACTTATTCTAAAATCATTTTATTAATATTTAATTTGAGAAAAAATGAAGTGAGGAAAATACACCCTTTTTTGAGATTAGATTTTTTGATGTTTCAAAAAAATACAAACATAAAACAAAACATTTTTCAAGATGTTCTATTTTCGGAAGATTTCCACTTTTTAATTACATTCTCGATTTCTTTAATTGTTTCTCGCAACTTAGTTTTTCCCCAACTCTCTAATCTAAAATTAAGTCTATCAAAAACCTTTAATAAATATGTTTCAACTATAGAAAGAGATTTATTAGATGTTTTATCGTAATAATCCCTTAATATTAAGCGACTTAACAAATAATAAACAATAAAAGAATATAAAAATGTAATCATAAAACCCAAAATCACATTCCATTCGATTATTTTGTTATACCAGATTAACTCATATGAAAAATCTATAATAAAACCAAGAAGCACTAAAAATAATGTTATTAATTGAAATTGATTTATAATTACTTTAAACGGTTTAAAAATATCCTTGTAATTATTTAATTTGTCGTTAATTTTATTAAATTTGTTCTTGTACATCTCTTTATTAGATTCCTCTTCTATTATTTTAACAAAAATATGATTATTCAATAATAGAATTAAATTTTTACGAAAATCGAGTAAAGTTTTTCTTGTTTTTCTATAAATTACCTTATTATAGTTAAATCTGTTATAAAAAATATATTCAAAGATACAATACAATGGAATAATAAAAATAAATAATGGGAGATAAAAATAATTAAAAAATATCACAACTAAGAAGAAAAATCTAAAAATGACAAATAAGGTATATTTTTTGAATTTTTTAGTAATAAGAAAATCATTTAATTTTATTTCATGATAATCCACTATCAGAAAGAAAAGTTCAAATAATGTGTCTAAATCTTCTTTAATACTATTTTTTAGATTTTCATTTTTGTCCATATTATGATAATTAATAGTTTGATTTTATTATTTAAGAATTTAGAGTCGTTAAATTTTGAGATTTTTTAAACGTTTTATTTGTCAAACGATCCATTTTTAAAATATTTCCAGTTAACTAATGCACCACAAACACATTTTTTTGAATACAGTTTTATATATCGATGACATCGGGTGCATAATCCGAAAACAGTTTCGTCTTTTTCTTTTTTAAACCATAATGGGAATACAGTTTCTATATTTGTTATTCGATTTAAACATCCGAATAATTTTCGTCCGTCCATAGCGTTTTTTGATAACCATAATTGGTTTCCATTATATGTTAGTAAAATTTCAGATAACGCAAAATCCATTTTAAAATCACAAAACGGACACCAAAAGATACTATATGATAATGGTTCTCTACAAAACGGACATTGTGTTTTCCCCTTTGGTCTTAAAACCATGTTCTTAAATTATTATTATTTATTTTTATACAGAGAATATATTATTTTTTATTCATTTTTCTCAAATCTAAAATTTCTCTACTATATTTTAATGGGAAAAAACTCTTTTTTGTTTTAATAAGTTTTATATGTTTCTTGTTAATATTCTGTAACTGTTTTAAAGTTATGATAAATTTTTCATCGGGTTCAGAATCTTTGATCCATCTTTCCCATTGTTCACATTGTTTTTTTAGTAATATTTCCCATATTTTTAAATTTGATTCCATCATTTTTTCTCAATATTATAATATCGTTATTTCTATTAAAAAAAATCTAAAAAAAGATTTGTCAATCGAATTTCTGGTAAATCATTAATTGTCAATCTTCTCTTGACATAAAAATTCATCAACTAAAAAAAATGTTTTCATTTTAAATCGGATCGATTTAAACTAATTTTTTAAATGAATACTTTTGATGATTATATTCTAAACATCTGTAGATTTTGAATTAATCGTTTAAAAATAATTTTCGATATTATTTTAACAAAGTGTAATTTTTATTCAAAAAATTACGATTCTGAAAACATCGAATTACAATTTTTGGTTCTATCGATTTTAGATCGACCAAATCCGGAAAATATCGTAAATTTTGCAGTAAAAATTATAGAAAAGGTGATTAAAAAATTTGACTTATAATAAAGAATGGATTAGTAAAAAAGAAATTGATCTGCTATTCGAAAATACAGAAATATCATCACGTGATTTGTTATTAATGAAAGTCTGTTATAGTGGTGCATTTAGAATGGGCGAGATTTTAAAATCTAAATGGGAAGATTATAGATTTGAAGATGGTTATTGTTTTATGATTTTAAGAGATCAAAAAACCGATAAAAAAAATTGGGAAAAACAGGTAATCGATAAGTCTGTTTATGGAGATGTTAAACGTTTTTGTAAAGATAATAATATCCGATCTCAAGATTATATATTCCAATCTAATAGAAAGAAGAAACTTAGTTTTTCACGTGCTTTTGAGATTGTTAAAGAATGTGCAAAAAAAACAGGTATTGATAAACAAATAACCACTCATTCATTTAGACGAAGCCGTGCATCTCACTTATTAGATGATGGATTAGATTTGTATATAGTTTCAAAAATTCTAAGACATAAGAGTATCGATACCACACAAAAATATTTGAAATTGTCTAAAAAATCTTTATATGATAAAATTTCTGCAATTGATAAAAATACTATTTTCAATGTTTTGTAATCGGATGTAATTTTTTGTAAACATTGTAACAAATTATTCTATCATGCTGTAGAATTGAGAAAATGTCAAAATGGAAGCATTTCGTTTATATTCAGAGAGATTTTTTCCGATTCAGAAAGTGTGTTAGGAGTGTCCAACTCGAAATCTTCATTCTAAGACATAGAAAAAATATTTCATAATATTTATATTATAATATGAAAAAGAATTGCTTAGAACGAATGAAAATATATGTTTTGTTAAAATCAAAACAATTAGTGTAATTTTTTATTACAAAATGCAATTCTTTATTATTTTTTCTCTTTTTTATATAAAAACAATCCCAAATTCCCATTAAGATTCTTGATAACAATCTCTATATCATCTTTATGTTTCCAACCTAATCCTTTCGCAAGAGAAATTGGTATTGTTATACGTCCCGAACCCGTTTTTTCATAATGATAATATTTTGAGGTTTTTCCATTCATTTCTTTTCACATCTCACCATAATTATTGTATTATTAATTATTATAAAAATAACAACATTTTTATATTTGATTAATCTTTCTATAATTGTATCAATAAAAATTGTAATAAACAATATAATAAAAATTGTGATAAAAATGCAAGTATTTGAAAAAAAGAAAATGTTAGAAAATGTTAAAAAAGTAAATGAAGTGCGTGATTGGAATAAAAAATTTAAAGAAGTTAAAATTACTACAATTCCAGTGCCAGAAACAGTTAAAATATTCGAAAACATGAACGATATAATCCGAGACCTCTTAGATTTTATTGAAACTGCCAAAATAGACGAAATTGTGAATCTGAATTTTCCACCCACAAAAATTCAATTAAAACGTGGAAAAAAGATTTCTGATGAAAGAAAAATCTTCTATACAGTTATTAATAAGAAAGTATCTATGAAGGATTCGTACGGAGTTATTATTTATAAGAAAGTGATGGATGGGGCAAAAAAATTAACAAGAATTCTTGAAAATGTAAACGGAATTTAAAATTCAATCTATTTTTTATTTTTTTTTATTAAAAAAGAGGTAAATAAAGTGAATGAAACAAAACAAATCGAAATAGTCTGTAAAAATGTAGGTTGGAACAAGCAATTTGAAGAAATATTAGAAACTAAAGTATTTACATTAAAATTAGATTCTGATGATTTCGATAAAATCTGTGAAATTTTAAAAACCCTAATGGAAATCGGAAATATAAACTCTGTTAATATAAAGTTCAATTGGAATGAGAAATTTATCGAATTTTCAAATATATAAAATGAAGCAAGTAAAATTGAATAATAAAGAGAATATTCATGAAGGTTGTGCAAAGCAGATTTTTCAGATTTAATTGATAATATAAATAGATTTAATAATTCTATGCGAAAAAACTTACTTTCAGAATTATATTCAATAAATCCAGAAATGAGAGCAAATAAATTTCAGTTTGTGTTTAATTTCTTTGGAGGAAAAAGTGACTTTCAAAACAAATCTGAAGATGTGGGAAAAATATTTTGAGAGAGAGATTGATTTCTTCCAGAAAGTAATTAAAGAACGTGAAGAACGAGATTTGAACACTTCAGAATTGAAACGAATGTTAGGAATTCTTAAAAAATATGATAATATCTTAAAAGAGAAAAGAGTTTTTCCGTTTATAGATTTTTCGAATGAGTGGTTGGGATTGAAAAAAAATGAGTGAAGAAAACGAAAAAGAAAAGAAATACGATAAAGAATTTTTCAGAAAACATCTAAAAGATATGATTTTAAAAGAAAACTCGATTTTAAGTCAAGAAGAAATTGAGAATCTGAGAAAGAAAATACGAGAGGATCGAAAAGCTAAACTAACAACACGAGAGATTTTGTATCTTGAACATATGCATCATGAAAACCGATTAGTAATTATGATGATTTTTAATTTCTTAAAAACCATAGAAAAACAAATAAAGATGTTATATCAAATCTGGGCTGGTCGAGATGATTCAGAAATCGAATCTGAATTAGTTGAATTCAGAAATAAAACTTTGAAAGGATATAATCAAGTAAAAATATGGATGAAAGAACGTAAGAGTCCGTGGTTTCTTGTTGAAAATATACCAAAAGTAATGCCAAAACTTCCAGAATCATTTAAACAAAAATTGAAGAAAATGAAAAAAATAAAAAAGAGGTAAAATAAAAATAAAAAAGAGGTGAAAAATAAAGAGTGAGTGAAGTAATTAGTTCGGGGAAATTTATTAGAAAAAAATGCAGAAATGAATTTGAAGAGTTAATAAACTTGTTTAAACGACCAGATAGAGAATTCATAAGCAAAAAAATCAGTGAAACATATAAAGAATTGTCTGAATTGTTCAAACAGATAAATAAATCAGATAAAGAATTTAAAGTTGAAGATATGGATGTTATATTTGAGAGTTTTTTTAAATCATTTCCTACTTGTATGCCGAGTAGAAACGGGATGTTTTTTAGAGATTTAGACTTGATGAAATAAAAATAGAAAAGTGAATTTTTTCGATTAAACGTTTAAATATGTTTTGTAACATTATTAGAATATAAAAGAGATCTTAAATATGAAAAGAAAATCGGCTACCATTTCAGAGAAAAATCATATAAGAATTAAAATCTATGCGGTTAAACACAAAAAACATATAGAAGATGTGTTAAATCGATTGATTGAACAACACATTCCAGATTATAAATGATTTTTGTCTAATAAAATTTAAGGTAATTTAAATCATGAATAAAAACGAAACTAATTCTGTTAATAGAATTGTAGTGAAAAGAATATTGGGTATATATTATGAACACCGCGATATAATTGTATCATTATCACGCTTATAAGATTAAAAAGTCTTATATACCCATATATAGATTTGTTGTAAGAGACTTTTCTTCGCGGTGGAGTTTCTTACGACAGATCGATCGCCTTCTTTGTTATTTATTTAACAAAATTTTATCATTTCTCTTTTTGAAACTACCATTGGAAAAACTTGTTGGAAAAATCCGTTCTTGGATTATTCCGACTTTTTTCCATCTTTCAATTTTTTTTTTCAAACAAGAGAAAGTGCTATCAAAAAAAATAAACGAGGTAAATAAGTAAAATGAGTAAAAAGAAAATCTATATAGATGAAAATGAACTTAGTTTAGAACCTATAACGATAAATGAAGCATATAATAATGGAATAAGTGATGGTGTGGATACCCATTGGTTATATGTTCAATTTGCAATAGAACGATTGATAAAAAAGAATAAAATAAAGGATAAAAACTTGATTGAGAAAATAGAAAAAGAGTTAGATAAGATATCTATAAATGAATTTTACGAGTGGATGGATGATTATGATTAAAACTGATATATCAACAAAAGTCTTAGATTGTTTAGAAGAAATTGATATTACTAATTATATTAAACCTGAAAAAATTTTCAAACAAAATCAAGATGATATAGTAAAGTTCTTTAACTTGCTAAACCATAAGAAGAAAACCTTATTTCAAGTCTTTCTCGCAATAACTGAAAAGGAAATAACATCCAAAGCTTCATTACCAACAAAAGAATATTACGTTTCGGATCAAAACGAACTAATTAGTTTATGCAAGAAATATAAGCAACAAGGAATTCTTTGCTGTAGTGTTAATGAAAGAGAAGTTGGTCAAACAAAAATATCAGATGGAATTAACAGGTTGAACTTGTTGCCATTTGACATCGATATAAAATCGAATCTCAAAATAGAAGGGGTTTCTTCAATTGAACTTATAAAAGAGGAATTCGAAGTTGTTAAAAAATGTATTATCGAACTCCAAAATCTCGGATTCAATGTAGATTATATCAATTTCTCAGGAAATGGATTCCATATTGGAATAAAAGTAGATTTAGATGTTCCAACATGTAAAAGTCTAAATGAATGGTATAAAACCTCAGAATATAAAAAACTGGTTTATCTGGAAAATTTATTAAAAAAATTTGAAACAAAAAATGTTGAAATAGATTCAATTACAAAGGATATCTGTAGAAGAATAAAAATCGCAGGAACTTATAACGTTAAAAGGTATAAAATTGGAAAAGACCAGTTCAAATTAATACCAAAAGAAAAATGGAGACTATCAAGGATTTTATATCTAAATAATAACATCGATGAAGAAAAGAATAATATTGTATTCAAGAGCTTAAAAATCGAAGAACCCAAAAACCCAAACCTGCAGATACAAAATAAAGAATCAATAACAAATTTTCTATTCTTAAAAAATCTGATTGAAAGTGGAAATATTAACGATAAAAAACTTTTAATGTTGTATAATGGAAAACTGTCTAATGAATATAAAAGCAGATCTGAAGAAGAATTTAGTTTAATCTGCAAACTTATTTTTTATGGATTCAACGAATCTCAAATCAAGAAAATTATGAATGATTCCCAAATCGGGAAATGGCAATCAACATCAGAGCAATATAAGAATATAACAATAAATAAAGCATTTCTTATCGTTTCTGATAGATTCAAATGGGAATTATTTTTTAAAAATCTTGAAAAAAAGAAGAGAATCAAAAAACTAAAGACAAGTATTGATAAAAAAATCGATGAACTTACTCCAGAAATTGATGATGATAAAATTTATGAAATATTAAAATTACTTCCACAAACATCTAACGATTTTTATAGAGATAAATGTATTATTAAAATTCATAAAAAAACAGGAATTTTGAAGTCCACACTCAAAGAAAATTATAAGAATATCGTTAAACCAAATATCAATATATATAGTGGAAAAAATGAAGAATCTGAAGATGATATAGACAAACGAGAAACATTTGAAGAAATAACTTCACAAGATAATGCTTTTGCGTTGGATAATCTAAAAAACGATTTTTATCTGTTTGAAAATGATGGAATATATCTTATTAAATGGATTCCTAAAACTGATAATTATAATTTAACTAAAATAGTCAATGGAAATATCGAATTCTTATACAAAGCATTCGATATTGATCACTATATCTATAGTTTTAAAATTAATAATGATTTACATGAACATAAAACAATCGATGAAGTAGAATCTATAATCAGACATTATTTTATTCATAGAGATGCAATTTATGGTTTAAGAACGATAATAACATCAATGGAAATCAAGAAAAAACCTATAAAATATATTTTAGGATTTTCATCGGATACAGATAATGAAGGATGGATACTTCCACAAACAAATATAGATAAAGAAACAGGAGAAACTAATTTCACGATAATATGTCATACACAAATGCAAACAGAAACATATAAACGAGTAGAAAAAATGATCAAAAAATATACAATTGAAGAAAAAGAAAAACTGAAAGAAAAACTGAAACGATTTATTGAAATAACCGATATATCGGAAGATGAATTAAATATTATCATCGGATGGACTATTGCATCACCATTTATTTCTGCATTTAAAAGAAAATATGATATTTTTCCGTTACTTATTTTACGTGGAAAACAAATAACTGGAAAATCATCGATATTAGAATTTTTTATAAATATTTTTTACAAAGTTTATAAAACAATTTATACACCAAGTGTATTTCATTCTGCATCCAGACGAGAAGACATTATCAGTATGTCTACATTTCCAATTTTTATAGATGAAATTGAAGGACTTGATGATTATACAATAAATATGTTGAAATCACATACAACTAACGAAGCAGAATTCGTTAGAAAAAAGAAAAATCAAGGTGTAATGAAAAGACCATATCAATCTGCTATTGCAATGTCCTGTAATCATTATCCAGATGGTTTTAATGATTCTGCATTAAATACAAAATTAATTGTATTATCTATTGATGGTAATGAAATTGATGAAAATAGTGAATGGAAAAAATTAAGAAGAGAATTTAAACGTGAAAAATTGTTTTCCTTTATATTTGATATCACTAAAGACTGGAATTATATATCTTGGGAAAATGAGATTGAAGAAATGATTGAGAAATATCATTTAGATGAAGAACGGAAACAAAATAAAAAAATAGATTCACGATTATGGAATTGCTATATTATTATTAATTTTGGTATTTGGTTATTAAACAAAGCATTCGATATCGAATTAGATCGTGAAGATGTTTTAGACGTTCTAAAAGAAGAACGAACAACATTGATGAAACCACTTTGGATTGAATTTAAAGAATTTTGCAAAGAACGACTTAATTCTGGATCAGAAAAATATAGATTAATTGTAACAGATACTGATGAATATATTTTTCAACAAAAAGATAAACAAGAATTTAATAAACGATTACGAGATAATGGTATAAAGCCGATTAATACATTACCAAAATTATTAGAATTAATAAAAGACGGACTAAACAAACGATACCACAAAAAAATTAAAATTAATTGGAAAACAATAGATAACAAAACATACTATGGAATTATTATTGATAAAACAATTCTCGATGAATAAACAATCGTAAATGATGATTTTGACAAAGATTCATTAGACAAAATATTTGGTGAGACATCTAAATAACAAAACTCTTATTTGGTTGATTTAATTAACGAAGTAAAGATAACCATATCTTGAAAATAGTGTAAATCGTAATTGAGATAATGTATTTAACATAATTAATAAATGTAAAAAAATGTAATTAAAAAAATGAAAATGACGATCTCGAAAATGGTAATTAATAGAATCCTTTTAGTTGATATGGTTAATGAAGTAGAATCAAACACATATAAAAATAACGAATATTATGATCGAGATTATATATTTAATATAATTAATAAATATAAAAAATGAAATTAAAAATTAAAAAAACAAAAAATATTTATGCATTTCAATTAGGAAAAAAAAAAACACGAAAAACATAATTTTTTTTTTTTTCTAATAAATATGTTTAAAAAAATTTTGTTTTTTTAATTTTTAATTTGCTCAATTTAAAATTCATATAACCGAAGAAATAGAAGAAGAAAATTAAAAAAATGAATCAAAAAAAAAACAATAAAAAAAAGTTCAAAAAAAAGATTAAAAAAATCATAATCATATTAATAATAATATTAAATGTATTAAAATAAAAAACACAAAAAAAATAAATAAAATAAAAAAAATTATGGTGATTATTTTTTGTTTCATTTTTTTTACCTCAGAGAGTGGATTTCAATATTCCACTCTCCCAGAGAGAGAACTTGAACAAAAATGATTATAAAATTATTAAAAATAAGAAAAGGAAGTGAATAAAAAAGATGTTAGTTGAAGATTTCTATAAAATAATTGAATTAAAGGAACTTCACTTTGAAGAAGGAAGTCATGAATATAATTTAATTACCGCATTCATTAATAGAATTATTTTGAATGTGGATTTGTATGAAACAAAAGAAAAAGGTTATAAAAAATGAAAAAAGAATCAAATAAAAAATTTATGGAAAAATGCAAGGTTTTTATTAAAACTTATTTTCCTCAGAGACTTTCTATAAATAGAAGATTATCATCGGATGTTATTGAAAATATAATTTCTGAATATTTCTTTGATGAAATAACAGAAAAGATTGATGATATTCGTAAATGTTTTCACGAATTGAAATACAATACGGTAAAACATAATAATGGAGATTTCAATTATAATGTTTCATTTAGAATCATTCGGGCAATCACTGGGTATTCTACACCGAAATATATCGATTGTAGGTCTGTCGATATCGTAAAAAGAATTAGAAAATTCGAAAAAACCATTCTAAAATTAAACAAAAAAGTGTAAAATAAATGTCAGAAAATAAAGAAAGGAAAAATCCACATCATGTAATCGTGGACAACATTTCATATTTTTTTGAGAATTTTTTCATAAAAAAGGAAGATTGGATTTCTGCAAAAATCAGAGCATTCCCAATCTTATTATCAGAATTGGTAAAAACTATAAAATATCAATATAAAAAATTTGTTCTGGATGTTTCAATTGAAAGTATCGACTTAGGAACTTATACATGTCTTATCATCGTTGTAAAACATAATAGAAGGTGTCTCTCAGATGAACAAGAAAATGAACTTAGAGAAATTTTGAAGAAAAAAGTTGACTTACCTGTTAATCTTGAAGAACGAAAGAGAATTAGAACACAAGCACAACTAAAAGATGGATATGATTTCAATAATAGAAACATTAGGATTAGACAAAAAAGGAAAGATACTTGGAATATAGAGAAGAAGAGAGTGAAAAAATAATGAGTAATAAAAAAACAATCGAAATTCAATCATTTTTAAAATGGGTTAAGGAAAATCGTTCTAAGAACGTTTATAAATTTGTATTTTCTCTAATAAAAGAATTTGACAATCATCTGGACAAAAACTTAAATTCTTTTATAAAAGGGATTAATCGGAATTAAAAGGTATATGAAAAAATAATGAAAGAAATAATAATTCTTTTCGAAAAAATAATAGAATTATATGATTTATATGAAAAAATCATTTCAATCGATTTTAATAATATAAAAGATGTAATGGATTTTATTTTAGAAAGGATTTCCGAATTAAAACATAAACTCGACTCGAAAAGATATGACCAATTAGTAGATGAACATTATACAACCGAAAAAAGTAACTTAGATAACTTATTATCTAAATTGATTGATAAAAATAAACGAAATGTAAAACTCGATAAAAATAAAGATAATAGTAAAACCAATAAAAAAATCGAAGATATAAAATCTGATAAAAAAAATGAAGATAAATCAAAACAAAATATATATATATAATGGTGAGATAAAATGGTTTCAATTAAAGAAAGAGTATTTGAAGTTCTCGAAAGTTATCCCGATATTGATTTAAGTCAATTGCAAGAACTTTTTGAAGATGAGGTTAATAAGGATACAATCAGAATTTATTTTGAGAATTTTCATAAAGAAAGAGAGAAGGAGATTTTCTATAAAGATGAAGATGATTTGAATAATGAAAAAGATGAGAATCCTTATTCAAAAATGAGTTTTACAGAATTGAATAAAATATTCTATGAGAAAAACGATATTTTAGAACTTGTGGGTTTTCTGGAAGATGTTATTATTCAGAGAAAGATTTGTTCGGATTTTCGATGTCCTCTTTTTCCTCCTTTAGAAAAAATTCACATATGGATAAGAGAAACGGAAGCAACAAATCCTGATGACGCTTTAAAGATTTGCGAATCAAAGGATTCCCCTCTCTATAAGGATTGGTTCTTCGAATATAGAGATATGTTGATATATCTTGAGACGGTATATAATGAGGTTATAAAAATTTCTATAACGTCTAATACCCAACGATTCAAAATGAAAGAAAATCAGAAAACTACGATGGAACTCTTGAAAGAGATAAATAAAGGACAGCATGGAACCCCCTTTGAATTTTCTAATCCAATACAGGAATCTGTGAATAATTTGGTCAAAGATTCTTTTTTTGATAATAGTGATAATTCAGAAAACCGAAATGAGAAAGAAGAGAAAGATAAAGAGGAACAATAATGCGGTTAACAGCTTGGGCAGGACGTAATTTCTCATATAATCCCTATCAATTTTATCCCGAATCCAAAACCTATCAAATTCTGGATGCAAAAGAATTATTTTCAGCAATGTTTCAATATGATAATGATAGTTTTCCTAACGATTGGGATTTAAAACGGATCATTGTCGTGGGTTCTCAAGCATCTGGGAAGACCATTTTCATAAAATCATTAATAAAATTTATCTATTCATTATATCCAGAGCATCATGATAAAATCAATGCTTTTCGGATTTACGATTTAAATGTTTTGAAAGAAAAAAAACGTGCCGAAATTCTAAAAAAACCTATACAGATAATCGTAATTGATGATGCCGTGAAAAAAGGTTTAGATTCAAGAAAATCACTTAGTTCAGATAATGTATCTTTTACACAAAATTATTTTCAAATTAGACATATATTGGAACAATACAGACCTAATGGTATTTGTATTCTAATTATTGCAACACAGGATTTTAAAGCCGTGGATAAACGTGTTAGGGAAAATGTTCAATTAGTTGTGTTTAAAACGTTCTATAATAAATACTGGTTTAGGAAGATGTTTCTTGATGAAGATACGATTGAGTTTGTAAGAGATGCTACAAACGAAGGACTCATTAAAACTAATAGAAAAGCTCGTGAGTGTGGAATTTTCCTTACACAGACTGGTGACATGGGAATTTTTAAAAACCATAATGTGGGAAAAAATGAAATTAAAATTCCCTTTTTTGAGTATGAAAATTTAAAACATAAATATACAAAAATACTTGAAGAAAAACTCTTGAATAGATTCCCGAATATATTAGATATGCCCGATAAGGTAGTTAAGGGATTCTTAAAAATGGAGATTGTTGATATTCTTAAAGAGATTGACGAATCAATTAGTTGGACAAATTCTGAACTACTTTCAATAATTCAGAAGATTTGTTACATAGAAGAAATGAATTCTGAAAAAAAGGAAACCAGTTTAAATAGCACACAATTGACTTTCGAAAACATTCAAACAAAAAATCATCAAAATATTTTAAAAACTGATATAACAGATTTTCCTCAAAATAAACCTATTTCTAATCGAAAAAAGATTTTCAATTATTTATCTTTTGATCCAAGCGCATCTAATTCTAAACTATATAATATATTCTCAGATATGAAGAAAAGTTCAATTAGACAATATAGAAATCAATTTAGGAAGAATTACAAGAAAATTGTTATATGATACATAACAATGAGTTATCGGAGTATTTTAACTATTTTTTTGAGATGATGATTATCGTGTTATTTGTAATTGACTGAAAAAGAATCTATTCCTAATTATAAAGATAGAGATATTCTTTTCCATTTATATAATGATAAGAAATTGTCTATGGATAAGATTGCAAAAAGCTATAATGTATTTAATGGAACTATAGCATACTGGTTGAGAAAATTCAATATAAAAAGAGAAATCCCGAAATATAAAAATAGAATTTGGCTAAATACTCAATATTGTATTTTAGAGAAATCTCTATATGTTATTGGTAAAGAATGTAATGTTTCCGTATTTCCTATTTTATACTGGTTAAAAAAATTTGATATTCCACGAAGAACAATTTCAGAATCGAATAAGATATATTTTAAAAATAAAAGATATAAAAAATAGAGGTGTAAAAATATGAGAAAAACTGCCCATGAAATTGTGGTGAATCATTTAGAGAATCCCTATAATCCATCGAGATATATTATTATTAAAAAGCAAGACTATGACCATATGAAAAAATGGGCAAAATTCGGAATAAAATCACTATTTGATGGTATTGGTTTTAATTCTGAAAAACAATTATTAAAACTACAGAAATCACAATTCGGGTTTATCAATAAACCCAATTCTAATAATTCATTAACAAAAATCTATGAAGACTATAAAAGAAATCCGAAAAACAGATTAAAAAAATAGAGGTATAAAATAGATGATAGATGTTGTTGTATCAATTTGTGTTATAGTTTTAATAATAGTTGTAATTATCCATTTTATAATAACGACAAAGAAAGGATTTGGTAGATAAAAATTGATTATAAGATTTATTTGTTGGATTGTTATTACTGTTTTTTTAGTCTTGACTTTTTACTATTTACTTAAAAATTATTTTTCGGAGTGAGAAATATATGATTGGAAAAGTTTGTGTATGGATCTTAATGATTATAATTATTATATTTATGATATTATTTGTTTACGAAATTCTGAGCGGTATATTTCAGAATTTGGTAGATTTTTTATGATTTATTAAAAAATCAAAAAGGGGGTGAAAACAAAAAATGAGTATATTAAAAAAATTCTTTAGTTCAATTTTTACACGTAGTTTTCTTCAAATTTTATTTGGTGTGATTGGATTTTCAATGATCTGTGGTCAAATTAGCTCCCAGTGGTTTGATTTTGGCGAAAATATTTGGAATGCAAGGATATATGCGATTTTAGGAATTCTATCAATTTCATTATCAATAAGTCTGACCGCCGATACCGTAATTAAAGTTCTTCGAAGAGGCATCTCAAGTCTGGTTATTCTTATGATTACTATGTTCATAGTTGGTGGTGGATTCATAATTTCGGATGCTTTAAATGGAACTGAATATACAATGGGAAACATATGGATAGCTTTTGATGCTGTGAGTGGTGGATTAGGTCTCGATTTTATCATGATCGTTAATAGTGTGCCAACTATTTTGGCGGTGGTTACAATAGGCATTACAATCTTGATGTTGTTCTATAGCGAAGATGCAGGTCAGATCATGCAAGTAATCATAGAAGGTGGCGTTGCATTGACATTTTTGATTATCTTTCATATGTTTTGGACGTAAAAGAAATCAGTTTTTAGAAAATTTAAATCAACAAAATTTTTTTAATTTTTTGTAAAAGAAAGAAATAATGAATAAAAGAAAAGAGTGAAATAATTTGAAAAGAAAAGAAAAGAAAAGAAAGAAAAGAATAAGTGCAGACATGTTTCTACCAAAAAATACAGAAAATATGAAATTTCTGGGCGATCCTTTTTATATATCGAGTGTTTGGATTGCGGATTTATAATGAAAATCGAATAAAAGTTTAAAAGTAATAAAATGAGATAAAAAAAAATTGAATAATGTAATAGTTGTGTTAATTTGGTTCGTAATTGTCATAGGAATAATCATTTTGGTTTATTTTATAATTCGAAGAGTACTTTTTGGAAAGAAGGACAAAAAAGAAGAAAAGAAAGGAAAAAAGAAAGAAAAAGAAAGAAAGGATCGATGCAGACATTGGTCTACAAAAACATTTACAATTAAGAACGGTTCTGGGGAATCGTTTTTGTGCATAGAGTGTCTGGATTGTGGGATCGTATCAAAAATTCGGAGTGATTGAACTATTTTTAGAGATGATTTAATTGATTAATTTTTGAAAGATAAATTATTTTGTTCTGAATGTGGCTCAGAAGTCAATCCAAATGATTTGGTATGTCATAATTGTGGGTTAGTATATCAAGAAGATGGTGATTTTGGTTCTAATATAATAACATTTGAAACAAATCATATTCAAAATGGAGATTCTAATTTTAACGAAGAAAATTCGTATTCTGATAGAACAAGATCTGTGAATTTAGTTAAACCCATCGATTCATTTAAAGTTCGTAGGAGTCAGCATTCAAAGAAAACAAGAAACAATGAACTTTCGAAAGCATTCAAAATAGAAAAGAAAATAGAATATAATCATGAAGATCGTAAATTTCAGAATATTAGAAGTGAAATAAAATCAATATCGTTTCAGTTAAAAATTCCAAATCATATTTCAGATAATGCATTTAATATCTATTTATCCATATTAAGGAAAGATAATAAGTTCTTTTCTCGACATTATATTCTTGAATTATTACCTATAGTTTCTATTTATATTTCCTGTAGGCAGAATAATTTTCCTATAAAAATAGATGATTTATTGGATTTTGTGAATTCGACAATCTTTAAAGATTCATATATTTATTTATGGAAAGAGAATAAAAAACCTGTCAAAAGAGATAAAGACACAAAACATGAAGGATTCTATTTATACAAAGACGATAAAACCAAGAAAATAACAAAAGGTATCCCAATTGATGATCTAATCCGAAAAAAAGTAGAAGATAAGAAATTTACCAAAACTGATTTTCATAAAGTTTTACAAATAATTTTACAGAGTTTGAATATTCATATTCAAGATATTGACATTTCCAAAGATATATTAAATGTTTTAATTGATAAGTATCCACTTTTACCGAATCAATTCATTAAATGGACTAATTTTGTAAAGGTTGTTGATAAACATATATTATCTGGTGGGAAGACAAAAAAATCTTGGATGGTAGCACTTTTCTACTATTTGTTTAATAAAGATTTTAAGATAGTCAAAAGAGAAATTTCTAATTTATCAGGATTATCTTTTCCAGCAATCCAGAATAAACTAAAAAGAATTGAAAATTTGTTTGAAAAGAAAAAAGAGACACAAGATAAAAATCGAGATACTGATAAGAAGAAACAAGAAGTTCGTGATTTGGTAAAACGTTACAGAAATTTTAAGTCAATTAAAGATACGGTTTCCCATTTCGAGGATTTTTAAATTGTGTGATTATAAGAATAGAGAGATTCTCTATAATCTTTATATCGAAGAGAAATTATCTACAGTAGAAATCGGTAAAATATGTTGTGTTTCTCGAAATGCAATCTCATATTGGTTAAAGAAATTTGACATTCCAATAAGAAATCATTCCCAATCGGCAAAGATTATGAATCAAAAACCAGAAGTCAGAAAAAAAAGGTCAAAATGCCCATCACGAGATGTTCTACAAAAATTAGTGGATTCGGGGAAGAATTATCGACAAATAGGAATCATCTATAATATGAAAAATCAGACGATTCGGAATTGGTGCAAATATTACGAAATTGAATATTAAAAACCAGACACCGTAGTGAAATAATTATTTTTAAGAGATGATTTATCGTGTTATTTGGTTGATAAGACAAAAGACATTCAATCGATTGTTAAAGAAAATTGATGAAAAAGAAGGAACTCTTTTATCTAAATTCGAAGATATAAAAACTCTTCATTCTAAAGTTAGAATTAGATGTAAAAAAGGGCATATTTGGAATCCACAGATAGATCAGATTATTTATCAGAATCAATGGTGTCCCGAATGTAATTATGGAAAAAGAAAATTAGAATCATATAATAAACTTGAAGAAATAGTTAGACAAAAAGAAGGAAAATTAAATACTTTTTTTAAAGATTATGAGGGGATAAGAACTTGGATTAATATTACTTGTAAAAATGGACATACGTGGAAGATAAAAGCATCAAGTATTATTTATGACAAATGTTGGTGTCAAGAATGTATTAAAAAAGAGACAAAATATAAAAATGAAAAGTGGTTGCGACACCAATATCTTGATCTGAAACTTTCAACTCATGAATTGGCTAAAATATGTAGATGTAGTGCTTTAACAATTTATAATTGGCTAAGGAATTTCAATATAGAAATAAGATCTCTTTCAGAATCATGCAAAATTGCACAGAACAGACCAGAAGTTAAAGCAAAGAGGTCAGAAATATCAACAAGATTATGGGAAGACACTCAATATAGGAATGATATGATTGAAGCACAGAATAGACCAGAAGTCAAAAGAAAAAAATCAGAATCACAAAAAATTTCAATGAATCAACCAGAAGTGATAGAAAAACATAGAAAAGATACAACTGAAAGATGGAAAGATCCCCAATATAGAAATGATACGACAAAAAAAATTAAAGAAGCAATGAATCGTCCAGAAGTTATAGAAAAAAATAGAAAAAGTGCAATCGAGATATGGAAAGATTCCAAATACAGAAATCAACATACTGGGGAAAATAATCATAATTGGAATCCAGATCGTGAGCAAGTTTTTGCGCCATATACTGAAATCTTTTATGATGAAGAGTTTCGAAGAGATATTAGAAAATTTCAATTGAATAGAGATTTACTTGATGGAAGTTTATTAGATGATAATTCGGAACTACATCATTTTTCAAAAGATAAAGGAGATGACTCACATTTTTGTAAAGAAGATTCTTACTGTAATTTGGGATTTCTGAACGTAAAAAATCACAGAAGGTGTGATTCGATTAAGAAATATAAGTTTTATACAAAGTTATTACGAAAAAACTGTGAAGACTTAAGAGATGGTAAGATTCCAGAAAGCTGGATTTATTACAAGAAAGAAAATAATGTTGTTCAGAAAGGAATTAAAGATTTTATCTAAAACAAGATAATGGACTTTCGGAGTGTTAAAAATATTTAAAATTAAATTAATGAGTTGGTATTAATGGAAAATAACTCAGACTTAATTCAAAGTTTGATCCAACTAATCGAAATCAAACAAAAAGAATTAGAAAATTTAAATAAAGAAATAAATGAATTAGAACAAAAACTTTCTTTAAAATAAATAAAAAAAAGAATTCATAAATTGATATCCAAATATGGATTCCACTTATCATAAAGTTCAATGAATTCATCATATTTTAATTTTACATAAGATTCGAGATTCACATCTCCCGTTTTATGATTGAGAAGTATTTTCCGATCTTCTGAATTGCAACCCATCGTTTTCCGTAGAGTATTTATAGTTCTTCTAAAAGAATGTGGAGAAATTCTTTTTTCTATTTCCATTCTTTTTAAATCTGCCCGAAGTTTATCATTTATAGATGTTACAGAAAACTTTCTTCTATATTTCGAAATAAATAAATACTCAAAAGATGTTTCTCTATATTCCATATAATCTTTTAATAAATTTGCTAATTTTCTTGTTATATAATAAACTTTTTCGCCCATTTTCCCAATAGTTAATATATACCTCTTTTCTATGTTGATATTTTTTGTTTTTATGCTAACTAATTCTCCTCGTCTCATTCCAGTTTCTGTTAAAATTCTAAAAATCAAATAATACTTCTGATTTCGAATTTTGTAATATTGTAGAATCTGTTCAATCTCCTTTTTATCTAAAATTACATCTTTATTAGAATCGGGTTTTTTGTGATTTTCTTTCCAATGTATAGAATACTTTGGAATGATGCACGGTTTTTCTAAAATATCATCATAATATTCATTAAGAAATCTCACCAATCCCATAATAATATTCCATTTGAATACTTTAGTTTTAAATCCGATATTTTCATTATGATTTAACCAATCATGATAATCGATTAAATCTCTTTTCTTTATTTCCAGAAACAAGCCTTTATATCCGAATTTATTAGTAAAATATTTCAATGCACTTCTCCGTGCCATAACTGATTCCACCGAATGTCTAAACATTTTCAGATATCGTGTCAATATCTGTTGATTTGTAGGTTTATTCATAATAGTTTGATACCTCCATCGTTTGTATAAGTTGCTTTTTTATTTTCCATTAAATCTGAAATAACTTTATATATAATCCCGATTGGAAATTGAGTTTGATTCATTAACTGAATTGGTTTTAAAGGTCGTGTTTTTAGTATTTTCGTAATTATTTTTGTTTCATTTTTTAAATCTTTTTTATCAACTAAATCTGCAATCTGTTTATCGATTTTAACAAGTTCTTCTATTCTCTTTTCTCTTTCTTCAAGTTTCTTTTTATATTCTAAATTATCTTTTTGAATGTTCTTTTGATTAGATAATACTTGTTCTAACAAGTCTAATAATTCAGAATTATCAAAATTAGTATTTTTATTATTGTTTTTCAATTTACTGATTTTTTCGTAAATGGCTTGACGAATAAACTGTGATACTTTGACATCCAAAAGTTTTGCATTTTTTTTGAGTAAATCTCTTTCAGTTTCTGAAACTCTAAAATTCATCAATATAGTTTTATTATTCTCTTCTTCATCCAATCTTATAGTAATGCTTTTCTCTTTTGGCATTTTATTTTTCCTCCATTATATTTACTCTTTTACCTCTTTTAGTTTCTTCAAGAACTTGTTCAAAATCATTCAGATCCATAGTAGGAGATATGAATTCAAAAAATCTAAGTATGTTTTCTGCTAAAGTAGGAGCTAAAAGATTTAAGTTATAATTAGATCCTAATTTTGCAATTGCCATTAATTCTTTATCATCCATTTTTAATTTACCTCTTTAAATTTATTATAATTATCAACTTTAATATTATATTCTTGTATAAGAGAATCAAGAAAATTCATAGCTTTTTCAAAATAAATTCCCTTATCTTCATTAGGTGCAATATTTTTAGGCACACAAAAGAAATATCCCTTAATTGATTTTAAATCATATAGAATTCTTGCTGGATGTAATTTTCTTGCCATTTTATTCAATCAACTCCGTTCTAAACATTCTTTTAATGATATTTCCTTTATCTCTTTCTTTTACGTAAGAGACAAACTCTTGATGATTTATATTATATTTCATTATAGAAATTTCCCATAATGAGTTATCTTCTTTTAAGTAATTTGAAACAATTTTATAGACCATTTTATTCACACTCCTATTAAATTATTTTTTAATAAATATTGTGTTTTTGTTATTCCTGTTGATGGTTGTTTGCATGATTCACAGAAATAGAAACGTTTTTTTCCTTTCCATCGTGGATATAATGTATTTTCTGCACCGCATTTTTTACAGATATTTTCATATTCTTGTAATTTATTTAAAGCAATTATTTTTTCAGACATTTTTAATCACTCCTTTCTAA